>WBZO01000114.1_pt1 | contig 214820 bp, 183 predicted proteins | sample 5204261 | NCBI WGS metagenome assembly WBZO01 (sample SAMN12412400, study PRJNA552823) | activated sludge metagenome | isolation source: activated sludge from anammox sidestream of wastewater treatment plant... | place: USA: North Carolina | collected 2017-09
CCCCTCCCTGAATCCGCCCCGCAAGGCCGGTGGTACCCACCTGGTTGTCTTTGGTCTTTTGTCTTTTTGAATTTCCAGAAGACTCTCGGCGGCGTCCCCGAAACCCTCCCCCCGCCCCGAAACCCCGCCCGGCACTGCGCTCGAACAACTATTCTTAGTGAGCGCCATCGCCGCTAGCGCGGTAAAGAGTACGGCAGCTCCAGTGTTTCTACTGCAAGCGTAGGTGAATCCGCGTCCGTGGCGGCGCTTTCCGCTGCCGTCTCGATCAGAGGAGCCACGGCAAGGAATTCACAATGGCCGCTGGGCAACGTGGCGGCCTCCACGACTTTGAACGCACGACCATCGGTCAAACGACCTTCCGCGCCTGGGCTCAGCTGAGCGGGCGCCAGCGTGCGAAAGCGCTGCATGCGCCGTTTTACGGTGCCGCGGTAGTGCGCGCGCGCGACGATCTCCTGGCCGGTGTAGCAACCTTTGTTGAAGCTGATGCCGTCGATGAGGTCGAGGTTCAACATCTGCGGCACGAAGGCCTCGGTCGTTTCGGGATGAATCTGCGGCCGGCCGGCCGCGATGTCCTGCAGGCGCTGCGCATTCGCGTCATCGGCCGTGGCCAGGTGCGCGGGTGCATCGCCGGCGCTCGTCATCGTCACTTTGGCGCGCAGCACGTAGCGGCGCAGCTTTTCTATCGTCCGCTCGACCATCGAGGCAGGGAGCCGGGCCACGATGGCATCGCCGTCGTCGATGAGCCGAAGCACCGCCACCACGCGCCCCTGCGGGTTGCAATGCGCGGCGAGCAGGGGCCGGCCGGGGGCAAGCAGCCGGATGTCGTGCGTGAGCTGGCCTTGCAGAAAGCTGCGCGCGTCGGGGCCGGTAAAGCGGATGGCGCCATGCATATTTGTCAATTGAACCATATGGTTATGGGAAGACGATTCTGGCAGACTTAGCGCGCCGCCCGGCAGCCCGCGAGCGAAAATGACCCCGCAACGACCATTATCACCGCACCTGCAGATCTACAAGTTCCAGTACACCATGGTGCTGTCGAGCGCGCACCGGATCACCGGGCTATTACTGTCGGTCGGATCGCTGCTTCTGGTCTACTGGCTGTGGGCGATCGCGGCCGGCCAAGCTCAGTACGCCCGCGCCATGAGCTGCCTGTCGAGCCCGTGGGTGAAGGCGCTTTTCTTGGGCTTGACATTTTGCTTCTTCTATCACCTGTGCAACGGCGTTCGCCACCTGGCCTGGGATCTCGGCTATGGCTTCGAGAAGCGCCAGGCGCGGGCGAGCGGCTGGCTCGTGGTGATCTGCGCGGCGCTGCTGACGGTGGCCGCGGTGCTGGCCGCGATGCAGATCATGGGACGTGCGAGCGGAGGTGAAGTATGAGCCTGCGCAGTCCCTTGGGGCGGGTGCTGGGCCTGGGAACGGCGAAGGACGGCGTCGCGCATTGGTGGACGCAGCGGTTGACCGCGGTGGCCCTCGTTCCGCTGACGCTGTGGTTTGTCGTGTCGCTGCTGATGCTCGGCTCGCTGGACTACGCGCTCGTCCACGCCTGGCTCGAGACGCCGCTCCATGCCGTGCCGACCCTGCTGATGGTCCTGGCATTGGCCTACCACTCCCGTCTGGGCGTGCAGGTCGTCGTCGAAGATTATGTCCATCATCATGGGGCCAAATTGGTGACCTTGATCCTGATCGATTTCGCGCACATCCTCGGCGCCGGTATCGCGGTGTTCGCCGTATTGCAGGTGGCTTTCGGAGGCGCGCCGTGACCTCGGCCTATTCGTTTGTCGATCATACGCACGACGTCGTGGTCGTAGGCGCCGGGGGCGCGGGACTGCGGGCCACGTTCGGCCTGGCGCAAGCCGGGCTGACAACTGCATGTATTACCAAAGTGTTCCCCACCCGCAGTCATACCGTGGCGGCGCAGGGCGGCATCAGCGCCGCCTTGGGCAACATGGGCGAGGATGACTGGCGGTGGCATATGTACGACACCATCAAGGGTTCGGACTGGCTGGGCGACCAGGACGCCATCGAATTCATGTGCAAGGAGGCGGCCAGCGCGGTGATCGAGCTGGAACACTACGGCATGCCGTTTTCACGCACCGATGACGGCCGCATCTATCAGCGCCCGTTCGGTGGCATGACGACGCACTACGGCAAGGGCACCGCCCAGCGTACCTGCGCCGCCGCGGACCGCACGGGTCATGCGATGCTGCATACGCTGTATCAGCAAGCGATCAAGCACGACGCGGAGTTCTACATCGAGTACTTCGCGATCGACCTGATCATGGAAGAGGGTGTGTGCCGCGGCGTGGTGGCGCTGAACCTCGCCGACGGCACGGTGCATCGATTCCGGGCGCATCGCGTCATCCTCGCCACCGGCGGTTATGGGCGAGCGTACTTTTCCTGTACTTCGGCGCACACCTGCACTGGCGACGGCGGAGGCATGGTGCTGCGCGCCGGCCTGCCGTTGCAGGACATGGAGTTCGTCCAGTTCCATCCCACCGGGATCTATGGCGCCGGATGCCTGATCACCGAAGGCGTGCGCGGCGAGGGCGGCTATCTCACCAATTCGGGCGGCGAGCGCTTCATGGAGCGCTACGCGCCCAATGCCAAGGATCTGGCTTCGCGCGACGTCGTCAGCCGCGCGATGACGATCGAGATCCGCGAGGGGCGCGGCGTCGGCGCGCACAAGGATCATATTCATCTGCATCTGGAGCACCTCGGCCCCGAAGTCATCAAGGAGCGGTTGCCCGGAATCGCCGAGACGGCGCGCATTTTTGCCGGTGTCGACGTGACGCGCGAGCCGATCCCGGTGCTGCCGACGGTCCACTACAACATGGGCGGCATCCCGACGAATATCCATGGCGAGGTGGTGCGCGACGGCGAGACCGTCGTGCCGGGCCTCATGGCGAGCGGCGAGGGGGCCTGCGTCTCGGTGCACGGCGCCAATCGCCTCGGCTCCAATTCGCTGCTGGACATCGTGGTCTTCGGCCGTTCCGCCGCCCGCCGCTGCGCCGAGCAGATCAAGCCCGGCACGCCGCACAAGCCGCTGTCGCGCGATGCCGCCGAGCCGGCCCTCAGCCGACTGGACCGGCTGCGCAACGCCAAGGGCTCGCGGCGCACGGCCGAGATCCGGCTCGACATGCAGCGCACGATGCAGAACCATGCCGCCGTCTTCCGTACCGGCGAAGTGCTGCGCGAAGGCACCGAAAAGCTTCAGGGCGTCATCGCGTCCTTCGCGGACGTCAAGACCGAAGACCGCACCCTGATCTGGAACACCGATCTCGTCGAAACGCTGGAGCTGGATAACCTGCTGGTGCAGGCAGCCGCGACGATTCACGGCGCCTTGAATCGCACCGAAAGCCGCGGCGCCCACGCGCGCGAGGACTTCCCCGAGCGCGACGACCGCACCTGGATGAAACACACGCTGGCCTGGGTGGACTCCGCCGGCCGCGTGCGCCTCGACTACCGTCCGGTCCACCAAAACACGCTGACCGATGACGTTGAGCCGATACCACCCAAGGCGCGAACTTACTGAGGACCTTCTTGTGATAACCACAGGCCCATCAGCTGGTCGGAGGAAGCTATCCACAGTTTATGGCCGGATTGGATTTACCAGGCCCCCCTTAAACTGTGGGTAACTTCCTCCGACCGGCCCACTGAGGCAATCATCAAACATGGCCCAATTCCGTCTACCTCCCAACTCACGCATCCGCCCCGGCAAAATCTACGAGGCGCCCGCCGGCGCGCAGAAGGTCAAAGCCTTCCGCATCTACCGCTTCGACCCCGAGAGCGGCCAGACCCCGCGCGTCGACGTGTACAAGCTCGACATGGCGGCCTGCGGCCCGATGGTGCTCGACGCGCTCATCAAGATCAAAAATGAGATCGACGCGACGCTCACCTTCCGCCGCTCCTGCCGCGAAGGCATCTGCGGCAGCTGTGCGATGAATATCGACGGCCTCAATACGCTCGCCTGTATCAAGTCGTGCCTGGACCTGAAGGACGAGGTGCGCATCTATCCGCTGCCGCACATGCCGGTGGTCAAAGACCTCGTTCCCGACCTCACGCAGTTCTATGCCCAGTACGCCGCCATCAAGCCCTGGCTGCAAACCCGCACGCCCGCCCCGCCGGACCGCGAGCGGCTGCAGACCAAGGCGGAGCAGGAGAAGATCGATCGCGACTCCGCCTGCATCCTGTGCGCGTGCTGCTCGACGTCCTGCCCGAGCTATTGGTGGAACAGCGACCGCTATCTCGGGCCCGCGGCTCTGCTGGCGGCCCACCGCTGGATCGTCGACAGCCGCGATGAGGCCACCGGCGAGCGGCTGGATGCGCTGGAAGATCCGTTCCGGCTGTATCGCTGTCATACGATCATGAACTGCACCGAGGCCTGCCCGAAGGACCTCAATCCGGCGAAGGCGATCGGTGACATCAAGAAACTGCTGGTCGAGCGGCAACATTGAGCCGGCTGAGCTGGCGTTGCCGCAGAGGCGCCAAGGAGCTTGACGAGCTGCTCCAGCGTTACGTGCGCGAACGCTACCCCGAGGCCGGCGCTGAAGAGCAACGGGCGTTCGAGCAGTTGCTGGAGTTGCCCGATCCGGTGTTGCAGGACTATTTCACCGGTCTGTTGGAACCGCAGGAAGCCGCGCTTCGCCATGTCGTCCATCGCATCGTCGCCGCTGACGCTTGAGCTCCGGCCGCCGGCCTTGGGGCCGTTTACCGTCATAGGCGCGTGGCTCGCGCTCATCGTCGCGAGCATCTGGTGCAGCAGCATGTCGCCGGTTGTGCAATTGGCCGCGACGGCCGCGTTGGGCGGGCTCGCGTCGGCCGGACTCTACAGCCAGCTGTCGGAACACTCCCCGCGGACCTTGGTCCGGGCGGTATTGCAGCCGGACGGCGGTTGGATGCTGACCGATGTGCAGGGACGGCAATGGAGCGCGGTACTGTCCGCGGGTGCACGGGTGGGGAGCACATATGCATTTCTGCGATGGAGGACGGAGGCGGGGTGCCGCTGGGCCCTGCTGTCCGGCGGTCCGGATCCGGCCCTTTTCCGCCGCCTGCGCGTGCGGTTGCGCTTCAGTTAGTATGCGTGCATTACAGTGGCCGGCCCGCGCTTGACGGGCTTCACACTACATAAGGCCGCCCATGCGCAAGGGCTGCAGACCTGAAACTTTAAAGCATTCAGGCAGTCACATAGGAGCGCGGGCTGCCGATCAACCGGAGTATCACGGCCGGATGGGGATCGAAGCCAGCGATCTGACGCTTGTCGAGCATGTGCAAAGAGGCGACTCGGGTGCATTCGACCACTTGGTCCTGAGGTACCAGCACAAGGTTCTCAAGCTCATCATGCGGTACATCCGTGACCCCGTCGAAGCGGAAGACGTGGCGCAGGAGGCTTTCCTGAAGGCGTACCGCGCCCTGCCGCACTTTCGCGGGGACAGCGCGTTCTACACGTGGCTGTACCGCATTGCGATCAATACGGCGAAAAACGCCCTGGTATCGAGCCGGCGCCGGCCGGTGGACTTCGACCTGGATCTGCAGGATCCGGAACAGTACGAGATGCAGGCGCGCCTGAAGGACAACGAGACGCCGGAAGCGTTGCTTTTAACTGACGAAATACGCGGCACAGTGAACTCTGCCATCGCAGACTTGCCGGAGGACTTACGCACCGCGATCGTGCTGCGGGAGCTGGAAGGCATGAGTTACGAGGAGATCGCCCAGGCAATGGATTGTCCGGTAGGCACGGTGCGGTCGCGGATCTTCCGCGCCCGCGAAGCGATCGACAGACGGCTGCGGCCTATTTTTACCGCGGGCCTCGGCCGGCCGGAAGATGGGAGGCCGGAGGACGGTCGGGAAGACGACCGGGAAAACAGCAGGAAGAGCAGGTGGGATGAGGCCGGATCCGAGGATGGCGGATCCGTGGATTTGTAATTTTTAAGATTGGACATCCATGCGACAGGCTATGAGTGAGACGGTGCTGGAACAAATATCCGCCTTTTTGGACGGCGAGGCGCCCGAGCGCGAGGTCGATCTGCTGCTGCGGAGGCTGGAGCGTTCTCCCGAGCTGCGCATGGCGATGGCCCGTTATTGCGCCATCGGCGCCGCGCTGCGCGACGAGCCGCCCCTGTCGGTCAACTTCACCCGCCGCGTGCGGCGGGCGATCGATCTGGAAATCGCCGGCCGGCGTTTGCCGGCGGCGAAGAGCGCCTCCGTCCATGGTGCCTGGATGCGCAAGGTCGGCAGCTTGGCGGGAGGCCTGGCGCTCGCCGCGACAGTCGCGGGCGTGGCGATACTCCTGCTGCAGCGGGGCGGGTCACCGGAAGCGCCGTCGGCGCAGCCGTCGGGCATCCAGCTGATCGCCGAAGCGCCGGCGAGCCGCGGGCCTGAAACCGTCGTCCTGGGCAGCGCCCGAGGCGGCGAGATGTACAGCTACACGGTGCCCGCGCCGGTGAAGACCAGCCCGATCGTTCCGGCCGCGCGCTTGACCGATTACGTGTTTGCCCACAGCGAATATTCCTCGCCTCTGGGCCGCCGCAATGTGCTCTCGGCCGTCATCGCCGAGGATCCCACGCCCGTGGAGCCGGCCGACGAGAAGAAGCGTCACCCGTCCGGAGAAGCGCGTTGAGCACACTGCTTGCGGCTCTGTTCCTCGCCGGCCCGCCGGCCCGCATCGACCCCGCTGAACCCATAACGGTCGTCGATCCGGCGGCACTGGCCTCAGACAGCGTCGAGCAAGCCCAACCCGAGCCGCCGCAGGCTCGGACGCCCGCGACGCCCGAGCCGCCCAAGGACGACGCGCGTTTCTGGCTGGAGCGTATGAACCATGTGCTGGCCACGCGCAACTACGAAGGAACGTTCTTTCATCTGCGCCACGGCAAGGTCGAATCGCTGCGCATCGTCCACCGTGTGGAGGACAACCGTATTTCCGAGCGCCTGGTGTCCCTCGACGGCAATGGCCGGGAGATCATCCGCAACGACGGCGAGCAGACCTGCTTCCTGCCCGATCAGCGCCGAGTGCTCGTGCAGCCGGTCCAGAAGAGGGAGAGCGGACTGCTCGGCACGCCCGTATTCGGCGACAGCGTCGACCTGCACTACCGGCTCGAGAAGCGGCCTTCCGAACGAATCTCCGGGCGCACGACCCGAGTCATCGCGGTGACGCCGCGCGATAACTTCCGCTTCGGCTACTGCCTCTGGATCGACGAGCGCACGGCGATGCCGCTGAAGACTCAGCTGCTCGACTCCAAAGGCGGAGTCATCGAGCAGATCCTGTGGGGCGAGCTGGTGATGCCGGTGCGCATCCCGAAATCGGCGGTGCAGCCGCGCGTGCGCAGCGAAGGTTTCCAGTGGATCCGCCGGCCCTTCCCGCCCGAAGCCCAGCTCAGCGAAGGCCAGACGCCCTGGCACGCGACGAAGCTCCCGCCGGGTTTCAAATTGACCGATGCCAGCTACCAGCTGCTGGAAGGCGCGAGCGCTCCGAGCACTCACCTGGTGTATTCGGACGGCCTCGCTTCGGTGTCGGTGTTCATCGAAGTCAAACCGCCGGAGCAGAAACCAATGAAGGGCCCCTCGCGCGTCGGCTCTTCGTACGCGTACTCGACGATAGTGCAGGGGCATCAGATCACGGCGGTCGGGGAAGTGCCGGTCCAGACCGTGCGGCTGATCGCCGATTCGACGCGGCCGGAGGCGGCCAGCGTGGCGGCGGAACGCGAATACCCCAACAGTCCCCGTACCGGCATCCGATAAGGCTGGCTCCAGCTCGGCAGCGCGAAACGCGCGGCGCCGGGCCGTCGTGCGGTCAGGCCTCAGATCATTTCCGCCCGCTTCACTGCGTGATAGCGGTTCACCAGCTCGATTCCCAGGCGCTGCGGCTCCGCGTCGACTATCAGCGTGTCGCGTGCGGCGATGCGGTTGAACGCGTCGCGCCGGGCTTGTTCGTAGAGGTGTGCGCTGGCGACGTCGATGGCGCTGTCGCCGGACGTGAGCGGCTGCTCCGTCAGCTCGCGTACGATGCCCTCCCGCAGACTCGCGGTCATGACGAGATGGCGCGAGCGCAGGAGCGAGAGCGCCTGACCCAACTCGCTCGAGTCCTCGTCGCGGAAATTCGTGATTACGATCGCGAGCGCCCGCTTTCGTTGACGCCGCATGAAGGTTTGTGCCGCCATCAGGTAGTCGGAATGCGTCGGCGTCGGCTGCACGTCGTACAGCTCGCTCATGAGCGCGTTCAGAGTGATCGATCCCTTGCGCGGCATGAACCACCGTCCTTCGTGGGCTGGCGTGCCGAACGTCATCGCACCGACCGCATCGCCCTGCTTGAGCGCCACGTACGTCAGCAGCATTACCGCATTCAAGACCTGGTCGAAGAATGCCGAGCCGATCGCGCCGCGCCGATCGTCGGCACGCATGCGCCGGCCGCAATCGATCAGCAGCATCACGCACTGATCGCGCTCGCTCTGGAACTGGCGCACGATCGGCTTCTCGAAGCGCAGCGTCGCTTTCCAATCGATGTGGCGCACGGCGTCGCCCGTGCGGTATTCCGCGAGTTGCTTGAAGTCGGTCCCTTCGCCGCGCTGCTGCACCGTCTTGATGCCAATTTCAGCCAGCCGCCGGTCACCCGCGAGCCAGGCGTACCGGGCAACTTGCGCAAAGTCGGGATAGACGCGCCGCGTGTCCGTGGAGCCCGCGCTCGCCAACAGCTCCAGCAGTCGCAACCGCGAGCGGACGCGGACGTCCGCCGGTGCGAAGGCGATCTCACCGCGCCGCGTCGGCGTGACGCCATATTCGAATTCGGTAACACGGCCACCGGCAAGCGTGAGCGAGCGCGGTAGAGCGGTGACGATCAATGAGGCATCGGCGTGATCGTGCAGCTGAGCTTGCCAGGTGTGCGTGCCTTGCAGGACCAGGCTCACCTTGATGGACCGTTCGACGCCGATCGCGAAGGCTGCCGGGATGTGACGCGACAGCTGCAAGTCGGCGTCACGCCACGCCCGCAGCGAATGCGCCAGATCGATGCCGCACGCGGCCAGGAGTCCGACTACGAGCGCACCTGCGACGGTTGCCGTCTGCGGTACCGTCATGCCGACCAGCAGGCAGACCAACGCAATAGCCGCGCACAGCGACAGCACGATGACCGGAGCGACGCCTGGAATCGCGCGAATGCGCATGTCAGGCGCGTGGCGCAGCGATGCTGGAGACGATGGCATCGAGCAGATCGTCCGGTTTGCGGCCCTCCAGCAGGGCATCCGGCGCAAGCGATACGCGGTGCCGCAGCGCCGGCAGGGCGATGCGCTTGATATCATCGGGCGTCACGAAGTCGCGTCCGTCGAGGAGAGCGACGACACGAGCGGCGCGGACGAGGGAAATCGCGCCGCGCGGTCCCGCGCCGATGGCCAGTCCCGGCCACTCGCGCGTCGCCCGCACGATTCGCACGCCGTAATCGATGACGCTCTCGTCGACTCTCTGGCGCGCGGCAATCTGCTGCAGAGCGACGATGGCGCCTTCGTTGAGCGCAGGTTTCACGCTGTCGAGGGGCAGGCGATCGCCGCTCTGGTTCGCCGTCGTGCGAACGACGACGCCGATCTCTTCCGTCACGCTCGGGTAGCCGATTTCGATCTTGAGCAGGAAGCGGTCGAGCTGCGCTTCGGGCAGCGGGTAAGTGCCTTCGGTCTCGATGGGATTCTGGGTGGCGAGCACGAAGAACGGCTGCGGCAGCAGCAGCGTCTGGCCTTCCAACGTCACCTGATATTCCTGCATGACCTCCAGCAGCGCGCTTTGCGTCTTGGCCGGCGCGCGATTGATCTCATCGGCGAGCAGCACCTGCGTGAACACCGGACCTCTGACGATGCGCAGCTCGCGCGTCTGCGGGTCAAGCACCGCGTGGCCGGTGATGTCGGAGGGCATCATGTCGGGAGTGAACTGTACGCGCGCATGAGCGATCGAGAGCGCTTGCGACAGCGCACGCACGAGAAGGGTCTTGCCGAGGCCCGGCACACCCTCGATCAGCACGTGGCCGGAAGCGACCAGCGTGATGATGACCTGCTCGACGACCTCAGTCTGGCCTACGATGGCCTGTCCGATGGCCTGACGGAGCTTGTCGAGCAGTTCCGCGGCGCGTGTGGTGGTGGAGGAATCGGCTTGCATGAAGTGGCTCCCGGCTGCAATTGCGATGGTTCAATCGTTATCGTCGATCGTGACGGTTCAGGATGCGTCGCCGCGCGGACTCGAGCGTACCGATTGTTTGTGTCAGCTCGCCCGGCCGCTGCGGGCCGCCGTGATTGATCGCCTGAGCGAGCGTGTCGTGATCGATGCCGGTCGCGCGCGCGATCGCCGCAACCCGTTCGGCATGAGCCAGCCGTGGATAGTGCGCGATGCGCCGGCCGGCCGCCTCGTGCAACGCGCGCACTGCCGCCGCGTGCAGCGCTTTGCCGCCGCCGAGGCGGATCGTGAACTGGCCCGTGCCGCGGATCTGCTCGGCGATCGAGCGGCGCGCGGAGTCGGTGGCCGCGCCGAGCGGCCCGAAGCGCACTCCGCCGCGCCACAAAAGCGCGGCGAGCATGAGCAGGAATAGCACGACGACCGGGGCGCCATGCAGCCAGATTAGAGCAAGGAGCGGAGTGTGGTCCCCTTCGGAGACGAAGATGACGTGATCACCCCGGCGCAGCTGCAGCGCTGCGACCAGGAACCTCGCGTGATCCATCTCCAGCAGGTCCAGATTGCCGAACGGGTCGGCATTGATCGCTGTCACGCTGCCGCGGCCGATTTTGACGCGCAGCGCCTGAATCCCGTCGCGACCCGCAACTCCCCACGCTATGGGGCGGTCGGTTGTCAGAGCGCTATGTGCGGCAAGCCTGCAGACGGCGAATTCGGTCCGGTCGATCGCGGCTTTGCCCGCGGCGTCGACCGCCTGCAGCTTGTCACAGAATCTATCGACGAAGTCAGATTCGCCCGTGCCTGGCTGCTCGCATTTTTCGTCGTGGACGGGGTCCGCAGCATCCTCGGCGCGAGGGTGCTCGTGACGGATGCCTGCCCATGATGCGAGGTGCTCCTCGCCGCCGATCAATGTGGTGTCGACCACGATGTGACCGCCTGCCTTCACCCAATCTTCGAGTTGCCGGCGCCGGTCGTGGATCAGGTCCCAATGCCATTGCGACAGAACGACGGTAGCCTCGCCAGCGGGTAGTGTTCCCAAAGAATGACGCCACTGCGTGGTTGCGCCCAGCGCCTCGGCGAGTTTCTGCGAGGCATAGAAAGGGTTGATGGCGGCTTCACCTCTCAAGGGCATGGATAACGAGATCTCATCCCAATAGGTATTGCGCGCGACATAGGTCACGAGCAACGCGGCCGCGCCACACAGAATCACAATGACGATCCAGCGCGCCTTCATGTGCTGTCACCGGCGCGCACGGCGGGCGTCAGCGCCCGGGCAAAGCCGGCGCACAATGCCTGCACTTCTTCGGTTTGCGCATCTCGCCCGCCATACGTCGCCCGCTGCCAGATCCGGATCAGGCTTGTGACGTAGTCTTTGCGGTCCACGGACAGGTATCCTGCCGCGAGCGCGAGACAATCGCCTTCGGTCGTCGAGTCGCGGATCGGCAGCTGGTGAACGTGCGTCAGGCGTGAGAGCAGCCCTCTATACAGCAGCGCGAGGGCGGGGCGATGCTCATCGCGCTGCCACAGCTCGAGTGCGGCGGCGCCGATGTCATCGGGCAAGCTCTCGGGCCGGATGTCGAGATCGCGCACGTGCGTCGGCGCGACGACGTCCTGGCGTTTGATCGCGCGCGCGCCGGGGCTGCGGAATATGCGGAACAGGAAGACCGCGAGCGCAATGACGAGCAGCGCGCCCAGCACCCACATCAGAACGCGGCTGACCTCTCCCAACCAGACGAAGAAGCTCGCGAGCCACCGACCGACGCTCGAGCGCTCGTGCGGCTCGTCTTTCTGGCGCCAGCGCAGCGTGCGCGTCTTGCGCTCCTGAGCGAGATTCGGATCAGCCTTGACCTTTGCCAAGGCTGCGGCGATTTCGCCGTCGGCCGGCGCAGGTCTCGTTGGCGTTGAAGCGCCGGTTTGCGCCTGCAGCCCGGCGGGCAGGGCGACACAGAGCCAGAACGCGGTGCAGACGGCGGCGAACAGGCGCGGTCCGCTACTGCCGGAACGCACGGCGAAACTCCTGTTCGATGTCCCATGCCTCCAGCTCGACGCGACGATTGAGGTACATGCCGAACCCGGAAGCGACGTAGAAAGGTTCGAGCACGACGATCACGATCGCGTAAGCCACTGAGAACGCAAGCTCCAGGTGCTGCTCCCCTTCGCCGGTGAAGAGGCGGCTGAACTGCGGTGCCTGTCCGGTCGGCGCGAACCAGAAGGCCAATGACAGGAGCGCCATCACCAGCGTCAGCTCCGCGAAACCATAGGCGCCCGTCATCAGCATCGCGCCGCCCTTCCTGCCCGAGCGAATCGCTCGCACGCGCTGCTCCCGCTTGCCGAACGGCAATCCCTCGAGTTGGTACACCGGCTGCGTGAACGAGCGCCACGGCGAGAGGCGGCGCAATGTCAGTGTTCCCGGGAGCTGGCTCCGCCAGACCCTGCGCTGCGCTCGCCAGACATCGCCCACGGAGGTCGCCTGCCCGAACGCCGCTCTGGACAGCACGAATAGAATCGTGCGGTCGAGCCAGGGTTTCAGCCACCAGAGCACGAGCGCCGGTAGCCAGGTGGCGATTTCGAACGTGGCGAGCGCAATCGCAATCAGGGGCAGCGCGACCGCGATGTAGCAGACGTAGACCGAGCGCGCGACGCTCTGGCACAGGCGCGCGCCCAGATCGGCTGCCTCGAGATTGCTGCGGCGGCGCAGCCGGATCGCCAATGCCTCAACTTGCACGGCGGCCCTGCAGAGTGAGGTAGGAGAGAACGCCGATCCAGCAGAGTCCCGCTACCGAATACTTCACCGCGTTGGGCACCCATCGTGCCGACGACCAGAATGCCTCGACGCCGGCGGCAACCAGCAGCATCACCGCGACGCCGTAGATGATCACGATCGATTCCCGCGCGGCGCGCACGAGGGCTTGGGTTCGGGTCAGCCGTCCGGGCGCGAGCATCGAGTGACCGATGCGCAGCCCCGCCGCTCCCGACAGGACGATCGCCGTCAGCTCGAAGGCCGAATGCGTCGCCACGAACGAGTAGAACGTCGACGACAAGCCCCGCTCGGTGAGGTAGCCGCCGATTGCGCCCCCGAAGGCGCCATTGAACGCGAGGAAGAAGAGGCTTCCCACGCCGGCGAACAATCCGCTCGCGAAACACTGGAAAGCGACGCCGATGTTGTTGCGGATGTAGTAGCCGAACATCGCGAGGTCGCTTCCCGCCGTGCGCCGCCGCCCGATCGAATCGGCGGCAGCCGAATACATATGCTCGAAGTCGGCCGCCATATCCGGATCGACGACCGATAGAATCAACTCGGGCTGGTGGTACACGAGCACGCCGATGACGATCGTCGGCAAGGCGAATACCGCGAGCGCGATCCCGATGTACAGGCGGTGTGCGCGCACGGCGCGCGGAAAATCCTCGTTGAGCAGGCGCCGCAGCCGGCGGAGCCCGAATTCGCGGCGCTGATAAATGGCCTGATGCGCATCGGAGGTGAGCTGGTCGAGTCGCTCGGTCAGATGCGCGGGATATGCGCGCGCACGTGCGAGCGCGAGGTGCTCGCAGGCGCGCCGATAAAGCTCCGCGATGCGTTCGCCCGCGGGCAATTCCCGGGACGCGCGCTTGAGTCTCGGGCCGCGCTTGCCGATCGCATGCAGCGAGCGTTCGAGCTCATCCCATTCGTGCTGATACAGACTTTCGAACTGCAGTGGAGTCATGTGCGTCTAACGTCGTCCCAGCAGCCACTGTGCAACCGCCAGCACCCGCTGTGTTACCTGCGGGCCGGAACGTCCTGAATCGCCCGAGACGGGCGCAGCCAATGCCGCCAACTCGTCGAGACGCGCCGGCGTAAGACGCGACGCGCGGGCGGCGAGCGCGATCACTGCTGCCTGGTCCTGCGGTCCCAACGATCGGGCGGGTGCAAGCGGCTCGATTTCACGCAGCACGACCTTCGGCGCCGGCAAAGGCTGGTAGACGACGAGCGTCGCGGCGGCAATGTCGCCGAGGCGCTTGAAGTCCTTGCGGATCAGCATGCTCGCGAGCGCAAAGCCATAAAGCATCGGCAGGAAATCGGCCGCGCGCAGGAGATTGCGCGCGAGGGAGGCCGCGGGGGTGACGGGCAGGCCGCTGTCCATCACGACCTTCAGCCCCATTACGCGCTTGCCGGGCGTCGCGCCCCAGCGGCTCAATTCGAAGGCGACGGGATAGAGCCACTCGAGCGCGAAGAACAGGATCAGCATCAGCGCGAGGCCGAGGCCCCCCATCGCGGTCGTGACGATCGCAACCGCGTAGATGACGCCGAGCCGTATCAGCCAATCGAGCAGGAAGGCGTAGAAACGCGAGGTCAGCCCCGCCGGCCGCAGCTCGATGGTGATTCCTTCCGGCGTCTCGGCGCAGACGACCGTGTCGAGTGCCTCTTTGCTCACTTGCGCAGTCGGCCCGGGTCAGCAGCGAGCTACGCCCTCACGACGATGGTGCCGGCAATCTTGTCGTGCACGCATTGATGGGCCTCGCCAAAGATGAACAGCGAGTCGATGAAGAAGTAGAAGCCCCCGATGACCGGAACGAGGGAGGGCAGGGTGTTCACGACATTGCGCAGCCAGAAGATGCGGCCGAGCGAGGCGCGCGAGCCGTCCTTGCGCACGACCTTGATGCTGAGCAGTTTCTTGCCGATCGTCTGTCCGTTGCGATGGACGAGGATGATGGTGATCACCGCCCATACCGTCATGCCGAGCATCAGCACGATCAGGAACTTGCCGGAGAACAATTGCACCACCGCTTGCGGGTTGCGCGAGACCACTGCCGCGACGATGTCGGCGCCGCTGATGATGAACGCCGGCAGGCAGAACAGGAACGAAATGAAGCCATCGAGCAGATAGGCGCCGAATCGTGTACCGCGGCTCGCGATCCGCATCTCGCCGTGATCGTCGCCGACATCTGCAACGTTTGCCGTGGGCGGGGCGTAAGGATTGGGTTGCTGTTGCTGGACGCTCATCGTTTTCATCTCCCTGTGTCAGGCCTGTTTCTGCCCGTGTCGAGTGCAGCGATCGGGATTGTGCCTCGGATCATAAGCGGGCCACCATCGGGTAGAATTCCCCCATGAACCCCCTGTTGCGTTGGGACCGCTCCCTCCAACGGCGGCCCACGGGTGCGCTCGGCCAGGGGCCAGCCCGTTAACCTGTCATATCTCCGTCTGCCTGCTCGACCGTTGTCGCATGGGATTGGCGAAAGAACCTCTTTTAAATGAAGAACATACGAAACTTCTCCATCATCGCCCACGTCGATCACGGCAAATCCACTCTCGCCGACCGCTTCATCCAGCTCTGCGGCGGGCTCGAAGCGCGCGAGATGACCGAGCAGGTGCTCGACAACAATCCGATCGAGCGCGAGCGCGGCATCACGATCAAGGCGCAGGCCGTGACCCTGCGTTACAAGGCCGGAGACGGGCAGGTCTACCAGCTCAACCTGATCGATACTCCCGGGCACGTCGACTTCTCGTACGAGGTGTCGCGTTCGCTTTCGGCGTGCGAGGGCGCATTGCTGGTCGTGGACGCCGCACAGGGCGTCGAAGCACAGAGCGTCGCCAACTGCTACACGGCGATCGAACAGGGGCTCGAGGTCGTGCCGGTGCTGAACAAGATCGACCTGCCTTCGGCGGATCCGTCGAAGGTGATCAAGGAGATCGAGGAGATCATCGGCATCCCCGCCGAAGACGCCGTGCAGGTGAGCGCCAAGACCGGCGAGGGAGTGCCTGAGTTGCTGGACGAACTGGTCCGCCGCATCCCGCCGCCAAAGGGCAACCCCGACGACCCGCTGCAGGCGCTGATCATCGATTCGTGGTTCGACAACTACGTCGGCGTCGTGTCCCTGGTGCGAGTCGTGAACGGCTCACTCAGGAAGGGCGCCAAGATCCGCGTCTGGTCGACCGGGCGCACGCACGCGGTCGACGGCCTTGGCCGGTTCACGCCGAAGTCCGCGCCGCTCGAGGAGCTGAATACCGGGGAGGTCGGCTTCATTGTTGCCGGCATCAAGGAAATCGACGGCGCACCCGTGGGCGACACCATCACCCTCGACGCGCGGCCGTGCAGCGCGCCGCTGCCGGGCTTCAAACAAATCAAGCCGCGCGTGTTCGCGGGCCTGTTCACGGTGCGCTCGGACGACTATGAATCGTTCCGCGACGCCCTCGCCAAGCTGCGGCTGAACGACTCGGCGCTGCACTACGAGCCGGAGGTCTCCACCGCGCTCGGGTTCGGCTTCCGCTGCGGCTTCCTCGGCCTGCTGCACATGGACATCGTGCAGGAGCGCCTGGAGCGCGAGTATGGCCTCGATCTCATCACCAGCGCCCCGACCGTGGTCTACGAAATCGTCACCACCGACGGCAAGACGATCTACGTCGACAACCCCACGAAGCTTCCGGCCTCGAACCTGATCGAGGAGATGCGCGAGCCGATCATCAAGGCCAACATTCTCGTGCCTCCCGAGCACGTGGGCGCGGTGCTGCAGCTGTGCTCGGAGAAGCGGGGGCGCCAGAAGAAGATGCAATACCTGGGCAACCAGGTGGCCCTCGAGTACGAGCTGCCGATGGCCGACGTCGTGCTCGATTTCTTCGACCGGCTGAAGTCGGTCAGCCGCGGCTACGCCTCGTTCGACTACGAGTTCAGCCACTTCGAGCCGGCGCCGCTGGTGAAGCTCGATATCCTGATCAACGGCGATCCGGTGGACGCGCTGTCGATCATCGTCCACAACGACAATGCGTATACGCGCGGCCGCGAGCTGGTGGACAAGATGCAGGAGTTGATCCCGCGGCAGATGTTCGAGGTCGCCGTGCAGGCGGCGATCGGCGCCCACATCGTGGCGCGCGCGACGGTGAAGGCGCTGCGCAAGAACGTGCTCGCGAAGTGCTACGGCGGCGACATCACCCGCAAACGCAAGCTCCTGGAGAAGCAGAAGGAAGGCAAGAAGCGCATGAAGCAGCTGGGCCAGGTCGAGATCCCGCAGGAAGCGTTCCTGGCGGTGCTCAAAGTCGGCAAGAAGTCTTGAAGTCCCTACGCCCTACAGATCATGGCACCGGCGGCGGCCCTCATCTCGCGTCATGCTCGATATAACCCCCATCGTGGCCACCACCCCTCCCCCTCTTGAGACTGCGCCGGCATCGCCTGGAATCCGCGCGGTTTTCCTAAACAATAATTCACCGCGCGGCGCGGCTGCCGTGTTGCGGTACCCCGGAAAATCAAGAATACTGCGCGCGCCTTTTTCCGCAGGTATCTGAATGATCTTCGATTTTGCCTTCTTCCTCGTCCTGGCCACGTTTCTGACCGGCATCCTCTGGGGCCTGGACGTCCTGCTCTTCCGCCCCCGCCGACTTCGCGCCGCCGCCGCCCTCGGCGAGCCTCCCAAAGAGCCCATCGTCGTCGAATACGCCCGCTCGTTCTTCCCCGTCATCCTGGTCGTGCTGCTGATCCGCTCGTTCCTGTTCGAGCCGTTCCGCATCCCCTCCGACTCGATGATGCCGACGCTGCTCGACGGCGACTTCATCTTCGTCAACAAGTTCAGCTACGGCCTGCGCCTGCCCGTGCTCAACCTCCGGTTCATCGACATCGGCGAGCCGCATCGGGGCGATGTCGTGGTGTTCCGCAAGCCGACCGAGCCGGGCACCAACTACATCAAACGGCTGGTCGGCCTGCCCGGCGACACGGTGGAGGTGCGCGGCAAGCGGGTGTACGTGAATAACCAGCTGGTCGCGATGCAGGTCAAGGGCATCTACCGCGGCCATAACCACGACGGCGCCTTCCTGGGCGAAGAGAAACTGGATGGCGTCGATCACAAGGTGCTGTACATTCCGGGCCGGCAGAGCCGCGAAGGGGTCTACCAGGTACCGAAGGACCATTTCTTCTTCCTGGGCGACAATCGCGACAACAGCCAGGACAGCCGCTTCGCGGACGTCGGCTTCGTGCCGGAACGCAATCTCGTGGGCAAGGCGGTCCGGATCTGGTTCAACTGGGACGGGCCGGGCGGTCCGATCTGGAGCCGCATCGGCCAGGCGATACGATAAGGCCATACGGTACGACGAGCGATAACGACAAACGGGAGAACGACCTATGCGTCATCGTCAACGCGGAGTCACCTTTCTCGGCTGGGTTTTCCTGCTGGTGCCGATGGCGCTGGTGCTCTACGCCGTCATCCGGCTCACGCCGGTCTATCTGGAATACATGAAGATCGCGCGCACGCTGGAGAAGGTTCAGCAGGAATTCCACGGCGACCAGGTCGACGCGGCCTCCATCCGCACGACCATCGAGAAGCACTTCGACATCGAGAGCGTAGGCGTGATGAGCGTGCGCGATACCGATAAGCTCAAGATCACGCGCGAGGGCAACGGCTATACGGTGCAGGCGGTGTATTCCGACAAAGCGCCGTTCCTAGGCAACATCTCGCTGCGGGTCGATTTCGACAAAACCGTCAAGATTGAGTAGACCTTTGCGTACCGAGTGGCTCCTGCGGGCGCTCGGCTATCAATGCCGGGATATGGCGCTCATCGATGCGGCGCTTACGCACCGCAGCGCGGGCGGCTACGGCGGCAAACACCAGACCAACAACGAACGCCTGGAGTTCCTCGGCGACAGCGTGCTGAATTTCATCGTCGCGGATATGCTCTATCGCGCCCGGCCACAGGCCGATGAAGGCGAGCTGAGCCGCTCGCGCGCCAGCCTGGTGAAAGGGGAGACGCTGGCGGAGCTGGCGGTCGAGCTGGGTCTCGGGGAGCAGCTGAACCTCGGGAGCGGGGAGCGGCGCTCGGGCGGCTTCCGGCGTCAGTCGATCCTGGCCGACGCGCTGGAAGCGGTGTTCGGCGCGGTCTACCTGGATGGGGGCTTCGCAGCGGCGCGGGATGTGATCGAGCGGGTATTCGCGCCGCGGCTGGCCGAGCTGCCGGCGGTGGCGCAGCTGAAGGACGCCAAGACGCGGCTGCAGGAATTGCTGCAGGGGCAGGGGCTGGCACTGCCGGTGTATAAAGTCGATGAAGTGGCGGGCGAAGCCCACATGCAGACCTTTACAGTCAGCTGCGAAGTCAGGGGGCTCGGGATACGCGAGAGCGGCCAGGGCCCGAACCGTCGCCGAGCCGAACAGGAAGCCGCCGCCCGCGCTCTCGTGGCCGTGTCCGCGCGCCTGGACGGATAGCGCCAACTCCCCGCTCCCAACTCCATGAACGGCACCGAGCTGAGTACCGAGCCGATCTCCGCCGACCATCGCTGCGGCTATGTTGCGATCGTGGGCCGCCCGAACGTCGGCAAATCCACGCTCATCAACGCGCTGCTCGGGTTCAAGCTGAGCATCGTCGCGCCCAAGCCGCAGACGACGCGCCATCGCATTCTGGGCATCCTCACCCGGCCGGCCGCGCAGATCGTCTTCGTCGATACGCCCGGCATCCACTCGACCGAGCGGCGCATGATGAATCGTTACATGAACCGCTCGGCCACCAGCTCGCTGGATGAGGCGGACATGGTGCTGTTCGTCGTCGAGGCGCTTGCCTGGACCGACGAGGACGCCCGCGTCCTTGAGCGCGTGCGTCAGTCGCAGCGTCCCGTGATCCTGCTCGTCAACAAAGTCGACCGCGTCCAGAACAAAGCGGCCCTGCTGCCTTTCCTGGAAGACCTCTCGCGCCGCGCGCAGTTCGAGGAGATCGTGCCGATATCCGCGCAGAAGGCGATCAACCTCGCCCAGCTTCCGGAGCTGATCGAGCGCCGCCTGCCGAAGTCCCCGCCCTTGTTTCCGCCCGATCAGATCACCGATCGCAGCGAGCGCTTCCTGGCGGCCGAAATCGTGCGCGAGAAACTCACCTGGCGGCTGCGCGAGGAGCTGCCTTACGGCATTGCCGTGGAGATCGAGCAGTTCGAGGAGCACACCGCGCCGCCTCCGCCGGGACAAAAAGTGCCGCCGGGGCGCCGCCTGACCATCGGCGCGGTGATCTGGGTCGAGCGCGCGGGTCAGAAGGCCATCGTCATCGGTGCCGGCGGGGAGCGCCTGAAGGAGATCGGACGCCTGGCGCGGCTGGAGTTGAACTCGATGCTGCACGCGAGCGTGCACCTGGAGTTGTGGGTGAAGGTGAAGGAAAACTGGGCCGACAACGAGCAGGCGCTGCGCGCCTTCGGCTATGAGAACGACCGGTGAAAACGTCCGGACGAGTCCTGCTGGAGCCGGCGTACCTGCTGCACCATTCGCCGTGGCGCGATTCGAGCCGGATACTGGAATTCCTCACGCGCGACCATGGCCGGATCAGCGTATTCGCCCGCGGGGTGCGGCGTCCGACCTCGCCCCTGCGCGCCGTGTTGCATCCATTCCAGCCCCTGCTGGTGTCTTTCGTCATCCGCGGCGAGGCAGGCAATTTCATCGATGCCGAGCTCGATGGGGCGGCCGCCGGGCCCTTGCCGGCGCAGCATCTGATGAGCGCCTTCTATCTCAATGAGCTGCTGCTGAAGCTGCTCATGCGCCACGACAGCCATCCGCAAGTGTTTGCGCACTACGGCGAAGCGCTGGCGGGACTGCGGCGCGTGGGCGCGGAGTCGCGCGTGCTGCGCGTATTCGAGAAGCGCCTGTTGCAGGAGCTGGGTTATGGTCTGGAGCTGGAGCGCGAAGCAGAGTCCGGCGCTGCGCTCGAGGCGCATGCGCACTATCATTACCATCCGGAGCGTGGCGCGGTGCTGGCGGTGGCGCAGACTCCGGCCACCTACACCGGCGCGACGCTGGCCGCCCTGGCCGCGGAACGCCTGGACGAGGAGTCCGTCCTGCGGGCCGCGCGGCGGCTGCTGAGGGAAGCGCTGGCGAATTGCCTGGAGGGGCGGGCACTCAAGAGCCGGGAAGTGATGCTGGCTCTGAAAAGATTGAACGTATGAAGGACGCGAGCAGCGATCATGACGAAGCTCAGTGTCAACCTGAATAAGGTGGCTTTGCTGCGCAACACGCGCAAGCTCGGGATTCCGAGCGTCGCGCGCGCCGCGGCCATCGCGCTCGATGCGGGCGCCGACGGCATCACCGTGCATCCGCGTCCCGACGGCCGGCATGTCCGCGCGCCGGACGTCGAGGAGCTTGCGGTCCTGCTCAAGCAGTGGCCGCACGCGGAGTTCAATATCGAAGGCAATCCGTTCCACGGCCTGCTGGATTTCGTGCGCGCGGCGCGGCCGCATCAGTGCACGCTCGTGCCGGACGAAAGCGGCGCGTTCACCTCCGATCACGGTTGGAACCTGCCCGCCGACAGCGGGCGGCTGCGACCGGTCGTGCAGGCGCTGCGCTCGCTCGGCGTGCGCGTCAGTTTGTTCATGGACCCCCTGCCCGAGGCGATGGCTGCGGCGCGCGACATCGGCGCGGACCGTGTGGAGCTTTACACCGAGCCCTATGCGCAATCCTGGAACACTCCCGGCCATGCACGGATGCTGCAGCGTTATTCGCAGGCCGCGGGCGCGGCACAGCGCGCCGGACTGGGCGTGAACGCCGGGCACGATTTGAATCTGGACAATTTGCCCGCGTTCCTGCAGTCGGTCCCCGAGGTGCTGGAGGTGTCGATCGGTCACGCGCTCATCGCCGACGCGCTGGAGCTCGGGCTGGCGCAAACCGTGCGGGCCTATCTCGATATCTGTCGTCACGCCCGCCCAAGCGCCGTCGGCCCCGGACAGGGCCCCGCGGCATGATCTACGGCATCGGAGTCGATGTACTCGAGCTTAAACGCATCGAGCAAACGTACAAGAAATATGGCGAGCGCTTCGTCGAGCGGCTGCTGCTGCCGCAAGAGCGTGCGCAGCTGCAGTACACGGCGCGGCCGACGCGCTTTCTCGCGATGCGCTTCGCGGCCAAGGAGGCGCTGGTCAAGGCCATGGGCACCGGCTTCGCCCATGGCATGTGGATCCGCGACGTCGGCGTCGTCCAGCTGCCCTCGGGCAAACCCGAGCCGATCTATTCCGAGCGCGGCGAGGCCAAGCGCCGCGAGCTCGGCATCGGCGAAGGCCACATCACCCTGACCGACGAAGCCGGCCTGATCGTCGCGGTCGCCGTCCTGCTGCGGAGCACCTGATGCATTGCCTGGTCTTCGACATCGAAACCGTCCCCGACACCGATTTCGGCCGCCGTGCCCTCGCCCTGGAGGGCATCGACGACAAACGGATCGCGAAGATCATGTTCCAGCGCCGCCGCGAGGTCACGGGCAGCGAATTTCTGTCGCTCGAGCAGCAGCGCGTCATTGCGATTTCAGTCGTGCTGCGCAGCCGCGACACGCTGAAGGTGTGGAGCCTCGGCGAGGAGAGCGCCGGCGAGCGGGAGCTGATCGAGCGCTTCTTCGACGGCCTGGACAAATACATGCCGGACCTGGTCTCGTGGAACGGCGCGGGCTTCGACCTGCCGGTGCTGCACTACCGGGCGCTGAAGTACGGGATCAGCGCGCCGCGCTACTGGGAAGTGGGCGATGAAGACCAGGGCTTTCGCTGGAACAATTATCTCAACCGCTTCCACTGGCGACACCTGGACCTGATGGACGTGCTGTCGGGCTATCAGAGCCGCGCGCGCGCCGGCCTGGACAACGTGGCGATGCTGGTGGGTCTGCCGGGAAAGCTCGGGATGAGCGGGGATCAGGTGTGGGATCGCTATCAGCAGGGCGAGCTGGCGCGCATCCGGGATTACTGCGAGACGGACGTGATCAATACTTACCTGGTGTATCTGCGCTTCGAGCTGATGCGCGGCAAGCTGTCGCGCGACCAGCATGATCTGGAAGTCGCGAGAATGCGCGAGTACCTGCGCAGCGAGGCCAAGGAGCACTTCCTCGCCTATCTGGCCGCCTGGGACCGGTGCGCCTGAGAGCGCCGTTGGAACAAACCCGGGTAGTCATCGACTCTCTCGCGCACGACGGGCGCGGCGTGGCGCATCTCGAAGGGAAGGCGATCTTCGTTCCGGGCGCGCTGCCGGGAGAGCGCGTCACGATCGCCCGCCGGCGGCGGCATCGCAGCTTCGATGAGGCCGAGCTGCAGGAGGTCGAGACGGCATCGGCGGATCGCGTCGAGCCGCGCTGCGCGCATTTCGGGGTTTGCGGCGGATGCAGCCTTCAGCACCTGCAGCCGCACAAGCAGCTGGAGCTCAAGCAGCGGCATTTGCTCGAGCAGCTGGAGCGCATCGGCGGCGTTCATCCCGAGAGGCTCCTGCCGCCGCTGGCGGGCGAGCCATGGAACTATCGCCGCCGGGCGCGGCTGGGCGCCAAATTCGTCGCCAAAAAGGGCAGGGTGGTCGTGGGATTTCGCGAGCGGGCTGCGCCGTTCGTCACCGACGTGCGCCGCTGCGAGATTCTCGCCGCGCCGCTGGACGCGCTGGTTGAGCCGCTCTCGGCTCTCTTGACGGGCCTGAGCATTCGCGCGCGCGTGCCGCAGATCGAAGTGGCCGTGGCCGACAATGCGACCGCGTTGGTTTTCCGGGTGCTCGATGCCCCATCGGCGGCCGATCGCGCAGCGCTGGCCGAGTTCGGCGCCGCGCATGCCGTGCGGATCTACTTGCAACCCGGCGGCGTGGATACGATTGCTCCGCTCGAAGGCTCGCCTTGGGCTTCGGCCGGCGAACCCTTGTTCTACAGCCTGCCCGCCTTCGATCTGACGCTGGAATTCGGGCCGGCGGATTTTCTTCAGGTCAACGGACCCCTGAATCGCCGGATGGTCGAGCGCGCCGTGGAGCTGCTCGAGCCGGCGCCGGGTGACCGCGTCCTGGACCTCTTCTGCGGGCTGGGCAACTTCACCCTGCCGCTGGCCCGGCGCTGCGCCAGCGTCGTGGGAGTGGAGGGGGACGAGCAGCTGGTGCAACGGGCCCGGCACAATGCCCGGCGCAACGGGATCGTCAACGCGAGCTTCCGGACCGCGAACCTGTTTGCAGTCGAACGGCCTTTTCCCTGGATGCGCGAACCCTTCGAGCGCCTGTTGCTCGATCCGCCGCGCGCGGGCGCCCGGGAAATACTGCCCTGGATTGCCGGCTCGGCGGTGCGGCGGCTGGTGTATATTTCCTGTCATCCAGGCAGCCTGGCGCGGGACGCGGGGATTCTCGTGCGGGAGCTGGGGTTCGGGCTGGAGGCGGCGGGCGCGTTGGATATGTTTCCGCACACGGCGCACGTAGAATCGATGGCGGCGTTTGTACGACGTTAGGACGTCGGTGAGCCGTTTGGACAGAGGAGTTACCCACAGTTTATGTCCAGGGATGGACGGTATTGCCGCGAGACGACTGCATGGATGCAGGAGGTAGAGCAACGCAAGGAGCGGTTGCCGAGGCAGGATGCCGAAGCGGCTAAGGGAGGCCTAGTAAATTGATTAGGCCCATAAACTGTGGATAACTCCGCCAGCCAAAAACGGCAGCGAGGCCGCAACTTTGATGGGCACGCCGAAACAGGAATAAGAATGTCGCTCGGACCTTTGATGGTCGATGTTGCCGGCTTGGAATTGAGCGCCGAGGATCGGGAAGTTTTGCGCCATCCGCTGGTCGGCAGCGTCATCCTCTTTACCCGCAACTATGCCGGCACCGACCAGCTGGAGAACCTCACCGCGCAGATCCACGCGGTGCGCGACCCGCCGCTGATCGTGGCCGTCGATCACGAGGGCGGGCGGGTGCAGCGCTTCCGGACCGGCTTCACGCCGCTGCCGCCGATGCGCTTCGTCGGCCATCAATACGACATGGACCACAAACAGGGCGTCGACATGGCGCGCGAGTGCGGCTGGGTGCTGGCGTCGGAGCTGCTCGCCGCGGGCGTCGATCTGAGCTTCGCTCCGGTGGTCGACCTCGATTATGAGATGAGCGAGGTCATCGGCGATCGGGCGTTCCATTCGGACGCGGAGGCCGTTGCGACGCTCGCCAGCAGCTGCATGGCCGGCATGCGCGAGGCCGGCATGGCGGCGGTCGCCAAACATTTTCCCGGCCATGGCGCCGTGGTTGCCGACTCGCACGTGGCGCTGCCGGTCGACCGGCGCGAGCTGGCCGACCTCGAGCCGGAGCTGCAGCCCTACCGGCGGCTGATCGCCAACGGGTTGGCCGGCGTCATGGTGGCGCACATCGTTTTTCCCGCCGTCGATTCGCGGCCCGCCAGCCTCTCGCCCCGTTGGATCGGCGATATCCTGCGCGGGGAGCTGCGCTTCCATGGCGTCGTGTTTGCGGATGATCTCAGCATGGGGGGCGCAGCCGCGGTGGGCTCGATAGTCGAGCGGGCGCACCTCGCTCTCCAGGCGGGATGCGACGTGCTGCCGGTCTGCAATAGCCGGCCGGACGTCCTTCGTCTGCTCGACGGGCTGGGAGAAGTGACGAACCCCGCGAGCCAGGCGCGGCTCGTGCGCCTGCACGGCCGCAAAGCGTCGACCCGCGCTCAGCTGCACGCATCGACGCGATGGCGCGATCTCAACGAACGCATCCGGCGCAGCGTGCAGCCGCCGGCGCTCGACCTGGACGGACAAAACGCATGAGCGGACTGCCTCAACACCTGCTGGGCCGCATCCTGGAGCTCAATCCCGACGGCGTCGTCGTCTGCCGGCCCGGCGGCGAAGGTGACGCGGCGGCCGACTGGCTGGTGATCTTCGCCAACCCGGCGTTCCAGAAATTGACCGGCTACGAGGCCCGCGATCTGCTCGGGAAGGACCTGAGGTTCCTGCAGGGGCAGGACCGCGATCAGGAGAGCCGCCAGCGCATCCGCGCGGCGTTCTCCAAGGGCGAATCCTGCCGCGTGATCGTGCGCAACTACCGCAAGGATGGCGCGCAGTTCTGGAACGAGATGACGCTCGAGCCGGTGAAGGACCCGGGCGGGAAGGTGGCGTTCTTCATCGGCTTCCACCGCAACATGGGCGATCGGCTCCGGCTCGACGCCAAGCCGGCGGGCCCCGTGGCGGCACGCGACAGTTTTGGCTCCACCGGCGCGCATCTCTCGCCGCTCAGCGCATTGCGCGACGATCGGCTGACGGGCCTTTACTCGGCGGACTACTTCCAGGAGCTGCTGCGCCGGGACTGGGCGGTCGCGCAGCGCGACGCCCGCAACCTCTCGCTGATGATATTCGACATCGATTGTCTGGGAACTTACAACGACACCTTCGGCCAGACGTCCGGCGACGCGTGCATCAAGCGCGTGGCGCGCGCCATCGGCGCCTGCCTGCGGCGCGGCAGTGACGTCGCGGCGCGCCTGGAAGGCGGCACCGTCGCGGCCTTGATGCAGGGCATGGACCTGGAAACGACGATGCGTTTCGCGCATACGCTGCTCGAGCGGGTGCGCGAGCAGCACATCCACCATCCGCGATCGTCGGTGCAGCGCTACGTCACGGTGAGCGGAGGCGTCGTTTGTTTGACACCGGCCAAGGAGGAGCAGCCGGAATTGCTGATGGACAGGGCGCGGGCGGCGCTGAAACTCGCCAAAGACGCGGGCCGCAACTGCATCTTTTCCAGTTGAAGCGGGATCGGACTCCTGTCCGATATGTGGTTTCCGTCAACGTAGTCTTCGTGACCGCTAGGGCGAGCCGCTCCGGCTTTGACCGACGCTCATCGGCGTCACCATCGCGATGACGCCGAAGGCCGGGTGATCGAAGTAATGTTGCTCGAACGGGCGCACGCGCCGCTTCTGCTTCAGCTTGAACGTCACGGGGCCCGCCGTTCCCGGGTCCATTCTCCGGCCCAACAAAGCAGCCGGCGGATCGGCCGGCGTCCAGCTCAGGTCGAGGTTCAGATGCAGGTAGCGCCCCTGCTCGAGCCCCACCTGTCCGCTCAAGGCCTGCGTGGCGCCAAGCTCGCTCAGTGGAATGCCGGCGCCGGTGCCGAATGCGGTCACCGGTTGCATCCATGCGAAATGAGCCAGCACTTCGTAAGCCGGGCTGCGCCGCAAGGCGGCATCGGTGCCCGCGAGCTTGAACTGCGCGGCGGCCAATTGCTGGAAGGAGATGCGCTCGCCGATGGCAGGCGCGGGCTCATCGGACTCGTCGGCGGAAGTCTCCTCGTTTCCGGCGCGCACCGTAGCAGCCGCTTCGGCCTTCCAGTCCTCGACGGTGGCCGACGGAGCAATGGCGCGGAAAATCACGATCTCGACGGTGTAGACCGGCGCACCCGATACCGCCTGTGTCGAATCGGCTGCAAGCGCCGCGGGGAGTGAGAGCGCCGCGCCGGCAACGGCGGCCAGCGCAAGCAGTGAAAGTCGACGTGTGAATCCGGTGAGCACCGGCGGAATGCATTCCTTGGACATAGGTGCTCAGTGTAGCCGCTCGCCCCGCGACCCGCATGCCGGGGGCGATGTCGGCGTAACGGCTGTGTCGTCGCCGCGGTACGTTGCACGCTCAGCGCACCGGCTCGTTCATCGACCATAGCACTCCGTACGGATCCCGAAGCTGTCCATAGCGATCTCCCCAGAACATGACCTGCAGCGGCATGACGATCTGCGCGCCGGCGGCGACGGCCCGGTTCCACCAGCTGTCGATGTCTTTCACCGGCAACGTGACGTTGAAAGCTGCCGGTTTCTCCGGCCCGCAGCCATGCTCGGGGTAGGGATCGCTCAGCATCAAGGAGCCGCCATTGAGGTGCAGGTGGACATGCATGGTGCGTCCCCGATCATCGGGCGGATGACGGGCGACCTCGACCGCCCCGAAGGCACGCTGATAGAACTCCGAGGCGGCGATGGCGCCGTTCACCTGCAGATACGGAACGATACCCCCTAAAACCTGGGGATTGGCCGCCGGGGCGGGCTTTCGTGCGGCTGTGGCAGTCATGGTCGGCTCCTTGTGTTGGATGGGATCGCCCCAAGGACGCACCGGCCGTCCGCCAGCCGACAGGTACACTCAGAAAATCATGCCGCCCCGCCGCCGAGTCTCCACCCAGCCCGCCGCCCCCGGGTCGCTGCGCGGTTTTTTCGGCGTATTCCGCTACAGCCGCCGTGCCCTCGAGCTGGTCTGGAGCACGAGCCGCCCGATGACGGTCTGGCTGGCGGTGCTCACTGTAATCGCCGGCACACTGCCGGCGGGCGTGGCGTTCGTCGGGGCACATATCGTCGATTCGGTGGTCGCGGCGATCCAGGCCGGGGGTAAGGACCTGAGCCGCGTCATCCAGTTCGTAGTCCTGGAAGGGGTGCTGGTCGCCTCGATCGCGGGCGCGCAGCGCGGCCTGTCGTTCTGTCAGTCGCTCTTGCGCGCGCAACTCGGTCAGCGTGTCAACGTGATGATTCTGGAGAAGGCGCTGACGCTCGATCTGCAGCAATTCGAGGACTCCGAGTTCTACGACAAGCTCACGCGCGCGCGCCGCGAGGCCTCCAGCCGCCCGCTCAGCCTGGTGATGCGCACCTTCGGGCTGGTGCAGAACGGCATCTCGTTGGTGAGCTACGGCGCGCTGCTCGTGCACTTCTCCCCGTGGGCGGTGGCCGTGCTGCTGCTGGCGGGTTTGCCGTCCTTCATCGCCGAGGCGAAATTCTCCGGCGACGCTTTCCGCCTGTTCCGCTGGCGCTCGCCCGAGACGCGCATGCAGCTCTACCTGGAATCGGTGCTCGCCCGCGACGAGCATGCCAAGGAGGTCAAGCTGTTCGGTCTCGGGCCGCGTCTGCTCGGCCGTTACCGCGACATCTTCCGTCGGCTGTACCGCGAGGATCGGGCGCTCACCATCCGCCGCGACACCTGGGGTTTCGCGCTCGGGCTGGTGGGAACATTGGCCTTTTACGGCGCGTACGCCTGGATCGCGATCACGACCGTTCACGGCGCTATCACGCTGGGCCAGATGACCATGTACCTGATGCTGTTCCGGCAGGGACAGGCCGCGGTGTCGGCGGCGTTGGGGGCAATCGGCGGCATGTATGAAGACAACTTGTATCTATCGACGCTGTACGAGTACCTGGAAACGCCGGTCGCGCTACCGGGTGGAAGCGTGCCGCGCGGACCATTGCCTCACGACGGCGTGCGCTTCGAGGGGGTGAGCTTCAGCTATCCGGGCGCAGCGCGGCCCGCCGTCCAGGGCGTCTCCCTGCATCTGCGGCCGGGAAGCAGCCTGGCGCTGGTCGGGGAAAACGGGTCGGGCAAGACGACGCTGATCAAGCTGCTGACCCGGCTGTACCGGCCGACTCAGGGCCGCATCCTGCTCGACGGTCTGGATCTCAACGAGTGGGACGAGTCGGCGCTGCGCCAGCGCGTCGGTGTCATCTTCCAGGACTTCGCGCGCTATCAATTACCCGTCGGTGAGAACGTGGGCGCGGGCGATGAGCAGTATTTCGAGGACGAAGGGCGCTGGCGCGACGCGGCCGACAAGGGCAGGGCCGCGGAGTTCATCGAGACATTGCCATCCGGCTACCGCACGCAACTCGGCAAATGGTTCGAAAACGGCCGCGAGCTTTCGGGCGGACAGTGGCAGAAGATCGCCCTGTCGCGCGCCTTCATGCGCACGCGCGCGGATATCCTCGTGCTGGACGAGCCGACGGCGGCGATGGACGCGCAGGCGGAGGCCGAGGTGTTCGAGCATTTCCGCCAGCTCGCGCACGACCGCATCACCATCCTGATCTCGCATCGCTTCTCGACCGTGCGCATGGCGGACCAGATCGTCGTGCTGGAAGAAGGCCGCATCGTCGAGCGCGGCAGCCACGAAGACCTGATCCGCCTCGACGGGCGCTACGCGCACCTCTTCAAGCTGCAGGCCCGCGGCTACCAGTAGCGCGTCTCTGATCTCTTCAGTCGTCCCAGCGGACGCGGCTACGCATCTGCTTGGTTTGTTGACGGCGGGCTTTGCCGCTCAGCCGCTGCTCTCGCGACGCGCGGGTGGGTCTGGTGGCCTTGCGCCGCTTCGGTTCCATACGCGCGCGGTCGATCAGGTCGGTCAGCCGTTCGAGCGCCTCGCGGCGGTTGCGTTCCTGAGTGCGGTGGTTGCGGGCGATGATCAGGATCGCACCGTCATCGGTGAGCCGGCGGCCGGCGAGCACGCGCAGGCGCGCTTTGGCCCGCGCGTCGAGCATGGCGGTGCCGGCCAGATCGAAGCGCAGCTGCACCGCCGACGCGACCTTGTTGACGTTCTGTCCCCCCGGGCCCGAGGCTCTGACGAAGGACCAGCTGAGGTCGCGCTCGGGGAGCGCCGACAGGTGCGGCGAGGGAGGCATGCGCGAATTATTCCCGGAACCGGCGGTGGCGCAAAGTCCGACGCGTCGCCATCACCAGCCCGGCATCGATTTGCCCACACGCGTGATCGCGGCCGATAATATTCTGTTCGCCAGCGAGATGATCGGCGCGGTAAGAGGGATCGACCCGGAGACCGGTCGCGCGTACGACGACACGCGGCGGTATGTCGAGGCATCGACGACCTTGTCGACGCCGGACCGGCGCAAAGTGTATGACCTCAATGCGAGGAAGGTTTATCCGAGGCTGGACGCCGCGCTTCGCGGGAAAGGCCTTTAGCCGGGGAGAGAATCGTGAGTTCGAGCCAATTGGGCATCGTGAAGCGCAACATCCAGCGCGCCGACAAGAGCGCGGTGGACGCATTGCGTCAGTTTGGCGTTGCGACGGTGCATGAAGCGATGGGGCGCACAGGGCTCATGCGGCCGTATCTGCGGCCCATTTATCCGGGAGCGCGTCTGTGTGGGACCGCGCTGACGGTGCTATTGCCGCCCGGAGACAACTGGATGATGCACGTAGCGGCTGAGGAAGTGAGGCCAGGCGATGTGTTGGTCGTGGCGGTGACGTCCGAATGCACCGATGCGTGCTGTGGGGACTTGCTGGCGACTTCCTATCGTGCCCGTGGCGCGCTGGGTCTCGTGGTCGACGCGGGAGTGCGTGACGTGAAAGACATCGCGGCCTTGGGATTTCCCGTGTTCGCCAAAGCGATCAGCGCGCAAGGGGCGGTCAAGGCGACACCGGGCTCGGTGAATGTGCCGGTAGTCTGCGCCGGCATGATGGTGAACCCGGGTGACGTGGTAATTGCCGATGACGATGGTGTCGTCGTGGTCGGCGCGGCCATCGCGGGCGAGGTCGCGGAAGCGGCGCAGGCGCGTGAGCGGAAAGAAGCCGAGACACGCAGGAGGCTGGCGGCCGGCGTGCTGGGGCTCGACTTGTATGGCATGCGGGAAAAGCTCCGGCAGGCCGGGCTGAAATACATCGACTGAGCGCTGGAGGGTCGTCCCTCCAGCGGGTAGCGGCTCAATCCGCCGCGGCCGCTTTCGCGCCGGCGGAGCTCTCCCGATCGCGCTGGTCCTGGTATAGCTGATAGACGAGCGTGCGCAGCCAGCGGTTGCGGGCGTCGTCATGGAACTTGCGATGCCAGAATTGCTTGAGCGCGATGCGCGGCGGCTCGAACGGCAGACCCACGATGCGCAGATCCGCTGCGATCGTGGCGAAGTAGTGGGCGAGCGGCTGGGGCACGGTGACGATGAGATCGGACTGCGCCACGATGATCGGCGCGCTGGCGAAGTGCGGCGTCGTGAGCATCACCCGCCGGCGGATCTTCCTGCGCGCCAGGTAGCGCTCGATGACTTCCTCGCTGCGGCTCTCCGCGCGCACCACCACATGCCCGAGCTGCAGGTATTGTCTGAGGCTCAGCTTGCCGGCCGTCACCGGATGGCCGGCGCGGATCAGGCTGGCGAAGGTGTCCGAGAACAGCGTCTGCTGGTAGAAGTTGCGCTTCTTCAGGTCCGGAAAGTAGCCGATCGCCAGATCGATGGCGCCGCTCTCCAGTGCGCTCGCGACCTCGCGGGCCGGCGGACTCACCGAGCGCACCGTGGCTTTCGGCATCAGCACCCTCAGCTTGCGCAGCATCGCCGGCAGGAAAACGATCTCGCCCACATCGGAGAGGGCGAAGGTGACCGTGCGCTGGCTCTTGCCCGGATCGAAGGCCGGCGCCGCAACGATATCGGCGCCGATGCGCGCCAGCACCGCGCGCGCGGCAGCGATCAAAGCGGTGGCGCGCGGGGTGGGCTGCATGCGGTTGCCGGAGCGGACGAACAAAGGATCGTCGAAGAACTCCCGCAGTTTGCCCAGGGCCACGCTGAGTGCCGGCTGACTGCGGTGCAGCTTCAAGGCCGCGTCGCTCACGCTGCGCCGCTCGTCGAGGGCGACCAGGACATAGAGGAGGTTCAGGTCGAGGTCGGTCACCGCCGGTCCACGGAGAGTTATTTGGTTTGCCAATACAGTATATCCAAACTATCCCATTGTGTAATGAACGAGCGCGTGCGGATGATGCCTCGCGCGGCCAACGTGCGCCCGTGCGACATCCGCAAGCCCACGGTCGAGCGCCACAGGCAGTGCGAGGTGAGTGTGATCGTCGCTCCGACGCCGTACTCGTGCGATGCTCGGGAGACTTACCAAGAAGGCTGGCGTACACGGCAGGGCTGAGCGCCACGTACTCCCTCTTCGGCATTCCGTTGCTTCCGGCTCTCGTCGCGGTGCTGGCAATCCAGACGGGTAGGGTGGAATAATCGCGGCATTCCATCTCTTAGGAGTCACACCATGCAGGAGCCTCCCGTCGCGGCCCCTGCGCCCGCGCCGATCAGCAAGGAGCAACGCAATTGGGCGATGCTCGCGCACCTGAGCGGCCTGCTCGCTTTCGCGACGATTATAGGAGGCCTGGTCGGTCCGTTCGTGCTGTGGCTCCTGCGCAAGGACGACATGAATTTCGCCGCCGACCAGGCGAAGGAAGCCTTGAACTTCCAAATCACCGTCTTCCTCGCCGGCCTCATCTCGGCCATCCTGTGCCTGCTCCTGATCGGCTTCCTGATGCTCACCCTCCTGGCCATCGCCGACGTCGTCCTGATCGTAATCGCCACCGTCAAAGCCAGCGAAGGCGTTGCCTACCGCTACCCGTTTTGCCTGAGACTGATTACCTGACGGTCGAGCCAGGTAACAGGTGGAAGCTTCACGCCTGGCGCTGACGCAAGCAAACCTATGCCCTCTCTCGCTTTGCCGTCGTTTGTTCGCGTCAGGCTGACTTCGCACTCGCCATCGGCGTCAGTTTGTCCAGCAAGCTACCCGTCCGTCCGAACCGCTCGTCCGCATTCTCCGCATCCCATTCGAACCGCAATTTCAGCGACCCATCCATCCGATAGTCATCCGGATTCTTTTGCACCAGCCGGATGATGGACGCCGGATCCACTTTGGTGTCTTCGTTGAACAGCGCATACCCCCCATACGGCCCCGCATCGATCTTCTGCACCCCGAGCGCCCGCGCGCGCAGTTTCAACCCCGCGATCCGGTACAGGTGGCGCGTTTGTTCCGGCAACGGGCCGAAGCGGTCGATCATCTCCGCCTGCAGATCGTCCAGTGCCGCGGTGTCCGGAGCGTTCGCAATCCGTTTGTACAGCGTCAGCCGCAGATGGATGTCGGAAACATAGTCGTCCGGCAACAGCGCCGGAACATGCAGCTCGATCTCCGGGCCGCCGCGCAACCCTCCTTCCAGATCCGGCTCGCGGCCCGATTGCAATGATTTGACCGCCCGATCCAGCAGCTCGGTGTACAGGTTGAAGCCGATTTCCTGGATCTGCCCGCTCTGTTCCTCGCCCAGCAGCTCGCCCGCGCCCCGAATTTCCAGATCGTGGGTCGCCAGCGTGAACCCCGCGCCGAGATCCTCCAGCGATTCGATGGCCTCCAGCCGTTTGACCGCGTCGGCGGTCATGCCCGAACGGGGCGGCGTGATGAGATAAGCGTATGCGCGGTGGTGCGAGCGTCCGACGCGGCCGCGCAGCTGGTGGAGCTGGGCGAGGCCGAACCGGTCGGCGCGATCGATGACGATGGTGTTGGCCGTCGGCACGTCGATGCCGCTCTCGATAATCGTCGTGCAGACCAGGAGGTTGAAGCGGCGGTGGTAGAAATCGAGCATCAGCTGCTCCAGATCGCGCTCGCGCATCTGTCCGTGGCCGACGCGTACCGACGCTTCCGGCACCAGCGTGGCGATTTCCTGCGCCCGCTTCTCGATCGTCTCCACCGAGTTGTGCACGAAGTAGATCTGACCGCCGCGGCGGATCTCGCGCAGGCAGGCCTCGCGGATCTGCGCGTCGTTCCACTCGGACACGAAGGTTTGTACGGCCGTGCGCTCGGCCGGGGCGGTGGTGATCAATGACAGGTCGCGGATGCCGCCCAGGGCCATGTTGAGCGTGCGCGGGATGGGCGTGGCCGTGAGCGTGAGCATGTCCACTTCGGCGCGCAGGGCCTTGAGTTTTTCCTTGTCGCGCACGCCGAAGCGGTGCTCCTCGTCGACGATGACCAGGCCGAGATCCTTGAACGCGATATTCGCATGCAGCAGACGGTGCGTGGCGATGACGATGTCCACGCCGCCGCTCTTGAGCGCTGCAACAGTTCGCTCGCTTTCTTTGCCGCTGCGGAAGCGCGACAGCATCTCGATGCGCACCGGCCAGTCGGCGAAGCGGTCCGTGAACGTCTGGTAATGCTGTTGCGCCAGCAGCGTGGTGGGTACCAGGACGGCGACCTGCCGCCCCGCCTGCACCGCCACGAACGCTGCGCGTAGCGCTACTTCCGTCTTGCCGAAACCGACGTCGCCACACACCACGCGGTCCATTGGTTTGGAGGACTGCAGATCGCTGACGACTTGTTGGATCGCTTGCGCCTGATCGGGCGTCTCTTCGAACCGGAAAGCATCGGCAAATGCGCGGTAGTCAGGCTCCTGTGCGCGCAAGCTCACGCCCTGCCGGGCGGCCCGACGCGAGTACAGATCGAGCAGCTCGGCGGCGACGTCGCGAATACGCTGAGCCGCCTTGCGCCGCGCGCGCTGCCATTGGTCGCTGCCCAGCTTGTGCAGAGGCGCGGTCTCGGGCGGCGCGCCCGTGTAGCGACTGACGCGATCGAGCGCGTGCACCGGCACATACAGCTTGTCGCCGTCGGCGTATTCGAGGACCAGGAACTCGCCGCGCTCGCCGGCAATCTCCATCACGCTCAGGCCGCGGTAGCGGCCGACGCCGTAGTCTTCATGGACTACGGGCGAGCCGATCCTGAGGTCGGTCAGCTCCTTGAGGATGGCCGCGGGGTCGCGCTCCGCCCGCCGTCGGCGCCGTTCCTGCTGGGCGCGCTCGCCGAATATCTGTTCCTCGGTGATCAGCGCCAGCGCCAGCGCCGGCTGCTCAAGCAGCAGAGCGCCCGCGGTCGGCGAGACGGTCAAGGCCAGCCCGGCATCGGAAGCCAGGAACTCATGCCATCCGCCCACCTGGCGAACCGACAGATCGTGGCCGCGCAGCAGCTGCAGGAAGATCTCGCGGCGCCCGCCCGACTCCGCGGCGATCAGCACGCGGCCCTGGAACTGACGCAGGAATTTCAGCAGCTCGGCGGCGGGCTCCTCTGCGCGCGCATTCAACCTGAGCAGCGGCGGGGCGCGGGTCGGGAAATTGGTGGGCGGTTCTTCCGTCGATTGCCGTCCCGGCGGCCCCGCGTTCGGTGGCCGCGCCGACGTTCCCTCCACGGCGGGCACCGCTGCCGTGGCAAGCGGATCGACCTTGACGCGCGAAAGCTCGATTACCGGCCGGGCGGCCAGCGTCTGCACCAGCTCAGCGGGCGGCAGAAAGATTTCCCGCGGCTCGAGCACGGGCCGCTCCACGTCGTGACGCCGCTGCTCGAAGCGGTCCTCGACATCCGCCCAGACCTTCTGCACGTTCGATGCCGCTCCTGCGATATCGACGACCACGGTCGAGGGCGGCAGGTAATCGAACAAAGTTCCGACGCGCTCGAAGAACAGCGGCAGGTAGTATTCGATCCCGGCCGGCGCCAGGCCTTCGGTCACCTGCTTGTACACCGGCGAGCGCGCGGGATCGCCTTCGAACCGCGCGCGGTAGCGGCGGCGGAATTCCTTGATGCCATCGCCGGTGATCGGGTATTCGCGCGCGGGCAGCAGGCGCACCGAGTCGAGCGCATCGCCCGAGCGCTGGGACTGCGGATCGAAGGAGCGGATCGAATCGATGTCCTCGTCGAACAGGTCGATGCGCAGCGGCTGCTCCGTCCCCATGGGGAAGACGTCGATGATCGAGCCGCGCACGGCGAACTCGCCGTGGCTCATCACCTGAGCGACGTGCGCATAGCCGGCGGCAATCAGGCGCTGCCGGAACGGCTCCAGCTCTAGGCGCCCGCCGCGCGCGAGCTGCAGTGAATGGCGCTCGATCCAGGTTTTCGGCGGCAAGCGCTGCAGCAGCGTCGCGAGGGCGACCACCGTAATGCCCGAAGTCGAGCCGGGCAGCGCGTGCAGTGTCGACAGGCGCTCGGAGATGATGTCCGGGTGCGGCGCGAAGAGGTCGTAGGGCAGGGTTTCCCAGTCGGGGAACAGCCGGACCGCGAGCGCGGGATCGGCGAAGAATTTCAGCTCGCCGTGCATCCGCTCCGCCTCGCGCGCATCGGCCGCGATGACGAGCAGCGGGGCCTGTAGCCGTGCGGCCGACTCGGCGATGGCAAGCGCACCGGAGCTGCCGTATAGCTGGCCCCAGCGGATTCGCGAATGGGTGGGATCGGGAAGACGGGGATGGAGCAAAGTCACGCGCGTAAATTGGGCCCGGCGGCGCCAAAGCCAAGGACAATAGCAGAGGCGTGCAGTTTACTGGTCCAAGGACGGACTTGTACGCGGCTGGAAATTAAAGATATCGGAGCGGCCCCGTCCGCGTCAGAGTGACGGGCCGTGCGACCCCTCGAGCAGCCGGCTCATTGATGCGAGCCGGCTCGGGGAAGTCAGTCAGGCGCCCGAAGCGACCGAATGAATGACGAGTTGATTTTCGAAGAACACCGAGAAGCCGGGATAATCCCAACGCGTGATCGCGGGCTGGCCGACCGCGGCATGGCGCTGGGCGGGCGCGCCGAATTTCGCTTCGACGCGGTCCATGCTCATGCCCCGCGCTGGGGTTTCGATCGACGGCTGGCGCACCGTGAGCGTGTCGTTGACGACGATGATGTCGGCCGAGGCAGTGGCGGCGCCAACCATGGCACCCAGGGTGAGAGCTGCGGCGAGTAGTCTGCGTTTCATAGGAAGGTCCTCCCGTGAGCGGGCGGCACTATAACAAGGGTGGAGAAGGTTGCGGAACATTATGTTGCAAGGGCATGATCGGCAAGCCTTTAGTCCGTGAACGTCTTCACAAAGCCGCGTCCTGACAGCCCTTCATGACCCTACCGCTCCCCCTGTTCGTCGGACTGCGCTACGTGCGCGCCCGCAGCAGCCAGTTCTTCGTGTCCTTCATCACCTGGATCTCGATACTGGGAATCTGCGTCGGGGTGGCGGCCCTGATCACCATTCTGTCGGTGATGAACGGATTCGAGGCCGAGGGCCGCTCGCGCCTGCTGAGCCTCTCGTCCCATGCGACGGTCAGTGACAATCCGGCGGCGTTGACCGACTGGCCGCGTCAGGTAGCGGCGGCGCGCAGGGTGCCGGGCGTGGTTGGGGCGGCGCCCTACGTCGAGCTGCAGGCGTTGATGACCCGCGACCCCGAGATGAGCGGCGCCGTCCTGCGCGGCATCGATCCGCAGGCCGAGGCGAACATCTCCTCGATCGGCCGCTCGATGATCGAAGGCCGCCTCGACCTGCTGGTGCCCGGCACGCGCAACATCGTGCTGGGCCAGGTGCTGGCATACATGATTTCAGCCAGCGTGGGCGACACCGTCACCGTGATGATCCCGGTGAGCGGAACCGACGGGACCATCAGCCCGCGAATCCAGCGCTTCACGGTGTGCGGCATCTTCGAGGTCGGCATGCAGGAGCATGACGGGAGCCTCGCGCTGGTGCACTTGCAGGATGCCCTCGCGCTGCAAAGCGCCGGTTCCGCGGCCACCGGCATCCGCCTGAAGTTTGCCGATGTTTTCGCCGCGCCGACGCTTGCGCGCTCGGTGGCCCGGCAGCTGGGCGGGGGATTTCGCGTGAGCGACTGGACGCAGGAAAACGCCAGCTACCTGCGCGCCATCCGCATCGAGAAAACCATGATGACCCTGCTGTTGCTGCTGATCGTCGCGGTTGCGGCGTTCAACATCGTCGCCGCCCTGGTCATGGTGGTCACGGACAAACGAACCGACATCGCCATCCTGCGCACGCTCGGGCTGCGGCCGCGGCAGGTTCTCGCGGTGTTCATGACGCAAGGCGTGGTGATCGGCTGGCTCGGCGCGGTGCTCGGCGTCATCGTCGGGCTGACGCTCGCGCTCAACGTCGATGTCATCGTCCCGTGGCTCGAGCAGACGCTGAACTTCCACATCATGGACCCGTCGGTGTACTACATCACCGAGATTCCCTCCGATGTGCATGTCCCCGATGTCGTGGCGATTGCAGCCACCGCGTTCGGGCTCACCGTCCTGGCCACCTTGTATCCGGCGTTTCGCGCCGCCCACACCTCGCCGGCCGAAGCGCTGAGGTACGAATGAGCGACGCGCCGTACGAGTGGCTCATCGGCACGCGGTACCTGCGCTCCGGGCACCGCAACCGGTTCATCTCCTTCATTTCCGCGATCTCGATGGCAGGACTCGCGCTGGGCGTGGCCGTCCTGATCGTCGTGCTCTCGGTCTCCAATGGATTCGAGGCGGAGCTGCGCCAGCGCATCCTCGGCGTGGCCGCGCACGCCACCCTCACCGATCTCAACAATCGTCTCGCCGACTGGCGCGCCGTGCGGACCGCCGCCGCCCGCAATCCCGACGTCGTCGCCACGGCGCCTTACATCGAAGAGCAGGGCATGCTGGTCAACGGCCGGCATGTCAGCGGTGCAAAGATCCGCGGCATCCTGCCGGAGGAAGAGCGCCGCGTCGGGACGATCGAAGAACACCTGACCGCCGGCTCGATGCAGCTGCCCGGCGGGGAATACCGCATCGTGCTGGGCGCGGCGCTGGCCAGGGAGATGGCGGTCAAAGTCGGCGATTCAGTCATCCTGGTCGTGGCGCAGGGCACTGCCACGCCGTTCGGCGTCATGCCGCGGATGCGCCGGTTCACCGTCAGCGGCATCTTCTCGGCCGGCATGTACGAATACGACCGCGGGCTCGCTCTGGTGGCGATGCAGGACGCGGCCACGCTATATCGGATGGGCACGAACGTGACGGGGCTGCGGCTCAATGTCAGAGACCTGTTCGGCGCCGCGCGCACCGTGCGCGAAGTGGCCCTGGATCTCGGCGGGGGCTTCCTCGTCGATGACTGGACGCGCCGCCACGGCAACTTCTTCCGCTCGATCGAGCTGTTCAAATCGATCATGTTCGTGATCCTGCTGCTCGTGGTGGCGGTGGCGGCGGTCAATATCGTCTCCACGCTGGTGATGGTGGTGAAGGAGAAGCAGAGCGACATCGCGATCCTGCGCACGATGGGCGTGGCGCCGCGCGGCGTGCTGACGGTGTTCGTGGTCCAGGGCGCGCTGATCGGGCTGGCGGGCGTGCTGATCGGCATCGGCCTGGGCGTGCTGATCGCGGATAACCTGGAGACTCTGGTTCACGGGCTCGAGTGGGCGCTGAACACGAAATTCCTGGATGCGAAGGTGTACTTCATCAGCGACTTGCCGGCGGAGGTTCACTGGGGCGACGTGGGGCGCATCGCCGGGACCGCGTTTGCGCTGTGTTGTCTGTCGACCCTGTATCCGGCGTGGCGCGCGGCCCGGACTCAGCCCGCGGAGGCGTTGAGGCATGAATAGACCTCGTGGGAGCGCGGCAATGCCTCTAAAGTCGATAATCTTTGTCTGCGAACAAAGATCCGATTGCAATGCTCCTAGCGATATCGTAGGAGTTGCAGAGCATCAGGGTTATCCACAGTTTATGGGGAATCCCTCCCTTAAACTGTGGGTAACCCTGGTGATCTGCAACTCCGATCCCACCGATGACTTCTCCCTCTTATCTAGATTAAGGGCCCTTGGATGACTTCAGTACTAACAGCCCGCTCCCTCCGCAAAGAATTCCGCCAGGGCGAAGTCACCCTGCAGGTCCTCAAAGGCGTCGACCTCGACGTGGCCCCCGGCGAGACCGTCGCCATCGTCGGCATGTCCGGCTCCGGCAAGACCACGCTGCTTCAATTGCTGGGCGGCCTCGATCTCCCCACCTCCGGCGGCGTCGCCATCCTCGGCCAGCAGATGAGCGAGCTTTCCGACGCCGCACGCGGCGACCTGCGCAACCGCGCCGTCGGTTTCGTGTACCAGTTTCATCACCTGCTGCCCGAATTCTCCGCCCTGGAGAACGTCGCCATGCCGCTGCTGGTCCGCCGTCTCCCGCGCGCCGAGGCCTTCGAGCGCGCGTCTCATCTGCTGGGGCGCGTGGGACTCGGTGAGCGGCTGACGCATCGGCCGGCCCAGCTTTCCGGTGGCGAGCGGCAACGGGCGGCGGTGGCGCGCGCGCTCGTGACCCGGCCGGCGCTGGTGCTGGCCGATGAGCCTACCGGCAATCTCGACGGCCGTAATGCCGAAGGGGTGTTCGAGCTGATGCTCGAGCTCAACACCGAGCTGCGCACCAGCCTGGTGATCGTCACGCACGCGCCCCAGCTCGCCGAGCGCATGAAGCGCGTGCTGACCCTAGAGGGTGGAATCCTCGTCGAACGCAGACCTTCTGCGCCTTAATTTCCACGGCCGGCTCTGATATCGATATGTCACCTGGATGCGCCAGATCAGCGCGAGCAGCAGGTAGCCGAGCACCGCTGCGCCGAGCCCCAGCACCAGGCAGCCCAGCAGGAAGGGTTTCCAGATGTGCACCAGGTGCGTCTGGACCCAATCCCAGCTGAATGCGAAATGGAAGGGCGCCAGCTTCGCGCCGATCAGGTGCGCGCCCACCCAGTACGCGGTGAAGAAGGTAGGCACGATGGTCAACGGATTGACGAGGAACAGCGTGACCAGGGTCACCGGTATGTTCGCGCGCAACGCGATGGCCGCGAACGGGCCGATCAGCAGATGTCCCGGCACCGGGATGAAGCAGATGAACAGCCCGATCGCGAACCCGCGCAGGACGCTGCGCCGGTGCGCGGTCCAGTACACCGGATCCATGAGCGTCTGGGCGAACGGGCGCATGAACCAGCGCTGCGCCAGCGCATGGCGATCGGGTAGAACTTTCTTCAGGAAACGACGGGGCATGATCAGGGGAGGCTTCCGGCGCGGGGGCGCGCACTTTAGCAACAACTACCGGGTCGCGGACAGCGCGCCTCCCGGAAAGTCGGCGTAAGCGCAAGGCCGGGGCAGGGATGCGGATCACCGCGAGCGCGCTCGCTTTTCTCGCCGGTGTGCTGTGGATCGAAACGCGGCCGAGTCTGGCGGAGCTGCAGCTGCGTGAGGCCGTCTTCGTTCTGGCGGCGCTCGTGTGCACGTGGATTGCCGTCCGCGGCCACAGACAGTGGCTGATCGTCGCCGCCGCGTGGGCAAGCTTTCTGGCTGCGGGCGTGGTGTGGACCGCATGGCGCGCCGGTATGCAACTCGAGGCGCAGCGGACGGCACCGGAACGTCCAATCGAGTGCGAGATCGTCGGGCGGGTCGCTTCTATCCCCACCGGCGGCAGCGCCCGGATGCAATTCGATCTCGAGCCGCGATCGTCAACGCGGCGGGCGTCGCAGGATGACGTTCCCGGGCGGTTTCGCCTCACCTGGTACGACGCGCCAACGCCGCCGCCGCGCGCCGGCGAGCTATGGCGCATGCAGGTTCGTTTGCGCAGGCCTCACGGTTTCGCCAACCCGGGAGGCTTCGACTATGAAGGCCAGCTGTTCCGCGAGGGAATCGCAGCGGTCGGGTACGTCCGTCCGTCGGCGCGCAACGAGCGCATTTCGCTGCCGCGCTGGCGATCGCCGGTGTTGCAGCTTCGGGCGGCCATCGTGGAGCGCGTGCGTGCGGCGCTGCCCGACTCGCCCGCGCGCGGTGTCGCGCTGGGCCTGGCGGTGGGTGTCACGGACGACATCCCACCCGAATACTGGGAGGTTTTTCGCGTCACCGGCATCACCCATCTCATAGCGATTTCCGGCTCTCACGTCACGCTGATCGCTGTGTTCGCGATGCTGCTCGTACGCCTTGCATGGCGGTTGCCCTGGTGGCGGCCGCGGACGCGCTGGTGCTGCAACGACGCCGCCGCCGCGGTGGGCGCGGCCGCTGCGGCGTTTTATGCGGTGCTGGCGGGGTTTTCAGTGCCTACGCAACGTACCCTGGTGATGTTCCTGGTCGCACTCGCGATCCTGCGGTTGCGGCGTTCCCAGCAGCCCGCCAATGTTCTGTCGGTCGCGCTCGTCGCGGTGCTGGCATTCGATCCGCATGCCGCGCTCGCTCCGGGCTTCTGGCTGTCGTTCCTGTGCGTGGCTGCGATTTTATGGGCTTCCGCGGGGCGAACGCCGCTCGAGCCCGACGCCGGCGCGCGGTGGCTTGCACGCACGCGTGCGCGTGTTGGAGCCGCAGTGCGTGACTTGGTCACGGTGCAGGGTGCTGTCACGGCTGCGGTGCTTCCCGCGACGCTCATGCTGTTCGGCAGCGTTTCGGTGATCGCTCCCATGGTGAATCTGCTGGCGATCCCGTTTTTCACCGCTGTCCTGGTTCCTTCGATTCTCCTGGGTGTCGCACTCCTGATGACGGCGCCTGCCGCAGGCACGGTGGTGCTTCACTGGGCGTGCGCGAGTTTCGAGGCGTTCTGGATATTTGCGGAGTGGGCCGCGAAATTGCCGGGTGCCTGGCTGCGGTTGTCGCAACCCGACCCGCTGGTCCTCATCGCGCTGGCGCTCTCCGCCCTGCTGATCGTCGTGCCGTTTCCGGTCTGTCTGCGCGCCTGCGGAGTGTTGGCCCTGGTCCCGCTCTTTTTCGGCGAGCCGCGGCGATTGCCCGAGGGCGATCTGCAGGTCGCGGTGCTCGACGTCGGCCAGGGGCTCGCCGTGTTCGTGCGCACGCGCAATCACACGTTGCTGTATGACGCCGGTCCGAGCTTCCTCAGCGGACGCTCGGCGGGCGATCTCGCCGTCGTGCCCTTCCTTGCGGATCGCGGCGTGCGGCAGCTCGACATGATGGTCATAAGCCACCCGGACGCCGATCACGCCGGCGGCGCGCCTGCCGTCATTCAGGCGATTTCCACCCGCGCCCTGCGCCACGGCGGAGCGCTTGGCGCCGATCTGTACGGCGCTCGAGGGATCGCGCGGTCGTGCATCGCGGGCGAGAAATGGAGCTGGGATGGTGTGCGTTTCGAGTTCCTGCATCCCGGAATGCACGAGGCCTGGAGCGACAATGATGGATCGTGTGTTCTGAGCGTTACCGGTGGGGGCGGGCGCGTGCTGCTGACGGGAGATCTGCAGCGGAGCGCGGAGGCATGGCTGATCGCGCAGGGTCTCGTCCCGAAAGCCGATGTCGTCATCATGCCCCATCACGGCAGCGCCAGCTCATCTACGCAGGAGCTCATCCGCGCGGTGCGGGCCCGGTACGCCATCGTGTCCGCCGGCCACCTCAATCGCTGGGGGTTTCCAAAACCGCACGTCGTGCGGCGCTGGTGTGGCTCCGGAGCGCAAGTGATCGATACGGCAGACTGGGGGGCGATCTCCGTCGATATCGCCGCGCGGGAAGGATTGAGGCCGCCTCAGGCATACCGGTTGCAACATCGGCGCTATTGGCATGCCACCACGGAGTCCGCCGGCCATTCCCTCTGTCCACCGGACCGATGATCCCGCCAGGCGCGGGACTGCGGCTCCATACCGCCGAACTGCTATGATCCGGCCCGTTTTTAGTCGCGAAACCGGGTATGTGGGAAATCATCAAAGCCGGCGGCCCGTTCATGTGGCCCATCATCCTGTGTTCCATAGGGTCGGTTGCGATCATCGTGGAACGGCTCTGGAGCCTGCAGCAAAAGCGCGTGCTGCCGCAGGAGCTGACCGACCAGGTCTGGAAGTGGATCGAGAACAACCAGGTCAACGACAAGCTGATCTACGCGCTCAGCCAGAATTCACCCCTCGGCAAAGTGCTGGCCGAAGGCCTCGCGAACCGCAACCGCCCGCGCGAGATCATGATCGAGCGCCTGCAGGACACCGGCCGGCACGTCGTGCATGAGCTGGAGCGCTTCCTCAACACCCTCGGCAGCATCGCCTCGATCTCGCCGCTCCTCGGGCTGCTCGGCACCGTCACCGGCATCATCAGCGCGTTCAGCGCGATTTCCCATGACGGCATGGGCGACCCGCGCGTGCTGTCCGGAGGCATCGCCGAAGCGCTGCTCGCCACCGCGAGCGGCCTGTGCGTGGCGATCCCCTCCCTCTTCGCGTATCGCTTCCTGCGCGGGAAGGTCGAGCGCATCGTGGTGCAGATGGAGAAGGAGGCAATGAAGCTGGTGGATGCCATCGATGCCGGCGAGGAGCGCGGCGTCGCGATAACGCGGGCCGCTGCACCGTAGTCGAACCCCTCGCTCGATGAACCTCAAACCCCGCGAACGCGAAGAGCCCGAGCTGAATCTCATTCCGCTGGTGGATGTCGTCCTGCTGCTGCTGATCTTTTTCATGGTGACCAGCTCGTTCATGGAGCAGGGACGCATCCGGGTCCAGCTGCCGCAGGCGGGCGGCGTGCCGGTCGACTCGCGCCGCGCCGATCCCATCGTCATCGCCGTCACCGCGCAGGGCCACTACGCCGTCAATGAGCGCGAGCTGATCAACAACTCACCGGAGACGCTGCGGGCCGCCATCCTCAAAGTCGCCGGCGAGGAGCGCAAGCTCCCGGTCACGATCCGCGCCGACGCCCAGGCCACCCACCAGGTGGTCGTGACCGCGATGGACGTCGTCGGGCAGCTGGGCTTCGCGCAGATCAACATCGCCACGTTGAACGAGCAGCGCGGCAAATGAGCACCGCGGCAGGCGAACCGTGAGCGCGGCCTCCCTCGACAAGAACGCGCTGCGCACCTATCGGCGGCTGCTCGGCTACATCGCGCCACACCGCGGGATGTTCCTGGTCGGCGTGCTCGGCATGATGCTGTTCGCGGCCACCAACGCCGCCTGGGCGGTGTTCACCCGCGAGTTTCTCGACGGCACCTTCCTCAAGCGCGATCCGCGCATGGTGCTGTGGGTGCCGATCGCCCTGGTCGGCATCTTCATCCTGCGCGGCACGGGCGACTTCATGCAGACCTACTTCCCCGGCTACGTCGGGCGGCGGATCGTCAAGCGCCTGCGCGCGCAGATCTTCGATCACTTCCTGAATCTGCCGATCGCGTTTTTCGACCGCAATGCTTCAGGAGCGTTGCTCTCGCGCCTGACCTACAACACCGAGCAGGTCGCGCAGGCGACCACCGACTCGATCACGATCTTTGTTCGCGAGACCCTCACGATCACGCTGCTCCTGGCCTACCTGTTCTACCTCGACGTGTTCCTCACCGGCATCGCGCTCATCACCGGTCCCGTGATCGCCTGGCTCATCACGACCATCAACCGGCTCTTCCGCCGCTACAGCCGGCGCATCCAGAATTCGATGGGCGACGTGACGCGGGTGGCCAAGGAGGCCATCGAGGCGCCCAGAGTCATCAAGGTGTTCAACGCACAGCGCTACGAGGTCGCGCAGTTCGAGGTGGCCAACGAGAGCAACCGCCGGGCGTACATGAAGCTGCTGCTCACCAAGGGATTGTCGAACCCCGTGGTGCAGACGCTCGCGGCGGCCGGACTCTCGGTAGTGCTGTATGTAGCGACGCTGCGGGCGGTGCAGGGCCGACTGACGGTGGGCGAGTTCACTTCCTTCATCGTGGCGCTCATCGGCATCACCCAGCCGCTGCGCAATCTGGTGAACGTCGCCGGCCCGCTGCAGCAGGGCATTGCGGCCGGACAGGATATTTTTGCGCTGCTCGACGAACGGCGGGAACCGCCGGGCGGCTCTTACGCCGTGCCGCGCGCGCGCGGGGAAGTGGAGTTTGCCGACGTCCATTTCGCCTACGCGGGCGGCAAGGGGCCGGCGCTCAACGGCGTCAGCTTCAAAGTCGCGGCCGGGGAAACCGTCGCCATCGTGGGCAGGTCGGGAAGCGGCAAGTCGACGCTGGTGAATCTGCTGCCGCGCTTCTACGACCTGGAGCGCGGGAAAGTGCTGGTGGACGGACGCGATGTGCGGGACTACGAGCTGGCCAGCCTGCGCGAGCAGCTGGCGCTGGTGAGCCAGGATATCGTGCTGTTCAATGACACCATCCGCAGCAACATCGCTTTCGGCCGCGAGGCGGACACCGGGCAGATCGAACGCGCCGCGCAGGCCGCGCATGTCATGGAGTTCGTCCAGGAGCTGCCGCAGGGGCTCGACACCATCGTCGGCGATCGTGGCGTGCTGCTATCGGGCGGGCAGCGCCAGCGCATCGCCATCGCGCGCGCCCTGCTCAAGGATGCGCCGATCCTGATCCTGGACGAAGCGACCTCCGCGCTGGATACCGAAGCGGAGCGCATCATCCAGGCGGCGCTGGATGAGCTGATGCACAGCCGGACCACTCTGGTCATCGCTCACCGCCTGTCCACCGTCGAGGAGGCGGACCGGATCGTGGTCCTGGACGGCGGCAATCTGATCGAGAGCGGCACGCACGCGCAACTGCTGGCGCGCGAGGGCGCGTACGCGCAGCTGTATCGGCTGCAGTTCAATGCGTGACGCCTGCACCGAACGGTCCTGCGTCATGTCCTGAAGCGGGGGCGTGGCTATGCATGAGTGGCTGCAGAAGGTCTGGTACGCCGGTGCTCCCTCGGGCGCGATCCTGCGCCCGTTGTCAGTTCTGTTTGGCGCCGTGGTGCGGTTGCGCCGCTGGCTGTACGCGCGCGGGCTGCTGCATTCGTACGCCGTCGGCCGTCCCGTCGTGGTCATCGGCAATCTCACCGTGGGCGGTTCGGGGAAGACGCCATTGACGTTGTGGTTCGCGGAAGAGCTGCGCAATCGCGGGGTCAAAGTGGGGATCGTGATGCGCGGCTATCGTGCCGGCGGCGGCGATGCGCAGCCTCGTTTGGTGACGGCCGATAGCCGGCATGAAGAAGTCGGTGACGAGGCGGTGCTGCTCGCCCGGCGCAGCGGATGCGCGGTCGCGGTTGGCGCGGATCGCGTCGCCGCCGCGAGACTCCTGGTCGAGCGGGGCGTCGACCTGATCCTGGCGGACGATGGCTTGCAGCATCTGGCGCTCCGGCGTCAGGCGCAGATCGTGGTCGTCGACGGTGAGCGGCGCTTCGGCAATGGACGCCTGTTGCCGGCCGGCCCGCTGCGCGAACCCGTTGCGCGATTGCAGACCGCCGATGCCGTGGTCATCAATGGCGCCGTGCGCCGGCGCGGCGAACTGGGCTTCTCTTTGCGGCCGGGCGAGGCGATATCGCTGGTCGGCGGCGCGGCGCGGGCGGTGGAGGAATTTCGCGCGACGCCGGTGCACGCCGTCGCAGGGATCGGAAATCCCGAGCGCTTTTTCCGCATGCTGGAGGATCGCGGCCTGCAGGTGATCCGCCATCCATTCCCCGATCACCATGCGCTGCAACTCGCCGAGATCAAGTTTGCCGACGACCTGCCGGTGCTGATGACGGAAAAGGATGCGGTGAGATGCGAGCGCTTCAGCGGACCCGAACACTGGTACGTGCCCGTCGAAGCAGCCGTCGATCCGGGCGATGCGCAGCGCCTGCTGGCGTTACCGCTTGCGCTTGTTGTGCCCCGCGCGGGTTCCTGAACCGGCGCTCATTTTGCCCGCCGCGCCGTGGTTGTGGCTGCGGGCATGGCTGCCCGCACCGTGGGTGCTTTCGCCGCCGAGGATGCCATCGATGTTGCCGTTCCGGGTGTCCTCGCCGTCGCCCTCGGCAAAGTCATCGCCGTGGCTCCCACTCGCGCCCTCGATGTCCCTCTCGAGATCATCATCGAGATCAAAGTCATCGAAGTCGCTGAGCAGCTCTTCGGTGTGCTTGTCTTCGCGATAGCGCTCCAGCCGCCGCCACGCCGGATCGGACAGCTTCGCGCCGCGCCGCTTGAGGCGGTCAAGATTGCGGATGAGATGATCGACATCGAGGGCCTCCGCGTCTTCTGCGGATTCCTCGCCGTCGTCTTCATCGAAATCTTCCGAATCGGACTTGTCGTTGACGGAGGAGCTCATCGACGTATGCATCTATGCAACGCGAATAACTAACGCGCGCGTTTATAAGGCCAAAGCGTGCGGGGTGGCAATAGCCCAGCCGGCATTTCTCGCCGGCCTCGCGGCGCGGCGGCGCGGGCCCCTGCGCGTCGGATCCGCGCGCCGCGGGCGGGCACATCAACGCACCAATTCGTTGAGCTGGAAGATCGGCAGCAGCAGCGCGAACACAATCCCCAATACGATCAATCCCATAAATACGATCAGGGCCGGACCCATGAGGCCGAGCAGGGTGCCGATCAGTCCGTCGAGCTCGCGTTCCTGGTTGGTGGCCGCGCGGTCGAGCATGGTCTCCAGCTCACCGCTGGTCTCACCGCTGGAGATCAGGTGAATCGTCATCGGGGGGAACAGGCGGCTGGCGCCCAGGGATCGGCCGATGGGCGAGCCTTCGCGGATGCGCTCGCTCGCTTCCTTCACCGCCTCGCGCATCGGCACGTTGGTCACCACTTCGCTCGCGATGCGCAGGCTTTCCAGCACCGGCACCGCGCTCGCGGTCAGGATGCTGAGCGTGCGCGTGAAGCGCGCGGTATTGAAGCCGCGCACCAGGCGTCCGAGCAGCGGCACCTTGAGCAGTGTCTGGTGGAAACGACGCTTCGGGCCTTCCTTGCGCAGCCAGCGGCGCAGCAGCCAAAGGGCCGCCGCCACCGCGATCACGAGGTAGAGGCCGTAGTCGCGGAAGAAATCGCTGCCGCCGATGAGGATGCGCGTCGCCAGCGGCAGCTCGCGCTTGCTGGTCTCGAACACGCCGACGACTTTGGGCACGACGAACACCAGCAGCACCGAGACGATGCCGAGGCACATCACGATCAGCGCGATGGGGTACACCATCGCGTTGGTGACTTTCTGGCGGATCTGCTGGCGGTTCTCGGTGTAATCGGCCAATCGCTCCAGCACGATGTCGAGTTTGCCGGACTGCTCGCCGGCCGACACGGTGGCGCGGTAGATCTCGGGAAACACGCGCGGGAACTCCGCGAAACCGTCGGCCAGCGTGTGCCCTTCCATGACGCGCGAGCGCACGCCCATCAGGATGTTGCGCACGCGCGGCTTCTCGGTCTGCTGGGAGACGGCGAGCAGCGACTCCTCCAGGGGCAGGCCGGAGCGCACCAGCGTGGCGATCTGGCGCGTGAGCAGCGACAGGTCCGTGGCGGAAATACCGCGCGCGCGGCGCACGGTCTGCCCGCCGCGGTCGGATTCCTTGTCGGAAATCTCCGAGACGGTGACGGGCAGGAGCTGCTGCTCGCGCAGCTGCTGGCGCACTTGACGCGCCGTATCGCCCTCGATGACGCCCTTACGCTCGCGGCCGGTGGAGTCCAAGGCGGTGTATTCGAAGGCGCTCATGCGAAGATGGGTCTGTTACGGGTGTTGTTTGTTGGAGAGGAGGTGCTAGGCGGATTGCTGTCGCGCAGAGGGGTTACCCACAGTTTAAGGGATGGATTCCCCATGAACTGTGGATAACCCCTCTGCGCGACAGCAATCCTAGAACGTACGCCCATAATCAGAGCGATCCCCTTTCTCCACCCGGAATGCCTCATCGGAACCGTTTTGGATTTTAAATGCGTGTAACAAACCGAGCCATCACGAAAGCAAGGCCGATACTCGCGCAGGCTCCGGGTGGGAGATATCCACAATTTTCCGTTCAGCCGTGCCGTGTCTGCCCTGGCCTTTGTTGGTGAACAGCTCCAAAGGTCTTAGGCACCATACCTTCCCCGGTTCCCGAAAATTGTGGGTATCTCCCACCCGGAGCCTGCGCCCATCCATCCTGCCGGACTTTCTTCTAGTCTTCCCTCGTAACCCGGAGCAATTCCTCCAACGACGTATCTCCGTTCATCACCTTCATCCGTCCATCATCCCTGATGCTGCGGCTGAACGTGCGCGCATGACGTTCCAGCTCATGCTCACCCGCCCCGTCGTGGATCATCGTGCGCATCGTGTCATCGACCGCGATCAGCTCGTAGATCCCCGAGCGTCCGCGATACCCACCGACGGCGTCGTCGCCCGGGCGGTAGAGCACGGGCGCCGCGGCGTCGGGCCGCAGGTTCAGCAGGCGCCGTTCGTACTCTCCACCGGTATAGGCCTGGCGGGTCTCGGGATTCAGGACGCGCACCAGTCGTTGGGCCAGCACGCCGATGAGGCTGGAGGAAAGCAGAAACGGTTCCACACCCATGTCACGCAAACGCGTGACAGCGCCAACGGCGGTATTGGTATGGAGGGTCGAAAGCACCAGGTGTCCTGTGAGGCTCGCCTGGACCGCGATCTGCGCGGTTTCGACGTCGCGGATTTCGCCGACCATCACCACGTCGGGATCCTGGCGCAGGATCGCGCGCAGCCCGCGCGCAAAGGTCATCTCCACTTTGGTGTTGACCTGCGTCTGCCCTATGCCGTCGATGTAGTACTCGATCGGATCCTCGACCGTCATGATATTGCGCGTGTTGTCGTTGATGCGTTCGAGCGCCGCGTAGAGCGTCGTCGTCTTGCCCGAGCCGGTGGGGCCGGTGACCAGGATGATGCCGTGCGGCTTGTGGATGAGATCATCCATGATCTGCTGCGTGGCTTCGTCCATGCCGAGCGACCCGAGATCGAGCCGGCCGGCTTGTTTGTCGAGCAGTCGCAGCACCACGCGCTCGCCGTGGCCCGCGGGAATCGTCGACACGCGCACGTCCACGGCGCGGCCGGCGATGCGCAGGCTGATGCGCCCGTCCTGCGGCAAGCGCTTCTCGGCGATGTCGAGCTTGGACATGACCTTGATGCGGGAGACGACGAGCGGCGCGACCGCGCGGCGCGACTGCAGCACCTCGCGCAGCACGCCGTCGATGCGGAAACGCACGACCAGCCGGTTCTCGAAGGGCTCGATGTGGATGTCCGAGGCGTTGTCCTTGACCGCCTGGGTGAGGATGGCGTTGATCAGGCGGATGATCGGCGCGTCGTCCTCGCTCTCCATCAGGTCGGAAGGCTCGGGCAGGTCCTGCGCGAGATGGGCCAGGTCGGTGGTGTCGTCGAGCCCTTCGACCATCTGCATGGCCGAGCCCGAGCCGCCCTCATACGCCTGGCGCAGCACGGTGTCGAAGCGCTCCACGGTAGCGGACTCGACCGCGAGCGGTAGTCCGATGAAGCGGCGTACTTCCGCGATGGCAGCCGGCTCGACGCCGGGGCGGCAGACGGTTTCGGCGTGGTCTTCGTTTGTTTTGACGACCACGATGCCGTGGCGTTTGGCGAAGGTGAAGGGAAGCCTACGGACGGGCGCGGCTGGAGCGGAACCGGCGGTGCTGCTGGGCGTGTCCATTCACTGCTGCTGCTTCTGTTGCTCGGGCGGCGGCGCCTCGGGTTTCTGCTCGTCGGAGAGCGGTTTGGTCTGCGCCTTCGGTGCGTCCGCCGCAGGCTCCTTGACCGCCTGTTCACGCTTGCGCTGCGCGTCGTCCAGCTCCGGCAGCACGGGTTTCTTGGTATTGGGCAGGATCGGCAGCACCTCGCGCCGGCCGACTTTCTTCTGCTCCTCGCGGATGTAGTTGTACTTGGCGTTGGTTTCGATCGCCGTCTGCGTGCCGTCGCGCAGGATCTTCGGACGGATGAACACCATCAGGTTCGTCTTGCGGTTCTGGCCCGAGCGGGTCTTGAAGGCCAGCCCGATCAGCGGAATGCGGCCGAGGAAGGGCACGCGGCTTTCCTGGCGCGAGAAGTTCTCGTTGATCAGGCCGCCGAGCACCACGATGCCGCCGTCCTCGATGAGGACGTTGGTGCTGATGGTGCGCTTGCTGGTGGTGAGGTCGACGGCGCCCTGGACCGCGGACTGCGGCAGCACGTCGGAGCTTTCCAGCTCGATCTTCAGCATCACCGCATCGCCCTCGTTGATCTGCGGGGTGATCTTGAGGATCGTGCCGACCTCCTGGCGCTGGATGGTCTGGAACGGATTGACCTGGCCGTTGTTGGTGCTGCCGGTATTGGTGAACTGGCCGGTGATGAACGGCACTTCGCGCACGACCTGCAGCTGGGCTTCCTGATTGTCCATCGTCACCGCATGCGGCGTGGCGATGATGTTGCTGTCATCGTCGCTGCGCAGCGCGCGCAGCATGGCGCCGAAGTTGACCCCGCCCTGGGAGACGCGGCCGATGCCGACGGTCGTGCCCGTGGCGAGCGCCGGATTGGCATCCGTGGGGCTGTCGATGGCGTTGGCGAGGTCGATGATGCTCGCGCCGCCGATCGACTGGATGAAGCCGCCGGCGGGGAAGCGGGTCGTGTCCTCGTCCGAGAACACCGCCCAGTTCACGCCCAGCTCGGCGGATTTGTTCAGCGACACGTCGACGATGATGGCCTCCACCAGCACCTGCGCACGGCGGATGTCGAGCTTGTCGATCACCTCCATCAGCGAACGCATCACTTTGGGGGGCGCGGTGATGATCAGTGCGTTGGTGCCGGGATCGGCCAGGATCGTGACGTCCTTGCCGAGCTGCGAGCCGCCGCCGCCGGCCGTTGCGGTGGGGGCGGGTGTGCCCGTGGCCGAAGCGGTTGCCGGGGCTTGCTCCTTGAGCATGGCCGCGATTTTTTCCGCGTCCGCGTACCTGAGATAGCGGACCTGCGTGCCGCCCCCGGTCTGCAGCGGGGTATCCAGATAGGTCACCAGCGTCTTGAGCCTCAGGCGCTGGGACTTCTCGCCGGTGATCAAGACGCTGTTGGTGCGGTCGTCCGCCACCATTTTCGCCGACGCGGCGCCCGCCTCGGCGCCACCCGCCGCCGGTGGGAACAGCTGGTTGGTGACGCGCACGATCTCCGCAGCGGCCGCGTTCTGCAGCGGCACCACGTCGATCGCATCGTCGCTGGCCTGATCGATGCGTCGGATGATTCGAACCAGCCGCGCCACGTTGTTGGCGTGATCGGAAATGATCAGCGTGTTCGACGCCGGGTAGGCCGCAAGATGGCTCTGCTGCGCGACCAGCGGGCGCAGGATGGGAACCAGCTGGGCGGCGCTGACGTTCTTCACGGCGATCACCTGGGTGACGAATTCATCGGAGGAGTCGTTCACCCGGTCGGGCAGGTCGTTGGCCGGCAGTTGACGCGCGGTCGCATCGGGCAGGATCTTGATGACGTTGCCGGCCGGCAGGGCGACGAAACCATGGACCTGCAGGATCGCGAGGAAGGTCTGATAGAACTCATCCGCCGACATCGGCGCCTGGGAGATCATCGTCACGTTCGCACGCACGCGCGGGTCGATGATGAAGTTCTTGCCGGTGATGTCGCTCACCGCCTCGATCACCTGGGTGATGTCGGCATCCTTATAGTTCGGCGTGATGGTGCGGTTCTGCGCGAGCACCCACGGTGCGCCGAGCAGCAGCGTCAGGCCGATCAGGAGTGCGCGGTGCAGGGCGGTCTTGTTCATTGGGCGTCCGGATTGAACGGGGGCTTATCCCCCGGGTTTTCGGCATTAGGGTCGGGTTGCTTCAGCTCGGCGGCCTCGGCGGCGAGCTGGGTCATGTCGAGCACGAGGTTCTGGCTCTGTCCACTGCGCTCGAGCGTGACGCTCACCTGGCTGGCGCTGCCCATCGAGCGGAAAATCTCCATGCCCCGCGCCGGATCGTCCAGAGGCGTGCCGTTGATCGCCATGATCAAGTCTCCCGGAACGAGTCCCAGACGGGTGAACTGATCGCGATTGCGCCCGGGGTAGACCCGGAAGCCCCGTTGCTTCCCATTGGCGAATACTGGCTGCGGGCGCATGACTTCCGCAATCGTTCCCGGGTCCTCGTTGATCATCTGGCGGACCCGGTTGGCGAGCGCAGCGCCGGGGGTTGGCTGTGGAGGAGGGGGTGCCGCGGCGCGCGGCGCATTGCCGGCCATCTTGCGCGGCAGATAGAGCGTTTCCAGTTGCCCGTTGCGATCGAGGATTACCCGGTCGGGATAGACGGCGTTGAGTTTCACGCCCCCATGCACGTTCTCGCCCACCGCGAAGACTTTGGCGTTGTTGGCGCTTTCCCCAATCAGCCCGATGCCCTTCTGCGGATCCGCGACGGCAATGGTGCCGGCGAGGATCAGGCTGAGCTGCGTCTGGGGCGCATCCACCGCGGTTCCCGCCGTCTCAGCAGCGCCCGCAGCCGCTTCGCCGAAGAGGTGGGCATTGAGAATGGCCTGCAGGCTCATAGATTGGGTGTTGCGCGGCAAGCCGCGCTGTGGACGGGAGGTTTCGACAACCGTCGGCGCGGGGGTAGACTGGGGCTGAGGAATAAGGTCGCGCGCTATCAGCGCTGCCTGCACGCCGAGAGCCAGCGCCAGGATCCAGGCGACGGCGGTCGGCATATGGGGCAGCACGCGGTGGATCGACGGAGCGTTCATCTATCCTCGTTTATGGCTCACACCGGCCCCGCTCGGGCCGTCCAGGGCCGGTACTCAGGATTTTGCGGTGCGTTCCAATCATACGGGCTGGTAGGTTACGCTCACAAGCATTTGTTTTGTCATGATTTAGCGACGTATGAGCGAGGAAGAGCAAGGGCAAGGCAACGCAGGGCTGCTGGTCGAGGAAGCCCAACCCCAGGTCAAGCAGCCACCGCTTTACCATGTCATCATCCTGAACGACGACTACACCCCGATGGAATTCGTAGTCGACGTGCTCGAACGCATCTTCAATATGGACCGTACGACTGCGACGCGCGTCATGCTGGAAGTGCATACCCGGGGCAAGGGAGTCTGCGGGGTCTTTACTTTTGAGATCGCGGAGACCAAGGTGGCCCAAGTGACGGCCTATGCGCGCCAGCACCAACATCCGCTGTTGTGCACCCTGGAAGAAGCCTGATGCTGAGTAACGAGCTGGAATACTGTCTGAACGAGGCGTTTCAGAATGCCCGCGAGGCCCGGCATGAGTTCATGACGGTCGAGCATCTGCTGCTGGCCATCATCGACACGCCGAAGATCCGCGAGATCCTGCGGGCGTGCGGCGCGGACGCCCAGAAGCTGCGCAACGACCTGAAGGCCTTCATCGATCAGACGACCCCGCGCATCCCCGCGACGGACGAACGCGAAGTGCAGCCGACGCTGGGCTTCCAGCGGGTCCTGCAGCGCGCGGTGTTCCACGTGCAATCGAGCGGCCGCAAGGAAGTCACGGTCGCAAACGTGCTGGTGGCGATCTTCAGCGAGAAGCAGTCGCACGCCGCCTACCTGCTGAGCATGCAGGACGTGGCGCGCCTCGACGTCGTCAACTACATCTCGCATGGCCTGACCAAGGTCAGCGACGAACAGCGCGACGCAAGCCTGGAGCCTGAGCGGGAGGCGCAGCAGGAGGGCGAGCCCGGCTCGAGCGCGCTGGAGAAATACGCTACCAACCTCAACAAGCTGGCCTCGGAAGGCAAGATCGATCCGCTCATCGGCCGGCGCGCCGAAGTCGAGCGCACCATCGAAATTCTCTGCCGCCGCCGCAAAAACAATCCGCTGTACGTCGGCGAGGCCGGCGTGGGCAAGACCGCCATTGCCGAAGGCCTCGCGCGCATGATCGTCGAGGGCCAGGTGCCGGACGTGCTGTCGGACTGCACCATCTACGCGCTCGACATGGGCACCTTGATCGCCGGCACGAAGTATCGCGGCGACTTCGAGAAGCGCCTGAAGGGCGTGCTCGCGGAACTGAAGAAGAACCCCGGCGCCATTCTCTTTATAGATGAGATTCACACCGTGATCGGGGCCGGCGCGGCTTCCGGCGGGGTGATGGACGCCTCGAACCTGATCAAGCCCGTACTGGCCAATGGCGAGCTGCGCTGCATCGGTTCCACCACGTACCAGGAATACCGCGGCATCTTCGAGAAGGACCATGCGCTGGCGCGGCGTTTCCAGAAGATCGACGTCGTGGAGCCTACGGTGGCCGAGACGGTCGAGATCCTGATGGGCTTGAAGCCGAAGTTCGAAGAGCACCACGGCGTGAAGTATTCCGACGAGGCGCTGAAAGCGGCCGCGGAGCTTGCGGCGCGCCACATCAACGACCGGCACTTGCCGGACAAGGCGATCGACGTCGTGGACGAAGCCGGCGCCAACCTGCGCTTGAAGCCGCTGGCCGATCGGCCCGACACGGTAAGCGTGGAGCACGTGGAGAACGTGGTCGCGCGCATCGCGCGCATTCCGCCCAAGAACGTCTCGCTCTCGGACCGCGACGTGCTGAAGAACCTGGAGCGCAACCTCAAGCTCACGATTTTCGGCCAGGACGCCGCCGTCGAGGCCCTGGCCGCCTCGATCAAGATGTCGCGCTCCGGCTTGGGCGACCAGCGCAAGCCCGTGGGCAGCTTCCTGTTCGCCGGCCCCACCGGCGTGGGCAAGACCGAGGTCACCCGCCAGCTCGCGCTGGCGATGGGCGTGGAGTTCGTGCGCTTCGATATGTCGGAGTACATGGAACGGCATACCGTCTCGCGCTTGATCGGCGCCCCGCCGGGGTACGTCGGCTTCGACCAGGGGGGCCTCCTCACCGAAGCGATCACCAAACATCCGCACTGCGTGCTGCTGCTCGATGAGATCGAGAAGGCCCATCCGGACGTGTTCAACCTGCTGCTGCAGGTGATGGACCATGGCACGCTCACCGACAACAACGGGCGCAAGGCCGATTTCCGCCACGTGATCCTGGTCATGACCACCAACGCCGGCGCCGCCGAGATGAGCCGCCCCTCGGTCGGCTTCGTACCTTCCGACAACGCCAGCGACGGCATGGAAGTGCTGCGCCGCCTGTTCACCCCCGAGTTCCGCAACCGGCTGGACGCCATCATCCAGTTCGCCGCTCTGGATCAGGCGACGATCGAGCGCGTCGTGGACAAACTGCTGGTGGAAGTGGAAGCGCAGCTCGAACAAAAGAACGTCGCCCTCACCGTCGACGAAGCGGCGCGGACGTGGATTGCCCGCAAGGGCTACGACCCGAAGATGGGCGCGCGCCCGATGGCCCGTTTGATCCAGGACCACATCAAGCGGCCGCTGGCGGAAGACCTGCTGTTCGGCAAGCTGATCGACGGCGGCCACGTCCGCGTGACCGTCACCGAGGACGGCGAGAACCTGCTACTGCTCACCCGGTCCGCGCAGGAGCCGGAGCTGATCAAGAATCTCTGATGTGACAGCGCTCCGTCTCTCACGAGCCTCTCACCCAGCGCACCACTACCAATTACCGATCTGGTAGTGTCTGTTCGAAGTTCCCACGACCTTACCCGAGACCCAACAAACGGAACCACGAAAGCGCATCTTTCGTTGTCGCCTGTGGGGATTTTTCCGGCCAAGTTATCCACAGTTTATGGAAATTCCCCCCTTAAACTGTGGGTAACTTGGCCGGAAAAATCCCCCCCAACGCTGATATCAGATCATCTGCAAAGCTTCACGAGCGGCTACCGTTTCCGCTCCCCATCCACCGCTGCAGCCAATGATCCACCGAGATCTTCCCCGCCCCCGCAACCGCCAGCCAGAAAAACACCGCCAGATACGTCGTCTCCTCGAACCCCATCAGCGTCTCCAGCGAATCCACATCCCCCCACTTGGCCGAGTAAATCGCGACGATCATCGTGATCCCCAGCGCGCCCGCCGAGATGCGCGTCAGGAGCCCCAGCAGCAGGAAGATCCCGCCGAAGAATTCCACCCCCGACACGAACGGCGTCAGCACGTGCGGAAACGGAATCCCCCAACCGATGAAGTTCTCCGTCACCAATGGCAGGTTCTGCAGCTTGCCCCAGCCGCTCCACAGAAATACCCAGCCCACCACGATGCGCGCGAGCAGCGGCGCCAGCGGAGCCAGGGGACGGGCGGTGCGTTCGGGCCAGCCGATCAACCAGTCGACCAAGGTCTTCATGGAGCCCCCAACTGCTTGTTGTCGTGACGGGCAGGTTATCGCCGACCTGAGCGGCGAGTCCAGTTGGCGCGCCGCCGCCCCGGCCTAGCGGCCGCGGTAGATGATGCGGCCCTTGGTCAGGTCGTAGGGCGTGAGCTCCACGGTGACCTGATCGCCGGTGAGAATGCGGATGTAATGCTTGCGCATCTTGCCCGAGATATGCGCCGTGACCACGTGGCCGTTCTTGAGCTGCACGCGGAAAGTCGTATTCGGCAAGGTCTCGACGACCTCGCCTTCCATCTGGATCGCTTCTTCTTTAGCCACAGGTTTCGCCGCCGGGGAATTTTTGGCGCGCGAATTGTGCAGGCAGGGTCGCCCTATGTCCAGCGACCGGCCAGATGGGGCCGGCAGTGCTCCTGCAGGAGGGCAAGGAACTGCGGCCTCGGGATTTGCCGGCTGCCGAGGGACTGCAGGTGCGCCGAATCCACCTGACAGTCGATCAGCACGATATCCAGCGCGCGGACGCGCTCGACCAGGCGGACGAGGGCGACTTTCGAGGCATCCGGGCAGCGGCTGAACATCGATTCGCCGAAGAAAATGTCGCCGAGCCGGATGCCGTACAAGCCGCCGACCAGCCCGGCACCGAGCCACGTTTCCACGCTATGCGCATAGCCGAGCTCGTGCAGCCGGGTGTAGGCCGTAATCATCTCCGGCGTAAGCCAGGTGCCATCGGCCGCTTCGCGTGGCGCGGCGCACTCGCGGATGACCGCCTCGAATGCAGTATCGAACCGTGTCTCGAACCCGCTGTTGCGCATGCGCTTGGCGAGACTGCGCGAGACGTGCAGCTCATCCGGAAACAGCACCGCACGCGGGTCGGGCGACCACCACAGCACCGGCTGGCCGGCCGAATACCACGGGAAGATTCCCTGTTCGTAGGCGGCCAGCAGGCGCGCCGGCGTGAGAGCGCCGCCGGCGGCGAGGAGCCCGTCCGGTTTCCTCAGAGCTTCGGAGACGGGCGGGAACCACGACGGCTCCATGTCCTCGCTCAGCCAGGCCACGGTGCTCACCGCGAATCTCCCGGGACGTCCGCGAACGTTCGCTTGTAAGGAACGTGTTCCTGCACGTCGGCCGCGTATCTCCCTACCGCATCGCTTTCGCGGCGCAGGTAGTCGGCGATCGCGGCGCGCAGGCGCGGATTGGCGATCCAATGCGCCGACCCTGTATAGGCCGGCGTAAAACCGCGCGCGATTTTGTGCTCACCCTGGGTTCCGGGCTCGAAACGCTGCAGTCCATTGCGAATGCAGTAATCGATCCCCTGGTAGTAGCAGGTCTCGAAGTGCAGGCTGTGAAACGTTTCGCTCGCGCCCCAGTAGCGTCCGTACAAGGTGTCGGCACTGCGGAAGCAGATGGCCGCAGCGACCGGATGGCCGCGATGAAGCGCGAGCTGGACGACGATGCACTCGGGCATCCGCGCCGCGATCTCCTGAAAGAACTCGCAGCTCAGATACGGCGTATGTCCATGGCGGTGGAACGTATCGGCATGGAACGCGTAGACCTGCCGCCAGAGCGCGGCGTCGATCTCGTGTCCGGCGAGGGTCTGGAAGGTAATGCCGGCCTCGGCGATGCGCCGCCGCTCGCGCAGCGTCTTCTTGCGTTTTTCCGCGGTGAATCCGGCGAGAAAGCCGGCGAAGTCCGCGTAACCGCGGTTGTGCCAATGGAACTGGCAATCGCGGCGCAGGAGCAGGCCATGATTCGTCAGCGTTTCGGTCTCGCCGGGCTCTGGAAACAGCACATGGAATGAGGACAGCGACTCGCTGCGCGCCAGCTCCAGCGCGCCGGCAAGCAACTCCTTGCGCGCGGCGTCCGAAGAGGCCAGCAGACGCGGGCCGCTGGCCGGAGTAAAAGGCACGGCGCTCAGCAGCTTCGGGTAGTACTCCAGGCCGCTGCGCGCATAAGCCTGCGCCCAGGCGAAGTCGAATACGAACTCACCCCAGGAGTGAAACTTCCGATAGAGCGGCAGCGCGCCGGCGAGGCGTCCATCCGCCTCGCGCAAGATGATGTGGGCCGGTATCCAGCCGCTGTCCGCGCCCACGCAGCCCGTGCGCTCGAGCGCGGCAAGGAATTCATGACGCAGGAAAGGGTGTTCGGCGCCGCGCAGTGCGTTCCACTGCGCGGTCTCGACTTCATCGAGACTACTTATCGAGATACTTGTCCGCATCCAGCGCCGCCATGCAGCCCGTTCCTGCCGACGTTACTGCCTGACGATACACGTGATCCATCACATCGCCCGCCGCGAAGACTCCAGGGATGCTCGTCTCGGTCGCATTGCCGTTCGGCCCGCCGCGCACCACGATGTAGCCGTCGCGCATTCCCAGCTGGTTCTGGAACAGCTCCGTGTTGGGTGTATGGCCGACGGCGATGAACGTGCCCGTGACCTGCAGGGTCTGCGGCGCGCCGCTGTCCTTGTGCTTGATGCGCACGCCCGTAACGCCGCTCTGGTCGCCCAGGACTTCGTCGACCACGTGATCCCACACGATCGAGGCCTTGCCCTCGCGCACATGCGCGAACAGGCGGTCCTGCAGGATCTTCTCCGCGCGCAGCTTGTCGCGCCGGTGGACCAGCGTGACGTGCGAGGCGATGTTCGTCAGATACAGCGCCTCCTCCACGGCGGTGTTGCCACCACCGATCACCGCCACCCTCTGGCCCTTGTAGAAGAATCCGTCGCAGGTCGCGCAGGCGGACACCCCTTTGCCGCGGAACTTCTCTTCCGATTCCAGCCCGAGGTAGCGCGCGGAGGCGCCGGTGGCAATGATCAGGGCATCGCAGGTGTACTCGCCGCTGTCGCCCTTGAGCCGGAAGGGACGCTTGCGCAGGTCGACCTCATTGATATGGTCGAACACGATCTCTGTTTCGAAGCGCTCGGCGTGCTGGCGCATGCGTTCCATCAGCGCGGGACCCTGCAGCCCCTCGACGTCGCCGGGCCAGTTGTCGACCTCCGTAGTGGTCATGAGCTGGCCGCCCTGTTGGAGCCCCGTAATCAGCAGAGGCTTGCGATTGGCGCGCGCCGCGTAAACGGCGGCGGTGTAGCCCGCCGGGCCTGAGCCCAGAATCACCAGTCGGCTGTGCCGCGGACTCGCCATGTATAATTCTCCAATTGTCGCAGGTCAGTGCGGAAAGGCGCTCGACAGCCTGAATCTGGGGCAGGTTTTTCAAGTTCTCAAGCGCCGGGGCTGCCGCCCCATCTTATCAGGAGAATTTTATGCAGATCGGAGTGCCCCGCGAGATCAAACAGCGCGAAGGCCGCGTCAGCCTGATTCCATCCGCCTGCGCAGAGCGGGTGCGCACCGGCCATGCGGTCTTCATCGAGGCCGGTGCCGGAGAGAAAAGCGGTTATGGCGACCAAAGCTATCGTGATGTCAGCGTGCGGGGCGTGCCGACTGCGCAGAACGTCTACGGCAAGGTCGCCAAGTTCCTCCCAACCCGTATAATTAACGACTTATCTTCTTTTCTTAACGCATGAGATTGGCTGTTGGACCGAGCGGGTGAGAACCGAAAGACACGGGGGCCGGTATCGCCGCCGATTGCCCGTGCGCTTCGGGAAAGTGCGCTGTGGGTCTTCGGCGCGTTGGCCCTGATCCTGCTCACCGCGCTGGCGAGCTATGACGGCCAGGATCCGGGGTTCTCCTCCAGCGGCGAGCATGGTGCGATCCGCAACTGGATCGGCCCGGTGGGTGCCTGGCTCGCCGATGTCTTCTTCTTTCTCTTCGGCCGCCCCGCGTTCCTCTTTCCGGTGATGCTGGGGATCGCGGGCTGGGTGCTTTATCGCGCGGTCAAATTTCCCGAGCTCAATTCGCGCGCGACGCTGATGTTCCGCGGCGGCGGGTTCCTGCTCACTTTGATCACCGCGTGCGGGCTGGCGACGCTCCATTGGGACGGCAGCCACCTCCCGAGCACGGCGGGCGGGGTGCTCGGTGATCTCATCGGGAACAGCCTGGCACGAGGGCTGAGCTTTCTCGGCGCGACGTTGCTGATGCTGGCGCTCTTTCTCGCGGGCGTTTCTTTGTTCCTCGGCGTGTCCTGGCTGTCGGTGATGGACCGCCTCGGCCGCGGCGCGCTGCGGCTAATGGCCTGGCTGCGTGAGCGCATCGCCGCCGCCCGCACCGAAGCCGCCGGACGCGAGCGCAAGGAAGCGCGTGCGGAGGTCGTGCGCGAGGTGCAGAAGAAATCCGCCGCGCGCGCGCCGCCGCGGATCGAGGCGCCGGTGCCGGCGATCGAGCGCAGCGAGCGCGTCGAAAAGGAAAAGCAGGTGCCGCTGTTCGAGCCCGTGAAGGCGACGGAGCTGCCGCCGCTGTCGCTGCTCGACGACCCGCCGCAGCACGAGGCGGGCTATTCCGCCGAAGCGCTGGAGGCGATGTCGCGGCTGGTGGAGCTGAAGCTGCGTGACTTCGGCGTCGAGGTCGAAGTCGTGGCGGTGCATCCGGGGCCGGTCGTGACACGCTTCGAGCTGCGTCCGGCCGCGGGCGTGAAGGTCAGCCAGATCAGCAATCTTGCCAAGGACATCGCCCGCGCCCTGTCGGCCATCAGCGTGCGCGTGGTCGAGGTCATTCCCGGCAAGCCGGTCGTGGGCCTGGAAATCCCGAACGAGAAGCGCGAGCTGGTCACGTTGGGCGAGATCGTCAAGTCGAAGACGTACGACGAGCTGGCCTCGCCGCTCGCGCTGGCGCTCGGCAAGGACATCGCCGGCAATCCGATCGTGGCCGACCTCGCGCGCATGCCGCATCTGCTGATCGCCGGCACGACCGGCTCGGGCAAATCGGTCGCCATCAATGCAATGGTGCTGAGCCTGCTGTACAAGGCCACCGCGCAGCATACGCGGCTGATCATGATCGATCCGAAGATGCTGGAGCTGTCGGTCTACGAAGGCATCCCGCACCTGCTGGCGCCGGTCGTCACGGACATGAAGCACGCGGCCAACGCGTTGCGCTGGAGCGTGGCGGAGATGGAGCGGCGCTATCAGCTGATGGCCGCGCTCGGCGTGCGCAACCTCGCCGGCTTCAACCGCAAGGTGCAGGACGGCATCGATGCTGGCAAGCCGATCAAAGATCCCATCGCGATGGCAAAGATCGCCAACGATCCGGCGCTGGCGTCCACCGAGCCGCCGGATCTCGCGCCGCTGCCGAACATCGTGGTCATCGTCGACGAGCTGGCGGACCTGATGCTGGTCGTCGGCAAGAAGGTCGAGGAATTGATCGCGCGCCTCGCGCAAAAGGCGCGCGCTTCGGGCATCCACCTGATCCTCGCGACGCAGCGTCCGTCCGTCGACGTCATCACCGGCCTGATCAAAGCCAATATTCCCACGCGCATCGCGTTCCAGGTTTCGGCCAAGGTCGACTCGCGCACCATCCTCGATCAGGGCGGGGCGGAAGCGCTGCTCGGGCACGGCGACATGCTCTTCCTGCCGTCCGGAACTTCAGTTCCGACTCGCGTGCACGGCGCGTTCGTGTCCGATCAGGAAGTGCATCGCGTGGTCGCGGGGCTGCGCGGCGTCGAGCCGCCGTCATACATCGATGAAATTCTCTCCGGTCCTCAGGGGCCGCTCGTCGGCATACCGGGCGAGGGCGCGGGGGAGGAAGGTGGCGAGGGGGGAGAAGATGGCGAACGCGATCCGCTGTACGACCAGGCCGTGCAGGTCGTGCTGGAAACGCGCAAGGCTTCGATCTCGGGGGTGCAGCGGCGGCTCAAGATTGGCTACAACCGCGCGGCGCGGCTGGTGGAGACGATGGAGGCGGCGGGGCTGGTGGGGCCGCTGCAGCCGAACGGCAATCGGGAGATCCTGGTGCCGGGTCCGGCGGAGGACTGAGGACTGCGGAATCGAGATTAGTGGCAGAAATTTGATCGGAAGTTGACTGTGGCGGGCTGTTGAAAAAGGGCGGGCGAGAGTTATCCACATTTCGCACCGGAAGGCGGCGATGCAGAGGTACTGGATGCGATTGGGGTGCGATTACGCTCTGAGGTGCTAACAGCGGCAACCAAGAGGGACCTCAGCGAAATGTGGATAACTCTCGCCCGCCCTTTTTCAACAGCTGAAAGGTAGGTAGTAGAGGATTACCGGTGAGCAGGGAGGATGACGGATTGATGAGGAATCTTGCGATGAGACAGATGTTTGCTTTGTTCGGGGTACTGGCATTTACCGCCGCCGCAGGCGCGGGGGCGCAGGGCGATGCTGATAACGATGCCGCCGCGGCGCAGCGCTTGCAGGCCTACCTCGACGGGATGCAAAGCTTCGAGGCGCGCTTCCAGCAGAAGATCTCGGGATCGGAATCCGATGGCGAGGAATCGAGCGGGCGTTTTTATCTGAAGCGGCCGGGGAAATTGCGCTGGGATTACGAGAAGCCGCATACCCAGGCGATCGTGGCGGATGGGCGCAGGCTTTGGGTGTACGACGCGGAGCTCAAGCAGGTCGTCGTCAAGACCATCGACGAGGCCCTGGCGGCCTCGACGCCGGCCATGCTGCTCGCGGGCCGCGAGACGGTGAGCGAGGGATATAAGGTATCGGCCGGCGCGGAGCGCGACGGCAAGGAGTGGGTGCGGATGCTGCCGAAGCGCGGCGACACCGATTTTCTCAGCATCGAGCTGGGCTTTGCGGGTAAGGAATTACAAGCCATGGAGCTGCGGGACAAACTCGGACAGACAACGCGCATCGAGTTCAGCAGAATCCGGCGCAACGGCGGCGTGGACGACAAGCTGTTCGAGTTCAAGCCCCCGAAGGGCGTGGATGTCATCGGATCGCCGGAACAATGATGACAGAGTGTTCACTGGCAATGGCGGCGGCGTGGGCGTATGTCTGCGGCGGCAATTTCCACCCCGGCCGCGCTGTGCGCGTGTAATGCAGGTCGATCGATGCTACCTCTACCGCACGGACGATGGCTCCTCGCGATCGGCTGGATCCTGATCCTCACGGTCATCGTCGCCAGCCTCACCCCGCACCTGCCGGCCGCGGTCGGCAAGGTCAATGACAAGATCCAGCATTTCAGCTGCTATCTGCTGCTGATGCTGTGGTTCTGCGGCCTCTATCCGCGCCGGCAGCATTGGCTCCTCGCCGTGGGCTTCGTCCTGCTGGGCGTGGTGCTGGAGTTCTTGCAGGGATCGCTCACCCTGACGCGCGCGCGGGACTGGCACGACGCCGTGGCCAATACCTCCGGGATCGCCGCGGGCTTCCTGCTCGGCGGTTTCGGTCTCGCCAATTGGGCGCGGCGGTTGGAAGCATGGCTGACGGCGCGCCGCTAGAGTCTTCACGCCCGCTCGCGGACCGGATGCGGCCGCGCACGCTCGATGAGTACGTCGGGCAGGCGCACCTGGTCGGCCCGGGCAAGCCGCTGCGGCGCGTGGCCGAAGGCGGGCGGCTGCATTCCATGATCTTCTGGGGACCTCCGGGCAGCGGCAAGACGACGCTGGCGCGCATGCTGGCGGCCAGCTGCGGGCATGAGTTCCTTGCATTGTCGGCCGTGCTCGCGGGCGTCAAGGACGTGCGCGCGGCGGTCGATCGCGCCCGGGAAGTGCGCACGCAATGGAACAAAGGCACCGTGCTGTTCCTGGACGAGGTGCACCGCTTCAACAAATCCCAGCAGGACAGCTTTCTGCCGTTCGTCGAGGACGGAACGCTGGTGCTCATCGGCGCGACGACCGAGAATCCCTCGTTCGAAGTCAATAGCGCGCTGCTGTCGCGCGCCCGCGTCTACGTGCTCAAGGCGCTCACCGCCGACGATCTGACCCAGGTGGTGGAAGCGGCGCTGACCGATCGCGAGCGCGGCCTCGGCGCTCGCAACCTGAGGATCGACCCTCAGGCCTTGGGACTCATCGTGACTGCAGCGGATGGCGATGCACGGCGCGCGCTGAACATGCTCGAGGTCGCAGCCGACTTGGCTGACGCCGCGGCACCGGACAGCGCGGACCCGAAAGAAGTGACCATCGCCATCGCGGCGGAAGTGGCCTCGGGCAGTTACCGCCGCTTCGACAAAGGCGGTGAGCAGTTCTACGACCAGATCTCCGCGCTTCACAAGTCCGTCCGCGGCAGCGATCCGGACGCCTCGCTCTACTGGTTCTGCCGCATGATCGACGGCGGCTGCGACCCGTTGTATATCGCCCGCCGGGTGGTGCGGATGGCGAGCGAGGACATCGGCAACGCCGATCCGCGGGGTCTCGCCATGGCGCTCGACGCCTGGGCCACGTACGAGCGCCTCGGAAGTCCTGAGGGCGAGCTGGCAATCGCGCAGGCGATCGTCTATCTCGCCTGCGTCCCCAAGAGCAACGCGGTATATGCCGCATATAACGCAGCCCTGGAGGACGTGCGCAAGTACGGGACGCTGGAGGTTCCGATCCAGCTGCGCAACGCGCCGACCGGTCTGATGAAGAACCTCGGCTATGGGCGCGACTACCGCTACGCGCACGATGAGCCGGACGCATTCGCGGCCGGGGAACGCTACTTTCCCGAGGCGATGCCGCAGCGGACGTATTATCATCCGGTCCCGCGCGGCCTGGAGGCCAAGATCGCCGAGCGGTTGGCTCAGCTGCGCGCGCGAAACGAGCAAGCCAAGCCGAAGAAGTGACGGGAGTCGTAGGGGGATCGTGGCAATCGCCGCGGGCGGTGTGTTGGGCCGCATCCTGCGTTATCTGCCCGGGACCGGCTGTTTGTCGGCGACCGGGCCGGGCATTGGCCTGTCGAAACAGTTCTGAATCAGGCGGAAGCAGCAGTGATCGATCCAAAGCTATTGCGCACGGACCTCGACGGCGTGGTCGCGAACCTGGCGCGGCGCGGATTTCAGCTCGACGTGGGCGCGTTCAACGGGCTCGAGGAGGCGCGCAAGCTGCTGCAGATCGAGTCGGACCGGCTGCGCAACGAACGCAACACGCATGCGAAGGCTGTCGGGAAGGCGAAGGCGGCGGGGCAGGATATCGCGCCGCTCCTGGCGCAATCGGAGGCGCTGGGCGGGCAGCTCGCGGACGTGGAGCGCAAGCTGGGCGAGGTGCAGCAGCGCCTGGAGGAGCTGCAGCTGGGCCTGCCGAACCTGCTGCATGCGAGCGTGCCGGACGGCAAGGATGAGACGGCCAATGTCGAAGTGCGCCGGCACGGGGAGCCGCGCCGATTCGATTTCACTGCGCTCGACCACGTCGCGCTCGGCGAGAAGCTCGGTGCGATGGACTTCGAATCCGCCGGCAAAATCTCCGGCGCGCGGTTCGTGGTGCTGAAGGGCGGGCTCGCGCGCCTGCACCGCGCCCTGATCCAGTTCATGCTCGACCTGCACACGCGCCAGCATGGCTACGGCGAGGTGTATGTACCGTACATCGTGAACGCCCAGGCGCTGGTCGGCACCGGTCAGCTGCCGAAGTTCGAGCGGGATCTGTTTCATATTCCGCGGACGACATGGGTTAAGCCGGAAGGCGCAGAGGAGCGCGCGCTGGCAGGCCAGGAGATTGATCGCAACGCCGGTGCCGCGAAAATCGACAATTGGTATCTCATCCCGACCGCGGAAGTGCCGGTGACCAACCTGGTCCGCGACACGATCGTCAAGCCCGAAGAGCTGCCGATGAAATTCGTCGCGCACACGCCCTGTTTCCGTTCCGAGGCGGGCGCCGCGGGCAAGGACACGCGCGGACTGATCCGCCAGCACCAGTTCGAGAAAGTCGAGCTGGTGCACATCGTGCGGCCGCAGGATTCGTACGCGGCGCTCGAGGAGCTGACCGCGCATGCGGAGACGGTGCTGCGGCTGCTCGAGCTGCCGTATCGGACGATCGCGCTGTGCGCGGGCGATATCGGCTTCGCGAGCGCGAAGACCTACGACATCGAAGTGTGGCTGCCGAGCCAGGACCGCTACCGCGAGATCTCCTCCTGCAGCAATTGCGAGACGTTCCAGGCGCGGCGGATGCAGGCGCGCTGGCGCAATCCGGACACGGGCAAGCCGGAGCCGCTGCACACTCTGAACGGCTCTGGCGTGGCAGTCGGACGCGCGCTGGTGGCTTTGATCGAAAACAACCAGCGCGCGGATGGCTCGATCGGGATTCCCGCGGCCCTGCAGCCTTATTTCGGCGCCGCCGTCCTGCAGCCGTGAATGCCGCGGCCGGCAATCGGTCCGGCCCGGACGTCAGGGTTTTCCCGTCGCAGGAGCAGCTCGATTCCGCGCTGGCCGGGGCGGTCAGCGCGCTCGCCGCGCGCGCCATCGGGGAGCGCGGCCGGTTCGTCTGGGTACTGAGCGGCGGCAATACTCCGCGCCCGCTCTATCGTTTGTTGGCCTCGCCGGCGTGGCGCGCGCGGGTGGATTGGCCGCGCGTCGAGTTCTTCTGGAGCGATGAGCGGGCGGTGCCGCCTGATCACCCCGAGTCGAACTACCGGATGGTCCGCGAGACCTTGCTGGAGCCGCTGCGGATCGCGCCGGAACGCATTCACCGGATGCAGGGCGAGCGAGCCGATCTGGACGCCGCGGCGGTGGACTACGAGCGCGAGATTGCCGTTTGTCTGTCTGGCGGGCCTGGTGAGTCTGATGACCTCTTCGATCTGATATTGCTTGGCCTGGGTGCGGACGCTCACACCGCCTCGCTGTTTCCGCATGCGCGGGCCCTCGATGCGCGGGACCGTGCGGTCGTGGCAAGCGAAGCGCCCCAGCTGCGCTCCAAACGATTGACCATGACTCACCCGCGCCTCAACCGCGCACGCAACACCTTCTTTCTGGTGTGCGGCGCGAGTAAAGCGTCGGCCGTGGCCGCCGTAATGGAAGGACCTCGCGATCCGCAGCGCTTCCCCGCGCAGCTGATTCATTCCGACGCGGGCGGCATCGTCTGGTTCATGGATGCCGCGGCCGCAGCCGGCCTGAAATCCCGGCACTGAGCTGGCGCGTCGCGACGCATGCCAGTGCGCCGCGCGGACTCAAACCGTGCGGCTGAAGAGCTGGGTGTCAGGCGCTTTGCGCGCGAGGCGGGCGTCGAAAGCCATGCAGATATTGCGGATGAACGCGCGACCGAGATCGGTGACCTCGAGGTCGGTTGCATTGTGCCCGCCGGTCCGCAGCTTGATCAGCTCGTCGTGCTGCAATTCCTGCAAGCGTTCGGGCAGCGAATGCAGGTAGCCGGCCGAGGTCCCTGCTTCGCTCCAGCGGGTGCGGAATCGCGTCATCAGATTGAGGATGTGCCGGCGCAGCTCGAGGTCCTCTGCATCGAGCACGTGGCCGCGCAGGATCGGCAGCATTCCCGCCTCGATCCGTTCCCGGTAAGGCTCGATGGTTTTTTCGTTCTGCATGAACGCCGTCCAGGCATCGCCGATGGCCGATACGCCGAGGCCGATCAGCGGCGCGACGCGGCGCGAGATGTAGCCCATGAAGTTCCGGTGCAGCGTCCCGGCCCGGGCCGCCTGCCACAGCGAATCGGTTTCCAGCGCGAAGTGATCCATGCCGATCTCGCGGTAGCCGGCGCGCTCGAGGATCTCCCGCCCGCGCTCGTACAGGGCGCGCTTCGCGTCGCCGGTGGGCAGGTCGTCCTCGGTGAAGCGGCGCTGGCTCGGCTTGATCCATGGCACGTGCGCGTAGCTGTAGAAAGCGATGCGGTCGGGCCGCAGGCGCTCCACCGCCGCGAGCGTTTGTTCGATCGAGGCCAGAGTCTGCAGAGGCAGGCCATAGATGAGGTCATAGTTGATGCTGGTGAAGCCGGCGGCGCGGGCCTGCTCGGTCAGCACGCGCACCTGCTCCTCGCTCTGCACGCGATTGACGATGTCCTGCACGCGCGGATCGAAGTCCTGGATGCCGAGGCTCAGGCGCTTGAAGCCGAGCCCGGCCAGCAGCGCGAGCTGCGCGCCGTCGGTGACGCGCGGATCGGCTTCGAGGGAGTATTCGGCGTCGGCGGTCGTGATGCCGCGCGCCGTCAGGCCGTTGATGAGGAAGCGCAGCTCGTCGGGATTGAGGAACGTGGGTGTGCCGCCGCCCAGATGGATCTCGGCCAGCGGCAGGCGGTCCACGCCGAGCTTGTCGAGATAGAGCTGCCATTCCTTCAGCACCGTCTCGAGATACGGCTGCGCGATCGCGCGATTGCGGGTGATGCGGACATTGCACCCGCAGTAGGTGCACAGCGAGCGGCAGAACGGGATGTGCACGTAGACGGCGGCGCCGGCGGAAGGCGCGAGCGACTGGCGCAGGGCCTCGATCCACTCCGCCTCCGCCGGCGTGCGGTCCCAGTACGGCACCGTGGGATAGCTCGTGTAGCGCGGACCCGGCACGTTGTACTTGCGCAGCAGGGTCGAACGGTCGGGGGAGCGCCCGGTGGTCATGCAAACAGCTCCTTCTGCAGATCGAGGAACAAACGAACGTGCTTCTCCGGCGTGCCGGGCAACACCCCATGCCCCAGGCCGCACACCCAGCCGCGCCGCGAGCGGGCGGGCAGGGCGGTGAGGGGGGCGAAAAAGATTTCCGCCGCGCGCAGCAGCTCGGCCCGCGGCAGCAGCAGCGCGCGCGGATCGAAGTTGCCCTGAACGGCCCACTGGGCGCCGAATTGCGCGAGCGCATCGGCCAGGGGAGTCCGCCAGTCGATCCCGATTCCGGCGATCGGCAGGTCGCGAAGCTTCTCCCAGTGCCGCGGGCCCGTGTCCTTGGAGTAGTACAGCACGCGCCCGTCGGGACACAGGTGCAGGAACTGATCGAGCAGATCGCGCAGCGGCGGCACCACTTCTTTGGCGAAGGTTTCCGGCGTCAGCTCCCCCGCGCAGGTGTCCAGGATCGCGATGACGTCGGGTCCGCCGCGCCACTGCGAGGCCATGTTTTGTGCGAGCAGCGGCAGAAGGCGCTGCAGGAAGCCGCGGTAGCGCCCATCCTGCAAACCGCTGTGCGCAGGATGCAGATCGCCCTGATGCGAGCCGGCAGCCGCGTAGAAGAAGAGCGTCAGAGGCCCGCCAACGAAGCCCAGCAGCCCGGTCTCGGCCGGCAGGCGGGCGCGGATCGCGCGCAGGGCATCCTCCTGAAACTTCAGCGCACCGGCGTCCGCGGCTTCGGGGGGCTTGAGGCGTCGCAGGTCCGACGGATGCTGCAAGTGCCAGCCGAGCCTGGGTCCCGGGGCATATTCCAGCGGCATGCCCAGGGCTTCGAGCGGAAACAGCAGATCGGAGAACAGGATGGCCGCGTCGAAGCCGAAATCCTCGATCGGGCCGAGCGTCGCCTCGGTCGCGACGTCGGGCCGTTTGCACAGGTCGATGAAGGAATACTGCGCTCGCAGCCGCTGGTAATGGCTGTGGTAGCGGCCCGCCTGGCGCATGAACCACACGGGCGGACGCGCTTCGTTGGTCCGCGCGAGCGCGGCCTGGAAAAGACCTGAGCTCATGCTTCGCCGACCGCCTCCGTATCCAGCATGTAGCCGACGCCGCGGACGCTGCGGATCACGCGCGGCTCGGCGGGGTCGGGCTCGATCAGCTTGCGCAGCCGCATGATGAAATTGTCCACGGTGCGCGGGGTGGGGAACTCGTCCTGCGCCCAGGCGCGGTCGAGGATCTCATCGCGCGCCAGCACCGCGCCCTGCTTCTCGAGCAGCAGCGACAGCACCGCGCATTCCTTATGCGTCAGGGACGCCGTGAGACCTTCGACCGTGACCTCCATCCGTTTCAGGTCGATGAGCGCGCGCCCGACTCGCAGCGGTTTGTCGAACTTCGATTCGGCGCTGGCGAGGAGCGTCACCCGCCGCAGCGCGTTCTGCAGCCGCAGCAGCAATTCCTTGAAGTGGAACGGCTTGACGATGTAGTCCTCGGCGCCGAGTTCCAGGCCCCGGACGCGATCCTCGGGCGTGCCGAAGGCCGTGAGGAAAACGATCGCCGTGCGCGGATGGCGCCGGCGTAGGGTACGGCCGACGTCGAAGCCGGACTGGTCCGGCAGGCCGACGTCGAGCAGCGCCAGGTCGAATGCGCCGGCGAGGTCGTGAGCGATCGCTTCGGCCGCGGTGCGCGCCCACACCACGGTGTAGCCTTCCTTCGCCAGCCGCTCCGTCAGCGTGCGCGCCACGTTGACCTCATCTTCCACCACCAGCAGGCGGACCGGCGCGTTCATGTCACTTCCTCGGAGCGGCGGAAGTACAGGCGCGTCTCGAAACCGCTGCCCGGACGCGGCGCGAAGGTGGCGCGCCCGTGCATGCGCTCCATGAGCGTGCGGATCAAGTACAACCCGACGCCGGCGCCGTGCGAGGCCGCGCCGCGGAAGAACAAAGATCCGAGCTGGCGCGTGTCGCCGGTGAAACCGCGTCCCTCGTCGGCAAACGTCACGCACAGATGGGCCGGCTCCTCGACGATCGAGATGTGCGCCCGCGCCGGAACGGTCTGCGAATGGCGCACGGTATTCTCGACCAGATTGCGCAGGATGATCTGCAGCGCGTTGGGATCGGCCAGCACCAGCGGATTGGCGCTTGCAGCGGAGGTCCTGATGTCCATCTGCAGCGTTTGCGGATTCTCCGCCGATGCGCGAAAGCGCTCCAGCCAGGTCACGATGGGCAGGGCCTGGAGCATCAAGGCGCCGCCGCCTTCCAGGCGCGCGAGCTCCAAAGTTTTCTCGACCTGCGCTTCCAGCCTGCTGGTGTCCTCGAGCAGCCGCCCGATAAGCTCGTTGTGCGGCACCGTCTCCCCCAAAGATTCCGCCTGCAGACGGATGCTCGTGAGCGGGGTCTTCAATTCGTGAGTCACGGACGCGAGGAACGCCTGCAGGGCCTTGGTGCGCCGCCGGTCGCGCCAGTAGAGCCAGGCCATCGCGCCGGTGAGCCCGGCCAGCAGGATGAAGTACGCGCACGCCTCGCCAACCAGCATCCGCTGCGTGCGCGACCATTCGGCCTGCGTGCGCGGGCTGCTTTCACCGGCCAGCGTGCGCAGCTCCGCGATCTTCTCCGCCTGGGTGTAGACGACCATGCCCCACCATCCCATCAGCAGGAACAGCAGCAGCACCCAGACCACGGTGATCGCCGCCAGCCAGTTCAGGCCGCGGCGCGTGGTGGCGATGGTCGAATATTTGCCCACGGCGTCCGTCCGGCTCAGCGCGTTTCGGCCCACGCCGCCGCCCAGGCTTCGACCGTGGCTTCCAGATCCGCGTCCGTGTGGGCGGTCGAAAGGAAGGCGACTTCGTAGCCGCTCGGTGTCATGTAGATCCCGCGCTTCAGCAGCGCATGAAACAGCGGCGCGAACCGCTCCGCCTGGCGCTGCGGGATCTGATCGACCGCGCGCACCACGCCGTCCGCCGTCGCCGCCGGCCCGAATACCGGCCAGAACAGAGATCCATGGCTCTGCACGCGAAAGCCTTCATCGCCCGCCGCGTGCACGCGCCGCTCGAGCTGCTGCGTCAGTTCCCTGGTGCGCCGGGCCAACGCGTCGAACGGAGCCTCGCGGTCGAGCTTGCGCAACATCGCGAGCCCGGCCGCCATGGCGACCGGATTGGCGCTCAGCGTGCCGGCCTGATAGACCGGCCCGGCCGGCGCAACCAGATCCATCAGCTGCGCCTTGCCCCCATAGGCGCCCACCGGGAAGCCGCCGCCGATCACTTTGCCGAAAGTGGTCAGGTCCGGCTCGATGCCGAGCTGCGCCGCCATTCCGCGCATGCCGATCCTGAAGCCGCTGATGACCTCATCGAAGATCACCAGCGCGCCGGCTTTGCGCGCCAGCGCCGCCAGGGCCGTCAGGAAACTCGGCCGCTGCGGCAGCAGGCCATTGTTGGCCGGCAACGGCTCGATGATAACTGCGGCGATCTCATGTCCATGCGCCGCCCAGATCGCTGCGAGGCTCTCGGCATCGTCGAGCGGGGCGACCAGCGTGTCGGCCGCGGTTTGCGCCGTAACGCCGGCGCTGTCGGGCGTGGCCATTTCCGCGAGGCCCGAGCCGGCCTTGACCAGCATCGAGTCCGCGTGGCCGTGATAGCAACCGTAGAACTTCAGGATTTTGGCGCGGCCGGTGGCGGCGCGCGCGACGCGCAGCGCGGACATGACCGCCTCGGTGCCGGAATTGACGAAGCGGATCTTCTCGACCCACGGCAGCCGGTCGACGATGAACTCGGCCAGCTCGAGTGAGCCGGCCTCGGCGGCGCCGTAGGACCAGCCGCGGCCGAGCGCCTCGTCGACGGCGGCGCGCACTTCGGGATCCTGGTGGCCGAAGAGGAGAGGGCCCCAGGACATGCAGAAGTCGATGTAGGTGTTGCCGTCGACGTCGGTGAGACGGGAGCCCCGCGCGTCGCGGATGAAGCGCGGCGGGCCGCCGACGCCGCGGAAGGCGCGCACGGGGGAGTGGACGCCGCCGGGGGAAACCTTCAAGGCGCGGTAGAACAAAGATTGGGATAAAGAGTAGGTCATGAAGCGATATTGAGTGACCGGTGGGCGCCGTTTTGGGCGCTGAAGTTACCCACAGTTTAAGGGAGGGATTCCCCATAAACTGTGGGTAACTTGGCCGAACAAATCTCCCCGCAGGCGTCAATTCCGTTGTCTTCCATTCACTGATCCAACCACTTCCTCCCCATCCTAGCCCCATAAGTGATGATCATCGACGCCCCCGCGCGAACGAACGACGTCCAGCACTCCACGTGCGCTTCGCGCGCCGGCATCAGTCCCTGCGCCGCCAGCGATTCGATCGCGCCGTATTCGCCGCTGACTTCGTACACCGCCCAGGGCAGCGGGATCGCCTCCGAAAGCGTCTTGAGGATGTCGAGATACGGCATGCCGGGCTTTACCATCAGGATGTCGGCGCCTTCGTCGGCATCGCGCTGCGAGCTGAGCAGCGCATCCTTCGGGCGTGCCGGATCGATCTGGTACGTCGCGCGATCCTTCAGCGCCGAACGCGGAGCGGAATCGGCCGCCTCGCGGAACGGGCCGTAGAAGCGCGAGTGGAACTTGGCGGAGTAGCTCATCAGCAGCGTCCGTTCGCAGCCGCCATCGTCCAGCGCTCGGCGGATCGCGCCGACGCGTCCGTCCATCATGTCGCTCGGGGCGACGCATTGCGCGCCCGCTTGCGCGTAAGCCAGCGCGGCGCGGGCGAGCGCCTCGACTGAAGTCTCGTTGACGACGTGATCCTGCTCGCGCGACAACACGCCGCAGTGCCCGTGGTCGGTGTACGAGCACAGACAAACGTCCACGGCGATCCAGAGGTCATTGCCAAAGCGCCGTCGCAGCGCCGCGATCTGCCCGGCGGTGAAGTCGAACGTGAAGTCCGCGGAGCGCTTCTCGCCGGGCACGCCGAACAGCAGCAGCTTGTCGGCGCCCGCTTCGATGTCCTGCTCGACCTGCCGCAGCAGGCTATCGGGCGTCTCGCGATACACGCCGGGAAGCCCCGGGACCGCGGCCCTCTCGCGCAAACCCTCGACGACGAAGTGCGGCTGGATCAACTGCGAGGGCGCAACGCGCACCTCGCGCGTCAGCTCGCGGACGAAACGGTCCTGCCGCAGGCGGCGCAGCGTCGGACGCGCGCGGTCGGAGGGATCAATCTTCCGGTTCATGCTCGCTCTCTTCATGCGGGGCTACCCACCGCCGCCATTCGTCGACGGAAGGAAAGACATCCAGCTGCGCGACGCCGGCCGCCTTGACCAGCTCCGCCGTCTTGCCCGGTCCGCAGGCGTGATGCACGTTGGGCCCGAGCTGCGTGCCGAGACGCCGGAACTGGCTACCGCTGGCCCAGAACACGTGCGTCACCGCGCCGGCGAGGGGAATGCGCCGATCGTCTTCCTCGGGCAGAGTATAAGTGGCCAGCACTTCTCCCGCCGTCCAGCTCTCCACCGCGGCAGCATGCGTGAGGATCTGCCATTCGTCGAAAGGCGGCAGCTGCAACACCGGTTCGCTCAGCGTGGGCTCGATCCAATCGAAGCCGAGCGCGTCGGCGCACCCTTCGACCCACACCCCGCGCCGGGCGAGCCGGCGCCAGCTACCGGTGCCCGAAGTCCACACGCGGCGGTTTGCCAGCGCTTTTTCCGTGCCGGCCGGCAGTGCGCGGCTGTGCGCAACGAACAGCGGCGCGGTGCTGCTGATGAGCGCGCCGCCGATCAACTCGTCCAGCGCGCTCTGATGGTCCGAAGCTTCGCGGGTTTTCAATCCGTCCCAGGCGATGACGCGGCCCGTCGGTTTCTTCGGCAGCGAAAACCAGGTGACGCGGCGCAGCTCGTTGCCGTGCACGTCCTTGCCGCGCACGCACAGCACGTCTCCGCACGCGGGATGGGTAATGCAGGTGGAGCCAAAGCGTTGATGGCAGCCGCCGCCGGAATCGGCCAGCGTTACCCGTTCGCGCTCGACCTGGCGGGCCGTTTGTTCGTCGTGCAGCGCGCGCAGGATCTCGAGCAGTTGCACGTCATCGCTGCGGCATTCGACGGCCAGTGCGCCCTGGCCCGCGGCGGTAGGGGTCTCCGCCAGGGGCAGCACCATCCAGCGCAGTCCGTTGAGGAGGGAGTCGAGACGTTCGCGCCCGCCGTCGGGGCGCAGGTCATTCCACAGGCGAGCCAGGCCCGCGAAGGCGAGCACCACGCCGTCGAGATGGCGCTCGCTGCCAGCCGGCTCGTGCAGGCGGCCGAGCCGCGTGTCGACGTTGCCTCGGATCTCGACCCACTGCAGCTGCGGCTCGTCGACGGGCAATGCCCAGCTCAGGAAAGCAGGCACGTTCTCCAGGCGGCGGGGCGCCGAGGTTCCGATGCGCAGCGGTTTGCCGGCCGCGAGGCGGCGGGCGGCGTCGCCTCTGAACAGCACGACGTCACGCGGATCCTCGCGCGCCGGAATCGCGGCGGTCGTCACGCCCGCGGGACGGTCCAGGCTGAGGTCCTTGAGCGAATGGACGGTGAAGTCGACGCGGTTCTCGAGCAGCGCAGTGTCCAGCTCCGCGGTGAAGAACGCCTTGCCTTCGACGGTGCTGAGCGGGACGTTCGTGAGCCGGTCGCCGCGGGTCTCGATGGGCAGCAGCTCGATCTGCAAGTCCGGGTAGAGCGCCATCAGCCGTTGAGCGACCGACAGGCTTTGCGCCCAGGCCAAAGTGGAGCGGCGGGTGCCGAGGCGCAGGGTGTAGGGGATCATGGAGAGCGCCGGCGGCGGTCGCGGGATCTAAGTTCAGGCGATGAGAGTGAACGGAAGATCTTCCCATCCGTGAGCCAGGGATGAAGAGCCTCCCAGGGTTCGCAGGCGCGCTTTTTCACGGCATGCGGTGCGGGCGCGGGACAGCGGTCCGGCGCGCAGCTCATTGCGGGCATCGCGCAGGGCGAAAAGATCCTGCAGCGTGCTGATCGAGGGGAGAGTGCTCCAGGGCGTCTCTTCCGTCGAAAGAATGCCGAGGTGGACGATGCGGCCCGGCGTGCGGCCGCAGAGCGATGCGCGCGCCTGCCAGGCGGCCAGCCGCTGACGGTCCCTTTCGGCATCCGGCGGCACGCAAAGCACGATGGTGTCCGCCTGCTCCCAAGCGGCCAACTCGGCCGCGGGATCGGAAGGCAGGCAATGGATCGCGTCGGCATCGGCGGGAGCGGGCCCGAGCGCCGCCATCAGATCGTCGAGCTTGCATGCCGAGCGGTTCCACAGATAGAGGGGACGGCCGGACAAATAAGCGACGATGGAGCGGGCCATCTTTCCGGCCCCCACCAGCAATGTCGGCCGTTCGAGATCCGTGCCCAGCAGCAGGCGCGCGAGGCTGCCGTACGTGGCGCCGCCGAGGCCCTGCAGATAGCGCGTTCGGATGTCCTTGATGTCTTCGAGCAGCCGCTGCATCAGGGGCTCGAGCTGCCGGGCGGCCTCCGGCGCGGTGGTCAGGAAACGCTTCCAGGCCGACCGCAGCTGTCCGAGCACTTCCGCTTCGCCCGGGATCGCGCTTTCCAGGCCGCAGCCGATGTCGAGCAGCAGCTCATACGCTTGCGCGCCACGCAGCACCTCGCCGCCGAAGCGACGCGCGAGCCCGGCGGTGTCCGGCGTCACGTCCATCGTCGCCCAGAACATGCGCAGGCACGTCTCGACGCAGAACAGGTTCGCGTCGCGCTCGCCGCGTCGGGGAGGCAGCGGGTGGTCTGCGGGTTTACGTGCATGGACGACGGTGAGGGACGCCAATTTCATAGAGGTGAATGCTAGAGATCGCGGTTCCGCCCAGTGTCACAGCTCTGTCATGGCGGCGCCTTAAGTACTTATACGTGCAGCCTTTCCGGTTCTATGGTGGACTGGATGGGAACGGTTCTCATTGGACAGGGACGCTTCCCCATTCGGCAACGCGGTGGCCGCGCCTGGCGACAGCCTGAGGGACCGCAGCCCGACAGGCGATAGATTGAGCCCCGCGTCGCCGTCAAAGGGGTGATGGCATTCCGGTCCGCCTGCGCCGCGCTCGCGCTGCTCTGCACGCTCCACTCCAACTGTTCGTTTGGTGTGGAAGCGGGGGAGATATTGCCGAGCGCGCGCTCGCGCGCGGACTATCGGGAGCTGACGCGCCCCGTTGAAGTTCCGGATGACGCGCAGCTCGAGCAGGCGAACGCGGTCATCGGCCGCGTTTACATCAATGTCGGCAATGTATTCGACACCGACAGCCCGCAGGAGAATTCCGCGCTCCCGCGCCTCGCCAATCGGCTGCATGTCCGCACGCGCGCGTCCACGATCGGATCACTGCTCCTGTTCCATTCCGGCGAGCGCTATTCGGGCCGCGCATTGGAGGAGTCCGAGCGGATTCTGCGCACCACGCGCTATCTCTACGATGCGCGCGTACTGCCGGTGGCCTGGCACGACGGGCAGGTCGACGTGGAAGTTCGCGTGCGCGACGTCTGGACGCTCAACCCGGGCCTCGCATTCGGCCGTCATGGCGGGGAGAACAGCTCCGGCTTCCAGATCGAGGAACTGAACCTGCTCGGCCTGGGCAGCCAGTTGAGCCTGGGTTTGAAGTCTGGCGTGGATCGAAATTCCACTACGCTTCTCTATCGCGACCGCCAGTTGTTCGGCAGCTGGTGGGGCCTGAAGCTGGAGAACTCGGACAACAGCGACGGGCGTGCGCGCGAGATGGACCTGGAGCGGCCGTTCTTCTCGCTGGCGACACACTGGGCCGCCGGCGCATCGGTGCGCGATGACCTGCGCGTCGATTCGCAGTACGACCTGGGCCACATCGTCAACCGGTTCCAGACGCGCGAGCGGCTCGCGACCGTCTATGGCGGCTGGTCGCCGGGCCTGAGTGCGAGCGGCACGGTGCATCGTTGGACCGCCGGTTTCACATTCGATGACCACCAGTTCGAGGACGCGCCGGGCGCGCTGGCCTCCGGCTTCGTCCCTCCGGGCCGCAAGCTCGTCTATCCCTGGATCGGCTATGAATGGACGCAGGACAGGTTCTACAAAGCACGCAACCGCGACCAGATCGAGAAGACGGAGGATTTCTACCTCGGCTGGCGCTTCGACGCGCGGCTGGGCTACGCCGCGCCGGCGTTCGGCGCCGATCGCGAGGCGTTCATCCTGAATGCGGCGCTCGGCAAAGGATTCGAGCTGAGCGAGCGGCAGACGCTGCTGTGGTCGACGTCTTTCGCCACCCGCCTCGAGCACGGGGCGACGACGAACGCGCTCGCGGCCCTCTCCGGGCGGTACTACCTGCGCCAATCGCCGCGGCGGTTGTTCTTCATGGGGCTGCAGGTGGACCGCAGCTCGCGCCTCGATCCGGATCAGCAGCTCCTGCTCGGCGGCGACAATGGTCTGCGCGGCTATCCGCTGCGGTTTCAGGGCGGGGAAGGCCGGTGGCTCTTCACGGCCGAGCAGCGCGGGTTCACCAACTGGTATCCGTTTCGTTTGTTCAACGTGGGCGGCGCGGTGTTCGCGGACGTCGGCCGCACGTGGGGCGCCAATCCGCTGGGCGCCCCCTCGATGGGCCTGCTGAAGGACATCGGCGTGGGCCTGCGGCTGGGCAACAGCCGGTCCGCGCTTGGCAACATCCTGCACATCGACGTCGCGTTCCCGCTCGATGGAGGGCGGGATATCAGCAAGGTGCAGTTCCTCGTCGAGACCAAACGGACCTTCTGAGGAGCGGGCGGTGGCACGGATCATTGTTGCAGCGGCGTTCGGGTGGCTGGCCTGGGCCGGCATCGCGCCGGCATCCGCCGCCAAAGAAGACATAGAATTCGTCGCCGAGCATCTGGCCGAATCGACGATGGACAATCGCTACGCATCGCTCCCGGTGTGGGCGGGCGGATCGGCAACCGAGTTACGTTGGAGCGGTGATGTGCAGGGAGCATTCTCACGGACGACCGTGGGTGGGCTCGCGCTCAGCGGCCCGCTGTTGTCCGCGGGCGTTGTTCGCAGGCTGTCGTCTACATGGTCGGTAGGTGCGCTGGCATTTTTCGATGCCCTGAAACTCACGACCGACCGCGATGCACGCCCGCTGAATCCTTCGTTCAGCGGCGCGATTCCCCTGACGTTGCCCGCGGACGCGATTTTTTCCCGGATGGACGGCGCTGCGAAGGATTACGGTGCAGGATTGTTCGCGCGGCTGCGCGGTGAAGGCGGATGGCTCGGCGAGCGCCGCTGGGTCGGCGGCCTGCTGTGGCAACGGGTGTCGCTGCGCAATTACCGGTGGGCCTATCGTTTGTTGACCGGGCCGGACGCCGGCGGTGCCGGTGTCATCGACTACAGCGCCGACTACAGTCACATCGTTCCTTACGCGGGCCTGGAGCTGCTGCGCAGCTACGGACAGTGGTCGTTCTCGCCCAGAGTGCTTGCGGCCATGCCGCTGCCCCGGCGTGGCGTTCAGGGGTGCATCACCGGCACCCATTTCGATCTCTGCGGCGACACGGCTTCCGCGGGCCGCGGCAGGCATTTTGGCGATCCCTTCGTCGCGTTGGGATTGGGCGTGACCTATGAGCCCTGGCAGCTGACCGTCGATCTCGGCAGCACACTGGCTCAAGCCGTGGTCGAGCCGTTCGTGCATGCCGGCATCGACCGCAACTGGCTGCTGTCGATTGACTGGAGATTCTGAGCCCGGCGTTCGCGAGCGTACTGCGGCGCGCCTACTTGAAGGAGCGGGACACGCCGGAGAGGTTGATCGGGGCGGGGCTGATCGTCGCGGGGCGTGATCGCTTTGGACGTGAGGGGGTAGGGTCCGCTGTGCCGGTCGCGACGTCAGCCCTCGGCCGGTCGCCGCTCCATTTGACCGCCTTTTGGGGAACCACTTACCCCCGCGCGCGGTCAAGAGCCCAGGCTTCCCGACAGTGAGGACTCAATCCAATGGCCGGCCATCCCGCTCATCGTTCGATTTCCATTCGCTCCTCGGCATTGCGCATCGTCCGCAAGGCATCGTTCTGCGCGCTGGCGACGCTCGCCGCGGCAATCCCTGCCTGGGCTCCGGCCGCCCAGATCGATCGGGTGAAGGCGGCCCTTGCCGATCCGCGCGGGCTCGGCGCGCCCGGGTGCGCCGCCGGGGCGTTTCGCGACGGAGAGCCGCTGTTCTTCCAGGCTTCCGGCGCGGCCGACGTGGCCAGCAGGCGCCCGCTGACCGAGAACACGCTGTTCTATGCCGCCTCGACGTCCAAACAGTTCACCGTCCTCTCGGCCGCCAGGCTCGTCGAGCAGAAGAAGCTCGATCTCGACGACGATGTGCGCAAGTGGATCCCGCAGCTGCCGGCCTATGAAAAGCCCATCACGATCGCGATGCTGGTGCACCACACCGCCGGGATCCGCGACTGGCTCGGCCTGGCGAAGATGGCCGGCGTGCAGGATGCCGGCAAGATCGACCGGGCCAGCGCGCTGAGCTTTGTTTTCAAACAAAAGCACACGAACTTCACGCCCGGCGCCAAGTTCGACTACTCCAACGGCGGATACCTGCTGCTGTCGGAGGTCGTCGAGCGCGCTTCGGGCATGCCGTTCGACCGGTTCGCCAAACAAGCGGTGCTCGATCCAATGGGCATGGTGCATAGCTACTTCGTGGCCGGTGCGCGCCCGAAGGGCGACAACGTGGCGCACGGCTATATCGCCGTCGGCGATGGCTTCGAGGTCAGGGATACGTATCCGCAGACGGGCGGCTCCGGCGGGCTCATCACGACTATTGCCGACATGGCCAAGTACGACCGCGACGTGCAGGTGGGCCACAAGGTGTGGACGCCGACGGTGGCGAAGATCATGTTGACGCCGGGCACGCTGAACGACGGCTCGACGGCGGCTTTCGGCGCGCCTTACCACATGGCGTACGCCGGCGGTTTGATGGCCGGCATCCGCGATGGCCGCTACCTGTTCTCGCACGCCGGCGGCGCGGAGGGCTTTTCCGTCAACTACGCCAATCTGCCCGACCGGCACCTGGGCGTCGCGGTCGTTTGCAACCGCACCGACCTCGATGCCGTGAAGAAGACCTTCGCGATCATCGATATCCTCGAAGAGACGCACTTCCTGGAAGAGGCCAAGGCAGCGGACAAGCCGAAGATTTCCGTCGAGGAGAAATATTCATTCCTCGCCAAGCCTGAATTGTCGGGTGCGTACGTATCCGACGAGCTGGGCGCCACTTACCGCTTCGCCGTGGTCAAGGGCGTGACGATGGTGACCGTCTCCTCCCCCTGGGCCGACGCCGGCAGCCCGGCCGCGAACCTGCGGTTTGGCGTGGAGAAGGCCGCGGAGGCCAAGCCGAACCGGTATCAGCTGGTGGCGAGCGACAGCAGCGGCGCGGCGTACGAGATCGTTTTCGATGGCGATGGCCGTGGATTCACCCTGAATGGGGGCCGCGCAGCCGGGTTGCATTTCAAGCGCACGGACAAGAAGGGCTGACGCGGGGCTCGGGCGCTCCCTTCGCGAGCGCCCGAGCGATCGCTTGGCGAGCGGAGTAACGAACCGGACGGGGGTGGCCCGATCGTCGTCGTCTCAATTGGCGGGCAGCGCGCTGATGCGCACCGTCCCGTCGGCGTCCGTGCGGACCTGCACCGGCAGCGCGCCCTCCAGGCTGTTGAGCCATTTGTCGATTTCCCGCTCGAACACCGTGCCGGTGACCGCGAGCTGCCCGATCCGCTCATCCTGGATGACGATGTGCCGCGTCGAATAGCGGGCGAGATCCGCGACGACATCGGCCAGCGGCTCGGCGCGATACTGCCGCTGCCGTTCGCGCCACGCGGCCACCGCGTCGGGCGCCATCGCGATGGGGGCGGGCGTGGACTTCGGCCCGAGCCGGATCTGCTGGCCGGCGGAAAGCCGCGCGGTCCCCGCCGGCCCGGCCGCTTCCACCACGCCTTCCGCCACTGCGACGATGGTATGCGCGCCGGTACGCCGCACGTTGAATGCCGTGCCGATGGCTTTGATCGCCGCATCGCCCGCCCGTACGACGAACGGCCGCGACGGATCCCTGGCCACTTCGAAGAAGGCCTCGCCGCTTTCCAGCCGCACATCGCGCCGCGCGCCGTCGAATTGCACGGCGACCCGCGAGCGGCCGCCAGCGGTCACGGTGGAGCCGTCCGCGAGCGGCACGCGGCGCAACTCGCCGACCGCAGTTTCGATGACATCGCTCTGCGAGGCGCCGCGGTTCAAATAAAGCGCAAACGAGACGCCAATTGCGAGCGCGGCCACGCCGGCTGCGAGAGCGAGGCGATAGCGGCTCAGGATGCCGCGCGCAGCGCCGGGGAGAACCGGACTTCCCGCGTCCGCCTCGACCTCGCTGTCCGTCGGCCACGGTAGTTGCGGGATGGCGTCGAGACATTCCTGTACCGTCTGCAATCTGTCGAAAGCCTGTCGATGCCGTGCATCGGCCGCCAGCCAGACATGCCATGCCGCCAGGCGATCCTCGCTCAACGTCCGGCTCTGCAGCTCGAGCATCCACTCGGCCGCTTCCAGAGTCACCGGATCGGACTGCGCGGCCAGCTGCGCGCCCGATGGTTTGATGCGCTTATCCATTTCCGTGCTCCCGGGCGTCCAGACCGGCGCGGCAGTACAGGAAGGCCTGCAGGATGTAGTGGCGGATGGTGCGCGGCGCGACGCCCATCTGCCGTGCGATCTCCAGCGGGTCCAGCCCTTCCACCCGGTTCAACAAAAATGCGCGGCGGCACTTGGGCGGCAGCTCCGCGAGCAGGCGCTCGACGATCGCCACTTCCTGCCGCCCGCCGACGGTGCGCTCCGGCGTCGGCGCTTCGCCGGCGTCGCCGAGGAGCCGCGTCTCGTGCAGGTGCGCGCGGCGGTTGCGGCTGCGGATCCGGTCCACCGCGAGGTTGGCGGCGGTCTTATATAAGAACGAGCGCAGGAAACTCACCGCGCCCGGCTGATCGAGGTTCAATACGCGCACATAGGCTTCCTGCGCCACCTCCTGCGCCTCCTGCGTCGAGCGCAGGCGCGCGGCCAGGAAGCGCGTCAATGCTTCGTTATGCTCGCGGAACAGGCGTGCAATGGTCTCCGCGCGCGAATCCTGCGCCGTGCCGGTCGGAACCGGCCCGCCCGAGATCGATTTGTCCAGATCCGCCGCCATTTTCGTGCAATGCAACCGTGTCCGGCGCCTGTCGCCCGCCGCCTGTGCGCTAAGACGTCTGAGCGGGCGAATGCGGCAAAGCCGCCGCGCTTGCCGGATTCTGCGTCTCAGGCGTCATAGCGCGCAACCGAGCTGCAACGGTCCTGAAAAGGGGGGAGTATGCTAACGACGGTGCGCATTCCATTCATGTCGCGCGCATTGCGCCAACTGATCTTGAGTCTCTGCTGTGTGCTGGGCGGTGCCGGCGTTTGGGCCGCCGATGCGCCCAGGAACCTGCGGTTCGATATTCCGGCGCAGCCGCTGGAAAGCGCGCTGCTGAGCTTCTCCGAGCAGGCGGGCGTGCAGCTGGTGGTGGCCAACGACACCATCAAAGGTTTGCAATCGGACGGCGTGCAGGGCGAATACTCGACTAACGAAGCGCTCGCGCTGCTCCTGCAGGGCTCGGGGCTCAGTTATCGCGTCACGGACGAGCGCACCATCGCTATTGGCGGCGCGGGCAACGCGCAGAAAGGCAAGAAGGTGTCCGAAGCGGCCGACGTGCTGCGCCTCGCGCACGCGGGCGGAGCGGAGGGCGGGCAAGCGGTCGCCGAGGAACGGCCGGGCGCCGCAGCCGGCGGCGACGAAAAGATCCAGGAAGTCATCGTCACCGCGACGAAGCGCAGCGAGAGCGTGCAGGACATCCCGATGAGCATCGCGGTGATCAGCACCCAGGACATCGAGCGCCGCGGCCTGATCGGCATGCAGGACTATCTGCGCTCGATCCCGGGCGTGAACCAGATCGATCGCGGCGGCGACAATGCGATCGTCATCCGCGGCATCAGCACCTCGCCGCAATCGGAGAACTTCAGCTCCGGCACGACGGTGGCCACTTACTTCGATGAGACGCCGATTACCGGCGCTGCCGGCCTGGGTACCGGCGGCATCGACGTGCGTCCGGTGGACCTGGAGCGCATCGAGGTGCTGCGCGGTCCGCAGGGCACGACCTTCGGCAACTCCTCCCTCGGCGGGGCGGTGCGACTCATCCCCGCCAAGCCGAAGCTCGACCGCTTCGACGGCAACGTGGCCGCGTCCTACTCGGACACGAGCGGCTTCGGCAGCGAAAGCTCGATGATCCAGGGCATGATCAACATTCCGCTCGTCACGGACAAATTCGCGCTGCGCGCCGTCGGCTATCGTTACGACGAGAGCGGTTACTACCGCAATATCGCCGCCACCGATCCCGTGACCCTCGCATGGGCACAAACCTATGGTCTCGCGTCTTACGTCGGCGGTTCGCCCGAGAACGATATCGGCCGGATGCGTTCGACGGGCGGCCGCATCGCGGCGCTGTGGAAGCCGACCGAGAAGCTCGATCTCTCCATGAACTATCTGTCGCAGAAGATCGAACAGGACGGCCGCCCCGAAGCCAGCGTCGGCACCTTCGAGCAGGCCCGCGAGCCCGTCGCGCCGCAGGCGCGGGTGCGCGGTCAGTCCGGCGAAGTCAACGATGCAAACATGGACCTGCTGAACCTGGTGCTGAATTATGACTTGGGCTGGGCGACGCTGACTTCGGCCGCCTCATGGGTCGACGGCGGCTCCGTGTATGCCTACGCGCAGGGCACGGCGCGCTTCTCCGCCTTCTACGGTCCGGCCTCCAGCACCGGCCCGAGCCATTTCAAGTCGTTCACGGAAGAGACGCGGCTCGCGTCGAAATTCGACGGCCCCTTCCAGTTCCTCGGCGGCGTGTTCTACGAAGACGTGGATGACAAGCTGTTCCAGACGATCGACTGGCCCGGTACTCCCGCGACCAACCCGTACGTCAGCAGTCCGATGTTCCTCTACGACGCGCGCCGCCAGCTCGATCACCGCGCGGTATTCGGCGAGGTGTCGTACGACTTGACCGAGAAGCTCACCGCCACGGTCGGCGGGCGCTACTTCAAGTACGACAAAGATCAGAGCGTGCTGCAGGAAGGCGGCGTGTTCGGCCTGGTGAACGGCGTGCCGCGCACGCCCATCGGCGCGGGCGTCACGCAATTCCTGAGCAGCTCCGAGGACGGCTCGACGTTCAAGGCCAATCTCAGCTACAAGCCGACCAAGGACGCGCTGCTGTACGCCGGCTGGTCCGAGGGATTCCGCCTCGGGCGGCCCGATGCCGGACTGCCGGCGGCCATTTGCGATACCGACAACAACGGGATCGTCGATGGCGGCAACCTCTCGATCGAGTCCACGCGCACCGTCAATCCGGACTATCTGGAGAACTACGAGATCGGCGGCAAGCTCGCGCTCTTCGACCGGCGCATGGTCGTCGATACGGCGGTCTACCACATCAAATGGGACGGACTGCCGATCCGCGCCATCGCCGCGTGCGGCTTGGCCTACGTCGCCAACGTCGGCGCCGCCACCTCGGACGGCGTGGAGTTGCAGGCGAGCTTCGCGGTGACCGAAGGCCTGCGGGTCGATTTCGGCGGCGGCTACACGAAGGCGGAGCTGTCGGAGGATGCTCCCGGCCTGGGTGCGCGCGAGGGCGCGCGGCTGCCGGGCTCGCCCAAAGTCAGCGCGAATCTCGCCGCCCAGTATGATTTCGATGTCGCCGGCTACAAGGCTTTCGTGCGCGCGGATTCCTTCTACACCGGCAAGTTCTACGGCGACCTCCTGCAGACACCGGCCGTGGCGGCCGGCGACTACATCAAAGTCGATGCGCGCGCCGGCGTGGCGATCAAAAATCTGCGCCTGGAGCTGTTCGTGCGCAATCTCACCAACGAGGATGCGTACACCTGGCGCGGTTTGTCGGTCCGCGAGCCGCTCTACGGCTTCCGCATGCGGCCGCGCACGATCGGCATTCAGGTCGGCTACGACTTCGAGTAGCTCCCGCCGGCGGTCCGGATCGCGGGCCGTCGACCGTCACGATGATGAGGACGGCGGGCGCGACCCGCCGTCCTCGTTTTCTCCCCAGCGTTCCACCCATTGACAGCGAGGATTCACGCATGTCCGTCATCGGCAATCGATCTCCGGGCCGCGCATCGGGCACGGTTGCGCTAGTGCTCTGGTCGGCCGTCGCCGTCGCCGACTGGGACATCACCGACACCGGCCAGCCCTACACGGACGTGAAATTCACGGTGACCGAAGGGACCTGGATGAGCCTGGACGTGAGTCCTGACGGCAAAGCTCTGGTGTTCGATCTGCTCGGCGACATCTATTCGCTGCCCGTCGCGGGCGGTGACGCGACACTGCTGCACGGCGGTCCGGCGATGGAGGTTCTGCCGCGGTTCAGTCCCGACGGATCGAAGATCCTGTACATCAGCGACCGCGACGGCGGCTACAACCTCTGGGTCTCAAACCCCGACGGATCGGGAGCACGTCAGGTAACTCACGAGACGGTCAACGCCTTGAGCACGCCCGCCTGGGACGCGCAAGGGCGCTACGTTGTGGCGACGGCGTTTCATCCGGGGTCAACCGAGCTGATCTCCGCTGACATCTGGCTGTATCACATCGATGGCGGCGCCGGGCGGCAGCTGGTGCCGATCCCGAAGAACGGCAAGGCGGTGCACGAGCCGCAGTTCTCGCACGACGGCCGCTACCTGTACTACACGGAGAACGCCAGCGCTTCCGCCGCCTATGCGCCGTACGTCAATACGCTGCAGCCGGTCTTTGTAATCAAACGACGCGATCTGCGCGACGGCCGGGTCGAGGAAGTCGTGGGAGGGTTTGGCAGTGCGACCACCGGACAGCTGTCGCGTGACGACAAGCGGCTGGCGTTCGTCCGGCGCGTCAAAGACAAGACCGTATTGTTCGTCTACGACCTGGAGACCGGCGAGCAGCGGCCGGTGTTCGATGGCCTCGACCGCGACCTGCACGGGCATTGGGGTCCGCGCTCGGGCAGCTACTATCCGCAGTTCGCCTGGTTTCCGGACGGCCGCCACGTCGCAGTGTGGGCCGCCGGCAAGCTCTACCGGATCGACATGCAGACGCGCGCCCGGGAAGAGATCGCGTTCCGCGTGACCGCGCAGCATCGGATCACGACGGCGCCGCGTTTCGAGAACGCGTTGGTGCCGGACCGTATCAAGGTTCGCGCGATCCAGCAGATCGCTCTCGCGCCCGGCGGTACGAGTGTGACGTTCAATGCGTTGGGCCATCTTTGGCAGCAATCGCTTCCCAACGGCAAGCCCAAGCGCCTGACCCAGGCGAAGGCCTTCGAATTCGAGCCGCGCTACTGCGCCGACGGCAAGCTCATCGCCTACGTTTCCTGGGACGACGAGCAGGGCGGTGCACTACAAATCGCCACCGCCGCAGGACGGCCGGTGAAGACGCTGGCGCAGGGTCTCGGAATCGTTCGCCAGCCTTCGTTTTCTGCGGACGGGCAGCGCCTGGTGTACTGGCTCGAGCCGGGCAATCGCCCCATGGGCGGATACCGCGCGATCAAAGCCGGTTTGTATTGGCTGTCCATCGCGGACGGACAGCCGCACTATGTCGGTCCGCCGAACCGCCATCCGCAGTTTTCTCCCGATGGTCGGCGCATCTACTACGTTGCGAAAAACTCCGACGCCTACTTCGGCTTGAACAGCGGCAACATTCTCGAGAGCGTCACGATCGACGGACTGGACCGGCGCCGGCACGTGGTGAGCGGCGAGCTGGGTGAGCTGCGGATCAGCCCCGATCTGAAATGGCTGGCCTACAAGAAGGACCTGCAGTACTACCTCATCCCTTATCGCGAGACCGGCGCGACGCTGGTGATGACGCGCGCTGCCGAGCCGATGCCGGTCACCCCGTTGACCGACAGCGGCGGGTTCGAGCTTTCCTGGTCTGCGGATTCGCGGCGGCTCGGCTGGGTGCTGGGAAACTCCCTCATGACAACATCGGCCGGCGGCGCGGGTCTCGCGCGCGCCGGCGCCATACAGACTATGACGTTCGACCTCGAAATTCCGGCGGACAAACCGCAGGGAACTCTGGCCTTTACCAACGGTCGCATCGTCACCATGCGGGGGGAGACTCGAGACGGTCGAGATGGCAATAGCAATAGTAATGGCGATGGAGTCATCGAGCGCGGTACGGTGGTGGTTCAGGGCAATCGTCTGCTCGCGGTGGGTCCGGCCGATCGGGTCGATATCCCCAAGACCGCCAAAGTGATCGATATCTCCGGGAAAACGGTGCTGCCGGGTCTGGTGGACATGCACGGACATCTCGACGTCAGCGAGGATGATTTCCTCATGCCGCAGAAACATCCCAATCACTACGCGGCACTGGCATTCGGCACTACGACCAACTTCGATCCGACCGGCACCGCTTTACAGAGCTTCGCCAACGGCGAGATGAACCTGGCCGGGATCACGGTGGGTCCGCGACTCGTCAGCACCGGGGAGATCATTCAGGGCCGGGACGTGCTGGGCGCCCATCATCCGATCGACGATCTCGAGGACGCGCGCCGGATCATCGCGGGCAAGAAGGCGCGCGGTGCCATCGTCGTCAAGAGCTACATGCAGCCGCGGCGCAGCCAGCGCCAGCAGCTGATCAAGGCGGCGCGCGAGGCGCAGGTGATGGTGACGCCGGAGGGCGAGCGGCACTACTACACCAACCTGAGCATGATTCTCGATGGCCACATCAGCATCGAGCACAATTTCTCCCTCGGCAATTACTATGACGACCTGGTTCAGCTGATGGCGCGCGGGGCGACGTCGGTGACGCCGACGATGATCGTGAGCGGCAACGCCGAGAACTATTTCTATCAAACGACGCGCCCGTGGGACGATCCGAAGATCAAGACTTACGTGCAGAAGACGGCGAGCTTCTACAGCCCGATCGGCAGCGCGCCGGATGCGCCGCCTTATGCGCGCGGCATGGTCAGCCTGCATCAGGCCGAGGAGATGCTGGATTGCGGTTTTCGCGCGGTGGCGCGCGCCTTGAAAAAGCTCGATGACGCCGGAGTGGTGGTCAATACGGGCGCGCATGGCCAGATCCACGGGCTCGGCATGCATTGGGAGATGTGGGCGCTTGCCGAGGGCGGCATGAGTCCCGGGCACGTGCTGCGGGCGGCGACTTTGAACGGCGCACGTACGCTCGGCCTGGACAGGCAGATCGGTACGCTCGAGGCCGGCAAGCTCGCGGACCTGATCGTGCTCGATGCCAATCCACTCGAGAACATCCGCAACACCAATACCGTGCGGTACACGATGGTGAACGGTCGTTTGTACGACGCGCTCTCCATGAACGAGATCGGCAACCATGACCGCCCGCGCGGCCGGTTTTATTGGGAGCTGCCCGATGCGACCGGCATCGATTGGAACGAGGCGTGGGGCGGCCCGGGCGTCCATTCTCCGGAGAACTAACATCAAGCAGGGTTCATCCATGTCGAACATCGATCGCAACCGTACGCGTCGCGCATCAGCTATCGGTGCGCTGCTGATCCTTTCGGCCTCCGCATTCGCGGCGGACTGGGACATTACTGATACCGGTCAGCCGTACACGGAGGTCAAGCTCACGGTCACGGAGGGCACGTGGATGAGCCTGGACGTGAGCCCTGACGGCAAGCGGTTGGTATTCGACATGCTGGGGGACATCTACGCGCTGCCCGCCAGCGGCGGTACCGCCACGCTGCTGCACGGGGGGCCTGCGATGGAGCACAACCCGCGTTTCAGCCCGGATGGCTCGAAGATCCTGTACGTCAGCGATCGGGGCGGCAGCGAGAATCTGTGGATGTCCAATGCGGACGGCTCGGGCGCGCGACAGGTGACGCACGAGACGGTCAACACGGTCGGCGCGCCGGTTTGGGATGCCGCGGGCCGCTACGCGGTCGCGGCCAAGTTCTATCCCCAGATGGCGAAGTTCATGGGCGCCGAGATCTGGCTCTACCATCTCGACGGCGGCCAGGGCCGGCTCGTGGTTCCGATGCCCAAGAGCGGCAAGCCCGTCAACGAGCCGCAGCTCTCGCACGACGGCCGCTATCTCTACTACAGCGAGAACATCGCCCTGGGCGGCCCGATGTTCATCAATACCGTGCAGCCGAACTTCGGCATCAAACGGCGCGACCTGCGCGACGGCAAGCTTACGTCCAGGGATGGACCGTATGCCGCGGGAGGCACGGATGCCGGAGCGGCCGAGGACGTGGTAAGCGGCTTTGGCAGCGCGACCACTCCGCAGGTTTCACCCGACGACCGGCGCGTCGCCTTCATCCGCCGCGTCAAGGACAAGACGACTTTGTTTGTCTATGACCTCGACAGCGGCGCGCAGCGGCCGGTGTACGACAAGCTGGATCGGGACCAGTACGAGACCTGGAATCCACGCAACGGCAGTTTGTATCCGCAGTTCGCCTGGTTCCCGGACAACCGCCACGTGGCCATCTGGAGCGGCGGCAGGCTTCATAAGATCGACATGGATACCCAGGCGCTCGAAGAGATTCCCTTCCAGGCCACCGCCGATCATCGGATCACCGTTCCGCCGCGCTTCGAGCAGCCGCTGGCTCCTGAGCAATTCACCGCGCAGGCGATCCAGCAGGTCGCGGTTGCGTCCGATGGTAAGAACGCCGTGTTCAACGCCTTGGGACATTTGTGGCGGAAGCAGTTGCCTGGCGGCAAGCCGCAACGCCTCACGCAGACCGGCCGTTTCGAGTTCGAGCCCAGTTACTCGAGCGATGGCACCGCTCTCGTCTACGTGTCCTGGGACGACGAGCGGGGCGGTGCGCTCGAGCTAATGAACACCCGCAGTCGAGCCGTCAAAACTCTGCTGAAGGGCCCGGGCATCATCCGCCAGCCGGCGTTGTCGCCAGACGGCAAGAACATCGTGTATTGGCTGGAGCAGGGCAACAAGAAAATGGGCGGCTACCGGGCGGTCGAGCCGGGCTTGTACAGCATCCCGGCGGCCGGTGGTCAGCCCCGTTTCATCGGCGCGGCCGCGGGAATCCGCTACCCGCAGTTCTCACCCGATGGCAAGCGCATCTACTATGTCGCGAGAGCCCTCAATGCCTCCGGTGTGATCAATGGCAGCGTGCTGGAGAGCGTTGACCTGAACGGCCTCGACAAGCGCCAGCACGTGGTCAGTGAGGAGACGACGGAGTTTCGCATCAGCCCCGACCTCTCATGGCTCGCGTACAAAAAAGACCTGCAGTACTACCTCATTCCCTATCGCGAGACGGGCGCGGCGCTGAGGCTGACCAAGGCCGGCGCCGAGATGCCGGCGCCGCGGCTCACGGACCGGGGCGGCTACGAGATCACCTGGTCCGCCGACTCCAGGCGCCTGCACTGGCTGCTCGGACAAACTTTGTTCAGCGCGTCCGTCGCCGATCGCGTGTCCGCCGACGTCAAACCCGCGGTCGTGCCAACGACGCTCGGCCTGCAGGTGCCCGTCGACAAGCCGCAGGGCGCGATCGCGTTCGCGAACGGCCGGATCATCACCATGAAGGGCGACGAGGTCATAGAGCGAGGCACGATTGTTATTGACGGCAATCGCATCGTCGCCGTGGGTCCGGCCGGCAGCGTGGCGATCCCCAAAGCGGCCAAGGTGATCGATGTGTCCGGCAAAACTCTGATGCCCGGCCTGATCGACATGCACGGCCACCTCGACATCGGCGAGGACGACTATCTGATGCCGCAGAAACAGCCGAGCCACTACGCCGCGCTGGCGTTCGGCACGACGACCAACTTCGATCCCTCGGGCGCGGAGCTGCCCGGCTACGCGGCCGGGGAAATGAAGCTGGCAGGCGTGACGGTGGGCCCGCGCTCGATCACCGCCGGGCACGTCGTCTACGGCATGGATTCTTTAGGGGGATACAATCCGATCAACAGCTACGAAGATGCGCGCAATATCATCCAGGCCAAAAAAGCCCTGGGCGGCATCATCGTCAAGAGCTACCTGCAGCCCATGCGCAGCCAGCGCCAGCAGGTGATCAAGGCCGGCCGGGAGTTTGAGGTCATGGTGACGCCGGAGGGCGAGCGCAACTTCTATAACAACATCACGATGATCCTGGACGGGCACGTCAGCATCGAGCACAACTTCTTCCTGGCCGGGTACTACCAGGACTTGCTGCAATTGCTGGCGCGCGGCGGCACTTCCGTGACGCCAACGATGATCGTGAGCAACGGCGCCGAGAACTATTTCTATCAAACGACGCGTCCGTGGGACGACCCCAAGATCAAGACCTACGTCCAGACCACGTTCGCCACCTACAGCCCGCTCGGCAGCGCTCCGGAAGCCCCGCCTTACGCGCGCGGCATGGTCGGCCTGCATCAGGCGGAGGAGATCTGGAACATCGGCTTCCGCGCCATCGCGCGCGCGGTCAAGAAAGTGGACGACGCGGGCGCAGTGGTGACCGTCGGCGCGCACGGCCAGATCCACGGCCTCGGCATGCATTGGGAAATGTGGGCGCGCGCCGAAGGCGGCATGAGCCCGTACCGCATACTGCGCGCCGCCACGCTGAACGGCGCGAAGACCATCGGTCTGGACAAACAGATCGGCACGCTGGAGGCCGGCAAGCTCGCCGATCTGATCGTGCTGGATGCCAACCCGCTCGAGAACATCCGCAACACCAACACCGTCCGCTACAGCATGGTGAACGGGCGGCTGTACGACTCCCCGACCATGAACGAGATCGGCAATTACGACCGTCCGCGGACGCGTTTCTATTGGGAGTTGCCGGATTACAAAGGGATCGACTGGAACGAGGCGTGGGGCGGCCCGGGAGTTCATCGATGAGCACGGACAAACTGGCGCTGACGCGCCGACAACTGATCGCGTTGGCGGGTGCCGCCGCAAGTGTCAAAGCCGCCTCTGCCGCGGGTTCTGGCGATCTCCTGGCGCAACTAAGCTCCGAGCGTGGCAGCCAGGCCACGGTCGACGGAGTGCAGCTTGCCGCCACGACAGCCGCGAGCACGCGGCGTCTGGCCGATGTCGATCCGGAGCTGGAGCGCCTGCTCAAGAACGGCAGCCTGCCGCCGGTGAAATTCTCGGCCTCCGAGATCAAATGCGAGACGGTGCGGGTCGCGATGCGCGACGGGATCAAGCTGGCCACGGACGTCTATCTGCCGCCCAAAGTTCCGGCGCCGGTAGTCGCGATTCGCTCGCCGTATGGGCGGGACCGGGAGGAGGGTGGTCAGGCGGCCGCGATGAGTTCGCTGGCGCGGCGCGGCTACGTGGTTGTCTCGCAGGACTGCCGGGGCACCGGCGGCAGCGAGCCGGATAGCTGGGATTACTACGTATTCGAAGCCGAGGATGGCTACGACTGCGTCGAATGGATCACTAAACAAAGCTGGTACGGGGGATTCATCGGCTCGTGCGGCGGCTCATACGTCGGACAGACGCAGTGGTGCATGGCCACGCACCCGGCCATGTCGACGCTCGTGCCGAGCGTCAGCGGCCTGGGCTTCGGCTTCAACACCGCGCGCAAATACATGTTCCTCAATGCCTACGCTTATACGGTGGGCAAGGGCGCGGACAAGGTCGCGGTCCCCATCAACGAGATGGAGCGCAAATACGAAAAGGAGACGATGGCCGGCGGCTATTTCAATCAACCGCTGCACCGGCCGTTCTCCAAGGCGCTGCTCGCCCGCTATCCCAACCTGAGCACGCTGCCGCCGTCGAAAGCCCAGCGCTGGCTGTGGGAGCAGTATTGCGCGATGACCTGCGCGCAGCGGGCCGCGTTCATCAAACAAGCGCTGGGCGTGAAGAACGTCACTTCGGAGAACGCCAGCCTCCTGCCGGCTCTCTTCGGCCAGCAGATTTCCCAGGACGCGCAGACTGTCCCTAACGCCAGTCCGGCTGCGCTGTGCAAGTTGATGAAGGCCCCGCCTCTGATGCGCACGGGCTGGTACGACTGGTGCCTGAACGACGCGTTCGCCACGTGGGAAATGCTGCGGAAAGAGGCGAACCCCGACGTCGCCGAACGGGCGCGCATCGTGATCACGCCCTTCGCGCACAACATGCCCGGCTACCACGTGGGCGGCGACACCCATCCGGATCTGTTGACTTTGCCGAGCATGCTCAATCAGATCGGGTGGATGACGCGCTGGTATCAAATGGTGCAGGAAGGCAAGACCGGCCGCTGGCCGCGCGTGACGTACTACCTCATGGGCGCCAACGAATGGCGCGTGGCGGACGACTGGCCGGTGCCCGGCGCCCGACAAACCGAGTTCTATCTCGGCAGCGGCGGGACGCTGACGACGCAGAAGCCTCAGAAGCCGTCGGAACCCGACCGGTACACGTACGATCCAAAAAATCCGACGCCGACCGTCGGCGGCAGCATCGTCTCGTACCTTTATCGCCCCGGCAGCGTGGATGTGAGCGCCGTGCAGAAGCGTCCCGACGTCCTCACTTACACCTCGACGCAGTTGAAACAGGACCTCGACGTCGTTGGACCGCTGCGCATGATCCTGTATGCAAGCTCGAGCGCGGTGGATACCGACTTCGCCGTGCGTTTGAGCGACGTGTTTCCCGATGGCCGCGCGATCCAGCTGCAGCACTGCCTGCTGCGCGCGCGGTATCGCAATGTCGCGGAGCCCGCGTTGCTCGAGCCGGGGAGGATCTATCGCCTTGAGATCGACCTGTGGGCCACGGCAAATCGCTTCAAGGCGGGTCACCGGCTGCGCGTCGACGTGTCCTCGGCCGACTTTCCCAAGTTCGACCGTAACAGCAATCGCGGTGGGGAGCCGGGTGAGCCGATTCCGGCCCGGCAGGCCATCTACCATGACCCCGAGCATCCCTCTCACCTTATAGTACCGGTCATGGGCGGTCCTTCCATTCCGGTTTGATGACCGTCGTTACCCCGAGAGGTGCGAATACATGAAGCGACGAAATAGCGGCGACGGTGGTTTCGTGGGTGGAACTGTACGGCGCGTACTGACCGGCGTTGGTGCGGCAATGCTGACCGCGGTGACGGTGCCGGCGACGGCCGCGGCGCCGGTGGATGCCGTGACGATCAACCGCATCGCCGACATCGGTTTCAACCACGGCGAGGTCGTCGAGACCGTCGCATACCTGGCCGACCGCATCGGCGGCCGCCTCACCAATTCCCCGGGCATGCGCACCGCCGAGCGCTGGACGCAGGAGAAGCTCAGAAGCTGGGGCCTGAAGAACGTGCGGGCGGAGGGTTTCGATTTCGGCCGGGGGTGGTGGGTCGAATCCTCACAGGTGCGGATGCTGACGCCGCGCCGCCTGACGCTGCGTGCGCTGCCGATCGCCTGGGCGCCGGGGACCGATGGTCCGCTGGCGGCGTCGATCGTGGTGGCGCCGCTGCGCACCGAGCGCGACTTCGCCGAATGGAAGGGCAAGCTGGCCGGCAAGATCGTGCTGGTCACCTGGCCCGAGCCGGCGACCGATTTGACCGAAGCGCCGTTTGCGCGTTTCAGCGATGCCGAGGTGGCCAAGCTCAATGACTATGCCGAGCCGAAGTACGACCCGGAAGTCAAACAGAAGGCGCTCGAGCGCTTTCTGTTCCCGGCCAAGGTCGATGAGTTTCTCGCGCAGGAGGGTGCGGTGGCGTGGGCGCAGATGTCGCGCCGGGACGGACGGATCGTGCATTCGGACGGCTACGGCTACCGCGTCGGCAAAACGCCGAAGCTGCCGCGCGTCGAGATTGCCGCGGAGGACTATCGGCGCCTGGCGCGTCTCGCCAAGGGCGGGGAGGTGCGGCTCGAGATCGATAACCGCGTTCATTTCGAAGACGCCGACCACAACGCCTATAACATCCTCGCCGATCTGCCCGGCTCGCAGCCGAAGCTCGGTTACGTGATGTCCGGCGCGCACCTCGACAGCTCGTCGGCCGGCGACGGCGCCGCCGACAACGGCGCGGGCAGCGCGGTGGTGATGGAAGCGGCGCGGATCCTTGCGAGTCTTGGCGTGCAGCCCAAACGCACGATACGCTTCGTGTTGTGGGCCGGTGAAGAGCAGGGGCTCCTCGGCTCGGCCGCTTACGTCGAGAAATACATCGCCCGCCGTCCGCCGCCGAAGGATCCGACGATCGCGGACCTCGGCCCGTATTTCGGTGAGGAGACCTATCCCATTCAAACGCTGCCGGGCTACGCGGACCTCGCGGGCTACTTCAACATCGACAACGGCTCGGGGAAGATCCGCGGCATCTATGCCGAGGGTAATTTCGCGGTGGTGCCGATTTTCCAGGAGTGGCTCAAGCCCTTCGCCAGCCTCGGCGCCGACGCGGTGGTCGCCAAGCCCACGGGCTCGACCGACCACGTGTTCATGAGCCGCGTCGGCCTGCCAGCGTTCCAGTTCGTCCAGGACCCGCTGGACTACAGGAGCAAGGCGCATCATTCCGACGTCGATACTTTCGATCACCTGCGGCCCGACGATCTGCGCCAGGCGGCGGTGGTGCTGGCGACGGTTTTGTTGAACGCGGCGAACAGCGCTACTCCGTTGCCGCGCAAACCCGTGCCCACGCAGCCGCGGCTCACCGATCCGTTCCACTATCCGGAGCCGTCGAAGCCGTAACAAACATCAGGCCGGTCTGCCGGACGCGCAGTCGGATGGCGTGCTGCGTACTGGCCGGGCCCGGCGGTGCCCAACAAGAGGTCATCGGGACTATGGAGTTCGGACGGTCGATTCGCCGCCTGTGGGGTCTGGATGAAACCGCCACGCTGCTGAACCACGGCTCATACGGCGCCTGCCCATCGGAAGTGCTGCAGGAGCAGGATCGGATCCGGCGGGAAATGGAGCGCCAGCCGGACGTCTTCTTCCAGCGCATTTTCCCGACGCACCCGGACAGCGTGTTGCGCGCCGCGGCCCGGGAAGTGGGTGCGTTCGTCGGCGTGGATGGCAACCGCCTGGCGTTCATCGAAAACGCCACCAGCGGCGTTCAGGCCGTTCTTCAGTCGATGCGCTTCGCCGCTGGCGACGAGATTCTGCTCACCGATCACCAGTACAACGCGGTGCAGCTCGCGGTCGAGGCGCGCTGCAGGGAAACGGGCGCCTCCATCCGCATCGCGCGCATTCCAATTCCGACCACGCCTGACGAAGTCACGGCCCGCGTGCTGGAAGCCGCAGGCTCCAACGTCAAGCTTGCCATCATCGATCACATCACTTCGCCGACGGCACTGGTGTTTCCCGTCGAGCCGATCATCGCGGGCTTGCGCGGGCGCGGCATCCCGGTTCTCGTCGACGGCGCGCACGTCATCGGCCAGCTGCCGCTCGACATTCGAGCGCTGGGCGCGGACTGGTACGTGTCCAACGCGCACAAGTGGCTCTATGCGCCGAAAGGCAGCGCGATCTTTCATGCGTCCGAACAGGTTGCAGCGTGGACGCGCCCAACGGTGACGAGCCACTTCCGGGAGATGGCCTTTCCCCGCGCATTCGATTACATCGGCACGCGCGACTATTCCGCGTGGCTGTCGGTGCCGGCTGCTCTCGCCTTCTTCCGCCGCCTCGGTCCGGCACGGTTGCACGATCACACGGCGAAGCTGATCCGGTTCGCAAGCGAGCGGCTGATGTCGATCGGCACGCAAGCGGTGGGACCGATCGAGATGTGCGCAGCGATGCGCACGTTCATCTTGCCGCAGGGACGGACGGCGGTGGATCAGGACGCGAGCACGTTGGTCAGGACGCTGTGGGAGGGAGAGCGGATTCAGGTGAAGTCGGATGCGTTGTTTGGGCAGTTGTTACTTAGGGTTTCGGCGCAGGCGTATGTGGATGAAGAGGATTTCATACGGTTGTCTGAGGTGCTCGACAAACTTGGGTGGGCGGGGAGGGAGTAGGAGCAGCTATCGTGGCGGGTGGGGCATTTCTCATGAACGGGTGGGGCGGTGGGAGAGACTGGAGCGAGAGCGTGGAGTTATCCACAGGTCGAAAATATACCGGCTCAGCACGCTGGATGAACCGGCCGGCACACAGACGCACGCCGCGAACTTAGATTCATCGACCTGAGGTTCGCGATCTAAGATCGGCTCCGGTCCCGCTGCCTCGCCTCCCTCGGCGCGAACCCGTACATCCTCCTGAACGCCCGCGAGAACTGGCTCGCCGACGCGAACCCCGCCGCCAGCGCCACTTCCAATATCGACAGCGACGTTTCCCGCAACAATTGTCGCGAGCGTCCCAGCCGCAGCGCCAGATAGTGCTCGTGAACGCCCCTGCCCAGGTGGCTGCGGAAGGAGCGTTCCAGCTGACGGAGCGATACGCCGGCGAGGGTGGCCAGCCGCCGTCGCGACAAAGGTGATTCCAGATGCGCCTCCATCGCTTTCAATGCCTTCAGCAGCTTGTCATCCGCCACTCCGAGCCGGAACCGCAGGTCCATGCGCTGCGGTCCCGCGCCTTCGCGCACGTGCGTGTGCAGCAGCCAGTCGCTGACCGCCGCGGCCAGCTCATAGCCGTGATCGCGGGTGATGAGGGCGACCATCATGTCGAGCCCGGCGACTCCGCCGGAGCAGGTGATCCGGTCGTCGTCGATCTCGAACAGCGAGCGGGTAAGCTCGATGTCCGGGAAAGCTTCCTGCAGCGCCGGCATATGCTCCCAATGCACGGTGCAGCGCCGCCCGGCGAGCAGGCCCGCCTTCGCGAGGATGAACGGCCCGCCGGAAATTCCGCCGATGATCACGCCGCGTCCGGCGAGCTTGCGCAGCCAGGCGAAGGTGCGCCGGTCGTTGAACGTCGCGGGGTTGCCGCCCGCGCAGACCAGGATCAGGTCGAGCGGATTGGCGTCGGCGCCGAGCTTGAAGTCCGGCAGCACGGCGGCGCCGTTGGAAGCGATCGCTGGTTTGTCGCCCGGCGCGGCGTGCCACCAGCGGTAGAGCTGTTTGCCCGAAAGCTGGTTGGCCGCGCGCAGCGGCTCGACCGCCGCGGCGTAGGACATCAAGGCAAAGCCGGGCACCAGGAGGAACCCGACCGAGGCGATCGGCGGGACGGAACCGGGCACTTCTTTGAGCCGCTGCATGCATTTGCCCTGACGATTCGGCAGTCGCTAACTGTATATTTACTGCCGTGAATGATCAATTCTATCGGCGCTGCCGACCTAAGATGATTCGCCATCGGGGGCTCCACGGGCGAGGTTTGTGCGCGCGATGCGGTATTCGATCTTCAATCTCATGCGTCAGGCGTTTGCCGGCCATCGCGGCTGGACGCCGGCCTGGCGCGACGTGGCGCCCAAGCCCGCGTACGACGTCATCATCATCGGTGGCGGTGGCCACGGCCTCGCAACCGCGTACTACCTGGCCAGAGTGCATGGCATCACCCGCGTCGCGGTGCTCGAGAAAGGCTGGATCGGCTCGGGCAACGCGGGCCGCAACACCACGATCATCCGCTCGAACTATCTTTTGCCGGGCAACACCCCGTTCTATGAGCTTTCGATGCAGCTTTGGGAAGGGCTCGAGCAGGAGCTGAACTACAACGCGATGGTCAGCCAGCGCGGCGTGTTGAATCTGCTGCACTCGGACGCGCAGCGCGATGCGTTCGCGCGGCGCGGCAACGCCATGCGCATGCACGGCATCGACGCGGAGCTGCTGGATGCCGAGGGCGTGCGCCGCCTCGCGCCGTTCCTCGATTTCGACAATGCCCGTTTCCCGATCCGGGGCGGACTGCTGCAGAGGCGCGGCGGCACCGCGCGCCACGACGCCGTCGTTTGGGGCTACGCGCGCGGCGCGAGCGCCCTGGGCGTGGACATCATTCAGAACTGCGAGGTCACCGGCTTCGTGCGCGAGGCGGGCCGCATCGTCGGCGTCGAGACCGCGCGCGGCACGATCCGCGCGGCAAAGATCGGCATGGCCGTGGCCGGCAATACTTCGAGAGTTGCGCGCATGGCGGGGCTGCGGTTGCCGATCGAAAGTCATGTGCTGCAGGCTTTCGTCAGCGAGGCGCTCAAGCCGCTCCTCCCCGGCGTCATCACTTTTGGCGCGGGGCACTTCTACATCAGCCAGTCCGACAAAGGTGGCCTGGTATTCGGCGGCGACCTGGACGGCTACAACTCCTACGCCCAGCGCGGCAACATGCCGACGGTTGAGGACGTGTGCGAGAGCGGCATGGCGCTGATCCCGGCGCTGGGGCGCGTGCGTGTGTTGCGCTCGTGGGGCGGCGTCATGGACATGTCCATGGACGGCTCGCCGATCATCGACCGCACGCCGCATGCAGGCCTTTATCTCAACAGCGGCTGGTGTTATGGCGGCTTCAAGGCCACGCCGGCCTCGGGCTGGTGCTTCGCCCACCTGATCGCGCGCGAGGAATCCCATGAAGTCGCGCGCGCGTACCGCCTCGATCGCTTTGCGACCGGCCATCTCATCGACGAGAAGGGCATGGGCGCGCAACCCAACCTGCACTGAGCCTGCACCATGCGTATTCGCTGCCCATTCTGCGGTGAGAGAGACCTGATCGAGTTTTCCTACCTCGGCGATGCCAATTGTCTGCGTCCGGCGCCCGGCGGCGCCGACGAGCAGGCGCGGTTCTTCGACGCCGTCTACATGCGGGACAATCCGGCCGGTCCCCATGAGGAGCTGTGGTACCACGCTTCGGGCTGCCGCAGCTGGCTGCGCGCGAGGCGCGACACGCGCACGCACGAATTTCTCGCCGTGAGCTACGCGTCGGAGGCGTCGGGCTCATGAGCGCATCCTCGGGTCGGATCGACGGCCAGCCCAACCGGCTTGCCACCGGCGGCTTGGTCGACCGGCGCGCGCCGCTCGACTTTCAGTTCGACGGCAAGCGCTATCGCGGCTACGCCGGCGATACGCTGGCGTCCGCTTTGCTCGCCGGGGGCGTAAGGCTGGTCGGCCGGTCGTTCAAATACCATCGGCCGCGCGGCATCCTCACGGCCGGCTCCGAAGAGCCGAACGCGCTGGTGGAATTGCGCACCGGCGCGCGGCGCGAAGCGAACACGCGCGCCACCGTCGCGGAGCTTTTCGATGGGCTTACGGCGTCGAGCCAGAACCGCTGGCCGTCGCTCGCCTTCGACGTCGCCGCGGTCAATTCGCTGTTCGCTCCGTTGTTTGTCGCCGGCTTCTACTACAAGACGTTCATGTGGCCCGCGGCGCTGTGGGAGAAGCTTTACGAGCCGGTGATCCGGCGCGCGGCCGGCCTCGGGCGCGCCAGCGCCGAGACCGATCCGGACACCTACGAGAAAGCGCATGCCTTTTGCGACGTGCTCGTCGTCGGCGGCGGACCGGCGGGTTTGTCCGCAGCGCTCAGTGCCGGGCGCTCCGGCGCGCGCGTCATCCTCTGCGATGAGGACTTCGTATTTGGCGGCCGCCTGAATGGCGATCGGCGTGAGATCGACGGCATGAGCGGCTCATCCTGGGCGCGCCAGGTCGAGGCCGAGCTTGCCTCGATGCCGGACGTGCGTTTGATGCGCCGTACCACCGTGTTTGGCGCGTATGACAGCCTTACGTTTGCGGCCGTCGAGCGCGTTTCCGACCATTTGCCCGTGCCCCCGGCGCATCAGCCGCGCCAGCGGCTGTGGAAGATCGCGACCAGGCGCATCGTGCTCGCCGCCGGCGCCGTCGAACGGCCCATCGTCTTTGGCGGCAACGACCGGCCGGGCGTAATGATGGCGTCTGCCGTGCGCACCTACTTGAATCGTTTCGGCGTCGCTCCCGGACGGCGCATCGCGCTCTTTACGGCAACCGACGATGGGTGGAAGACCGCTTTCGATCTCGCGCGCGCCGGCGCCGGCATCGAGGCTGTCATCGATGTGCGGCGTGAAATCGATCAGCGCCTTCTGAGCGAGGCGAAGCGTGTCGATCTTCGCGTCATGCCCGGCGCGCAGATCGTCCAGGTCAGCGGCGGTTCGGCGCTCACCGGCGTCCGCGTCCGGGAGCAGAGCGGACGGGTGGTCTCGCTTCCCGTAGATACACTGGCGATCTCGGGCGGCTGGAATCCGAGCGTCGCGCTCTCGACCCATCTGGGCACGCGCCCGCGCTGGTCGGAAGCGATCTCTTCTTTCGTGCCGAACGACGACGTGCGCGGCATGAGCGTCGCCGGCGCGGTCAGTGGCTCCTTCTCGCTGGCGGAAGCGCTCCAGCAGGGCGCCGCCGCGGGAGCCGAAGCCGCGGAAGCAGCGGGATTCAAAGCATCCGCCGGACCGCGGCTGCGCGCCGACGATGAGCTTGTGGGCGCAATGCCGTTCTGGGACGTGGCGGAATCGAAAGGCAAGGCGTTCGTCGACTTCCAGCACGACGTCACGCGCGAGGATGTCGTGCTCGCGGCTCGCGAAGGGTATCAGTCGGTCGAGCTGCTCAAGCGCTATACGACACTCGGCATGGCGACGGACCAGGGCAAGACCTCCAACCTCAATGGCCATGCGATCCTGGCTGCGCTCACCGAGCGATCCATTCCCCAGGTCGGCACGAGCGTCTTCAGGCCGCCGTACACTCCAGTCGCCATCGGCGCGCTGGCCGGACATCATCGCGGCAGGGAGTTCAAGCCCACGCGGCTGACCTCCGGCCACGGCTGGGCGCGTGAGCAGGGTGCGACCTTTGTCGAGGTCGGCCAATGGCTGCGCTCTCAATGGTTCACCGCGCCCGGTGAGACGGACTGGCTCGAGAGCGTCATCCGCGAAGTGAAGACCGTGCGTTCGAGCGTCGGCGTCTGCGACGTTTCGACGCTGGGCAAGATCGACATCCAGGGGCCCGATGCGGGCGCCTTCCTCGACAAGGTCTACATCAACACGTTCTCGACCGTGCCGGTCGGCAAGGTGCGCTATGGGCTGATGCTGCGCGAGGACGGCCTGGTGATGGATGACGGCACGACTGCGCATCTCAGCCCGGGTCACTACGTGATGTCGACGACCACGGCGAACGCCGCCAAGGTGATGCAGCATCTCGAGTACGCGCGGCAGGTCCTGTGGCCGCAGCTCGACGTGCAGATCGTGTCGGTGACCGAGCAGTGGGCGCAGTACGCGATCGCCGGACAAAAGTCGCGCGAGCTGCTGCGCCAGCTCCTCGGCGAGGCGATTGATGTTTCGAACGCAGCCTTCCCGTATCTCGCCTGCGCCGAATTCGCGTGGGGCGGCGTGACGGCGCGGCTGTTCCGCATTTCCTTCTCGGGCGAGCTGGCCTACGAGCTTGCGGTCCCGGCGCGTTACGGCGATTCAGCTATCCGCGCCATCATGGCCGCGGGCAAGCCGTGGGGCGTGGTGCCGTACGGCACGGAATCGCTCAGCGTGCTGCGCATCGAGAAGGGCCACGTGGTCGGCAACGAGCTCAATGGCACCACGACGGCGGCCGATCTCGGCCTCGGCCGGATGATGTCGACCAAGAAAGATTTCATCGGCCGCGTGCTCGCTGCGCGGCCGGGATTGACGGATCCTGAGCGCCCGACGCTCGTCGGCGTGAAGCCCGTCGATCCGAAGGCGCGCATCATGCCCGGCGCGCACTTCCTGTTGCCGGGCGCGGAGCCTGCGCTGAAGAACGACCAGGGCTACATCACGTCGGTGGCGTATTCGCCGATGGTCGGTTGCTGGATCGGCCTGGGCTTGTTGACGCGGGGCGCCGAGCGCAAGGGCCAGCGCGTTCGCGCCTACGATCCGCTGCGCAACAGCGACGTCGAGGTCGAGGTGGTCTCACCGGTGTTCTTCGATCCCGAAGGGGCGCGTCTTCAGAGCTGAGAGAGCGACGATGTCAAACACTGTCCGCCATGTCCTGGTTCCCCGCGCTCCCTTCGCCGGCCTGCCGTTCAAGTCCGCCGATGGCAAGGGCGTCATCGCGCACGATCGCGACGGCCTCGGAATCGCCACGGTGCTGGTGAGAAAAGGGAAGACGGCGGCTTTGGCCCGGCGATTGCGCGAGCGTTTCGGCATCGAGTTGCCCGAAGGACCGCAGCGCGCGGCCGCCGGCGACATGGCTTTGGCCGGCACCGGAGTGGGCGCGTGGCTCGCGACGCGGGAGGAGGGCGGCAATGCCTTCGCCGTGTCCCTGAGGGAGGCCATCGGCGACCTGGCTTCGATCTCCGATCAGAGCGACGGCTACGCGGTCTTGCGACTTTGGGGGCCGCGGGTGCGGGATACGCTCGCCAAGCTGGTTCCGGTTGACGTTCATCCCGGCGCCTTTAAAATCGGCGCCGTCGCGGCCACCGTGACGGCTCACATCGGCGCCACGCTGTGGCGGCTCGAGGATGCCGGCGACGGTTCGCCCGTATTCGAGATCACCGTGTTCCGCAGCCTGGCCGAGAGCTTTTGGCACGTTCTGACCGAAAGCGCCGCCGAGTACGGCCTGGTGGTGGCACAGCGTTGAGGGATTCCTGACATGAATGGCACTGGTTGAAGCCACAGTCCCTCCGGTATTCAGGGTGAGGGGGATTGTGGCGCCGAAGACTCCTCACCCAGCCCCTCCCAATGAGGGCGGCCTTCTTCCCGCGAGGATGAGGGCAATGCAATCAGTGTCGTATTCCCCAACTCAGGTGCCATCATGTCCGCCGAACGTTATGCCTTGACTTTGTCCTGCCCGGATCGCCCCGGAATCGTCGCCTCCGTCACCGGCTCGCTGTTCGAAAGCGGCGCCAACATCCTGGAGGCGCATCAGTTCGACGATGAGGAGACCGGGTCGTTCTTCGCCCGCATCGCCTTCAACTTCGTCGCCGAAAACCGCATCGATGCGCTGCGCGCCCGCCTGGGCGGGCTCGCGCAGCCACTGCAGATGAGCTGGAAGATCCTCGATCTCAGCAAGCGCCAGCGCGTGCTGCTGCTCGTCTCCGGCTTCGATCATTGTCTCGCGGACCTGCTCTACCGCTGGCGCAACGGCGAGCTGCCCATGGACGTCGCCGGCATCATCGCCAACCGCCCGCGCGAGACTTACCGCCATCTCGACTTCGACGGCATCCCGTTCGATTTCCTGCCGATCACGCCGCAAACCAAGCCGCAGCAGGAAGAGAAGATCTGGCAGATCTTCAACGAGCGCAACGTCGACCTCGTCGTGCTCGCCCGCTACATGCAAATTCTCTCCAACGACCTGTCGGCCCGCCTTTCGGGCCGGTGCATCAACATCCACCACTCGTTCCTGCCGAGCTTCAAAGGGGCGAAGCCGTACGACCAGGCGCACGCGCGCGGCGTGAAGCTGATCGGCGCCACGGCGCACTACGTGACCGAAGATCTGGACGAAGGTCCGATCATCGAGCAGGACGTGGAACGCGTGAGCCACCACGACAAACCCGATGTCCTGGTGCGCAAGGGCCGCGACATCGAGCGCCGTGTACTGTCACGCGCGGTAGCGTGGCACCTTGACGGACGAGTGCTGCTCAACGGCCGCAAGACGGTAGTGTTCTAAGTTTCTTCTCTAAGTGCTTAGATCCTCACGCTAAGCTCTCAAGCAGTCTTGGGCGGGGAAGGGGGTCGGGGGCTGTCAAAAACAGAGGTCGATCGCATGCGATCGACGGGTTTGCCAGGACGGCAAACCCTGGCTTGCAAGCGAAGCAGGATTGCGGAGCACGGCAAGTTTTTGTCAGAGCCTCCAGGGACGGATTCACGGCGTCCCCCAACTCCCTTCCCCGCCCAAGACTGCGCCAGCACTGCTCCTCCAAACCAAATTCTTCTGTCTTATCCTTCCAACCCTCCGGCAGTGCTTTAAACCAACTGCTGTTCTCTCTGATCTAATTGCCCACATGGCCTCGACAGCGCGCGACGTTTTGGTTCTGTCCGGCATCTACGGGTATTCGCACGCCGAGGCCGCCACCATAATGGCGTGGCGGAGGAGACCCGCAAGGCGCAGCTGCACCGCGCCACGGTCGCTGCGGGAACGGTTGGGGTTTTGAGGGCTACCGACATGACAGACTCGAACGAATCGATAGGCGGGACGGGGCAGATCACTTCTTTGCGGGCGCTGCCGCGCGATCTTTGGCGGGGCATCGAGGCCGGATTGCCGGTCTCAGGAAGCGCGCTGCAGCCTGGCAATGGACGAGGTCGCAGCAGCAACGGATTGCGTAAATCGTGGATGCGAGTTGCGGCAGTTGCCGCTGCCGCCATGGTCCTCGGTATTGGCGTCTGGATCTGGCGCGGAATGGCCACGCCAGATCGCAGGACCGCAGACGGCGTCGTTGCTCCTTTGCCGATGCTGCTCAGGACCGCCAACATCGTCGACGCTCGATACTTGCGCGAGCGCGCCGAGCTTCTGCAAGGAATTCCCGGAAAGATCGCCGCATTGCCGCCGGAGTCGCAGGCAAAAGTCACTGCGAGTCTCGCGACCATTCACAAGGCCATGCGCGACATCGAGGCCGCTCTGGGGCACGACTCGAGCAACGCACTGCTGCAAGAGCTGCTCATCAATACCTGCCAGGACGAGATGCGCGTCCTCACGGCCGTTCAGGAAGCCACCGAGGCTGCCGAGAGGACATGACCGTGCGCGACCTTGCGCGCGATCTCATCGATGCCGATCTGGATCTTCCTGGCGTTGAGCGTCGTCCGGGCCCTCGCTGAAACGCGGCAATTTGCCAAGCTCGCGCCAGCGGATGGGATCGTCGCCGTCCATAGTCCGGACGGGGGCAGGCTGGAGACTTAGCGGAGAAGATCGTCGGACGATCCGGCAGCGTGCGAAAGCGTTCCAGGACCTGTGGTGTAACAAAATGTTTTCGGGGTGAACATTTTTTGCACCTCGCGTGTCTATACGCCGGCACAGCCGAGATGGGGCGACGTCCTGCCATTGAAGCCAGGGTCGTGGGTGCGCCTGCGGGCGTGATGAAGGCGCTCGAGTTGCGATTCGAAGGATATTTGCAATGAAAATGAATGCGTTAGGTCGCCGGTTCCTCCGCCCGGCAACGAACGGCGCTCCATGATCCGCCACGTTTTATTCGTCATGGCCGTCGCCGCCGCGCTTGCTGGATGCAGCAAGGGCCACAGGAGCGGTGCGGTAGCCGCCAATGCCGTACCCGGTGCCGCCGCCGCATCGACGCAGCGCCCATTGCTGATTTCTCCCGAGGACCTGCTGGCCGTGCACAGCAATATGCTGGCCTCGGGTCCGTCCATCACCGGTTCGGTGCAGCCGGAGCGCCGCGCGGACCTGCGCGCCGAAGTGCCTGCCGTGGTGCTGGAGGTGCTGAAGGAAAATGGTGACTTCGTGCGCCGCGGCGACCTGCTGGTGCGGCTGGACGACACTGCCATTCGTGACAGTTTGGTTTCAGCCGAAGCCTCGGCGCGTGCCGCCGGTCAGGCCTGCGAGCAGGCCGAGCGGCAGTACCAGCGCTTCGCCAAGTTGCGCGCTTCGGGCATCGTATCGATGCAGGCCGCCGAGGATGCCGAGATCAGCCGCAACAATGCACAGCGCGATCTCGAAGCGGCAAAAGCGCTCGTCGTGTCGGCTCGCCAGCAATTGCAGCGCACCGAGGCGCGCGCGCCATTCGACGGCATCATCAGCGACCGGCGCGTGTCGGCGGGCGACACCGCGCAAGTCGGCAAGGAGCTGGTCAAGGTCATCGATCCGCGCAGCATGCGCTTCGAAGGATTCGTATCCGCCGACAGCATCGGCAAGGTGAGGACCGGGCAGCCGGTCGTGTTCCGCGTCAACGGCTATGCCGAGCAGGAGTTCTTCGGCAGGGTTGCACGCGTCAATCCCGCCGCCAACATCACCACGCGCCAGGTCGAGGTGCTGGTGGAGTTCAAGGATGGCGCGCAGCAGCCGAAGCTCGCCGGTTTGTACGCGGAGGGGCGGATCCAGACCACTCTCACCGCGGCGCTGACGATCCCCGCCACGGCCCTGGTCAAAGACGGCGACCGCGCGTATGCGTGGCGCATCCGCGAGAACAGTTTGCAGAAAGTCAGTCTGAGCCTCGGCGACCGCGATGCACGCAGCGGTGAGTTCGTGCTGAAAGACGGGCTGACCGAGGGCGACAAAATACTGCGCTATCCCACCTCCATCCTGCGGGACGGCCGGAAAATCGAGCTGGCCGCGGCGTCCGCCTCGTCTTCGGGACCGCCGGGAGGGTTTCCGGCCGCGGGCGCTCCCGGCGCCGGCAAGTAAGCGGTGCTGCTGTCGAATTTCAGCATCGATCGGCCGGTGACGACCGTCGCCGTCGTCATCATGCTCATGTGCCTGGGCCTCGTCGCGTTGAAGAACCTGCGCGTCAACCAGCGCCCTGACATCGAGCAGCCGGTCATCGTCGTCAACGTGCCGTATCCGGGCGCATCGCCCGAGACCGTCGAGCGCGAGATCATCAATCGCGTCGAGAAGGCGCTGCAGAGCATCCCGCAGGTCTACCAGATCAACTCCACCGCCGCCGAGGGCAACGCGCGCATCGTCATCCTGTTCGACTTCAAGAAGAACATGTCCGATGCGTCCGACGAGATCCGCAACGCCATCGCTTCCGTGCGCCACAAGCTGCCGATCGAGATGCGCGAGCCGGTGCTGTGGCGGTTCGATCCGGGCGCGGAGCCGATCGTGCAGCTCGCGCTGTCGGCGCAGAAGCAGAGCCATGCCGAAATCTCGCGGCTGGCGGAGGACGTCCTGGCCGACCGCTTCCGGGGCATCGACGGCGTCTCGGGCGTGAACGTGCACGGTGCGTTGAAGCGCGAGCTGTCGGTGCTGCTGCGGGCGCAGAAACTGCGCGAGTACAACGTGTCGGTGGCCGACGTGGTGAGCGCGCTGCGCCTGCAGAACACGACTGCGCCGGTCGGCCAGGTCAAGGGCGCGATGGACGAACAAAGCATCCGCCTGGTCGGGCGCATCGAATCGCCCGGGGAATTCGCTGACATCGTGCTCAAGCGCCGCGACAACGAGATCGTGCGCCTGGGACAGGTCGCGACGGTGGAAGACGGCTTTGCCGAGGTCGAGGGGTACAGCCTGCGCAACGCGCACCCCAACGTCGGAATTTTCATCACGCGCTCGCGCGACGCGAGCACCGTCACCGTGGCGGACAAGGTCCGTACCCTCGTCAAAGAGATCAACAAAACGCTGCCCGAGGGGACGAAGCTCGAGGTCGTGCACGATGGCGGGGAGATCGCAGAGAACAGCCTGAAGAACGTGGTCGAGGCGCTCATCTTCGGCGCGATGCTCACGGTTTTCGTGGTATATGCGTTCCTGAACTCGTGGCGCTCCACGCTGATTACGGCGCTGTCGCTGCCCACCTCGGTCATCGCGGCCTTCATCGCGGTGTGGGCGTGCGGGTTCACGCTCAATTTCATGACGCTGCTCGCTCTGTCGCTGGCGATCGGCGTGCTGATCGACGACGCTATCGTGGTGCGCGAGAACATTGTCCGCCACATGGAACGCGGCGAGGCCCGCGCGGTCGCGGCCCGCACTGGCACAGCCGAGATCGGTCTCGCCGTCACCGCGACCACCTTCTCCATCATCGCGGTCTTCATTCCCGTGGCGATCATGGGCGGCGGGGCGGGCGAGTGGTTCCGCCCGTTTGCGCTGACCGTGGCCACCTCGGTGCTGGTGAGCCTGTTCATCTCGTTCACGCTCGATCCGATGCTCTCGGCGTACTGGGGCGATCCGCCGGACTTCGCGCGCCGCGAGAAGCGCGGCCTCGGCAGGTGGCTGGCGCGCTTCAATGCCTGGTTCGATCACCAGGCGAGTCGCTACGGCAACGTCGTCGCCTGGGCTTTGCATCATCGCAAGTGGATGGCGGGCATTTCCGTCGTTTGTCTGGCGGTCGCGCTGGCGCTGCAGGCCGCCTTCGGAGGCTCGAGCTTTCTGCCGAAGTCCGATGCGGGGATGATCGCCATCGACATCCGTACACCCTCGAGTGCGAGCCTCGAGTACGCGAGGCTCAAAGTCGAGAAGGCCGCGGAGCTTGCGCGCTCGGTCGCCGAGACGAAGGCGACCAATAGTCAGGTGAATCCGGGCGGGGGGCGCGTATATGTCGATATCGGCAAGAGCACCCGGCGGGACCGTTCCGCGGTAGAGATCGCGGCCGAGCTGCGCGCTCATCTCGCTCGTCTGGTCGGCGCCGAATACGTGGTGCTGGACGACGTCGCCAACGGCGCGATCAAGCCCGTGCAGATCCAGTTCTCCGGCCCCGATTCGCGCCGCCTGATGACCCTCACCGGCGAGTTCATGGAGAAGATGGCGCGGATTCCGGGCGCCGTGGACGTGGGACTCTCGGAGCAGGATCCGAAGGATGAGCTTAAGATCGAGCTGGACCGCGGGCTCGCGAACCAGCTCGGCATTTCCGTGGGCGATGCGGCGCAGGCGCTGCGCGTCGCTTTCGCCGGTGTCGAGGTGGGCGACTGGATCGATCCCACCAGCGAGTCGCGCGACGTGGCGGTTCGCCTGCATCCGGACGATCGCGTCGATGCGACCAACATCGAGCAGCTGCCGATCGCCGTCGGCACGAGCAACATGATGGTACCGCTCGACCAGATCGCGACCATCACCATGGACAAAGGTCCCGCGCAGATCCAGCACGTGGACGGCAAGCGCACCATCACGGTGTCAGCCAACGTGCAGGGGCGCTCGCCCGGCGAAGTCACCGCCGATGCGCTGAGCATCGCGCGGTCGATCGACTTTCCGACGGGCTACGGGCTGGATCTCGGCGGCGCGTCGCGCGACCAGCAGGAAGTCTTCCGCGAGATATTCATCGCGCTGGCGATGGGCATAGCGCTGATGTACCTGGTGCTGGTAGTGCAATTCGGCTCGTTCACCGCGCCGATCCCGGTGATGCTGTCATTGCCGCTGTCGTTGATCGGGGTGGTGCTGGCGCTGCTGTTGACCCGGAGCACGCTCAATCTCATGAGCTTGATCGGCGTCGTCATGCTGCTGGGGCTGGTGGCCAAGAACGCCATCCTGCTGCTCGACTGCGCGCGCAAGGAGGAAGCGCAGGGCACGGATCGCGAGGAAGCGCTGATGCACGCGGGCCGCGCGCGTTTGCGGCCGATCCTCATGACGACCTTTGCGCTGATCGCGGGCATGATGCCGGTGGCGATCGGCCTCGGTGAGGGCGGAGAGTTCTACCGGCCAATGGCGGTGGCCATCATCGGCGGCACGATCACCTCGACGCTGCTCACGCTGCTGGTGATCCCGACGTTCTATGACAGCATCGAAATCGCGCGTGACCGGGCGCTGGCGAAGTTCCGGGGGCGCGCGGGGCGGTGGAACGCAGTGGCGGCGTTCATGGTGACGCTGATCGAGGGGGTCCTCGCGCTGATATTTGTACGGTTTGTTTACCGGCGGGTGATGGATGGGGTGGGTGGGCTCGTGAGGGCGGTGAAGGCGTGATCTGCGGCTGATAAGAGTGTGGCGAAGCCGGTGCCGGGCTTGAGCTGTGGGGCGTGAGGTGGGAGATATCCACAATTTTCAATTCAGCCGTGCCGTGTCTGCCCTGGCTCCCGTAGGCGAACAGCTCCAAAGTTTTTAGGCACCATTTGTTCGCCGGTTCTTGAAAATTGTGGGTATCTCCCACCTCACGCCCCACAGCTCAAGCCCTGATGGCGCAGCGGATCCTGCTCTTGAACTCTTCGAAAGAGCTCAACGTTCGTTGGCCTTGCAGCGTCTTGGGTGGGGAGGGAGGGGGTTCCAGGATCGTGTTAAACAGGGATGTTTAACCCGAAGCCTACAGGGACGTATGTACGGCGTTCCTGGAACCCCCTCCCCACCCAAGACGCTGCGATACCACGACGTGATCTTTGCCTTCAGATCTACGCCTTTAGCTCCCTGGTGTCATCAAACTTAGACGTCATCGACGATCCGGCTATATTTCTTCGTATCCCGCATCAGCGCTGCCACCACGAATCCCGCACCGAGCACCGCCGTCACCAGCCAGAAATATCCCGCCTCATTTCCACCGTTCTTGAACGCCAGCGCCGCCGTCTCCGCATTCCCGCCAAAAATCGCCTGTGCCAGCGCGTACGGTAACGCTACCCCCAGCGCACGCACATGCGTAGGGAACAACTCGGCTTTGACGATGGCACTGAGCGCCGTGTAACCGCTCAGAACGAACAGCGGTACCAAACAGAGTAGATAAGCCACCAACGGATCGGTGGTAGTCGAGATTGCTTTCAGCACCGGGACCGCGAGCGCGGCGCCAAGCCCGAAGGAGGCCATCAGCGTCCATTTGCGATCGATCCGGTCCGAGATCCAGCCCACCAGCGGCTGGAAGAACATGAACGAGATCAGCACCCACGTCATGATTTGCGAAGCGATCACCTTCTCGAAGCCGGCCGTGTTGATCAGAAACTTCTGCATGTACACGGTGTAGGTGTAGAACGCGATGCCGCCGCCGGCGGTGAGGATGACGATGATCGCGGTCTCCTTTGGATGCTGCGTAAAGAGCAGCAGGCTCCTGCCGCGCTCGCGCACCGGCACCGGCGTACTGATGAACGATCGTGTCTCGTCGATGCCGCGGCGGATCCAGAACACGACCACGGCCAGGGCGGCCCCCACGGCGAACGGGATGCGCCAGCCCCACGCGTAGAGCTGCTCCTCCGTTAGAATCCGCTGCAGGACGAATTGCAGCAGGACGGCGGCGAGCTGGCCGCCGATCAAGGTGACGTAGAGACACCCGGACCAGAAGCCGCGTTTGTGTTTCGCGGCCACTTCGCTGACGTAAGTTGCCGAAGCGCCGTATTCGCCGCCGACCGAAAGGCCCTGCAGCAGGCGCGCGAGGATCAGCAGGCACGTCGAGACATAGCCGAGCCCGGTCGGGATCAGGGCGATCAACAAAGAGCCGGCGCACATCAGGGCAACAGAGAATGTCAACGCCGCGCGGCGGCCTGCTTTGTCGGCATAGATGCCCATGAGCAACGCGCCGACGGGCCGGGCGAGGAAGCCGCCGGCGAACACGAACGCGGCATTCAGCAGCTGGACGGTCTGGTTGCCTTCGGGAAAGAAGGCTCTGGAGAAATAGATCGCGAAGGACGCGTAGACGAACCAGTCGAACCACTCGACGAAGTTTCCGGCCGAGCCGCCGCCGACGTTCTTCAGCCGCTGCCACGCCGTCATTGCGTCACCCGGAGTTCCGATGGCCGCAGCGAGCTTGCCTGGCGTGTCACTCGCGGCCTGCGCCTTCGTACAGGATGATCGACAGCATCCGGATGGGCACTTTCACCAGCCGCTCCGGGCCGTGCGCGATGTCGCCGCGGAAGGTGAGGGCGTCGCCCTCCTTCAGCAGGTAACTTTCCTTGCCGTGGCGATAGCGGATTTCCCCCGACAGGATGTAGATGAACTCCGTGCCGGCGTGCTGGAAGCCGGGAAAGACCTCGCTCTCGTCGGTGAGGGTGACGAGGAAGGGCTCGAAGGCTTTCTTCGGTCCGCGCTCGGCCGCGAGCAGGTGGTAGGTGTGGCCGCGTTTCGTTCCCCGCCGCACGACTTCCAGGCCCTGTCCGCTCGGCACGTGCTGCGCTTCGCCGGCCTCGCTGCCGACTTCCTGCAGCAGCAGGGCGGGGCGCACGCCGAGCACTTCCGCCAAAGCGACGATGGTCTCGAGGCTGGGACTCACGCGTCCGGTCTCGAGGCGGCTCAGCATGCCCGGGCTGATCCGAGCTTTCTCCGCCACGGCGGCGAGCGTCAGGCCCAGCTCTTCGCGGATGCGCCGTGCCACCCGGCCGATGCTCGCGGCGAAATCCTCGTTGCCGGGCATCGGCACCGGCGCGGGCGCCGGCGGTAGCTTGCGTCGTGGGCTCTTGCGGGCTCGGCTCGACACGCGTTCGTCCTCGTTTGAAAGGTGCGCATTCTACGTGGGGCGGCCTCGGCGCAGCGAACTCGGCCTCCGCCCGCCCTGCCGCGAACGCCATATGTTCTTATCATGCAAATATATTGCGTATCAGTAAATAGCGTGCTATCAATCCGCCCCGGCCGGAGTCCGCCATCGGGGTGGGCATCCGCGGCGCATTCAGATCAGGTACGGCGGCTTTCCCGAAACACCATGTGCGGAATCATTGGTTTGCTGCTCAAAGCGCCCGCTCTGCGGCCGCAGCTCGGCGAGCTGATGGTGCCGATGCTGATCGGCATGACCGAGCGCGGTCCGGATTCCTCCGGTCTGGCCGTGTTCACGGCCGCGCCGGCCGGGAGCGGCCGCAAGATCAGTTTGTATTGCGCCCGGCCCGGCTTCGATTGGGATGCTCTTCGCCGCGCGTTCGTCGAGTACGTGGGTGAGGCGGTCTTTCAAGCCAGGGCCAACCATTGCATCGTCACGACGTCCGCTGATTCAGCCGCGGTCCGCGCGTGGCTGGCGGATGAATATCCGGCCGTGCATGTCCTCAGCATCGGCCGCAGCATCGACTTGTACAAAGATGTGGGCCTGCCATCGGAAATTGCCCATCGCTACGGCTTCGGGCACCTGCGCGGCACGCACGTGGTCGGGCACACGCGCATGGCGACCGAATCGGCGGTCACGCCGGAAAATGCCCACCCCTATACGGCGGGCGAGGACTGGTGCCTGGTGCACAATGGCTCGCTCGCCAATCCCGGGAGCCTGCGCCGCAAGCTCGAGAAGCTCGGCGAGCGTTTCGAAAGCGATTGCGACACCGAGGCGGCCTGTCGTTACCTGCATTGGCGCTTGACGGCCGGCGACACGCTGGAGCGCTCGCTCGAACGGGCCTTCGAGGACTTCGATGGCTTCTTCACCTTCCTGATGGGGACGCGCGACAAGCTGGCGCTCGTGCGCGACCCGTTCGCCTGTAAGCCCGCGATCGTCGCCGAGACGAACGATTACGTGGCCATCGCTTCCGAGTTCCGCTCGCTCGCTCATTTACCCGGCGTCAAGCATGCCGCGGTATTCGAGCCCAAGCCCGCACGGGTGTATTCGTGGCCGGTGCAATGAAAGAAGGGTGCGATGAACCCATGGACGAAGGCACGGCCGTGCGCGTGATCTTCGACATCAACAAACAAGGGGTGCGCGCGCTCAATCAGTTCCTGCATGGTCCGCTGGACGGCGTGCGCGAAGTGCTCGTCGAGAATCCGGACGGCGCCCACAATCTGGCGGTGGGCCTCGATGCGCCGGTGCGCGTCGAGATCGACGGCCACGCGGGCTATTACGCGGCGGGAATGAACAAGGAAGCCACTGTCATCGTGCGCGGGAATGCTGGCCCTGGCGTGGCGGAGAACATGATGTCCGGGCGCGTCGAGGTGGAGGGTTTCGCGAGCGGCGGCGCGGGAGCTTCTGCGCACGGTGGTCTGCTGGTCGTGCGCGGCGGCGCGGGTCTGCGCTGCGGCATCTCGCTGAAAGGCGCGGACATCGTCGTCGGCGGTGACGTCGGCAGCTTTTCCGCGTTCATGGCCCAGGCCGGGCGCATGGTGATTTGCGGGGATGCGGGCGATGGGCTCGGGGATTCGCTGTATGAGGCCGTCCTCTATGTTCGCGGCAAGATCCGCTCGCTCGGCGCCGACGCACGCATCGAGCCCATGACGGAAAGCGACCGGCTGACGGTTCGCCGGCTGCTGGATGCCGCGGGACTTGCGCATGGGGCGGAGGATTTCAAGCGCGTTGCCTCGGGCCGGACTTTGTATCACTGGAATGCCGATGCCAATCAAACTTACTGACGGCGAGCCGGCGCCGCAGCTCGAGGAGAGCGCAGGCTTCGATCGGCAGGTCATTCGCTACATCCAGCGGGCGGCCGCCACCGGTTTGTATGAGATCCGCGGCCTCGGCGCGAAACGGCGCGTGCCGCACTTCGACGACCTGGTGTTTCTCGGCGCGTCGCTGTCGCGCTATCCATTGGAAGGCTACCGCGAGAAATGCTCTTCGGCGACGCTGCTCGGAACGCGGTACGCCAAGCGGCCGGTGCAGCTGGCGATTCCGGTCACGATCGCGGGAATGAGCTTCGGCGCTCTGTCGGCCAACGTGAAAGAAGCGCTCGGGCGGGCGGCGGGCGAAACCGGGACGTCGACGACGACGGGCGATGGCGGCATGACTCCGGAGGAGCGGCGCTCGTCCAGGACGCTCGTGTATCAATGCCTGCCTTCGCGGTATGGCTTCAATCCGGACGACGTACGCCAGGCCGATGCCATCGAGGTGGTGATCGGCCAGGGCGCGAAACCGGGCGGCGGAGGGATGCTGCTCGGACAGAAGGTGAGCCCGCGCGTCGCGGCCATGCGCACGCTTCCCGAAGGCGTCGATCAGCGCTCGGCCTGCCGTCATCCCGATTGGACCGGCCCCGATGACCTGGCGATCAAGATCAAGGAGCTGCGCGAGATCACCGACTGGCAGATCCCGATCTATGTGAAAGTCGGCGCGACGCGCGTGTTTCATGACGTGAAGCTCGCCGTGCACGCGGGCGCCGATGTGGTCGTCGTCGACGGCATGCAGGGAGGCACCGCCGCGACGCAATGGGCCTTCATCGAGCATGTGGGCATTCCGACGCTTGCGGCCGTGCGCCAGGCGGTAGACGCGCTCGAGGACATGAACAAAAAAGACGAAGTGCAGCTGATCGTTTCGGGTGGCGTGCGCACCGGCGCGGATGTCGCCAAAGCCCTGGCGCTCGGCGCGGACGCGGTGTCGATCGGGCAGGGCGTCCTCGTCGCGCTGGGCTGCAACTCAAGCTCGTTTGTCCAGGGCGGCGAGCATGTGTCGGCGGTAGCGGATTATCACAAGCTCGGCACCGCGCCGGGCTATTGCCACCATTGCCATACGGGCCGCTGCCCGGTCGGCGTGACCACACAGGATGCCGTGCTCGAGCAGCGTCTCGATCCGGCCGCCGGCGCACAGCGCGTGCGCAACTATCTGCGGACGCTGACGATGGAGCTGACGATGATCGCGCGGGCCTGCGGCAAACAGGACGTGCATCACCTCGAGCGTGAAGACCTCGTCGCGCTGACGATCGAGGCCGCCGCAATGGCCGGCGTGCCGCTCGCGGGCACGTCCTGGATTCCCGGCCGCACCTGAGGTGCTGCGGGTTGCGCCGCGCCCGGGCCCGCACCGGGCCTGAATCGGGCCTGGATCGATGATCATAGGGCTGCATCCAGGTTGAGGAGCCGGCCCGTTTGGTCGGTCGCTTGGCCGGTTCGTCACGCCAATTCGACCGTTGGACAGGGTAATCGACCGTTCGACACGTTCTCCACGGTCGGCGGTTCTTCTCCCGTAAAGTGATGCACATGAGCACTTCTGCAGCACTAACCGGAGAGACCGGGAATCCTGCCCGACATGGGCGTGAAAGCAACCTTCCTGATTCAATAGAGGGCTCGACCATGACCGCGATCGTGTCGATGAGGAATGTGATCAAGCGCTACCGCCGCGGTGCGCAGTCGGTGGAAGTGCTGCACGGCCTGAGCCTCGATATCCGTCCCGGTGAGTTCCTGGCGCTCATGGGCCCGTCGGGATCGGGCAAGACGACGCTGCTCAACCTCATCGCCGGCATCGATCGGCCCGACCGAGGCGAGATCAGCGTCGCGGGCGAGCGCATCAGCACTCTGACTCCGCGGCAATTGGCCGCATGGCGCGCGCGGCACGTGGGCTTCATATTCCAGTTCTACAATCTCATGCCGCTGCTGACCGCCGAGCAGAATATCGAGCTGCCGCTGCTGCTCACGAATCTCTCCAGGACCCAGCGCGCCGCCAGCGTCCGCGCGGCGCTCCAGCTCGTCGGCCTGAGCGAGCGCGGCTCCCACAAGCCGGCCGAGCTGTCGGGTGGCCAGCAGCAGCGCGTGGCGATCGCGCGCGCGCTCGTGTCCGATCCGACGCTCCTGGTGTGCGATGAGCCGACGGGCGACCTCGACCGGCAGATGGCCGAGCAGATCCTCGACCTGCTGCAGCTGGTCAATCGCGAGCAGGGCAAGACCATCGTCATGGTGACCCACGATCCGAAGGCCGCCGAGCGCGCGACGCGGCAGCTCCACCTCGACAAGGGCAGCCTGGTCGAGGCGGCCGCGCGGGCGGCCGCATGAAGTTCCTGCCGCTGATCTGGGCCGCGCTATGGCGCAAGCGCGCGCGGACCGTGTTCACTCTCCTGTCGATCGCGATCGCGTTCCTGTTGTTCGGGCTTCTGCAGGGAATCAATGCCTGGTTCGGCGGGTTGATCGGCGGCTCGCACGCGGACCGCCTCTACGTCATGAGCCGCGTCAGCCACATCGAGCCGCTGCCGATCGCGCACCTGGGCCGTATACAGCAGGTGTCAGGCGTGCGCCGCGCGACGTACATCGGTTTGTTGCCCGCGGTTTATCAGGAGCCGGGGAACGACGTGCTCGTCTACGCCACCGACGTGAACGCCATGCTCGAGATCTATCCTGAGTGGTATATCGCGCCGGACCAGTTGCGGGCGATGAACGGCAACCGGATCGGGGCGATCGTCGGCGAACCGCTGATGCGGCAGTTCGGCTGGAAGGTCGGCGACCGCCTGCCGCTGCGCACTTCCATCGTCAAACGGGATGGCAGCCCGGATTGGAATTTCCAGATCGTGGGCACGTACGCGGTGAAGGGTTCCCCCCTACTCGCCAATCGGATCTTGATCAACTACGCGTACTTCGACGAAGCGCGCCACACCGACAAAGGACTGGTGTATGCGTTCGCCCTGAGGATCGACGATCCGGCGCGATCCACGCAGATCTGCGCCACGATCGACGCTATGTTCGCCAATTCCCCTGACGAGACGCTGACGCAGAACGAGCAGGAGCACCTGCAAGGCAAGCTCAGGCAGCTCGGCGATGTCGGGGCCATGGTGAACGCCATCGTGGGGGCGGTGCTGTTCACGCTTTTGTTCCTGACCGGCAACACGATGATGCAGTCGTTCCGCGAGCGCGTGCCGGAGCTGGCGGTCCTGAAGGCGATCGGGTATTCGGATGGCCTCGTCACGGTGCTCGTTCTGGTGGAATCCGCGCTGCTGTGCGTGCTCGCGGGATTGCTCGGCCTTGCAGCTGCGGCTGCGGTTTTCCCGATCACCGAAGCGCTGGGTTTTGGCGGTGGCACATTGCCGCTGATCGTGGTTTTCGCCGGCGTGGCGATCTCCCTGGCACTTGCGCTGGCCAGCGGTCTGCCGCCCGCGCGGCGAGCTCAGCGCCTGACCGTCGTCGATGCTTTGGCGGGACGATGAGGAGGCCACAATGAATGCGCTGAAACAGATGGTTGCGGTGACCGCAATGAGCTTGCGAAGCGTGCGGCTGCGCCTCGGCAGCTCGTCCGTCATCGTGATCGGCATCGCCGGAGTGGTCGGCGTCCTCATCAGCATCCTCTCGATGGTGAGCGGCATGTCGCAGATGATGACGAGCGGGGGTCGTCCGGACCGCGCCATCGTGATCGGCAACGGGACGACCTTCGAGATCCTCAGCAACGTCACGCGTGAGGCGACGCGGACCATAGTGAATGCGCCGGGGATACAGCATGCCGCCAGCGGCGATGCCGTGGCATCGGCAGAGGCGGTCGCCATTGTGCACGCGACTTTGCGGGCCGATGGGAGAACCGCCAACCTGCCGTTGCGCGGCGTTGGCCCGATGCTTCGCGCCTTGCGGCCCGAGCTCAAGGTCGTGGAAGGACGCATGTTCGAGCCGGCGGTCCACGAGCTGATTGCCGGCCGCGGCGCGCAGCGGCAATTCACCGGCCTGGAGGTGGGCGGCAAGATCCGGTTGCGCGGAGTGGATTGGAGCGTCGTCGGGATCTTCGAAAGCGGCGGCGACCAGCATGAGGCGGAGCTGATGACAGGGGCCGAGACTCTGCAGTCCGCATTCCGGCGCAATGCCTTCCAGTCTGTGGCGGTGAAGCTCGAATCGCCCGGTGCGTTCACGGCGCTCAAGGCGGCGCTGACGGCTGATCCCGCGCTGTCCGTCGACGTCATGCGCGAGACCGACTACTACGAGCAGCAGTCGCGGATGTTCACGCAGGTGCTGTCGCTGATCGCCTATCTGGTCGGGGGCATCATGGCGGTCGGCGCCGTTTTCGGCGCCCTGAATGCGATGTATACGGCGGTGGGCGGCCGTACGGTCGAGATCGCCACCCTGCGCGTGCTGGGTTTCGGCGCCGCGCCGGTCGTGGTCTCGGTGTTTGCCGAAGCGCTGCTTCTCGCTATGCTCGGCGGGGTGTTGGGAGCCTGCGCGGCGTGGCTGATCTTCGACGGGCACGTCGTGAGTACGAGCGGCGCCGGCGTGACGCAGCTCGCCGTTCCGCTTATCGTCGATCCGCGCATCATCGGTTTGGGAATCTTCTGGGCATGCACCATCGGTTTGATCGGCGCTTCGTTTCCGGCGATCCGCGCGGCACGGGCGCCGCTGGCGGCCGCTCTGCGCGGGAACTGACGGATGCGCGCAGGCGTGATCATGAATGAAGCGGCCGCAGCGCCGGCCCCGCGACCGGGCCGCCTGTACTGGATTTGCCAGTGCGGGGGCTGGGGAGGGTATGCATTGCTTCAGATCACCGGAGCGGTGAATTATCTGGGGCTCGATTGGCAGCCGGCGCTGAGAGACGGCGCGCTGCTGTATGGCTGCGCTTTTCTCGCAACACATCTGCTGCGCGCGTTCATGAAACGCCGGCGGTGGGACGCGCTCAGCCGCGGCCGCTTGACGATGCATATCATCGGCGCGGGGCTCGTGCTCGGCGCCGTGCTGGGCACCGTGTCCAACTTTACCTCGCTCGGTGCGATTCAGGATCCCGGCATGCTCGATGGCAAGCTCGCATGGCACGTCGGCGAGCATGTCGTGCTGCTTCTGAACATCCTCAACTGGGCCTGCATCATCATGCTGTGGCTGGCGATCTATTTCGGCGTGCACGCATTCCGCCAGTACACGACGGCGGAGCTGCGCCAGTCGGAGCTTACGCGCGCGCTGCAGCTGGCCGAATTGCGGCTGCTGGAGTCGCAGCTCAATCCGCATTTCCTCTTCAACGCGCTGAACACCGTGCGCTCGCTCATCGCCGAAGACCCGCGTAAGGCGCAAGGGGCGGTGACGCGGCTGGCCAATACGCTGCGCTACACTCTGGCGTCGGGGCGTGCGGAGCTCGTGACGCTCGAACAGGAGCTCGACACGGTGAAGGACTATCTTGAGCTGGAGGCGCTGCGGTTCGAGGATCGATTGCGCATGGAGTGGGATGTCGCGGCCGCGGCTCGCGGAGTTCGCATTCCCGTGATGCTGCTGCAGACCGTGGTCGAGAATGCGATCAAACATGGCATCGCGGATCTGCCGGAGGGAGGCGTGTTGAGAATCCACGCCGGGTTGCAGGACGGTGCGCTGGTCATGGAGGTGCAGAACCCCCGTCCGCAGAAGCCGGCGTCCGGCAAGGGTGAAGGCATCGGCCTGCGCAACGCCGCCGAGCGGCTGCGGCTGCTGTTCGGTCCGCACGCTACGCTGGATCTCGATCTTTCTCAGCCGGGCCTGGCAATAACCCGCATCCGGATTCCCCAAAGCGCATGAAAACCATGATCATCGACGATGAGCCCCCCGCACGGCGCGAGCTGCGCCGGCTGCTGGTGGACTTTCCGTGGATCGAGGTCGTCGGGGAGGCGGGCAATGTCGAGGAGGCGGCCAAGAAGGTCGAGGCGCTTTCGCCGGGACTTTTGTTCCTCGACGTGCAGATGCCGGGCGGCTCGGGCTTCGACCTGCTCACGCGGCTCGAGTACGCGCCGCAGGTGATATTCACGACCGCCCACGACGAGCACGCGGTGCGCGCCTTCGAGGTAAACGCTCTCGACTATGTGCTGAAACCGATCGATCCGGAGCGCCTCGCCGCGGCGGTGTCCCGGGTGCGCGCTGCTTCGGTTGCGCCCGAGCCTGGAGAGGTGCTGGAGCAGATCTTCGTCAAGGACGGCCCGCGCTGCTGGTTCGTGCCGCTGCGGGAGGTTCGTTTGCTGACCTCGGAAGGCAACTACGTGCGTTTGTCATGGGGAACGCGGCAGCCGCTGCTCGGCCGCGCTCTGGTCAGCCTCGAGCAGCGCCTGGACCCCAAACGCTTCTTTCGCGCCAACCGCCGGCAGATCCTCAACCTCGACTTCGTCGAGAACGTCGAGCTGGGCATTGGCGGGCGCCTGCACGTTCAGTTGCGCGATGGGCCGGAAGTGGAGATCTCGCGCCGCCAGGCGCGGCTGTTCAGGACGCGGACCAACGTTTGACGGGGCCGTTGATAAAGGCAGGATGCGAGTCGGCCACATTTCGCAAAGGAAGGCGCGCGGGCAAACTCCCGTCGTTTCATGCCTGGCTCGCAGCGGCTAGAAGTCCCGCGTCAGTGAGAGTCCGATGGTGCGCGGCTGAATGTAGGTGACGCGGTATGCGAGACCCATGAGTGAATCGTGTCCGTTCCGGAGCACGCCGCGCTTGTCCGTTGCATTGTTGACGAAGGCATCGATGGCCCAGGCATCGAAGCGTACGCCGGCGCGCAGATCCACTTGCGCATATGCGGGGAAAGTTCCCTGGAAGAGGCCGCCGGGCAGGAACTGGCCCTTGCGCTCCCCGACATAGCTGACCGAACCTCCGGCGAAGCCGCGCAGGGTCGCCGTCAGGGGAAATTCCTGATCCAGCGACAAACTCCCCGATCGTCGGGCGCTGTAGGGCAATCGGTCGCCGGGGGCCGCAGTCAATGAGCTGTTCGCGGGCACACCCGTCAGCTCGGCATCGTTATAAGCACCCCATGCGGACACCGTCAGACCGTTCAGAGGCTTCAATACGATCGACAGCTCCGCGCCTTTGCTCACCGCCGCCCCGGCGTTCACCACGTATTTGATGGTGACGTTCGTCGGATCGCTGATCTGCAGCTGAATGTCCTTCCAGTCGATGTAGTACAGCGAAGCGTCGAACGAGAACGCCTGGTCGAAGGCATTGCCCTTGATCCCGATCTCATAGTTCTCGGTCGTGTCGTGGCGGAACTCGCCCTGACCGGCGGCCCTGATGAAAGGATTGATGTTGAATCCGCCCGGCCGATAACCCGATGCGAGCCGTGCGTACACCATGAGATCCTGCGAGACTTTGAGTCGGGGTGAGAACAGGTAGGTGACCGGGGTCTCCGTCGAATCCAGCTCGGGCTGCGTATTGGTAAAGGGCTGGCCCAGCAGCTGCGTGTTGAAAATGCCCGTGCTCGTGTTCGAGTACGTGATCTTGTTGCGGCTGCCGCGCGCTCCAACCTGCACATCGAAGCGCTCGGTGAGCTTGAAGGTCAGATCCGTGAACGCTGCATACTCGGTATAGGACTGTGGGTCATCGCCCTCATATGCTATCCCCGCGACGGCCCCCGTCGATGGATTCACGGCGCGGAATTTGTACGGGACATGGCGGTTCTCGTGAGTGTAGAAGGCGCCGAGCATCCAGTCGACGCGCTCGCCGACGGGCGTCGAGAAGCGCAGCTCCTCGCTGATCTTGGTCATCCGGTCCGTCCCGCCGATGGTGAAGCCGCCGGCCTGGAAGAAAAGCTGCGCCAGGCCGGCAAGGGCCGGTGAGTAGTCCTGCAGGTTGGAAATTCTCTTGACGCCGTATCCGGTCAAAGAGGTCAGCTCCGCGGCACCCAGCTTCCGAGTGATGATCGCGCTGTAAGTCTGATATTCGTGTTCCTGCCAACCGGTGCCGGGCACGGTGGCCTGTTGCAGCTCCGACAGAGGCCGCGGACCCAGCGGACCGGGCAGGTCGACTTCGAACGAGCCATCGCGCTTGGAATGCTGATATTGCGCGCTGAGCTTCAGGGAGAAGTCCTCGTTTGGCCGCCAGAGCGCGGCCAGTCGTCCGGTTTCGGTATCGATGAGGTTGACGTCCTCCTCCCCCGACTGGACGTTGTCGATATAACCGGGATCGCGCCGCGCGGAGCCGCTGGCGCGGATGGCGAACGTGTCGCTCAGCGCCACGTTCACGGCGCCGCGGAAGCTATAGCCGAGATCCGAGCCTTTGGAGACGCTGCTGGTACCGACCTGCACGTGGCCGCTTACGCCACTGGTCGAGGGGTCCACGGTCACGAACTTCAGCAGGCCGCCCATCGAGTTCGCGCCATAGAGTGTTCCCTGCGGCCCGCGCAGCACCTCGATGCGCGCAAGCTCACTCGGATCGATGTCAGTCGCCGCTTCGCCGTAGCCGTTGACGATGAACGTAGCGCCGAAGGGAATGTCGTCGACGACGATTCCGACCGTCGGACTGGAGCCGATGCCGCCCGCCGTCACGCCGCGGATCGCCACCGAAGTGAACCCGTCGTCCACCATCGTTAGATTGAGTCCCGGCACTTTCGTGTAGTAGTCCTGCAGCCGCAGCAGTCCGCTCTTCACGAGCGATTCCGCGGGGACGGCAGTCACGGGAACGGGCACGTCCTGCAGGCGTTCCTCGCGTTTCTGAGCAGTGACGACGATCTCCTCGAGCGCGTCGTTGGCGTCGGTGGCGCGAGAATTGGGCGTGTTCCTCGACTGATCGTCGGCCGCTCCGGCAGGTGACAGCCGCGCTCCTGCGTCTGTGCGTCCCTGCGCCAGGAGCAAAGATTTCTGCGTATCGTCCCGGCCGTTGGACAGGGATACCGGATGCTCGCCGGAAGGCGTCGAGACTCGCACGGTCCGGTCATTTACGAATTCGTACCGCAATCCGGTGTCGGCCAGCAGCTGCTCAAGCGCCGCCATCACCGTGAATTCGCCCTTCACCGGCGCGGTCCTGATGTCGTCTACGGCCTTGCCGCTCAGCCGCATCAGCACCTGCAGCCCGGTCTGCTCGCCGAACTGTTGCAGCGCCGCGCGCACCGGCTGGGCGTCGATATGCAGCACGACCTGCTGCGTCGCGCGGCTGTCGGCTCCCGCGAGCGCCCAGGCCAGCACTCCCAAGCACGTCAATAGGCCGCGAAGCGTCATACGAGTCCCCTTTTACCTCGGCTGTTGTAAGGTCGTAGTCCCTTGCCGACCCCCGAATCTTAATTCGCGCGGACGAATTAAAGTTTGGGCCGCGAAACCAGACTAAGCCCCAAGAGGCCTTGCGAGGTAGATCGACGGTGTCCAAGCGTGCGGCTCCGACCGAAGGTTCCGGCGTTCTGACGCAGCCGGAGGCGGCGTTTCGCCGTTACTCGCCGGAGCTGTATCGCTACGTGCTGCGGCGCCTGCGCCGGCCTGCGGATGCCGCCGACCTGACCCAGGAGATATTCGAACGCTTTCTGCGCGGCGAGGGCAGCGCGAAGGTTCTCAATCCGCAGGCCTACCTGTTCGGCATTGCGGCCAATGTAGTCGCGGATGCCTGCATGGCCGAGGGCCGCAGCCGGGTCATGTACGACACGGAGTCGAGCGAGCAGCTGGGCGATGCGCTACTGCACGCCCTGCCTGACTTGGCTGAGCGCGTCGAGCTGGAGCAGGAGCTGCAAGCCGCGCTCGCGCAGCTGCCGGACATGCATCGCGCGGCGCTGTTGCTGACCAAATGGGAAGGCCTGTCGATTCAGGAGGCGGCGGCGCGCATGAATCTGGCGGAGGGGAGCGTGGCCGTTTACGTGTGCGAGGCGCGTGCCAAGCTGAAGACCTTGCTGAAGCGTCGGTGACGATGCGCCAGTTGCAGTCGATGTTTGTGAGGGAAGGATTTCGCGGTTATGAAAGTACAACGACAGATCGATGAATTACTGGCGCTGCGGGCCTCGGAATGGTTCGAGATTCTCAAGGCGCCGACGGAAGCCGAGCGCGCGGCGTTCGTGGCGTGGCTGGGCGAATCGCGCCTGCATATGCAGGAATTCCTCGAAGTGGCGGCTGTGGACGATGTAGTCGGGGATCTGCGGCCGGAGTTGCGTGAGGACTTGGATGCGTTGGTGAACCGCGCGAAGCCAGCGGCCGTTGCCTTGCGTCCGCGCGCCCGCCCGCGACCGTTCGACGGGCGCTTCGCGCGCAATGCAGGCCGGCGTCGGATTGCGGTCTGGGGTGCGGGCCTCGCAGTAGCTGCGGCACTCGCATTGGGCGTGGCGGCGTTGCTGGGCGCGCCCGAGTTTTCGACCACCGTAGGGGAGCAGCGGACGATCGAGCTGGCCGACACTTCCGTCGTTACGCTCAACGTCGATTCGCGCATCGAGGTGCATATGAAAGAGGCGGAGCGCGAAATCGACTTGCGCCGCGGCGAGGCGATTTTCAAGGTGGCGCAGGATGCAAAGCGGCCCTTCCGCGTCCGCACGCGTGCCGGCGTGATACAGGCGGTGGGCACTCAATTCAATGTGTACGCCCGTCCCGACGGCGACACGCGCGTTTCAGTGCTCGAAGGGCGGGTGCGCCTCATGGCCGGCTTCGGCGCAGGCTCGAGGCCCGCGGCGCAATTCCTGCAAGCGGGCGAGGAAGCTTATATTCGCTTGAACGGCGCGATCCAGCGCAACCCCTCGGCGGCCGTGAGCAACGCGGTCGCCTGGCGCGAGCGCCGCCTCGTATTCAGCGACGCCTCGATCGAAGACATGGTCCTGGAGTTCAACCGCTACAACCAGTCGCTGCAATTCAAGCTGCGCGAGGTGCCGCCCGGCACCTACCGTTTCGCCGGGATTTTTGATGCGGACGATCCGGAATCGCTCGCGGACCTGCTGGCGCGCGAGCCCGATCTGATGCTGGAGCGCAGTGGGGGGGAGATCGTCATCCGGCGCAGATAGGAGAGCCGCTTCGCGCGATAGCTCTCTCAGCGGGCTTCTCTCAGCGGGAGATGGAAGAATATCTTTTTCGAAACAGAAGGTAGCCATAGCTCAAGACATTGGGCAGCAACGCGCCAAGGCCGAGCCAGATCTGCACCTCCCGCGTGAGGCCCGGTGGGTAAAGAATCGGCGCGAGGTAGTGCGTGATGAAATCACCCTGGTAGCCGGCCTGTCCGCCCAGCTGCCGGAGCGTGACCTCGAGAGGCGTGAGCGGGCAGATGACCCCGGCGAGCTCCGTGTAGACTCCCCAGAGCAGGGCGGGCAGATGAAGCCACGCAAGCCATTGCCAGCGCAGGACGAGCAGGCCGCCGAGCACCACGAAAAGGACGAACGCCAGGTGGAGGGTGAAGATCAGATCCGCGGCGAGCCCATAGATCATCGGTGGCATTCATCATGGATCAAGACTGGGTTTGAATTCCCGGGTGGCGCGACTGCGGCCGGACTCACTTCCGCTTCGTCAGCACGACATGCATGGCATCTGGCGTCGTTGCGTGTTTGGTGCGTTCGTAGCCGAGCTTGAGCAAATTGATGTCCTGAAACAGCGCTTCTCCCGAGCCCAGCACCACCGGCGAGACCGCAAGGTGCAGCTCGTCGATGAGACCGGCGAGCAGATACTGGCGGATGGTGGCGACACCGCCGCCCAACCGAACGTCTTTGCCCTCGGCGGCGTCGAACGCCTGTCGCAGCGCATCCTCGATTCCGCCCGTGGGGAAATGAAAAGTGGTGTCGCCCGCCATCGCGAGTGGCTTGCGCGGGTGATGGGTCAGCACGAACACCGGAGTGTGATAGGGCGGATTCTCACCCCACCATCCCTGCCAATTCTCGTCCGGCCACGGGCCGCGCACCGGTCCAAACATATTGCGGCCGAGGATCCAGGCGCCGATGTCGTCGAAACCGTGCCGCGCGAAATCGTCGTCCACGCCCGATGCCCCGCCTCCCTTGCCGAGCATCTGCTGGAACGCGCGCGTTCCAAACATCCACTGATGCAGGTCTTCACCGCCGACGCCCAGCGGATTGCGCAGGCTTTGGTCCGGGCCGGCGCCGTAGCCGTCCACGGAAACCGAGAAGCATTGAACACGTAATTTTTGCATGGCGTGCTCACACAGTGCCGGAAGGAGTTCGCGGAGACTAAGGCCATGCGTGCGAGGCGGCAACCGGTGAGCCCGGGGCGTCGAGCCATCGATTCGTGCGCCGCTATCTCCCGCCCGATGGCTGTCCGCTGGATCAATTCTTCGGCGGCAATGCCGGCGCTGCATCGGTCTGGACGTCTGCCCAACCGGCTAACGCGGTTTCCTGCCCTGTCCCAAAACAGCGTGGAGCCTCTGTCGGGCATCCTCGGGCAGTCGCCGGTGGCCGGCTTCGAGCTTCTCACGCCAGCGCTTGCCTGCTTTCCATGCCGTGTGCCAGGCCGCTGCGAGCTCGGCGGGCCGTTTGACGGTCAAGGCTTCGATGAGTATCTGAGCTTGCCGGATGTCCTTGCCCGACTTTGCCTGGTTCGTCCTTTCTACGGCGACGATCAGTTTGTGGACCGCGTATCGCTCCGCGCGCGGCACCGTGACCGGAATGCCTCCTCCATATAAGAGCACCGACCGCTCCGGCTGGTGAATCAGGAAATCGAGGTGGCGCAGCGGCTCGGCGCCCGTTCCGGCCAGCGCTTTCATCTTGGCCGGTTTTCCCTCGTGGTCGGCGGAGCCCCGGTTGGGCGTCAGGAAATCGACCGCGTAGTCTCTTTTGTTGCGGTAGCGGGTCGAGATGAAGGGATCGTTGATGTGCTGGATCTTTCTGAATGTCGGGTCGACGCCGTGCAGAACGGACAGCGGCGCCGGCATGCTCTCGCCGATGTTCTCGGAGATGCCCCAGAACTGCGCGAAGTCGGCGTCCTGCGTCATCAGGGGCCGCCCGCCGAGATGGATACCGAGCGGCCCTGCATAAGTCTGGAAGGCGAGGGTGCCGACCAGCACCCCGCGCAGGCGGAAGAAACCGGCTTTCCACATGGCTTCGATGATCATTCCGGACAGTCCGTCGGGTGTAGGCAGCCCCGCCGCAGCCAGCGCGCGCACCAGCGTCTGCCGGCGCTTGAATCCCGCCTTGATGGTCGAGAACCGGTTGACGCGATCGGTGATGCTCGCGTCGGTGACCGGTCCGACATACTTGTTGCGCGTCTTCTCGCCCTCGCGCCATTGATAGTGCCAGTAGAATCGCCCCTTGGATTTCTTGCGGATGAAGGTGCCGTTCTCGCGGTATTCGGCGTCGAACTCCGCGTCGAGGCTGCGCTGCAGGAGCTCGGCGAACATCGTCTGGGTGGCCAGGTCGATTTCTTCCATCGGGGGTGCTTCCAGGAGTTGACCAACAAATCGAAAATGTTGGTCAACCGGCACCCTACCGGGTTGACCAACATTCTGCAAATGTTGGTCAACGATGCCGCCGGACCCCCGGGCCCATCCGCCCAGGCCGCCGCCATCCCCCCGTCAGATCGACGTCGGCTTCCTGCAAACCCGTCTTCCATTGAGCGCCTGACTTGTCCGATCATCCGCAGCCGCCGAATGCGTCGGCGTCGCTGGGAGACCGGAATATGGGCGGGGACGTTGCACGGTCCGTCATGGACCGACGGGCCTTTCTTTCGTTGACGGCGGGGACGGCGGCCCTGGCGCTCGCGCCGCCGGTCTGGGCGAAGTCCAGAACCTCGGTAGACCTGACGGCGCTCAGCCTGCACGAGGTGAGCCGGCTCATCAGGAACAAGGAGATCTCGCCCGTCGAGCTGACCAAAGCCTGCCTGGCGCGGATCGATACTTACGACCGCAAGATCAACGCATTCATCACCGTCACGCGGGAGCTGGCGCTGGCACAGGCCGCCGCGGCGGAGAAGGAAATCCTTGCCGGACAGTGGCGCGGGCCGCTCCACGGCGTGCCGCTCGGCATCAAGGACAATATCGACACGGCGGGCGTCCGCACGACCGGCGCAAGCGCCGTCTATGCCATGCGCGTGCCGGACAAGGATGCCGAAGTCATCCGGCGGCTGAAGCAGGCGGGCGCGGTTTTCCTGGGCAAGCTCAATATGAACGAGTTCGCCGCGGGCGCCGATGGCGTGGTGACGTTCTGGGGTCCCACGCACAACCCGTGGAATCTCGACCGCATTACCGGCGGCTCTTCCAGCGGCTCGGGCGCGGCCGTCGCGGCCGATTTTTGTTTCGGCGCCCTCGGCACCGACACCGGTGGGTCGGTACGCATTCCGTCGGCGCTGTGCGGCATCGTGGGTTTGAAGCCGACGTACGGGCTGGTCAGCATCGGCGGGGTGATTCCGCTGAACGAGTCCATCGACCACGTTGGGCCGATGTGCAAGACGGTGCTCGACGCGGCCCTGCTGCTGCAGGGGATCGCAGGCTACGATCCCGACGGGCTCGGCTCGATCAAGGTCGACCTGCCCGACTACGCGGCGGCGCTCGAACAAAAATCGGCGCCGCGGCTCGGCATCCCGCGGCCCTATTTCTTCGACAACATCCAACCGGAAGTGGCGGAGATTTTCGGCGCGGCCCTGACGGTGCTGCGCTCGCTCGCGAGCGGGGTCGCGGACAACGTGCTGCTGCCCGACGTGATGGACTTGAACAAGGAACTGCTCGCGGAGTACTTCGCTTATCACAAGGAATTGATCGAGCGGAAATTCGATCTCTACCAGCCCTCGGCGCGCAAGTGGATGGCCGAGTACAAGAAGGGGCCGCCCATCACGGCCGATGACTACATCATCATGAAGAAGCGCCTGGAAAGCATCCGCCGCCAGGGGCCGGCGCTGTTCCAGGGCGATTTCGACCTTCTGGTGATGCCGACGTGGAAGGAAGAGGCGATGACGATTGCCGATTGCATCAAGAAGCTCGATGACACGGACTTGCCGCCGATCCTGTACAACACCGGTCCCTTCAACATCATGGGGCTCCCGGCCATCTCGGTGCCGTGCGGGTTCACCAAGGCGGGCCTGCCGGTGGGCTTGCAGATCGTGGGTGCGCCGCTGGCGGAGATCAAGGTCCTGGCCCTGGCCCATGCCTACGAGCAGGCGACCCAATGGCATTTACGCAAGCCCAAGTTGCCGGCGGCATAGGGAGTCTTCCCGGGTGGGTGTTACGGATCGTCCAAAGCCCCATTATCCGCGGGGCGTCGCGGACCCTGGCCGGCTGTTCCTTCCGACCGCGTCTGTGCGTAACATCCGCGTGCTGTCGTTCCCGATCCGTGGTCATCACCTGGAGGCAAGTTATGGCAATGCGTTTGTTGATGATGGCGGTGGTGGCGCTCGCGGCCACGCTGCCGCGTGCCGCTCAGTCGAGCGACTCACAGTCGAGCGCGTTCAAGACTCAATACGACATCGTCAAGGGTTACGTGACCAAGGCCGCCGAGAAGGCGCCCGCCGACCTCTACTCTTTCAAGCCCACACCGGAGGTCAGGAGCTTCGGCGCCGTGCTGGCGCACATCGCCGATGCCAACTATGGCCTCTGCTCGATGGCCACGGGCGGCAAGAGCCCGATGGAGAGGGGAGCGGTCGAGAAGAGCGGCAACACGGTAAAGACCGAGTTGCAGAAAGCCCTGGCCGATTCGTACAAGTTCTGTGATGACGCCTTCGCCACCCTGACGGCCGCCAATGAGGGCGAAAAGGTGAATTTATTCGGAATGGAGCAGACGCGGCTCTCGACTCTCGCGTTCGTCACGGCGCACAACTTCGAGCACTACGGCAATCTGGTGACGTATCTGCGGCTGAAGAACATCGTTCCGCCGTCCAGCGAGCCGAGGAAGCCCGCAGAGTCACCGAAGAGCAAATGACCTATCGGTCGGCCGGGGCACAGCGCTCCGGCCGACACCGGCTTGAAATGAATTGGGAAGAGTGGCCGAGTGGTTTAAGCACCGGGCTTGAAACCGGTACTTTAGGGTGGGGAGAGGTGGCAGACCGGTCGAATGCGGCGGTCTTGAAAGGTGCTGCGCTAAATGCCTAGTGCGGGCAAGAATGTAAATGGGAACAATGCGTTACATGCATGCAGTTTCGCTGTAAACTGCGTGCTGTCCGCGAATTTTTTTAACGTCGGAAGCGTGGCCGAGCGGTTGAAGGCACCAGTCTTGAAAACTGGTGTATTGAGCATGTGGCGGGTTGGGAGAGTGGTTTAATCCAGCTGTCTTGAAAACAGCCAGGCCTTTACGGGCCTCCCGCGTTCGAATCGCGGACCCGCCGCCAAATACAGCCACTTGCGTTGCATCTAACAAACCGCGCCATGTGAGTTGAATACTGAGAAGAAGCCCCGCGCGTCGGTGCTTTTTCTTTCGCACGCAAGTACGCGCGTGTAAGCGCAGTGTAAGCACCGGCAGTTCCTCGCCGCGCTCTGACCGAGGCGAGGTTCCACTTACGAAGTGATTACTTCGGGCACTCCGGCAAGCTGAGGAGGTTGTTCGGCTCGTCGCCGTCGTTCTCCGTCTTCAGATACTTGTTCCGGAAGCGACTGACCGCAACGATCACCCGCACCCGATCCCGGTTTACATCGACGAAGAACGTCCATTTCCCGCTTTCGATTCCCGCAATCGCATCCTGTTGAGTGATCTTCCAGCGCGTGCCATCACCGTTGATGCCTCCCACGTGCGTAATGCGCTCATACGGGTTATTGCGGTCGTCTTTATTGATACAGCGAATCTGATGGCTGTCCGCCATGTGAATGTCTCCTAAATGTGAATGCCAAAGCAGCGGATTGACCTGCGCTGTGGACAGGTTCCGGGCTCAGAACTTGGCATCACACACCGGCACGCACTACACTGCGTGAGGTCACACCGACCGGGGCGCGAGGACAAGTGCGGGCAATGCCCGGATTTGCTTCGCTTTTTGGTTGGAACCACGGCAGGCCTGTGCATCTTATCCATGCCCAGGTCTGCCACCTTCAAAACGGTATATCGTCGTCGAACACGTCCTCCACTGGTGGCGGTGGGGGCGGCGGTGGCACTGCCCGACCCGGTGGCGGGGGCGGAACTCGCGGCGGTACTGCCAGCGTAGGCGGTGAAGCCGGAGGTGGAGGTGGCGGCGGTGGGACCCTCGGCGTCGATCCCACCTCAGGAGCCTTCATTGCCCTGATCCCGGACATGCCGATCACGATGACGTTGCCGTCAAAGCTCACCGTAAGAACCTGTTTCCCAAGCGATTTTGGGTCCGGAAGCCCGTAATAGCGCATCAGCGGCAGTACGTTCACCGCGATTCCCGACTTTTCCAAGCTCGCTTCTCGTGCCGAGCCGTCATTAGGCACGTCAACCGGCTCATACAATCTAATCCCCAGCCGATCCCAGGCCTCGTCGAAGAGTAGCTGAGCATGTGTTGCATTTTCACTACCAGCACGCTTCATTATCCCCTTGCTGAGGAATAGGTAGCCCGAAGTGCGGAGGGTCGCTTCGGGGCGGGAAGCTGCGCCGTAGGCGTCAAATACCTTGAAGGCCATGGGGGCGAGATCATAGAGCCGCCTCACAGTAAATGGAAGTCAATTCTCGTCAAACACATTTTGTGTTCTCAGCTTACGGGATTCCGTAGCCCAGGGATGGGTTTACCAAAAGGTAATTTATTACCTAGGGTGCTATCCCAGCCAAGACGGCCTCAGGATCCCGGCTGCCCGCTGACTATGAGGTGTGAAGGCCAACAACCGGCATCCGCAATTAGGTGCCGATGCTTACAGCTGGCATACCGGCATCCGGCGTCTGACTGTGGTCAGCACCGAATACAGGCGCTTACATCGTGAGCGCACCAAATTCCAAAACTGCTGCTTAGATTCGGCCCCTTTTTTGAGTTGGGCTCAAACTGCTCTGACGTATATAATCTACAAAATCATTTCACTAGTGCGGGGAGCTGTTGAGTGGCAGAGGAAAAAAGAAGCGGATCCTGTTCGGCATGCGGCAAGCAGACAATCGTGTTCCGTAAGGGGACCAGTCATATCCTTCACCTGCTGCTGACCCTGTGTACGGCTGGCCTTTGGCTGCTGGTCTGGTTGGGTGTCGGGGTGAAGTTCGGCGGATGGAGGTGCAGCCTGTGCGGTTCCACCAGCGTTAAGAACGTCAGTTAGGCGGGATCAAAACAACACCGCCGAAGCGGTGTTGAGTGCAGCATCACGCGGGCATGAGGGCCGCATTTGACTCGCGCTGCTGCTGGTTCCGTTTTTCCCGAGCTACGGCCTCGACGGTTTCCTAACGAGGGCACCGTGGGCAGTAAACACGGCGACTTCCGACTTGTATGACTTGCACATTTCGCACATGCGGATCCTGACCACATCAGGAGATAAGAACTGGCTGCGACACGACATGCATCGACGCCAGCCGACATAACGAACTACGCGAGGCGGGTTGAAATTGTGGTCAAGGACGGCAACCCGCTTCGGCTCGCTCTCGAGCGGAAACCACTCGGGCTCTACTATGTCGATACCGATGTCTGTCCGATCCCGCGCTCGTGAAATGACGGGCTTCATTTCTTTCCCGCCGTTGCCTGACGAACCAGCTCTTCCTTGTGCCGGATGTAGTCGAGTCCACCGAGTAAGGCCGCGCGCCGATATTCCTGGTAGATGCGTTCGGACTCCGCGTTCGAGTCAACCGAAGGTGCGCGAATAACCACGACGGGTTCCCGTATCTGACGGTCTTCTTCGGATGCGCGAATTAAGGCGTCCTGGCTCGCTGCCGCGAGCTGCTCCCAAGCGTCTAGTGACATGATGATGGGCGGAACAAGCATCACGCCACCACCCCGGGCGCCTTTCCCGCTGCGCACGTCGTCGAGTTGACGGCGCATGGTGCCGGTGACTCTCAGTCGTCGCATGTGGTCAAAGCCCAAGGTGACAGCGTTCCCTCATGGATTGGCGCACCATCCATAAGGTCCAACGCCCTGCAAAGGGCTTTCACTCTCGCTTCGTGCGCGCCTTCGTATAGGGCAGGGTATCTCTCTATCGCTGCGCGATCCCTGTCGGTGTGAAAACAACCTCCAACCATCATGGCGAGCTGAATCGCCTGCTGTCGCTGCACATCCTCAACGTCCACGGCGGTAATGATGCCGAACGGGATGAACACGGAAGCTGGATACAGCGGCGTCCAAGGTTCGGCGCGCAGAAAGTCCAGCGTCGCCAACGCTTCTAGAAACAAGTCGTTCATTGTCTTCCCTGGGCGTGGCATGACTGTCAGCCCCGGTTCGTCGAAGTAGGGCGGCAGCACTACCGTAAACGCATTCAGTTCCTTCGCGTTAGTGTCAACGTGAACGTGATACCGTTGGACGTAATCAGTTCTTGTGCGTGTCGTTTTCATATGGTTTTTACTCCGCCTGGAATGTGGTCTTTGTCTCGTGCCTCGCGTAACTTTCTCAGCTCAGCCATGAATGTTTCGATGTCACGGAGCCCTACGAAACAAGTCAGCATTTCCATGATCTGCTTGGCAGTATCCGGGTCCAGTTCCCCCCGCGCCATTGCCTGAACAACCTGCTTGGCTTGCTCTGCAATCGATAGCTGCGTGTCTAGCTCAAAGGTGACTCGCTGAGCAGTGGGGCGCAACGGCGGTTCAAGTCTCGCTAACCACAGGCTCATCGCGGTCGTGTCATTCCCTTCCAGCGCAGCCGTTTTGATTGCTGCGGCCAGAGCGGAGCCGTCCTTCTCCAACTCCTTCCGCAGGAGTGTTTTGCGATTCTGGGAACCTTTCTTGCGTCCGCCAGGGTTTCCTGAACAACCAGGCTTGAACTTCGTATCGGTCATGCTCGAACCTGTACTTTGCAGGGGATCAGCAGGGTTCATCGCGTGCGCTCACGAACACGTCGTTCCTGTTCCCGGACGTATTCCACAGTCGCGGGAATCTCACTCGGATTGCGTGGAGGCTCCGATGGGTTGGGTGGCTCAACTCGCCGGGGTCGACTGTGGTCAGAACGGCGAACCGCCGGGACTCGTGGTTTCGTAGTCATTGTGATACTCAGCGAGATAGCGCTTTTGTTTCAGCGTCAGCCATCCCCCGAAGTTCTTTAACTTCATTCCACGTGCCGCCCATTGCTTTCTCTACCTGCACCAAAGCAAGTCCCCCACGCTGTTCGATAAGATCAATCGCTCTCTGGGTAGCCTTCAGCCTTGCGACGGCTTGCGGTGCGCGCTGTTCGTTGTACATCCGAGTTAATGACGCATGCATCTCGTAGCTGAGTCCGGACAGAAAAGGCTCAGCGCCGAGAACGGACGTCAGAACCTTTGACCGACCGTGCTTGATAGCATCGTCCATGAACTTCATACGTTCTTCAGTGGACAGATTACTAACGTAGCTCCGAATCTCGGTTGGGATCGAGCCTGCAGATGCTTGCTGCTCCAATGGAGATGAAAGCGATTGATCCAGAGCATTCGCTGCTGACATTAGATCATTGCGTGCCTTATCAAACGTTCGCGTTATGGCCTCCTGCTTCTTTTCTGCAAACGACGCCGTGATGAGAACAACCTGCTCTGGGGTGCGCGCTCGGTTTTTTGCCGCGGCTTGTCGTGCGTCATAGATTTCCTTGAGCGACGTGATCGCCAGCGAGAAAGCGTTCTGCGCCGGAGCGAGGTATCCAGCGAAATCCTTGAATCCTTCGATGCCTTCTATCACTCCGGGATGGAGATCAATCGGAGGACTGTAGGGCGCTGTTCCAACTATGCCACTTTCGACCTTCATGCCGGGTGCGGGTTTGCTGACGGGGCGGTTGTAGTCGCGAAGCACTTTGTGCAGGTCGCCGACGGTGAAGGATTCTTCTGCCTCGCTGCTCATGTTGATGCTCCTGAGAAATTGGTGGCGGGCTTGCTGTGCACATACACGGTAGCGAGTTTGCGCGAGCATCTACAAAAGAAATTAACCCCTTGCGTATCGAACGCCGCAGTTAATGAGTTTGATGCGATAAAACGATCGCGCGCACGAGGGATACGAACATCATTGCGTCTCATCCGAGACCTGTCCTATTTTGCGGACGATGATCTACAAATCAGGAGAACGAAGATGGAAGCTAAGACATTCTCAAATCGATCGAATGCGCGGCGCGCTGGCGTCCAGGCTGGTGTCCCGGTTGAACTGGTCGAGATAACGGTCCACAAGAACAAAGGTGAGGTTCGATTCGGATTCAAGCGCAAAGCAGAACAGCCCGCAACGGCTGCACCTGTGGTCAACGAGCAGGAGCCCGCAGTTACCACACCAGCCCAGCGTGAGGAACGCAATGGCATCAAGCGTCCCGCACCGGGCGGAAAGTGTGCGGAGGTGTGGACGTTCCTTGACGCTCATCCAGGCATCACCGTGAAAGAGGCGAAGAAAAAAGCCGCTGACCACGGTTGGAATGCGAACAATGTCTCCGCGGAGTTTTATCAATGGCGGAAATTCCACGGCGTGAGCGGTCGTTCCGCAGAAGGTGCGCAGTAAGGGATAGAGCTGAATGAAGCGCCGCCCGCTGGTGCGTCAACACCGAGCGGACGGCTAACCACAACCGAACGCGGAGGTTCGATTAAATGGCTAAGAGCAATCGTAAACGTTGGAGAGTATCGGTCAAGTTGGCGAAAAACGGGCACGGACCTGCATTCGCGAAGGTCCTCGTCCCACTGCGGGAAGGCAAGGGGCTGTCCCAGGAGCAGCTCGCTGCACGGTCGAAGGTGTCGCTCCAGACCATCCGTCGCTATGAACGGGGTACGCGCGACCCTGGCATCATTGACATGATCCACATCGCCCTCGCGCTAGAGGTGGATGTTATGCAGCTATTCGATGAGACAGTGCGCAAGGGGAGGGAACTAGCGTAGTCATTAGGCTAGAGCCTGCGCAGCTACGACGAGCGGCCCTTGCGGGCCGCTTTTCGTTTACGCGATACGGGGCAATACGGGGCACGCTATGCTCGTTTTGCTGGCTGGTCGTCCCCACACTAGCGGGTAGCGCGCTCGCGCACTGCGCCCGACGCTACGCCTCATCTAGGTCCGTCGCACCGATCTCTATGGCTCGCTGAAGTAGCGCTGTAAACGTCGCTTCCTGCAGCCAGTTCTTTTCGCGCAAGGCTTTCGCTGCGCGATACGGATTCCACAGCAACACGTACTGACATGGACCCCCGGGGCCGGGCTTATAGTCGATAAAGCCGAGGTCCTTTAGCACGCGAAGATGCTCACGCCATGTCGTTACGTTTCGTTCGCCGGAGTACCCAGCTTCAAGAGCGGCGACAGCTTCCTGGTCGATCTTCAAAAAGCCTTCATCAAATACCCTGCACCACAGTGCTAGATACGACCTACCCGCAGGAATGGACTTGCCGCCAGTTACGTGTTTGGACACGTCCTGTATCAAGTTCATGAACATCGGCATGGTGCGCGGTATCGTGGTGAAGCCCTTGCGGGTGTCGTCATCACGCAGCCAGAGATCGCTGTCCTTGACCTCAGGCCACAGGTGAGCCCGCATCTTCAAGCTGCTTTGCTTTGCCTTACTGGCGCGCTTCTTCGCCTGCTTTGCGTTCAGCACGGTCAAGCCCAGAAGGTCGTCGACCGTTACCGGCTGTTGTTTCTCTGTAGTCGTCATGTGTGTATCGTCTCCAAGTTGAAGAGGCGCCCGAACCCCTATAGTCCGGGCGCACCACGCCGAAGGTTTTGGAGGCCTGCGCATGTTGGTTTTGGAGGCCTTGATGCGCTTAACAGCGGGCAGGGACAGTCTATGGAAAATCCTTTTATTTTCATTGGCTTAGAATTTCAAAGCCACTAACGCCTGTACAAAAACGCTGCAACTGAGATTCTGCGAGGTGCTGTTATAATCCAACTCAGAATTTGAGTTGTCAAATATGCCACGCATAGCCCACGCATCCCATTGAGCCTGTTTGGATTTTTTATAAAGTGCGGTGCTCGCTGTGCTCTGGTGATGGTGTGCTCACCGGTGCTCGCGGTGCTCTCGGGGTGAAGGGGAAGAGGGGGCGGGAGTTGCTGCTTACAGTGGGCTACCGCCGGGCCATCGGGCTCCCTGCTAACCACAGCTAGACGGCGAATCGCGCACGACTGCGCGGCAAACTCCATAACTGGTGGACTTACGGATTGCGCGGGTCAGTAGTGCAGCCGCTCGCTGCGGCAAAAGTAGGCGCACAACTGCACTTCTGCACAACTGAATGCAGGCCGGCATCCCGGCGGTGCAGATGTGCAGTTGTGCAGCAGTTTATGCCAACGGGCTTCTCTGCACTTCTAGGCAGTTTTATTTCTTCAGTTCATAAAAAATAGCGCCGCTTTGGCCCCGCGTGGTTATTACATCTCCTGCCGCCACCAGCTCCTCATCAGCGGCGATCAAGTGTCTTTTATTGAGCGGGCGGCCAATGGCCTCTGTAACCATGCCGCGATCAATCCTCTCGTAACCTTCGGTCAGCAGCTTCCTAATGGCGGCGACGATCTCGGCGATGCCTTGCTGCTTTGACGATGAGCGCGGTTCGTCCGCCTCTTCTCGGTCATCCTCCTTGCCCAGCGCCGCGTTCACTATCTCCTGCACAGCGTCGTAGCCCCACTTTGCAGGTGAAAGTTGCGCTTGACAGAGGACGCTATTGTTACCGTCGGGTCGTGTGGTCAGTATATGCACTGGTTCAGTCATGTATTCCGCCGCGAACGGGCCAGTCAGTGAATGCTTTGCCGCGACGATGACGAAGCAATCCTTGCCGCGTTGATCGCGTAGATGGATGAAGGCTTGGCGTGGTGAGTTTGTCCATGCCGCAGACCCTGCAACCATGTCGGTTAGCTGATCGTGCTTTCCTTTGTTTGAGTGACCTATAACCGCGATGGTTAGATCATACTTCTCAGCAAGACCTTTCAGGAAAGACATGAGGCGCTTCACTCCGCCGTCGTCGTTCGCACTCTCACCCTTGCCCCATGTGGTCAGAGCCACCGCCGTATCAAGCACGACGAGACGGAGAGGGCGACTTGAGATATGAATACCGTCCGCGGTGGATGATGCCTGCCGTATTGCAGGTTCCAAATGACTGTAGATATTAAAATCTGTCGCTATCGCTCTACCATCATCGTCCGTTGCTGTAACAATGGCCTTCACGGCGAATAGCGTTGCTTCGTCTGCGCCGCATTTGATGTGGCGGACGGTGATCCAGTCTATCACCTCTTCAGTGCTGATCCAGAGCGTGCAAGCATGATCGCTGACTCGTGCGGCTAGTGTGGCGAGAAAGGATGACTTTGCGGTAGCCCCTCGCCCAAAGAATCCTACGACCTGTTTCCGCGGAAGGAACGGATCAAAGAGATAATGCAGTTCTGTCGTTTTGCTGCTATTCATCGCAATCTCCAGAATCACGTTCTCGGGCTTTACCACACCGGGCGGGATGGATCTGCCTGTCTTAATCTTTGCGATCTCAAGCTCGGCTTGTTTTCCTTTGGCGTAGTTCTCCATGAACTTTTCTTGGCGCTCTTTTTCTCTTTTCCGTTCTTCTCTTTCCCACGGGGATTCGTCAAGTAACTTGCGAAACGCCTCGTTTTGCTCTGCGGTTGGCTTATCGTCGCTCGCCAATTTCCCTTGCGTAGGCCACGGTGCTGCTGTATGCGCGGCGCTATGGGTGTCGCCGCCTACTAAGGGGCGAGAGTCACCAGGCGCCGGTGTATTCGCCCCAGCGGGATCAGTGGCCCCTTGTGATAAATTGGGTGTTTGCCCTACGCTTTGTTTGTTCACTGTTGATACCTCGGGCGGCGCTGGGGCGAGTATCCCACGCCGCCCATTTCTTGAGCGGCGGCTTGCGATGGGCTTACCTGCGCGCGGGTGCGATAGGTAAGCGAGCAAGTTCTTTGAAACGACCAGCCAGTGTCCGCAAAATTCGATGTTTTATGGATTCAGGCGCTCAAGCGCTGATCGGCTTTTTGGCTGGTGCTGACGCGGGTCTGCGCCTCTAGCCACCTTTGGACGTTCTCTGGCTTGTAGTAGACGAGTCCGCCAACCTTCTGGTAATGCGGTCCCTTGGATTGGGTTCGCCAGATACGAAGGGTAGAGGGTTTGATGCCGAGCAATTCGGCAGCTTCAACGGTGTTAAGAAGGTCAGGTTTGGCCATGGTCGCGGCTCCAATGAGGGTGATTATTCCTCCGGCCGCTTGCCACATGGCAAACTTCTCGAAGCTCACTCCACCGGGTCTGATGACCGCCGGTATTGCGTCACGCTGGAGCGAACAAGCTGAGGGCTAAAAAACGTAACGCTGCTTTTATACGGCGCGGCGCGCGTATATGCAAGCTGATTACACGTGCTCAGTTCTCTAAGCACGTAGTTGCACGACGTTAGAGCCATCTGCTTGAGAGCGAGAGATCGCGGCTTTCATCTCAATCCAATCTGAGACTTTTTGGGTCTCCGGATAGAGATACTGCAAGCGTTTCGTTTCAAGGTAATGTTTCGTCGTTACTGTCTTCGGTTTGTGGCTAGTCAGCAGCTCCATCTTGTATAAATCGAGCCCTAGTTCCATCACTCCGTAGTTGATATGGGACCGGCGCGCGTCATGGCTGGACAGAACATCGTTGTTTTGGTTTGGTTCGGGTCTCTTTCCATAAACAATCCGAGATATTTCCAGCCAAATCTCGCGTGCGCCGCTCACATGAGAGCCAGGATTCTTTCCCGGAAATACGTAGGGATTCCCATTCACGCGCGGCCGCTCTCTTAAGAGGTTGGCGGCTTGCTTTGACAGTGGCAGCCAGATAGGGCGGCGATTCTTCGGGTCTGGAAGGTGCCACCAACAATCCTTTGCCTCGTCACTGAGGTTGACGCGATCCCAGGTCAGCTCTTGCGGTTCGTTTATCCGTGAACCGGTCAAGAGCATGAACATTGTTAGTTCGATACTAGACAACGTGGCGCGTTGATAGGTCCGATCACGAAAGTCTGAGAGCCAGTTCCATACTTCTCCGATCTTCCCGGCAGGTACATACGTATCACGCTCTCGGAGCGTTACCCAATGATCGCGTAGCGCGGAAACCGGGTTGTGGGTAATTAACGGCGTCCCGTCAGCTTTCTTGTATTGGCGCGCGGCAAAATTTATCAGCGCCCGCAGGATCGACATCGACTGGTTAGCTTGTCCCGGTGATCCATTCTCACGGTCTCCGCGCAGTCCTCCTGTCAACATTTCCCGGTATCGCCTGCGGCAGTAATCCTCTGTTATGGATAAAATGGGCTTGTGCTGGACAGTTTCAAAGGTTGTGGTCACATGACGCTCAATCTCCGCGCTGCTGCTGTCCTTCAGCTTTCCCGGTCGCGCCATGTATTCATCTGCAACCTTGCGCAGTGTGATCTTGGAGGCTTCCTCTTCTCGCTTTTGATCCTGAGGGTTAATGCCAAGACGCATATTGCGCAAGTGCTCTCGCGCTGCATCTCGTGCCTGCTCGACCGTGAAAATGCCGGTGGACCCGATGGTGATGCGGAGCACCTGTCCATTTATTCGTCCTTGAGCGATGTACGTGCATTTGCCTTTGCGGGTAAATCGCGCTCCAAATCCGCGGGTCTCAGAATCCCATTTGAAGGCGACTTTTACCGGTCTGCCTTTCTTGTCGAGCTTGTCGTATGGAAACTTAAACTCATCGATGCCACGTTTTGTCAGCTTGCCCACTTGGGTCTCCCATGTACGCGCGTTGTACGCAACATGGGTAAACGTAGGGCAGCCCTCGCCAACATCGCAATACACGTAAGTTTCTGTTCGTAAACGAAAACTTACGCGGGCAAGCGCCGATATATTTCCGTAAAATGCACGAGCCTAAAACTTGAAAACTGGCAACGGGGTAACCCGTTCGTGAGTTCGAATCTCACCGCTTCGCCACATAGCATCGCTTTCCAGCCGAAGGGAGAGGGTCTGCGGTGCGTGACGCGCTCATCTCTCTGATGAGAGAAGGTCCACAAGCGAACTATCGTCCATAGATGACGACCTCTCCACCGCGTTTCTCCAGGGCGATATCACTCTCCTTTTCAAGCAGCTGGATCAACGATTGTGGATCGTCGGCATCGAAGACACCCGAGTAGAGTCTCTGGGCTACGAGTTCACCTTCCACCCGAAATTGCGAGCTGCGGTTGTAGCGATTGAATTCCGCCACCACCTCTCGCAGCGGCGACTGTTTAAAAACGAGTTGTCGTTGACGCCATGCAGCGATCTGGTTTTTCTCGCTCGACTTCTGGTGCTCGATGATTCCATTGCCGAGAACCTGCGCCTCTTCTCCGGCTGACAAAGCAGTGGCGCTGAGTGTGCCTGAAGCATCCGCGGCCCGATCGGAAGACACGCTGACCCGTCCTTCGATCACTGACACCAAAGTACCGGCAGCGCGCCGGTAGACATTGAATTGCGTGCCGATGGCCTGGATCGTCGCATCTGAGGTGTGCACGCGAAAAGGCCGGGCCGGATCCTGCTGCACCTTGAAGAGCGCCTCGCCTGCGAGCAGTCGAATTTCTCGTGCCGTATTGGAGAACGAGACTTTCACATGCGATTGAGTGTTGAGGTGGAGAATGGACCCGTCGGGAAGCTCGAACACCCGCTGTTCACCCAGGATCGTGCGGTAGTCATTGCGCGGTCCTGGGTCGATGTTCGAGAGCTGCCAGGTCACGAGCAGCACCGCGATTCCCGCGGCCACGGCCCAGGTCCACGGTGCCAACTTGCGTCGCACTCGCGCCGCTTTCGCCTTGGCCTGACCTGGCGATGCCAGTTCGGCCACCTGCGATTCCTGCAATCGTCTCATCGGATAGCGCCTGTCTGGATCGAGGTGCTTGATCTCCTCGTCCAACGCCGTCATCAGCAGAAATCCTTTCACATGTCGCGAGGAATCCTTGAGCCAATCGCTGAACGCACGCCGTGCCTGTGCGTCGCCGTGCTCGAGGTTCTCGATCCATTGAGAGCTTTGTTCGGCGATCAGGCGGTCAAGCTCTTGGTAAGGCTTCATGGGATGTTTCCCTGGCATCAGCGGTCCCAAGCGAGGGCCATCAGTTTTGCGCGCGCCTGCACCAGATATTTCTCCACCGTGTGGACTGACAGGCCGGATACCTGCGCCGCCTCCTCATATGTCATCCCATCGCGCTTGCAGAGCAGCAGGACAGTGCGATGCGCTTCCGGCAGTTGGCCTAGAGCCCGATCGAGTTGCTGGCGCAGGTTGACCTGCTCTTCGAGTTCCGCGGGATCGAGGTGAGCCGGATGCTCGGCGGAGTGCTCGACCGCATCCGAGTCGAACACGATCCGGTCGTCGCCGCGTCTCGCCAGGAACTCCCGCACCACATGGAATGCAATGCCAAACAGGTAAGACCTGGGTTTGCGTACCAATTCCTCATCCTGCATGCGCAGCAGGCGGCTGAATACTTCCTGCGATACATCGTCCGCGCTGTCCGGATCGCGCAGTCGGTGCGCCAGGAAGCGGTGGAGCGGCGCCGCGTAACGGCCGAACGCCGCGGCGGCGAAGCCTGCGGCGGACAAGTCGTTCTTGCGGGGACGTTCGGACATCGGCGTACCTGATAAATGCGCGGTCCTCCACATAGAGTGTCATCTGGAGACCGAAGTCCGGTAGTCGGCCGCAACTACCGGGTTTGACACGCGCCGCGACACTCTAAGAACCGAGGCTCGCAACTTTCCCAATGCGGCGTATAACACGGGGAACACAATGAAGACATCGGGTGCCATCGGTTGGATTCTGGCCTTTTTCGCATTCTGCGCCACGGCCCTGGCTCAAACGCCACCGGAGGGGCGGCTGATGCTCAATATTAATTCTCAGCCTCTTGAAGATGCGCTCAACGAGTTCGCACGGCAGGCGAGTGTGCAAGTGCTCTACAAGTCGCTAATGGTCGAGGCCAAGACGGCGCCTCGAGTCGTGGGTGAATTGACCGCCCGGCAAGGATTGGAGAGGTTGCTGGACAATAGCGGACTGCGATTCGAGTTCATCAACGAGCGCACGGTGGCGATCCGTTTGGAGCCCAGCGCGGCAGCGACGCAGGACTCCACGATGAGGTTGGCTCAGGGGCAGGCGATGAGCTCGCCCGCGGCGCAGGCAACCCAGAACGAAGGGGGTGCCTCTACAAAACTCGATGAGATCGTCGTGACGGCGCAGAAGAGGGAGGAGAGCATTCAGGACGTCCCAGTTCCGGTCACGGTGGTCAACCCGCGGACTCTGGTGGAGAACAGTCAGCTCCGTGTTCAGGACTACTACAACAGAATTCCTGGCTTGTCGTTGGTCGCCGCGGGCAACGGAGGTGAGCCCATCATCGCGATCCGAGGGATTACGACCGGAGTCGCCACCAATCCGACCGTGGGGATCGTGATCGATGAGATTTCCTATGGAATGTCGGTGATCACCAGCGCTGATGCCGCTTCGATCCCTGACGTGGATCCCGGTGATCTGGCGCGAGTAGAAGTGTTGCGCGGTCCGCAGGGCACGCTCTATGGCGCCGCGAGCATGGGAGGGCTGCTGAAGTTTGTGACGATGGAGCCGTCGTTCGACCGCATCGGCGGCGACATTCAGCTGGGCAGCAGCATGGTCAGTCGCAGCAGTGACACCGGATACAGCGCGCGCGGTGCGATCAATATTCCGTTGACTCCCGAGCTCTCTATCCGAGCGAGTGGCTTCAAGGTGCGCGACCCGGGATACATCGACAACATCGAAACCGGTCAACGCGATGTCAATGAGCGGGATGCCAGTGGTGCGAGGCTCGCCGTCAAATGGCGCGCGTCAGATGCATTTACGCTCAAGCTCGGTGCCGTCTTTCAAGAAACCAAACGGCTGGGTACCGACGATGTCGATGTCACGCTGGGACAGAACTTGGAGCAGGGATTCCTGAAAGGGTCTGGCATCTACAACCGGAAGGTCCAGGCCTACGGTGCCACTGCGATCGCATCTTTGGGTGCGGTCGAGCTGACCTCTGCAACGGGCTACAGCGTCGATGAGTCAGCTAACAATGTCGATCTGACGACCTTCGGGAATGGACTGTTCATTCCGTTTGCTCTCGCGAACTTTGGCGTGGACCGCATGGCGACCGTGACGGATCGGGAGGTGAAGAAGTTCACCCAGGAGCTGCGGGCTTCGATTCCGCTTGGCGACCGGGTCACGTGGTTGCTCGGTGGTTTCTACACCGAGGAAGATACGTTCCGCTACGTGGATAATTCAGCGGCGAATGCTTCCAGCGGGGCCGTCGTGGGGTCGCTGTTCAAGACCACGCTCGATGGTCGGTTCTCCGAGCGCGCAGCGTTCAGCAATCTCACAATTGAATTGTCCGACCGCTGGGATGTACAAGCGGGTGGGCGTATCAGTCAGTACCGGCAATCGTATCCCAGCGTGCTGAGCGGCCCGGTGATCTTCGCTTTCTATGCCCGAGACCCGGTGATTTCCCCGGCGCGGCTCGCTGAAGACCGCGCAGTGACCTACTTGCTGACACCGCGCTTCAAGATCTCCGAGGAGATCATGGCCTACGCACGCTTGGCCTCCGGTTACCGCCCGGGCGGCCCGAATCTGAGCTGTGGAATATTCGCCGGCGTTCCCTGTGAGTTCACGCCCGACAAAACGGAGAACTACGACCTAGGAATCAAGGGCAACCTGCTCGGCCGCATGCTGTCCTTCGACGCTTCGATCTACCACATCGATTGGACTGACATCCAGATCGCGGGTGTGCGTTTCACGATACCGAACGGCGGGTTCACCACATACACCGGAAACGTCTCTCGTGCCAGGAGCCGCGGTGTCGAACTGTCTCTCGAAAGCAGGCCGCTGGCCGGCTTGACCTTTGCGGGGTGGGTTGCCTATGACGATGCCGAGCTGACGGCCGATTTCCCCCTCGGTTCCTCGTTTGGTCGAGAGGGTGACAGGCTGCCCTTCAGCAGCCGTCTTTCCTATAACTTGTCCACAGACTTTGAGAGAGCTTTGCAGGGGGCGCTGGTGGGAACGCTGGGGGTTTCATTCAGCCACGTCGGGGATCGCGCAGGTAATTTCCAGGCCACCGCCGGCCGGCAAATCTATCCGGCATACGACAGGCTGGATGTTCGAGCGGGGGTCAAGTATGAAGATTGGAGCCTGAGTTTGTTCGTGAACAACGCCACGGACGAGCGGGGGATACTGCGGGGTGGGCTGGATTCTACGCTGTATCCGAGCTACTTCACGTACATACAACCTCGTACGGTCGGTATCACGGTCGGCAAGGTTTTTTAGTTCGAGGCCGACCTGGCGGGTTCGATATTCGGGCGGAATCGATGCGTGGATCAAGACGCAGGCGTCGATGGGCCTCGAGCACTGCTGTTACGGTGGCATCACTGGTGCTGGCGCATCGCTCTCAGTCAGTGGAGACGCCGAGGGTATCCTCCGAGATCGATGCTACTCGGGCGTTCATCGAGTGGGCCAGGGATAGCGCGATCGCCCTATCGGTCGGTGAAGCGGCGCCGAGCCAGGAGGATCTGGCGCACCTCGGAGAAATCATCGGTGACGCAAGGGTCGTCTCACTCACTGAAGGGGTTCACTTTGCCCATGAGCCGCTGAGTCTTCGCAATCGTCTGTTCGAGTACTTGGTCCTTAAGAAAGGATTCACGACGATCGCCATCGAGTCGGGGATCGTGGAGGGGAGGGAGGCATACGATTTCGCCCGCGCCGGACGTGGCGAGATCGATCGCGCGCTGGCCACCGGTTTGAGCTGGACATTCGATCGACTGCCGCACAACCGTGAGCTTTTATTGTGGCTACGGGCGTATAACAGCGATCCTGCACACCGACGCAAGCTCGCATTCTACGGATTCGATCTTGCCGGTAGCCCGGCCAACAGCCGCGCTAGGCGAGGTCACCGGACCGCGCTCGATGCAGCGCTCGGTTATTTGGCCGAAATCGATGCTGAGTCCGCCGCGGCACTGCGCGACCGCGTTGCTTCGCTCCTGGACCGGATGGGCTTCGCCTGGCGCGCTAACGCCGATCACTCTGCGTATAGCGGGTTGAGCCTGGAACAGCGAAATGCCATGACCGCGACGATCGCCGATCTGATCGCGCTGCTCGAGCGAAAGGAGGCGGCGTACATTCAAGCCGGCACCCGTGAAGACTATCAGTGGGGCTACATCGCAGCCCTGAACGCCCGCGGCATGGACAACTGGCTTCGGCAGATCCCGCGACAATGGGTGCCGGTGAAATCGTTTTCCGAACTCACTTCGGAGCAGCGGGCCGTCATCGCCGCTGCGGGAAACGTTAGGGATCGCATGCAAGCGGACAATCTGGCGTGGATCGCAGAGCGCGAGGGTCCTTCTGCGAAGATTCTTGTCTTTGCGGAACGTGGACATTTGAGTAATGTACCGCTGTACAGAGACGTCACGGGCCATCGCGCGATCAGGCTGGATGTAGCAGGCACCTACCTCAAGCAACGGCTTGGCTCGCAACTCGTGACGATCGGGAACTCAATTGGGGAGGGGCGCGTGGGTTGCGACAGCGAATCACATGCGCTGATCAAACCGGTGGCAGGATCGATCGATGGTGTTGCGGGAGCGGTGGCTGATCACCCGTACGTGCTCGATCTTCGAAATGCGGCTCCATCTGCCATGCCATGGTTAGAGGGGCAACAAGCCTTCGGTCATTCATCTGCTCGCGCCACAGCTGCTCCCGCTCGAGCGTTCGACGTCATCCTATACATCGATCGCGTTCGTCCTGCCTGCTAGACTGAGCGCAGAGACGCTTGAAAGAAGTAACTTGCTGCGCCTTGAAAACTATTCGAGCAGTCGTCCAAACCGAAATGTCGTGCGATGATGGGCGATGCACATCGACACTCCACAAGGGCAGCTGCACGTCGATCTCAAGGGCGACCATGGCCCTGCTGTTATCCTTCTCAGCGGAGCCGGCATCGACAATGCCCGGTTGAGCTGGATGCGATTGATGCCCGTGCTGGCCGAGAACCATCGCGTCTTCGCGCCGGACTGGCCCAAACAAGGGAAGAGCGACTCGTGGCGGGGGAAGGCCGACCACGCCTGCCTCCTGCAATGCGTCGAGACGCTGATGGACCGTTTCGACCTGGAACGGGCGTCGTTCGTCGGGCTCTCACAGGGTGGAGCAATCGCGCTGTCCTGCGCGATCGAACGTCCTGAGCGGGTCGAGCGAGTGGTCGCCATAGCGCCAGCCGGGATCATCCGCTTTCCGCCTGTCGTGCATCAAATGCTCTGGCTGGCGGCCCGGCTTCCCTGGCTCACCTCGAGCCTTTCGCGATCCATGCTCCGCTCGCGAGCGCAGGTCGAAAGGCTGGTGCGCGGCGGGCTTTTCGCCGGGCCGTCGCCCGACTTCGACGCTGTCGTTGACGGCATTCTGACGGAGGTCCGGGAAAATGGCGTTCGGGCCTCGGACTGGCAGAACGGCTCGATCGGGTTCTGGCGCATGAAGGTCGATCTCATGCCGGAGCTGCACAGGATCGGATGCCCGGTATTGTTCATCCAAGGCGACAAGGATGTTGCCGTGCGCCCACGCTTCACGGAAGAGGCGGCAAGGCGTGTCGAGAACTCCGAGTTTGTTTTGCTGAAAGACCACGGGCACTGGGTCAACCGTCAGTCACCGGACAAAATCGCCGCGCTCGTCACAGCTTTTCTCGGCCGTCCGCAAGGTCGTTCCGGACCCCACACGCACGCCTGAGCCGGATATCATCGCCTTCCCGATCTTCGACAGGCTCGATGTCCCGCCCGGGACATAGACGACATCCAGAAAGTTGTCGCGTGGGTTTCAAGAATCTATGACGGTCGCACATGCGACCGTATTCGCGCCGGCGTCGAATGACGCCTTGTTATATTTCTTTGGAAAGTAATGTATAGGGTCTATCGCGCCGCGGCGCTGCGCGCGGCCAGGTCCGCGAGACCTTGCTCGATGTCTTTCGCGGGCACCCAGCGTCCCCGCACCATCACGCCGCGGCGCCTGGTGAGATTGTCCAGGCTCTGCAGCGGATTGGCGGCCAGCAGCACGAGGTCGGCCCGATTGCCGACCGCGACGGTGCCGAAGTTCGATTCGATCCCCAGCACTTCCCCGGCATACCGGGACACGTTGCGCGTGCCGCTCTCCAGCACCGCGAAGCGCGTCAGTCCCGCGGCCTCCATCAGCTTGAGCTCGTGCTGAAGTGAGAAGCCGGGAACGTTGAAGATCTGCGGGGAGTCGGTGCCCATGAGGATGGGTACGCCCGCATCGTGCAGCTTCTTCAGCAGGCTGCTGCGGAACGCGACTATCGCCTTCGCATCGGCCGGCTCTTTCGCGCCATACCGGCGCTTCGTTTCCCTCCACTCCTGACGTTGTTTGGCCGAAATGTATTTCATCTCCGGACCCTGCAGCATGCGGTCGGTGTCCACTGGCGAGACGAGGTTCTGCCACACGTAGAGCGTCGGCGTGTTGAATACGTGGCGCTCGATGGTGAGCCGGACGAGCCCGTCGAGCTTTGCTTTGTCGATGGCGGCGACCAGCTCTGCTGGGGGAACTTTCTCACCGGCCTTCAGCCGCTTGATGTTCGCATCAGAATACGAGCCTTCCATGTAGCCATCGAGATGGTCGACGCATTGCATGCCCGTCTCCAGCGCGTGCCGCAGCCCGACCGCTTCCGGAATGTGCCCGGCGAGGGTGATCTTGACCTCGTTCGCCGTGGCGATCAGCCGGTCCCACGTGGGGAGCGTGAGGCCTGGATGGATCTTGAGCAGATCGTAGCCGGCGCTCTTGTATTCGCGCACCAGCTTCTCGGCGATCTCCGGCGTCGGGGCGGTCTTGCCGTTGAGCGATGGCGCGCCGACATAAATGGTGGGCCCGAGGAGAGCGCCGCTCGCCAGCTCCTGGCGCATTGCGAGCTGGTAGTCGGCGCCGAGCATCCCGCGGATCGAAGTCACTCCGTTGGCGATGTAGAGGAACATCAGGTCCTCGAGGTCCTGCTGTGGCGGGCGCGTGCCCGGCGGGACATGCGCGTGCATCTCGGCCAGGCCGGGCATCAGATAGCCGCCTTGCCCCTCGATCCGCACGGCGCCGTCGGGCACGGTCACCGAGCCGGCGGGACCGATCTGCGCGATGACCCCGTCACGGACGATGACGGTTTGTTTGAGGATCGTGCGCTCCCGATCCATGGGGATCACGGTGACATCGACGAAAGCCTTCACCCCGCTCCGGGAGTCGGCGGCGGGTGCAGCGTCCGACGGCGGCGCTGCCAAAAAGGTCGATGCGACGAAGCAGAGCACAAGCACGGTATTGCGGATCATGATTCCTCCACTTGGAAGGCAGATCGTCGGGGGCGTAAGGTGCCCGCACAATATCTTGTGGCCCCTGGCGGCGCCAGCGCCATCGGAGATGAAGCTGGGCATCCCACCCCGCGTACACCGCCACCGCGGAACCAGTTGGGCCGCGTTCGCCCAAAGGCCTGGAACCGAAGACCCGAATTCTTTCCGGGGAGATCCGATGCGTACCTTTCCGTCTCTCGCAGGGCTGTCCACCGGCCCATGCTCCTTGCCAAATGGGGTGCGGCATAGTAAGGATGCGCCGGCATGAAAAAAGAATATCGCGAGCTGCGGCGCCGTCCGCTGTTGACGCCGCTGTGGCTGTCGGCCCTCGTCGGCCTGGTGGCGGTGGCTGCGATCGTGGGGCTGGTTTCGACCTTGACGACGACCACCGTCGTGGTGGTGCGCCATGCCGAGAAAGAGCTGAGCACCATCGACGATCCGCCGCTCAGCACGGCGGGCGAGCAGCGCGTGCAGGCGCTGGCGCGCATGTTTGGCGACCGTACCGCACCTCGCAAGCTGGCGGCCGTTTACACCGACGACACTCGTCGTACGCAGAGCACGGCGGCGTCCCTGGCGGCGCGGCTGGGGCTGTCGATCACGGTGGCGCCGGATGTCGAAGGGCTGCTGGGCAGGATTCGCCGGGAGCACCGCGGCGATAACGTGCTGGTGGTCGCGCAGGCCGGCACCGTGCCGGAGATCGTGCGGCGCTTGAGCCATGCGGATAACGTCCCGGCGATGGGCGAGGACGAATACTCGACGATCTACATCGTCACCGTTCCCACTTTGGGCCGTCCGTCCTTGTTGCGGCTGGCTTATTAGTCCCGTCAGTCCGCGCGCTTGCCCTTCGCGACCACCGGCTTGACCGGTTTCAGCCAGGAGCGGGTGTCCTGTGCCTTGCCGCTCTTCAGCCAGGCGAACACGACGGCGTGCCAGTGCACGCGCTGTACGTATTCGCGCGTCTCGTTGTAGGGAATGTTCTCGATCCAGATGTCGGCGTCCGTCGCGCGCGGCGGCAGCCAGCGTTGCGCGGAATTGGGGCCGGCGTTATAGGCCGCCAGCGCCACCGCGGGCTGGCCGCCGAAGCGATCGAGCAGCTCGCGCAGATGTGCGGCACCGAGCGCGACGTTGACGGCGGGATCGAACAGATCGGCCGAGGTCGGCAGTCGCCGTTTTGACTGGCGCGCCGTGCGGCGTGCGGTTCCGATCTGCAGCTGCATCAGGCCCAGCGCGTCGGCCGAGGAGCGCGCGTCGGGACGGAACAGACTTTCCTGACGGATGATGCCGTAGACGACCTCGTCCGGCACGCGGGCTCGTTTGGCTGCCGGGTGAACTTCCTCGTCGTAAGGCCGCGGGTACAGCAACGCATAGTCGTTGAACACCTTTTGCTGAGTGGCGGTCGCAACCGCGACGTCGTACCAGTTCCATTTCGCCGCCAGTGCGACGGCCTGTTTGCGCAGCTCGGGCGGAAGCGCGCCGGTGCCGTGCAGCCATTCCGTCAGCGCTTCGGCGCGCAATTGACAGAGGAACAGCTCGCGCGCGCGTACCAGCGCCGGTTGGGCGGCGATTTCATCGAGCTGCCCGGCGTTGGCGGATAATGCCCGCGGGTGAGGCTCGGCTTTGTGCTTCAAGCGTGCCGCGGCGATCGCCGAGTAATAGTTGTCGTCCGGTTGCAGTGACTCGTAGAGTTGGTGAGCCGCATGCGCATCGCCGGCATGCTCCGCGGCGCGCGCAGCCCAATAGCGCCAGCGCGCCTCGCCGCGTTGCACGGGCGACATCGATTCGATGGCGTCGCGAGCTTGATCCCAGTCGTCGGCCCAAAGCGCGGCGCGCGCTTTCCACGCCAACGCCGGATCGTCGAGCTTTTCCGCGGAGACGCGAGCGAAGTAACTCAATGCCTGCGGCTCGCGATCCCACGCGAGCGACAGAGCCAGGGGCAGGGCGAATGCGCTTGCGTCGCCGCCTTCCGGCGGGCGCGCGGCGAGCAGACGGTCGTAGCGCGCGAGGGCCGAACGGGAATTCCTGCGCGCCAGCTTGGTCCAGCCGGCGAGCAGCGCAGCCGGGTCGACGGGCTTGCCTTGAGCTGCGATCAGCGCATCGATCTCCCGCTCCGGCCGCTGCAACAGGTCCGCCCACTGGAGGAACGGCGCGGCGCGCTCGGCGGGCAGCTGCGCGGCGATCATGCGCGCGAACTCGCCTTGATCGTTTTCCAGCAGCAATCGCAGCCGCTGCTCGATGTGTTCCTCGCGGACGATGCCGTTCTGGCGCGCCCAACCGAACACCGGCTCGCACTCCTGCGGCAGTTGCCGCGGGGCCAGCCATTGCGCCAGGAGGTCCGTCGAGATCTCGGGGTCCATCGGAGCATCGGGGCGTTGCTGCGCGATCCTGGCTTGCAGGAAATAGCAGCGCAGCGGCGCATCGGCCGTCTCCCGGCGGTATTCTTTTATATAAGTGACCCAGTCCTGCCGTCGCGCCAGGCTCCGCAGCCATGTCGCCCTCAGGTCCCGCCCGACCGGCTCGAATTCATGGGCCTGCAGGAACGCGCGAGCCTGCTCATCGCCCGGCGCCGGGATCTCCGCGGTCTGCTCGAGAACATGTTGAATTCTCTTCGACACGAGGTAGGAATACAGCGGATACGCCTGCAAAGCGTCGCTGTCCGTTCCGAGCGTCCCGGGTTGGGCGTAGGCGTGCAGAAATTCATCGCGAGCCGGCTCGAGCGGATCGCCGGCGTATGCGCCGGCAAAGAGGAGCAGGGCGAGTGCAGCACCGAACGCGACGCGTCCTGAGCGTCCTGAAAAAAATATCCTCGGCGACACCGAACCCCCACCGATTCACGAGCGGCGAATATTACCGGTATATCTGCCGCTATGCGCACCAGCGGCTTTTCTCGGTGTTTTTTGATGATTTTGTCCATTTGTCTATCGCCGTCCAAACTCGGGCCCGCGACGACCTTGGCCTTCTTGTCCGCCCGAGCGCGGGTAGAATGTCCTTCTCGCGCATCAGGCGGGATGCGGCGGATTGAACATATGAGTCATGGCTGCCTCATCCCGGCCCATGGACGGGTCGGTATAGGCCGCTGCGGGAATGACGACTGCGAAGCCAAATGGCTGCATGGCGGAGAGCATCTTCTGGCCCAAGCCGCGCCCGCAGCTCCAGCCGAGATAGGCTGCGACCCTCAGGCAGGCGCAGCTCCTCCATAGAATGCACCCATTACTTCTGTACCGCTTCGCCGCCTTGTTGCGCCCATATGAAAGCGAGCACGCACAGGAACCCGACGGCCATCAGGACTGCGCCAACAGCTTGATTGACCATGGGAATTCTGACTCGGTTACGCCATGACAGTCCTGTTACAACGGCGCTGATCAGCATGCAGATTGGCCACGCAAAAACGGCTACCCCGGCGTCCAACAAACGCTCCCGGTACATGTCATCCGTTCCAGTCAGGCGCTGAAATCCACTGGATTGCCCTTCGACACGGCTGCCAATCCGGCCGCCATGTTCATCAATGTCTTTGTACGGTTTCGGATTTATGTTGAATACGATCGTGAGTACGGCAAGCACGACAAAGGTGACTGTGATCGCCCCGATCGACGCAAGGATGAGTGTCATGTTTCTTCTGTGGCCGAGCCCGGCCGGTTTTTAGTGTGGTGACGCACCGACTTATAGCACCAATCCGCGAGGGTTTCACGCACTCGTACGTACAGCCCGTCGCGTTCCTGGAGTTCCTGTATGCGCTTGCTTGAGTGCGCCCGAAAGTTCGGGTTGCCCTGCCTGTTGATGCCGGCTGCGTTTCTACGTTCCGCCGCGGACTATCTCAAATTCACGATAGTCCCGACTGCTGGCAGTCAGCTGCGCTTCGTGGGTTGCACCAAGTCGCGCAGTGAGTCCGTCTAATTTTCCGGCCGATACGCCGTCATGAAACGACTGGCAGAACAGCAAGTCAGTGCTGTTTCTGCCAGGCAATGCCGGTATACTCGCGCGGTGATGAATTCTTTTTCCCGCTACTGGATGTCCAGGCCGCTGGCCTTCGGCGTGCTGCTCGCCGCGCTGACGCTGCGCGCGCTGATTCCGAGCGGGTACATGCCATCGTCCGGCCAGCCGCTCGTACTTCAGTTGTGCCGGGTGGGACTGCCCGCCGGCGCGCAGCATGCGCTGGCTTCCAGTACCGATCCCGGCGCGCCGTCCCAGAATGTCGCCGATCCGGGACTTTGCTCGTTTGGCTTGAGCACGGGTGCAGCGCCTGCGCCTCAGCAATTGACGTTCAGCCTGCCGACATTTGCCGTCGAAGCGCCCGCGGCGGCTCCAGAGCTTCCCATTCTTCAGCCGCGGCGCCACGCCGCGCGCCAGCCCCGCGCCCCACCTGCGTTCTCCTGACTGAGAGCATCGACTGATTGACCGGACCTGTCTTGCAGGCTCCGGATGGATGGCTTTCCGGGAGAGCGCAATGCGTGTTTGCCATATGTCCCCGCTGGTGGGGGCCGCGATGTTTGTTTCGATGATGTCGGTTCCTTGGGCTGCCGGTGCGGTGGAGCAGATCACCGTGACCGGCGAGCGGTTGACCCCTACTGCGCCGGGCATCGAGTCGGCCCGCGCCGATGCCGCCCGCGTTCCGGGCGGATCGAGCATCGTCGGGCGCGAGGAGTACGCCGACGGGCGTGCGTCCACGTTGCTCGATGTCCTGGCATTGACGCCGGGTGTGTTCATTCAGCCGCGCTTCGGTGCGGAGGAAGCCCGGCTGTCGATCCGCGGCTCCGGCCTGCAGCGCACTTTCCACCTGCGCGGCATCTACCTTCTGCAGGATGGCGTGCCCATCACGCTGGCGGACGGCAGCGGCGATTTTCAGACGATCGAGCCGATGGCGCTGGCGTACACGGAAGTCCTGCGGGGCGCGAACGCGCTGCGCTATGGCGCGAGCACGCTGGGCGGCTCGATCAACTTCGTTTCGCCGTCGGGTCACGACGGGCTCGGCTGGCGGCCGCGGCTGGAGACCGGCGCATTCGGTTACCGCCGGGGATTCGTGAGTTTCGGCTGGGAACAGCCGCACGCGCGCGGCGGCGCGCGTACCGGCAGCGACGCCACAGGCCTCGACGACTACTTTCTTGCCGCATCCGGTTACGGGCAGGACGGCTATCGGCAATGGTCGCGGCAAAGCGCGGCGCGCCTTTCCGGCAATTTCGCCTGGCGCTGGAGCGAAGCGCTGGAGAGCCGCTTCTTTCTCACCGCCCTGCATTCGGATTCGCAACTGCCTGGCGCGCTGACACGAGCCCAGCTGCGCGACGATCCCACGGCGGCCAACGCCGGCAACCTGGCCGGGCGCCAGAAGCGCGATTACGATTTGTATCGCTTCGCCAATCGCACCGTGTACCAGGTCGGCGATCACTTCCTCGAGCTGACGCTCGGATACAGCTACAAAGATCTCTGGCATCCGATCTTCCAGGTCCTGCAGCAGCGCTCGCACGACTACCTCGCCGGCGTGAGCTACACCGGCCAATGGACGTGGGGCGGGCGGGACAATCGGCTCACCGCGGGACTCGCGCCGGCGTGGAGCGATCTGCAGGACGACCGTTTCGTCAACGTCGGCGGCCAGCGCGGCGCTCGTACGGGCGAAAGCCTGCAGCGCTCCGCCAATCTCACCGCTTACGCCGAAAACCATCTGAGCCTGACGCCGCGCTGGACCCTCGTGGCCGGCGGACAGTGGACGCAGGCGCGCCGGCGGTATGACGACCGTTTCCTGACGAATGGCGATCAAAGCCTCGATGCGACTTACACGCGCCTCTCGCCCAAGCTCGGGTTCCTGTGGCAGCCCACGCCGCAATGGACCGTTTTCGGCAACGTCAGCGGCAGCTTCGAGCCGCCGAGCTTTGGCGAGCTGTCCGGCGGGCCCGGTGTGGACCTGCTGGACGCGCAACACGCGCGCACGCTCGAGTTGGGAACGCGCGGCAACGGCACGGTGTGGCAATGGGACCTCGCCGTCTACAGCGCCGAAGTGCGCAACGAGTTGTTGAGCCTCAACTCGCCCACCGGCGACCCGCTCGGCACCGTCAATGCTCCGCGCACCCGGCATCGTGGCGTCGAAGGCGGTCTTGCGATCGCGCTCGCCCGCACGGTCTCCTGGCGGACGTCGGTGCTGCTCAACGACTTTCGTTTCGAGCGCAACCGCACGTATGGAGACAATCCGCTGCCCGGCCTTCCCAGGCAGATCTACCGCACCGAGCTCGGCTGGGAATTTCAACCCTCTTATACGGTCACAGTGTCGGGCGAGTGGGTGCCCCGGCGCTACGCGGTCGACATGGCCAATTCCTGGTTTGCCGACCCGTACGCGCTGATCGGCGCCAAGTGCTCGCACACCGTCCGCCGCGGCATTTCCTGGTTCGTCGAGGGCCGCAACCTCGCCGACCGCCGCTACGCGGCCTCTACCGGCGTGGTGGCCGACGCGCGCGGCCAGGACATCGCGCAATTTCTGCCCGGCGACGGCCGCTCGGTCTACGCCGGCATCGAATGGAGAACGAAGTGAGACCGATCATGCGACCGCCCTTGAAAACCGCCCTGATCCTGATCCCCGTGGCCCTGGTGCTCGGCTTTGTCGCGTCGAGCTGGCTGCACCAGGCGCAGAGCCCGCAGCCCAAGACGGACAACGCGCTGCTCTCGACCGGCATGACGATCGATGCGTCCCTGACGGGTCTGCTCGATGAGCAGGGCCGGCCGGTGGACGACGCGCGGTTCGCGGACCGCTATCGGCTCGTCGCATTTGGTTTCACGTCGTGCCCCGATGTGTGCCCGACGATGCTGCTGGGAGTCAAACAGGCGCTGGAACAGCTGGGCACGGAAGCGCGGAACATCGTGCCGATCTTTGTTTCGGTCGATCCGGAGCGCGATACGCCCGAGCGCGTGGCGGCCTATACGGCGTCGTTCGACAAACGAATCGTCGGACTCACCGGCTCCTCACCGGCGCTGGCGAACGTCGCGAAGAGCTACAAAGTCCAGTACTCCAAGCGGCCGATGGGGTCCGATCCCGCCGCTTATACGGTGGATCACACCGCGCTCATTTTCCTCATCGATCCTCAGCAGCGGATCCGCGCACTGGTTCCTACCAGCGAAGGGGCGCAGGGTGTGGCGCAGGAGATCGTGCAGGCATATCGCGCACTACGCCAGATTTCCGCAAGCCGGCCGTGGGCGCGCGCGACTCCCGCTGGAGCGCAGGTGGGCGCGGCTTACGTGGAGCTGCTCAATACCGGCACGCAGCAGGACCGCCTGCTCTCGCTCGAATCACCGCTGGCGGACCGGGTGGAGGTTCACGAAACCGGCATGAAGGACGGGATGATGACCATGCGGCACGTCGCCGGTCTCATCCTGCCGCCGAACAAACCGGTCCAGCTCGCGCCCGGCGGCACGCACATCATGCTGATGAATCTGAAGCAGCCGCTGGTGGCGGGCCAAAGCTTCCCGCTCACCTTGAAGTTTCAGCACGCCCCGGCGATCACGGTGACCGTGACAGTGGCGCAGACGCGGGCAGTGGCTGCGCCAGAGCCAGCGAGGAGCTGACCACCGGGCAATGACGGCATGCGGAATCCGGCTCGCCTTCCAGGCAGCCCGCCGTGTCACAAAGGTCGTAACGATGCGTGCGGAACAGCTCGAAGGCCGTTTGGTAGTAGGCGATCGCCAGATCATTCAACTGCGGCCGCGGTGAGACCGGGTGATAAGTGTCGGTCTGGCGGTCGTAGACGACGTCCTTGACGGATTTCTCCAGCCCCAGAATCGAAAGCGTGCCGTCCTTGTAGAGCGCGACATCGTAGTTGTGATTGAAGAAAGCCACGCGGTCTTGCGGCGGGGTACGCAGCGTGTCCTGCCCGAAGAAAGGAGCGTCATAGGGAAGCCCGAGCAGGCCGAGCACCGTGGGCGCGATGTCGACCTGCGTCGTGAGCTGTTCCACCACGCCGGGGCGGATATGCCGCGGCGAGTAGAACATCATCGGGATCTCGTAGGTCTTGAGCGGAATGTCGGCGCGGCCGTAGACGCGCGCGCCATGGTCGGCCACCACCACGAATACGGTATCGTCGAACCAGCTGTGTTTGGCGGCCTCGCGCAGGAAATAACCGAGAGCGAAGTCCGCGTACCGCACGCCGGCTTCGCGTCCACCGCCCTCCGGCTTCACTCCGGGAACGCCGGCCCTGAAAGTGAACGGCTTGTGGTTGGAGGTGGTCAGCACGATCGAGAAGAACGGCCGGCGCGGGCCGGGGCCGCTGCTCATGGCGTCGTAATACTTCATCGCCATGTCGAAGAGGTCCTCGTCCGCCACGCCCCAGATGTTCGCGAAGCGCACCGGCCCGGGGATGTCGTTGCGGTCGTGGACCTCGAAACCATTGCGGCTGAAGAAATAGTTCATGTTGTCGAAGTAGCCGTAGCCGCCATAAAGGAAGCTCGTCCGATAGCCGTGCTCCGCCATCACCGCGCCCCAATTGGCAATGCCTTCGTTGCCGGGGCGGCGCAGGATGGACACGCTCGGAATGGGCGGAATGGAGGCGACGATGGCCTCGAGCCCGCGCACCGTGCGCGTGCCGGAGGCGTACATGTGCTTGAACCACAGTCCCTGGCGCGCGAAGGCGTCGAATTGCGGCGTCCAGTCGTGCTGCGAGCCATAGAGCCGGCTGAACTCCGCGCCGAACGATTCGCTGGCCACGACGACGACGTTGAGCTTGCCGAGGCCCGCGGGGTTGGCGGGGAAACGGCGGTCGAGGCGTCCTTCGTTCAGACGGGTGAACTTGCCGCCGCCTGTCGCGAGCTGCGTCGCGAGGTCGGCGAGATTGCGGTGCGGATCGCGGGTGATGTAGTAAGCGTGGTAGTCCATCTCGTTGGTGCGCAGCGCGCGGAAGAAGGTCCCGATGCCGTTGGCGGCAAGCTCGTTGGCGACCCGATTGGCGGAGAACGTGAAGTCGGCGGTGCTCGGGCCGAGAACGGCCGCCGCCAGCAGTGCCGCGAACACCGCAAACGCAACGGTGCGGGAGCGCCAGCGGCTCGCAGCGCAATTGCCGGGCGTCAGCTGGCGCCGAAATACCTGGATACAAACGGCCGCGGAAATGGCGGCGACGATGGCCAGCGCCGCGACCGGATACTCGATGCGGATGTCGCCGATGATCTCGGTCGGATACATCAGATAATCCACCGCCACGAGGTTCAGACGGCCGTCGAACTCGGCGAAGAAGAAGTACTCGATCGCGGCAATGAAGATGAGCGTGCACAGCCAGAACGCACTGCCGGCCAGCACGATCGCCCGCACAGTCCTGGAGTGGTAGCCGCGGTCGGGCACGAGCCATAGGAACACCGCGAACGGGGCCAGCAGATACAGGCTCTGCACGGCGTCGGCCAGCAGGCCCGCCGGCAGGATCCAGCTCAGCATGGGCGCGGTGACCTGCGCCGCGCGGCCGAAGCTCCACCACAGCGCCAAGCGCAGAACCAAGCCCACCCCAAGGTAGACGGCGGCCAGTGTCAGCAGCGCCTGGAATCGTGCGGAGGACTCCAGAGCGCGCTGCAGCAGGCGGGGCGATTCAGGGGATCGGGGCTTCGATTGGAGTTCTGGGGTCGATAACATCGTGTGGTATGGTTTTTTCGGACACCGGCATGGGACCGGCTTGAACGCCCGTTTCAGGTAGGACGGGGCGAGCGCCCTGAATCAATCGCTTTGCAGCGGGTGGGCAAGGCCGGCCGGGAGCCGATTGATCGGCGGGGTTCGCAACGTCCAATCACCAGGCATGACAGTCAGAGGCCGGATGTGAGCGAGGACCGGGAGCTGGTAAGGCGGATGCTGGCGGGCGAGGAGCGCGCTTTCACCGCGTTTTTCGACGCGTATTTCGCGCGCGTGTACCGCTTCGCGCTGCCCCGGCTGAACGGCGAAGTCGAGGCCGCGCGCGACGTCGTGCAGGCGACGTTGAGCAAAGCGGTCCGCAAGCTCGCCCAGTACCGGGGAGAGGCCGCGATGTTCACCTGGATCTGCCAGATCTGCCGCCGCGAAATCGTCGACTATCTGCGCGCCCATCGCCGCTACGCGAGCCGCGTGACTCTCCTGGAAGACCGGCCGGAGCTGCGCGCTGCGATCGAGTCGATCGAGGCGCCGGAGGAGTACGACCTGATGAGCCAGTACGGGCGCGAGCAGACGGGGCGGCTCATCCAGGCCGTGCTCGACCGGCTGCCCGCGCGGTACGGTGACGCGCTGGAATGGAAATACATCGACGGCCGGTCGGTGGAGGACATCGGCGCGCGCCTCGGCATCGGCCACGACGCCGCGCAATCGCTCCTGGCGCGAGCGCGCGGCGCGTTTCGCGAGGCGCTGGAGACGGTGTTTGGCGCCGCCGCGCCGGACCTGCTGGCCGCGCTCGAGAAGTGATGACCCGACATGAGTGACGAAGAGCGGAAATACGCGGAAGAAGACGGGGCGGAGGCCGATCTCGGGCGCATCCTGCGCACCGCCGGCCGCCGTGTAGACCCGCCGCAATCCATCGAGCGTGAAGTGCGGGCCGCGGTCCGTTCCGAATGGCAGGCCGTAGTGGCCGAACGGCACCGCGACCGGCGCCGGTGGATGGGCATTGCGGCGGCCGCCGTGACTTTGATTACCGCGGGGCTGTGGCTGACGGTTACGGTGTTCAATCCCGGCGCCGGGAGCGTTGCCAGCGTGGCGCGCGTCGTGGGTACCCTGGAAGCGGACGGTGGTCTGTTCTCGCCGGCACGCCGCCTTTCCGCGGGAGAGCCGATCCGGGTGGGCGACAAGGTGCGCACGACGGCCGCGGGCGGGGCGTCGCTGCAGCTGTCCAACGGCATTGGTGTGCGTCTGGATGCAGCGACCGACGTCAAGTTCGTCGGTAACGATCGCCTGGAAGTCAAAGCAGGCGCGGCGTATGTGGATACCAAACAGGACAACGCGCGCGCCGTTGCCGCGTTGGTGCTGGCGACTCCGTTTGGAGCGGTGCGCCATCTGGGTACTCGGTACGAAGTGCGGGTGGCCGCGCGGCAGCTGCAGGTTACGGTGCGCGAAGGACGTGTCGTATTCACCGGGAACAACGGCGATACGCAGACGGGAGCGGCGGGGGAGCGCCTCACGGTGGACCCGGCCGGCCGGATCGGCCGCACGCGCGTGGCGAGCGACGCGGCGGAATGGAATTGGGCGAACGCGCTCGCGGCGCCGTTCGCCATCGAGAACCGCTCGCTGGCGGAGTTCCTGGAGTGGGTGGGGCGCGAGCTGGGCCGGGATATCGTGTACGCCACGCCGCAGGACGAGCAGGAAGCGCGGCAGGTGATCCTGCGCGGGTCGATCGGCGCGCTCGCGCCGCGGGAATCGCTGATGGCGGTGCTGTCGACGACGCGGCTGCACGGCCGCGAGACCGACGGACGGATCGTGATCGAAAGCAACTGAGCCCGTGGTAACGCCGATCGCCCGCTGTTTGATTCTCTAAGAGCTGAGCTTGGTTGAACGCCGGCGGTGACCGCCAAGCCTCCTCACCTGGCACAGCTCCGGTGCCATTCCGACGTCGGCTGTTCGAGACGCGCGGAGGCTGCGACCGTTCGGGTACCATCTCCTCCATATGCGGCTTGCCGTAGGGATACTGCTCATCCTGCTCGTCCAACCTTTGCACGCGGCCGGCAACCACTACGCGGGACGTCCCGTTGCCGAAGTGCTCGAAGAGTTGCGCGGCAGCGGTCTGGCGCTCATCTACAACACCCAGCTCGTGCCGCCGACGCTGCGCGTCGCGCAAGAGCCGCGCGCGGCCGATCCGGAACAGCTGCTGGCTGAGATCCTGCGCGAGCATGGATTGGCGCTCTCGCGGCTCGCCGAGCGCGCCTATGCGGTGGTGCGCGCGCCGGCCGAGGGGCCGGGGGGACGTCAGGCGGACGCGCCCGCTGACGCCGGGCTGCAGGCCGAGGAAGTCATCGTGACCTCCAGCCGCTACGGACTGGCGGCTGCGCAACTGCAGCCGAACACCGTGTTCACGCGCGAGCAGATCGAGGACATGCCACGGCTGGGCGACGAAACGCTGCGCGCGGTGCACCGGCTTCCCGGCGCGGCGAGCAACGGTGTCTCGGGGCTCGCGCGCATCCGCGGCGGCGAGGAGAACGAGACGGCGATCGTTCTCAATGGCCTGACGCTGTTCGAGCCCTTTCACCTCAAGAATTTCTTCGGTCCGATCAGCCTAATCGATTCGCGGCTGCTCGCGGGAATCGACGTCCATACCGGGGGATACACCGCCGGCTACGGCGAGCGCATGAGCGCGGTCATCGACGCGCGTACCCTGGATCCGCCGCTGTCGCCGGTGGCCGGGCGCGAAGGCAAGAACTACTACGAGCTTGGCGTGAGCGCATTCCATACCAACGGGCTTGCCAGCGGTCCTTTCGATGGCGGCCGCGGCGGATGGCTGGCGACGGTGCGCCGGAGCAATCTCGACGAGGTGGCGCAGTTCAACGAGTCCGACTACGGCGAGCCGAATTACTTCGACGGCTTCGCGCGCGTCACGTATGCGCTGTCGCCGCGCACGCGGCTGGCGGTCAACGTCCTCGGCTCGCACGATCAGGTGCGCGCACAAACCACCGGCGACATCGAACGCAGCCGTGCCGGCTACCGCAACCGGTATCTGTGGGCCGAATGGGAGCACGACGGCGAGAACGGTCTCTACACCCGTCTGATCCCTTCGGTCACCGCCGTCGACAATGACCGCAGCGGAAACGTCGACGATCCGGCGGGCGTCGTGGGGCAGGTTTACGACCATCGCGAATTCCAGGTCGTGGGGCTGCGCTACGAGGGACGTTACGAGCCGCGCGTCGCGACGGGCCGCCTGCGGCACCAGTGGGGCGCCGAAGTGCGCGCGCTGGAGGCCGGATACAGCTACGCCAGCTCGGTGCAATTCGCCGACCGCTTCCTGCTGCCCGTGCTGTCGCTGCCGGCCGGTACGCGCGCCCTCGATCGCCGTTTCGAGCTGGAGCCGGGCGGGGAGCAGTACGCGGCGTGGTGGAGCGTGCGTGCTCGTTTGTCGACGCAGCTCGTCGCCGAGGCCGGGATTCGGTGGGACGCGCAGACCTATACCGGCGCAGGCCTCGATGAGCAGCTCAGCCCGCGGCTGAACCTGCTGCTGGAGCCGAGCGATGCCCTGCGGTTGCGGGCGAGCTGGGGGCGTTTTTATCAGCCGGAAGGCATCCACGAGCTGCAGGTGGAGGACGGCGTGCGGCAGTTCTTCCCGGCGCAGCGCGCGGATCACCTGATCTTCAGCCTCGAACGCGATCTCCCGCAGCAGGTGCAGCTGCGCGTCGAGCTGTACCGGAAGGATTACTCGCGGCTGCGGGCGCGCTACGAGAACATGGTCGATCCGCTCGTGCTGCTGCCCGAGCTTCAGTTCGATCGCATCCGCATCGAGCCGGATGCCGCGCACATGCAGGCGGTCGAGGTTCTGCTGTCACGGCGCAGCGACGCTTCGCAGGACCGCCGCTGGAATGGCTGGATCAGCTACACGCTGGCGCGTGCGGAGGATCGCTTTGGAGGACGGGAAACCGTGCGCAGCTGGGACCAGCGCCACGCGGTGCAGGCGGGCGTCGATCGCACGGGCCGGTACTGGGATTTCGCCCTGGCCCTCACCTGGCATTCGGGCTGGCCGATCACCGCGCTCACGATCGATGCCGCAGGCGCGGGTGGAACGCCGGAGGTCGAGCCGGGTCCGCGCAACGGCGAGCGCTTGAAGGACTTCGGCTCGGTCGACCTGCGGCTGAGCCGGCGGTTCCCCTTGCCCCGCGGTGAATTGTCCGCTTACGGCGAAGTGACCAACGCCTTCGACCGCCGCAATCCGTGCTGCCGGGAATATACGGCGCAGGTCGGCACGGACGGACGGCTGCAACTCGAGAGCCGCACGCGCTCCTGGCTGCCGTTCGTGCCGTCGGTGGGCCTGCTGTGGAAGTTCTAGCTCACAGATCGATGTCGGTCGCGAGCACCATGACGCCCTGGAGCGGCATGCGGAAAAATTCCGCGGCCTGAGCGCTGCGCCGCTGCAGCCAGGCGAAGATGCGCATCTGCAGCCCTTCCCATCCGCCGCGCGGAATGGCGCGCACCAGGTGCCAGCCGATGAAATAGGACGTCTCGCCCTGCGTGATGCGCAGGCCCCGCAGCCGCGCGGACCGCAACGCTTCGCCCACGTCGGGCGTCTCCATGAAGCCGAAGCGGGCCTGTACCGCGTAAACTCCCGGCAGCAGCTCCTTGGCCGTGGTGCGCGCCGCGGGGTCCTCGCGCGGGGCGCGCAGGATCTTCAGGTGCAGGAAGATCGTTTGTTCGTGATAGACATGGTTGTGCTTGAGGTTGCGCAGGAAGGCGGTGGGCGCGAACCCCTCATGGCTGACGAGGAAGACCGCCGCGCCCGGCACCCGCGTGGCGCCCTCCAGGAGCCTGGCCAGCTCCGTGCATGGAATCGCCCGCTCGCGCAGACGCTGGCGCAGCCGTATGCGGCCATCGCGCCAGATGATGAAGATGGCGAACATGATCGCCGCGAGCGACAGCGGCACCCAGCCGCCGTCGTCGACCTTGGTTAGGTTGGCGGCGACGAAGGCGAGGTCGATCAGCAGGAACACGCCAAACAAACCGGCGACCTGCCACCGGCGCCAGCGCCACACCATCCGCGCCGCGAGCGCGCCGAGAATCGTGGTGACGAGCATGGTGCCCACGACGGACGCGCCGTAAGCCGCCGACAGGGCGCTGGAGCTGCCGAAGCTCACGACGAACAAGATGACCGCGGTCAGCATGAACAGGTTGGCCGCCGGCACGTAGATCTGGCCATGCGCCGCGGAGGAAGTCTGCACCACGCGCAGACGCGGCAGCAGGTCGAGCTGCACCGCCTGGCGGGTGATGGAGAAGGCGCCCGAGATCGTGGCTTGCGAGGCGATCACGGTTGCCGCGGTAGCCAGCATCACGAGCATCGGCAGCATCGCCGCCGGGCACAGCGCATAGAACGGCTGCGTGCCGGCCGCGGTCGGGGAGAGCAGAAGCGCTCCCTGGCCGAAGTAGTTCAGGATCAGTCCGGGCCAGACCAGGGTGAACCAGGCGATGCGCACCGGGCCTTTTCCGAAATGGCCCATGTCCGCGTACAACGCTTCGCCGCCGGTCACGGCCAGGAATATCGCGCCCAGAATGACCAGCGCGAGACCCGGATGAGCGCACAGGAGCTGCAGTCCGTGGAGCGGGTTCAGCGCCAGGAGAACCTGTGGCTGGTGCACGATCTCGCGCAGGCCGAGGAGGCCTATGGCCACGAACCACAGCATCATGATCGGGCCGAACAAACGGCCGATGCGGTCCGTGCCGCGCCGCTGGATCGCGAACAATGCGACGATGATGCCCAGGGTGATCGGCAACACCGCGCCCTTGAAGTCGGGCGTGAGCAGCTCCAATCCCTCGACGGCGCTCAGCACCGAGATTGCCGGCGTGATCAAAGCATCGCAGTAGAACAGCGCCGTGCCCAGCACGCCGAGCGCGATCGCGCGCTGCGCCCACGGCCCCCACAATCCGATGCGCCGCTGCACCAGAGCCAGCAGGGAGAGGATGCCGCCTTCGCCGTCATTGTCCGCGCGCAGGATCAGCGCGACGTACTTGAGGGTGACGATGAGGAGCAGGCTCCAGAAAATCAGCGACAGCACGCCGAGCACGGCGGCGGTGCGCTCGATCTGCGGGCCGACGGCCGCCAGGGATTCACGAAACGCATACAGAGGGCTGGTCCCGATGTCGCCGTACACCGTTCCCAGCGCTCCGACGACCGCAGGGAAGGACGAACGCAAAGTTTTCATTGACGTCGATGGGGCCCGGCTGGATCGAGGGGCGCGAAGCTTATCGGGGGACGGCGTGTTGACTCCATAGGCAACTTAGGAGTAGGGGCGCCGCGCGCGGGCGTAAGAGCGGGCTTTGTCAGGCTTTCGCGGGCACGCGACACCGCACGCGCAGGCCGGGCTTGTTGTCGAGCAGCTCCAGCGTCGCGCGGTGCAATCGCATGACTGCCGCCACCAGGCTCAAGCCCAGCCCGCTGCCCATCTGCTCCCGGTCGCGCTCCAGCCGCACAAACGGCCGCAGCACCTGGCCGATCTTATCCTGCGGTATGCCGGGACCGTCGTCGGCGACGTCCAGTACGATCGTGTCCGACTCGTTGCGCACGCTCACGTGCACGTGGCCGCCGGCCGGCACGTATTTCAGCGAGTTCTCCAGCAGGTTGACGACGGCCTGCGCGAACAATTGACGGTTGCCGGAGGCGTTGGCCGTGGCAGCAGCGTCGCAGGCGATCTCGATGCCGCGCTCGGCCGCCTCCGGGCGGTACAGGTCCACCAGCTCACGCGCGAGCGCGGCGATGTCGATGACTTCGGCGGCGGCGACGAAGTCCTGGCCCTCGGCCTGCGCGATCTGCACCAGCGTGCCCAAGGTCCGCTGCACGCGCTCTAGCTCGCGCAGGGTCGCTTCCATCGTGCCGCGCACCGCGGGCTCGAGCTCCGCGTGCTCCAACGTGTCCTCCAGGCGCACGCGCGCGCGATACAAGGGTGCGCGCAGGTCGTGCGAGGCGCTGTCGAAAGTCGTCCGCAGCGTATTCGTTTGTTGCTCGATCCGCTCGAGCATGCGGTTGATCGCGCTCGCCAGCTCGTCGAACTCGTCGTGCGAGCCGTCCATGCCCAGCCGGCGCGACAGGTCCCCGGCCATGACGGCCTCGCAGGTCGCCGCCACGCCCAGCACCCGCCGGCGCACGCGCCAGCGGTAGCCGAAGCCGATGAGGGTGGCGAGCGCGATGAAGAGTCCGATGCCGGCGACCAGCGCCGTGCGCAGGCTCTGGAAAAACCGCCGCCGCTCCAGCAGGTCGCGGCCGACGATCAGCCAGTAGCCTTCGGTGAGGAAGAACGTGCGCGCGCGCACGGGATGGACGACCGTTTCCTCGCCCCGGCGCGACTCGATGTTGAACTCGAACCAGCCTTCGCGCGTGGTGCCGAGCGTGGGCCACTGGCTGATGTTGCCGGCCACGCGCCGGCCGGCGGCATCGGCGAGGAGGTAGATCTCGCCGGCCTGCCCCCAGTCGTCCATGCGCAGGCGCAAAGTGCGCACCAGGAGCATCAGCCCGCCGGCATTGTAGTCATCGCGCAGGTTGCGGATCTCCGCCTCGATGATCGCGTCGGTCTCGCGGTCGAGAACGCGAACGGTGAGGAAGTAGACCGCGGCCAGCAGCGCGCAGATGCCGACGCTGAACACCGCCACGTAAGCCGCGGCGAGCCGCGCGGAGGACAGGCGTAAGGGTCCGACAGGCCGCCGAAAGATCATTTCAACGACTTTCTCGACATTTTACGCAGCGCTTTCCCGCAGGACATAACCCGCGCCGCGTACGGTGTGGATCAGCGGCTTGTCGGCCCCCTTGTCGATGGCGTTGCGCAACCGGCTCATGTGCACGTCGATGATGTTTGTTTGCGGATCGAAGTGCAGGTCCCAGACGCCTTCCAGCAGCATCGTGCGCGTCTGGACCTGGCCCGGACGGCGCATCAGGAACTCCAGCAGCTGGAATTCCTTGGCGGTGAGATCGATCGGCCGTCCGGCGCGGGTCACCTCCCGCGACAGCAGGTCCATCTCCAGGTCGCCGACCTTCAGCCGCGTGATCTCCCCGCTCGAGAACGACCCTCGACGGAGCAGCGCCTCGATGCGCGCCAGCAGCTCCGAGAAGGCGAACGGCTTGGTGAGGTAGTCATCGCCGCCGGCCCGCAGGCCGCGCACCCGGTCATCGACGGTGCCCAGCGCGGAGAGGATCAGGACCGGGGTGCGGTCGCCCTGCTGCCGCAGGGTCTCGATGATCGACAGGCCGTCGAGATAAGGCAGGCCCCGGTCGGCCACGATGGCATCGAAGCCTTTCTTGCTGGCCTTGAACAGGCCCTCGCGCCCGTCGGCCGCGTGCTCGACCGTGTAGCCGGCGTCCTTCAGCCCTTTGTTGAGGTACTCGGCCGCCTCCAGGTCGTCTTCGATGAGTAGCAGTTTCATAGCCGTCCGCCGCAGCATAGGGGGCGTGGCCCCGCCGGATCAATTCTAACGTCCATGGCACGGGTTACGGCCGGGTTTGCGCCGCGGCGCTGGTCTGCGGCGCTGCTGGTCTACGGCCATGGCCCGGAAGGCCGTCAAGGGGATGGAGATCGGGATGGACAATGGCGATGAACAACACTTAATACCGACTTAACGCCGCCGGGTTTGCGCTCGCTTAGAGTTTGCCGGCCGCGCGGTGGCGCGGTGTAACCGAACCGAGGATAGCGCTATGAAACTGATGATCTCCATCGCCGCTACGCTGCTGCTGGTTGGCGGCACGGCCCTGGCGGCCGGCCCGGATTCGAACAGTACGGGCGCGACGGGCCATTCCTACAAGCACGCGGGAATGAAAAACTGCTCGAAGGAAGCGACCGCCAAAGGGTTGAAAGGCGAGGAGCGCACGAAGTTCCTCAAGGAATGCCACGCGGCGGCGAAGCAGAATCGGGATCAGAACCATAGTTGAGCCGGAGTGAGCTTGAGGTGAGCAAGGCCGGCCGGGCCGGCACTGTAGGTACGGCGTCCGCGGCGAATAAAACGCCGCGGACGTTCGTTTTTGGGAATAGCACTCGCGGCGCGCCCCTCCCCGTCATCCCACGTGCAGCGGAACAAACAACTGCTGATCTTCCCGCTGGATCAGCAGCGCCAGCGTGGCGCCTTTCTTTGCCGCCGATTTCAACTCCTGCAGCGACTTCACCTTCGACCCGTTGACGCCGAGGATGATGTCTCCCGGCTCGATACCGGCGAGCGCGGCGGGGCCCGAGACATCCTCGACGACCAGGCCGCCTTCGGTATTCGCCTCGCGGCGTTCCTGCGGCGTCAGCGGGCGCAGCGCGAGGCCCAGCCTGCCAGTCTCGTCGTCACCGCGATTCTGCGCGTTGCGGTTCTTCGGCTCCTCCAGCGGCTCGACCTTGACCGGAATGGTCCTGGTCTGATGGTCGCGCCAGATCTCGAGCTTGACGGTATTGCCCGCGGCGGTGTTGGCGATCATCTCCGGCACCTGCGAGCTGGTCTCGATGACGCGGCCGTCGATCTTGAGGATGACGTCGCCGGACTTGAGGCCCGCATCGGCGGCAGGGCCGTCGGATTGCACGACGGAGATCAGCGCGCCGCGCGGCCGGTCGAGGCCGAAAGAATTGGCGAGCTGCGCGTTGACTTCCTGGATCTGCACGCCGATGCGCCCGCGGCTGACCTTGCCGGTCTTGATGAGCTGGTCCTTGACGCGCGTGGCGACCTCGATCGGCACGGCGAAGGAGAGGCCCATATAGCCGCCGGTGCGGCTGTAGATCTGCGAGTTGATGCCGACCACCTCGCCGCGCATGTTGAACAGCGGTCCGCCGGAGTTGCCGGGGTTGACGGCCACGTCGGTCTGGATGAAGGGCGTGTAGTTGCTCTCGCCCGGCATCGAGCGGGCGGTCGCGCTTACGATGCCCGCGGTCACGCTGTTCTCGAAGCCGAAGGGCGAGCCGATCGCCACGACCCATTCGCCGGGCTTGAGTTTGGAGGCATCGCCCACCATCACCATGGGCAGGTCATGGGCGTCGATCTTCAGCACGGCGACGTCCGAGCGCTCGTCCGACCCGATCACTTTCGCGGTGAACTCGCGCCGGTCGGTCAGCTTCACGGTGACCTCGTCGGCCTGGTTGACGACGTGAGCGTTCGTCAGGATGTAGCCGTCGGGGCTGATGATGAAGCCCGAGCCTTCGCCGCGCGCCGGCATGGGCGTGCCGCGCTGCTGCGGGATGCCGAAGCGGCGGAAGAAATCGTAGAACGGGTCCTGCGGCGACAGGCCCGGCATGTCGGCGACCTGCTGGCGCTTCTGCACGACCGCTACGTTGACCACTGCCGGCCCGAAGCGCTCGACCAGGCCGGCAAAATCGGGCAGGGGGCCGCTGGCGCCGGGCGGCACCGCGGGCGCGGATTGCGCGAACGTGACCGCCTCCCCGGCCTTCGGCATCACTTGCGCCGAGGTTATGTCCGAAGAGCACGCGGTGAATGCCGCGGCGGCCAGTACGATCGACAAGGTCCACTGTTTGTTCATGATGGTGAGTCTCCGCCAATGCGAATCTTACGGATAAGATGCGGGCGGCCGGCGGAAAGTTTGTGGAATTAACGAGATTTAAGACATTACGGCGTCGTAACCGGCGCGCGGCCAGCGGCGAAGCACAGACCCGCCGGGACCGCCATGACGGGCGCGCTCATTTGACCAGCAACTCCTTCATGCCGCCTGCGATCAGGGTGGAGACATCGAGCAGGATGCGCGGCAGCGCGAGGCCTCCCGGCCCGACCAGGTAGCGCGGCTCCCAGACGGGGTCGAACTTGGCCTTGTAGCGGCGCAGGCCGGCGAAGTTGTAGAAGTGCTCGCCGTGGCGGAAGACGAAGTTGCCCACGCGATGCCACGCGGGCGCGAGCGGATGGCTCTCCAGGCCCGCGAGCGGCGCCATGCCGAGGTTGAACCAGCGGTATCCCTGCGCGCGCCCCCACAGCATCAGCTCGATGAAGAGATAGTCCATCGCGGAGCGAGGCGCGTCCGCGCCGAAGCGCATCAGGTCGACGGAAAGCTCCGCGCGCGTGCCGCTGCTCCAGAGATTGGCGAAGGCCACCGGCACGCCCTCGGCCGACACCACCGCAACGTCGAAATGACGCAGGTACCGGGGTGAGAACGCGCCGACCGAGAAGCGCTTCTCGGCAGTGGCTTTCTCCTGCAGCCACTCGCCGGAGATGCGCTGCAGCTGCGGCATCATTTGCGGCACCTGCGCGGCAGGCACGATCTGGAATTGCGCGCCGTCGCGCGCGGCGCGCCGGTGCGATTGGCGCAGGTCCGCGCGCGCGCTTCCATCCAGGGAGAAATTCGCAAGCGGCACGCGGGCTTCTTCGCCGAGCTTCAGCGCCGCGAGTCCCAGGTCGATGTACAGCGGCAGGTAATGTATGCTCGCCTGATAGAACACCGTGCGTCCGCCGTGATAGTCGGACAGCTCCCGCAGCCGCCACGCAAGCTCTTCACCCTGCGCGCGCGTTCCCACCGGATCGCCGAGCGCCACCCAGCTCTCGCCGACGACCTGATACATGATGAATGCCTTGCAGTCGGCGCTGAAGAGCAGGCGCTTGTCGCCGGTCAACGCGGCGTTGCCGAGCGTGCTGTCGGATCCGGCCAGCACGGCGCGGGCCTTGCCCAGCTCGTCGTCGGTGGTTTTGCACGCCGCGGGCCGGGCGGGGCGCAGCAGGTTCAGCAGGAAGTAGCCGCACGCGAGCACCACCACGACCAGCGAGGCGCGCAACATGCGCGGAGCATTGCCATTGAAAGCAAAAGTCCACCAAAGATCGCTGGAGTATTCGACATGCCGGTAGGAGAGAAAGCCGATCCAGACCGAAGCCGCGATGACGCCGGCGATGCTCACGATCCAGGCGGGCGTGAAGCGCTGCGCGAGGATCGAGGTCGGACGATAGAACGCGGAGCGCCCCAGCCGCAGGATCGTCAGCACGAGGCACAGGAGCGCCGCTTCCTCGAAATCCAGGCCCTTGAGAAGCGATGCGGCGATGCCCGCCAGCAGCAGCCAGAACGTAATGTGATAGGCGGCCCCGACCCGCCGCAGAATCGCGCGCGCGAGCACCAGGAGCCCCAGGCCGATGACGCTCCCGGCCAGGTGCGACAGCTCCACCAGCGTGAGCGGTATCCAGCGAGTGAGCGTCGCCAGACGGGCGTCGACGGTGGGCGTCGTGCCCGACAGCAGCAGCAGGATTCCCGCGACGAAGGTCAGAGCGCTCGCGATCTGCGGCACGATGGGCGCGATGTAAGCAGCGACGATCTGCCGCACGCGCGCCAGGTGCGCCCGCTGCGCGAACACTTCCTGCGCGAGGAACAAAAGTGTCGCGGCGAATAGCGGCGCGAGGTAATAGACCGCCCGATAGGCGAGCAGCGCGCCCATCAGTTGCCCGGTGTCCGCGGCCCGCAGACTGAGGATCATGATGGCCTCGAACACGCCCAGTCCGCCCGGCACCGAGCTGATGAGACCGGCCGTTACGGCGAGCGCGTACAGGCCGAGGAACGCGGAAAATTCGATGTGCGTTTGCGCGGGCAGCAGCAGCCAGAGCACGGCGGCCGACAAACCAAGGTCCACGGTCGCGAGCAGCAATTGCGTGAATGTCAGCCGGGCGCCGGGCGGGCGCAGCGACCAGCCCCGGATCTCGAGCGAACGGCGGCTGGCCGCCGCCCAGGCCGTGTATGCGACCACCAGCGCCAGCAGCACCGTCCCCAGGGCCACCGCGGTGTGGCGGTGGAAGTGCAGCGCCGAAGCGACTCCGTGTGGATCCAGAAGCAGCGCCGCTCCGCTCAGGATCGCCAGCCCGAGCACGGTGGTCATGCTGCAGAAACCGGAGATCGTGGCCACGTCCACTGCCGTCAGGCCGTTGGCCGAATACAGGCGCAGCCGCACCGCCGCGGCCGTGAACGCCGCGAGGCTCAGGTTATGGCCGAGGGCGTAGGCGATGAACGAGGTGAACAGCTTGCGGCCGTACGGAATGCGTTTGCCGAGATATTGCAGCGCCAGCACGTCATAGAACCCGAGCAGCCAGTAGCTGACCGCGGTCAGCAGCAGCGCGCTCGCGAGGACGGAAATGGGTGTGGCGCGCAGATTCGCGAAAATCTCGTGCAGGTGCAGGTGCGCCAGCTCGCGATGCAGCACCATGCCCGCGGCGACGAGCACGGCAAGCGCCGCGAGGGGCTTGAGCCAGCGCAGCGGCGAGGCCGTGGAGAGCGCAAGATGGTTGGGACTGTCGGGTGCCGGGCTCATACGGTGATTTTTACAACGAGGTCCTTTGTTGGACGCCCAAAAGCGTTGTCCTTCGAGGCGAGGTTAAGAATTGTTAATCCAGCCCCGTGCGGCCGGGTTCCCTCGATCATCCTCCCGGTTCATCGGCGCGCCGGGCACGCGCATACTCCGCCTTATTCCTGGAAAAACCGAGTTGTGGTGAACGGATTCCCGCCGAATTATTCTAATAGCGGTTTCGGAGGTGCGATATGCGTAAGACTCTGCTCGTGGCGGCGTTTGTGCCTGTCCTGGCCCTGGCCGCCGAATATGCCACGTACAAATTTCACAACGTGGACGCGACGGTGATTTCGACCAATCCGCGCACCAACACCCTGACGCTGAAGGGCGATGCCGGCGTCAACCGCCATATGCAGGTCGAGGGCGCCGCGGTGGCCAAGCTCGGTGCGGTCAAGCCCGGCGATAAAGTCACGATCACCTGCAAAGACACCCCCAGCGGGGAGCATCTGCTGGTTACGGACATCAAAATCAACAAATAACCGCGGGCACCCCTTATACTGCCATTGGACTGCCGGGAGCCCCGGCAGGTGATGGTTCATGTCGAACGCAGCCCCCTTGGCGTTCGACTCGCAGGCAAAAGCCTCCGGAGAGCGACATGGGTATCGGATTTCGCGAACTGCTGGTCATCCTCGTCATTGCGCTGCTGATCTTCGGCGCCAAGCGGTTGCGCACGATCGGCACGGACCTCGGCGCCGCGGTGCGCGGCTTCAAGAAATCGATGGGCGAGGGCGAGCAGGAAGATCCCCTGGACCTGGGCGCGCGCGAGCGTCCCGCGCAACTCGCCTCGAACCCGGAAAAGCCGGCGCAGGATGCGGCAAAGAGCAAGGCGACCCGCGACGCCGGTTAGGCGCGCGTACGCCTCCTTCCTCCAGCCATAGTTCAAGCCGCGGCTCCGGATCGCCGATCTCGGGCGCGCGCGGCCCGGCAGGCGCGGCGCTTTACAGCCAGCGTGCCTTGCGCAGGCGATAGAACAAATAACCGTCGAGCGCCGCCATCACCGCCATGATCGCCGGGTAACCGTAGCGCCAGCCGAGCTCGGGCATGTGGGTGAAATTCATGCCGTAGATGCCGGCGATCATCGTCGGTACCGCCACGAGCGCCGCGTAGGCGGCCAGGCGCTTCATGGTCTCGTTTTCCTGCAGGTTGATCATCGCCAGGTTCACGGAGGTGGCGGTGGCGACCATGTCGCGCACGGAGTCGGCGGTCTGGTTCAAGCGCAGCAGATGGTCGTAGATGTCCCGGAAATGATCGCGCAGGCCCGCGCACAGGACCGGCAGACGCGCGCCGCTGAGATTCGTCATCGATTCCAGCAGGGGCGAGATCGAATGTTTGATCAACATGAGCTTGCGCTTCAGGACGTAGAGGGATTCGAAGTTCATGCGCGGTGAATTGTTGGAGAACACCTGCTCCTCGATGATTTCCAGCTCGTCCTCGATCTGCTGCAGCACCGGGAAATACCGGTCGACGACGGCGTCGATCAGGGCATACAGCACGTAGCCGGAGCCGAGGCGCAGAAGCTCCGGCTCGCGCTCGCAGCGGGAGCGCACTTCCTGGAATCCCCGCTCGGTATTGTTGCGGACCGACAGCACGTAGTTGGGGCCGGTGAACACGTCGACCTCACCGACGCGCAGCTCGCTTCCCTGCGGCTCGATCGTGCGCAGCACGGCGAAGATCGAGTCGCCGTACTCTTCCACCTTGGGCCGTTGATCGCCGTGCTGGGCGTCCTCGACCGCCAGCGGATGCAGGCCGAACTGGCGTCGCATTTCCTCCAGCGCGGATGCGTCCGGATCGCGCAGCGCGACCCAAACCAGGCATCCCGGCTCATTGAGGTAACGATGGATCTCGCGCGGCTCGATGTCTGCGAGCTTGCGGCCATCCTGGTAGACGACGCAGCGGACTAGCATGGTTCACCCTCCGGGGCGGCATGGTACACGGTCGCTGCGCGCACCGCTCGACACACCTACTGGTGTCAAGCGGACATCGGCACGGTCACGCGCGGCAATGTGCCGGCGGCGTGCAGGATAAGTCCGACGCGCAAATACCGGGGCGCCATGATGGCCGGTGGCCGTCGAAACCGGTGCGCGCATGGAGCACATTGGCGTTCATGCGTTTCGCGGGCGCTGCGCCCGGCCATGCGGATGCCGGTCTTTGTTGGCGGCGCTGCCCGCAACGAATGGAACGGCCAGCCTTCGAGCATGGATGCGCGCGTGAGGCGTGCGCATAAGACAGACGTCCACGCAACGAACGCAAACCCGCATGGCCTGTACATATTGCATCGGGATGCAATTTTTCACGCACCGTTTTTCATCGCGCGCCGCGCATATGCGCGGACGTGCGCGCGTCGCTTGTTTGTCCAATGGAATGGAACTTGCTCCCAGTGTGGCGCGCGGCAGACCGATCCGAAGCCGGCACTCTCACTCAACTCTGGAGGCTCTCATGGCACAGCAGCACCGGGACTATCGTTCTGGCTTCTCAGGTTCTGGCTCGTCAGGTTCGGACTACTCTTCGAGATATTCGGGCGATCCCCGCGCGCGGTATCGGGGCTCGAGCGCCCGAGGCGGGTTTTTCGACCAGGAGCGCGAAGAGCAGGACTACGACGAGCGCAGCGCCGGCGGCTACTCAGGGTGGGAGGATCCTTCCGAGGCGCGATGGCGCGGCGATAGCGCCTACGCGGAAAGCTCGCGTGCGCCCTATGACGCCCGCGACTACGGCCGCGAAGAGACCGGCTACGGCCGCCCATACCGCGGACAATACCGGGACCGGCCGATGAGCTCCGGATTTTCCGGTCCGGGACGTTCCAGCGAGTACGGGGACCGCTACGGTTCGGAGAGCCGTGGATCGCAGTATGGCCGATCGGGCTACGGCCGTGGTTACTACGGCGATGGCGGATATGACCGCGATCGCGACTTCTATTCGCAAGAGCCGCAACGCGGCGGATCGCGGCTGGGTCCGGGCGGCTATGGCTCGGCCGAGTATTCCGGCGGCAATTCCGCGGGACGGTTCGGCTCGCCCTCGAGCTACGGCTATCAGGGCAGTTCGTATGGCGCGCAGGGGCAAGGCGGATCCGAGCGTCAGTCGGGATTCCGGGGACGCGGCCCCAAGGGGTATCAGCGCTCCGATGAGCGTTTGAAGGAAGTGATTTGCGAGCAGCTCACGGACGATCCGCGGATCGACGCGAGCGAGATCACGGTCACGGTCAAGAACGGCGAGGTCACGCTCGAAGGCACGGTCAACGATCGCAGCAGCAAGTACCGGGCGGAGGATCTCGTGGATGACTGCAGCGGCGTGCGCGAGATCCACAATCGTCTGCGCGTGCAGAGCCCGGAATCCTCCGGCCTGGGACAGAGCTGGGATAGCGCTTCGTCGCAGTCCAGCTCCGGCTCGAACACAGGGCGCGACACGGGAATGAGTTCTCGCTCGCGGAGCGGGACCACTACTTCGTCGTCGACAACGGCCGGGCAGACCACGCAGTAGTCCGGGCGGCGTGAGTCCCCCGTCGCAGCTCGGGCTCTGCTCTGGTTTGGCAGGCCCGGGCTGCGGCGTTCGATGCGGAACGCGCTACGGCGCGGTGGCGTGAACCAACGAAGGCTTGCGCACCGGCGGTTTGCGGATCTCCTGGGCGGGCGCGGGCCGCTGCGGCTCGTCGGTCAGCACTGGCAGTGTCACGGAGATGCCCGTGGCGATCGAGCGATGCAATGCTTCGATGATGCGTACATCGGCCAGGCCCTCCATGCCCGAAGGCTCGGGATCGCGATTCTTGAGCACACAGTCGGAGAAGTAGATCAGTTCCGGCGCAAACTGGTCGCTGGCGGCGAATTTGCGCTTGCGCGAACGACCGTCCTTGCGCAGCTCATAGCCCAGGCCCTCCGCGTATTCATAGGCCGGATCCATCAGCAGACTTCCTTTGGTGCCGACGAGCTGGAACGTCGACATGTCGGCCGAGCCGAAACTGCAAACGAACGAGGCCACGCGCCCGGCGCCGAACTTCAGCGTCGCGGCGACCGTCTCGGGCACCTCGTCGAAACGTCGATCGCCGCTGTTGGTCGAGGTCGCCCAGACTTCCTGCGGTTCCTCGCCGAACAAGGCGCGCGCGGCGTTGATGCAGTAGATGCCGATGTCGTACAGCGGCCCGCCCCCGAGGTCGCGTTTGAGCCTGATGTTGTCCTTGTCGGTGACCTGCATGGAGAACTGCGAGGCGAAGAAGCGCAGCTCGCCAAGCTGCTTGCGCCGCGCCAGGCTCACCGCTTCCAGGGTCGCGCGCTCGAAGTGCAGCCGGTAGGCGATCATGAGCTTAACCCGATTCTCTCGCGCCGCCTGCAGCATCTGCTCGCATTCCGCCTCGGTCACCGCCATCGGTTTCTCGCACAGCAAGTGCAGCCCCGCGCGCGCGGCACGCAGCACGTAGTCCTTGTGCATGGAGTTGGGCAATGCAATGTAGACGGCGTCGATGTCGCCGCTTGCGAAAAGCTCATCGATCTCGTCGTAGCCGCACAGCCGATCGACTTTGTAACGCTTGCCGAGGCTCTTGAGTTTTCTGGCGTCGTCCGAAACCAGGGCCGCGAGCGCGCTGTTGCGCCTGGCATGGGCGAAGGCCGGCAGCACGGCGGTCTGCGAGATGTAACCCTGTCCGACGACGGCGTAACGTACCGGACCGGAGCGCCCGCCCGCCCGCGCGCGCCGCTTCGCTGGTTTGTTCATGGCGTTTCCTCCTGCTGAGGTCGTGGGTAAGATGCAAGCCGCGCGCCAATCGCGCGGCCGGCGCGGTACGCTCCGGTGGCCCGGATATTGCTCTCACGTGAGGTACGGCCATGAATTGGGACGCCCTATTTGGCATTCACATGCCGCTTGCGGAAATCCTCCTGCGCGGCAGCGCGATTTACTGGTTTTTGTTCCTGCTGTTCCGCTTCATCATGCACCGGGACGTCGGCGCGGTCGGCATTGCCGATATCCTGCTGCTGGTCCTGGTCGCCGACGCTTCCCAGAACGCGATGGCCGGAGAGTACAAGTCGATCTCCGAAGGCATGGTTCTGGTAGCCACCATCATCGGCTGGAACCTGCTGCTCGACTGGCTCGCCTCGCGCTTCACGCTGTTCGAGCGGCTGTCCGCGCCGCCGCCGCTGGTGCTGGTGCGCAATGGGCGCCTCAACATGACCAACCTCCGCCGGGAAATGCTCTCGCGCGAGGACCTGATGGGCATGCTGCGCCTGGAAGGCGTCGAAAACCTGACGGACGTGAAAGTCGCGCGCATGGAACCGAATGGCGAGATCAGCGTGATCCGCCGCCGCGCAGGACGATGAAGCGCAAGAGTCTGAAGTCGCTCGCCAGGGAGGCCGCCTCTTGCAAAGCATGCCCGCTCTGGAAGAGCGGCACGCAGACGGTGTTTGGCGAGGGTCCGCCCACCGCGCCGGTGATGCTCGTCGGAGAGCAGCCGGGAGATCGCGAGGATCTGGAAGGCCGGCCTTTCGTCGGGCCGGCCGGACAGCTGCTCGACCGGGCGCTCGCCGATGCCGGCGTCGACCGCTCGGTGGTCTACGTGACCAACGCCGTCAAGCATTTCAAATGGGTGCCGCGGGGCAAGCGGCGCCTGCACAAGAAGCCCGCCGATCGTGAGATCGCGGCGTGTCTTCAATGGCTCGAGAGCGAGATCGCGGCGCTGTGCCCGAAGGTCATCGTTTGTTTGGGCGCGACCGCGGGGGCGGCGCTGCTGGGCAAAGCGTTTCGGATTACGCGCCAGCGCGGCGAGCTCATTCCGAGCCCGTATGCGCCGCATGTGTTCGGCACATGGCATCCCTCGGCGTTGCTGCGGGCTCCGGACGAGGAGTCCCGCCGGCGCGCGTACCGTGAATTCGTCGCGGACCTGAAATTGATCCGCCGTGCCCTGGAGTCGGACGGGTAGGCCGGAGTGGGCGGGGGTAGTGGGGGCGGCGAGCCCTGCCGCCCTAAGTCGTTGTAGTGGTGGAGCAGAAGGGGATCGAACCCTCGACCTCCGCATTGCGAACGCGGCGCTCTCCCAGCTGAGCTACTGCCCCACGCGGGGGCGGTATTGTAACTGACTGAAAATTAAAGAACAGCCTATTAACCCATCCGAGCCGACCGTTGCAAGCCGCTCGGGCACGATAAACGTGGGGTCGTGCACCGATAAAGTCACGCGGATCTCACGCGGATGATTTGCGCGCGTTTTGCGTGCGGTCAAGTGCGTCGCGGTGGCGATACCGGAAGTGGAGCGCGTTCCGATAGAGGCCATCGCCAAAGCAGTCGGACACCCAGCCTGAGGCATCAGAGCGTCATATCAGCGGAATCAAGTCGGCCAAGGCAAGAGACAAGCAAATCCTCTCACATGAGGCCGTATTGTCTTGAAATCACCATCATTGGTGAGCAACGTCAGGCCGTTTTCTCGACAGGTAACGGCAATCAGGATGTCGTTCACCAAGGATCGCGGTCGTTCCTTGAACGGCACGCCATCCTGACGAAACAGCGCCGCGAGAATCCGGCCACATTCTTTGAACGCCGCTACCGAGGGTCCAACCACGCGTCCGCGCCGTTCAAACACGTTGAACAACCCCTTGTCGAAGGCGCTGGCCTGCACATCCGTTACAGCGCCCGCACGCAGCTCCTGCACGACGACGGCGCTCATGTAAGTCACCGGAGCATTTCGCTCTAAGAACGCGTCGAGCGCCTTTTCTTGCTCCGGGTAGCGGATGGCGTCGATGTAGAGGTTTGTATCCAGAACGTATTTTCGACTCATCGTCACTCGCGGTAGATGTCTTTGAGCCCGCCGGCCTCGCGCAGTCGACGGATACCGCCGGTCAACTCCTTCCTGAACGCGATGGCATCGAGCGCAGCGTCCACGGTTTCCGTCTCGGTTTTTACGCCGAGCGCTCTACGCGCGACGTCGAGCTTGCGCTGATCGATGTGAAGATTCTTGCGTACCCACCCACGCGGCGGCCGGCCGCGACGAGTCGGTTGAGAACTGGATGATGGCGACGACATGAGGGCTCCCAGCAGTGCTGTATGAAAGTCAGGATACTACTGTACAAGAATGGAGGGCAAGAACCGGCGTGGCTGCTGGAAGGCAAGCCCCCATCGACCCGTCTTGGGACAACCTCGCCGCCGAGCGAGGTTATCGTGGCCATTTGCGGATATGTTGTGGGAGGTTCGGCATGGGCCCACTATCCGCGAAGTGTATGTGTACCTGCGCCTGCGCGATACCGCGGCGGCAATCGACTTTTACGCGGTGCTTTCGGCGCCGTGGAGTTGTTCAGATTGGTCGAGCCGAGCGGCAGAGTTGGCCATGCTGAAATCAAGATTGGACCGGTGACGGTAATGCTATCCGACGAGTATCCCGAATTCGGCATTCGCGGGCCGCGCTCGCTCGGTGCAACGAGCGTCTCAATTCACATCCACGTCAGTGACGTCGATCAGCTGTTCGCCAAGGCGGTTGCCGCAGGAGCGACCGTCGTGCGGCCCTTGCAGAACCTTATGGCGAGCGCTCCGGCACTGTCCGCGATCCATTCGGCCACGAGTGGCTACTCGGCGGGCATCTGGAGGACATTACTCCAGAGGAGATGCAGCGTCGGTTCACCGCGATGTTTACTAAAGGTAAGGCAGCACGTTAAAGGTCGCGGGCCAATCGCGCCAACGGTATTGTTCTCGTAAATGTCGCCCTTAGTGACCGTGGCAGTTTCGCCGATCAGCTTGGGCAACATATCAGCCAGCGATTCGCCGGCAAGCCTGCCGTTTCTCTTGAGAGCTGGTGAGATCGATACGATTGGGCCAGGGGCTACGCTCGCTGACTTTCCGTTAGAAGCTCCTGGATCGACCCTGGCACTTGTCCACGCAGGAGCATACGGCGGAAGGCTTCGTATACGTCCGTCTTGGAACCCGCTTTACGCAAGGTGTTCTCGTCATTGAACCAGACGTAGACGATCAATTTAATTGGGCTGGATGCAAAACGGAAAAAAAGACGATAACGATCCGGCATCCCTTTCTTCACGCGGCGCCAGTTTCCATACTCAGCCCCTAACGCCTTACCCAAGCGGAAATCGGGATAGTCCGGGTTAGCGGGCACGTTCTGAAGGACAGCCCTGTATACCGAGGCCAACAGTCGCGTTTTCGGATGCGACTTGTAGGTTTGGGGCTCGCGCTTCGCCAATTTGGCGACTACCTGCTCAAGCTCATCCAAAGCTGCTTTGAATAGCTTGAAATAGAACAACTGCCATCCGTTCTGAATCATCGGTCCTTCGCCGGCTACTCGGTTTTGACGCCCGCCACCAGCTTGCCGATTCGTTTCAGCTGTGCACGGTCAACCGGCTCGATCAATTCAGGGTGCGTCGCCATCTGTTCTTCCAAAAACTTAAGGAATCCCAACATGACGGGGTCAGCGTCTTCCTCTTTTCTCCCGATACGCCGCTTGGATGCGGCGGACAGTAGCACTTGTCCGTCGGCCAGCACCGTAGCGCGTACCTCCCCATTGAATTCCGGATGCGCCTTAAAGAAGGCCGCATCCAACCGGATGCCCTTCGAATTTCCTACTGGCGTAACTTTACCGCTGTACTGGGCAGCGCGAGCCTCGATTCCGGCCATGACGGCCTCCTGCATGTGCTTACGGATGTAAGCACATTCTAGCGGTCCGTTTCCCAACCTGCAACTTGTCGGGCTTACTGTTTCGGGTTTACTGCGCGGAAGCCCTGTGATCCACGTCTCAAGGGTGCCTCATGCACGCCTAGGCCACTTTCCATAGCTATCTAAGCGCAGCGAACAATCGCCCCCAGCGCGACTGAGCGCCCGTCCGGATGCACGTCGCAAATTGAGATGAACAGATCTGTATCGACACGGTCACTCGACACGAACAACTTGTCCCACACTCGGCCGCTGATGGCCTGAGCCATGCTCCCAGCGACCTGCCAGCCGCGCGGACCTCGCGTTGTTGTCCGCGGCCAGCCGTTCAGTCAAATGCATATCCGAGCTGAATCCCGACGGTCCGCGGTTGCAGCCGATAACCGTTGAACGGGTTTGTGTTCGTCGAAGTCAGCGTCCTCCAGGTAAAAGCATCTTCGTTTGTCAGATTGCGGCCGAACAACTCCAGCGTAATCTTTCGGATGGCGAGACCTACTCGGGCGTCGATCTTGACGTAGTTGCCGGCGACGGTTCCGGGGGATGCCAGCAGGTCGGAGTGAAACTTGCCAATGTACATGGAGTCGGCGCGCACAAACGCGGCATTCCCGCCGAGAACAAAGTCGTATTGCGCGGCGAAGTTTCCGTTTATCTTCGGCGAACCAGGAAGCCGCGCGCCCTTACGGGCGCCAAGTCCGGGCGCATCTTGCGACAACTCAGCCTTGGTATAGCTGCCTCCGAAATCCAGCTTGAGACCGTCGGTCACGAGGACGCTCGCCTGAAACTCGACCCCATCGGACGTGGCCGCACCCGCGTTGGCGACGTAGCCGGACCGGCAACTTGGCACGCTGGAATAGATGGGGAGCCCCTCCCACTTGATGTGATAAACCGCCGCATCAATCGAGGCGCGCCGATCGAAGAACCGAAGCTTTCCGCCCAGTTCGTAGTTGTCGAGAAAATCGGAGTTGATAGTGCGGGTAGAGGCAATCGTGACGGACGTCCCGTCGACGATCCCGTTCCCGTCGACGTCGCAGAGCGCCGTCGGCAGACCCGCCGAAGGTCTGCCTAGGCGAAAGCCCTGCGACCAGGAGGCGTAGAGCAGCGCATCCTCGCGCGGCTGGTAACTGAGATTGGCCTTATAGCTGCTATCACTCTCGCTGCTCTTTAGAATCGGCGCGATGCCCGCCCCGAGCGGCACACCGTTCGCTCCGCCTTCCCTGAGTTCCCGGGCGCTGCGGTCATACTCGAAATAGCGAGCGCCGACTGTGCCGGTCAGCTGCTTGATGAACTCGTAAGAGATTTCCCCGAAAACTGCGCGCTGCTCCCGATCCCGGGGCAACTGGACATAACTGATGGGATTGGTGACAAAGATTGGGCTCGGTGCGGGCGCACCGGGCCAGTCGATGGTAGCGCGATAGTCTTCATCGACATTTTCATAGTACAACCCAGCCAGAAACTGCGTGCGGCCCTCGAGTGCTGAGGTCACGCGGGTCTCCGCAGTAAACGCCTTAAACTCGCTCGGGCCGATCGTATTGGAGGCAGGCACCGTCGGAAGCACCTCCCATAGATCACGTGTCTGAATCGAGTTCGCGTCAATCCACGAGCCCGCCGTGGTGAGCGTCCCCCACCCCATGTCGTACTTCAGCAGCAGATTGGACAGATGCATTTTTGTGCGGGCGAACTCTCCGGCTTTGTCATTCACTCGCCCTTGCGGAGCGATTGGCAGTACGGCTTGCTCAAACTCGCCCACCGAAGCGATGGGGGAGCCGTTTTGCTCAAGCGTCTGAGTCAGATGGCCCAGTGTCAAACTGACAGCGGGCGTGATCTGCCAGAGCGCCGAAAGGCGTCCTCCGGTGGAGATCATTCTTCCGATGTCATCCTGAACGAACCCCTTCCCGTAATTCGGCACCCCGGCATTAGCGGCTCGCGCCATGGCTGCGGTATTGTCTCCCGCGACATTGCGGTAGTAGCCGCTCTCGTCGTAGCGATAGCCGACGGCACGGACAGCAAACCTTCCGGCGGCCAATGGAACGTTCACGACTCCCTGAACCATCGTGTTATCGCCGCCGCTCCCACTCGTCTCGGAATAGGCCGTCCCGAGCTTCGCACTGAACGCCTCGAGATCCGGCTTCGCCGGAATGATACGCACCGCGCCGCCGAGGGAAGCGGCCCCGAACGCGGTACCCTGGGGACCGCGCAGGATCTCGATCCGCTCAAGGTCGACCGGGCGCACATCGACGCCGCCGAAGGCAATTCCCGCCGCGCCCGTGATGGGCGTCTCATCGAAGTAGGTGGCAACGGTAGTTCCAGAGGTGACGTTCTCCGATTGAGGAGTGGTCGTGATGCCGCGGATCACGATGGCGTTGTCAGCGCTTCCACGGTCGATCTGACTGACTCCGGGGACCGATCGCAGATAGTCCTGCATGCCGATCACTCCGCGCCGCTCGATATCCTGATTTGAAAGTACGGCGATGCTCATCGGCACGTCCTGAAGACGCTCTTCCCTCTTCTGCGCCGTCACCACAATCTCTTCCAGCTTGGCTTCACCACCCTCCTCAGAGGATGGTGAAGGTACTTTTGAGTTCTCAGCTGCAGTTTCCCTGTTGGAATCAGAAGTAACTGTCTGACTAATCGTAAATCGATTCCAAAATGGCTTTTTATTTTTATCTTCGACAGGAGCCCCGGCCGGCGCATCCTTAGGATTCAAAACCGCGATAGTCCCTTCTCTGACGACTTTGTAGCTAAGCCCACTCGGCGCAAGCATCGTCTTTAAAGCGTCTTCAGCCGACTGATTGCCCACAATAGGACCGACCACGGCGTTACCATCGATGGTGTCACTGAAGAGGGCGATCCGCAGACCGGTCTGCTGTGCAAAGTCCCGCAGCGCCGTGTTTAAACTCTGTTTCGGAATATTCAGTTCGTAGTGCCGCATGACTGCCTGGGCATCATCCGCCGCCGCCAACCCAATACTCAGGCATGCTACCGCCGTAGCCGTCGCTATTTTCATGATCACTCCCCCGGGTCTAATTGCGATAAATGTTTTCCGCATACCCAAGACCGGGTGAGAATCCAAACGTGAGCACCTTTTTTGAAAATAAATTTTCCGGTGCTGGGTAAGAGGCTCAGCAGAGGGGATCCCTGTATCCTCATCCATGCTAGGGGCCTCACCCCTGGACCCTCTCCAATTATTGGAGAGGGTTGAAAAAAGTGAGAAGTCAGTTTGCCCTTCTCCTTCGCAAGGAGAATGGTTGGGATGAGTATTACTAGGGACCTTAAGAGGCTTGTGAAAATGCTTTGATTTTCGAAAAGTCAAATGGTGTGATATTTGATCTGATTTTTGTTTTTTCAGTGTCAAAGACCCATGCTCCAAGGTCTGGAAGGGATAGCAGGGGCGCGGTATGGTCAGTTGGACGCACCTGGCGAGATCACGATGGACTGTCCTTTGTAGCGTTTGATATGAATGGGCGCTGCATTTTGCAAGAAAGCAATAAAGTCTTCTGGGTCGTAGGCATCGAAGACGCCACTCACCGGGCGGGCAGCGAGCTGGGGGTCGGCGACCTCAAGCTGGACACGGTTGTATCGATTGAATGCAGCGATCACCGTCGCGACGGTGTCGTTCTGGAAAACCAGCTGTCTTTCAGCCCAGGCCAGCTCGCGCTGGCTGTCGACGGCGCGCACGGGTTGTGGGGCTCGGGCCATGGCGACGGTGATTTGCTCGTTGGCCGTTAGGTAGACCTCGCCCTCGTCAGACTTCGTCCGATGCTGCGCGCCACCTTCTCCTTTATGAGGCGAGGAATCGGTTGATATGTTGGGATGCGAAGGGAATATCTTTGTTGTAGAAACAGCCACCTTGCCTTCGGAGACGGTGACGACCACTTGATCGGAAATGCGGCGATCTACGCCAAAAGCGGTGCCGATGGCGCGAACGGTGGTGCCGCCGGCCTCCACTAGAAAGGGGCTTTGAGCATTCTTGGCGACGCGAAAGACAGCGCGGCCCCGCGTAAGGATAACCTGCCTCCGAGATTGTTTGAACCTAATATTGAGGCGCGTCTGCTCATCGAGCTGGACCACGCTGCCATCGTTCAGCACGACCTCCCTATGCTCGCCGCGATCGGTCGCAATCCATTGGCCGCGAAAATGCGGAATGAGCAAAGCGGTGACGACGCTAATCGCAGCGAGCGTCGCAGCAAGGGCGAAGAGCCTGATGCCCCGACCTTTCTCCTCACCTGTCGTCTTCGATGAGATTGAAACCATGGGCAGCGGCACGACATTTCCCTGACCGTCACCAGGGCGTCGGTCCGTGTCGATATCGGGCCATTCGTGCGCCAGCTTGAGGTCTTTGAGGTCGGCCTGGACTTGAATCAGCCGCAACATCTCAGCGACATTAGTCTGCGAGTCGCGCAACCAATCGATGAACGCCTCGCGCTCGGCGCGGGTCATGTCGTCCCCGTCCAGCAGTCCCCACCAATCTGCAGCTGTTCTGACTTTATAGCGCCGTTCATTCGCGTCCATGAGACCCTCCTCCATTCTGTAAGCCTGCGCTCTCGCCCATCCTTAGCGCACCCGGGTCCAGCTTGAGGCGTAAGGCTTCATAGCCACGAGCCACATGTCGACGTACTCGGTGCAAGGGCTCACCGATCCGCTCGGCGATGGCGTCATGCCCCAGCTCTTCGATAAACCGTAGTCTCAACACTTCACTCTGCTCCGGTGGCAAGGCCGCCAACGCTCGCTTGATCTCGGCCAGCGACTGCGCGCGTTGCAGCACCCCGTCTGGCTCCTCGCCGCCGGTCAAACTCGCCAGCCACTTCTCATCATGCTGCAGCCGGCTGGACGCGCGGATCGACCACTCCGCGGCCACATGCACAGCGACTTTGTATAGATATGCCTTGGGGTGCTCGACCAACTCCCCCTTCTCATAGCGCATGAGTCTCAGGAACACTTCCTGTGCGACATCGTCCACGTCCGCCGACCGCACCCGTGCCTTGCCCTTCAGGAACTGACGCAAGGGCTCCTGCCACTGGCGGAACCAGTCCGAAAGTCGACGTTTTGTATCTTCGACCATCATCGACCCCGTCCAACGGGCAGGTACCTCTAAGACCGGTCGAGGGACTTAACGTGAGCACCTTTCTGAGAAAAAAACCGCCGAAATGCAAATATCTTGAAGTTCCGGGTGATCACGCGAGCCTCCTTACCCGATCTTAGGCAGGGAAGTTTGCCTTGTAGGCCGTCATCCAGACCAAGCCGCGCCAGGAGGTCGGGCGGTCGAGCATTTGCAGCGGCAGGGATGCACGTGCTATCTGCCCACCATTACGGTGGAGAGACCTCGCCACGGGAGCCGGTTTGAGGTCGAGGAGCCCCTCTTTTCCCCCGCTATCTTTTTATCCAGCTGGATCAGATCGAGAGCAATTGGTACCCGGTTGCGTGCCCCCGTAGTCAACCATATCGTCGATGATTTGAGCTGCTTGGCGCGCAACTTTACTGGACCGGCGGGCGTCCGTGCCTGAAGGGTCATGAGCGCGAGTGCCTGAAGGCCCGCGTCTTCTTGCGCCAACTTTTTGGCGGGAGAATCAGGCTTATCCCTGCAGAGAACGGTGCGCTTTATGCCGAATATGGTCTACAGCGCACCGCCCTCTTGCAGGGAGGTGGCAACAAGTGGTGGAGCAGAAGGGGATCGAACCCTCGACCTCCGCATTGCGAACGCGACGCTCTCCCAGCTGAGCTACCGCCCCACACGAGGGGGCGGATTCTAAGTGACTGATTGATAAAGAGGCAAGTCAATTAACCCGGAACGGCCACTGCAGCCGACTTGCACGAAAAGGGACAGATTTGCACCGCGAGTCCCGCAAAAGTCCCGCGGGCGGAGTGGGCTGCGTTTTGCGGGACTTTTTCGCTAGGGGGTGTAGATGGGCGCGACGGCTACGCCCCACTTGATACCGAACTCCCCTTGCCTGCAGGCAGGCCAACCGCAGTTATTGCCGGATGGCTTGATGCCGCTGCAATCCGTGTGGCAACTCGCCCGGCCCGAACACGAAATGCAGCACTCGTCTTGGCAGATCCACGGCTGATTTCGACGATGCATGCAGTAGCAAAGGACGGATCACGACAGCGCAACCCCGAGACGCTGTACATGCGACCTCACCTGCCAGCTCACGGTGACGTTCGATGCTCTCCTGGCTAATACGACCGTGGCGATGAGAACCTGGCACAACGCGTAGAGGGCCGTTGTCGATACCGCAGTCGTCGAGATGCACCCGAACCGCGAGCAACTGCGCCAATACGGAAACTGGCGGCTGGACGAAAAGAATGCCTTCCTTCTGCGACCAACCCGAACACTCAGGGGAATCCACACACTCGCGCACCGGAATACTGAGATCCTGATGAAACGAAACCAGCCAGTTTTTCTGCGGAGACTTGTCGAACAGCGTGCATTGCACGGCCACTGCAGAAACCGGCAGTAGCGGCGCGATGGTTGGATGGCGCATCAGTGATAACGCAACGCTCTGACACCACTCTTTTTCGAGCAGCTTGCGCGAACCGGCATCGACGCTACTGACATCGGCAGCGCCAATAATTTCGTCACAGTGCGCGGGCGTTAAAGCATCCGGAACCACGCAGAATCCGGATGCGTCAACACTTTGAGTTGCATTGTCATGGGTTTGATTCATAGCGGATAAAAATAGTACCAGTTGTGCATGCTTTGAAACCTTTTTATCCGCCCAACCGCTTTGTCCACACTCTTGGCGATCCAACGCTGCCTTTTTACCGTCCTTGCATGTGAAGCCTTCTGACGCATCCTGAAAGCGTTCGAAAAACGCAGTGGAGTCCGGCCAGGATTACAGCCCGACCGACTCCTCACTACAACGAATCTCAGTAAGGAGTTTGCGTCATGGCCATCAAGCACGGTATCAAGACCCGAAAAGGTGTTCGCATCCGCGGTCGCGCCCCTTCATCCCGATCCAACACTAAAACCTTCTCCGCAAAATCGATCCCCGAGCCCGTTCGGCTGCATCTCCATACGTTAACGGAGACCCTGCGCGACATCGAAGGCATGGTCATCATCTCCGCCGGCGCATTGCGCGACGCCGGAGATTACACGGGAGCAATCGTCGCGCACATCTTGCGAACACAGGTCAGTAATCGATTGAGCATTGAAATCGATCGAATCACCGAACTTCTGGGCCTCGCAACCGAGGATGGCGACGAATGAAGCCGGACAATCATGATGATCGGGTGATCTGCCCGACTTGCGGGAAGCGTATGGTGCCGCGCTTGATTACTTACCAAGGAATCGTCGAGCGCACGGTATGCCCGTTCTGTGCGCAGACTTATCAGGATTTCACGCCACCGGAAGGCCCTTCTTTTTTGCGCCGGCTGGTGATCGTCGTGATCGGCAGCTGGTTTGCCGTGCGGATCGTGCTCCCTCTCATGATCTGGCTCGGTAACTGGCTAGCCGACCTCTTTCGTTAACGCTAATGTTGACGTTATGAGACCCGATGCATTCCCCCAGCCAGGGGCGAACTGGAGGTCAATGGGGTAAGGTCGTCGGCAGTGTTCTGCTGGCGAATGCGGCAAGATCGGGTAAAGTAATCTCGCAGCCCAAGACCTTGAAAGCACTGGAAAGGAGATTCGGCGATGAAATCCGCACCACGTTCCGCATCGAAACAGCCGCCCTCACCTGGGAAGAAGCCCAGTACCTCATCAGTTTCCGTACCGTTGACGAACTCCGAAATCGAGCAGCTGCAGCGAAACAAGCGCGCATTGAGCGACTACGTTCGAAAGGCATTGACCTCAAAGAAATGAGCAACGACTAACGCGTTGCATTCTTGCCTCAAGAATTGAGCGAGAAAATCCTCTGCCTGCTCCGTCGTATCTTCCCCATCCCTTTACCAAGGGTTCGCGGTTCGACATCAGTAGTCAATAGAGCAATGCAAATGGAACGACTGCTGCCAGCCACGCTCTTCTATCGAGCCGTCGATTTTGCCGCAGCGGCTGATGCATATGCAGCAGCATACGGCACACGCACCGATGGATATATGATTACCTTCCTGCTAGGACGAGCACTCGAACTTTCGATAAAAGCCAGTCTGCTGGCAAATGGCGTCACAGCTACCCAGCTACGTAGCCGCCGATACGGTCACAATCTGGAATCGCTGCTGAAAGCGTCAGAAGAGCGCGGCCTTACGATAATTGACACAAAAATTCCGGATGCACGATGGGGAATTCAAAAGCTGAATGAAGCTTATTGCTCGAAAGAACTGGAATATCAGGAGCGAGGAACTTACAGCTCACCAACCCCGCAGCTATTGCGTAAGCTCGTTCACTTCGCCCTATATCGCACCAGTTTTTTTGCTCTCAGGCCCGACGTGCGGGATCGGCTATTGAAAAGGGATCCACCATGCCCAGGCTTGGCTCCAACCTCTTCGGATCTTTATTGATCGACTCGATGCCATCGCGCCGGCCTAGGTTGATTGATGCATGACCTCAAGTAATTATGATTCTTGCATTATCGCGTATGCAGGCGACTATCCGCCCTGCCATGAAGGGATTTCAGCAACAACTGGCCCTTCTGCGCCAATTTCGGAAAAGCGATAAAATTTCGCACGACCCTCCAGGTGTCGAAACTTTTGCTGGGCGAGCTGCAAAAGCTTTTCATCACACGTGGAAATAATGAATTGACGCTTGCCAATGCCTGACTCGAGCAATCCGACAATCAAATCAAGAAAAGCATAAGTATTCAGATCATCGAAATGGGTTACAGGATCGTCCAAGAAAATCGGCGAAAAAGCAGACCAATTCTGCGAACTACAGGCCGTTAAGAAAAGCCCTAGCAACAGCGTTTGCTGCTGCGACTGACTGAAATAGTCGGTCGGGCGCAACTCCTCCCCGTAACGCTTGACACGAACAGTAATTGCAGACTCTCGGCTGCGGATCTCAACCTCATCGAAGCCATAGACGGCACGGAGTCTGCGCTGAATAATTGACGTACGTGGGCCGTAGTCTTTAGCGAAATTAGCGATCGCAGTGTTCTGCTGGGAATGGACCAAGCGAACGAGCTGCTCGAAATATTTAAGCCACGGCTCGTGCTGATCACGCTTTTTAACTGCGTTAGCAACGGCCTTCTCCTTGTTTCGAATGTTCTCACGTAGCCGCGTCAGTGCAGCAGCCGTTGTCGCTGCATCGATCGCTAGCTCCAAATTCGACGCGGAATCCCGAAGCGCAAGCAACTGAGCCTGCGTCCGAGCGTGTTCCGTAATAATGCGCGACAAGACATCTTCTGTAGTATCAGGCGGCAAATTTGATTCTTTCAGTCGACCGGTGATCTCGGTCAATCTTCCTTGAAGTTTTACAAGTTGCATTCTCAAAGACTGGAGCTGTTCTTTGACGGAGGTCACCTCTTGGCGCAGTACGCTCTCCTGTGTCTTCGCTTGGGATGCTTCCGTTTGACCTTTCATCACCTCTGCGCTGAGATCAGCAATATATTGAGAGTTTGCCTGCTGAACTTCGGCGAGTTTCGCTGGATCAATGTCAAGCAAGAGTTCGGTCAAGCGTTCATCACTACGAAGAATACTGATTTCTTCCTGAAGACGCGCTAACGCTGCCTTCGTATCGATAATGGTAGTGGTCTGCGCCGCAATAAGGCTCCTCGTATCTGTACTTAATATGCGCGCATCCTGAGGCGCACTTCCGGTTTCTTGAGCCAGAAGGCTTAGGCTATCGATCTCTCGCTGTAGCCCATCATGACGGACCTTGAGTTGTTCGACAGCGGTCGGGCCAGACGTAGCCATGACGACACCGACATTCGCTGCCGAGCTCTCAAAACTTTCAATTTCACCGGCCAGTTTGGTTCGCTCCTCTGCCAAACTAGCAAGGTTTTCCTCGATAGTTTTCTGCTTCTGCTTGTTCTCTGCAAGCCGCTCGAAAAACTGCCGGGCCTTCTCCTTCAGCTTGCTAAGCTCGACCCGAGCCGAGCTCGCGCGGTCAACTGTGACATGACTCTGGATGCGACGGATCAGCATTTCCTTCGAACCGTGATCCTCACCACAGAGCGGGCAGGTGCCGCTTTGGACATGACCCTGTAGTTGCGAAAGCAATGCTTTTAGTTCGGAATGGCCCTGGTCAACCTCAGAAATTTGACGGGCCAGACGTGCTTCCTCTTCTGCGAATACGGCCGCTTGCGACGAATGATCTCGTGCCTCTATGCGCAGCAACTCTAGAGATTCTTGAGATGCTTTCTCGGAGTCTGCGACAGCAACAATGCGCGTGCAGTTGGCCTGCCACATTGGGAGTTTTTCATTCAGAGTTAGCACGGCCGCCAGTTCAGCGCGTTTTGCATTGAGTTTTTCCACCGCTTGTGCCGCAGCATTCTCCTTTACGCGCAAAGCAGCGATGGCCATTTCTCAGACGCGCGATGCTGTTCTAGCGTGATCGTAGTTCGGTTAAGTTCTTCATTAAAGACACGTTGTTTTTCGAGAAGACGAATGTAGGTGGGTTGTGTCTCGCGAATCCACTGTAAAAGTTCGGACTGCGCTTGTGCCTCCGTGCGCTTCGTGAGCGTTTCAGCATTGCGCTGAGATGCCTTATGGAGCATTTGTTCTGTGGCGACCCGTTTTTCCTCAATCTCCGTAACCGCCTGCTCCGTTTTTGCGATCAACTGTTGCAAGGCAACAGCATCAGCTTGCAGACGCGGCATACTGACAACTTCTTTGGCCAGATCTGATAAACGAGCGCCTAGACTCTGGCTTTCCGCGTAGCGAGCCTCAAGCGAGGCCCGCCAACCTCTCATCGTGGTGACATCAGATTTATCCGATGCAATGCTAACGCCAGCAGCCGCCAACTTATCACGTAGCGCCATGACTTCTGAATCAAGCGCCTCGACGTTGGTGTGATCTTTTGCCGCTTGCGCCAATCGCTCGAGTTCCTTATTTTCATCCGCGATCTGCTCGGAAAGCTCGCGAATCTCCTTATTCGCATTAACGACCGCGGCTTGTACAAGCTCGCGAACTTTCGTTGCCTTGGTCACAGCGTTGGCGAAATCCTCATATGCGAGCATCCGTGAAACGATTTGCGCAGATAGCTGACAGTCGTCTTGAAAATCCTTAGTCAATTCCTGGTGTTCTTGACTGAAAAGATGTGTAGCTCTGAATAGACTGACAAAGTTCTCGACCCGATCTGTAGCTGGGATATCCCCTCCAGTCAATTCGCCGAGAACAGATTTGCGATCAGTAGAACGTCCATCTAGTAGGGCCTGCTTTCGGTCTCTAACACTCCGGATGAGCTTGCGGGCACTACCATTGCACCGAAATGAGAGTGAGACAACGCTGTTCTCAGACTTACTATCGAGATGCTGTGCGGCTTTCTTGAAAATCGCATCAGAGGACGATTCAATTCGACGAATTCGGCCAATTCCACCAGTCGCAGCGAAGTCTACGGCATCGAAAAAAGAAGTCTTGCCAAAACCATTTGGACCGTACAACACGGTTACATCTGTACCAACCGTAAAAGTTTGAGCCTTACGGTACGCTCGAAAGTTCTCAATGCTAACAGTCTCAAGCCGAATAGGGGCAATCGTTCGATCAGCTTGCACAGCTGCAGTGGTCACCGTTGGTGACAGTTCCCGCGGCTTGCCAAATATCCCGTTTGCGCAGTCCTCGGCAATGCCTTCGGCGCTACGCCGGTGCTGGACGACGAGGAATTCCGCCAACGCTGCCGGCACCATGCATTGGTTAAGGAAAGTCTGGGCAGAAACCAGCCGCTGAGATTGTTGTTCTATGGGCGCGAGCGGCAAAAAAGGCAGTCGTGCTAACGCCGTGCCTAACGGTGAAGCAAGCGGAACAACAAACTTTCGGCAGAAGTACACGTCCGTTTCGACGCTTGAGCAGAAACGGTCGAGATTGGGTACATCTGGCTGTACGCAAAACACAAAGGCTAGATCAAAAGCGTCCCACGTCGCGCGCTGCTCAATATAATGGTTTTTGAAACTTTGATAGAGAACCTCATAGCTCTTGCGCATCTCTCCGTTGGAGAATGCGAACGCCGCCATGACGTGATCGGTTTGCAAGAGCAGCAAAGGTTGATATTTAGCATCAACAGCCACATCGGATAATCGCGAGCCAGGTAATACACCTGTCAAGTACGCGCGCAAGTCTGAACTTGACTGGGATTCAGGCGGCAAGTTCTGCACTGATCGCTCCCATAATCGCTGCGGCTGTGGTCGACGCCCGAAAGATATTCAACAATCTTTCGTACCCAAGATGCAACGATCCGCTTGCAGGGTCTGTGATATTTCGCTCCTGTCCTAACTGCGGCACTTTCGGCTGCAAGTAGCTGCCAAACCGCTGCCGCCACGCGGTGTTATCTTCATCGCGGGAAACAAGGAGAACTTGCCGTTGCGGGCTGGAGACGTAACGCTTGGAGTGCTCGATGCATTCTTCATGTGATGAGCCGCGCACAGCGAGAAGATCAATAGCTTTATTATTGATCATAAAAGTCGCATGAGGAGAGTCGCTTCCCACTATTGGAGACGGAAACCCAACGCCGATAATGTCAAGGGTATGCACAAGATGAGTGATTGCTGATGACTCTATATCGCTCCAATCATCTGCGGAGTCGGTCTGTGATTCCTGCGCTGCCAACTGGACTGCGCGCCCAATAGTTTGAGGTGGGAGGACGCGAAGCGCAGCGATGTTCAAATGGTGTGCTGTATCGACCTGTGCGGCTAATGGTGCAGTGTGATATTTAATCGACAAACTCGGACTCTGATCTAATTCGTCGTTCAACCACTTGACGCAGGCCGCTACAGCAGCGGCGGGGGCACGGGGTTCTGGCGCGCCAGAGACAGGAAAAACGTGGGCATTCTCCGCGGCAAAAACCCGTCCGGCCGGCCCTGCGATAAGCGAACCCGGATTGATTTGAGCAAAAGAATGAATACATGCGCCGCGTTCGCGAAAGAAAATATCCTTGTAATTGGACAATAAGTTGCTGCCATCTCGGAAGCGGCTGCCGCCGTTGGAAAATGTAGGGAGACACTCCGGTTTCGAAAAGCCGGACTGATGCGACAAGACAACACTGCATCCGCCAAACTCATTGGTGCGTCCTGGTGCTGCCTTCCCCGCGGTATTTGCAAATACTAAGCAGGCACGGTCGCGTAGGGCATTTGGAAACTCAGTCTGATTGAAGAACGCTCCGACCTCGTTTAGAAAAGTTTCATGCGACGGCTTCTTGTTATGCTGAATAATAAAAAGCCAAGACAGCGGCAGTTGGCCCGGGATCGCTTCTTGCTGCACATGACTCAAAATCCATCTGCACGTTTTCTGTGTTTCTACTGTAGCAATCCAGTCGAAACACACCAGAGTGCCAAATCGATAAGGCGCGCCATTTTCTAAAAACCCCTTGAATAAATAAACGGAGCGGCCACGGAACATATGCTGGTAAGAAATATCCATTTCCTCCCAGGCGGGATGCAATTTAGGCTGAATCCAGCGCTCCAACTTGCCGTCGCTGCCTTTCACCCAAATCACTGCGCAGTTGACCCACTCGGCACCCCCGACAAGTCCAGCGCCATTTCTGGCAGCATCAACATAAGTTGCCTCGCTCTGTAACAATTGGGTGTACTGAGCTTGGGTCAGCGCGTCTGTGCCCCCGATAACAACGGTTCCATTCGGCCAGGTAGCCTCACGCATCAAAGTTTCCACAAGTTCGATTCCCTCGTGACCGGGAATGCTGTATTCGGGGAAAATAGTAAAGTGCGTTTTTTGTACGCCGTGTCCCGCGATGCGCGCAACAGAAAGGGTTTCGGCCAGCACTTCGAGTTGTTGCTGCTTGGCTTGTGCTGTGCATTGATAAGGCTCGGTCGTCGTAAAATACTGATGGGACAAAAATGGTTGAGCAATAACCATTCCAACACGATCACTTGGAAGCGCTATGTTCCGCAGCGACAAATCAACTGTTTCAATATGGATCATTTGTTTGGAGTGCTCTAACCTTTGATAACGGGATGCCGCGTTGGTACAGCGTTAAACGGCTCGGCCAAAGTGCCTTCGCACTACGACCTCTCGCCAAGCGAAAGAAATAGTCGTTTCGGATCATCCATCAGAGGCTGAAATCCATACCTTAGATAGAATGCGGCTGCGCGTTCATTCAAGGCATCGGCATATAGTCCAGCACCTCCAATCTCGGCGATTGAACGGCGGGTGCGCTCGATGGCATCGACGAGCAATAGCTCACCGATCCGCCGCCCCTGCGTGGTACGATCCACCGCAAGCCGCCCCAAGAGCAAACAAGGCAAGCGCCTGGGAAGCTTGCGGCCAGGTGGAAAGTAGGTGGTATCTACCTGAGCTGGGAGTAGCGCGTAGTATCCGAGAACGCGTGTTGGTTCATCCGACTGGACGATCACGCGAGTCCGGGCGTAGTTCTTCTCCTGTTGCTGCAGAGCCATCCGCTGCAGCCATTCGTTCAGGGAAGCCTCCCCGCAATCGAATTGCTTGCGGTCGTGTTCTTTAGCCAGCAGTTCGATTTGAAGCGCCACTGAATGCTTCCTTGTAACGCTTCAAAGCCGCACGGAGTTTGGCGTTCGGCGGGGATGGATTATCGAGGGACTCCAGAATCATCCTGGCGTCACGGGCCGAAGGCATGATGACTCGCTCGTGCTCGATAACCCGATCAGCTTCTTTCAGGGCAGCCTGCAACACGAATTGATTGACCGTGGCGCCGACGAGTTCGGAGGCTTCCTCGAGACGGGAATGCACTTCCTTCGACACTCGGGTGTTAATGCGCGCACGTGCCGGATCGACATGACTTCGACGTGCACTGGCGGAACGCATGATGGACCTCCTGATCTCAATGGCGCCATTTTGGCACCATCATTAAAAAATCGCAATAGGAGTCTCAACTGGCGCTTTGGGCCCGAAGTTCTACTGGCCAATCGCCTGCAAACCCCTATTTTCCGTTCAAATCCCCTACATCCGTACTGGACGTCCCTTCTGAATCCCTCTGCGCGTGCGTAATGGACGCTATGGATACCACGTCGATATTTCCAGCGGATGCCGATGAGTTTTTTGGAGTTGAAGCGCCACCCGATCGGTCTCGGTTCGCGCTACCTATGTAGGCCGAAGTTACGGATGCGCGGCTGTGACCGGCGAACTCGGCGACTACTTCGCGCGCAGCACGGTCCTCATGACGGTCCGCCGCACCCGCTACACCACCTCGTACCGGGGCGGATACCCCGGTCAGTCCCTCATAAAGATCGAGCAGGACGCCGTGCCGCAAGGAATGCGGAGTGACACTGAATTTGCCCCGGCGAGAAAGGCCGATTTTTCTACAGACCCAGTAGTAATGCGCTGCCCACCGTTTCACCGTGTATCCGCGCGGAATCATCGACTCAGAAGGCGTCTTGGGAAACGTCTTCGCCCATTCCCAGGCGGCTTTCTGTTCTGGAGTCAACTGCAACGGGAGAGTACGTGGCCGACCGCCTTTGGTCCCTTCCGTAATAGTGATCGTATTCATATAGCAGAGGACGATGTGTGGACGAAAAAGCCATGATTCGCGCGCTCGTAGACCAAACAGCGCGCTGAGCAAGAGCTGGCAAGCCACCCAAGCATCCTCTTCCAATGCAAGACGGAAGATTTCTTGGAAATCGACACCCGCGCCTTTCGCAGACTTGTCCCGCTCAGTTGCCGTACTCCGGCGTGTTACACCCGGATTCTCGGCGCAGAATTTCTCGATCACTCCGATCAGCTGGGGCTTTTCGATCCATGCGCAGAATGTCCGCAGGTGCGAGATGTACGTCGCCATCGTGCTCGCCGCATGGCCGCGGTCACGCCAATTCTGCAGGATCGCGCGGACGTGTTTGCTGCGGAAATTCTTCGGTGAACAAAGCTTGTATCCACCTCGGTAAAGATTCACCAGCATGGCTTTGAGCACCACGCGGCGCTCGCGCTCGGTCTTACCGCCTACCGCTCGACTGCTCACCGCTGCGGTTCCGCCATGGATGTGAATCAGCCCGCGTAATTCCCGCAGGAGTTTTCCCAGCGGACCACGATAACCGTCTCCGTGTCGTGTTACGGCTCGGTGTCGGGGATGAAAACCCTGCATCCCTTCCAGGGTTAAATTTGTAGATGATTGTGTACGCATAAATCCTCCGAATGGTTGATAGGAGCTGCCGCGCAGAATGGTCGTAGTTCGATCGTGAGAAACGATCCCTGGCGGCCACGCCGGCAGAAAACGCAGCGCGCCAGGAATCGAGCGATCTGTTGCTCGTTTGCTCTCCAAGGAGAGCGGTGATCTTGAGTGCGATCAGCATCCAGGTCGTGATTGGCATCGGCGACCTCCGGCGTAATGCCGGCGTGCTTACGCACGAGCTGCGGGCGTTACCCGCTGCCATTGAAGACCCGTATTGCGCGGGCGTAACACACATCCTCGTTATCCTCGACAGCGGAGCAACGCCGCGAGCCACCGCGGTTGCTGTCGTCGCATCGGTACACCGGAAGTACGCACGCGAAGGCGCGCAGCCCATCGATGTCGGACACGTGTCCGGTTATTGAATGCGAGCGGATGAGGAATGAATCGGCAGCACTGGGAGTTCTCACTCCCAGTGCGCAAAGGATTGGAATGACGCAGCGTTGTACTACGCCATCGTAAAGACGGGAATGACAGCTTCAGATGCCAGAACTCCAGCGGACAAATTCCGCTGGCGATTGGCTGCATGTTCTTTATTTGTGATGCCTACCGATGGCAAACATCACGGCCTGCCTGAGATCAGATGTGGTGTTCGCGCCGGACGGCGCTGCACCGAGTGCCAGCCTCGATTTTTTGCGCGGTGAGGTCCGCGTTTGACGGGCGCGAGGCCCGTGAAAACATGTTTCAACGTACGCCGGCGAAATCGCCGCCATTCGCGCGGCACTATAGGCTGGTCCGAAAGACTGTCAAGCAGCGATTTCAGCACCACACACTTTCTGTTTAGGCGGATCAATCTGCAAATCCGCTTCGTTGGCATTCCTTCGTGAGTGTAAGGCGGTGTCTCTTCGGGTTTTTCTTCCGAGCTTGCATTTCCTCGTTCTTACTCTGTCTGGGCGTCGGCTCCGGGCAGGTGAATTCGGACGGATTCCGTGCCGGAAACGAGCCGCCCAGAAATGAACGCCATTTCGATTGTGTGCAGGCTGCTCATTAACGAGAGCCTTATAGGTCGCCAATATGAGTGCTCCTGCCCAATAGGATGTGCTATTTGTATGTCCATCGGTACCTGTTGCCGACCGCTTTCAGGGCGCACTGTGATTTCCTCAGACGTCCCTTTACCTCAATTGCAGGCCTCCCGATCCGCCGCCTACGGCCGCGGAATCCACCGCGCAATCTCGCGCTGATTCCGACTCAGTCTCATTCCCCGCCCTGATCGGTGGGGCGTCGTATTCCATTTCCAACCTCATGAGGAGAATTCATGCCTTCGATTTCCGTTGTCTGCCGGATCACCCAATGAGGGCAGGCGGTAAATCCATTCGGATCAACCTACGCTTCGGAAAGCGGACTGCTCCGGATCTAATAACCGAGCTATCGGCTCGCAATCCTTATGCTCGCGCCAAATTTATCCGTGCGTTGGCGTTAGACGGCTTGCGATTGCGGCGGGGTGAGATGGCAGTCGTCGCACAGGAAGGATCGGCGGACGATTCACCCTCAGTCTTCTCTGACTCACAACAGCATACCGGCGACGACGACGCGCTATCTCTTTTCGGAAGCGGCGTTCATCTCTGATGAGCGCGCGCACCATCCCGTTCCCGCCGCGCTTGCTTCGCCTCCGATATGCCGGACCCTATCTCGGCATGAACCGAAATCGTTTCAACCAACTCGTGCGCCCTTACGTGCGCGAAATCTCGATCGGCGAGCGAGGAATCGCCTTCGATCGACTTGAACTCGATGCTTGGGCGGACGGATACTGCGCGCGCAGTGGCCGTTCCACCCTTCAGAAGGAGGAACGGCTATGTCGAAAAGAACCCCAGGACTCTGCAAACGATTCAAGGCCGATGGTAGCTATGAATGGCACATCGACAAATGGCTCAAAGGACACGGCCGACTTTGCGAGAGCACTGGCACTGACGATGAAGAAAAAGCGGGACTCCACCTGGCGCGGCGAATCAAGGAGATTCGCGAAACCACGGTTGGAGTCCGGCCGCGGCGGCGATTTCGGGAAGCCGCCACGAAGTTCCTGACCGACAACGCGCATCGCAAGGGAATCGACCGTGATGCGCTGGCATTGAAAGATCTGGACTCGTTCATTGGAGACGAATGGCTCGACTGCGTACACAACGAGACCTTCAGGCCGTACATCGAGGCCAGGAGACGTCCGCCTGCACAACCGCCCGGCAAGAAGCGGCGCAGGCCTCTGTCGGTAAGCACCTTGAACCGCAACATCGGGGTAGCCCGGCATGTTCTGAACCTCGCCGCACGCCTGTGGCGCGACAAGGGCTCGAACCTAACGTGGCTGGCCCAGACTCCTCTGATTCAAGTGCTGCCCAATCCCGGCAAGCGGAAACCTTATCCGCTCGACTGGGACGAGCAGCGTTTGCTGTTTCAAGAGCTGGCGCCACATCTGCAGCGGATGGCACTGTTCGACGTGAACACGGGCCTACGGGATCAGGAACTCTGCGGGCTCAAGTGGGCTTGGGAACAGCGAGTACCGGAGCTAGATACGCCGCAGTTCAAGCGCAGCGTCTTCGTACTGCCAGCCTCGGTGGCGAAGAACAAGGAAGCCCGGGTCGTGATCCTCAACGACATCGCACAGTCGGTAGTCGAGGAGATGCGCGGTCAACATCCGGTCTATGTCTTCACCTGGGAGGACGAAGACGGCAACCGGAACCGGGTCGGGAAGTTTCGCAACAGCGGATGGAAGAACGCCCGTCGACGAGCGGCGCTCAAGTACGAGCAGGAGCTGAAGAGGAGCTGCCCGGAGGGATTCAAACGGGTCCGAGTACACGATCTCAGGCACACGTTCGGACGGCGTCTACGCGCCGCTGGTGTGGGCCTCGAAGATCGTCAGGACCTGCTTGGGCATAAGGCTGGAAGAGTAACCACCGAGTACAGCATGGCGGAACTCGGCAACCTGCTGCATGCGGCCAACCGCATCATCAAGTCCCGCGAAAGTCCCGCGCCAACCGTACTGAGAGTGGTAGGAGAGTGACGTAAGTGATTGGTGGAGCAGATCGGGATCGAACCCTCGACCTCCGCATTGCGAACGCGGCGCTCTCCCAGCTGAGCTACTGCCCCACGCAGGGGCGCGCATCCTAACTGACTGATTGTTAAAGAGGCAAGTGGATTCTAGGGATCGGCCGCAGAGCGTAGACACCTGCTTCGGCGACTGCGCGCGCGTGCCGCAGCCAGGCCGGGAGCGCAGGTTCGTCGGAACCATAAACCTCGTCGCACCATAAACAAGGAACGGTGCCCATCGAGGCTCGTGAACGACTCATGTGAGTTCGGGTATCGACGCATCGAGTTCCTTCCCGATCGCTCAGAACTTTATCCGCCGGTCGCCGTCCAAGCGCTGCCGCACGGCGGCGCGATGATGTCCGTCGACGAAATGCAAACACGATTTCCGCAATGGAGATTCCGATGATGATGACCGACGCGTTCGACACCCTGCCTCGATTCGCGACTGCAGATCTGATTCGCTCGCGGCATGAAAGCCGCTCCAGCGCAGCACGCCAGTGGTGGCGGACGCTCGCCGCGATGGCGCTCGCAATGGCCCTGTCGGTGTCATCCCTGCACGCCGCCGCGCAAGAACGCTACGACCTCGACAGGACGAAGAAATCGCTCACCGAGCTGATCGAGCGCACGATGAAGCAGGGCGGGCATCCATCGATCTCGGTAGCTTTGGTCAAAGACGATGCCATCGTCTGGAAAGCCGCGTTCGGCTATGCCAACTTGCGGACGCGTACGCCTGCGACACCACAGACGCTGTACAGCACCGGCTCGACCTTCAAATCGGTGACCGCGACGGCGATCATGCAGTTGGCAGAACAGGGCAAGCTGCAGCTGAATCAGACGGTCAACAGCCATCTGTCCAACGTTCATGTGCAGGATCGGCTGCAGGGCTGGAAGCCGGTTACCATCGAACACATCCTGTCGCATTGGTCCGGGCTCGTCGGCGGGCAGCAGACCAAGCCGATCTGGGGTCGTGAGCTGCCCAAGACGCTCGAGCAACTCGTTGCACAGCTCTACTCGATCCGCGCGCCCGAGGAAAAGTACGAATACAACAATGCTGCGTATGGGCTGGCCGGCCTGCTGGTGCAGGACGTTTCCGGCGTGGAGTATGAGCAATACATGGTCGAGCACGTGCTCAAGCCGCTGGGAATCAACACGCCGCATCCGGCTTATCCATCGCCGGAAATGGTCGAGCTGATGGCGCTGCCGTACGTTCCCGGCGGCGAAGGTCAGTCTCCAAAGCCCACGGCGCAGGTGCATTACGATGTCTATCCGGCCGGAGACATCTATCTGACCGCCGAGGACATGGCGCGCTACTTGGGCGCCCACCTCAATGGCGGAGTATTCAATGGTCAGCGGATCCTGTCGGAGGCCTCGGTAAAGAACATGCACACGCCGCGGTTTGGCGGCGACTACGGATTTGGCTTCCGGATATCGAAAGACGCGAAGGGGCACACGCTGATCGCCCACGACGGCGGCATTCCCGGTTTCACCTCAACGTTGATCGGCGACGTCGACGCGCGTGCGGGCGTGTACTTCATGACCAACTATTATGAGGTGGTGCCCAAGGAAGTGGCCTTTGCCGCTTTGCAGCTGTTGAGCGGAGAGACCTATGAGGTACCTCCGCCGCCGGCCAAAAAATAGGGCGGCAGCGCAGGAGCGATGCAGCGGCACACGACTCAGCCTCGGGGCACAAACGACCGCCGCATTTCAGGTAACACGCACGAGATCGAAATCGGGAACCTGAGAGACTGAATTTTTCTGCTTGAATCCCGCTTCGTTCCCGGTCACCCTAGCGCGCAGCGCTCGCGGCCCGACAGGGAGGTTATTTGTAGGCCGGGCGCCGAGCGGGCGAAATGACTGCGGACACCCTTCCTTCCGATACCGTTGCCAACGGGCCGAGCCTCGTGGCGCAGATGCGCCCGGCGCTGATGAAGTACTTTCAGCGCAGGACCGGCAGCGCGGCCGAAGCCGAAGATCTAACTCAGGACGTCCTCGCGGGTGCTCTGGCGCACCTCAATTGGACCTCCGCTGAGCAGGCGAAGGGCTACGTCTTCCGCGCGGCAATCAATCGCCTGCGCGACCGGCGGCGCCGCCTGGAAAGTCATGGCGTCGCCGTTCCATTGAAAGAGGAGACGCTCCAGTCCGGTTCCGAGAATCCGCTCGAGCGTGTCCTGATCGCTCAGGAAGAGCTGACCGAAATCGACAAGGCGCTCGATGAGTTGAACGTGCGCACGAGGACCGTGCTCGTGCTCATCAAGCTGGAAAATATGAAAGCTGCGACCGTCGCGCAGATGCTCGGCATCTCGGTGCGGGCGGTGAACAAACACGTACAGAAAGCCGTGGCGCACCTGGCGAAGGTCCGCGCCCGCGGGGATATGCCGTGATGACGGACCGGCCGGACAGCGCGTCGATCGAAGAAGAAGCTGCAGCCGCTTTCTTTCAGCCGCTGCAGGGCGAGTGGACGCGCGGCGATCAGGATGTCCTGGAAACTCGGCTGAAGATGGATCCCGCTTACGCCGCGGCCTATCGCCGCGTGCAGAAAGCATGGGAGGCTCTGGACACGCATGCGGAAAGTCCGCAATTGCTGGCACGCCGCCAGGAGGCAATTGCGTATGCGCGGCAAGTGAGTGGACGCCGCTGGCTCGAGAACAGCCGCTACGTGCGTACACGCTGGCGTGCTGCGGCCGCGATGGGTGGCATCACGATCGCGCTTGCGGCTGCCTGGCAACTCTCGCCATTCGGATACCACCCCGGCTCGTATCGCACCGGCATCGGCGAACAGCGCATCATCGAGCTGGATGACCATTCGCGCGTCGAGCTGGATGCGGCCAGCGCGCTGCGCGTGCGCTACTCGGGCGACGCGCGCATCGTCGAGTTGAAGCAAGGCCAGGCCCAGTTCTCCGTAGCCAGAGATCCCACCCGGCCGTTCAAGGTGCAGGTGGGAGACCGCACGATCGTTGCGTTGGGTACGGTGTTCACCGTCGACTACACGAGTCGCGAGCTGCACATCGCGATGATCGAGGGACGCGTCGCCGTCGCTGCGCACTCTGCATTGCCATCGCCGGCCGTTCTCCGTCAGTCGGGACTCAAGGCGTCCGCGTCTGCGCAGGAGACGGCGCCGGAAGACCTGATCGAGCTGGCCGCCGGCGAGGAGCTCAGGGTCCGGCAGGGCGGTCGACCGACCGTCACGCCGAGAGCCGATCTCGAAGCGGCGACCGCATGGCGCGAAGGCCGGGTCATTTTCCGGGCTGCATCGCTGGCGGAAGCGGTGCAGCGCCTCAACCGGTATTCGCGAACTCAGATCGAGATCGCCGACGATGCCCTGGCTACGCAACGGATCAGCGGTGTGTTCGAAGCCGGCGATGCGCAGGGCTTCGTGCGCGACATTCAGCGCTACCTTCCGGTCGTTGCCGATTCGGTCCATTCCGGCAGAATCCGATTGCGCACGCGATAGCGCTCGCTGCTCATGCCCGGCACGCGGGCCGCGGCCCCCGGTGCGGCAACGCCGTCGTGATGCTTTTCAGCAGAGGTCCGGTTCCCAATTCTTTCGTCGTGCGTATTGTGAGTCAGGCGGTCCGAATCCGTGCTCACACTTGGGAAAGGGCAATGCATAGAGTAACGACGACATCCGTGGCAGTAATATCCCTCACGGCAAGGAGGATCGCGAGGGCGCCGGCGCTGAGTCTTCTGCTGGCGGTTCTGGCCGCCGCGTCGAGTTTCCCGGTGAGCGCGTTCGCGGCTCCTGCGGAGGCGCGCAGCCCGACTTACAAGCTGGATATCCCCGCTCAGGATCTCAACGATGCGTTGCAGGCTCTCGCGCTGATCTCGCGCCATCGGCTGCTGTATTCGTCGAAACTGGTGGACGGCAAGCGCAGCTCGACCGTCAAGGGTGAGCTGACGACGGAGGAAGCGATCAGGCAGCTCCTGGTCGGCACCGGACTGAAATACGAGATCACCCCGGACGGCCTGGTGATGATCTGGGGCCAGAACGGCTCCGCGGACGGGATGTCGACGTCAGGAGCGCAGGGCGCCGGCGACCGGGCGACGCAGATGGCGCGCGTCGGAGCGCACTCCGATGTATCAGCGGGCCATGACGGTGCAAGCGGGACTGCGCAAGCGGCTGCGATGGCGCAGGAGCAGGGAGGCGCAGAAGGTTCCGCGACAAAGGTCGAAGAGATCGTCGTGACCGCGCAAAAACGCGCGGAACGCCTGATCGACGTGCCGATCAGCATGGTGGCGCTGACCGCCGATGACCTGCGCAAGCGCAAAGTGACTTCGATCGATGATCTGGCGCAGGTCGCTCCCGGCGTGGCGCTCACGGGCAACGGCAGCCAGCTGCGTGCGATCTACATACGCGGCGTCGGCAACGTGTACGGCAGCTCGAACCTGACCGGGATCTATCTCGACGAGGCGACCACGACGTCGCCGTATCCGGCCCGGCAGCTCGACCTGCGCACTTACGATCTGGAGCGGATCGAGGTGCTGCGCGGCCCGCAAGGGACGCTTTATGGCGAGGGCGCCGTCGGCGGAACGATCCGCTTCATCACCCGCAATCCGGAGCTGGACCGGTTTGCGATGAAAGCCGATGTCGCCGGTTTCTTCGTCGAAGACGGCGCGCCGGGCCAGCAGATCGAGAGCATGGTCAACGTGCCGTTGGTCCGGGACAAATTGGGCGTGCGGCTGGCGGCCAGCTATGAACATGGCGGCGGATGGATCGATCAGCCTGCCGCCGGCAAGAAGGACATCAACGATCAGGATCTGGTCGACATCCGGCTCAAGGGATTGTGGCAGCCCAGCCCGCAGCTCGTGGTCAATGCGATGGCCGTCATCAGCCGCAAGGACGCGCCACCCAACTATGGCGAGGACGCCGACGGCAACTTCACGCAGTTCTTCAACCAGGCCACTACGCCCGATACGGAAAGCGACTACGACCTCTACAACCTCACGCTGAGCTACGACTTTTCTTCGGTCCGTGTGCTCAGCACCTCGAGCTACGTCGATCAGAAGGTCGTTTTCGAGCACACGGGACAGAGAGCGGTGACGTCGTTCAGCCCGGGATCGCGGGAGCGCCATACTTTGTATGACCGGTACGTGCCCGGCGGCCGCGTGTTCACTGAAGAGCTTCGGCTGACGTCCAACGGCTCCGGGCGATGGCAGTGGACGATCGGGGCGTTCTATCAGGACATCTACAAGCACGACTACATTCCGGGTTACTACTCCGGCGTCGTCGGCGCGCCGGGAAGCCCGCTGCCGGGGCCGTTCACGTATCTCTCGATCACGCAGTCGCGCTCCGACGCGGCGTTTGGCGACGTGAGTTACCAGCTGACCGATCGCATCACGTTGGGCTCGGGGTTGCGTTATTTCAGGGACGACCAAGACTACGTGCTCGGCACCGGCGTCCTCGACCCCCCGCCGCTCGGTCCGCAGCAGACCGCCAGGTTCCATGCGCTCAATCCGCGATTCTACGCGCAGTACAAAGTGAGCGCCGGCGTCAACACGTATGTGAGCGCGTCCAAAGGTTTCCGCAGCGGCGGCATCAACAATCTCAATCAGCCGAACTACGATCCCGAATCGGTCTGGACCTACGAGCTGGGGACCAAGATGTCGCTCGCCGAAGGCCGCCTGACCGGCGACGCGGCGGTCTTTTACACGGACTATCAGGGCTATCAGATCAACGGTATCGTCGCGACCTCATCGGGGCAGACCTTCGGCATCGTCAGCAATGCCGGCGATGCCAGGATCCGCGGCATCGAGCTGGCGTTGACCTGGCATCCGTCCCAGTCCTGGAGCCTGGGCCTGAACGGCGACTATCTGGACGCGAAGTTCGTCGAGGTCAATACGCTCCCCAATCCGCTGACCGGCCTGCCGACCTCGGGCTACATCGTCGGCGATTCGATCGGCGCCATTCCGCCCTATCAGCTCGCGGTGTTCGCGCAGCGCGACTTCAGTTTGAACGACCGGCGCGGGTTCGCCCGCCTGGACTACAGCCAGCAGGGCCGCATGACTTACCGCAGCCGCAACACCGGGCCGCTGGCTTTCGCCGAGTCGGACATCATCAACATGCTGAACCTGAACGTCGGCCTGCAGTGGAACGATCGTCTGTCGTTGGGCTTGTTTGGCCAGAATCTGCTCGACGATCGCGGGTTCACCAGCGCCTTCTGGCTGCTGCAGAACGGCGGACGCAGCCGTCCGCGCTCCTATGGAATTCAGTTCGGGGTGGACTTCGACTGAGAATGCGCACAAACGCGACCAACGATCGCCGGGGCCTGCGGCTGCGGGCCGTCGTTATCTCAGTTCTATCCGCCGTCGCGGCGGGTACGGCATGTGCTGCGACCTCCTCGCAGGACGAAGCGGTTTATCGGCGCTACCTCGATTTCGACTCTCTCGTGAAAGGCGGGCGCATCGTGCCGAACTGGTTGCCCGACGGATCGAGCTTCTGGTATGTACAAGGCGGCCCCAACGATCGGCAGATTCTGAAAGTGGACCCTGCCACGGGCGCGACGATGCCGTTCTTCGATGTGCAGCGTCTGCGCTCCGCGCTGCGGGAAGTGCTGGGTCACGAGCCCGCCGGTAATGGCGTGCCTTTCGAGCGGTTCGAATTCACGGGACCCGACCGCGTGAGTTTCTCCGTCGACGGCGCGCGCTACGAGCTGGACCTGACGCGCTATGCGGCGACGCGCCCGTTGCAGCCCTTCACGTACTCCACCGTCGTCGTGCGCAGTGAAGCCGAGCGAACGGTTGCCGGCAGCTTCATGCAGGAGACGTTCAACGGTCTGGGCCCGAGACTGACCCCGGAGGCGAAATCGTCCGACGGACGCTGGTTCGCGAGCATCGAGGACTACAACCTGACGCTGCGCGCGAGCGTCGACGGCCAGAAAGTCCAGGTTACCCGCGACGGCACTGCGCTGGCGTTCTGGTACGTCCAGGCGGTGCAATGGAATCCCTGGTCGCCAAACAACCTGCATCTGGCGGTCTTCAAGCAGCACACCGAGGGCGTGGTGCGGATTCCGACCATCGAGTGGCTGAAGCCGGTGGAGCAGGTTCTCGAGGTGATCGGCGTACGCGCGGGCGCCAAGCTGTATCGCTCCGAGCTGTATCTCGTCGATACCTATTCCCAGCAGCCAACGCTCATTGACCTGGGCGATACCACCGACCAGTATCTGCGTCCCCTGACGTGGACACCGGACAGCTCGGAGCTGATCCTCGCGAGCTACAACCGTGTGCTGAGCCGCGTCGACATCCAGGCGGTGAACGCCGCCACCGGCGCGGTCCGCACCGTGTTCACCGAGCAGTCGAAGACCTTTCTCACCAACCATCACGAGGCTATCTGGGGCACGAATACCGGTTTTACGCTGCTGCCGGACGGCGCCGGATTCATCTGGTGCTCGGAGCGCAGCGGGTGGAACCATCTGTACTACTACGACATGCACGGCAAACTCGTGCGCCAGCTGACCCGCGGCGCATGGCCGGTCAAGGACGTCCTGCGGGTGGATCAAGCCGGTGGCTGGGTTTATTTCAGAGGCCACGACGATCAAACGAGACCTTACGACACGCACCTTTACCGCGTCGGCCTCGATGGCAGGGGATTTTCGCGTTTGACCGAAGGCAAAGGCCAGCACGCAGTCGGCATCGCCCCGTCCGCGCAATATTTCACCGATACCTATTCCACCGTCGACGTGCCGCCGCGAACGGTGCTGCGCAAAGCCGACGGAACGCTGGTCGGCACATTGGGCGAGGCGGACATCAGTCCGCTGCGGCAGGTGGGATGGGTCGCGCCGCAGGAGCACGTCGTCAAAGCCGCCGACGGCGTAACGGATCTGTGGGCGACGCTCTACTTTCCGTACAACTTCGATCCAAACAGGAAGTATCCCGTGGTCGAGTACATCTATGGCGGCCCGCAGTCCGCGAAGCGGCCGCTCGATTTCCTCGCCGCCAGCAACAGCATGGCGCCGCGCTATGGGCGGTTCAACCGTGCGCTGGCCAATCTCGGCTTCGTGGTGGTGACGATCGACGGCCGCGGCACGCCCGAGCGCTCCAAGGCCTTCCACGACGTGGTGTATCGCAACTTCGGCCGCTTCGAGATCGCCGACCATGCCGGAGCGATACGACAGCTGGGCGCGCGCCTGAAGTTTCTCGATCTGGACCGCGTGGGCATCTGGGGCGTGTCCTGGGGCGGGCAGTTTGCATTTCGGGCGCTGACCCAGGCGGCGGATTTGTACAAGGTGGGGATCTGCCAGAACCCCAACTTCGATCCGCGTCGCTTCACTTTGTATGAGCCGTATCTGGGCCTGCCGCGCGAGAACCCCACTGGGTACGAGGAAGCCGATGCGCTGACGCTAGCCCCGAAGCTGAAGGGCGAGGTGCTGCTGGCCGGCGGCCTGAACGATACCGGCATGGTAGGCGACCTGTTCCAGATGAGCGATCGCTTGATCCGCCTCGGCAAGCAGCACCGCATGATGGCCTATCCCTACATGGGCCATGCGATCTCGGACAACGGCATGTCCGAGTACGACCTGGAGATGAAGAAGCGCTTCCTCGTCGAACACCTCATGCCTCCAGGCCAGCCGTAACCTGCCTGGCTGTAACCTGCTAATAGCGCTGAGATTTTTTCACTCGGAGTGCAGCGTCGCCGGGGCCGCTGCCGAAGGTCGTGCCGGCGCCTTCGAGCGCCGTTTTTTCCGATAGGGCCCTATGGGGGGCTTTTTCACGCCTACACTGCGACTTTTCGGCTCGAGCTGTGTTCTATGCACAACGCACCCGAAACCCGTGGCTAACCGAACCCCGAACGTGTATGCGGCCGAGTTCACGAAATTCATGCGCACCTATCAAGATAGGGTCTATTCCACCGTAATCCGCCTGCTCGGCGATGCCGCCCAGGCCGAGGACATTGCGCAGGAGGTTTTCCTGCGGGCCTATCGCGATTTCGACCAGCTCAGGGACAGCGCGACGGCCGTGGGTTGGCTGAAGACGGTGGCGACGAATCTTTCGCTGAATCACCTGACCCGCTACCGCAAGCGCTGGCGGATGTTCTCCGAGCTTCATCGGCGCGATGAGCAGGAGGACGAGGCGGCGCCGATCGACTTCCCGGTGCCGGAGTCGGTGCTCGAGGGCCTCGAGGCCGACGAGCGGGGGCAGAGGGTGGAGCAGGCCCTGAAGATGCTGCCGGAGCATCGCCGCGTGCCCCTGGTGCTTTATCACTTCGAGGACATGTCTTATGAAGAGATCGCGCAGCGGCTGCGCATCTCGTTGTCGAAGGTGAAGAACGATATCCTCCGCGGCCGTGCCGCATTGGCCAGGAGCCTCATGCAGTCATGAAACAGACCCACGGACCCGACGACGCGCTCGGACGTTTGATCGACCGGACCCTGCGCGCGCAGCCCCCGGTCGCCGCGCCAGCAACGCTGGAGGCGCGCGTGCTCGCCGAGATCGAGCGCCGGGCGGCGCTGCCGTGGTGGGACAAGAGTTTCCTTCATTGGCCGGTGCCGGCGCGGGCGGTTTTCCTGCTGGCCTCTCTCGGCGTCGTCAAGCTCGTTCTGGACGTTATGGTTTGGGCGATATCGGGTGTGCGCGCCGAGGCTGGCGTCGCCTCCCGGCTGGGCTGGCTGCGCACGTTCAGCGACGTCGCTCACTCGATTGCCGACGCGGGGCTGTACGTGGTCCACAGCATTCCATCGTATTGGCTGTATGCCGGCGCTATCGCGGGAGTCACCGCTTATCTTGCCGCCGTCGGGCTCGGCACGATCGCCTACAGGACGCTATATAAATGAGTACCGTACTTTCCCGGCCGATCCCTGTCCTGCTGTTTGCCGCTTTCGGCATCCTGACTTTACAGGCGCAGGCGCAAACACAAACAGAAAAACAAACAGAGACACAAATACAGGCATGGACAGCGGCGCCGGAGGAGCGCAGCGGCTCCCCGGCTCCTGACACGACTTCCGCCAGCAAGGAAAATGACTACGGCGTCATCGACGCCGAGACCAGACGCGATCGGCGCCGCTGGCACCGCAGCGGCAACGCCGTCGTCTCGATCGGGCATGACTCGAAGCTGGCGGCGGGCGAGTCGGCCGATGCCGTGGTCTCCATCATCGGTTCCTCGACCAGCGAAGGCGACGTGAAGGATGCGGTCGTCTCTATTATGGGCAACACGCATGTGACGGGCCCCGTCGGCGATGCCGTTGTCGCCGTGCTCGGCAGCGTCTACGTCAACAGCAAGATCGGCGGTGACGCCGTCGCAGTGATGGGCAACATGGAGCTTGGCCCGCAGGCGGAAGTGGGCGGAGAGGTCGTGGTGGTCGGCGGTGTTCTCAAGCGTGATCCGGCCGCCGTCGTGCACGGCGCGGTGAGCCGGGTGTCCGGCGGCTTCATGCCGCAGTTCCGCGGACTGCAGACCTGGATCAAGGAATGTTTGCTTTACGGGCGGCCGCTCGCTTTCGAGCCGGGGCTGGGCTGGGCATGGAGCCTCGCGCTCGGTTTTCTGGCCTTTTATGTCCTGCTGGCGCTGATGGTCCGCGGCGCGGTGGACCGGTGTGTCGAGACGCTGGAGACGCGGACGGGCCATTCGATCGTCGCTGCGCTGCTCGCGCTGGTGCTCACTCCCGTCGCCTACGTCGTGCTGTGCGTCACGGTGATCGGTATCGCCCTGATTCCGTTCCTGTGGATCGGTTTGTTCTGCGCCGGTTTGTTCGGCAAGACGGTGATGCTGGCGGCTATCGGCAAACGTCTCACCAGGTACTTCGGCCCGGGGCCGGCGGCGCATACCGCGTTCGCGGTTTTGATCGGCGGCATCATCACGCTGGCGCTGTACGTGGTGCCTTTCGTCGGATTCATCGTCTATAAGCTGCTCGGGATCCTCGGTCTCGGCGTGATTCTCTATACGTTGCTGCTGGCGATAAAAGCCGCGAAGGAGCAACGGGCGCAGGGAGCCGGGGGGCAGCCGGCAGTCCAGCTGACGCCTGCTGTGTCGCCGGGCGCTCCGGGCGCATCTGCTGGATTTGCGCCAATGTACGCCGACACTGCTGCGGCCGGCACGATGAGTGCGGGCGCCCCTGCGGCCAGCGCGGCTGTTGGAAGCGCCGCCGCCGGTACTGCCACCGCTGGCACCGCTGGTGCCGACGACGTCCGCGCGGCCAGCGACACCGCGAAGACGGCCGCGACCGGATCCGCTGCGATCGCGTTCGTGGACTTTCCGCGCGCGGGATTCTGGCTCCGCATGGCGGCGCTGGCGATCGACGTCATATTGATCGCGGTGCTGGTGGCGCTCATCGATGTGTTCGACCACAACCAGTTCCTGCTGCTCCTGCTGGCGGCGTACGGCGCGATCATGTGGAAACTGCGGGGCACCACCATTGGCGGCATCGTGCTCGACCTGCAGGTGGTGCGGCTCGACGGCAAGCCGATCGACTGGTCCACCGCCATCGTCCGCGCGCTCGGCTGCTTCGTGTCCCTGGTCGTCGTTGGTCTCGGCTTCTTCTGGATCGCGATCGATGACGGCAAGCAGGGCTGGCACGACAAGATCGCCGGCACCGCCGTGGTGCGCATACCCAAAGGTGGCGTCCCGCCGGTGTGATACGATGCGGCGGACGCCCCGGTAGCTCAGTGGATAGAGCGGTCGCCTCCTAAGCGACAGGTCATAGGTTCAACTCCTATCCGGGGCGCCAACTTGTCTTTGGCTTTCGCCGGCTTGCAAACAATCGCTCAGAACCTGTCGCCGTCGTTCATCGGCATTCGTTGACATCTCCCATGCGTTGAGGGGTATTGCCAGGGGTACGCGGAGGGTCTTTGAGAGAAATACCTGCAATCAAAAGAACCCCTCTTCTTTTGTCTTTGACCGCATGGACTTCGATCGAAAGACCATTCTTTTCACCTCAGGGAAAGGAGTGCGCATGATTCAGGGATGCTCATCGTTCCGAATAAAGAATGTCGCGCAAGCTCAGAAGAAACCTGGCGTAATGACGCAAGAGAACAAACAATCGGGCCGCAGTCTACGGACCTTCATTGGCTTGCAGCCGGGCCTTGCAGACTTAACAGCACTTCTAAATTAACGCGGCCGTGATCCTTTCTACTTGCAATTACGTTTCGCTACTGCAGGCATGAAGGGAAGGCCGCCTCGATCGCCTCCGACAGGCCGTTGAGGCCATCGACGACGGCAATGAGGATGTCGTTGACGTTGCGGCTGCGCAACGCATTGAAAACCTTCAGCCAGAACTTCGTCCCTTCCGTCTGCTCGATCCGGATACTCAGCACTTCTCGAGTGCCGTCGGGGCAGCACGGCCGGCCAGCCGCCGACCATGAATGTTTTATGACAAAAGCTGAAAGAAAGCCCAGTACGGCACGCAGTTAGATCCTGTTGCGCCGCTGCTCTTACGGGCAGGTCCTGAAGACACAGAGATGTTTTGCGGATTTTCCTTAGGACGGCAGCGCGGTCGAGCGGCGCGGAAATCCTGTGCGCAACTCCGACAACCTATTGCATCCCCGATAGCGCGCGCGTAGAGTCCGTGGCGATCGCCGCGGCGGCGCGAGTCGCCGGCGATCAGACACAGGGTTACGGTCGAAGGAGTAGCAGAGGGAATTCATACGGGCATCAA
>WBZO01000115.1_pt1 | contig 211247 bp, 182 predicted proteins | sample 5204261 | NCBI WGS metagenome assembly WBZO01 (sample SAMN12412400, study PRJNA552823) | activated sludge metagenome | isolation source: activated sludge from anammox sidestream of wastewater treatment plant... | place: USA: North Carolina | collected 2017-09
GTCGCATCCGTGGCTGTACCGAGATGCCCGCGCTCATTCGTGCCCTGGATCGCCATCACGTAGACACGAAGAAGGAGGTCGCATAGACGACCATCACCCGAGTCGCCGCTCCCTGCTCAGGCGGTCAATTCAACTGATCCGGGGCAAGACCAAACCGAACGCTTACTGAGATAGGAGACGCATTAGGGCGTCCGGGTCCGTGACTGAAACGCGAAAATCAGACGATACCTTCACTGCGGTCGCAGCCGCAGCATTTGTGATCGTCTCAACGGACATGCCTCGCCCACCACAAGAGGCTCCTTACGCAGTTGGGCGGATCAGGAAACGAGGGCCACACCAGAATCAATCAAAATACAGGAGAACCATCTCATCCAAGATGTTGGCGTCGCACAGTGTCCCATCGGATTCCGCGTGTACCTTGATCGTCCTTGTGCCAAGGGGCAAGTTAGTTGCCAGGTAGCTGGTACTTATGGTCCGCTGGCTTTGCGTCGAGCCGGCTTTAAGCTGTTGCACACCCAGGGGGCCAACCCTGGAGCCGCTGTCAATCGTCAACCAGAGATAGATGTTCCCGGCCTCGGTACCGCACTGAAGCTCGCCACTCTGTTCTCGCGCCTTTGCGCTGAAGAGGACGGGATGGTTGGCTTGCGTAACGGATATCTTCTGAGTGGCGATGACATAGTCAGTGTTTCTCGCTCGGCCGCTACACCATTTGCTCGGCCCGATTGGGATGTAGTCACCTGCGCACCCGGGCATTTGGGTAGACCGCGTACCGCCCTTTATCGACATACCACCGGACAATACAACCAGAGACGTAGATGCGCCGTAGCGATATCGAACCGCGTTCTCATTTGGGCTGCCGTAGACGAACTCCGTGGCCGTAAGAGACACTGTGTGGTTGCGGCCAGTTGACGGCGCCTTGAAGTAACCCTGGGAGTACAGCGGCGCTTGCAGCTCGGCGATCTCGTTCATGTCGTTTACGGACCACTGGGAGGTATTTTGACCCGCGTAGGTGCTTCCCGAGCTCCCATAGGCGCCGTCCATGTAAATATTCATCATTGCGTCGCCGTTGCCATTCAATGATGTCCGATAGGCTCGGCCGGCGGCGAGTGCTACGATGTCTTGGCCGGCGGGATTAAATGTGGTTGTGAGTAGCGTTATTTCATTGCGAGGGTCCATGTTCAGCTGCGGACCCCAAGTCTGCATTCCACCGGAAAGATCGCCTGTAATGAAATTGAACTCGCACTTCGCGCCAGCGCAATTGGCATCGCTCGAGCAAGACGTCGAAGTGTTGCCCGTGATGGTGCTGCAACGTCCAACGTCCACAGGGAGGGACATCGCCTTAATCTGCGTTGCGGGATTGACGAAGACGATGAGGTTCGAATCTGCGGCGACTGCATAGGAGCCGGCGATGAAGTCCCCTACGAGGTCGATATTGTACGTGCCTGCCGACAAGCTGCGAAAGCCGACGATCTCATAGGAGTGTTGGGCAGGTGCAGAGCTGCCACGCCAATCGATGATCGCGTTGTTGCCCGCAGGTGTGCCGCCGATGTCGATGTGGAGATAGGCTGCAGAATTCGTCGCGGTCTGGTAAAAGCGCCCATCTGAAACGACCAATACTTTGGCGGCTTTGGATAGAGAAAGCGACGCATGAAGAAGCGTGGTTTTGGTTGTAACCGTGACATCGGCGGGGAGAGCGAGGTACTGCGACTGCGCTCGGGCGTGGACCGGGTGGAGCGTCATTGCGAGGCTGGCGAGCAGCAACGAGATGGCGCGCGCGGACACGATGGCCTCCTTTAGACGGCGAACGGTGTAAGAGCCTATCCCACAAGTGGTCCAACCGTGGGTTCTTAGCTCGCCGTGTAGTACACCTCCGTGGCGCGTCGCAAGGGCGACGAGACGGAGGAGGGGATGGGGACGAAACGAACACGGCGGTCGCACCGCCCGCCGACGGTGTGGCGGATTCCCGACGACCTGTGGAAGCGGATCGCGCCGCAGTTACCCCGCGAGGAGTTCCGGCCGACAGGGGGGCGCCACTGGCATCCCCCGCGCCAGGTTCTCGACGGCGTGGGGTACGTCCTGCGCACCGGCTGTCAGTGGAAGGCGGTGCCCCGAGAGTGAACCGCCGGGTCCACCGTGCATCGCCGGTTTCAGCGCTGAGTCGCGCGCGGCTGTTTCGCAGCGATCTGGAAGCTGCTGCTCTACCACTACAACGACGCGATCGGTCTCCAGTGGAAATGGCAATCCGCCGATTCGTCGCTGCGCAAAGCCCCGCTGGGCGGGGGAAAAACCGGTCCCAACCCGACCGATCGCGCCAAGACCGGCACCAAGCGCCACCATCTCACCGACGGTGCCGGCCTCCCGATCGCGGTTGCCCTCACTGCCGCTAACCGCTCCGACAAGGAAGCCATCGCCTTGCTGCTCGACGCGCGCATCGTCCGCGCGCCCGGCGCCGTCACGCAGCATCTCTGTTTGGACAAAGGCAACGACTACGTTGATGCCGAGCGGGCGGTCTGTCGCCGCCGCTACATCCCGCACATTCGGCGCCGCGGCGAGGAACGGCGCGCGTGCCGCCGCGGGACTCGCCCCCGGCGCTGGGTGGTGGAACGCGTGACCTCCTGGTTCAACCGATGTCGCAAGCTGCTCATCCGCTGGGAGAAAAAGGCGCAGAATTACCTCGGTCTCGTCCACCTCGCCGCCGCCATCATCATCTGGCGCGCACTTGTGGGATAGGCTCTAAGCGGCGTGAGTCCAGAGCAATTCGAAGCAGTTCGGAAATCGCGGCGAAGCGGTGTCCACGAAACCTTGGAAACTCCAGAGTTCCTAGGCGACGTTGTCGAGATCATCGGCAAGGTTTCGTGAAAAATCACGTCCGCCGCTCGCGGTCGAGCAAGCGGTACTGGATCGCCTCGGCGACGTGGGCGGCGCCGACGCGCTCGGCGCCGGCGAGGTCGGCGATGGTGCGGGCCACCTTGAGTACGCGCGTGTAGGCTCGTGCCGAGAGGCCGAGGCGCGTCATGGCGCGCTCGATGAGCGCCGCTCCGGCGGCATCCGGTCGGGCGCAGGTGTCGAGGTCGCGGGCGAGCATGTCGGCATTGCCGCGGGCCTCGCCGAAACGGCGGCGCTGGCGCTCGCGGGCGGACGCCACGCGAGCGGCGACCGCGGCCGACCTCTCCTCGGCGCTCTCGCGGCCGTCGAGCTCGCGGTGCTTGACCGGTGCTACCGCGACGTGGAGGTCGATGCGGTCGAGGAGCGGACCCGAGAGCCGCGCTAGGTAGCGCGCGAGCTGGTGCGGCGTGCAGCGGCAACCGCGGAGCGCATCGCCGTGGAAGCCGCAGGGACAGGGGTTCATAGCCGCCACCAACACGACGCGGGCGGGGTAGGTGAGGCGCCAGGCGCTGCGCGCGATCGTGACGCTGCGTTCCTCGAGCGGCTGGCGCAGGCCCTCGAGGACGTCGCGGCGGAACTCGGGGAGCTCGTCGAGGAAGAGGACCCCATGGTGCGCCAGCGCCAGCTCGCCCGGGCGCGGGACGGCGCCGCCACCGAACATGCCGGCGGCCGACACCGTGTGGTGGGGGGCGCGGAAGGGGCGCTCGGTGACGAGCGCGCGGTCGCCGAGGAGGCCTGCGGCGCTGTGGATGCGCGTCACCTCCAGCGCCTCGCCGAAGGCGAGCGGCGTCAGCAGTGTCGCCAGCCGGCGCGCGAGCATGGTTTTCCCTGCGCCCGGCGGGCCGACGAGCAAGAGATTGTGGCCGCCGGCAGCCGCGACCTCGAGGGCGCGCTTGGCGTAGGCCTGGCCGCGCACGTCGGCGAGATCGATGGTCGCTGTCTCGGCGCCGGGGGCGGGCGGTAGCGTCGGCGGCTGGATCTCCGGCGCCCTGGTGCCCACCAGGATTTCGACGGTCGAGCGCAGATCGTCGCTCGGGACGACCGTGAGGTCGGCGATCAGTGCCGCCTCGGAAGCGTTGGCGCGCGGCACGACCAGGCGGGAGCAGCCGGCGGCACGGGCCGCCGCTGCGATCGCCAGCGCGCCGCGGATCGGCCGGACACCGCCGTCGAGCGCGAGCTCGCCGGCCGCGGCGACACCCCCGAGCCGCTCGCGCAGCGGGTGATCGGCCGCGGCCAGGATCGCGAGCGCGATCGGCAGGTCGTAGGCGGCGCCTTCCTTGCGCAGGTGTGCCGGCGCGAGATTCACCGTGATGCGGCGGGGCGGAATCTCGAAGCCGGCGTTGCGCAGCGCCGAGCGCACCCGATCCTTGCTCTCGCGGACGCTCGAGTCCGGCAGTCCGACGGTCTGCGTATGGGGAATCCCGGTGGCTAGATCCACTTCGACCTGGACGGGGTACGCGTCGATGCCGATCAGGGCGTACGTGCTGACGGTCGCGAGCATGCGCGCGATCGTCGATGCGCGGGCGGCGCCGGCGCAACGCTGCGAGTAGCCGCTGGCCGCCGCGCCGCCGATCGGTGTCAGTCTGCTCGCCGCGCGGGCTCAGCCGAGCAGATCGCGGTGCTCGCTCCACGCCTCTTGGATGCGCTCGGCGAGGGCCAGCTCCTCCTCGGGGTCGAGGCCGAGGAGGGCGGTGCCGACGCTCGGGGGCGGGGCGCTGCCGATGCCGCAGCCGATGCGATACGCGAAGGCGTCGGCGGCGTTCAGGAGCGTCGCCAGCTCGCGCGCCGCGCCGGCCGCGGTCGGATCATGGTGCCAGCGGATCGCGTCGCAGAGCTCGAGCGCTAGCCCCCAGTCCTCGGTGAGGATCGCGCCCGCTTCGGCGTGGTCGAAGCCGTACCATTCGCGCTCGAGGTACGAGGTTTCGTGGAGGCCGTCGCTACTGATGCTGCCGATCACTTGAGCCGCAGCGTCGTCGGTGAGGCGGAAGGCGCTTCGTCCGACGTCATGGAAGAGCCCGGGCAAGAATGCGGCGCCGATTTCCACTCGCCGGGTCGCCCGCGCCAGCTCCTCACAAGCGACCGCGACCGCCAGCGAGTGATTCCAGAGCTCTTCGGCACCGACCGCGGCGCCTTCGTAGAGGCGTTTGACGCACGCGGCGACCAGGATGTCGCAAGACTTGCGAAGCCCGAGCGTAATCACGGCCTCCTGGAGCTTGCGCGCCGGGTGGCGGCGTCCGAGGGCGGCCGAGTTCGCTACCCGCAGTACCCGCGCCGAGAGGCCGACGTCGGTCTGGATGACGCGGCAGATGCGATCGATATCGGCGTCGGGATCGCGGACCAGGCCGAGAGCAGCGCTCGCGGCGGCCGGCAGCGTCGGTAGCGCCCCCGTCTGCGACAGCCGCGCGAGCGTGCTTCGGACCCGTGTTTGCAGATCCTCGTGTCCGAGTGCCGCCCGGCTCGGATCCTTGGCTACGTGCAGGGCTTCCATGGGCTAGAGGGCGGCGCGGTCGTCGATTGCGATCTTCCGAAGCCTTCGTTCCACGATGTCTTGCGAGATGGCTACGCAATCCTCTCAGCGGGCGCCGTTGACGATGATGACGAAGCGGAGAGCAACGAATGTGCCGGGGTGCGTAGACGCAAAGACGGACGCTTCCTCGCGGTCGCACGCGCTCCGAGGTGGCGGCGCGTGGCGCACCGCCATTTTTCTGCCGGCCGTTCCCGGACCGGGTCGCTGCCCGTCCAGGCGGCTCGTGCCCGGCTACACCCGGGCGCCGACCAGGGCCTGTACGGCGCTCGCCAGGCCGTCGACGCTCAGGTGGAACATCGGGAAGAGCCGCTGGACGAGGCGGGTCGTGTAAGTATGGTCCCAGAGCGGCTGCGCGTCGGGGTTGATCCAGACTGCCCGAGCAAAATGTCCGGCGAGGCGTTGCAGCCAGGTGATGCCGGGGGTCGGAGAGGTGTTGTGCGGGTTGATGCCGCCGTGCCCTTCGAGGAGCTCAGAGGGGTGCATCGCCGCGTCGCCGACGATCAGGAGCTTCCAGCGCTCGTCGAGGCTGCGCAGGAGCTCGCCGGTCGGGACTGCGTCGGCGCGCGTCAGGCGCGCTCGCGAGTAGACGTGGTCGTAGATGCAGTTGTGGAAGTAGTAGGGCCGGAACTCGCGCAGTCCGCGCTCGTCGTGGAGCGCTGTCAGGAGCTGGCTCATCGGCTCGTAGTAGGGATCCATGGTGCCGCCGACGTCCATGAGCAGGAGGAGGCGGATGTCGTTCTTCTTGGGCGGGCGGAAGACCATCTCGATCTCGCCGGCATTCCGGCACGTCTCGTCGATCGTCTCGTCGAGGTCGAGCTCGGTCGCCAGGCCGCTGCGGGTAAGCTGGCGCAGCCGCTTGAGCGCCACGCGCATCTGCCGCACGTCCATCGCGACATCCGTCCGGTAGTCGCGGAACTTGCGGTCCTCCGCGACCTTCATCGCCGAGCGGCTGCGACCCGGTCCGCCGACGCGGATGCCGGTCGGATGCTGGCCGCCGTGGCCGTACGGCGATCTGCCGCCGGTCCCCACCCATTTGTCGCCGCCGTCGTGGCGCTCGCTCTGCTCGGCGAGCGTCTCGAGGAAGCGCCGCATGAGCTCGTCCGACGATAGCCGCTCGAGGGCCGCGAGCTCCTCGGGCGTGAGGTTCGGAAAGTTCTTCGGCTCGGCGAGCCACTCGAGCACTTCATCGGTGACGTCGTCGAAGCGGCCCTCGACGCCCTTGAATACGCGAGCGAAGACGCGATCGTAGGCGTCGTAGAAGGTTTCGCTCTTGACCAGGCAGGCGCGCGCCAGGTGGTAGAAGCGCAACAGGCTCGATCCGTGCATGCCGCGCTTCACGGCCTCGAGGAGCGTCATCCACTCCTGGAGCGCGACCGGGATCCCCTCGTCGCGCAGGCCGTAGAAGAGGTCGAGGAACACGACGGCCGGCCTCGGCTACTGATTGTAGCGGGGACCGAGCTCCTTCCAGTCGGTCGGATAGCGGCCGCTCTTCTGGTCGAAGCGGATCAGGGCTTCGGCGTCCTGCTCCTTCTTGAGGAGCGCGCCGATGAACGGGATGTGCGCTGCGAGCTGCTCGTGGGTGATGCCGGCGCGGAGGAGCGCCGAGATCCAATCGATGAGCTCCGACGTCGACGGCTTCTTGCGGAGCTCGCTCTGCTCGCGCAGCCAGTAGAACTTTATCAGCACCTGATCGAGCAGCGCCGCGTCGAGGTTCGGATGGTGTACGGCGACGATCTTCTTCATCAGCTGCGCGTCGGGAAACTCGATGTAGTGGAAGATACAGCGGCGCAGGAACGCGTCCGGCAGTTCCTTCTCGTTGTTCGAAGTGATGATGACTACCGGGCGCTCCTTGGCGGCGATCTCGTCGCCGGTCTCGATGACCGTGAAGCGCATCTCGTCGAGCTCGCGCAGGAGGTCGTTCGGGAACTCGAGATCGGCTTTGTCGACCTCGTCGATCAGGAGCACGTGCCGCGTCGTGGCGGCGAAGGCCTCGCCGAGCGGTCCGAGCTTGATGTAGCGGCGGATGTCGGAGACGTCGCCGCCGCCGAAGCGGCTGTCGTTCAGTCGTTGCACGGTGTCGTATACGTAGAGGCCGTCCGCGGCCTTGGATGTGGACTTGATGTGCCACGACAGCATCGGCATCCCGAGGCCTTCCGCGACGTGGCGCGCGAGGAGCGTCTTGCCGGTGCCCGGCTCGCCCTTGATGAGGAGGGGGCGTTCCAGGGCCACCGAGCAGTTGACGGCGTCGACGAGGGGGGCGGAGGCGATGTAGCCCGCCGTTCCGGTGAAGCGGTGAAAGTCGTCCTGCTGCGCGGCCATGGGGAAAATCCTCCGTCGAGTCGTCGGGTTGCGTGAATGGGTTCGCTTATCGGGTGCGCGCCGCCGCCGCAACCGAGCGGCGGCCGCCCGCAGCCCCTGGGCGCGGATGACTCAGGGCGGCGTGCGATCACCGCGAAAGAGGGTCGCCATCATCCGCAGGAGTCTGTACGGATCGGGCATCTCGCCCTCGGGAGTCAGGTGGTCGACGATTGCGGGCACGAGCCCGACCAGCGCTTCCGGAAGCCGGCTCATGGCTATCCCCGCTCGCCGCGAGAGCTCGCGAAGCTGCTCGGGATCGAGGACCTTCGCCAAGTCGTCGGGAGTGATCGGGCGGTTCGGTCCGGTCGCCACCCAGGAGGCGATGATGTCGCCGAGGCCTTGTTCTTGGAAGCGGCGAACCAGGGCGTCGAGCCCGCCTCGCTGCTGCAACATCTCGAGGATGCCCGCGGCGAGGGCCGGGTTGGTGTTCTCGGCGACTGCCTGAGCTGCTTTCGCGACTTGTCTGGCGAACTCGTCGAAGAGGCCCATCGTGAACCCGCGATCGACTCTTCGCTACCATGCGCGCGTCGGCACTGCGAGATCGACTTGACAGTCTCGGTAATGCCCGGCACACGCCGAACCTGTCCCGGAGTGCGATACGGAAAGGAGGACGCGACTCGTGCTGAAAGAGTTCAAGGAATTTGCCCTCAAGGGCAACGCCGTCGATCTCGCGATCGGTGTCATCATCGGTGGCGCGTTCGGCGGTATCGTGACCTCGCTCGTGAACGACGTGATGATGCCGCCGATCGGCAAGCTGCTCGGCGGCGTCGACTTCTCGAACTTCTTCCTGGTCCTGGGGAGCGGCGAGTACTCGAGTCTCAAGGCCGCCAAAGATGCCGGCGCTGCGACGCTCAACTACGGGATCTTCCTGAATACGATCATCAATTTTCTGATCGTCGCCCTGGTGTTGTTCTTCGTCGTTCGGGGCATGAACGCCCTCAAGCGGGAACAGCCGGCGCCGGCTGCGGCACCTACCGACAAGCCATGCCCGCAGTGCGCGATGAACATCCCGCTCGCCGCCAAGCGCTGCCCGCATTGCACGAGCCCGCTCTGAGGTCCGCTGCGGCGGAGCCGCCCGGGTGCCGACGAGCACTCTGACGGGCGCGGCGGCGGCGCCGTTTGCGGGAAGGGGAGACTGAGCGCGAGATCCGATGGAGGAGCACGACGACTGGAAGCTCGGCGACGACGCCGAGCCGGTGACGTGCCCGCGCTGCGGCAAGCGCAACCGGGCGGGTCTCGGCTACTGCGTGATCTGCGGTAGCCCGCTCTCCGAGGACGCGCTCGGCGGGGGCGACCCGGATGCCTTCCGTACGCTCGGCGAGGCGATGGGCGGTCGTCGTCCGCGCCGCGGCCGCCCGGAGCATTCGCTGCGCGCGTGGAGCTTCGCGGCCGCTGCCCTGCTCGTGGTGGTCGTCGCGCTGACGTGGTTGCAGATGCGCGACGAGCCGTTTCGCTTCGAAGAGTCGGCGGCGCCGGCGGCGCCGACTCCGACCGTTGCGACGGCGCTTCCCGCTGCCGTGGCGCCATTGCCGGCGGCCACGACCAGCATCGCTCAGGCAACCGTAGCGGCGGTGCCGATCGCGACTGTCACGGTCGTGGAGCCCGAGCCGACGGCGGCCGCGACGCCGGTGCCGACGCCGTCGCGGACGGCGGCGATGCGCCGCCGCGCCGCTGCGCCGCCGCCGGCGCGCCGCCCGCCGGTACGCCAGGACACGGCGCCCCCGGTTCGCGAGGATCCTGGCGATGCCCGTCCGCGCCTGCAGTCCGAGACGACGCCGGAGGATCTCAGGCCGCGGAGCGAGGCCACCGAGAAGCCGAGCCTCGGATCCGACTTGCAGGAAGCGACGCACGCTTATCGACAAGCCGTCGAGGTGCACAACGCCCGCGTCGACGAGTACAACGCGCTCGCCGACGAGGTCCAACGGCGCAGCGCCTGGGACGACAGCGAGGCTTCGGTCGAGTTGCGCCGGCGTCTGGATCGCGCTCGCGAGGCCGTCGAGCGCGCGCGCGTACAAGCAGAGATGCTGCGCGCGCGCATGGAATCGGTGCGCGCCAGGTATCGCTGACTCGCTACTCGACGCCTTTCGCCTGCTGCTCTCCGTTGCCAGGTTGGCGGGTGTGATGGGGCAGGGGATGGACGATGCCGTGGCGTGGGTCTCGCTGCGGTCGACGCCCGGGATCGGCGACGTGCGGGGCCGAGCGCTCGCATCCCGCTTCGGCGGTGCGGTTGGAGTGATTGGAGCGACCGCGGCCGAGCTCGTCGCCGCCGGATGTCCGGCCGCGGCCGTGCGCCGCTTGCACGCTCCGGAGACCTTGGCCGAGGCCCGCGCCGAGTTCGCACGCATCGCCGCGGCGGGCGGACGGCTCGTGCCCATCGATGCTGCCGAATATCCGGCGCCGTTGCGCCAGGTCCACGATGCCCCCCTGCACCTGATCGCCAAGGGGACGCCGCTGACTGCGGGGCCGGCGGTCGCGATCGTGGGCGCGCGGCGGGCGACGAGCTACGGGCGCGAGATCGCCGAGCGCCTCGCCGCCGGCCTCGCCGATGCCGGCGTCACCGTGGTGAGCGGGCTTGCCCGCGGGATCGACAGTGCTGCGCACGAGGGGGCGCTCATGGCGCGCGGCCGGACGGTCGCCGTCCTCGGCTCGGGAATCGATGTGGTGTACCCGTCCGAGCACGCCGACCTGGCGGCGCGGATCACGGCGACCGGCACCCTGCTGAGCGAGCTCCCGGTCGGCACCGCGCCGCTCCCCGCCCATTTCCCCGCCCGCAATCGGATCCTGGCCGGTATGACCCAGGGGACGATCGTGATCGAAGCCGCCGAGCGCAGCGGCTCCCTCATCACGGCGCGACTCGCCAACGAGCACGGACGGGAAGTGTTCGCCGTGCCGGGCCGTGTCGACTCCCCGCTCTCGTATGGTGCCCATATATTGATCCGCGACGGAGCGACGCTCGTTCGCGAGCTCGATGACGTGCTCGCCGAGATCGCGCCGGCGCTCCGCAGCCGGGCCGGCAGCGCTCCGGATGCGGTAGGCGCTCCCGATGGCGACGCTGCGGGGCTGGTCGAGATCCTTGCCGCAGGACCGCTCTCCGCCGACGATCTCGTGCGGGCGAGCGGTCGCACGCCCCAAGAAATCATTGCAAATCTGCTCGATCTCGAGCTTCGCGGTGTCGTCCGAAGGGATCCGGGAGGAGAATTCAGGCTGACGGGCAGATTTGCCGGGGGTAGTGGTTTACAGTAATGGGGTCGCTTCCAGACACCATGGCCAAGAACCTCGTCATCGTCGAATCGCCCGCGAAGGCGAAAACATTGGGGAAATACCTCGGCCGGAACTACACCGTGAAGGCCTCGGTAGGTCATGTGGTAGATCTTCCGAAGTCCAAGCTCGGGGTCGACATCGCCAACGACTTCAAGCCCGACTATGCGGTCATCCACGGCAAGGCCAAGGTCATCGACGAGCTGAAGAAAGCGGCAAAAGACAAAGAAAACATATACTTGGCCCCTGACCCGGATCGCGAGGGCGAAGCCATCGCGTGGCACATCGCCGATCGGCTCGGAAACAAGAAAAACATCCACCGGGTGCTCTTCAACGAGATCACCAAGAAGGCGGTCCAGGAAGCGATCCGACACCCGCAGAAGCTCGATCGCCGCAAGTTCGACGCCCAGCAGGCTCGCCGGGTGCTCGATCGGCTCGTCGGCTACCAGTTGAGCCCGCTCCTCTGGGAAAAGGTTCGCCGCGGGCTCTCGGCCGGGCGAGTGCAGTCGGTCGCGGTCCGGCTCATCACGGAGCGTGAACGCGCCATCCGCGCGTTCGTGAAGGAAGAGTACTGGACCATCGGTGCGACCCTCGAGGGCGAGAACCCGCCGCCATTCGACGCCAATCTGTTCGAGCTCGCCGGCAAGCGCCTCGACCACAAGACCTTCCGCCTCGAGAACGAGACCGCTGCCGAAGGGGTCGTCGCGCACCTGCAGGGCGCCGACTGGATAGTCACCAAGGTCGAGAAGAGCGACCGCAAGCGCAATCCGTCCCCGCCCTTCATTACCTCGCGGCTCCAGCAGGAGGCCTCGCGAAAGCTCGGCTATCAACCGCGCCGGACGATGGGCATCGCGCAAAAGCTCTACGAGGGCGTCGAGATCGGCGCGGAGGGTGCGGTCGGTCTGATCACTTACATGCGCACCGATTCGACCCGGCTCTCGCCCGAGGCCGTCGAGGCCGTGCGCGGCTATATCCGCGAGCGCTACGGCGCGGAGTACGTTCCCGAGAAGCCGCCGATATTCAAGTCGAAGAAGAACACTCAGGACGCGCACGAGGCGATCCGCCCGACCAGCATCGAGTTCCCGCCCGAGCGCGTGGCGCCGTACCTGGAGAAGGACGAGCTGGCGCTCTACACGCTGATCTGGAATCGCTTCGTCGCCTGTCAGATGGAGCCGGCCCGCTTGCATGCCACCACCATCGACATCGCTGCGAAGGACGCGATTTTCCGCGCCACCGGCCAAGTCGTCGTCTTCGACGGCTTCATGCGCGTCTACATGGAAGGCGTCGACGACGCGACTGACGATGACGCAGACGGCAAGGCGCTCCCCGATCTCGCGGCGGGCGACCGGCTCGCGCTCCAGGGCGCCCTCAGGCCCGAGCAGCACTTCACCCAGCCGCCGCCGCGCTTTTCGCAGGCGACCCTCATCAAGGAGCTCGAGGAGAACGGCATCGGTCGGCCTTCGACCTACGCGTCGATCATGCAGACCATCCTCGGCAAGGAGTACGTACAGGAGGATCCGCAGAGGCGCCTCTATCCGACCGAGCTCGGCATGCTCGTGACCGACCTCCTGGTCGGCTCGTTCCCCGACATCCTCAACGTCGATTTCACCGCCGGCATGGAAGAGGATCTCGACAGCATCGAAGAAGGGAATCGGAACTGGGTCGACGTGATGCGCCGGTTCTACGAGCCGTTCTCGAAAGACCTCGACAAGGCCGGCGTCGAGATGCGCAACGTCAAGTCGGAGGAGCGGCCAACCGACGTCAAGTGCGATCAGTGCGGCGAGACCATGGTCATCAAATGGGGCCGCCGGGGCGAGTTCCTGGCGTGTCGTCGCTATCCCGAGTGCAAGAGCACCAAGAACTTCACCCGCGACGAGCACGGCGAGATCGTGATCGCCAAGGAAGAGACCACCGACGAAGTCTGCGACAAGTGCGGCAAGCCGATGCTCGTGCGCTTCGGCCGCTTCGGCAAGTTCCTCGGCTGCTCGGGATATCCCGAGTGCAAGACCATCATGCCGATGATCAAGCCGGCGAAGCTGGGGATCCCGTGCCCCGACTGCGGCGGCGCCGCGAGCGGCGGTGAGATCCTCGAGAAGCGCTCGCGCCGCGGCAAGATCTTCTACAGCTGCAGCCGCTACCCCGACTGCAAGTTCGCGAGCTGGGACAAGCCGGTGGCGATGCCTTGTCCGCTCTGCCGGGCACCGATCGTCGTCGAGAAAACGACCAAGCGCGCCGGGACCGTGAGGCGATGCCTCACCCCGGGATGCGACTTCCAGGAGACGGTGGGCGACGTCTCGGACACGGGAACGTAGACCAGGCGCGCACGCCGGCGGCGCTCGCCCGGCCGGACCCGAGCGGCCGCGGCTCGGCGCGCGGCGGAGCCGCAGCCGACGATGATCGTACTCGGGTGGCGCTCCGGCGCGATGCCCAGTAGACAGAGGCTCCATGGCGGATCGGGTCACGGTCGTCGGCGGCGGGCTCGCAGGCTGCGAGGCGGCGTGGCAGCTCGCGCGTTGCGGCATAGGGGTCGATCTCTACGAGATGCGGCCGGTGCGCATGACGGAGGCGCACCGGACCGATCGACTCGCAGAGCTCGTGTGCTCGAACTCTTTCCGCAACGCCTCGCTCGAGACTGCGGTCGGCTGCTTGAAGGAGGAGATGCGCAGGCTCGGCTCGCTCGTCCTCACGGTCGCCGAGCGGACGAGCGTACCGGCGGGGGCATGCCTCGCCGTCGACCGTCATCTTTTCGCCGCAGAGGTCACACGCGCCATCGCCGAGCATCCGCACGTGCGGCTGCATCGCCGCGAGCTGGAGGCGCTCCCGGACGGCGTCGCGATCATCGCCACCGGTCCGCTCACTTCCCCGCCATTGTCGGCGGCTCTGGAGCGCCTCTGCGGAGCGGCGCATCTCTATTTCTACGATGCCATCGCGCCGATCGTGGCCCGCGAATCGATCGACATGGAGATCGCCTACAAGGCGTCGCGCTACGCCAAGGGTGGCGACGACTACATCAACTGTCCGATGACGCGCGAGACGTACTACGCTTTCGTCGACGCCGTGCTCGCGGCCGAAAAGGTGCCGGCCAAGCAGTTCGAGCGGACAGTGTATTTCGAGGGCTGTATGCCGATCGAAGAGATGGCCCGTCGCGGCCGCGACACGCTCGCGTTCGGGCCGATGCGTCCGGTCGGTCTGATCGATCCGCGCACGGGCGCGCGTCCGTTCGCAGTCGTGCAGCTGCGACAGGACGACGTCGAGGGGCGGCTCTTCAACATGGTCGGGTTCCAGACCAAGTTGACGTACCCGGAACAGCGCCGCGTCCTGCGCATGATCCCGGGCCTCGCCGCCGCCGAGTTCGTGCGGCTCGGCAGCTTGCATCGCAATACCTTCGTCGACTCGCCGAACGTGCTCATGCCGACGTTGCAACTGCGGATGGCGCGCACGACGTTCCTCGCCGGGCAGATCATCGGCGTCGAGGGCTACGTCGAGTCGGCGGCGGCGGGGCTGCTAGCGGGCATCAACGCTGCGCGTCTGGTGGCAGGCGCGCAGCTCGTGACGCCGCCCGCGACTACCGCGCTCGGCTCGCTGCTGGCATACGTCACCCACCGCGGCCGTCGGGACTTCCAGCCGATGAACGCCAACTACGGGCTCTTCCCGCCGATCGCCGGGCGCGGGCGCGGACGCGAAAAGAAGCTCAAGCTCGCCGAGCGCGCGCTCGCCGACTTCGATCGCTGGGCGGAGGCGGAGGGTGTGTCGGGGCAGCTGCGGCCGCGCATGGAGGCGAGGGTGCTGCCGGCGGCCTCGCCCTGAGCGGGCGACCTCGCGATCGTCCGCTGGCGCTGGCAATGGCCGCCGCCCTCGAGAGATTGCGCGCTGCGGGCGTCGCCGATCCGGAGGCGCTCGTCGCGCGCCTCGGCGCTACCTGGCCGGATGGCGAGGTGCCCGGCGCCGTGCTCGACGCGCTCGCGGACGCCGCCGACCCTGCGCTCGCGGTCGCCGGTGTCGGCCGCTTGCGGGAAGGCGCACCCGAGGCGCTCGCTGCAGCCGCCGCCGACGCCGATGCCGCAGCGGCTCTGGTGGCGTTGCTCGGCGCCAGCAACTCGGTAGTGCGCTGGCTGCTCGCCGAGCCGGCGGCGTGGCCGGCGGTGCTCGCGGCGGTGCCGTTGCCGCCGCTCGCCGCCCTGGTGCCACGCCCGGTCCCGCCCGAGGAGCCGAGTCCCGAGGTGTTGGCGCAGCTGCTGCGGGTGTTCAAGCGACGGCGTGTACTCCTGATCGCGGCGCGCGATCTGCTGCGCAGGAGCACGCTCGTGGAGACGATGGCCGAGCTCTCCCGGCTCGCCGAGGATGCGCTGGAGGTGGCGGTCGCAGCGGTGCGGGCGCGGCTCGCCGCTGCGCACGGCGACGTTCTCGATGCCGGCGACCGGCCGCTCGGCTTCTGTGTCCTCGGCATGGGCAAGCTCGGCGGCGGCGAGCTCAACTTCAGCTCCGACATCGATCTCGTCTACGTATACGCCGACGGCGGCCGCGAGAGCGCCGGCGGCCCGCGCGGCGCGCTCTCCGTCCGCGAGTTCATGAGCCGTCTCGCCGAGGGCGTCACCAAGGCGTTGCACCAGGCGACGGCGGACGGCTTCGTCTTCCGCGTCGACCTGCGCCTGCGGCCGGAAGGGAGCAACGGCCCGATCGTCAATTCCATGGCCAACGCTCTCCTCTACTACGAGTCGTGGGGGCAAACGTGGGAGCGTGCCGCGTATCTGAAGGCGCGTCCGGTCGCGGGCGACCGGACGCTCGGCGCGGCGCTGCTGCGCGAGCTCGAGCCCTTCGTCTTCCGGCGTTACCTCGATTTCGCAACCCTCGAGGACCTGAAACGGATGAAGGCCAAGGTCGCCCAGGCGCTCGCGAGCGGCCCCGACAAGGGCATAAACGTGAAGCTCGGGCGCGGCGGGATCCGCGAAGTAGAGTTCGTGATCCAGAATCTGCAGCTCATCCACGCCGGCAAGGATGAGCGCATCCGTGAGCGCAACTCGCTGCTGGCGCTCGAGCGCCTGGTCGAGGCACGGTATCTCCCCGCCGACGAGAGCGCACGGCTCGCCGAAGCATATCGCTTCCTGCGCGACGTCGAGCACAAGATCCAGCTCGTCGACGAGCGGCAGACGCAGGTGATCCCCTCGGGGCAGGCGGAGCTGCAGCTGGCGCGTCGGCTCGGCTATCGGGGCGCCGCCGACGTGGCGCTCGCGAGCTTCCGCGGCGATCGGGTTCGCCACATGGAGGCGGTCGCGGCGTCGTTCGCAGCGCTCTTCTATGGCGCCGAGGCGAGTCGGACCGAGGATGCCGACGGCCGCTACGCGGGGCTCCTCGCCGGGCTCGACGAGGACCCGGCCAAGACCGAGAGCGACCTCGCGGCGCTCGGGTTCGCCGATCCGCGCTCGGCGCGGGCACAGCTCGTGCTGCTGCGCGACGGCGCGCCGACTTCGCGCGCCAACCCGCGTCGCAAGCAGCTCCTGCTGGCGGTCGCGCCGGCGCTCCTCGGCGAAGTGGCGCGCGCACCCGATCCCGACCTGGCGCTGCGACACCTAGCCGGCTTCATGGCGGCCATCGGCGCCCGCTCGAGCTTTCTCTCCCTCCTGGCGGAGAATCGCGCGACGCTCCGCGTGCTCGTGCGGCTCTTCGGCTCGAGCGAGTTCTTGTCGCAGACCCTCATCCGACACCCGGAGATGCTCGACAACCTGGTGCGCGCCGACCTCGTGCGACTCGACGTGCCGAAGGCGGCGCTCGCCGCCGAGGCCGCCGCCATCGTTCAGTCGACCGACGGCTACGAGAGCCGACTGGACGCGCTGCGGCGCTTCCACCACGAGCAGTTCCTGCGCATCGGCATCAACGACCTGGACAACCTGTTGCCCTTCCATGTGGCGAGCAGCCAGCTGAGCGACCTGGCCGACGTCTGCCTCGACGCCGCGTGGCATGTGGCGGAGGACGAGACGTGCCGACGCTACGGAATCTCCGCTTCGCCGGGGCGCTTCGCGGTGGTCGGTCTCGGCAAGCTCGGCGCCCGCGAGCTCACCTACAACTCGGATCTGGACTTGATCTTCGTGTACGTGCCGTCGGCGAGTACGGCGGGCCCGGTGTCGGCGCACGAGTTCTTCACCAAGCTCGCGCAGACGCTGATGACGACGCTCCAGGTGCGGACGCGCGAGGGGCGGATGTACAGCATCGACACGCGACTTCGCCCTTCGGGAAACCAGGGGCCGCTGGTGTCGTCGCTCGAGTCGTTCGCGCGCTACCATGCCGAGAGCGCACAGCTCTGGGAGCGCCAGGCAATGATCAAGGCACGCGGTGTCGTGGGCGAACCGGCGCTCCTCGGCGAGGTGGAGGCGATCATTGCCCGCTTCGTCTACGCGCGTCCTCTGGACGATGGAGAAGTGGCCGAGATCCACCGCCTACGGATGCGCCTCGAGCACGAGCTCGCCGGCGACGAGCGCGCCGAGCTCAACATCAAAACCGGACGGGGCGGCCTCCTCGACATCGAGTTCATGGTGCAGATGAAGCAACTGCGCTACGGCAGCGAAGTTCCTGCGGTGCGGCAGCGCGCTACGCGCCACGCGCTCGCGGCGCTCGCCGCTGCCGGCGTCGTCCCGGCAGACGAGGCGGCGAGCCTCGAGGAGAGCTATGCGTTCTTGCGCGCGCTCACCAATCGGCTGCGCATCGAGCGCGACCAGTCGGTGGAGTCGATCGAGCGCGAGAGCGAGCGCCTGCCGGCACTCGCGCGTCGACTCGGATACGCGGGCACCAACGAGGCCGCCGCGCGACAGCTCCTCGCCGACTACGGCCGCCACCGCGAACGCGTGCGGGCCCTATACGTACGCTGGTTCGGCGTCTGATGCGACGCCGGCGGTCGCGGTACGGCTGCGGCAGGAGTCATCGCGGGCTCAAATTGACAACCCGAGACCCCTCCGATAGCTCTCGCCCCTCGGAGGTGCAGTGCAGAAGAGCGACCTGATCTGGCTCGACGGTGAGTTCGTTCCCTGGGACGAGGCGAAGGTCCACGTACTGACGCACACGCTGCACTACGGGCTCGGAGCGTTCGAGGGCATACGCTGCTACCGGACCGAGGACGGTCGCTCGGCGGTCTTTCGGCTGCACGAGCACACCCGCCGCTTGTTCGCGTCGGCGCACATCCTCGAAATGGCCATACCGTTCGCGCCGGCGGCGATCGACGAAGCCTGCCTCGATACGATCCGCCGCAACAAGCTGCACGAGTGCTACATCCGCCCCCTCGTCTTCCTCGGCGACGGCGAGATGGGGCTCGCGGCAGTGAATGCCGTCCGCGTCGCCGTGGTCGTGTGGCCCTGGGGCTCATATCTCGGCGACGACGGCATCGAGAACGGCATCCGCGTGAAGACCTCCTCGTATCAGCGGTTCCACGTGAATACGCTGATGACCAAAGCCAAGGCGGTCGGGCACTACGTGAACTCGATCCTGGCGGCACGCGAAGCACGCCGCGGCGGCTACGACGAGGCGCTCATGCTCGATACCGATGGCTTCGTGGCCGAGGCGAGCGGCGAGAACCTCTTCATCGTCCGGGATGGCGTCGTGAAGACGCCGCCCCTCACCTCGGTGCTCCCCGGGATCACGCGGGCGACGATCATCACCCTGCTCCGCGAGCAGGGCTACACGCTCGTCGAGGATCGCTTCACGCGCGACGAGGCGTATATCGCCGATGAGGCCTTCTTTACGGGTACGGCCGCCGAGGTGACGCCGATCCGTGAGATCGACGACCGGGCGATCGGCGTCGGCAAGCCCGGCCCGGTGACGCAGGCGATGCAGAAGTCCTATTTCGCGTCGGTCAGGGGCGAGGATCCGAAACATCGCGAGTGGCTGTCTTTCGTCTGACCGGCGCCGGGCGACGTCGCGAGGGGTCGATTCGACGTCGACGGCACGAATGCGCGAGTGCGCGGCGCGAGCCCGCAAGACGTGGCGCTTCTGCAAGCTCGAGGGCCGCGGCCGCCGCCGTCAACGCTCGCGCATGGCAGCTGCTCGGCGAGTGATTTCAGCCCATTACGGCGAGACTGCAGGTTGCAAACGGCACTCGCTGCTGGTCCTGCTCTTGCTCCCGAGGGAACGCGTGCGGCGCCCCGTAGCAGCGATCGCTCTTGCGGTCTTGGCCCTCGCGGCCGGCTTGGCCGGCCCCGCCGCGGCCGCGCAGCGGACCTTCCTGATGGCGCCTGCGGATCTCGTGGCGGCGCCTGATCTCTTCGGTGCCAAGGCGCTGGCGCGCTCGGGCGTGCTCGGGAAGGCGGTCGGCCTGAAGAGCGGAGCGCTGCGCTTCGGAAAGGGGCTCTGTCCGTCGCTGCTGCTGGACCCGAACCGCAGGCTCACCCGCATCCGCGTGCTCGCCGGACCGGCATCCGCAGCGGGGGTCGTCGGCAAGGGCCTGGCGAAAGATCTCGCGGGCGCGCTCGGCGCCATGAATGCGGTGAGCTGGCTACCGCCGGCTGCGGGGAAGACGCGTCAGGCGTTCTGGGTCGCGGAGCCGCCCGCCGCCGACGTGGTCGGGTTCACGACCGCCGGCTTTGCCGCCGGCGATCGGACAGGAGCTCTCGGCCGAGACGATGCCGCGAATCGGACGCCGGGTTTTCGGTTCATCGTCGATCTCGGCGTCGAGCCCGGGATCGGGAGTGTCGATTTTGCGCTCGTCGTGACGACCGAGCTGCCGGCGAAGAAGCTGGGCAGGCCCGGTAAGCGCAGCGAGTGCATCATGGTGGCGTCGATGGTTCCGGTAGACCTGCAAGCGTTGCGGGATCTGGTCGCCGCGACACCGCTCGGCACCGTGACCCGCAACCGGTTGGCCTATCTCCTCGATCGCGTGCAGCGTTTTCTTGGCAGCTCGCGCGCCGGGGCTGCCGAGCGGGCGGCCCGCAACGTGCGCACTTTCGCGCTCGAGGTGGCGCAGCGATCGGAGAACGAGATCCCGCCCGCGTTCGCGGAGGCGATGATCACCCGCGCCAACGCTGTCGCCGAGGCTTTGAGCTTCTGACCATGCGCCGCTTCGCTGCCATCGCCGTCCCGCTAGTGGTCGCCCTCGCGGTGCTCGCCGTTCCCCGCGCGGGACGGGCCGAAGCCCTCACCTTTCATCTCTCCGTGGGCGAGGTGCTCGACAGCGTCGCCCGGACGAACTCGTTCCTGGCTTCGCTCGGCAAGTCGGCGCGCGGCGTCAAGCTCGTACCGGGCGGGACCAAGTTCGCGGGGCTCACTTGCGCCGGCTTCGGCGACGTCTACAAGCTCGCTTCGATAACGGTGCTCGATGGGCCACAGGCGTTCGCAGATCTCGTCGCCACCAAGAAAGGGAAGGATGCGCGTGCCCTCGCCGCGGCGTTCTCGGCGGCCGGTCTCACGCAGTGGACGCCACCGGCGAGCGACGCAGAGAGCGATCGTCAGTTCTGGTCGGCGACCGCAACGCCGCATGGCCTCCGCTTCGCCGCCGAGGCGCTGACGGCGGGCGGGGACACGGGACTCCTCGATGCGAGCGCGGCGGCGGGCATCTTCCGGTTCCGCGCCAATGTGCCGCCGGTCGCGGAAGCCGGAGTGCCGTACCGATTTCTCCTCGAGCTCGTCGGGCGCACCGCATCCGTCGACACCGGCCTCGTGGCATTCGGCGAGCAGCGATGCTTCACGTTCGTGGATCTCGTCCCGGTGGACGTTTCGGTGCTGGAGCGACTCGTCAACGAGAAACTCGACGATCCGTACGTCCGCAACGGCGTCGCGAGCCGCATCGCCACCCTGAAGGTTGCGCTCTCGCGTCGCGATCTGAAGACGGCGCTCGATGTGATGGCGTACATCATCGGCCATCTCGTCGCCCGTACGCCCGAGCACGCTCAGCCGGCGGCAGCGCGGCGAATCGTGACCGGCGTTTTCGACGTGCGCCGCGGTCTGGACTTCCGAGCCGCCGATGCAGCTTGCGGAAACGGTATCCGCGAGACCGGCGAGGCTTGCGACGGTGAAGATTTCGGCGGTTTTTCGTGCGCCAACCTCGGGTATGCCAGCGGCACGCTCGGATGCCAGCCATCGTGCCTGTTCGATTACTCGCAGTGTGTCGCCATGCCGGTGTGCGGCAACGGAGTCCTCGAGATCAACGAGGAGTGCGACGATGGTCCAGGCAATTCCGACACGATCCCCGATGCCTGCCGCACCAACTGCAAGCGCGCCTACTGCGGCGACAACGTGATCGATCTCTTCGAGGACTGCGAAGGCAGGAACCTCGGTGGGGAAACTTGCAAGACGCTAGGATACGACGGCGGCACGCTGCGCTGCGATGCTGCCTGGTGCGAGTTCGACGAAGACCGCTGTACGCTCGAGGACGATTGAAGGTTCGCGGCGCCGATCGCGGTGGCCGATCGGCCGTAGGGCCGATCGCGACGATTGCCGGTTTCGTGAGTGGACTAGCCGCCCACGCCGCGCTGGCGGCGCCGTTCGCGTACGTGGTGAACCACGGCAGCGGAACGGTGTCGGTGCTCGACACGACGGCGAATGCAGTCGTGGCGACGGTGCCCGTCGGCAACCAGCCGCTCGGTGCGGCCGTGGATCCCGGGGGAATGCGGACGTACGTCACCAATCAGGTCGTCCCGAACGGAACGGTGTCGGTGCTCGACGGGGCGACGAATACCGTCGTAGCGACGGTACCCGTAGGCGCCGGACCGTCAGGCGTTGCCGTGAAACTCCCCGGCGACCGTGTCTATGTGACGAACCGCGATGGCAAGAGCGTGTCGGTCATCGACACGGCGACCAACGTGACCGTGGCCACCGTAGCAGTCGGCAACAATCCGCTCGGCGTTGCCATCGATCCGGCGGGAACGCCCGCTTACGTGGTGAACAAGGGCAGCAACAGCGTGTCGGTCGTAGATACGGCGACGAACACCGTGAGCGGCACGATCGCCGTCGGCAACGATCCTAGTCAGATCGCCATTGCGCCCGACGGGCGGTGGGTCTACGTCGGCAATGCCAGTAACTCGAGTGTGTCGGTGATCGACTCCGTCACCCGGACGGTGGCGGCCACCGTCGCGGTCGGCAGCATTCCGGAGGGGCTCGCCGTAGATCCGACCGGCGCTCGTCTCTACGTGGCGAACAGCGGCCCGAACAGCGTCTCGGTCGTCGACACGGCGTCTAGGAGCGTCGTTGCGACGATCGCCGTCGGGACGACGCCGTTCTCGATCGGACTCCGTCCGGACGGGGCGCGCGCGTTCGTGCTCAACCGGCAGAGCGGCAACGTCTCGGTGATCGACACGACGTCCAATACGGTAGTGGCCACCGTGGATGTCGGCGCCAATCCGGCGGGTATGGGTCAGTTCATCGTTCCGGCGCTGCGGACGCCGCGTTTCACTCCCGCCGCTCGCAAATGCCAGACGGCGCTGCTCCGCCAGGCCGTGAAGCTCGTGAAGATCCACCACGGGCTCGAGGCGAGTTGCCGCCTCGGCCGGCGCCAGGCCGAGGCGACCGGCGCCGGTACGGCGGCCGCCGAAGCCGCGTGCCAGGCGGCGCTCGATCTCGACAACCCGCTGGCGAAGCTGCCCCGGGCACAGGCCAAGCTCCGCAGCGTCGTACAGCGCGCCTGCGGGACGCTCGCGCCGTCGCATATCAACGGGCCGTGTGATCGGGGTGCTGCGAGCATCGCCGCGACCCTCGACTGCCTCCTGCCGCGGCACGCGGCTCGGGTCGTAGCCCTCGCTGACGACGAGCTCGCACCGGCGCCTCCGCCGCCCTCCAAGCCGGTGTTCGCCTGCGAGAAGGCGATGGCCAAGCAGGGCCGTCGCTTCGCCGATCGGCTGCACGAGGATTTCGCGAAGTGCCTCGAGAGGGTATTGGCGGCGGCAGCCGCCGGGAAAGGTGAGGCCAGGGCGGCGGAGCGGTGCCGCACCGCGCTCGATTCCGGCGCTCCGAGATCGACGGTAGCGCGGGTGCGCGCCGCTGCGCTCGCTGCCATCGCCAAGAAGTGCGCGGCGGTGAGCCCGAGCGATCTCGGCCGCCCCTGCGACGCCGGAGCCGCAACGACCGCCGCGACTGCGAGCTGCATCATGGACGCGCACGCGGCGGACGTAGCCAAGCTCGTAGCTGCCGAGGCGAACGATGCCTGTGTCGTCGCGACAGGACTCGGCTTCGCCCGAGGCTACCCGGCGATCTGCAGCGGTCCGTAGTCGCGTCGGCGCTCATTCGGTAGGTGTGCGGGAAACGCGCTCGCCGGGTGCGGAGAGCCGCACCGCACGCTCGAATCCTGCGACTGCAGCGGCGGATCCCGCGAGAACCAAGGTGTCGCCGGCGGCGAGGCGGCGATCGGGCTCCGGCACCTCGAACGCCTGTTCGGAGACATCGCCACGCTCGACCGCGAGGACGCTGACGCCGAAACGGGCGCGGCAGTCGAGCTCGCGCAGCGTGCGCCCGTCCCAGCTGCGGGGAACGGCGAAGCGCGCCACGCGATAGCCTTTCGACCACTGCGGTACGGCGTCGACGCCAGACGTGCCGGGAATCAGGCGCATGGTCACGAGCGCGCGGTTGTAGGCGCGGATCACGTCGGCGCGGGACAGTAGGCCGAGGACGCGGGTCGGGTCGTCGTTCGCGACCACCGGCAGCTCGTCGCGATCGTCCTCCTCCATGCGACCGAGCGCCTGACCGAGGCTCGTCTCCAAGGTCACGGTGGGGACGTTGCGGTCGCAGAGGTCGCGGGCCGTGCGCTCCGTGCCGGCCGCCGGGTCGAGGAGCACCGCGCGGACCCCGTGCAGCGACAACGTCCCGACGAGATGGCCATCGTCGTCGACGACCGGAAAGCAGCTGCTGGTGCTTTCCCCCATCAGCTTCAGAACTCTGGCGAGCGGCGCGTCGGCGGGGATCGGCTCGAAGACGTCGTGGAACGCCGAGGCGATCGGGATCAGGTCCATGATCTGCTCGCGCGGCGGCTCCAGGCTTCTTCCGGCACGGGCGAGTCCCAGGGTATCGATGGACTCGGGTTCGATCGTGCTGGCGACGATGACCGCGAGGATGACGGTAACGAGAGCCGGCAACGCCACCTCGTGGCTACCGGTCGTTTCGAAGAGGAGGAAGATCGCGGTCAACGGTGCGTGCGTGCAGGCGCCGAGAAAGGCGGCGAGCCCGACGAGCGCATAGGATCCGCGCGGACCCGTTAGACCCGGCGTCCACCAGGCGAAGAGCGACCGGAACGCACCGCCGCTCATCGCCCCGATGAAGAAGATCGGGCCGAATACGCCGCCCGGTGCCCCGCATCCGAGCGAGACGCTGCTGGTGACGATCTTTGCGATCGCGAGCACGGCCATGAGCATCGCCGGGAGCTTCCCCGAGAGTGCGTCCTCGATGACCGGGTAGCCGTCGGAGAGGTTCAACGGCAGGATCGTGCCGACGATGCCGACCGCGACGAGGCCGCCGATGAGCTTGCTCGCAGTGCGGGCGCGGAGGCGCGCGATGCGTTCGAGGGTCGCGTGAAAGAAGCGCACGTAGCCAGCGGCGAGGATGCCGAGGAAGATGCCCATCAGCGCGTAGGTCACGAGCTCCCGATAGGCGTCGAACTCGAACGGTCGCACCTGGAAGATCGTTCCGGCGTCGCCGAGCGTGCGGGAGGCGATCACTGCGGTTGTCGTCGCGATCACGATCAAGCTGAAGTGCGCGAGCTCGATCTTGCCCTGGAGCACGATCTCCTGCGCGAACATGACGCTACCGATCGGTGCGTTGAACGTGGTGGCGATTCCGGCGGCAGCGCCGCAAGCGACGAGGAGCTTGAGCCGCGACTCGAGCCGCAGCAGTCGGGCGACGAATGCGCCGATCGAGCCGCCGATCTGAGCGATCGGGCCCTCCCGTCCTACAGATGCGCCGGCGCCCAGCGAGACTGCCGCTCCGAGCGTCTTGACGATCATCCAGCGCCTTTTCACGCGTCCGCCTTCGAGGTTCACCATCTCGAGAAAGCGCGGGAAGCCGTACCCGAGAGCATCTCCGGGGAAAAGGCGTTCGAGCAGGAGGAGCGCAATTCCGCCGACGGCGAGCACGAGCGGCGCCGCCAACGGTCGGGCCGAGCCGCGCGCTCCGAGGAAGACCGCCAACGTCCCGAACGCATGGACGGCGGTCGCGATTGCAGCCCGGAACACGAAGCTGCCGGCGGCGCCGACGAGGCCGATCAGGGCGGCGGCGAGGACGAGGCCGGTGTATCTGGTGTGCGTCGCCGACACGCTTCGCGGCCCGGACACGACCTCACCATGCCAAAACTGCGGTGCGTTGGCGAGGCGAGTGTGCACGTAGTATACGTGCACGCTTCATGCATCCCGACGAGATCCAACGCAGTCTAGCGGAAACGTTCCCCGCCGCGGCGATCAGTGTCGAGGACTATACCGGCGGCGGCGATCATTTCTCGGTCCACATCACGAGCCCGGCGTTCGCAGGGCGGTCGCTGGTGGAGCGGCATCAAATGGTCTACCGGGCGCTTGCGGCCCTCATGCCCCGCATCCACGCCCTGCAGCTCAAGACCGACGCACCGGGCGAGTGAGGAGAGATTACCCATGGCAGACCCCGTCATCACCGAGATCGAGAACGAACTGCGCAACAACAAGATCATGATCTATATGAAGGGCACTCCGAGCTTCCCGCAGTGCGGCTTCTCCGCAGCCACCATCGAGGTCTTCGAACAGCTCGGCCGGCCCTTCGGCAGCGTCGACGTGCTGAGCCAGCCCGCCAAGCGCGAGGCGATCAAGCGCTACTCCAACTGGCCGACGATCCCGCAGGTCTACGTCGACGGGAAGTTCCTCGGCGGCTGCGACATCGTGCGCGAGATGTTCACGACCGGCGAGCTGAAGCGCCTGCTCGACGCAGCGTTCGCGAGCTGAGTCTCCGCGCCGCCGCCGGGATCGACTCGAGTCTGCCGCGTTACGTCACGGGTGCTGCTCGCGGAGGTCGAGCGCTTGTGCCAGATCGGCTATCAGGTCGGCGGCATCCTCGATGCCGACAGCATAGCGAATGAGGTTGTCCTTGATGCCGACCATTAGTCGCTCCTCGGTCGTGAGCTCGTAGAAGCTCATCAGGGCGGGTTGCTCGATCAGGCTCTCGATGCCGCCCAGCGAGGGGGCGATCCGCGGTATACGGCAGGCGTCGACGACCCGTATCGCCGCATCGAGATCGCCCTCTACCTCGAAGGAGACGACGCCGCCGAAGCCTCGCATTTGCCGGCGCGCGATGGCGTGTTCGGGATGGCTCGGCAGACCGGCGTAGTGGACGCGCTGCACCTTCGAGTGGCCCTCTAGGAACTCGGCGATCGCCTGGGCGTTGGCGTTCTGCCGTTCGATCCGGAGCGCCAGCGTCTTCAGGCCGCGGATCAGGAGATAGGCGGCGAACGGGTCGAGCACTGCTCCGGTTACGCCATGGAACGCGCGGATGCCGTCGACGAGATCGGCAGACCCGAGGACCGCACCGGCCATGATGTCGTTGTGGCCGCCCAGGAACTTGGTGGCGGAGTGCAGCACCAGATCGACGCCCCACGCGAGCGGCTGCTGATTGTAGGGTGTCGCGAACGTTGCGTCGATGACGGTCTTGACGCGGTGGCGTCGCCCGATATCGGCGAAGCGCTCGAGGTCGAGGATGCGGTTGTAGGGGTTCGTCGGCGATTCGCTGATGAGGATGCGGGTATTCGGCCGGATCGCTTCGGCGATGGCCTCGTAGTCGCCGGCGGGGACCGTCGAGCACTCGATGCCGTAGCGATGCAGCGTCTGGGTGAGGAACTGGCGCGTACGGCGATAGGAGTCGTTGGTGACGACGACATGCGCCCCGCGCGACAGCATGGCGAAGAGCGTCGTCGTCACCGCGGCCATCCCGCTCGCCATGAGGACGCAGTCTTCGGCGCCCTCGAGCACGGCGAGCTTCTGCTCGGCAGTGCGCTGGGTAGGGTTGCCGTAGCGGCCGTACTCTTCGCGCTCGATGCGATGCTCGAAGTGGTCGCGGAGCTCCTGCGTGTCGGCGAAGGTGTAGGTGGCGGTCTGGACGATCGGCGTCGTCAGGGCGTTGGCGGCCTTGTGGCGCGGCTCGCCGGCGTGCACCGCCACGGTGGAGAACCCGGGCGCCGTGCCGGTGCCGTATGGGTCGCGAGCGTTCATCAGGCTTCGAGGAGGCGAGCGCGTTCGACGTGGCGCGCGATGGTGTCTGCGACCTGCTTGGCGTCGGCAGGCAGCTCGACGGGAAGGTTCCGGTGATTCGGCTTGATGCCGGCGAGCGTGCCGAGATGGTATGCCGTCTTCTGGTCCGCGAACTTGAGCCCGTGAGCGGTCGAGATCACCACGACGCGATCGCTCGCCTTGACGATCTTGTGCTCGACGAGCTTGCGCAGGGCCGCGAGCGCGACGCCGGTATGCGGGCAGTTGAACATGCCGGTGCGGTCGGCGCGCGCCGATTCGTCCGCGAGCTCTTGCTCGCTCGCCTGCTCGACGACGCCGTTGAACCGCTGCAGGGTGCGGATGGCCCGCTTGGCGCTCACCGGATTGCCGATCTGGATGGCGCTGGCGAGGGTCTGCCGGGCGGTGACCGGCTCGAAGCGCTCGAAGCCGGACAGATACGACCGATACAGCGGGTTCGCGTGCTCGGCTTGTGCGACGCAGATGCGCGGCAGCTTCTGGATGAGGCCGAGGTCCTGCAACAGCAGGAAACCCTTGCCGAGAGCCGTCACGTTGCCGAGGTTGCCGCCCGGGATGACCACCCAGTCCGGAACCTCCCAATCGAACTGCTGCACGATCTCTATGGCGACGGTCTTCTGGCCTTCGATACGGAGGCTGTTCATCGAGTTCGCAAGGTAGATACGCTTCTGTTTGGTTATCTCCTGCACGACGGCCATGCAGCCGTCGAAATCGGTATCGAGCGATAGTACGAGGGCGCCGTTCGCGAGCGGCTGCACGAGCTGGGCTGGCGAGACCTTGTTGCGCGGCAGGAGCACGATCGACGCGATGCCGGCGGCTGCGCAGTACGAGGCGAGGGCCGCCGAGGTATCGCCGGTGGAGGCGCAGGCGACGGCGTCGATGGGCTGGCCGTCGGCGATCATCTGCTTCACGACGGAAACGAGCACTGTCATGCCGAGGTCTTTGAAAGAGCCCGTATGCGAATTGCCGCACTGCTTGACCCAGAGGTCCTCGACGTGCAGTTGCCGTCCGTAGCGCTCGGCCCAGAAGAGATTGCTGTTGCCTTCGAAGGTGGAGACGATGTTCTCGTTGTCGATGAAGGGGAGCACCCACTCCTTCTTGGCCCAGACCCCCGACCCATACGGGTACGTGCTCTTGCGCGTGCGCTCGTCGAAGAGCTGCATCCAGGCGGCCGGTGCGCGCGTGCGCAGTGCGTCGACGTCGTGCTGCACCTCGAGGAGGTCGCCGCACGTCGGGCAGCGGTAGATGATCTCGAGGAGGGAGAACTGCCCCGGGCAGCCGTTGATGCACTGGAACCACGCGTTGTAGCTCATGATCGACCGAGCTTCCGACAGGCAATACGAAAAAGCAACTCGTGACCGGCGTCAGCGCCACCAGCCGTGCGCGCGCAGTACGACGATCCAGGCATAGCCCGTACCCCAGGGGGTAGGGTCGAGCCACGGGTCGCGCGCTCCGATCATGGCGAGCGGGAAGGAGACCGCGTAGGCGATCCAGAACGCGGTGCGGCCGGCACGTGAGCGCAGGGTCGCGTAGGCGTCGGCGAAGAACACGTAGAGGAGCGGGATGAAGAGGCAGAACCAGCGGACGCCGTAGCTGTTTCCGCCCGGGTTGTCGGAGGTGGCGAGATAGTAGGCGGTGAGCGCCGTCGTCGGTGCGATCACGAGCCCGAGCTCGGCGCGCCACGGGTAGGTGCGGTCGGCGGTGAGCCGCAGCATTCCGATCACCACGAACAGGAGGACGGGTGTCAGAGCGAAGATTCCGCGAGTGCCGAAGGTGCAGAGCCAGACATACGCGAGCAGTGCGCTGAGCGAAGCGTGGGGGAGGGAGGAGCCGGCGAGATGCCCGGCGGACGCGGCGAAATAGGACCCGGGATATTCGAAGAGGCGCGGCTGCAACGAGAGCGGCAACGGACTGCCCGAGAGGACATATGCGTATCCCAGGTAGCCGGCGATGGGTGCCGCGGCGACAGCACCGAACGTGAGGATCGCAGTGCCCCGGCGCGGCGCCCCGGGCCAGCCGATGTAGGACAATAAGAAGGGCAGGTAGAACGCGGCGCCATGATCGGCCGTTGCCGCCGTGCCGACGAGCAGTCCTCCGGTGGCGAGAGTGGGGAGTCCGGCGCCGAAGCGTCTCCACGACCAGACGAGCAGCGTACCCGTGAGCAGCGCCGTGGCAGAGGGCGGATGGTTCGAGAACGTGACGCTGTAGACGGTGTTCAGCGAGCCGAGGCCGATCGCTACCAGGGTGAGCGCGCGCCAGCGCGGGTCGGGGACTATGCGCCCGAGGAAGCGAGCGAGGAACAACAGGCCGAGCCATGTCGTAGCGCCTATCGTAAGCAGCGTCGTCCAGTAGTAGGCACGCGGGAGGTCGCTGCGGAACGTGAGGCCGCGGGCGACCTCGGCGGCGTATACCGGAACCGCCATGAGGGCGACGGCGGGCGGCTTGTCGGAGTAGTAGTGGCCGTCGATCATGCAGACATCGCCGCTCTTGCGGCCCATCTCGGTGCCGTCGACGTACAGCCGCCCGTGCTCGACGATCGCTTCCACCATCGCGAGGCGCGAGGTGTCGTTCCAGCCGCCGTAGCGCGCGTGCGTCCCGAAAACGAGAAAGATAGCGATGGCCGCGAGCGCGACCGGGACGGCTGCGCTCGCGGCGGGCGAGTACGCGGCCGTGGTCGCCGCGCTCACTCGGCTCCCTCGGACGCGTCGCTGCGCGGCCGGCGCGTCGCGGCAATTCCGCCCGCGACGGCTGTCGCCGCGACCAGGTTGGCGATCGCGAGAGCCCACTCGCGGGGCACGTCGCGGCGACGGAGCTCGTGGCGGTGCGCGCGCACCGCCGGCGGGAAGACTGCCTCGTCGGGCTGTACGTGCATGGCGAGGAGGTTGCCCCACTGCCAGGAGAGAATCTGCAGGCTCATGGTCACGAGGCATGCAAGAGCGCCGAGCGTCGTTCGCGGCAACAAGAACGCAGAGCCGATCAGAAAGGGCGCAGTGAAGGCTCCGTAGGTGCTGTGGACGCGGGTCGGCAGGAGCACCGCCGCGAGGGTCACGAGGGCAGCGAGCGGCAAGATGCCGAACCGGGCATGGAGCGGATCCCGGCGCTCCCAGGCGCGCACGATCGCGTAGGCTCCCGCGAGGCCCGCAGAGAGGAGCAGCGCCCCCCAAGCGTCGCGGGTGATGCCGAGCAGGCGGGTTCTAGGATCGAGCACGCCGGTCGCGAGGAGGTCGATGTACCAGACGTTGAAGCTCATCGCTGTCGTCCAGTGCAGTCGATACACGTAATTGTCGAGATATGCGGAGCGCAACCATGCGGTGCCGGAGTCGACCCAGAAGGGCAGCGCCGCCAGGTTCAGTGCCAGCAGCGCCACGACGCCGGCGCCGACGATCCGCGCTCGCGGCCTACGGAAGAGGAGCGCGTACAGCCAGAGCGGCGCGAAGATCAGCCCCGACGGCTTCGCCGCGAGTGCGATACCCCAGAGTGCACCTGCCGTGAGCCAGCGGCCGCGCGTCATCGCCAGCACCATCCAGATACCCGGGGCGAGGACCCAGGACTCGGTTTGGCCCCAGAATGCTCCGTCGAGAAGGAGTGGCGGCGCCAGCCAAGCGGCGGCGAAGGCGGCCACTGCCGCGTTGCCAGAGGCGAAGCTGCCGACGAGCAGGGCGAGGCCCAGCGCGAGCAGGAGCTCGGCGCCGGACGTTGCGACCGCGTAGGCGACCCGCGCGGTGGCGGTATTGGCTACGGAGCTCGGGTCGAGACGTTCGAGCAGGCGACCCTGGAGTAGGAAGACATAGGCGGCCAGGGGCGGATAGTTCAACCGCTCGCCGGTTCCGGTGAACAGGCGCCGGGGGTGGCCATCGATGAACACATCGGTAGCAACGGGCTCGGGCGGATGCCGATACAAGTCGAGCACTCCGGCTGTGACTGCCTGGCGGCCCCAGCAGACGTAGTCGACGTGGTCTCCGAGGAAGCCCCAGCGCGGCGCGAGCCCGAGGAGGACGACTCGCACCGCGCATCCGGCGACGAGTGCTGCGAACAGCGCGACGACAGCGCGCCGCTGCTTGCTCAGGGCAGCGGCAGTAGCGGCGGCGGACACGACGGCTTGCTAGGCGCCGCCGCTCCGAAACTCAAGTGGAACGCTCCGCCGTGGCCTGCTCTCGACGCCCGTGTACGACGGCTCCTCCCCTTATTGCGTTATCGCGATGCGGCGCGGCTTCGCCCGTTCTGCTTTCGGGATCTCGAGTGAGAGAACCCCGTTCTGCATACGCGCGACGATGCGGTCGCTGTCGACGTCGTTGGAGAGCGTGAAGCGACGGACGTAGTTGCCGACGTAGTACTCCGTGTAGAGCGGAGTGACGTCCTGATAATCCTTGAGGTCGACCTGCCCCTCGATCGTCAGCACCCCGTTGTCGAGATGGACGTTGAGCGAGCTCTCGTCGACGCCGGGCATGTCGGCCCACAGCCACAAACCTTCCCGAGTTTCATAGATGTCGACCTGCGGAACGTAGGTTCGTCCCGCTCGCGTCGTTTCGTCGAGAGCTTCTCGCTTCTCCGGGATCTTGAGCTCTTGATTGGTCATGAGAGTCTTTCCTCCTGAATCCGTTCGCTCAGCTCGCCTTTACGCTGATCTGGCGCGGCTTCGCTTCTTCTTTCTTGGGAACGCGAATCGTCAGGACGCCGTACTTGTAGGCGGCATCGGCACGGCTCAGATCGAGATCGGCGGGAAGCTGGAAGGAGCGTGAAAACTGCCCCGACCCGCGCTCGCGACGATGGAAGCTGCCTCCAGGCGGTGGCGCGACCTCGCGTTTGCCGCTGACGGTGAGCGTCCTCCCCTCGGCCTCGATGTGAACATCTCCGGGCGGGACGCCGGGGGTCTCCAGCTTCATCACGTAGCCGTCCTTGTCGGCGAAGACATTGACCGGTGGAAAGACGCCGCGGCCGGACGGGCCGAGATCGATCCCGAAGGGCTTGTCGAACACGCGCTCCAACTCGCGCTGGAGAGCCAGCAAGCCGGAGACGGGATCGAAGCTTGACGACATGCGAAATCGAGTCATGGATGGAACCTCCTCACGGAATATCGATTGGGTGGGTACAACCAGCGGCCGCAAACCTAAGCGCGGATCCCGCAGCGTCAAGGCGCGCAGCCGGAACCCGAGGTCCCGGCCTGGGGTGCATGGGCTTGCACTTCTGTCTACATACGTGTAGGTAGGGGCTCTTATGCCGTCGCGCTCCCGTTCGACGCCTGCTGCGGACGACACCCGTGAGCGCGTCATCGACGCCGCACAAGCGATCTTCGCGCGCGACGGCTTCGTCGGCGCCAAGATGCAGGAGATCGCCGATCGCGTCGGCATCCAGCGTCCGAGCCTCTTCTACCACTTCAAGAACAAGGAGGCGCTTTTCGTGGCGGCGCACGAGCAGGTGTTCGCCAGGATCGAGCCGGTATTCCGCGAGAGCCTGGCGCCGAACGGTGACCCGTTCGTTCAGCTCGATCGCGTGAGCCGCGCCGTGCTCGCGGTCATGGCGGAAGAACCGGATTTCGCGCGCATGGTAGCCCGTACGTCCGTCGATCGTCATCCGGCGGCGGTGAAGATCGTGCGCACGTACCTGCAGCCGTTGATCGACCTGTCGGTCGCCTTCGTCCGCGACGGGCAGCGACGCGGCGTCTTCGCCGACATCGATCCGTTCTTCTTCACGTTGAACAGCTGGGGGGCGGCGCTCGTCTACTTCGTCGCCCGCGATCTGCTCGCCCCGGCCGCCAAGCCGACCGACGCCAGGGACGTCGCTCGGTTCACCACGACGCTGCTGCAGATGGGCAATCGCGCACTCGCGACGAGTGAGCGGCGCAGGACGCCCGCCCGGCGGGCGTCCTAGTTCCAGGAGGTAAACCCATCATGGAGCGTCGAGTCTTCAGCCGCGAGCACGAGTTGTTTCGCGAGCAATTCAAGAAATTCTGCGAGCGCGAGATCACTCCCAACGTCGATCGCTGGGAAGAGCAGCGCATCGTCGATCGGGACACCTGGAAGAGGGCGGGCGAGCAGGGCTACCTCTGTCCGATGCTCGACCCGAAATATGGGGGTTCGGGAGTCGACTTCGGCTATGCGGCGATCATCAACGAAGAGATCGTGAGGGCCGGTTCCTCGGGATTCACGGCCGGACTCCACAGCGACATCGTCGTCCCCTACATAGACAGCTACGGTAACGAGGCGCAGAAGGAGCGCTGGCTCCCGGGCTGTGCTGCCGGCGACACGATTACGGCGATCGCCATGACCGAGCCGAACACCGGCTCCGATCTGGCGTCCATCAAGACGACTGCCGTTCGCGACGGCGACTCGTACGTAATCAACGGCCAGAAGACGTTCATCTCGAACGGCATCCTCTGCGACCTCGTGATCGTCGCCGCCAAGACGGATCCCGAGTCGCGGCACGGCGGGGTCAGCCTGATCGTCGTCGAGAACGGCACGGCGGGCTTCGAGAAGGGTCGCAAGCTCAACAAGATGGGCATGCACTCGCAGGACACTGCGGAGCTCCACTTCTCCGACTGCCGCGTTCCGGTCGGCAACCTCCTCGGAGAGGAAGGGCAGGGGTTCTACTACTTGATGGAGAAACTCCAGCAGGAGCGTCTCGTATGTGCGATCGGCGCCCAGGCGGGCATGGAGACCGTACTCGCCGAGACCGTCAAGTACGCGCAGGAACGCCAGGCGTTCGGCAAGCCGATCGCCAAGTTCCAGAACACGCAGTTCAAGCTCGCGGAGATCGCAACCGAGGTCGAGATCGGTCGCGTCTTCGTCGACCGGCTCATCGAGGAACACATCAAAGGCACTCCCATCATCAAGGAAACCAGCATGGCCAAGTGGTGGGTGACCGAGATGTGCAAGCGCAACATCGATCTCTGCCTGCAGTTCTTCGGCGGCTACGGCTTCATGGAAGAATATCAGATCTGTCGGGCCTACCGTGACGCTCGCGTGCAGACGATCTTCGCAGGCACTACCGAAATCATGAAGATCATCATCGCCAAATCCATGGGACTCTAGTCCCCGCATTCATCCAAGGAGAGTATCCGCAATGATCAAGAACCCGCGCAAGGTGTCCGTGATCGGCGTCGGCATGACGCAGTTCTTCAAGCCCGGCGAGAAGGATTACCCCGAGCTCAGCAAGCAAGCCGGCGATCAAGCTTTGAAGGACGCCGGCATCGCGTACGACGTGATCGAGCAGGCCTTCGTCGGCTACGTCTACGGCGAGTCCACCTGCGGCCAACGCGCCGTCTATCAGCTCGGCCTCACCGGCATCCCCGTCTACAACGTGAACAACAATTGCTCGACCGGCTCGACGGCGCTCTACCTGGCCTACCAGGCGATCGCGAGCGGCATGAACGACTGCGTCCTGGCCCTCGGCTTCGAGAAAATGGAGCGCGGCTCGCTAGGGGCCAAGTTCACGGACCGTACGCATCCTATGGATCAGCACATGCAGGTCATGATGTCGACGCAGGGCTTCGAGTCCGCACCCGCGGCGGCTCAGATGTTCGGCGGCGCGGGTCGTGAGCACATGCAGCGCTACGGCACGACCAAGGAGCAGCTCGCCAAGGTCGCCGTCAAGAACCGCCGGCACGCAGTCGCCAACCCGCGCTCGCAGTTCCGCCAAGCCTCGAGTCTCGAAGAGATCCTGGCGGCGCCGATGGTCTTCGAGCCGCTCACCAAGTTCCAATGCTGCCCGACGTCCGACGGCGCGGCCGCGGCGGTGCTCTGTTCCGAGGAATTCGCGAAAAAGCACGGCGTCGACAAGGGCGTCTCGATAGCGGCGATGACGATGACGACCGACTTCCCGACGAGCTTCGAGCAATCGATGATCAAGATGGTCGGCCAGGACCTGACCAAGGCCGCGGCGACCAAGGTTTACGAGCAGAGCGGCCTCGGGCCCGAGGACGTGCAGGTGATCGAGCTGCACGACTGCTTCACGCCGAACGAGATCATCACCTACGAGGGGCTCGGGCTCTGCGGCGAAGGCGAGGCCGGTAAGCTGATCGACGACAACCAGACCACGTACGGCGGCAGGTGGGTGGTGAATCCGTCGGGCGGCCTGCTTTCGAAGGGGCATCCTCTCGGGGCGACGGGTCTCGCCCAGTGTTTCGAGCTGAACTCGCAGCTCCGCGGGCTCGTCGAGCCCGAGCGGCAGGTGCAGGGCGCCAAGGTCGGTCTTCAGCACAATCTCGGTCTCGGCGGCGCCTGCGTCATTGCGATGTATCGTCGCGACTAGGGCGCGGCGATGGTCGACGTCTGGGGCGGCGCGCCGGGCAGCATGCGCGGCGCGCCGCCCCTCGGGATCACGGACATCGGCGTCCCGGGCGCGATGACGCGTCCGTACTTGTGGCCGCCACGAGATCACTGCATATACGTGCGCCCATGGCCGAGGCGCATGCGATGTCGTTGGGGGAAACCCTCCCGTTCTGGTCGATAGCTCCCTTCGCGCTGATGCTCCTCGGGATCGCGCTGATCCCTCTGCGCTGGCCGCACTTCTGGGAGAGCAACGCCAACAAGGGAATCGTGAGCGCCGTCCTGGGCGTGCCGGTGGCGTTATACGTCGCGACCCACGATCCGCACCTCCTGTGGCACACGACACTCGAGTACGTGTCGTTCATCGCGCTGCTCGGCGCGCTCTTCACGATCTCGGGGGGTATCGTGCTGCGCGGCGACCTGCGTGCGACGCCGGCGATCAACACGGCGTTTCTCGGAGTCGGCGCCCTGCTCGCGAACATCATCGGGACGACCGGCGCCAGCATGCTGCTGATACGGCCGCTCCTCCAGACCAACTCCGAACGCAAGCACGTCGGCCACATCCCGATCCTCTTCATCTTCGTCGTCTCCAATTGCGCCGGTCTGCTGACGCCGCTCGGCGATCCGCCGCTCTTCCTCGGCTATCTGCGAGGCGTTCCGTTTTTCTGGACCCTGCGCCTCCTGCCCGAGTGGATCTGTGTTGTATCGATCCTGCTCGTCGTGTTCTACGTTATGGACGGACGTGCGATCGCCAAGGAGTCGGCGACGGATCTACGGCGCGACGTCGAGGAGCAGGTGCCCCTGCATCTCGCCGGAACGATCAACGCCCTCTATCTACTCGGCGTCGTGATCGCCGTGCTGATCAGCCCATCGCTCCCGGAGGGTCCGGCTCGCGAAGGGGTGCGCCTCGGCGTCATGGCCGCCATGACCGCGCTCTCGCTCGCGACCACGCCGCAAGCGCTGCGCCGCGAGAACGGGTTCACCTTCGGGCCGATCACCGAAGTGGCGGTACTCTTCGCAGGCATCTTCGCGACGATGATCCCGGCGCTCGAGATCCTCCGTGTGCGCGGCGCCGAGTTCGGCATTCGGGAGCCGTGGCAGTTTTTTTGGATGTCGGGGATCCTCTCGTCTTTCTTGGACAACGCCCCGACGTACCTGACTTTCGCGTCGCTAGCGCAGAGCATCGGTCCCGGCGCCGATACCGCCGTGGCCCTGGCCGGAGGACCTGTCTCGGCGACGCTCCTGACGGCGATCTCGGCGGGCTCGGTACTCATGGGCGCCAACAGCTACATCGGCAACGGGCCCAACTTCATGGTCAAGGCGATCGCCGAGGAGCAGGGCGTGGCCATGCCGAGCTTCGGGGGCTATCTGCTCTGGTCGGTAGCGATCCTCATACCGATATTCGTCGTGATGACGTTGGTGTTCTTCAGGTGACATGAGCGGCGAGCGGCAGGCGATTCTCGTGCTCCGCGCCAGCGGTGCGGCGGTCCTCCTGCTCTCGGTTGCTATGCTGGCGGCCTTTCCCGCGTCTCCGGCCGAGCGCAACGTCCCTGGGTTCACGAGCCCCGTCGTCGGCTTCGAGCTCGCGACGACGCCCGAAGAAGTTCTCGGCATCCTCGGTCACCCGGGAAACCCGGCGCGCGCTGCGGTGGTGGAGCGGATGAACCGGGGAAATCGCATCGACTTCCTCTTCATGATCGCGTACCCGGCGCTCTACATCGGCATCGTCCTGCTGCTGCGCGCCCGCGGTCGCCTCACCGGGAGCCTCGGGCGGGTGGCGATGCTGCTCCCCGGCGTGATGTGGCTCGGCGATGTCCTCGAGAATCGCGAGCTGCTCGCGCTTGCCGCGCTCACCGATCCGGCTGCGATGGCGGGCGCGCTCGCGCGCCTGCGGCCTTGTACGCTCGTGAAGTGGCACGCGCTTTTCGCGATGTCGATCCTGGTCGCCTATCCGATCTGGAAGGATCGGAGCTGGTGGCGGTGGGCAGGTCCGGTCTTCGGCGCCGCAGGGAGCGTCGGTCTCGCTTCGGTGCTGGCGCCCCCGGCGACCGAGATCGCCGCCTATCTACTGTCGCTGGGCTGGCTCGCCACCTGGGCCTACGCGCTGCGGGCGTGAACGACGCGGCGAGCATCTCTGGCACTGTTCGTGCATAATCGTCGGCAGTGCCCGGCGCCATCACTCCCACCGGGGGTCGCGGATGAAGCTGGCCCGTCGACTCATGCTGGCGCTCATCCTCGCGATTTCCGCGGTGATGGCGCTGAACTCGTACGTCCGCGTCCACCGGGCGCTCGCGTACTTCGAGACCGACCGGCAGACCGACGAGCGCTTGCTCGGCCGCGTGCTCGGCGCCGCCGTGCGGACGGTCTGGGAGCATGACGGCGTCGAGCGCGCCCGCGACATCATCCGCCGGGCCGACGACAGCGTGAGCGAGGTGCGGATCCGCTGGGTGTGGCTGGATGCGCACGGGGCTCCCGAGGAGCTGCCGGTCGTGCCCCTCGACGATTTCCGGGAGGAGGTGGTGAACGGCAAGATCATCCGGCTCCAGCACGAAGAAACGGGCGAGGATCGGCGTTTTGCATACCTGCCGGTGGTTCTGCCCGGACAGCGGCCGGCGGCGGTCGAGGTGTCGTCATCGCTGGCGCGCGAGCGTGCGTACCTGCGCGGGAGCGTCTTGACGGCGTTGGCGACGACGTTGGTGATCGCGACCTGTTGCGGGCTCATCGCCATGGGCCTCGGCTATTGGTTCGTCGGTCAGCCGATCGCCGAGCTGTGCCGTCAGGCGCAGAGCATCGGCAGCGGCGACTTTTCCACACGCGTCACCGTGCGTCATCGCGACGAGATCGGGCAGCTCGGGCTCGAGATCAACGTCATGAGCGAGCGCCTCGCCGAAGCCAATCGGCGTATTGCCGCGGAAACCGAAGCTCGGATCGCGACGCTCGAGCAACTGCGTCATGTCGATCGTCTGAAGACCCTCGGCCAGCTGGCCTCGGGGGTGGCGCACGAGCTCGGCACGCCCCTCAATGTCATTGCCGGCCGCGCCAAGCGTGGCCGCAGCGGAGGGCAATCGGCGGAGGAGCAGCAACGCGCCTTCGGCGTGATCGCCGAGCAGGCCGATCGCATGACGGGGATCATTCGACAGCTCCTGGAATTCGCCCGCGTGCGGGGCCCGCGGCTCGGGGTCCGCGACCTGCGGCAGGTGACCCGCAGTGCGCTCGATCTGCTGTCGCCGCTCGCGGAGAAGCGCGGTGTCGTGATCGCGCTCGCAACCGATGCAGTGCCGGTGTCCGCCGAGGTCGACGGCAACCAGATGCAGCAGGCGCTCACCAACGTGGCCATGAACGGTCTGCAGGCCATGCGCCCCGGCGGGGAGCTACGCGCGTCGGTCAGTCGTATATGGGCGACGCCGCCGGCAGGAAACGGCGGGGTGCCCGGCGAATATGCGTGTATCGCCATCCAGGACCAAGGCGGCGGCATTCCCCCGGAGGACATCCCGCACGTCTTCGAGCCGTTTTTCACGACCAAGGACGTCGGCGAAGGCACGGGCCTCGGGCTGTCGGTGACGTGGGGGATAGTGCGCGAGCACGGAGGCTGGATCGACGTCGCGAGCGAGGCCGGGTGCGGGACGACGTTCCGCATCTACTTGGCGCTGGCGAGCCCGCTCGTGCCGCCAGTGGCGGAGACGAGCGCGTGACCGCCAGCGTGCTCGTAGTCGACGACGACCGGGCTATGGGCGAGTTCCTGGTCGGCGAGCTCGAGGAAAAACACTTCTCCGTCCAGAGCTGCACCTCCGGGCGCGCGGCGCTCGACGCGCTTGCGCTCGCCTCCTTCGACGTCGTGGTGACCGACCTCAACATGCCGCAGATGAGCGGGCTCGCATTCTGCGAGCGCATGGCCGCCGACCACCCCCAGGTACCGATCATCGTGCTGACCGCGTTCGGCAGCATTGAAACCGCGGTTGCGGCGATCCGTGCCGGCGCCTACGACTTTCTCACCAAGCCGGTCGAGATCGACGCACTCGCGCTCGCACTGGAGCGGGCGGCTCAGCACCGGCGCCTGCGCGACGAGGTGCACCGTCTGCGCAGCGTCGTTGCCGCGACCCAGCAGTACGAGGATCTCGTCGGCAGCAGCTCGGCGATGCAGCGCCTCTACCGGCTCCTCGACGATCTTGCAGATTCGGATGCGTCGGTTCTCGTCTCGGGCGAGAGTGGTACCGGTAAGGAGCTCGTAGCGCGCGCGCTGCATCGGCGTGGACGTCGGAGCGATGGCCCCTTCGTCGCCCAGAACTGCGCTGCGATTCCGTCCGCACTGCTCGAGAGCGAGCTCTTCGGGCATGTTCGCGGCGCGTTTACCGACGCGCGCGCCGCGCGTACCGGGCTCTTCGTGAGGGCGAGCGGCGGTACGCTCTTTCTCGACGAGATCGGAGAGCTGCCGCTCGAGCTGCAGCCGAAGCTCTTGCGGGCGCTTCAGGAGCGCGTGGTGCGACCGCTCGGTGCCGATGCCGAGGTACCCTTCGACGTGCGCTTGGTGGCGGCTACCAACCGCGACCTCGATCTCGCGGTCGAGGAGCGGCGGTTTCGTGAAGATCTGTATTTCCGGGTGAACGTCGTGCACGTCGAGTTGCCGCCGCTGCGGGCGCGCGGCAACGACGTCATGCTCCTGGCACAGCGTTTCCTGGAGCGCTTCGCCGCCCGCAGCGAGAAGCCGATCACGGGCATCTCGACGCCGGCTGCCGAGCTGCTCCTGGCCTATTCCTGGCCCGGCAATGTCCGTGAGCTCCAGAACTGCATCGAGCGGGCGGTGGCCCTGACGCGCGGCGACGAAATTGCGGCGGCAGACCTCCCCGAGAAGATTCGCACCTATAGCGCGTCGCACGTCCTGCTCGCTGCCGATGACCCGTCGGAGCTGGTACCCATGGAGGAGGTGGAGCGCCGCTACGTGCTGCGCGTCATGGAGGCCGTGGGCGGCAGCAAGAGTATGGCGGCGCGCGTGCTGGGGTTCGACCGCCGGACGCTCTATAGAAAGCTCGAACGCTACGGGTACGGAGCCGGCGGACGGAAATGACCGCCGGCACTCTTGTCACAAATGAGCATTCTCGCCACATACTCGGGCTCCACGGTGCCTCGGTCCGTCCGCCATCCGCGAGGGTACGAGAACTGCTAGGATCCGGATCCGATGGTCGATCTCATATTCGTGGCGCTCGGTTTGCTGATCGGCTGCGGCATCGTGGGTGTGGTCATGCACTGGGCTCGTTGAGCCCCTCGTCGCTGTTACTACGTAGACCTCGCATGCATCGTCTCTCCCCTCGGGTTGGGTGTCGGCTCGCGCTGGCGATGGTCACCGACATAGCGGACGCCAGGGTCGCGGCGCCGTCGGCTCGCGCGGGGCGGTCGACCGAGCTTCCGGCGAGCTTTCGCCCGAGCGCCTGTGGGGAAGACGATCGCGCCGGGCCGCAGCGTGCGCCGGCGGCCGTTCGGTGAGGAGCTCGGAGCAGTCGCACGCACGGGCGTGGCCGCGCGAGGTGTGGGTTCTCGTATTCGCGCTCGCCTGCCTCAACACTTTCGGCATCACGTGGGGGCTGCCGAATCCCAACGGTGATTGGGCCATCGACTCGATCGCGCCGTTCGGACCTCTGCGCTACGCGCGGGAGATGCTCTACAGCGGTCACTGGTGGTCGAAGTACCCGCCGTTGCACTTCACGCTGCTGTCGCTCGTGTACGCTCCTTACGCCTTGTATCTGACGGTGACCGGCAGCCTGACGCCGGGAACGCTGGCGGCCTACCCTTGGGGGCTGAGTGATCCAGAGGTGTCGGTCACGTACTTCACCCTGATGGCGCGGGCCATGAGCGCGGCTATGAGCGTCGGGGTAGCGGTGATCGCCTATCGGCTCGCGGTCGAGCTCTCCGGACGCCTCGCCGGGATATTTGCGGCGATCGCTTTCGCATGCTCTCCGCTCGCCGTCTACTACGGCGCTGCCGCCAATCTCGACATGCCCTATCTCTTCTGGAGTAGCCTCGGGCTGCTCGCACTGGCCAGGATCGGCCGTGGAGCGCCGCTTGCGACGTACGTCCGCCTGGGCGTCTTCGCTGCGGCGGCGATGGCTACCAAGGACCAGGCGTACGGGCTCTTCTTGCTCCTGCCGTTTCCGTTGCTGGCGCTGCACGGGCGGGTTCATGGCGGCAACGGTCTCCGCGACCGCCGGCTGTTGGCGGCCGGGGCCGCGGCGATCGTTACGTATCTGGTAGCAGCCAACGTGCTGCTCGACGTCCGCGGTTGGCTCGCGCACGTCCATTACATCACCCACGAGGGCTCGCGCCCCTACCAGATGTACCCGGCGACGCCGCTCGGCGTAGCTTCGTTCGCGCTCTACGTCGTCGGGCTCCTGTTCGAGACGGCGACACCTCCCATAGTGGTCCTCGCCGGCGTCGGCCTCTACGCGCTGCGACCGGGCGTGCAGCGCAGCGCGCTACTACTTCTGGCCGCTGCTGCTTCGTACTGCCTGACTTTCCTGGGGCCGATCCTGTACGTGTTCCCGCGCTTCGTCCTACCGCTGGTGTTCGTGTGCGCAGTCTTTGCCGGGGTCGGAGGTGCGGCGCTCGTGCGGCGGGCGGGCACGCTGGGGTGGGCGGCGGTCGCAGCCAGCCTCGCCATCGTCTTCCTTTACGGCACCTCGATGAATCTCGGGCTGGTGTGGGATTCGCGCTACGCCGCCGAGCACTGGCTGGCGGCGCACGTCGACGCCGGAACGCGTGTCGGCGTCAACGGCGAGAGAGTCTATCTACCGCGCCTCCCGGCCGACCTCGAGAGTGTGCCGGTGGATGTCACCACCGAAGGTCTGGTCTTCGCAGGCGCGCCGCCCGAGTTCCTGGTGTTCTCGGACGCCTACTATGCCCGTTATCTGCGCCGCGCCGCGGTTCGACCCGTGATGCTGGCGCTGCTCTCCGGCGCGTCGGGGTACCGGCGGGTGGCGACGTTCCACAGCCGGCACCTGCTCGCGACCCGCCTAATTCCGACGATGAATCCCCGTATCGTCGTGATGCAGCGTATTGCGCAGCTAGACGGTTCCGGCAGCGACCTGCAACTCACGGAACGAGTCCTCGACCGCACGTGCGAACTCGTGCAGGTCGGGCACGAGATCCCAGTCGGCGATGAAGCCCCAGCAGAGTCGGCCGGCGTAGCTGAAGAGCGCGACGCCGAGGGCCTGGTTGGGGAGGAGGGCCAGCATGGGGTAGCACTCCCGGAGCTCGGCGCCGAGGAGGTAGAGCGGAATTTGCGGTCCCGGGACGTTCGTCACGACCAGGTTGAACGGGCGAGTGCGCGTGCTGAGACGCAGCGCCGACGAGAGCAGTGTCGTGCTCGTCCATTCACTGACGGCTGCGAGGACCCGCGCACCTAGCGTCTGCCGCGACTCCTTCAAGCGTGCGGTGGCGGCGCGGACCTTGTCGAGACGGCGCCGCGGGTCGCGTTCGGCGACGGGGAGCTCCGTGATCCAGAGAGCGATCTGGTTGCCGAGCGCGCCGCGCTCCTCGTCGCTGCGGATGCTGACCGGAATGCTCGCACGCAGCTCCAGGACATCGACGTTGACGCGCCGACTTTCGAGGAACGTACGCAGCGCGCCGGCCACCGTCGCCAATACGATGTCGTTGACGGTGCCGCCGAGGCGATTTTTCACGGCCTTGATGGCCTCGAGGTCGAGCGTCCGCCAGTCGTAGCGACGATGCGGGCCGATCGGTAGGTTGATCGGCGTCGGTGACGCCGGGCGCGCAGCCACGCCGAGTGTCTCGGCAAGGGCGCTGATGCTCTCCCAGAATCCCGCGAGGAGGCGGGTCGGCGCTCCGAACGGGCAGGGCGTCTCCCGCAGAAGCTCGAGCGGCGCGCGGAGGCGCCGTACCCACTCGTCGCGAAAGATCTGGAAAGACGTAGGCGCCGGGCGCGGTATCCAGCGCGGGCCGGAGGTGAATTCGGCCGACGGCGCCGGGGTCAGCAGCACCGCCAGCAGATCGACGCCGGAGATACCGTCGACCATGCAGTGGTGGGCCTTGGCTACGAGCGCGAAGCGCCCGCCCTCGAGTCCTTCGACGACCCAGATCTCCCAGAGCGGCTTGTCGCGATCGAGTTGCTGAGAGACGATGCGCGCGGCGAGTCGCTTCAGCTGCCGCTCGTCGCCGGGGCGCGGCAGGGCGCTGTGGCGCACGTGGTAGTGGATGTTGAAGTGCTCGTCGTCGATCCACACCAGGCGGTTCCCGAGCGGGACCGTCGCGAGCCGTTGGCGGTAGCGCGGAATCAAGTGCAGCCGTGATTCGATGTAGATGCGGATGAGATCGACGTCGATGCCGCCGTCGAAGCGCGAGAGCGGCGCCGCTTCGAGCACCAGCACCGCGGCGATGTGCTGGTGTGTCGTCGGGCTTTCGATCGCGAGAAAGGAGTAGTCGACGACGGAGAGGCGATCGAAAGCGTAGCGTTGCATGTTGGCGGGCTTCGGAGACCGGGGTCTCGGCCCGCCCACTATAGCCGAGCCGGCGGGCCTGGGGATGCCCCGATCGGGTGCGGGCGGCTAGAAGACTCCGGCGATGACCTCGAAGGGAAGGGCCACCAAGTCGAGGATCAAGGTGAGCGGCACGAGCGGCACCTTGGCGACCGGGTGCACGTCGAGGTCGAGCGCCGATCTCGTGGCGACGAAGATGTACTCGTCGTTGTAGCCGCCGCGCCGGTCCTCGTAGCGATCACGATAGCGATCCGCGAAAGCGGGTGCGGCAGGGACTGCGGCGACGAGCGCCAGCACCAACAGCGAAGCCGCACAGCGGCGGAGCACGACGGCGCGCATGGGCATCGAATCCTCCTCGAAGGGGTTCACGCGCGCTCCCGCGGCTGCAAAACGACCACCGGAATCGGGCGTGCAGTGAGCAACTCGTAACGCGAGTAGAAGGGATTGGAGGCGGTGAGCATCGGCCAGAGACGTCGGCGCTCCTCGGAGTCGGCGGCGTGGGCGACGACCGGTATGCGGCTCGCACCGACTTGTACGACCGCTTCGGGCTGCGCCTGCAGGTTCAGCCACCAGGCGGGATCGCGGTCGGCGCCGCCGTTCGAGGCGACGACGACGTAGTCGTCGCCGTCGAGCACGTAGGTGAGTGCTACGGTGCGCTGCTCGCCCGAACGCCTACCTGTCGTGGTGAGCAGGAGGCTCGCGAGGCCGGCGGTCCAGTGTCCGATCAAGCCGTAGGTCACTCGGTAGAGGCGCGTGTGCACCCAGCCGACGAGCTTCCACAGTCCGCTCTCACCGACGAGCGTGAGCGCTTGACGCGTGACCCCCCACACGGTTCGAGTTTTCCAGGCCGCTCGCGGAGGCGCAAGCAGCGTTGCGCTCGAGGCCTGCGCCGGGACCGGTAATGACTAACGGCAGGGCATAGGCTGGACGTGAGAGCACCCTTGAAGGCCGCGTGCAGGCCGTCGTCCGACGGCCGTCGTCTTGACGAGGCAGCAGCCCGGGCAGTAGCTTGCCGCTCCCATTCGAGGTTCGCGCATGAACTGGAAGACGCTCAGTGTCACCTATGACGGCCCCATTTTGCGGGTCTGGCTCGATCGACCCGAGAAACGGAACGCCCTGAACGGCACGGCGCTCGAGGAGATCGCGTCGCTCTACGAGAGCCTGGCGACGGATTTCACGACCCGTGTCGTGGTCCTCGGCGGGCGTGGGGCGTCCTTTTGCGCGGGTGCCGATCGAACGGATCCGCCGGGATCGGAGCGCCTCGGCGGCGCGTCCGACGCGACCGATCGCGAACGGCGGTGGGTGGCACAGCTCGGTCTCCGCGCTGCGCGCGCGATCGAGCGCGCCGAGGTAGTGACGATCGCGCGCCTTCATGGGCACGTGGTCGGTGGCGGACTGGCGCTGGCAGTGGCGTCCGACTTCCGTGTCGCTGCCGAAGGGACGCAATTCCACGTGCCCGAGGTGGATCTCGGTATTCCGCTCTCGTGGGGCGGTACGCCGCGGCTCATCCACGAGATCGGCGCCGCGCGCGCCCGCGAGCTCGTGCTGCTCTGCGAGCGCATCGACGCCGCCGAGGCGCACCGTATAGGCCTCGTCCATCGGGTCGTTCCGCCCGCCGAGCTCGACGCGGCCGTGAACGCCATGTCGGCGCGGCTCGCGGCCAAGCCCGAGATCGCGGTGCACATGACCAAGACGCAGTTTCGCGCCTACGCCGCGCGCGCCGCGTTCGGCGACGTCACGGAGACCGACGGGGATCAACTGCTGGCCGCCGCTCGCGGCGCGATCGCACGGCAGAGCTTTCCGACCTCGTAGCGTTGCCCCGCTCCGACGCGCAGGAGACTTTTCCATGAGCCTAGTCCTCGTCGAGAAGCCGCGCCCGCACGTGACCGTAGTCCGCCTGAACCGCCCCCACAGGTTGAATGCCATGTCGTTCGAGCTGATGACGGCGCTCTACGACACCTTGCGCCGAGTGGCCGCCGACAACGCCGCCTGGGTCGTCGTGCTGACCGGCGAAGGCCGGGGATTCTGCTCGGGTCTCGATCTCGAGGATCCGGGCATGATTCCGGGCATCGACGATATGTCGTTGGCGCGCATCGGCATGCTGGCGATGGGCCACTTCTCGCGCATAGTGCCTGCTCTCCGCGACCTGCCGCAGCCGGTGATCGCGGCCGTCAACGGACCGGCGTACGGAGGCGGCATGTGTCTGTCGCTCGGCGCCGACCTCCGCTTCGCTGCGGCATCGGCCGAGTTCAACGCTACCGGCATCGTAAACGGCCTCACCTCGACCGAGCTCGGCGCCAGCTGGCTCTTGCCGCGCTTGATCGGCGCGTCGCGTGCGAACGACCTGTTGCTGACCGGGCGCAAGATCGGCGCCGAAGAGGCCGAGCGCATCGGGCTCGTCTCCCGAGTCGTCGCCGATGGCAGCGTCGTCGACGCCGCTGTCGAGGCTGCCGAGCGCATGTGCGAGTTCAGCGCATTCGGCCTGCAGATGACGAAGAAGGTCTGCTGGGCCAATCTCGAGACGACGAGCCTCACGGCGGCGGTCGACCTGGAAGACCGCAACCAACTGCTCCTCGGCAACACCGAGAACCTCGTCGAGTGCATCCGTGCCCGGCGCGAGAACCGCAAGCCCATCTATACGGACATGCCGCGGCGCGATGTCATCGAGCACGGCGCGAGCCGTCCGCCGAAGTATTGAAGATAGCGATCGCGCCCTGGCGGTCAGCGCCGGACGGCGACCGCTTCACCCGCCAGCGCGGCCCCGGGGTCGAGCGCGAGCAGGCGGACGCGTCCGCTCGCGACCAGCGTACCGTCGGCGGTGTGGGCGTCGGCCTGCCACAGTTGCGAGCGCCGCCCTCGGGTCAACGGGCGGGCCGTAACGGTGACGCGTCCTTCACGTACCGCGTGGATGAAGCTCGTATGATTCTCGACGCCGACCACGGCCTGGCCGCGTGCGGCGCCGGCCAGGGCCGCGCCCATCGAGCAGGCGGTCTCGACCGCGGTGCAGTGGACGCCGCCGTGCACGATCCCGTACGGCTGGCGATGGCGATCGTCGATGTCGTATTCGAGAACGACCTCATCGGGACTGCAACGTACGAGGCGGATGCCGAGCGTCGCATCGAGTCCGGTCGCGGGGTCGGCGGGTCGCGTTGATTCGGAGGGCACGGCGAGGTAGTGGCGCGACCGGAGCGTTAACGCAAGAGCCGCGGCACGAACGTCGCGGGAGGGAGCGGGGAATGAGCCAGACCACGCAGCAGTTGTTTCGCCGGATCCTCGTGCCGCACGACTTCTCGGACCACGCGACGCGCGCACTCGAGATCGCGTTCGGGCTCGCCGGGCCGGAGAGCGTGCTCACGGTTCTGCACGCGCTGCCGCCCGTATACTCGTCGATGGGCGGACCCGCCGCAGATCTCGCCTGGGCGCCGACGCCCGCCGTGGTCGCCGACGTGAAACGCCAGCTCGAGCGCACGATCGAGCGCTCGCTCGGGAGCGCTGCGGCGGCCCGCGTTCGTTGCCGCGTCGACCTCGCGGATCCGCTGACCGCGATCCTCGCGGCCGCGAAGCGGGCCGATCTCATCGTCATGACCACGCTCGGACGTACCGGTCTCGGGCATCTGCTCATGGGCAGCGTGGCGGAGAAGGTGGTGCGCCACTCTACCGTGCCGGTGCTGACGCTGCATCCGAAGACGGCCGCACGCCTCACGCGCGGCTGCCGGCGCAAGGGGGTCCGGTCGAGCGCCAAGCGGAGTCCGGGCGCCTAGCGTTTGCTGATCGCGTTCGTCCCGCCGACTCGGACGAGCGATCGCAACGCGACCGATTCGACGGATCGTTGCGGGTGCGGGCGGCTCAGCGGCCGCGGTCGTCGGCAGCTTCGCGCTCGAAGTCGCCGGTCGCGCCGTCTGGCGCCGGACCGGGATAGCACTCGGCGTACACGGCGATCATCTCCTCGAAGGGGACGTCGACGTAGGTGCCGCGATCGCGGACGTACTCCATGTGGCGTTGGCCGGCGGCATCGAAGGGATGGAAGAGGCTGTCGGAGACGCCGTCGAACTCGAGCGGCTGCACACCGAAGCGGTCGCAGAGCGAGCGGTTGAAGGTCGGAGTCGCCTTGACCCAGCGGCCGCCGAGAAAGAGCTCGGTGAAGCCGTGGAAGAAGAAGACATCGGTTCCCATCTGCGCGCGCAGCCGCTCGGTGGTGAGGTGGTTGCGGACGTCGGCGAAGCCGAGCCGTGCCGCGATGCCGGCGGCGCGAGCGCCGGCCGCGAGGACGATCGCCTTGGCGACGCAGAAACCGGCGCCGCGCGCGAGGACGCTAGAGGCACGGAGGAACTCGGGGGTGAGGACGATCCCGTAGGGGTCGTACCGGATCTCGTCACGAACCGCATAGAACAGGCGTACGGCGCGCTCGCGCTCGTCGGCAGCGCCCGCAGTGGCGCGGGCGCTGAACGCCCGCACGGCGGGAGCGTCACTGTCGACGCACAGGGAGGGCTGCAGAAAAGGGGCGATATCGGATGTCGGCATCGGGTCTCCTCGATCCAGGATGGCGGCGCTGGGTCGGCGGCGGTCGTAGCAACTCCGCGGTTCTGACGGTAGCCGTTCCGGAGCCGCGGCGCGATCAGGGCGGATCCGGTGCGCCCACGGCGGAGGCTCAAGAACCCGCCCGAAGCTGTCGATGAGTACCGGCGAGTGTCCGTGCTCGCTTCCGACTTGCGTGTCTCTCGGAGCACCTATAGGTCCGAGGCGACTGCCGTTCTGCCGCGACGATTGGCCGTCGTCCTGGGGCTTTTCATGCTCTTCATGGGTGCCGGCACGCTCTTCGAGGGCACCTACCACTCGGATCGCATGCGGCTTGCGTTGCTCTGGTACGGCATCGAATTGGGCATCGCGGCGACGGCCCTGGTTCTGTGCTGGCTACCGCGTCTGCAGAAGTGGTCCGAGCCGATCGCCGTCGGCATCAGCGTCGTCGAGTTCGCGTGCGTCTGCGCCTACCACGCCTCGGTGGGCGCTCAGGCGGAACGAGTCGCTACGGTCCTGGGGGCGGTTCTGAACGTGCTCTCGGTGCTGTGTCCGTGGGGTTGGCCGGCGCAAGCCGCGGTGGTCGCGGGCGCGGTCGTGAGCTTCGCGGCAGCGGCCCCGTTCCTCGTCACCGCCGATGCGCTCGTCTTCCCGGGGCTCGTGTTGCTCGGCGTCGCCACTACGTCGATATGGGCGGTAGTCTTCCTGGACCGCTATCGCTTCGAGGCTTTCGCGCACGCCGCGTCGCAGGCCGAGGAGGCGGAGATTGCGGCAGCGCTGGCGCGTATCGGCGAGACTCTGAGCCGCCACCTCGGCGAGACCGACGTGCTGGACCAGGTCAACTGCCTCATGCGCGATACGCTCGGCTGCGACTGGAGCAGTCTCTACCTGCTGGACCCGCACCGGTGCGTATACCGGCTGGCGGCCAACATCGGCTCCCCCACCGAAGTAGCGATCGAGCTGGCGCAGGTCGAGTTTCCGCCGACCAGCCTGGCGCTGCTCCAGGCACTGACGCCGGGCGAGCTCATCGAGATCGCCGACGCCGACGACCAGCCCTGGGTTCCCGTCGAGCTCATGCACCGTTTCGCCGTCGCCTCGGCGCTCTTCGCACCGATAGCGCGCGGCGAGCAGATCATCGGCGGGCTCGTCGTCGGCTACGTCGATCGTCGCGGCCCGTTCTCCAGCCGCCAGCGTCGGCTCGCGCTCGGGATCGCTCACGTCGCGGCGACGACTCTCGAGAACCGCCGCCTGATCGCCGATCTCCAGTCGGCGAACCGTCTGAAGTCGGAGTTCGTGGCGACGATGTCGCACGAGCTCAGGACGCCCATCAACGTCATCATGGGGTACACGGAGATGCTCGCCGATCGCGCCGTGACCGCCGACGAGTCGGCGTTCGACGACACGCTCGGACGCATCCGGACGCAGTCGGTCGAGCTCCTGAACCTGGTCAGCGCGACTCTCGACATCGGACGTCTGGAGTCGGGCCGAGAGAGCCTCAAGCTCGACACCGTCGAGGTCGCCGTGCTTTTCACCGAGCTGGCGCGCGAGCTCGACGCTCTCACCCCGCCGGCGGTACAGCTACGCTGGCTCAACGACTGCGAGCGAATCGCTATCGTCAGCGACCGCGTGAAGCTGAAGACGATCCTGAAGAACCTCGTCGGCAACGCGCTCAAGTTCACGAGCTCAGGAGCCGTCGATGTGAGCGCGAGCAGCCGCGACGGCTGGGTGCGCTTCTCCGTCCGCGATACCGGCATCGGCATCGCCCCCGAGCACCTGGCACTGGTCTTCGAGATGTTCCGGCAAGTGGACTCCTCGTCGACGCGAAAATTCGGCGGCGTGGGCCTCGGGCTGCATATTGCGCGCCGCCTCGCGGGGCTCCTCGGGGGAACGATCGCCGTCGAGAGTACGCAAGGGGTCGGCTCCGTATTTACGGTGGACCTCCCCGTCGAACGCGTCGGCGACCGGCTGGCGTCGTAGCCGCCGCGGCGTCCGCCCGGGCGCGGACGCCGCGGCGGCTCGCGCCGTGCGGTCTACTTCATGATCTCCAGCAGCTCGACGTCGAAGACGAGCGTCGCCCCCGGCTTGATCTGCGGCGGCCGACCCTGATCGCCGTAGGCGATCTCGGCCGGGCAGATCAACTTCGCCTTGCCGCCGACCTTCATCATCTGCACGCCCTCGGTCCAGCACTTGATGACGCCGTTCAACGGGAAGGTGGCCGGCTGATTGCGCTGCACCGAGCTGTCGAACACCGTGCCGTCGATGAGCGCGCCCGTATAGTGCACCTTCACCTTGTCGGTCGCTTTCGGCTGCTCGCCGGTGCCCGCCTTCTCTTCCTGATAGACCATGCCCGACGCCGTCTTCACGGCGCCGTTCTCCTTGGCCGCTTTTTCGAGGTACTCGTGCCCCGCCTTCTTCTCGGCGGCGGCGACCGCGGCGGCGTTGGCGGAGATGCGGTCGCGAAGCTTCTGCTGGATCTTTGCGAAATTCTCCTTGACGTCGGCCCGCGGCGTCTTCTTGAGCGCCCCGTCCTCGAACCCCGCCTTGACCACGGCGAACTCCTCGGGCGTCAGGTTGAGCATTGTCAGCTGCTGGCTCAGGTTGAAGCCGAGCGCGTAGAAACCTTTGTCGTCGTCGGTCTTCAACTCCGGGTCGGCGGCGAATGCCGGGACGCTGCACGCGACCATCGCACACAGCAGCAGCGCGGTTCGAGCACGGAACATCGAGGAGCTCCTTTCGATATACGGGGCAATGACCTGGGGAATGCGAGCGGTACTATCCGCGTTGCACGACGCGCGCAATGCCTCTATACGACCGCGATCGAACTGAACCGGCAGGCGTCGCTCTTCGACCCGCGCGAGGTCCTGCGCGGCGTTTTCGGCTACGAGGACTTCCGTCCCGGCCAGGAGAAGATCATCGCGACCGTCATCGGCGGCCGCGACTGCATCGGCGTCATGCCGACCGGTGCCGGCAAGTCGCTGACCTTCCAGATTCCCGCCCGGATACTGCCGGGCACCGTGCTGGTGGTGAGCCCGCTGATCTCGCTCATGAAGGACCAGGTCGATGCGCTGACGCGTTACGGCTTCCGGGCGACGGTCCTGAACTCGTCGATCGCCTACGAGACCAGGCGCGATCGGCTCCAGCGCCTGCGGGCAGGCGAGTACGAGCTCGTCTACGTCGCCCCCGAAGGGCTCGAAGGCAGCCTGCGGGCGATGCTGGCGCAGATGCCGATCTCGCTCGTGGTCGTCGACGAGGCGCACTGCATCTCGGAGTGGGGCCACGACTTCCGGCCGGCCTACCGACGTCTCTGCGGGTTGAAGCAGGAGCTTGGCGGGGTGCCGGTCCTGGCGCTCACGGCGACGGCGACGCGCCGAGTCGCGGGCGACATCATTCGTCAGCTCGGCATGGTGAAGCCGGACGGCTTCAAAGGATCGTTCTTCCGTCCGAACCTCCGGCTCTGGGCTCACAAGAAGGGTGACGGCCGCGGCTCCCGGCAGGACCTCCTCGGCTACGTGCGGCGGCGCGCCGGGGAGAGCGGGATCATTTATTCGCTCAGCCGCAAGAACGTCGACACGCTCGCCGCCTTCCTGGCCGCCAACGGCGTGCGGGCGCTGCCGTATCACGCGGGACTCGACGAGGTGACGCGGGCGCGCCATCAAGACGCGTTCGCCCGCGACGAAGCCGATGTCGTGGTGGCGACGATCGCGTTCGGCATGGGTATCGACAAGTCGAACGTCCGCTACGTCATCCATCGCGAGATGCCGCGCTCGATCGAGGGCTATACGCAGGAGATCGGTCGCGCCGGCCGCGACGGCGTCGCCAGCGACTGCGTCCTGCTCTACTCGTGGGCCGACGTGATCGCGCACGAGCGGCTGCAGAGCACGATCGAGGACGTGACCGTGCGCCGCGCCGCCGCCGCGAAGACGAAAGCGATGTTCGAGCTGGCTGAGGCCCCGGGGTGTCGCCACGAGCGCCTGGTCGCCACCTTCGACGAGCTGATTCCGCCCTGCGGCGTGTCCTGCGACCACTGTCGCGGCGAAGCCCTCGGCGACCTGCTCGTCGCCGCACGTGCACGCACGAGGATCGGGCAGGGCGGCGCCGGCGCCGCCAAGGCTTCGGCGGCGGCTCCGCTGGCGGGCGCCGAAGCGGCGCTCTTCGAGCGCCTGCGCGTATTGCGCCGCTCGCTCGCCGACGCCGAGGGCGTCCCCGCCTACATCGTCTTCAGTGATGCCGTCCTGGCGCGGATGGCGGCGATGCGGCCGGCGGACGAGGCCGGCCTTCTTGCCGTGCCCGGCGTCGGCCCCGCAAAGCTCGCGCGCTACGGCGCCGCCTTTTTACAGGCCATTCGAGGAGGAGATGTCCGACCATGACGCTACCCCGATCGTCGTCGCCGCAACCTGCCGTCGAGGCATCCCGCCCGACGGGCCCGATCGCTCGCGGCCTCGCCCGCGCGTGGCTGTGGTGCTTCGGCTGGAAGGTCGAAGGCGCGCTGCCGCTCGGCGTGAAGGCAGTCGCGATCGCCTACCCGCACACGACGAACTGGGACATGCCGTTCATGCTGGCGGTCGCCTATCGTCTCGGCGTCCGGCCGTCGTGGCTCGGGAAGCGGCAGATCTTCCGAGCGCCGTTCGGGCGCTTCATGCGCTGGCTCGGCGGCATACCCGTCGACCGGAGTGCGCGCACGAACATGGTGGCGCAGGTCGTCGAGCGCTTCGCCGCGGTCGAGAGCCTCTTCCTCGTGATTCCGCCGTCGGCGACGCGCCGCAAGGCCGCGCACTGGAGATCGGGCTTCTACCACATCGCGCGTAGCGCCGGAGTGCCGATCCTCTGCACCTTTCTCGATTACGGACGCAAGGTCGGAGGCATCGGTCTCGTAGTCCATCCGACCGGCGACGTGCGTGCCGACATGGATCGCATCCGAGCCTTCTACCAAGGGATCCAGGGCCGGTATCCCGAGAACCACACGCCCATATATCTGCCGGAAGAGGATCCTCCCCGGATCCGCGCCGCCGGAGGTTCCGCCGCCCGCTGCTGATCGTGTGTGTCGCGGGCGGCAGAAATGGCCGGCCACGGCGGACGATTCTGCCTGGACAGCCGGCCTGAGGACGCCGCCGCTGCCGTTTCGCTGCTGGCATCGAACCTGCTGTCCCGGGCATGGCGAATCGATCGTGGCTTTGGGGACGGCTCGGCGTCTCGTTGATCGGGGCGGCGGTGTTCACGTTGGCGGCAGGGACATCCGGCGCACTCGACCCGACGGCGCTGCTCATCACCATCGGCGGGGGGCTCGGGGTGACGGCGCTGACGTTTCCCCGCGAGCGCATCGGGCGCGCGTGGCAGCTCGTCCAGGCAAGCCTGGAGGAGCCCGCGGATCTCGAGGGAATCGTCGCCGCGCTCAAGCACTGCGCTCGCGTCCATCGGCTCGAAGGGGTTCCGGCGCTGGAACGAGCGGCGGCGCACGCTGACGACGCGTTCCTGCGAACCGCGATCGTGCTGGCTACAGAGGGGCGTGACGACGAGGATCTCGCGGCGGCGCTCGCGGGCGAGGTCCGGCGTGCAACGACGGAGGGTGAGCGCGCGCACCAGGTACTGTTGCTGCTCGGTAAGCTCTTCCCCGCCTTCGGCCTCATCGGCACGCTCATCGGACTCGCACACTTGCTGCACAATCTCGGCACCGCCACGAACCTCGCCGCGATCGGGCCCGGACTCGGCATTGCGGTGACGACGACGCTCTACGGCGCCGTGCTTGCAAACGTGGTCGTGCTGCCACTCGCGACCAAGATGCACGCGCATCTCGAACGGCGACACGCGATCATGCAGATGATCGCCGACGGTGCATTGATGGTCCAGCGCAAGGAATATCCGACGCGCATCGAGCAGGTGCTCCGCAGCGCCTTCGCGCTGCCGGTCCGTGGCGCCGCACCGGTCGCATCCTTGACTTTGGCCAGCCGTGCGGCTTGACCCGCACGCAGCCGGCCCCGGTCCGTCCTTCCTACAGGAGGACTCGAACGGCTGGCTCGTAACCTTCAGCGACATCGTGCTCCAGCTCTTCGCCTTCGTCGTGCTGGCGGCGGTGCTGGGAGGCGGTCCGGCGCCGACTCCGGCGCCGCCGGCGGCGCCGATGACGGCGCTGGGCTCGGGCGAAGCGAACCGAGCCGCGGCGGCCGTGGAGGTGTCGGCGCGGCGAGAGCCGGACGCGCTCTCGCGCGCCCGTTTCGAAGAGGCGGCGCCGCCGCCGGCGGCGCCGGTCGCAGCCGCGGATTTGCCGGCGGCGTCCGGTGCTCCCGGTGCTGCGGCGAGGGCCGCATCCGAGGCTGATGTCGCAGCTGCTGCGTGGTCCGCCCCGGCAACGGCGGCGCCGGTCCGCTCGCTCGCGACCGAGCTCGAGGCCCTGGTCGCCGCCGCGGGGCTCGGACACGCCGCCCAGGTCGCCGTCGAGGGCGGGGGAGTCATCCTCTCGATCAACGATACGATCGGCTTCGCGTCCGGGAGCGCCGAGCTCCTGCCAGACGCCGGTGCGGTGCTCGACGCCGTGCGGGAGCTGGTGGCGGTGCGTCCGGATCTCGTCGTCGAGGTCTCGGGGCACACCGACGACCGTCCGCTCCATGCGGGACCGTTCCGCTCGAATCTCGACCTGTCACTGGCACGGGCGGCGCGCGTCGCCCGCGCGCTCGCAGCGGGGGATCCGTCGCTGGCGAGCCGCATTTTCGCCGCCGGCTATGGAGATGCACGCCCCGTGGCGCCGAACGACGACGCCGGCGGCCGGGCGCGCAATCGCCGCGTCGCGCTTCGACTCGTCGCCGACCGCGCTGCGGTGTCCTGACTCGCAGCGAGGTGCTCAGCGTCTCCCGGGTGCGGCGCCCTGCCGCTTCGCTTCGGGCAGCGCCTGGCTGCACACCTTGGCCAGCTCGTTCACGTCGAGCGCCGGTGGCCGCATCATGCGCTCCGCGATGCGCGCGAGCGTGCCGCCGCCGGGATCGCCATGGACGATCACCGTCAGCACTCTGCCGTTCTCCGGACCGAGCGCGTCGAGGAACTCGACCGCAGGTTGTCCGGCATTGCGGACGTCGATCACGACCGTGTCCGGTCGTAGGATCGCGAGCAGGTCGAGGGCCTGCTTCTCGTCGCAAGCCATCGACACGGAGTGGCCAGCCTTGACGAGGGCGGCCTTGGCGGCCATGAAGCCGTCGATGTCCTCCGTCAGGAGGATGGTGCGGCGATTGCCGCGTCCGGCGCTGTCGACGGTGGCTGCGATCTCGGCGGCGCTCGGCGGCGCCACGAAGCAGCGCAGCGGCCCGAGGATCCGGCTGCCGCGTTCGGGGTGCGAGGCGTAACCGACCAGCATGGTGCCGTCGGCGTTTGCGGCCGCCATTTCGACCACGCGCGTGGAGTCGCAGGCGACGAGGTTCACGGCGGTGACGGCGCCGCGGCCGGCGGGAATCGCTTTGGCGACGGCGTCCCGGATGCGGTCGCGAAGAGTCGCGTCGGGCTCGAGCACCGAGCCCAGCGCCGGGCCATCGGTCGTCGCGGCACCGGCCGGAGGGGCTTCCGGCGCCGCCTTCGTCTCCGCCGGCGGGGGCGCTGCGACCGGCGCTGCGGCGCGCTCCGGCTCCGGCGGCGGAGGAGTGATGGCGGTCGCCGCGAGCTTCGTCGCCAGCATCTCTTCGAGGCAAGCAAGGCGTGAAGCCAGGAGGCTGCGATCCTGCTCCGTCGTGGCGAGCTCGGCCGCGAGTCGTCGATGCTCCTCCTCGAAGCTCGCGAGCCGTTCGCCGAGCATGCTCCGCTCGCGTGCCGTCTCCCGGCGCTCTTCGTCCATACGGGTGACGACGGCGCGCAGCTCCTGCAGCATGGCTTCGAGGGCCGAGCGATCTTCGGCGCGAGCTACATCCGGGGAGCGACGTCCTTGGTCCACGTCCTGACGCTCGCGCCGGTCGACCCACGGTGCGCAGCCGAGCGGCGGCGGCGCCATCTCGGGCGCGGGGAGCGGCGTCGGTCCGCGTTCGTCCCGTGTCCACATGAGGGTCGAGAGCGCCAGGGACAGCACGGAATAGACGAATGCCGGCGCCGTCAGCGCATCGGTGGCGAGCGGGGCGCCGCTCCCGAGCACGAGCAGGACCCCGACCGGTAAGTGCCAGCGGTAGAGCGGGACGGCGGCTACGGACGCGATCGGTCGCCGCCGGTCGATGCCGAGCAAGCGCCCGATGAACGGATCCTCGTCGGGCTCGGCGACGATGTAGATCCTGCGATCCACCAGGGCGCGGAGCGGCATCTCCGACGTCTCCTCGTCGCCCCAGCGTAGAACGTCGAGGGCTTCAGCACCGGCCACCGTGAGGCCGCGGGCGGCGGCGAGTGTGAGGCTGGCATCCTCGCGCCGGTAGAGGAGCAGGGCGCCTGCCGGCGCGTCGAAGAGTGCGAGCATCACCGGCAGGGCTTCGACCGTCATCGTGTCGAGCGGAACTTGCCGGAGCTGCAGCTCGACGATGCGCACGACCGCGGCGAGCGCAGGACCGGCGAGGGCTGCGCTTGCTACGGACGGAGATTCATCGAGGTCCGGATCACGGCCGATCCGGAGCAGTCCTGTCGGAGCCGGCGCCATCGGGGGGTGCCGACCAGGCTAGCATGCCGGGTTCGAGCTGCCGCCTGCGATTCTCTCTCGTGAACGCGTCGCTCCCCGCGGTATGCGCGATGCAGTGCGGTCTTGCTGGGCGTGCTGTCCCGCAGCCGCAGGGCGCTTACTCGCCGCAGGCGGAGCTGCAGTCGCGTCCGACGCCGAGCGTGCCGCCCACCGCGATGCAGCGTTCCGCGGATGCTGCGATCTCGCAGCGCGGCACCTTGCAGTCGATAACTCGATCGCACTTGCGCTTGCTGCCGGTACAGGTGCCTGCCTTGATGCCGTCGCCAGGATTCGGGTCGCCGACGCAGTCGCGTTGCTTCGCGATGCAGCAGGTGACGGTCTCCGCGGACCTGCCGCAGGCCGAGCGCGAGGCCAGCCGGCGGATCTTGGCGACACAGGCGCGCGGCACTGATCCGCAGGTGCGCTTGCCGCTGGCGTCCGGAGAGCAGGCGCTCAGCGCGCGAAGCTTCTGAGTCACGCAGCGCACGTGGTCGGCGTGATTCCCGGGCGTGTCGCACGGGCAGGCGGCGTCGATCGTGGCCTTGGCTGCTCCGAGGGCTGCAGTGCAATCGACGCCGGTGGGCCGGGCATCGGCAGGGTAGGGGGTCAGGACGGCCAGCGAAAGAGCGAGAGCGGCGACCGAGCCCAGAATTTTCGTCATCGACGGACTCCTCCGGAAGGATTGGCAGCGGCCACTATCGTACGGCGCCACTGACCGGGCAAGCGTCCTTCGCATCGCCGGCGGCCGCCAAAGCCATGACGCCGAGCCAACGGAATGGCGCATGCCCGATGCGTCTCTGGCTTCGAACAATCGAGAATCCAAGGGTTTTCGATCATGCCGGGTGGCATATCAGTTGCTCCCGAACCAGGCAGAGCTTTGTCGTTAGTTCGTCGAACCGGAGGATAATCGACCATGGAAGCCGAAAACATCCGCACGCTGCGCCACAATCTGGGCCTGACGCAGGAGGAGTTCGCGCATCGCCTGGGTATCACGGTCGCCACCGTGAACCGCTGGGAGAACGGCCACAACAGCCCCACCCGCCTCGCGCGCAAGGCCCTCTACGACCTGGCGTCGGAAAAGGGAGGCCCGGGGCCGCAGTTGAATACACCGTCGGAAGGCTGAGCGGCCGCCGATGCTCCGGGGACCGAGTCCGCCTGCCGGCCGGCCCCTCACGATCCTGCTGGTCGAGGACAACTTCGACCACGTCGTGATCACGCGTCAGGCGGTGACGGCGATCGTGCCGTGCGAGATCGAGGTCGTGAGCGACGGCAGGCAGGCGGTGGAGCGACTCGCGAAGTCGCCGCAGGCGCAGCCTCGTCCGGATCTGATACTCCTGGATCTCCATCTGCCGGTGATGAACGGGATCGACGTGCTGCGCTGGGTCCGCCGTGACCCGGCGTTCCACGGCACGCCGGTCATCGTGCTCACGGCGGCGGGAGAAGACGAGGCGCTGATCCTCGAGTGCTATACGAGCGGCGCCAACAGCTTCTTGCCGAAGCCGGCGACCGACCAGCGATTCGCCGAAGCGCTGCGTGTGCTCGCCGGGGCGTCGTCCGACGCGGAGACGACGGCCATCTCGTGACGCGAGCATCCTGTGCGATCGCGCGTATCCTGCGTCGCGCCTGCCTCGGTGTGGGGGCTAGCGGCGGCCGCCCGAGCGTCCGCCGGAAGAACGGAAGGTCGCGAATGCCTCGCTGCCGGGGCGGATGGCCTTGGTATCGAAGAATCGTTCCGGCTTCTTCGGGAAGCACAGCCGCTCGTGGGTACGCTTGATGCGCTCGCGGAGGATCGACGAGTCGCGCGTACTCTCGCCGGCGCGGCGCAGTTCCTCCACCGAGAGCTCCATCGTTGCTTGCTGCTGCCCCCGGGACAGCCCGAGCGAGAGCAAGTGGTCCTGCGGTGTCGGACCGTCGCTCAACTGGATCTGCAGCCGCTTGTCGACGGTGCGGACGATCTTGCGGAGGAGGTTGTGGGCCTCGGTCTCGAGATCTTGATGGCGCATCGGTACTTCCTTCCCTGCGTGTCGGTGGTCTGACGGCGCTTCGCCGCCAAAAGCGCGCGAGTGTAGGAGCGGCTCGTCGGGGTGTCAAGGCGAGACGTGCAGGCCTGTCGTGCAGGCTGCTGTCGCGCTCGGGCATCGCTGTGCACGCTGGTCAGGCGCGCCGTCGTAAGGTAAACCGCTTTGGTCGATCGGGATGGAGAGATGGCCGAGTGGTCGAAGGCGCACGCCTGCTAAGCGTGTGTAGGGGTAACACTCTACCGAGGGTTCGAATCCCTCTCTCTCCGCTCCCCGACGACCCGAGCACGCTGCCGGCCTCGCCGCGACCGCGGTTGTCGCAGCGCCCCGTTCGCCTGCGATCGCGGAGCCGGTATGCCCGAGCCTGCTTCCGCGGCCGTGCTCCGCGCTGGACGGCATGGAGAGGTGCAGCGGCCTCGCGAAGTTGACTGCCGTTCACCCGGCTAGTAGGCTTCGCCCCTTCACGCGCCCATAGCTCAGTTGGATAGAGCGTTTGACTACGAATCAAAAGGTCGCAAGTTCGAATCTTGCTGGGCGCACTGGTAGTTAGCTCGCCGCATCCTCCTCCGGTCGTCATGCGGCTGTAGTACTTGACGCGCCGGACGCTTCCGCTCGCGTCGTTGGAAGCACCGCGACGCTCGGAGCGTCCGGAGTCGCCCGCATCCATGTAGACGCCCGCGCCTGAAGAACCTGCCTGTCCACGATGTCGCAGCGGTCGAATACGGAGTGGGCCGAGTGGCCGGTGGCTGCGATCGCGGTGCGCGCCGGCTGCTAACTATGCGCACGGACTTTCCGGCCGGCGTACCTTCAGCGCAATGAATGCCGCGAACAATTTCTGGCGGAGCTGATCGAGCTGTCCTCCTATTTCGGGCGCGGCGAGCCGGATCACGAAGATGGAGGACGGGCGGAGGCGCTTGGCGTACAAGGCCGAGCACGTGATCAACTGAACCGCCCCGGTTTTGTCGGAGCCTCCGATGAACCCGGGGCGATTCACTGCTTCGATGCGCGAGCGGCGAGGGCGCGGGCGCACTGAGCGCCGGTGCCGCCGACCCGCGTCGTCGGGGCCGGCGCCGAGGTGTCCGGCAGGGACGGATGCTCCCCCTCCGGACGGCGGCCGGCACCCTCGGGTGCAGACGGTGCGGACCTGCTGTGATTTTCCGTGCGGCGTCAGGTGAACCCTCGACAGGATGCTCCTGCGCGGTGGCGATGCCTGGAATAGCGAGAAGGCATGCCTCGTCCGCGCTCCGAGGTCGGGGGGATGCTGCACACCGGCCGCCGTGCGTCGGCAGTCGATGCCGGGACCATGCTGGTGGCTATCGGCACCGTGATGGCGGCGATCCTGCTCTACGGGCTCGTCTGCTGGGTGCTCGGGACGGTCGACGAGCCCGAGGAAGTGGCTGGCTTCGTCCGGTACTATGCGGTGCGCTAGGGCTCGGGTAGGTACGCGGCCGTCAGTGCTTGGCGACGATAATCTTCGGGCGCTCCGGGTCGGGCCGGTAGAGGATCACGACGTGTCCGACGACGCCGCAGAGCGCAGCGCCGGCCGCAGCCGCGAGTGCTGCGGCGGCATCGTGCTTGGCGACCGGCTGGTGCAGGCGCACCTTCACGAGCTCGTGGGCGCGCAGTGCTCCGTCGACCTGTCGCGTCACGGCGTCGGTGATGCCGGCGCTGCCGACGTGGACGACGGGTTCGAGGTGATGGGCGAGGGCGCGAAGCGCCTTGCGCTCACGACCGGTAAGAAGGGGCGCGGCCACTGGCTGCGTCTACGAGCAGAAGGACGCGGTGTCGGACGACGCCCGCCTCAACCGGCTGCGCACCCCATGACGGCCTTGACTTCGAGGAACTCCTCGAAGCCGTATTCGCCCCACTCGCGGCCGTTGCCGCTCTGTTTGTAGCCGCCGAAGGGCGCGGCGAAGTCGGCGCCGGCGCCGTTCAGGTGCACGTTTCCGGTGCGCAGGCGCGCGGCGACGCGGAGCGCGCGCTCCGGATCACCCGACGAGACATAGCCGGAGAGTCCGTACACCGTGTCGTTGGCGATGCGGATGGCGTCCTCTTCGGTGTCGTAGGGGAGGATCGCCAGCACCGGCCCGAAGACCTCTTCGCGCGCGATGGTCATGTCGTTGCGGACGTTCGTGAACACGGTCGGTCGGACGTAGAAGCCGCGCGTCACGCCCTCGGGGCGGCCGGGTCCGCCGGTGACCAGCTCGGCGCCCTCGGCGATGCCTTTCTCGATCAGCCGCTGGATCTTGTCGAACTGCGCCTTGCTCGCGACCGGACCGATCTGGGTGTCCTCGGCCTTGGGATCGCCGACGACCGTTGCCTCGGCGGCAGCCTTGGCGATCGCCGCCGCTTCCTTGAGCTTGGCGCGCGGCACGAGCATGCGCGTCGGGGCGTTGCACGACTGGCCGCTGTTCATGAAGCAGCTACGGACGCCGCCCTTCACTGCGCGTTCGAGGTCGGCGTCGTCGAGGATGATGTTCGCCGACTTGCCGCCGAGCTCCTGGGCGACGCGCTTCACGGTGTCGGCCGCGTTCTTGGCGACCTGGACGCCGGCGCGCGTCGAGCCGGTGAACGACATCATGTCGATGCCGGGGTGCGAGGAGAGCGCGGCTCCGACGGTCGGACCGTCGCCGTTTACGAGATTGAAGACGCCCGGCGGCACGCCGGCCTCGTCCAGCACCTGGGCTACCAGGATGCCGTCGAGGGGGGCGATCTCGCTCGGCTTCAGGACCATCGTGCAGCCGGCTGCAAGGGCCGGCGCCACCTTGCACATGATCTGGTTCACCGGCCAGTTCCACGGCGTGATCAGGCCGCAGACGCCCACGGGCTCGTGCAGGATGCGTGTCGAGCCTTTGTTCTCGACGAAGCTGTAGGTCTTGAGCACCTCGATCGCCTGCATGAGGTGCGCCAGGCCCGAGGGCGCTTGGGCGGCACTGGCGAGCCACATCGGCGCGCCCATCTCGAGCGAGATTGCCTCGGCGATCTCGGGGAGCTTCGCCTGGTAGGCGGCCATGATGCGCTCGAGGAGCGCCACGCGCTCCTCGCGGGTGGTTCGCGAATAGGTCGTAAAGGCCTTGCGTGCTGCCGCCACTGCGCGATCGACATCGGCGGCGCTGCCGAGGCTGATCCTGCCGACCACTTCCTCGGTGGCCGGAGAGATCACGTCGAGCGTCTTCGGGACGGCCGGCTTCACCCACTGGCCGTCGATGTAGAACTCGAGATGTTCGCGCATGGTGGTCCTCCTAGCGGGGATGTCCTGGTCGGTGTCGCAGAGGCTCGACCTCCATGCAAGTACGCGCCGCCCGCGTCCGCAGCGTCCGGACCGCGACGTGGTGGCGCCGCGGCCCGCCGTGTTATGGGTGGCCGATGTCTTGCGAGACCGTTCTCCTCGAGATCCGGGAGGGCGTGGCGATCGTCACCTGGAATCGCCCGCACCAGCGCAACGCCTTCAACCGTCGGATGTGGAACGAGGGCCGCGATCTGCTCCACGAGCTCCGCGCCGATCCGCGGGCGCGCGTGGTCGTGGTGACCGGCGCCGGCGACGCCTTCACCGCCGGCCAGGATCTGAGCGAGATGGCGGCGGCTCCCGGCGATGCCGGGCATCCGTTCGGTAGCTTCATGGATGCCCTGATCGAGTTCGACAAGCCGCTCCTGGCCGCGGTGAACGGGGTCGGTGTCGGCATCGGACTGACGATGCTCCTTCACTGCGACGTGGTGTACGTAGCTGAGGAAGCGCGCCTGCGGGCTCCGTTCGTACCGCTCGGTGTCGTCCCCGAGGCGGCGGCGAGCTTCATGCTGCCGCTGATAATAGGCTATCAGCGCGCCGCCGAAGTGCTCTACACGGGCGACTGGATCGACGCCCGGCGCGCCGTCGAGCTCGGCCTCGCGGCCCGGATGTGCCGGCGCAGCGAGCTGGTGCCGGCGCTCCTCGCGGTCGCGGCGAGGATGGCGGTGGGACCGAGCGGCGCCATCCGCCACACCAAGCGCCTCCTTCTCGCGACCCGCGCCGAGCAGGTGCGCGCCGCCCGGGCGCGCGAGGACGCCGCTTTCGTCGAGCGCGTGGGTACGCCCGAGAACCTGGAGGCCATCCGCGCCTTCTTCGAGAAGCGCCCGCCTGATTTCTCCGGGCTCTGAAGGTGCGGCATCGGCGCCGGCGATCGCTCCGGTGCGCGGCCGCCGTGCGCGCGCGCCGTCAGCACGGCGGCTCACCGGGCGCGGTGATCCCGGCGTTTCGCTCCCGCGGTGCCGTGGATGACCGCACGGATGTCCGCCGCCCAGCCGGCGGGATCTTCGGGCGGTCGGAACGACCAGCTGGTCGCCGACCCGCCGCGGCCGGCGCGCAGGCTGAGTCGGTCGTGGTCGCGGGCTACGGCGTAGGCTCCGGTCGAGCGGGGCGTGATCTCCAGCCAGAAGTAGTCCCGCTGGTGGATGACGATGCTCTGGGCGGTGACGACGATCGAGGCCGTGCTCTCCTTCCAGGTGCCGGCGCGGGTGCGGCGAATCGGCAGATCGACCGCGCGGCGAACGATGCCCTCCGCCTCGAACCGCCGCTGCTGCTCGGCGCCGAGCGTCCCGGTGGTACGCTGGCACGCGGCCAGGAGCAGGAGTGCGGCGAGAGCGGCGCGGCGCAGCAGCGGCGGACGCACGCTCACACCGGCAGATCGCCGGTGGCGCGCCGGGTGCTGCCGTGGCGCTGCCAGGCGGCGATCGTCCGCTCTGCGATTCGCATGCGGTGCACCTCGTCGGGGCCGTCGGCGAAGCGCGCCCAGCGCGCGTGCTGGAACATGTGGGCGAGCGGCGTATCGGTCGAATAGCCGAGCGCGCCGTGCACCTGGATGGCGCGGTCGACGATGCGGCCGAGGGTGTTGGCGACGAAGTGCTTCGTCATCGAGACCTCGGAGGCGAAGTCGAGGCCGCGGTCGATCTTGTAGGCAGCGTGCAGCACCATGAGCTTGCACTGGTAGAGCTCCATGGCGGAGTCGGCGATCATCCACTGAATGCCCTGCTTCGCGGAGAGCAGGGAGCCGTGCGCGAAGCGCTTGGTCGAGCGGTCGACCATCATCTCGAGCGCGGTCTCGGCCTGGGAGATCCAGCGCATGCAGTGCGCGAGGCGGGCCGGGCCGAGGCGGTACTGGCCGAGGCGATGGCCCTGGCCGCGCCCGCCGAGCATGTTCGCGGCGGGTATGCGCAGGTCCTCGAGGCGGATCTCGGAGTGTCCCGTCGAGCCGTGCATGGTCTCGATCTCGCGTACGTGGTGCCAGCCGGGCGAGGGGAGGTCGACGATGAACCCGGTGTTCGCGGCCTGGGGGCGCTCGGGATCCTCCTCGGTACGCGCGATCAGGATCGCGAAGCCGGCGCGCCGCGCGTTCGAGATGAACCACTTGTGGCCGTTTACGACCCAGTCGTCGCCGTCGCGCACCGCGCGCGTGCGGATGAGGGTCGGATCCGAGCCCGCCACTTCCGGCTCGGTCATCGCGAAGCAGCTCATGACGTGCCCCTCGCACAGCGGTCGCAGGTATCTTTCCTTCTGTGCGTCGGTACCCCAGTGCAGCAGCGTGTGCATGTTGCCTTCGTCCGGCGCCTGGCAGTTCAGCACCCAGGGGCCGTAGTAGGCCTTGGCCGCCTCCGCCTGCACGATCGCGAGCTCGACGTGTCCGAGACCCATGCCGCCCCACTCCTTCGGCATGTGCGGCAGCCAGAGGCCGGCAGCCTTGGCCTCGGCCCGCATCTGCAGCAGCAGCTTCACGTAGGCACTGCGCTCGAGCGAGCCCTTGTCGCCGATCTTCGCTTCGCCTGGTCGGACGACGTCGCGGATGAAGTCGCGGACGCGGACGCGGATCGCTTCGATCGCGGGGTCGAGAGTGAAATCGATCGCCATGGTTCGGCCTCCCGGCAGCGTGCCTATCACGGGCGCGCCCCGGTTGAAGATCCCGCGGGCATCGTGCACAAGTCCGGTCCATGCGCTCGACATCGGGGGGTAGCGTGCTCGCGGCGGCGACGGCGCTGGTGCTCGGCGCCGGCGCGGCGGCGGCGCAGCCGGCGGCCATGGGCTGGCAGGGCTTCGCCAACGCCTGGATAGCTGCGCATGCGCAACGCGTCCGCGGACAGGCGCCGCGCGAAGCGCGCAAGAGCTGCGAAGGCGACATCAACGGCGACGGCCACGGCGACGTCGTCGTGATCTACACGATCGAGGCCGGCGGCAGCGGCGCCTGGACGCAGTACGCGACCGTCCTCACCTCGACCCAGCAGGGTTACGGGGCTACGCTTCCGAAGGAAGTGGGAGGCAAAGGAACGCGGATCGTCGAGAGCTGCGCCGTCGCCCCCGGGAAGGTCGAGATCTCATTCAAGACCTGGGCGGCGGCGGATGCCGCGTGCTGTCCGAGCGTACCGGGAAAGGCGACGCTCTCGTTCGCGAACGGAGCGCTCGCCGAGGCGCCCTCCGCGTCGTCCAGCAGGTGACGCGCGGACGCGCTGCTGCGAGCCGGGCACGGGCGAGGTCGGGCGGCGAGAGCGCGGCGCGCTGCCCGGTAGGCGACGCGCAGGCGCGCTGCGGACGGCCAGGAGCGGGCAGGAGCGCGCGGCGGCGGGCGCGTGCCGACGTCGCGATGAGTGGCCGCGTCCGCGATGGCCAACATGGCACCGGCGTTGCGATGAGCTCCCGCGTTTAGACCGGGTGCGGCAGGGCACGCCGTGCATGGCCGCCGGCCTCGTGCAGCCCTGCCAGGAGTCGGACGCCTCCCTACGCTTGCTCTTGCCGTTGGACTTCGCGATGGCGTCCGCATGACGGGTCGAGCGGGAGCTGGCGTCGGCATCCGGAGCGCATGTGCGCGCCAGACCACGGGGCTACGCTCGGCGTCCGGCGCGCGGCGAGCAGCGGCCGGGCGCAGCCCTGATCCGGACTGCGACCGCGTGGCACCCGACTTGGAGACCAGGCGCTCCATGCGTCCGCTGAGCGATGGCGTGATGCGCCGCCTGGCCGCGGCTACGAGCGAGCCGGGGCGCGTCCTCAAGCAGCATCCCATCTCCCGCGACCTCGCCGCAGGCTTGCTCTCGCGCAGCACCTACGTGGCCTGGCTCGGGCAGCTCTTCTTCGTGCACCGCGCCCTCGAGTGGCACCTCGGCCGCTTGCGGGCGGTCGTCCCCGCGCTCGGTTGCGTCGTTCGCGATCACTACTTCCACACGCCCGCTATTGCCTCCGACCTCGCGTGCTTCGGGATCAGGCTGCCGCGGCTCGTCCCGCTCGCGTCGACGGGCGTGCTCGTCGAGATGATCGACGGGCTCGCCGGCCGAGCGCCGCTCGCCCTCCTCGGCATGGCCTACGTCCTCGAGGAGGCCAAGAACGGCGGCCGGCAGATCGCGAAACGCACGCGGCTGGCGTACCGGCTTCCGCCCGGACAGGGCGTTGCCTACCTCGATCCGTACGGGGAAGCGCAGCGACAGCGCTGGCTCGACTTCAAGATCGACATGGAGGCTACGGCCTTCGAAACCGAAGAAGCAGCGGTCATGGCCGATGCCGCCGCCATCATGTGCAAGGGGCTCACGCACGTGCTCGACGAGATCGCCGCGGTCGAGCGCGTCACCCGCCGCGCCCCGGCGGTCTGATCGGAACGCCGCGGGAGCACATCGCCGCTGCGGCCCCCGTGCAAAGAAATGGAATAGTTTTCCGTAGGCCGATCGCAACGCCGCGGGAGCGCATCGCCGCTACGGCCCCGGAGCCGCGCAGCGCGCCGGCTCCGGTCGGTGCGCGCCGGGGCGAGAGCGACGCTCACTTCAGCAGCAGCGAGACGTCGGGACCGCCGCGCAGCGTGTGTCCGCCATCGACGGCGAATACCTGTCCGGTGATCCACGATGCCGAGTCGCCGAGTAGGAACACCGCTGCCGCCGCGATGTCCTCGACCGTGCCGAGGCGGCGGAGCGGCATCAGCGCTGCGTAGTCGGCGCGGACGAGCGGATGGGCGGCGAGCGGCGCCGCCAGGTCGGTAGGCACGAGACCCGGCCGCAGGGCATTGACGCGAATGCCGTGCTCGCCGAGCTCGTCCGCAGCGCAGCGGGTGAGCATCTCGACGCCGGCCTTGGAGACGCAGTAGGCGCTCATGAGCCGGTGGGTGAGCACCCCGGCGATCGACGAGACGTTGACGATGCTGCCGCCGTTCCCGAGCTTCAGCATGGCTGCGGCTTCGTGCTTGAGGGCGAGCATGGTGCCGTCGAGATTCGTGCGCAGGACGAACGCCCACGACTCGAACGGCTGCTCGGCGACGCCGCCCATGCTGCCGGTGCCGGCGGCGTTGACGCCGTAGTCGAGGCGCCCGAAGCGCTCGACGACCGCAGCAACGGCACGCTCGACGTCGGCCTCGACGCCGACATCGCCGGCGATCGTCAGGGTCGCCGCCGAGGCGGGGAGGGTCACCGCGGCGCGCCCCAGCTTCTCGGCATCGCGCCCCATGAGGGCGACGCGGGCGCCGGTCGCGGCGAGCGCAGCGGCGATGCCGAGTCCGATGCCGCTGCCGCCGCCGGTGATGAAGCCTACCTTGCGCGCCGCTTCCGTCATGGTGCACCTCCGGGCGGCTTCTCTGGCACGGCGGCGCGCGGCTGCCAACACGAGCCGTCGTCGCTGCCGTGGGCAGCGATCGGCGGGCCTGCGGCCGCCGGCAGCGTTGACGACGCTTGACGTCCGCCGACAGCGGGCGGCGGGCGCAAGCCGTGGCGCCGCCACGCATCCGCATCGGGAGCGCTCCTTGCTCTCTGCCGGGCATGGCGAGCGATCTGGCGGTGTGGCGGCCGGAGGTCGAGGCGGCGCCGGGAGTGGCGGCGATCGTCCGTCCGACATGGGTGCGGATGGCGGAGCGCGTCGCGCCGCTCGGTGCCCGCCTCCTCGGCGGCCGGCACTTCCGGGGCGGGGTGGAGCATGCCCTCTGCGGCAAGGTGCACGGGGCGGCAGCGCGCGGCATCCTTTGGGCCTTTGCGCCGCCGCCGGCCTTCGCGCGGGTGCGGCGCGGATGCGGCCGGCATCCGGTGGACGCCTATCGCGGCCGGGTACCGCATCTGAACGGGCTCCCGGGTGGCGGCGACACCTTGCTCCACCACCATCGCGGCGCCGGTGCGGCGCGCGGGCTCGTCGTCGTGAGCCGCGGCGTCGGCGCGCTCGCCGACCTGGTCGCGCGCCGCCTCGCCGCCGCCCTCGTCCGCATCGGATTCGACGTCGCCGTCGTGTCTTCCGCGGGGTGCGGCCCTGGCGACGACAGGCTCTGGGCGCAGAGCATCGGTCGCGTGCTGGTGACGATCGTCCGCCGCGTGCACGCAGGCGTCGCCGCCGAGGCGTGGGCGCGTCAGCTCGGATACCGGCGCGTGCTCGCTGCCGGCGTCGGCCTCGGCGGCACGGTCACCGCACTCCTCGGAGCGACGACCGCGCGCTTCGATGCCTGCGTGCCGATCCTCGCCGGCGCCCACCCGGGAAGGCTCTGGCTGCCGCCGCGGGGATTCGCGCGAGCCGCCGACCACGCGGCGCTAGCCCGTGACGCCGTCCGCGACGCGCGGACGCTGCTTCGCCTCTTCGATCCGGTCGCACCCTGTCGTCTGCCGCCGCCGCGGCGCCGCGCCGGCTGCGCGGTCGTCGGTCTTCGCTACGACCGCCAGGTGCCGCCGAGCGACGTGCAGGCGCTCGCCGCCCACTGGAGAGCGGGCGCGGTCTGGCTCGAGCGTTCGCACATCGAGGTGCCGCTCGCGGTGCGCGCTCTCGCCGCAGTGGTGGCGCACGCCGCCGGCGTCCGCACCTGAACGACGGATTGCGGACACCGTCGGCTTCCATTATAAGACCCCGGATTCTGCAGTTTCGCAGTGGTCCCCGGTAGCTCAGTTGGTAGAGCGTTCGGCTGTAGCAATGCAGCCTCGTCGGGAAACCGGCGAGTGAAAAGCGGGTGAATTCAGGGAAGCCTAAGTGCCAAGCGAGGCAGGCTGCCGAGAAGCGGTCGCGAGGGAAGCACGCCGACGGCCGGTTGTCGGCAGCCTGCCGGGCATACGGGAACCGTGAGCCAAGCCCCCCAATGACCCGGTCGCGAGGCCGGCAGGGTGGGGGGAAGGTGCAGAGACTAGGGAGTGACGAAAGAATAATCTCCCCGCGAGCGCCCGCCACCTACGTCCGCATGGATACGGTGATGAGATAGTCCACGCCCGTCGGAAACGGCGGGACGACGTGTAACCGAATGGTCGCTGGTTCGAGTCCGGCCCGGGGAGCTATTTTTCTGTCACGCCAAGTCGCGTGACCGGATGTTGAACGAGACCCCGAGGGCAGCACGCTTCTCGGGGTTTCGTCTTTCTGGTGCCGTTATGTGGGGTTGCGCGTGTGGGTGATGTGCGCGGCAGATTTTCTGGGAGCTGCGAGGAGAGCGCTGGGAGCACGTAGTGGACGACGTTGGGGGCTCGCGGGGCGTTCTCGGCGGCGGATCGTCCTCGAGAATCAGTTTTCTCTTCGGGGTGCCGTTTTACTCGAGCGACCGGGTGTTGAACGCAGGCTCTCACGACTCGGGCTCGAAGTAGTCGCTGTCGATCTTCGGCACGCGCAGCGTCCAATGGCTGACGCCGACGCCGTGCTCGATCATCAGCTCTGCGAGGCGGCGACCGTCGACGAGCACGATCGAACCGGTCCGCACCTTCTCGGCCGTGGTGTACGCGTCGCCAGTGAACTTCGACGTCGTGAGGAGCACGCCCTTGTCCGCGCCGCGCGTCGTGAGCGCGCCGATGAAGTCACGCACGACTGGGCCGCCCACGGGCTGCTGCCAGCGCTTGGCCTGAACGTAGACCTTCTGCAGGCCAAGGCGGTCGAGCGAGATGACGCCGTCGATGCCGCCGTCGCCAGAGCCGCCGACTGCCTGCAGTTCCTGGCGGCTCAGACCGTAGCCCATGGCGTGCAGCAGATCGAGGACGAGCCGCTCGAAGAAGCCGGGCGTCTCACGGCCGATGAGCTCGAGCAGCTCCGAGCCCACGCTGTCGCGGATCTCGCGCAGCGAGATTTCGATACGGTCCTCGGGCGTTGCGACGACGCTCGTCTCGGGCGAGACCTTGTCGTCGGGTTTCCCGCTGACGTCTTCCTCGTCATAGGCGTGGGCCAGCTTCGCGACGAGATCGGCGGGGAGGCCCTGCGGATATTCTTTAGCCAGGGCCAGCCCCTGCGGTGTGATCTGCCAGACGCCTCGCTGCACCGACTGTGAGAGGCCCGCGCGCTTGAGTCGATCGTGCGCCCAGCCGTTGCGGTTCGCGTAGACGGCCTGGACGCCGCTCGGCACGCGCTCGGCACGTTCATCGACGGTCAGCTCGAGCGCGTCGGCGACACCTTCGTGGGCCTCGCGCGTACGCACAGGCGTGCCTCGATCGGCGAGCAACCGGAGCAGCGGCGAGATGAAGCGGTCGAAGGACGGAACGGGCATGGCTCCCCAGCGGGTCGCATGGATTCTACACGCTGGGCAAGCCCCGCGCAGGCCCATCCGGCGCATCAAGCGCTCGACCGTGCAGCGGGCCACGTGAATCCCTTCGCGCCCAAGCTACCGCCAGACCTTGTCGGCGCCCTAGACGCGAAAATGGGTCTCCCAGACGCGCCGGATCGCGCTGCCGTACCTTGTGCGTATAGTACGTCGACGGAGCGATCGGCAGCTGCGCGCAGATCGACTCGACTCCGTCGCCGTCGCGATGGTCGTCGATGAACGTCGCCATCACCTCGGTCGGCGGTCGAGCTCCGCCTGGGCGAAAAACGCGGACGCCTTGCGCAGGATGTCGTTGGCGCGCCGCAGCTCACGATTCTCGCGCTCCAGCTCGCGCAGCCGGAGTCGCTCGTCCGTCGTCAGGCCCGAGCGTTTCCCATCATCCCGCTCTCGCTGCCGCACCCATTTCCGCAGCGTCTCCGCTGTGCAGCCCATCTTCCCCGCGATCGACTTGATCGCGGCCCACTGCGAGTCGTGCGCTTCCTGCTGCGCCAGCACCAGCCGCACCGCTCGCTCCTTCACCTCCGCTGAAAACTTACTCGGTCGTTCCATGGCTCCCTCTCTCTCAAAGAAAGGAGCCTCCGACAAAACCGGGGCGGTTCAACGCTCCTCGGCGAGCTTCATTTTGCCGAAGGCCCGCAACCGGTAGGTCGGACACGCGCGCGTAGCCGATGTACGTTAGCGCGCCGACGCCTCGTAATCGGCGTCATCCGCCCTGCGTGCATCGACGGTAGCCCCCACGCCGCCCGCTGCTCCTCCCGCGTCCCCGCGCGCGCCACCGCCCGCTGCGTCCGCCCGGACATGGGCTTCCGGCCGTCGACGGCTTCGAGGCGCAGGACGGCCTCCTGCAGATCGGCTGCAGGCTGCCGGACGCCGAGGAGCTGCGTGACCTGCGCCCGGGTGCGCCGCAACTTGCGCGCGAGGGTGGCTCTGTGTGCGACCTCGCCTCGCTCGACGGTGCAGCTCCCGTCTCGGTTTTCGTGGCGGACCCGGGCGCCATCGCCGGCGCTCGTGATGACGAGCGCGCGTAGTTTCATGCGCGTGGCGCTGTTCCCGCTCGCCTGGACCGGTACCTACGGCCGCATGGTGACGGTGATGAGATAGTCCACGCCCGTCGGAAACGGCGGGACGACGTGTAACCGAATGGTCGCTGGTTCGAGAGCGGCCCCGGAGAGCGATCTCCGGGGCCGCATCCTCTGCGAGTGCCGGCGCGTTACAGCCATGGGCGTCAGGTAGAACCCGGCGGCGCGTCTTGCTCGTCCCGCGGGTGCAGTAGGTCCGCGAAGAAGGCCCGGTCGGCGAGCAGCGAGGTGTCGCCGAGGAACATCTTGCCGTAGCGTTCGAAGTAGAGGAGCTGCTTGGCGAGGAGGAAGGTGCCGCGGTCGAAGGCGGTGCCGCGGCCGCCGTGGCGGGCGACGCCGACGTGGAGGGCGCGCTGCCGCTTGAGGCGCGCCAGGAACCGTCGCCACGACGGGTGCGGGGGCGGCGCTGCCGCGGGGTCGGCGACGTTGCCCTGCCAGGCGGCCAGGAACCTGCCGAGGCTCACTTCGCCGAAGGGGCGCGTCAGCATCGGTTCGACGACGCTGCGCGCGAAGGCGGCCAGGCCGTCGCGGTCGAGGCCGAGGCCGTCGCGGAGGGCGGGACCGTAGCTGGTGAAGAACTCGTCGGCGATGTCGAGCCAGGCGCTCTCGTCGCCGAGCGCGCCCGCGACCGTACGGCGCAGGAAGCGCAGCGTGCGCGCGTCGAGGCGGCCGACGATGCCCCAGTCGAGGACGCCGACGCGGCCGTCGCGGAGGACGAGGATGTTGCCGGCATGGGTGTCGGCGTGGAAGGTGCCGTCGCGGAGCGCGGTCAGGAACCAGGCGCGCACCAACTGCTCGAGGAGCGGCCGGGCATCGAGTCCGAGCGCGGCCATGCGGGCGCGATCGTCGATCGGCACGCCGTCGAGGAAGTCCATGACCAGTACGCGCCGGCCGGAGAGCTCTGGGTAGGGCGCGGGAATGACGATGCGGTCGAGGCGGAGCGCGTGCGCGAGCTCGCGATGGTGCTCCATGGCGCGCGCCTCGTTTTGCAGGTCGAGCTCCTCGGTGAGCTGCTCGTGGAAGCCGTCGAGCATGCGCACGAGCTGGCCGGCTTCCGGGATGCCGATGCGGAAGGCGAGGACGTCGAGGAGCGGTCCCATCAGGCGGAGATCGACGGCTATGGTCCTTTCGATGCCGGGCCGCAGCACCTTGACCGCAACCATGCGGCCGTCGGGCAACGTCGCGCGGTGGACGACGGCCATCGACGCGCGCCCGATCGGCTCGGGATCGAACTCGGCGAAGACGTCGGCGAGCGGGCGGCCGAGCGTCGCCTCGATCTCCGCGCGCACGTCGCCAACGGGTACCGGAGGTCCGGTGTCGAGGCACGAGCGGAACTCTTCGGCGACGCTGTCGCCGAAGACTCCCGGCGCCGAGGCGACCAACTGCCCGAACTTGACGAACGTCGCGCCGAGGGACTCGAAGAGGAGCCGCAGCGGCCGGGCGAACGCTTGCGGCTCCGTGGACCGGCGGAGGGTGCGGCGGGCGAGCGGCGGACCGAGCCGGCGCGCAGCCAGCGCCAGCATCCGGCCGCCGCGGCGGCGCAGATCGCGCCCGGCGGGCGTCGGGAGCGGCAAGGGGACGGGTCGCAGCACGAGAGCGCTCCGCTGCTATCACGGTGCTCGGCGATCGACGATAAAGAAAACGATGCCGCCCAGGGTGACGATGGCCGCCGCCGCAAGGAACATCGCGCCGTAACCGGAGCTGCGGATGATCGCTCCGAGGAGCGGACCGCCGACGAGGGCGCCGGCGTCGAAGAGGGCGGTGAAGATGGACGTTGCGGCGCCGCGCTCGGCGGTGCGGGCACGGTCGACGACGAGCCCGGAGAGGATCGGGAACGTGAAGCCGTGGCCGAGCCCGGCGCCGACGCCGGCGACGACGATCGCGGTGGGCGTGGTCGCAGCGGCGAGCAGCAGATAGCCGACCGCGAGCGCTCCCAGGGCCGGCGCCAGCGCCCGTTTCGGTCCGACCCGCTCCGGTACCCACGCGAAGCCGAGGCGGAGGACGATGGCGGCGATCGAGTACGCCGTGAAAAAGAGTCCGACCGAGCCGATCCCGGTCTCGAGCACGAAGGTCTTGACGAACGTGAACTGGGCGGTGAGGGCGGTCGCGAACACCAGGCCGATGAACCAGAGCGGCAGGAGATCGCGCTGCGCCAGCGCGGCGAGGAAGCCGCGCCCGGGAAGCTCGCCTGCGGGGTGACGCACGTCGCGCAGCGGCAGCGACAGGAGGAGCGAGGTCAGCGCGAAGGCGGTCGAGACGTGGAAGAGGTCGGCGTAGGAGCCGTAGCGCAGGATGATGTCCCCGAGCACGCCGCTCACCGACATCGGGAGGAGCCCCGAGATGCCGTAGAGCCCGATGCCCTCCGTGCGCCGCTGCGGCGGCAGCAGGTCGGCGGCGTGGGTCATGAGCGCGGTAAAGAGCGTCGCCTCGGCGACTCCGTGGGCGGCGCGGACGACGTAGAGCCACGGCCCGAGGTCGCGCACGGTCGGGTAGAGCGCGCACACGGTCACGTTCAGGACGCCGCCGGCGAGGATGACGCCGCGCCTGCCGCGCGCGTCCATCAAGGTGCCGAGGGGCGGGCGCCAGAGGATGGCGGTGGCGGCGGTGACGCTCACGATGATGCCGATCCTCACCTCGTCGGCACCGAGCTCGTGGAGGAAGCCGGAGAGGTGGAGATAGAGCGTGAAGGCGAGGTTCTGGAGGAAGTTCGCCGCGAAGCAGAAGAGGAACTGGCGCGAGACGACGCGCGGCCGCGCCCGCCGCGGCGCCGGCGTCCGTCCGGCTCGCGCCGGCGCTACGGGCGCACCCGATGGCGCGCGGGCGCCGCGCTGCCGGCGGCGCTCGCGGGGGCGCGGAGGGTGCGCGGCGGACCTAGCGGAGCGCATGCGTCGTCCGTCCGCCGGCCGCGCGCATCCACGATCCCGACGCCGCCGGTGCGGCAGCGGTCGCGGCTCGTGGTCTCGGGCTTCTCGGGATCGATCGCAAGCGGCTCGGACAGCGCGGCACCTCCGGCGGGAATTCGCTGCGCGCGGCACTCTAGGAGCCGCGCCCTGCCGGATCAAGGCGACTGTGGTATGCGCCGCGGGTAGTGAGTTCCGCAGCGATTCCTCCCCAGCCGATCGCGCTCGAGCGCCGCTTCCCCGGCATCGCCGGCCGCCTGCCGCGGCTGCCGCTGGCGGCGCTGCCGACGCCGGTCGAGCGCTTGGCAACGCTCGGCCGCGAGGCCGGCGTCGCCGACCTCTGGGTGAAGCGCGACGATCTGAGCGGTACGCCGTACGGCGGCAACAAGGTGCGGAAGCTCGAGTGGCTGCTCGCCGACGCTCGCGCCCGCGGGCGCCGCAGCGTGCTCACCGTCGGAGCGCTCGGCAGCAACCATGCGCTCGCGACTACCGTCTATGCGCGCGCTCAGGGCTTCGCCGTGCATCTCGTGCTGATTCCGCAGCCGGTGAGCGAGCACGTGCGGCGGACGCTCCTCCTCGATCATGCCTTCGGCGCGACCATCCATGCGGTGCCGTCGGTTGCTGCCGCGCGCCGGCGCGTTCTCGGACTCTTCGCCCGCGGCGCGCTCGCCGGCGGGCGTCCGTACTTCGTGACCACCGGAGGCTCGTCGGCCGTCGGCACGCTCGGCTACGTGAACGCCGGCCTCGAGCTCGCCGAGCAGGTGGCGGCGGGGGCGCTGCCGGAGCCGGCGGCGATCGTCGTGCCGCTCGGCAGCGGCGGGACCGTGGCCGGACTCGTCGCCGGCCTGCGCCTCGCCGGCCTTGCGACGCGGGTGCTTGCCGTGCAGGTGACCGACCTGCTGCCGCTCTCGCCGCGCTTCCTCGCCCGCCTGGGGGCGCGGGCGCTGGCGGTGCTCGGGCGGCTCGGCGCCGGGCCCTTGCCGCGGCTCGCGCCCGGGGATTTCGATGTCCGTACCCAGTGGCTCGGGCCCGGGTACGGGGTCGTGACCCCCGAGGGCGCCGACGCCGCCCGCCGGGTCCTTGCGACCGAGGGCCTGCGGCTCGAAACGACCTACGGCGCCAAGGCGTTGGCCGCGGCGCTCGCCCTCGGCCGCATGGCGCCGTGGCGGGACCGGCCGCTGCTCTTCTGGCACACCTACAGCGCCGCCGATCCCGCCGCGACGCTGGCCGGCCTGCCGTCCTGGCGGGACCTGCCGCCCACCGTGCACCACGTCTTCGCCGGTCTCGAGCCGTGATCGTCTTGACCTAGCGGTGGCGAACGACATAGACGACCGGACACGCCGCGATACCCTGATCGGTCGCGACGCACGCACCTCGCTGGGGCGTAGCCAATCAGGGGGTCGATTGCGGAAAGCGGCATTCGTAGTGACGGGGATGAAGCGGCTCTTCGATAGCCGCCCGGTGCATGCGCAGATCGTCGTCACCCGCGAGTGCAACCTCGCGTGCGGCTATTGCCACGAGTTCACCAACGGCGCTCCGATGGTACCGTTCGACGTGCTGGCGCGGCGCATCGACGCGCTCGGTGAGCTCGGCGCCTTCACGATGGATCTGCTCGGTGGCGAGCCGCTCCTCCATCCCGACATCGTGCGCTTGGCGGCCCGGATCAAGGCGACGCGCGGCGGCACCAACTTCGCCACCATCATCACCAATGCCTTCAAGCTCACCCCCGAGCTCGTCGACGGCTTCAACGCTGCCGGCCTGGATTGCATGCAGGTGAGCGTCGACGGCATCGATCCCGCGCCCGGTCTGCCGAAGTCGCTGCGCTCGGTGCTGCCCAAACTCGAGATCCTCGCCGCCCGCGCCGCCTTCCAGGTGAAGATCCAGACGGTGCTCACCGAAGAGAGCTGGCGTTCCTACGCCCAGTTCCGCGAGCTGCTGGCGCCGTTCGATTTCGAGTTCGGCTTCTCCCTGCTGCACGACGGCGCGGGGCGGATCGCCATCCGGGGCGCGCACTTCGCCGAGCTCCTGCGGCAGCACGAGCTTTTCCCCGGCATGGCGTTCTTCCGTCGCCACGCGGCCGAGATACTGGTCGGCGACTTCCATCGGCCGTGGAAGTGCCTCGGCGGCTTCAAGTACCTCTACGTGAACGCCGAGGGCAGGGTGCAGTACTGCAGCCAGGTGGCGGGGGGCGCGCCTGCGGTCGAGACGCTGACGCTCGCGGATCTGCGCGCCGCCGATGTCCACAAGCCGTGCGAGGCCGGCTGCGCGATCGGCTGCGTCCGCACGGTATCGCACGCGATGGCCAATCCGCTGCGATCGCTGTCGACGTCGGTCGAGATCCTCGCCGACTTCATGCGGCCGCGCACTCCGGCGCCGGTGCCGCTCTCCCGCACCCGGCGCTGATGCCGCGAGCGCCGGTCGGCGCCGGCGGCAGTGCCGATCGGCGCAGCGGCTGTCGCGTTGCTTGCAGTCGCCGCCGCGGCGCGACATGAGCGACGCGTGGCGACCAAGGGGCGGAAACCGCGGACGAGCGAGGGGAGCGCGGCGCGACGCATCGTCGTCGCCGCCCGCGCCCTCGATCGGGTCACCGCGGCGCGGGCCTGGCTAGCGGCGCAACCGCGCGACGGGGAGGCGCTCGTGGTCGCCGCGAGCAGCGAAGCGGCGGACGAGATCGTCCGCAGCGACGTCGGCGCCGGCGGCGCCCGCTTCGGGCTCGCCCGTGCGACCCTGGATCGCGTCGCCGGACTTCTGGCGGCACCGGCGCTCGCCGCGCGCCGGTGCGTTCCCGGGAGCGCGCTCTCGCTAGCCGCGATCGCGGCGCGCGCGGCGCATCGCCTGCGCACGGCGGATCGGCTCCGCTACTTCGGTCCGGTCGCCGATCGCCCGGGCTTCCCGCTGGCGGTGGCGCGGACGCTGGCGGAGCTGCGCGCGAACGGCGTCACGCCGGCGATGCTGGAGACGTTGCCGCTCGTGGGCGCGGATCTGGCGCTCCTCGCGACTGCGGTGGCGGCGGAGCTCGACGCCGCCGGTCTTGGGGATCGCGCCGCGGTTTTTGCCGCCGCCGCGGCCGCCGTCGACGCGAGCCCGCCGCCGCCGTTCGTCGGCGTGCCGACGCTGCTCCTCGACGTGCCGGTTGCGAGCGCGTGCGAAGCGGCGCTGGTTGCGGCGCTCGCGCGCCGCGCGCCGGCGCTGATCGCCACCGTTCCGCTCGGCGACGACCGCTCGTGCGATCTGCTCGCGGAGGCCCTCGCGGCCGCGCCGGTGGTCGTCGAGGGTCCCGGCGATGCGACCGGCTCGCTCGCGCGCCTGCAGCGCCATCTCTTCGTACCGTCGACGCCGCCGCCGGCGCCGCTCGACGAGACCGTGACGTTGTCGTCGTGGCCCGGCGAGGCGCGCGAGTGCGTGGAGATCGCCCGTCGCATCCAGGAGGAGGCGGCGCGCGGCGTGCCGTTCGACCGCATGGCGGTCTTCCTGCACGCGCCGCGCGAATATGCGGCGCATCTCGAGGAGGCGCTGCGGCGCGCCGAGGTGCCGGCGTTCTTCGCCCGCGGGACGACCCGCCCCGATCCCGCCGGGCGGGCGCTGCTCGCCTTGCTGGCGTGCGCGGCGGAAGGGCTCTCGGCGCGGCGCTTCGCCGAGTATCTCTCGCTCGCGCAGGTGCCGGATGCGGCGCTGCGCGCCGTGCGTACGGCAGTCTCGCTGCCGGTCGTGGCGCCGGCGGAGGAGGAGCTGCTGCCTGCGGCGGTCGCCGAGCAGTTGGCGGCAGCGACGGCGGCGGCGCGCGCGGAGGCCGAGCGCGACGAGCCTCTACCGCTCGACCCGCTCGCCGAGGAAGTCGTCGCCGGCGCCGTCGTCGCGCCGTGGCGCTGGGAGGAGCTGCTCGTCGACGCCGCCGTGATCGGCGGCAAGGACCGTTGGCGGCAGCGACTCGACGGCCTGGCGCGCGAGCTCGAGGTCCGGCGCGCCGAGCTCGCCGAGGAAGACGAGCCGCGCGCCGCCCGCATCGAGGGCGTGCTGGCGCAGCTCGGACATCTGCGCGCCTACGCGCTACCGCTCGTCGACCGTCTCGCCGGCTTCGCCGGCTGGCGAGCACCGTGGGGCGAGTGGCTCGAAGAGCTGCGGGCGCTCGCCGGCGCGGCGCTGCGCGACCCGACGGCGGTGCTGGCGACGCTCGCCGAGCTCGCGCCGATGGCGCCGGTCGGCCCGGTCGCGATCGACGAGGTGCAGCTCGTGCTCGGCCCGCGCCTGCGCTCGCTCGCCGAACCGCCGCCGCGCCACCGCTACGGTGCGGTGTTCGTCGCCCCGGCGGCGGCGGCGCGCGGCCTCGTCTTCGATGTCGTCTTCGTCCCCGGGCTCGCCGAGCGGTTGTTCCCGCGCAAGATCGTCGACGACCCGATCCTCCTCGATCCGAGCCGGCGCGCTCTTTCCGGCGCCGCGGCGCCGCTCGTCACGCGGGCCGATCGCGTCGCCGGCGAGCGCCTGGCGCTGCGGCTCGGGGTCGGCGCCGCCGGCGAGCGCGTCGTCGTCTCCTATCCGCGGCTCGACATGGAGCAGGGCAAGCCGCGCGTGCCGTCGTTCTACGCGCTCGAGACCCTGCGCGCCGCCGAAGGCCGGCTGCCCGGCTTCGAGGAGATCGGACGCCGGGCGCGCGGCGCGGCCCGCCTCGGGTGGCCGGCGCCCGAGCGTCCCGAGGACGCCGTCGACGACGCCGAGTACGATCTGGCGCTCTTGGCGCCGCTCCTCGACGCCCGCACGGACCCGCGAACGACGACCGGCTCGGCGCGCTATCTCCTCGACGCCAACGTGCATCTGGCGCGAGCGCTGCGCGCTCGCGCCCAGCGCTGGTGGAAGCGCTGGACGCCCGCCGACGGCCTCGTCGATCCCGACGAGCTCGGCCGCACCGCGCTGGCGGCGCATCAGCTCGACGCGCGCTCCTATTCGCCGACGGCGCTGCAGCACTTCGCGGCGTGTCCGTACCGGTTCTTCCTCCAGGCCGTCCACCGCCTGAAGCCGCGCGACGAGCCGGTGGCGATCGAGCTCATCGATCCGCTGACGCGCGGCTCGCTCTTCCACGAGGTGCAGTTCGGCGTCCTCTCGCGTCTGAAAGCGGAGGGACTCCTGCCGGTGGACGTCGCGACCGTGACGCGGGCGCGAGAGGTGGTGGATAGCGTGCTCGATGCGGTCGCCGCGCGCTACCGCGAGCTGCTGCACCCCGCCATTCCCCGCGTCTGGGAGGACGGCATCAACGGCGTCCGCGCCGACCTCCGCGAGTGGTTGCGCCGCAGCGCCGAGGACGGGAGCGGCTGGATTCCCGACCGCTTCGAGCTCGCCTTCGGGCTGCCGCCGCGCGAGCGCGGCGATGCCGACCCGGCGAGCGTGACCCGGCCGCTCGCGGTGGCGGGTCCGCTGCAGCTGCGCGGCTCGATCGACCTCGTCGAGCGCCACCCGCGCGGCACGCTGCGCGTGACCGACCACAAGACCGGCAAGGCGCGCGCCGCCCGCGACGTCGTCATCGGCGGCGGCGAGGTGCTGCAGCCCTTGCTCTACGCGCTCGCCTGCGAGCAACTGCTGCCTGCATCCGTAGAGGCAGGGCGCCTCTACTACTGCACCGCCGCGGGCGGTTACGAAGAGCGCGTCGTCCCGCTCGACGCCGCCGGCCGTGCGGCGGCGGCCATGGTCGTCGCGACGGTCGACCGCGCCCTTCGCGACGGCTTCCTGCCGGCCGCCCCCGCCGACAACGCGTGCCGGTATTGCGACTACCGGACGGTCTGCGGGCCTTACGAGGAGATCCGCTACAGGCGGAAGCCCGCCGAGCGCCTCGGCGATCTGATGCGTCTGCGGAGCATGCCGTGAACGTCAGCCCCGATACGGCGGCGCTCGCCGACGCTCCCGCTCGCGCCCGCATCGCCACCGACCTCGACACGACGCTCATCGTCGAGGCGGCGGCGGGTACCGGGAAGACCACGGCGCTGGTCGCCCGCATGGTCGCGGCCCTCGCAGCCGGGCACGGCGAGCTCAGGCGGATGGCGGCGGTGACGTTCACCGAGCTCGCCGCCGGCGAGCTCAAGCTGCGCCTGCGCGGCGGCATCGAGCGCGCCCGCCTCGACGCTGCTGCGGACTCCGCGGCGGCCCGAAACCTGTCGCGCGCCCTGGAGCAACTGGAAGAGGCGAGCATCGGCACCATCCACTCGTTCTGTAGCGATCTCCTGCGCGAGCGCCCGGTCGAAGCCGGCGTCGATCCGCTCTTCGAGGTGGCGGCGGCCGACGTCGCCGAGGATCTCTTCGAGCAGGCCTTCGGCCGCTGGTTCGAAGAGGCGCTGAAGGATCCTCCGGAAGGGGTGCGGCGGATCCTGCGGCGGACGCCGCCGCGGGGCGGGAGCGTGCGCGATCTGTTGCGCGAGGCCGCCCGTGATCTCGCCGAGCGGCGCGACTTCACGGCTCCGTGGCGCACCGCCGCCTTTGCGCGCGAGGACGAGATCGATGCCCTCATGGTGGAGCTCGAGGCGCTCGGGCGGCACGCTGCCGCCGGCGATCGCAGCGACTACTTCTACCAGTCGCTCGCCGAGATCGACGGCTTCGTCCAGGAGGTGCGACGGCGCGAGGCCATCTGGGGCCGCGACTACGACGGGCTCGAGGCCGAGCTCTTGCAGTTGCCGAAGACCGTACACTGGCATTGGACCGGCTTCGTCCGCGGCCCGACGGCGGCGCTGAAGACCGAGCTCCGCGCCGAACGCAGCCGCGTCCAGGCGCACCTCGCGGCCTTCGCCGATGCCGTCGGCGCCGATCTGGCGCCGCGCCTGCAAGCCGAGCTCCGGCCTGCGATCGACCGCTATCAGGCGCTCAAGCGCCGGGCCGGGCGCCTCGACTTCAACGACCTGCTGCTGGTAGCGCGCGATCTCCTGCGCCGCGACGCCGGCGTGCGGCGCGATTACCAAGAGCGCTTCACGCACATCTTCGTCGACGAGTTCCAGGACACCGATCCGCTGCAGGCCGAGATCCTGATCCTGCTCGCCGCCGGCGATCCGCAAGAGGCCGACTGGACGCGGGTGCAGCCGAAGCCGGGGAAGCTCTTCATCGTCGGCGACCCGAAGCAGTCGATCTACCGCTTCCGGCGCGCCGACGTGGCGCTCTACGAGGAGGTGAAGCGGCGCCTCGTCGCCGCCGGCGCCGTACTGCAGCACCTAACCGTGAGCTTTCGCGCCCTCCCCGAGATCCAGGCAGCGGTCAATGCGGCGCTGGCGCCGCGCATGGCGGGAGCGACGGCGAGCCAGGCGGCCTACGTGCCGCTGGTGCCGGCGCGTGCGCCGGTCGCCACCCAGCCGGCGATCGTGGCGCTGCCGGTGCCGGCGCCCTACGGCGACTACGGCAAGATCGTCGACTGGCGGATCGAGCAGTCGCTGCCCGACGCGGCCGCGGCGTTCGTCGCCTGGCTCGTGCGCGAGAGCGGGTGGACGGTGAGCGATAGCGGCGGCCGGCGTCGCCCGCTCGAGCCGCGCGACGTCTGCATGCTGTTCCGCCGCTTCAAGTCGTTCACGACCGACGTCACGCACGCGTACGTGCGTGCGCTCGAGGCGCGGCACTTGCCGCACGTCCTCGTCGGCGGCACCGGCTTTCACGCCCGCGAGGAGATCGAAGCGCTGCGCAACGTGCTCGCCGCCATCGAGCGGCCCGACGACGAGCTCGCCGTGTTCGCGACCCTGCGCGGTCCGTTCTTCGCCCTCGGCGACGGCGCGCTGCTGGCGTTCCACGAGCGGTTCGGGACGCTGCATCCGTTCCGGCGCGTTCCCGACGAGCTGCCGCCCGCGCTCGCCGAGGTCGCGGAGGCCATGGCCCTGCTGCGCGATCTGCACCGCGGCCGCAATCGGCGGCCGCTAGCGGATACGATCGCGCGCTTCCTCGCCGCGACGCGGGCCCACGCCGGCGTCGCCATCTGGCCGGCGGGGGAGCAGGCGCTCGCCAACGTCATGCGCCTCATGGATCTGGCGCGGCGCGCCGAGCGACAAGGGATCACGTCGTTTCGCGCTTTCGTCGATCGGCTCGCCGCCGCCGACCGCGTCGAGACGGGCGAGGCGCCGATCCTCGAGGAAGGTACTGGCGGGGTGCGGCTCATGACCGTGCATCGCGCCAAGGGTCTCGAGTTCCCGGTCGTGCTCCTCGCCGACCCGACCGCCAAGGAAGCGCCGGGTGAACCGAGCCGCTACACCGATGCGGCGCGCGGGCTCTGTGCGCTGCGCATCGCCGGCTGCTCGCCGTCCGAGCTGCTGGCGCATCGCGACGAGGAGCGGGAGCGTGACCGCGAAGAGGCGGCGCGCATCCTCTACGTCGCGGCGACGCGAGCGCGTGATCTGCTCGTAGTGCCGGTTATCGGCGACGCGCGCCACGACGGCTGGCTCGCGGCGCTCCATCCGGTAGTCTATCCCGACGAGTCACGCCGCCGCCGGCCCGAGAGCGCGACCGCGCCGGCCTGTCCGCGCTTCGGACCCGATAGCGTCGCCGAGCGGTCCGAGCGCACGCCGGGGCGCGAGCAGTCGGTGGCGCCGGGGGTGCACGTTCCCGAGGTCGGCGATCACCGCGTCGTCTGGTGGGACCCGAAGACCCTGACACTCGGGCTCGAGGAGAACGTCGGTCTTCGCCAGCAGCGGCTCCTGCAAGCGGACGAGGACGGCACCACCTGCGAGCGCGGCGTGCGCGCGCACGCCGCCTGGTGCGCGGCGCGTACGCGGGTTCGCGCCGAGGCAGGTCGTCCTGCGGTGGCGGTGGTGACGGCGACCGCGTGGGCGGCGGCGCAGGCAGCCGCGGGTGCGGATGGCGACGGTCCGGAGAGCGAGCCGTCGGCGGCCTCTATCCCGACCGCGAGCGCGGCGCTGGCGGCGCTCGCTGCCGCCGTCGAGGTGCAGTCGGCGCGCGCCGATGACACCGGCGCGCGGCCCGTCGGCGTGCGCTTCGGCGTCCTGGTGCACGCGGCGCTCGCCGTCGTCGACCTCGAGGCGGGGCGCGAAGCCGTCGCCGCCGCGGTGGCGCTGCAGGCGCGGCTTACCGGGGCGACGGCGGAGGAGGCCGCGGCGGCGATCGCAGTAGTGTGCGATGCGCTCGCCCACCCTCTGGTGCGGCAAGCGGCGGCAGCGGCGCGGAGCGGCGTCTGTCGACGCGAGGTCGCGCTCGCCTGCAGGCTCGACGACGGCACGCTCGTCGAAGGGGTCGCGGACCTGGTGTTCCGGGGCGCCGGCGACGACCGATGGACGGTGGTCGACTTCAAGACCGACCGCGACGTGGCGCTGCGGCTCGCCGAGTACCGCTGGCAGCTCGCCGCCTACGCCTACGTGGTTACGGGTGCGACCGGCGCCGGCGCGCGGGCAGTCGTCCTCGGCGTGTGAGTCGCGGGACGGTTCCGGGAGCGCCGGGAGCTCCTTGGTCGCCGGCCGCGCCGCGCTGTGCTTTTCGCAAGGTGCGGCGGCTCGCCGCGCCGTTCAGCGGCTCGTGCGATCGCCCCGCGGCTTCGAGGTCGCGGACTCGAGCGGCAGCGGCGGCAGCGGCGGCAAGATGTCCGTCGCGCCCTGCCGCACCGGCGGCGTGAACCACCGAGTAGTGCGGTGGCGAAGGATGCGTATGCGGCGCCCTAGCGTCAGGCGCTCGGCGACGACGTCGAGCAGGCGTCTGTCCCCCATGTTCATTCCTCCCCGCCGGTTTCGATATGCCCGATCATTTGCATCGGCCGCTACATTACACGTATCGACGCGAATTTTCCAAAAGGAGCCTGCCGATCATGGCGTCGAGGGATTTGCGCGAGATCGTCTCGGGGCGCATCCTGCGCCGGGTCCGGATCAGGGGAGGATTCCATGCCGAGGGACACGCTCACCGTCACCGACGATCGCACCGGCCGCACCTACACGCTTCCGATCACCGGCAACACCATCAGCGCCGTCGATCTCCGCCAGGTGGCGGGGCCGGACGATCGCGGGCTGATCTCGTTCGATCCGGGACTCCGCAACACCGCGACCTGCCGGAGCGCGATCACCCAGCTCGACGGCCGCACCGGCACCTTGCGCCATCGCGGCTATGCCATCGAGGACCTCGCCGCCCACTGCACCTATCCCGAGGTGGCCTATCTGATCCTCGAAGGCGAGCTGCCGAGCCCGAGCCGCCTCGAGTCCTGGCAGGCCGAGCTCGGGCACCACGCCCTCGTCCACGAGTACGTGCGGCGCTTCATCGGCGGTTTCCGCTACGACGCCCACCCGATGGGCATGCTGACGAGCACCGTCGCGGCGCTCTCGACCTTCTATCCCGAGGCCGCCCAGGTCCATGATCCGGCGGTGCGCCGGCGCCAGATCGTGCGCCTCCTCGGGCAGGTGCCGACGCTCGCCGCCTTCGCGCACCGCAAACGCAGCGGGCTCCCGTACGTCTATCCCGACCTCGAGCTCTCCTACGTCGGCAACTTCCTAAGCATGATGTTCCGCATGACGGAGCTGCGCTACGAGGTCGATCCCGTGGTCGAGCGCGCGCTCGACGTGCTGTTCGTGGTCCATGCGGATCACGAGCAAGCGTGCTCGACGACCACCATGCGCTGCGTGGGGAGCGCCAGGACCGATCCGTACAGCGCCGCCGCGGCAGCGACGGCGGCGCTCTCCGGACGCTTCCACGACGAGGCCTACGAGGCCGTGATCGCCATGCTGGAGGCGATCGGCGGTCCCGCGGGCGTACCGGCGTTCGTGGCCGCGGCAGCGCGATCGCGGCAGGAACCGCCCGGCTTCGGTCACCGCGTGTACCGCACCTACGATCCGCGGGCCCGCATCCTGCGTGAACACGCGGCGAAGGTCTTTGCGGTCACCGGCCAGCCGCGCATCTTCGAGACCGCGCTCGCGCTCGAGGAGGCCGCCGCGAAGGATGCATACTTCATAGAGCACGCGCTCTATCCGACGGTCGACTTCTACGAGACGATCATCTATCACGCCATCGGCTTTCCGCCCGAGATGTTCCCCGTGCTCTTCGCCATTCCGCGCTTCGTCGGCTGGGCGGCACAGTGGAACGAGATGATGAGCGATCCCGACCAACGAACCTACCGGCCGCGCCAGCTCTACACCGGCGTCGGCGTGCGCCCGTACCTGCCCCTGACGGAACGTGCATGAGCCTCGATGATCTGAAGAAGCACCTGGTCGATATCTGTCATTGCGCCAGCGAGCGCTGGCTCACCGCCGGCTCCGGCGGCAACATCAGCGTCCGCATCCCCGAGACGACGCGCTACCTGTGCACCGCGACCGGCGTCACCTTCCGCGATACGGCGGTCGAGAACATCGTCGAGATGGACCTCGACGGCCGCCAGCTCAGTCCGGGCCCGTGGAAGCCGTCGAAGGAGCATCGCTGGCACGCCGGCATCCTGGCGCTCCGCCCCGAGGTGCACGGCGTCGTGCACACGCACTCCACCGCGACCATGGCCTTCGGCATCGTCGACATGACGCCGCCCCACATGACCGGGCAGGCTCGCGCCCACCTCGGCCGGATCCAGATCGTCCCCTATGCCGATGCCGGTTCCGACGAGCTCCGCGATCTGATCGTCGGCGTCTACGAGGCGCATCCCGATACCCGCATCGTGCTGCTCGCGAACCACGGTCTCGCGGCGACCGGTCCGTCGCTCCTCGAGGCCTACAATCGCGCCGAGATCGTCGAAGACTCCGCCCAGGCATACCTCCACTGCAAGATCCTCGGGCGGGAGCCCAAGCTCGACTTCTGAGCGGTGCTGCGCGGAGCAGGGCGCTGCGAACGAGGCCGGGCGCCGGGGTGCCTCACTGCTCGACGCAGTAGACGTGGTGGCCGAGGTCGCAGCGCGACGTCATCGCGTCCTGCCACCAGGTCGGCGTGATCAGAGTGGCGCGGCCGAAGAAGCCGCTACCCGTTCCCGAGGCGAAATCGCCGCAGGTGGAGCTAGCGGTCCCTGCCTCGGAAGGGGTGGCGGCGCCGCTCCACGCGACGTCGGAGTAGCTGCCGAGATACTCGCCCGTCGGCCGCTGCCAGATGCCGCTCGCGAGGACGCCGCCGGCGGCGAGCGTCGCGCCGTCGGCGATGAACGTCCCGTCGGGGCGGACGTACAGCGCCGCCGGGTCGATCCGCGCCGCGGCGCCGGCGGTCGTAGTGGCGAGGAGCGCTTTGTAGGTTCCCGGCAGGTGGGCACCAGCAGCCTCGAGCGCGCACATCGTGTCGGCGCTCGCGAGGCCGCCCCCCGCGCTCGGTTTCATGGTGCCGCTGGTGATGAAGACGATCTTGCCGCTCGTAACCGCGGGACCGAGCGCGGTCGCCCCCATGCCGATGCCGAAGCAGTAGTGGTGCCGCGGCTGCGCGCAGGCCGACGCGGCGCCACTGTCCGTCCATGCTGCCGGACCCCCGGCGCTGTTGCCGATCGTGCCCTTCACGTTGCTGGCCGCGGTCCAATCGCCGCACGTGTCCGTAGCGGCCCCGCCGCTCGCCTTCGTCCCCGTCCACACCTCGGCGGCGCCGACGTCGCTTCCGTATTCGTCGAGGTGGATGGCATTGAAGATCCGGCTCTCGGCGAGATCCAGGGGCAGGTCGGCGAGCGGCTCGCCGTCGGGGCGGACGAAGCCGCGCGCGCCTGCGAGGCGACTCGCGGCGGTGACCGTCGCCGTCGACAGCCAGGCCACATAGGTTCCGCCGAGGCCTGCAGCGGCGGCGAGGTCGCCGCAGATGGCGTCGGCTCCCTCCAGGCCTCCGAAATTGCCGTTGTGGGTGGTCGAGGTCACGAACGCGATGTTGAAGGGCATGGGCGTCGGCGTCGTGGTCGGGAGGGGTGAGGGGGTCGCCGACGGCGCCGGGGTCGGCGTCTGCTCCGCGGCGGTATCCTCCGCGGTCGGCGCCGCGGTCGACGTCACGACCGGCGTCGGCGAGGCCGCGGTCGACGCTGCGGTCGAGGTGACGGCGAGCGTCGGCGTGGCCACGGGCGGCGCCGCGGTCGAGGTTACGGCCGCTGTCGGCTCGACCATGGTCGGCGTCGGCGTCGGCGCTGCTGCCGGCGTCGGACAGACGTCGGCGCGGAGGTCGTATCCGATGCCCGCGAGGAGAGCGTCTGCACGCGGCGTTCCGGCCTCGAGGATGTCGGCGGCACTGCAGTCGGCGATGCGCAGGATGCACTCGGCGTAGTCATCGAGCTTCTCCTCGGGATCGACGCCGAAGCGCCGGCACGCGGCTCCGAGGCCGTCGATGTCGAGCGCGGCGCTGCTGCGCAGCACGTCGTAGGGAAGCGCTGCGGTGCTGCACGTCCGCCGCAGTGCCTCGCGGAGCTTCACCCCGGCCTGCTGGCTCCGCACCATCTGCTTCGCGCAGAGAGCCGCCGCCTTGGCGGCGCAGCCGCCGTCGCCGGGCTTCAGCTGCAGACAAGCGGAGACCGTGTCGAGGCACTTCTGAACGCTGGCGAGCTTGGTTGCGGTGAAGGCGCGCGCGGCCTTGCCGACCGCCCTTCCGCACTTCACGACGGCGCGGATCGTGGCCGGCTCGGTGATGCTCTGGGCGGCGACGGGCGGCGCGGGAGCCGCCGCGACGACGGCTATGACGATGGCTATGGGGATGCGCACGCGACGGACACTCGAAGGCGGGCTCCTCCGAGGTATGGTCGTCCGCTGCTTTCCGGTCAAGGATGTTTCTCGGCCCGGCGCCCCGCGCCGCGGGCGGCAGCGATCAGGCGGCCAAGCGCGACAGGAACTCCTGGTCCTCGGCGATGAGGGCTTTTAGCGAAGGCCGTTCGACGACGCGCTCGAACCAGGCGGCGAGCGCCGGAAACCGGGTGCGGTCGATCTCGACGCCGCCCTGGCGGAGGTTCACGAGCTGGCAGGCGACACTCACGTCGGCGAGGGTGAAGGTGCCGGCCACGAGGTAGGGCTGGTCGCCGAGCTCGCCTTCGAGGTAGGCGAGGAAGGTCGGGAGCTCCTTGAGCCCGCTCTGCACCACCGCCTCGTCGCAACCGCCCTTGATGAGCTTGGCGCTGATGACCCGCTGGAAGAAGACCTTGGCGGTGAGGCTCGGTGCCATGCCGCCGTCCGCGTACTCTTCGAACCAGCGCACGCGGGCGCGATCGTAGGGATCGCGCGGGAAGAGAGCGGGCGTCGGAAAGCGCTCCTCGATGTACTCGGCGATCACCGTGCTGTCGGCGAGCGAGCGGCCCTGTTCGTCTTCGAGGGCGGGTATGCGGCCGAGCGGGCTGCGGCGCAGGAAGTCGTCGCTCTTGTCGAAGGGGTTGGTGGTCACCAGCTCGTAGGGAACCTGCTTCTCGGCGAGCGCGCAGCGCACCTTGCGCACGAACGGAGAGAGCGGGGCGCCGTAGATTTTTAGCATGAGGGGCTCCTGATGAAGCGGACGTGCGCCGCACCGCGACGCCGGACGGTCACCTAGCGCCCACGACCGTCTGAAGCAACGACGCGTATGGGCGGGGCGCTGGTGGGCGGCGCTCCGGATGCGGCGCCGACGATCTCGGTTGCGGCCGGCTTCCGCTCCGGGTTACACGCGGGCCGCATGCGCCGTTTGTCCTACCCGTTGCTCTGCGCGCTCTGCGGTTTCGTGCTCGGGTGGATTCCGATGTTCCTCCACGGGCCGATCCCGGAGAAGTTCGACCTCTTCTATCTGCGCGGCGCCGTCGCGGTGTGGAGCTGGTACGCGGCCAGGCTCCTCGTCGGCGTCATGGTCGGCATCACGTGGTGGCCGCCGCGCTGGTACCTCCGCGGCCCGCTGTGCGGCTTCCTGATGATCCTTCCGTGCGGGATCATGTCGCTCGCCGTGCCTACCTGCGGAGCCGCCTGTATGTTCTGGAACGAGGGCACGGCGGCGGCGCTCGGCTTTCTGGTTGCGGGTATCGCTTACTGGTCGACGGGCAAGCATCACGCCCTCGCTCGGGGCGAGCGTCGGCTCGTGTGAGGCAGCCCGGCTCAGTGCCGTCGTTGGTTGGGGTCGGGCAGCCTGCTATGCGGCGTCGATGGCCATGAAGCCCGGCTTCGCGCTCTTCGCCACGCCGATCGGCCGCTGTGCTATCGCCTGGTCGGCGACCGGCGTTTCCGGCCTCGAGCTGCCGGGCGTCAACCCGCGCGCGACCCGGGCGCGCATGCGGGCGCGCTTTCCGCACGTCGCCGCGGCTGAGCCGCCGGCGGCGATTCGCAGGGTCGTCGCTCGGATCCGGAAGCTCCTCGCCGGCGGGCGCGGCGACCTGTCGACGGTCGCCCTCGACATGAACGGGGTGTCGCCATTCCAGCGCCGCGTGTACGAGGCCGTGCGTGCGATCGCTCCCGGCGCTACTCGCACCTACGGCGAGATCGCGGCGCGCATCGGCAGGCCAGGCTCGGCGCGCGCCGTCGGCCAGGCGCTCGGGCGCAATCCTTTTCCGATCGTCGTGCCGTGTCACCGCGTGCTCGCGGCCGGTAGCGCCGCGGGGGGCTTCACCGCCGCGGGCGGAATCGCCACCAAGCTCCGCATGCTCGCGCTCGAGGGTACGGCGCTGCCGCCGGCTTTCGAGCCGCAGCGCCGCACCGGCAGCGCCGGGCTAGCCTTCGACTGGGGCGCCGCCGTGGCGCACCTGAGAGCAGCGGATGCCAAGCTCGGCGCGGTCATCGATGCGGCGGGCGCCGCCAATGCGCTCGCACTCGCGGCGACGCCGAGCATCTTCGCTGCCCTCGCCGAGGCGATCGTCCACCAGCAGCTCTCCGGAAAGGCCGCGGCCGCCATCTACGGCCGCTTCTGCGCGCTCTTCCCGCGCGCGGCGCATGGCCCGACCGCCGCCCACGTCCTGCGCGCCGGCGGCGAGCGCCTGCGCGGCGCCGGACTCTCGGCCGCGAAGGTCGCGGCGTTGCAGGACCTTGCACGTCGTGATCGCGCCGGCGAGATCCCGACGCTCGCCGAGGCGCTGGCGATGGACGATGCGGCGATCGTCGAGCGCTTGACGGTGGTCCGCGGCATCGGCCGCTGGACCGTGGAGATGTTCCTCATCTTCCATCTCGGGCGGCCCGACGTGCTCCCCGTCGACGACTACGGCGTTCGCAAGGGCTTCGCGCTCGCGCATCGCAAGCGGGCGCTGCCGACGCCGCGGGAGCTGGCCCGCTACGGTGAGCGCTGGCGGCCTTATCGCACCGTGGCGAGCTGGTACTGCTGGCGCGCGCTCGAGCTGTAGCGCCGAACCGTGGTCCGGGAGACGCGAGACGCCGGGCGCGATCCGGTCTAGGTAACGGCGGGTGCTGCGTCGTCTTCGAGTTCCGATGGTGCGCGCGGGGGTCGTCGCCGCCGCCGTCCTTGCCGCGCTCCTCGCCTGGCTGCTCTGGCGCCTCGACGCCGGGCCGCTGCCGCTCCCCGCTCTCGACCGGACGCTGGCGTCGGCGATCGCGGCGTTCGCGCCCGCGCTCGACGTTCGCATCGGTGCAGCGGCCCTCGTGCGTGCGGGTCGCGGCGTTGCGCTCGAGGTAGGCGACGTTCGGATCACGGACGCCGACGGAGCGCAGATCCTGGAGATGCCGCACGTGCGGGTGCGGCCGAGCCTGGGAGCGCTCCTCCGCGGCCGCTTCGTGGTCGCACGCATCGACGTCGGGGGCGTCGCAGTGGACCTGACGCGCCACACCGACGGTGCGTGGACGCTCGGCGGCGCCGCCGGCTTGCGCCTCGGCGGAGGTGCCGGTGCGAGCGCGACCGGCGCGGCGGTGCCGCTGCCGCGCATCGCGTTTACCGACAGCCGGGTGCGCATCGACGATCGCCGCTCCGGCGGAACGATCACGCTGTCGGAAGCAGACCTCGTCGTGTCACCGGGCACGGACGGAGTCGCGGCGACGCTCACGGCGGTGCTGGACCTGGAGAGCGACGTGCCGCCGCTGCGCGGTCGGTTGCATCTGCCGGTGCGCGGCGAGCTAGGCGCCGAGAGACGCGCCGACGGCGCCCCCGGGGATGTGCGCTTCGCAGTGGCCGGCGGTGACGGGACGCTGGCGCTGGCCGGCGGGGCGGGGCCGCCGCTCCCCTTCGCCGGGCTCGCCGTCGACGGTCGCTACCGGGCACGACACGAGATACTGGCGCTCGATCGGATCACCGCGCGGCTCGATCGCTCGCACCTGGAGGCGCGGGCGCAGGTGCGTCTCGACGATGCACCGACGCTCGCGATCGCCGGGACGGTCGACGTTCTCGGGCTCGACCGGCTGACGCGGCTATGGCCGGTCGACGTGGCGGCGCCGGCGCGCGACTGGGTGGCGGCGAGCCTCCGGGCGGGCGAGCTCCGCGACTGCCGCGTCCGTTTCGGCGCCCCGTTGTCGTCGCTCGATACGGCGCCGGCGGCCGCAGCCGCGCCACCTGCCGACGCCGCGGAGCTCGCGGTGCCGCTCGAGGTCGCTTGCGACTTCGCCGGCGTCACGGCGGACTATCTGCCGCCTCTCGCTCCGCTCCGCGCCGCCGCCGGTTCGGCGCGCCTCACCGCCGAGCGCCTCGTCGTCGATGTCCGGGAGGGCGCGGTCGGGGCGTGCCGCGTCGACGGCGGCACCTTGGCGATGGATCTCGCGGTCGACCCGGCGCAGGCGACGATCGCAGCCGACGTCAGCGGTGCCACCGCCGACGTTCTGGCTCTGGTCGGAAAGCCGCCGCTCGCCTTCACGCCGCCGCTCGGGATAGCACCAGCGGCGGTCGGCGGCACGAGCCGCGTCCATGCCGAGCTGCGGTTGCCGATCGCGACCACGGTCGTCCCGGCGGATGTCGCTGTGCAGGCGACGGCGGCGCTCGCCGATGTGAGTCTGCCGCCGCTCGCGGCGGGAATCGGCATCAGCGGCGGTCGATTCGACGTGCGGGTGGACGGGACCACCCGCGTCGAGATCCAGGGGACGACCGCCGTTACCGGTACGCCGCTCTTGTCGCGGCCGGTGGACCTGGCGCTCACGGTCGTTGCCGGCGCTACGGCGGGCGCGCGCAGCGTCGTCTTCGCGGTCGCCGGCGCCGAGGTGGACGCACGCGGCAACGCCAGCGTCACCGGGGACGGTCTGGCGGCGCTGGCGCTCGAGCGGCTGCGGCTTGCCGGAAGCGATGTCGCCGGGACGCTGCGGCGGACACCGGACGGCGGCTTGCGGGCGTCGCTCACGGGGACGAGCCTGGACGCAGGTCGCCTCTTCGCGGGCGGGGCGGCGCTCCCCGAGGGCACGCCGCTCTTCGCCGGTCCGTTCAGCGTCGCCGTGAACGTCGCGAGCTTGCGAACGGCGAGCGGTCACGAGCTGCGCGACGTCCGCGGCACGATCGCCGGTCGCGGCGGCGCCGTTACCGTCGTCGCGCTCGACGCCGGGCTGGTTCCGGACGGCACCGTCCGTGTCAGTCTCCAGGACGGCAGCGCACCGCGCCGGGTGTCGGTGACGTCGGATCGCGCCGGACAGGTGCTAGCCGCGGTCGCAGGCCTGCCGCAGATCGTCGGCGGCGCGCTCGTGCTCGAGGCGACGACCGATGCCCGCGGTCCGCTCGCCGCCCTCGAGGGAACGCTCGTCCTGCGCGACTTCCGCATCGTCCGCGCTCCGGTGCTGGCGCAGATCCTCTCGATCGGGTCGCTCGGCGGTATCGCGGCGCTGGCGCAGGGCGAGGGTCTGCCCATCCGCGAAGCACGGGTGCCCTTTCGCTGGGACGGCAGCCGGCTCATCGTGGCGGACGTGCGCGCGGTCGGCGCCGTCGGCCTCACGGCCGACGGCGAGCTCGATCACGCTGCCGGGACGTGCGACGTGCGCGGCAACGTCATCCCCGCCTATTCGTTGAACAGCGCCCTCGGGAAGGTGCCGTTCCTCGGCCGCTTCCTCGTCGGCGGCGAAGGCGAGGGCGTCTTCGGGATCGACTACCGCGTGCACGGCAGGACGGCCGATCCGACGGTGTCGGTGAACCCTCTCACCTCGGTGGCGCCGACGGTGCTGCGGGCGTGGTTCGTCGATCCCTTCACGCGCAGCGCCGGCGCCGCCTGGCGCCGAGGGCGCGGGCAGTGACCCCGGAGCTCGTCACTGTCCCGGGGATCGGAATTCGGAAACTTGCCTGGGAGGCGGGGCTGACCGGACACGATGACCCGGGCCGAGTCACTGTCCCGGGGATCGGCAGCGCCGCGCCGCTCCGACTTGCCGGCTGCACGGTGAGCGCGTAGGGACGATCGCCGCTGCCGATGCGCCCTCTCGCCCTGCCGCTGCTCGCCGCTGCGCTCATTGTTGCCGCCGCCGGCTGCGCCGCTCCCGTCCGCGTCCACCGCGTCGACTCCCGCGCCGTCGATCGCGAGCTCACGCGCAGCGTCACCTCGAGCGGCGAGCTCAGCCGCGACACCCACAACGTTTTGCACCGCTGGGGCCTGATCGCGGCCTACGCGACGCGCCCCGACGACGTCATCGGCTTCCTGCACCAGACTCTGGTCGACGGCCGCGAGGGCCCGGACGCCGCCTTCGCCCTCGCCGAGCTCTCGTTTCAGCACGCGGAGCGCGATCACCGCGGGCCGCAGGAGCGCTGGCGGCGGACCGAGCACTATCTCGCTGCGGCGGTCTACGCCTACGCATTCCTCTTCCCGGACGACCCGCAGGACGTTCCGCACCGCTTCGACCCGCGCGTGCGCCGCGCCGCCGACCTCTACAACCGCGGCTTCACGCTCGGCCTGCCGAGCGTCGACGGGCGCTCGGTGGCTATCGCCGGCGGCTGCTACCCGCTCCCGTTCGGCAGCATCGACATCGCCTTCGACGAGCGCAGCCTGCGCTGGGGCGAACGGCGCCTCGAGGACTTCGTTCCCGCCGCCGAGATCGAGGTGCGCGGCCTCACCGAACGCTATCGCCGCGCCGGGCTCGGGGTGCCGCTCGCCGCCGGCACCAGACCGCTCGATGCCGCCGGGGAGCCCGAGGATTTCATCGATCCCGCGACCCGCGTCCCGGTGACCGCGGTCCTGCGCATCCCCACCCCGCGCGCCCAGCTCGCACGCCAGCGGTTGCAGGCGTCGCTCGCGCTCTACGACGCCACCGCGATCGAGGCGATCACCATCGACGACCGCCCGGTGCCGCTGGAGGTCGAGCCGACCGCCGCCTTCGCCTACATGCTCGCCGAGCAGAAGTTCTGGGACTTCGAGCTCAAGAGCTTGCTCGGGAGGACGGTGCTCGGGAAGGAGCCGATGCGGCTCACCGCCGTGCAGCCGTGGCGCCGCGGCCGCATTCCGGTGGTGCTCGTGCACGGCACCGGGTCGAGCCCGGGGCGCTGGGGCGACATGGTGAACGACCTCCTCGACGATCCGGTGGTGCGCGAGCGCTATCAGTTCTGGTTCTTCACCTACGATTCTGGGAATCCGATCCTCTATTCCGCCGGCGGGCTCCGCGATCTGCTGACGGCAGCCGTGGCCCGGCTCGATCCCGACGGTACGGATCCGATGCTCCGCCGCATGGTCGTGATCGGCCACAGCCAGGGCGGGCTCATCGCCAAGCTCACGGCGGTCGACAGCGGCGACAAGCTCTGGGGCTTCCGGACCAGGCTCGACGACCTGCTGGTCAGCGCCAGGACCCGCGAGCTCCTGCGACGGTTGGCGTTCGTGAAGCCGCTGCCGTTCGTCGAGCGCGTGGTGTTCGTTGCTACGCCGCACCGCGGGAGCTATCTCGCCGGGAGCTGGATCGCGCACCGGCTCGCGGGCCTCATCGCCATGCCGAGCAAGATCGTCGACGCCGGCGCCGAGATCGCGCAGGGGAATCCCGACTTCGCGAGCTGGCGGGTGCCGAGCGCCGTCGACAACATGACCCCCGGGCATCCGTTCGTGCGCGCGCTCGGCCCGATGTCGGTAGACCCCGGGATCGCCTGCCACTCGATCGTCGCCGTCAAGAGCGGTCCGCCCTACGATGGCGGCAGCGATGGCGTGGTGCGCTACGAGAGCGCCCACCGCACGGACTGCGCTTCGGAGCTGGTCGTGCGCTCGTCGCACTCCTGCCAGTCCAACCCGGCGACGATCGCCGAAGTGCGGCGCATCCTCCTGCGGCACCTCGACGATGGCGCCGCCGCCGGGCGGATCAGGCCGAGTGAACCCTAAGGACCACTGCCGCCGGACAGGCGCGAACCGTAGCCGCGGCGGCGGTGAAGTCGCGGTGCGGGCGGCCGTCGATCTCGACGGCCGCGAGCGGGCCTGGGAGCGGCGGCCGCACGACGAGCCCGCCCGCCGGCACGCGTAGCGTGCCGCGCAGCGCGACGGCTACGGCGCCGTCGCCGTCGCGGCCGAGCGTGAAGCCCAAGGTGCCGTGGCGCGTACGCAGTCCGTCGGCCACTACCGGGCCGTCGTCGAGCCAGGCCGGCGGAATGCCGGCGGCGATCACGATGGCGTCGTCCTCCGGGCGCTCGTAGGCGAGCATAGCGAGGAACGAGAGCACCCACTCGGCGCCTATCCAGGCGTGCGGAACGTCGCCTATGTGGCCGGGGCTCCTGGGATCACGCCAGGAGATCTCGGGCCATTGGTTCCAGGCCGGCGGTCGGCGGTCGTCGAGGAGGAACTCGGCGAGCTCGTTGGCGGCGGCGCGCTCGCCCAGGTGCACCAGGGCGCCGATGTTCCGCACCTCGTAGGCGGTATAGTCCGACCAGTCGACGGTGCCGTCGCGCCGCGCGCGGAAGCCGCGCAGGTACTCGGCGTAGGTCGCAGCGAGGGTGTCCGCCGGCATCAGCGACGATTCGCCGAGGAGTGCTACCGCATTCGAGGTCGCGGTCGGGTCGAAGTCGGCCCACTCTACCGAGCCCGGCACGTAGGCGAGGCCGCGGGTGGCGATGGTGTGGGCGAGCGAGGCGCGGATGTCGGCGCCGAAGGCGTCGCGGACGGTGCGCCAGCGCGCCGCCGTCGCCGTGTCGCCGCGGGCGTCGGCGAGGTCGGCGGCGTCGGCGAGGGCGCGCACCGCCCAGAAGTCGTCCCAGTACGAGTGCACCGGTTGCGCCAGGTAGCCCTCGTGGCTCGCCGATTCGGGGAGGAGGCCGCGGCAGCCGCGCTTCTCCTCGGCGTCCCAGGCGGGGCCCAGGCGCGAGGCGCGCAGGGCTTCGATCCGGGCAACGGCGCCGGTGACGGCGGGCCAGAGCGCATCGAGGAAGGCGCGGTCGCCGCCGGTGCGGAAGCACTCGGCGATCGCGAATACGAGCTCGCCGTGGCTGTCGTGCTCGACCAGCCAGTCGGGTCCGTGGGCGTCGACCGCGCACGGCACGAAGCCGTCGCCACGCTGGAAGCCGGCATACCAGCGCGTGAACTCCATCGCTTCGGCGACGCACCCCAGGCGCAGCAACGCCGTCGCCATGATCGTGCCGTCGCGGATCCAGGCGCGGGTATAACGGCGCGGCCCCGGCTGCAGGGCCGGCCCGGAGCGCTCGATCAGCACGTTGGCGACCCCGGTGCGGAGCGTGTCGACGTAGCGCTGCCAGCGCGGCGACACCGTGATGCTGACGTCGGCGAGCTTGGCGCGCCAGAGCGCCGCGGCGCGCGCGAAGGCGTCGGGGCCGGCGATGGCGATGCGCGGCATGCCAGCCGCGCGATCGGTGGTTGCGAACGGGGCCGCCAGGTAGACCTCGCGGGTGGCGCCCGGTTCGAGGTCCAGGTCGAAGCGGAGCGCGCCCGACGCGTAGCCGAAAGCGTCGTCGACCGCGGCGCGCGCCGGTACGTCGCCGACGCGAAGCGTGTCGACGACGCTCCCTTGGTCGAAGGTCGCGGCGCCGAAAGCGGCGGCTGCGGAGAGTGCCACGAGCGCGCGTTCGCCGTCGATCCGGACGCCATCGCGTCCCCCCGCGAGCTGGGCGATCCGGCGCACGCCGCCGAGCGCCCCGAAGGCCTGCCAGGGCGGCGTCACCTGGAAGGGGCGGAGCGCCGCGAAGAGCCGCACCGAGCGCGCGATCGGGCCGGCGTTCTCGATGCGATAGCGCAGGAAGAGGGTGGGGCGGCCGCTGCTGCGGAGCGCGCAGGCACTGATGCACAGCGCCATCTCGCCGGCGCGCCAGCGCGACGACGGTAGCGGCAGGTAGCCGTCCGCGAGCTCCGTCGTCACCGTTGCGTCCGCCCAGGTGAGGAGCCGGTCGTCGACGAAGAGGAACGGCTCTACCGAGCACGTGCCGCGGTCGAGCTCGACCAGACCTTCCTCGTTCATGAGCGCGCAGGTGTCGCCGTCGGGGACGCCGATCGGGGTCCAGTAGGATTGCTCGCGGACGAGCCAGCGCGGATAGTCGCCGCGCGCCGCCTCGGCGGCGACGCCGTGGAAGAAGGTCTGGATGGAGCGCGAGAGCTCGAAGGGACGGATCGTGATCGCGGCGATGCCGAAGCCGGCGCCGCCGACGCTCGCCGTCAGCTCGAGGCGGAGATAGCGGGCCGCGGTCCCCGGCATGAAGATCCAGCTGCGCGGGGCGTCGGCGTGGGTGGTCGCGTGGACGGTCGTCCACGCGGCGCCGTCCACCGAGGTGGCGACGCTGAAGGCGCGGGCGCGTCCGTCGGGCTCCCAGTCGATGGTGAGGCCGCCGTACTCGCGCTCGGCGCCGAAGTCGACCTGGATCCACTGCGGAGCGGCGCCGCGCGCGCTCCGCCAGCTTGCGGGCGGCGGGTGGTCGAAGATGCCGTCGGCGGCATGGCCCGGGAGGGCGCTCGAGGCCCGCACCAGCGGCCGGCCGCGGACGGTCAGGTCTTCGAGGCGGAGGTCGGCTATCCAGAGGCTGCCGCGTCCGCCCGGCCCGGCGGCGAGCGCGATCTCCACCGCTCCGAGGTCGACCAGCGTCCCGCCGCCCGCAGGTCCCCACGCGAACTCGACGGCGCTGCTGCGGATCCGCATCGGCGTCCACGCTTCGGGGAGCGCGAAGACCTCCTCTTTGTACCACCAGACGTTGCGGCCGCTCGCATCGGCGAGCTTGAGCTCGAGGCGGTTCGCCGGTCCCCGGCCGCGCACCTGGAAGGCGAGAGCCCAGGTCTCGGGCATCGTCACCGTGACCGGCTTCCGGGCGACGACGAAGCCGCCGCCGTCGCCGAAGTCGAAGTCGCAGCGCATGGCCGAGCGTCCTTCGGGCCCGAGGTCGCGCGCGAGCTCGAGCCTCGCCAGCCCGGAGGCGACGGGGAGCCAGCTCGAGAGGTCGGTGAAGTCGTCGAGGAGCACGGTTCGGGAGCGCGCGCGCGCCGCGCGACGATAGAGAACGGCAACCGCGATGACAACGGCGGGGAGCGGCGCTAGCGGCGACGGCCGGTGGCGATCACCATGGCGCCGGCCAGCTGCAAAGCGGCGGCGATCACGAATCCTGCTGCCGGACGTCCGGGAGCGAGCGACCAGGCGGCGCCGACGAGCGCGCTCGAGACCATATCGCCGACGCCGTTCGTCGCCGCGAGGAGCCCCATGCCGGTGCCGCGCGCCGCTTCGTCGAGCAGCTCCGCCGCCCGCGCCTTCTCGGCCACCTCTTCGCAGGCGATGTAGATCCCCGAGGCCACGAACAGGAAGGCGAGCACGAGCGGGGTCGCCGGCAGGAGCCCGAAGCCGAGCGTCGTTACCGCCGCGAAGAGGTAGCCGCCGATGACGACGTGCCGGCGTCCGACGCGGTCGCTGAGGACCCCGACGGGAAAGGCGGCGGCGGCGCTGACGGCGTTGTGGAGGACGTAGAGTGCGATCGCGAGCGTCGCGCCGCTCCATTGGAATACCGTCCCCTGCGCGTGCTCCGTGACGTAGAAGATCAGGAGCGTGCGGGAGAAGTCGCCGCAGCCGAAGACGAAGATGCCGGCCAGGTAGCGGCGGAAAGCGCCGCTCGTCCCTTGGATGTGGGCGCGAAAGGTTCGCGGCGGGCCCGGGGGGGTGGTCCGCGGCCGTTCGCGGACGAGGCCGGTGATCGCGAGGAACGCGAGCAGCCCGGGGAGGAGCGACCAGGCCATGACGTGCTGCGGCCGCACTCCGGAGCCCACGAGGGCGAGGGCCAGGAGCGGACCCAGGACGGCGCCGAAGGCATCGCCGGCGCGCTCCATGCCGAAGGCGCGACCCCAGACGCGGGGATCGGCCGCCTCGGCCATCAGCACGTCGCGGGCAGGGCTGCGGCTCCCGCGTCCGATCCAGGCGGCGACGCGGCAGGCGAGGATCTGCCGCCACGTGGTGCAGAGACCGATCGCTGCCGTACCGACCGCGGTGACCAGATAGCCGACCGACGCCAGCGGCTTGCGGCGGGCCAGGCGATCGGAGACGACTCCGCCCCAGAGCTTCGCGAGCGCCGAGAGCCCGTCGGCCGCACCCTCGATCAACCCCAGCGCCGCCGGCCCTGAGCCGAGTGCCAGCAGGACGACCGGCAGCACCGCGGTCGCGAGCTCGTGCGAGACGTCGGAGAAGAGGCTCGCGAGCGCGATGCCGACGGTCGAGCGGTTGAGCCACCCCGCGCGCGCCGCCGTCGCGGACGCGCTCACGACGCGCGCCCGCAGGCCGTCGCTCCGGCGTACCGCGCGCTACGTCGGCGCCCGTCATCGCTGCGCATGAGCAGATCGTACTTGGCAGTCCGTTCGCGGCGATTCAACCGCGACCGGCCGGGTGCGGCGGCAGTCCGCGGCTTGCGATTGCCGGCATCGCCTTCGGCGCCCGCTCGTCCCGGCGTGGTTCGCGGTCGCGTCGGCGTTGCGCTATGGACGCGGCCGATGGTCGACGGCGGCGCCGCGAAGGAGACTCGACTCACCCGTGACACGTGGCGCCGGCTCTCCCAGGCCGTCGCCGCCTTCGCCCACTCCGAGGTCCGCCTCGGCGCCTTCGGCTGGGCGACGCTGCTCTTCACGCTGCTCTTCGCGATCAACGGCCTGAACGTCGTCAACAGCTACGTCGGGCGCGACTTCATGACCGCGCTCGAGCAGCGCAATCGCGCCGCATTCCTCTACGAGGCGCTGCTCTATGTCGGCGTCTTCGCGGCTTCGACGGCGGCGGCGGTATTCTTCCGCTTCGCGGAGGAGCGCCTGGGCCTCCTCTGGCGCGATTGGCTGACCGGCCAGATCGTCCACTTCTACCTCGCCGATCGCACCTACCTGCGGCTGAGCGAGGCCGGGACCTTGAGCAATCCCGACCAGCGCATCACCGAGGACGTGCGCACCTTCGTGACCATGACGCTGTCGCTGCTCCTGATGTTCATGAACGGCGCCTTCACGGTGGTCGCATTCTCGGGCGTACTCTGGTCGATCAGCCGCCCGCTCTTCGTCGTCGGTATCCTCTATGCCGGCTTCGGCTCGCTGTTGACGATCTGGCTCGGGCGACCGCTGATCGCTCTCAACTATCAGCAGTCGGATCGCGAGGCCGACTTCCGGACGACGCTCATCGAGGTGCGCGAGAACGCCGAGTGCCTGGCGCTCCATCGCCGCGAGTGGCAGCTCGAGCAGCGCTTGCAGGGCCAGCTACGCGCCCTCGTCGGCAATCTGCGCAGCATCATCGCCGTGAACCGCAACCTCGGCTTCTTCACCACCGGGTACAACTACCTGATCCAGATCATCCCGGCGCTCGTCGTGGCGCCGCTCTTCATCCGCGGCGACGCCGAGTTCGGAGTCATCACCCAGTCGGCGATGGCGTTCTCGATGCTGCTCGGAGCCTTCTCGCTGATCGTGACGCAGTTCCAGACGATCTCGTCGTACGGCGCAGTGCTGGCGCGGCTGCAGGCCCTCGCCGCCGCGGTGGCGACGCCCGGTCCGGTCTCCGGCATCGAGACCGTCGTCGACGGTGATCGTATCGCCTACGAGGCTCTGACGCTGACGGAGCCGGCGGGCGAGGTACTGATACGCGATCTGTCCTTCGTGATCGCCGCCGGCGCGCATATCCTCGTCGTCAGCCAGGATCCGGAGCTGCGCAGCGCCCTGGTGCGGGCGACGGCGGGCGTCTGGGACCACGGGCGCGGGCTGGTAAGGCGCCCCAAGCTCGAGGAGCTGGCGTTCATTCCCGAGCAGCCCTATCTGCCCTCGGGGACGCTGCGCGAGATGATGGGCGGCGGCGACGGCCGCGTACCGCCGGACGCCGAGATCGGCAGCGCCCTCGAGGTGCTGGGCGCGCACGAGCTTTTCGAGCTATTCGAGCGGACCGTGACCACCGCTGCCGAGCCCAACTGGGGACGGGTGCTGACGCTCCGCGAACGACAGATATTGTCGGTGGCGCGCGCCCTGGTGGCGCACCCGAAATTCGCCTTCATCGGCCAGCTCGGCAACGTCGTCGGCGCCGAGCGCTTGTCGAGCGTGCTCGCTGCTTTCGGCGCCCGCGGCACCACGTGCGTCGCGCTGGGCGCCCCCGACGAGCCGCGCGCCGACTACGACACCGTGCTCGAGCTCGCCGAGGGCGGTGCCTGGCGGGTCGAGTCGGTGCGGCTCGATGACGACGAGCCGCCGGCCGGGAGCTCCGTTCCCGGAGGTGTCGCGTGAACGCCGGCGCCGGCTTCCGGCGCCTGGCGAGCCCGTCGGGGTTGGCCGTGCAGGTGAACGCCAACGGCGCCATCCGCCGCATCGACCACGGCGACGTCGTCGTCAACCTCTTTCCGGGGAGCGAGGCGGAGGGCGGGCCGGCGAACGTCTGGCTGCGGCGGCGCGGCGACGGCATCGCGGCGGTGCCGCTCCTGGGTCCGCGGAGTCCGGGCGCGGTCGCGATCGCCGGCGACCGCCTCGTCGTCCGCGGCCGGTGGCGCGACCTCGACTTCGTCCTGCAGCTCCTGCTCGCGCAGTCGGCGCCGGCGTGGTTCTGGCATCTGCGGGTCGAGAACCGGGGCGCCGCTCCGGTCATGGTCGACGCCGTGCACGCCCAGGATCTGGCGCTAGCACCCTACGCCGCCATCCGCATGAACGAGTACTACGTGAGCCAGTACGTCGACTACACGCCGCTCGTCGACGCCGCGCACGGCTACGTCCTCGCCGTGCGCCAGAATCTGGCCATGGGCGGCCGGCACCCGTGGGCGCTGGTCGGCGCGCTCGGGCGCGCGATCGGCTTCGCGACCGACGCCCTGCAGCTGCACGGGCTCGCGACCCGCGCCGGGGATGCACCCGAGGCCCTCGCCGCCCCGACGCTGCCGGTGGTGCGCCGGCAGCACGAGCACTCGCTCGCAGCGCTCCAGGAGGAGCCGTTCACGCTGGCGCCGGGCGCGGCCGCGGCGCGCGGCTTCTTCGTGTGGCTCGACCCCGACCATGCGGCGGTGACCGGCGATGCCGACCTCGCGGCCGTCGCTCGCGTACTGGCGCTGCCCGAGGCCGCGGCGCCGGCGGACGGAGCGAAGGGGGCGATGCCGGCAGCCGCGGCAGCGGGCTCGCTCTTCGCTCGCGCGCCGCTCCTCGCCGGCGACGACCTCGACCCGGCGGCGCTCGACGCCCACTTCGGCGGTGAGCGCCGGCACGTCGAAACCGACGCCGAGGGGAGACCGCTCTCGTTCTTCACCGGGGCGCACTGCCACGTCGTGCTGCGCGCCAAGGAGCGGCGCGTGCTCCGACCGCACGGGTCGATTCTGCGCACCGGCGACGCGCTCGTGCCCGACGAGGCTGCGCTCACCTCGACGGTGTGGATGGACGGCGTCTTCCACTCGCTGGTGACGCAGGGCCACGTCAACATCAACCGCGTGCTCTCGACGGCGCGCTCCTACCTCGGGCTCTTCCGGGCGCACGGTCTCCGTATCTTCGTCGATGCGGACGGCGACTGGCGGCTCCTCGGGGTGCCGTCGGCGTTCGCGATGACGCCGGGCGGAGCCCGCTGGATCTATCGCTTCCCCGGCGGCTGCGTCGCCGTCGCCGGCAGCGCTGCGACGACGCGCCACGAGCTCGGGCTCGCGGTCGAAGTGCTCGCCGGCCCGCCGCGCCGCTTCCTCTTCTCGGCGCACGTCGCTCTTGGCGGCGACGACGGCGCCGATCCGGCAGCCGTACGCTGGGAGCGCGACGCCGTCGGAATCGTGGTACGCACCGATCCCGACGCCGAATCCGGCCGGCGCTTCCCGCAGGGCTTCGTTCGTCTCGATCCGCTAGACGGTACGGTGCTCGCGCGCGTCGCCGGCGACGAGGCGCTCTACGCCGACGGCCGTTCCCGCGGCGAGCCGTTCCTCGTCGTCGAGACGGCGCCGGCGGCGCGGGCGGCCTTCCGCCTGACCGCGGCGCTGACCGTGGCGGCGCCCGCTGCCGCGGCCCCCGGCGCCGACGACGCCGCCGCCGAAGCTCGCTTCTGGACCGGCGCCGCCGGCGGCATCGCGCTGCAGGCGCCGGCGGCGGCCCCGGAGGCGGCGCGCGTCGCCGAGATCCTGCCCTGGTACGCCCACGACGCCCTCGTGCACTACCTGGCGCCGCGCGGTCTCGAACAATACTCGGGCGGCGGCTGGGGCACGCGCGACGTCTGCCAGGGACCGGTCGAGTACCTCCTGGCGCTCGGCCGTCATGAGCCGCTGCGCGATCTCTTGCAGCTCGTCTTCGCGGCCCAGAACCCCGATGGCGACTGGCCGCAGTGGTTCATGTTCTTTCCCCGCGACCGCAACATCCGCCCCGACGACTCGCACGGCGACATCGTCTTCTGGCCGCTCCTGGCTCTCGCTCAGTACCTGCTCGCGTCCGAGGACTTCGAGCTGCTGCACGCCTCGGTGCCGTTCTTCCACTCCGACGGCGACGCCGCCGCCGAGCGGGCGATGATCGGAGCCCACGTCGGCCGCGCGCTGGCGGTGATCGAGGCGCGGCAGATCCCGACCACGTCCCTCGTCGCCTACGGCCACGGCGACTGGAACGACTCGCTCCAGCCCGCCGATCCGGCGATGCGCGAGCGGCTGTGCAGCGCCTGGACGGTGACGCTGCAGGTGCAGACGGCGCGAGCGCTGGCGCAGGCGCTCCGCCGCGCCGGCTGGGACGCCCTCGGCGTCAGGTGCGAGGCGCTCGCCGAACGCACGCGCGCTGACTTCCAGCGTCTGCTCCTCCCCGGCGGAGTCCTCGCCGGCTTCGCATACTTCCATGCCGAGCGGCCGATCCAGTACCTCCTGCACCCGAGCGACGACGCGACCGGCATCCACTACCGTTTGCTGCCGATGATCCACGCCATCAGCAACGGTCTGCTGACGCCGCAGGAGGCGCGGCGCCACCTCGATCTCATGCGCGAGCATCTGCTGGCGCCGGACGGTGCCCGCCTGTTCGATCGGCCGCCACGCTACCGCGGCGGCGAGCAGCGCTACTTCCAGCGCGCCGAGAGCAGCTCGTTCTTCGGTCGCGAGAACGGCCTCATGTATACCCACGCCCACCTCCGTTACGCGGAGGCGATGGCGACGCTCGGCGAGGCGGAGGCCTTCTGGCTGGCGCTGCTGCAGGCGGTGCCGATCGGGCTCGGCGACGTGGTGCCGAACGCGCGTCCGCGCCAGGCCAATACGTACACGTCGAGCTCGGATCCCGTCGTCGCCGACCGCTACGAGGCCGAGGCGCGCTACGGCGACGTGCGCGCAGGTCGCGTTCCGGTCGAGGGCGGCTGGCGCATCTACTCGAGCGGCGCGGGGATCGCGTTCCGCCTGATCCACGAGCGGCTCCTCGGAATCCGCCGCCGTCGCTCGACGCTCGCATTCGATCCGGTGCTGCCGCGCCGTCTCGACGGCCTCGTGCTCGACCTCGTCCTCGTCGACCGACCGGTGCGCGTGCGCTACGCCGTCGGCGCCCGCGGCGTCGGAGTCGGCGCCTTGACGGTGAACGGCGCTGCCCTCGCCTTCGAGCGCGAGCCGAACCCGTATCGGCCGGGCGCGGCGCTGGTCGCGACGACGGCGCTCGCCGCCGCGCTCCGGTCCGACGCCAACGAACTCGTGATCAGCCTCGGATGAGCTCCCGCCGCCCGCGGCGCGATCCGTCCGGAGTGCGCCGGCGCTGTCCTCGGCTGCCTCGTTTCGACGGCGAACGTCTCCTCGGCACCGGCAGACCGCGCGCAATGGACGTATGACCGGCGCCGGGATCCTGCGGGCGATCCGGCGTCGCTGCCGGGATGGATGGTCGGGGGCGCGCGCATCCCGGCCGCGGATCGAGCGGAGTCCGCGCCGCGTCCGCGGTCTGCTCGCAGCGGCAGCCGGCATCTGCTGGCTCGGGTGCGGCGCCGGCGAGCCGCCGGCACCGCACCCGGCGCGCACCGTCGCGGGGCGCCCTACACCCGGCGCGCCGCCGGCGGCCGTCGCGACGATGCCGAGCGCTACCTTCGTCGGCGCCGCGGCCTGCATCGGCTGCCACGTCGAGGCCGGAGCCGCCTGGCGCGGTTCACAGCACGCCCGCGCCATGCAGCCGGCGGCGCCGGCCTCCGTGCTCGGCGACTTCAGCGGGGTACGGATCACGGCGGCAGGCATCACCTCGACCTTCACCCGGCGCGGCGATGACTTCGTCGTCCGTACCGACGGCCCCGACGGCCGGCTCGCCGACTATCGTGTGACCTGGGCCTTCGGCGTGTACCCGCTCCAGCAGTACCTCGTCGACTTTCCCGACGGCCGGAAGCAGGCGCTGCCGTTCGCCTGGGATGCCCGGCCGCAGCGCGACGGCGGCCAGCGCTGGTTCCACCTCTACCCGGGCGAGCGCATCGACCACCGCGACCCGCTGCACTGGACCCGGCTCCAGCAGAACTGGAATTTCGTCTGCGCCGACTGCCACGCGACCAACCTCCGGCGCAACTACGACGCTGCGGCGGACCGCTTCGCGACGACGTGGACGGATTCGGGCGTCGCCTGCGAGGCGTGTCACGGTCCCGGTTCGAACCACGTCGCCTGGGCCGAGCGCCGCTCCGGGTCGGACGGGTGGCCGGCGCGCGGTCTCGTGATCGCACTCGACGAGCGAGCCGGCGCCGCGTGGGCGCCGTCGCCGACGGCGCCCACGCGCAGCCGGCCGCTCGCCACCCATCGCGAAGTCGAGACCTGCGCCGTCTGCCACGCTCGCCGTCGCCCGCTCGGCCTCGACTCGAACCCGACCGGGCGCTTGCTCGATACCCACGTGCCGGCGCTCCTCGAGCCGGAGCTCTACGAGGTCGACGGCCAGCAGCGCGGCGAGGTCTATACCTGGGGCTCGTTCGTGCAGAGCAAGATGTACGCGCGCGGCGTCACGTGCGCTGATTGCCACGAGCCGCACGGCGGCAAGCTGCGGGCGCCCGGGAACGCGCTCTGCACCGGATGCCACTCTGCCGCCGCCTACGACGCCGCTCGGCACCACCATCACGACGAGGGTTCGGCGGCATCGGCTTGTGTCGCCTGTCACATGCCGACGCGCACCTACATGGTGGTCGATCCGCGGCACGATCACTCGCTGCGCGTGCCGCGTCCCGATCGCACGGTTGTCGACGGCACGCCGAACGCGTGCAACGGCTGTCACGTCGAGGCCGACGCGGCATGGGCGGCCGCGGCGATCGCACGCTGGTACGGTCCGAGCCGCAAGGGCTTGCAGACCTGGGGCGGAGCCTTCGCTGCCGGGCGGGTCGGGGCGCCGGGCGCGGCGGCAGCGCTCGCTGCCGTCGCCGGCGACGCTGCCGTGCCCGAGATCGCGCGCGCCACGGCGCTATCGATGCTGGAGCGCTTCCCGAGCCCGCGCGCGCTCGCGGTATTGCGGGCGGCGCTCGCCGACGCGAGCCCGCTCGTGCGGCTCGGAGCGCTCGCTGCCGTGCGCAGCTTGCCGCCCGAGGCGCGCGTCGCCCTCGCGAGCCCGCTCGCCGACGACACGGTGAAGGCGGTGCGGGTGCAGGCGGGGCTGGCGCTCGCGAGCGCGCCGCTCGACCCATTGCCGCCCGCGGCGCTGGCGGCCGGTCGGCGCGCGATCGACGAGTGGGCAGCGTCGGAGCGGGCGCTGGCCGAGCGCCCCGAGTCGCACCTGAACCTCGGCATCGTCGCCGCCGAGCGCGGCGACACCGCTGCGGCCGCAGCCGAGTATCGCGCCGCCTTGAGGGTCGACCCGCTCTTCGTGCCCGGCTACGTGAACCTCGCCGATCTCTATCGGGCGGCGGGCCCGGCGGCGGAGGCGGCGCGCATCCTCGACGCCGGCCTGACTGCGGTTCCCGGCGATCCGACACTGCTGCACGCACTCGGGCTGCAGCGCGTGCGGGAGGGTCGGAGCGCGGAGGCGCTAGCACTGCTCGAGCGCGCCGCCGACGGGCGTCCCAACGATCCGCGCCTCGCGTACGTCTACGGCGTCGCGCTCTACTCCGCCGGACGCGCCGAAGAGGGCTTGCGCATACTCGCTGCGGCCCTTGTGCGAGCGCCTTACGACTCGCAGTTGCTTACGGCGCTTGCCGCGTTCGAACGCGATGCGGGTCGGCACGAGGCCGCGCTCGACTACGCACGGAGGCTCGCTGCCGTGGCACCCGACGATGCCGGCGCCCGACGGCTGGTGAGCGAGCTCGGCGGCGACTGATGGCGCGCGCCGGCCCCGCCGGGATCGTTCTGGACGTCAGCCGCCGACGGGATAGGAGAGAGGACATGCGTGCGCAGACGGGGGCGGCCATGGGACCGAGGGCGACCGCGACGGCGTCCATCGAGGCGGTGGCGCTTGCAGCCGCGAGCGGCGAGCGGCGGTAGCGTCGTGGTCGGCCGTCGACAGTACCCGGGTCCCGAGGCGCCCGGCCGATCACGGCGGCGGGCGGCGCTCGGCACGCCGGCGCTAGCGCTCCTCATGCTCGTCTGGTGGCTGGCAGCGCTGGTGCCGCCGGCCGCTGGGCAGTCGCCGGCCTCCCCCGCGGCGTCGCCGAGCCCGGCGGCCTGGATCCGGCCGGAAGAAGTCGCCGGGCAGGCCGATACTCTGCTCCAGGCGCTCGCTGCGGCGCCGCCAGACAGCGACGTGCAGCGAGCGATGGAGCGGGTCGACGACGGGCTTCGCCAAGCACGGCCGGAGTTCGACGGGCTGCTGCGCAAGGTGCGGAGCGCGGTCGCGGAGGGAGCGGCCTCCGGCGAGCTCGAGGATTTCACGCGCGAGCTCGCGGCCACCAGCAAGAAGCTCGATGCATGGGATACCGCAGTCGCCGCCGAGATGAAGCGGCTCTCCGAGGTGCGCGACGACCTGCAGCGCTCCGAGGCCGTGTGGAGCCAGACCCGCGCTCGCCCGGAGACGGCGGCAGCCGGTAGCGTCGTCGAGCGCCGCGTCGACGGCTCGCTCGCAGCGCTGGCCGCGACCGAGAAGGCGCTGCGGCCCTGGCGCACGCACGTGCTCGCGCTCAGCGACCGGATCCTCGATCTCCGCACCGCCGTCGCCACGGCGAGCAAGCAGATCGAAGCCGCCAGGGTGGTGAAGCTCGAGAACATCCTCGTCCGCAATCGGCCGCCGCTCTGGAACGCCGACCTACCGACCCGCCTCGGCGACGAGCTGCCGCAGATTCCGGATGCCGTGCGCATGTACGGCAGCGGCATCGTCGAGTACGTCGCCCGCGATGTCCGGCCGCTCGTGCTCCAGCTCCTCTGCGTGCTGGCAGCGGTCGGGCTGCTGCGGGTGCTCGCCGCGGCGACGCCGGTGCCGACGGTGCCGGCGATCCGCGAGCGTCCCATCCAGCCCTATGCGCTCGGTCTGCTGTTGACGCTGCTGGCGACGCCGTGGCTGCACCCGGCGAGCCCGCAGCGCTTCCGGCATCTGCTGTCGATCCTCGCCTTCGTGCCGGCGACGCGCATCATCCTGGCGTCCGGGAGCGTGCAGCGGCGCTCGCGGTTCTTCACCGTGCTCGGCGTGCTGCTCGTCGACCGCGTCACCCTCGTCGTCGCCCCGCTGCCGGCGGTGGTGCGGCTCAGCATGGTCGTGTCGATGATTCTCGACGCCGTGGCGGCGCTCGCGATCGCCGACGGCTTCGGCGCCAGGGAACGTTCGCTGGCGTGGCGGCGGAGCGGACAGCTCGCCGTGGCCGTGCTCGGAATCGGGCTCGCGGCGGAGATCGGCGGGTGGGGCGACCTCGGGGCGCTCGTGGCCCGCGGCTTCGCCGCCGTGGTGATCGCGGCGCTCTTCGTGCACGCTGCCGTGCTCGGCTGCGAGCCGGTCGTCGTACGCCTGCTCGGGACGGCTCTGGTGCGGCGCAGCCACCTCGTCGACCGACGCCGACCGGTCGCGCGCTCGCGCATCGATCTGGCGCTGCGGGGCGTCGGAGGAATGGTCTGGGCTATCCTCGTCCTGCGCACCCTCGGGCTCGATGCTCTGGCGCTGACGGCGCTCGCAACGGCGCTCACGGCCGCCTTCTCGGTCGGAGCGCTCTCGTTCTCCATCGGCGCCGCGCTCGCTTTCGCACTCACGCTCTGCACCGCCATGATCCTGGCGAGGGTAGTCGGCGGCGTGCTCGAAGAGGACGTCTATCCGCGGGCGCAGCTCCCGCGCGGCGTGCCGTTCGTGCTCTCGACGCTGGTCCGCTACGGCGTCTATTCCTTCGGGTTCTTGTTGGCGCTCGCGGCGGCCGGTATCGAACTCGGACAGCTCACCATCCTGCTCGGAGGGCTCGGGGTCGGCGTCGGTCTCGGCCTCCAGGATCTGGTCAAGAACTTCGCAGCCGGCCTGACGCTGCTGCTCGAGCGCCGCGTCCATCCGGGCGACATCGTCCAACTCCCGGGTGGACAGGTCTTCGGGCGCGTCGTCGCGATCGGCCTGCGGTCGACGCTGGTGAAGCCGGGGGACGGCTCCGAGATCGTGGTGCCGAACGGCGACCTGATCGCGGGTGCGATCACTGCCTGGACGCTCTCGGACCGGTTGTGCCGCGTCGAGGTCGCGGTCGGCGTCGCCTACGACACCGACCCCGAGCGCGTGATCGCGATCTTGCAGGCGGTCGCTCGCGCCGACGCGCGCTTTCTCGAGCATCCGCCGCCCACGGCGCTCTTCGTGCGCTTCGGCGAGAGCTCGCTCGACTTCGTGCTCCGCGCCTGGACCGACAAGGGCGTGGAGGAGCGGGCGGGGCTGGCGAGCGCGCTCGCGGTGGCTACGCACCGGGCGCTCGCCGACGCCGGAATCGAGGTTCCGTTCCCGCAACGCGATCTCCGCCTCGTCGGCGTGTCACCGGAGGCCGGCGCGGCGCTCGCGGACCGCGGCCGCTCCGGGTGAGGGCGCTCGGCGCTCCGCGGCGCCGAGCGCGATCTCCGGGTGCGGCTCAATCCGCGAGCGGCGGCCGCAGCCGGTGCCAGTCGGTGGCGCGCTGGTACGCGTGTCCAACGCGGAGCAGGGTCGGCTCGCCGAGGTGCGGTCCGACGAGCTGGAACCCGAGCGGCAGGCCGAGCGCGTCGACGCCGCCGGGGAGCGAGAGCGTCGGGCTGCCCGACATGTCGTAGGGGGCAGTGAACCGCAGCATCTGCTCGCCGGCTTCGGGATCGGCGCCGACAGCGGTCAGGGCCGCTACCGGCGGCGTCGGGATGGGCTGCGCCGGCGACAACACGAGGTCGACGGCGGTGAAGATGGCGGCGAGGTCGCCCGTGAAGCGCAGCCGCGCTTCGTGGCCGCGTGCGTACGCCGCCGCGGCGGCGCTGCGGCCGAGGTCGAGGAGGGCGGCGAGCGTCGGACCGTAGAGCGCGGCCTTGGCGGGGTAGATCGCTTCGTGGGCAACTGCGCACTCCACGGCGCACATGAGGCTCCAGGCGCGCACGACCTCGGTGCCGTCGGGGAGGGTGATCGGGACGATCGTCGCGCCGAGGCGACGCAGCACGTCGGCGGCGGCGTGCACCATCGCCGAGACGGTCGGGTCGACGTTGTCGCTCGCGCCGCGCTCGTCGAAGCCGACCCGCACGCCCGAGATGCCACGGTCGAGGTCGGCTAGATAGTCGGGAACGGGCGCGGCGAGCGTCGTCGGGTCGGCGGCGTCCCGGCCGGCGATCGCGGCGAGGATCACGGCGGCGTCGGCGGCCGAGCGCGCCATCGCCCCGACGTGGTCGAGCGACGCCGCGAGCGGGAACACACCGGCGCGGCTCACTCGTCCCCACGTCGGCTTGAGACCGGTCACGCCGCAGGCGTGCGCCGGAAAGCGGATCGAGCCCCCGGTATCGGTGGCGATGGCACCGAAGCAGAACCCGGCGGCCGTGGCGACGCCGGAGCCGCTCGAGGAGACGCCGGTCCAGTAGTCGGAGTGCCACGGGTTCACCGGCGCCGCGACCTCGGGATGATGGGCGGCGAAGGCGCCTTCGGTCATCTGGAGCTTTCCGAGCAGGACGGCGCCGGCGGCGCGCAGGCGTGCGGCCACGGTTGCGTCGACGCCGGGACTCCAGTCGCGGAGCGCGAGCGAGCCGACGTGGGTGGGCGCGTCGCTCGTAGCGCAGATGTCCTTGATCGCGAGCGGGATCCCGTGGAGCGGGCCGCGAACGGCTCCACGCGCGCGCTCGCCGTCGGCCGCAGCGGCGCTGGCGAGCGCGGCTGCGGGGGTCACCGTGGCGAAGCTCCGGAAGGTCCGATCCAGGCGCTCGATGCGCGCCAGCAGGTCGCGCGTGAGCTCCACGGACGACACCTCCCCGGCTGCGAGCGCGGCGGCGGCTTCGAGGAGAGTTAGATGGTGGCGCGCCGCCGTCACTAGTCGAGCGCCTTCCCGAGCGCGTCCATCGCCCGACCGAAACCCTCCCAGTCGCCGGCGCGCAGGCGCTCGAGCGCTCGTTGGTAGTGGTCGCGGGCAGCGGCGGACGCCGGCGGCGCTGTAGCGGCCTCGGATGCGCCGCCCGCCGGTGCCGGGAGTGCGGCTACCGGCGCGCTCGCCGGCTCGGCGCGCGGCGGCGGCGCTCCCGGACGGAAGACCGCAGCCAGCGCCGCATCGAGGGTGCGCTCCATTGCCAGCCGATCTCCGTAGGCGACGATCACCCGCTTCAGCTCGGGGATCTGTCCTTGCGTCGAACGCAGATACAGCGGCTCGACGTAGACGACTGCGTCCTCGACCGGGATCACGAGCAGGTTGCCGCGGATCACCTTCGAGCCCATCTGGTTCCAGAGCGAGAGCTGCTGCGAGATCACGGTGTCCTGGTCGATACGGGCTTCGATCTGCTGCGGACCGTAGATCAGGCGCTCCTTCGGCAGCTCGTAGACCAGGAGCTCGCCGTAGTGGTCGAGGTCGCTCCGGGCCGCGACCCAACCGATCATGTTGCTGCGGTTCGCGGGCGTCATCGGCTGCATGAGGATGAACTCCTCGCCGCTTTCGCCGGGAAGCTTCGTGATCACGTAGTACGGATCGGCGATTCCGCGCCGCATCTCGCCGCCGGCGGCGTCGGTCGGAAAGTTCCACAGGTCTTCCTTGTTGTAGAACACGTCCGGGTTGGTCATGTGGTACGTGCGATACATCTCGGTCTGGATCAGGAAGAGGTCTTCGGGATAGCGCACGTGCTGCTGGAGGTCGGGAGACATCTCCGTGAACGGCCGGAAGAGTCCCGGAAACATGCGGGCGTAGGCGGCGAGAACGGGCTCGTCGGGATCGAGCGCCCAGAAGGTGACGGTGCCGTCGTACGCGTCGACGGTGATCTTCACCGGGTTGCGGATGTAATTGATGCCGAGACCGCGCACCGGCTCCGCATAGGGATACGTGCGCGCGGTCGTGTACGCGTCCTGCATCCACACCAAGCGGCCGTGGGCGACGACCAGGTACGGGTCGCGGTCGAGGCGGAGGAAGGGCGCGAGCGTGCCGATCCGCTGCTGCAGGGTGCGGCGGTAGAGGAGGCGGCTCTCGGGGCGGAGATTCCCGGAGATCAGGAGATTCAGGTCGCGGAAGTGCCAGGCGAAGACCGCACGCCGGAGGCGCGAGCCGAGCGTGATGCCGTCGGCGCCAGCGTAGCTGTTGGAGACGTTCTCGTCGCCCTTCGGGTAGTCGAACTCCTCGGCCTCGGCGTTCACGATCACGTAGTCCGTGGTCTTCTCGCCGAAATAGATGCGCGGCTCCGTGATCCGGATGCCGACGCGCGACTGCGGCGGGATGTCCTGGATGAAGAAGGTCGGGAGACCTTCGCCCTCGAGCTCGGTGACGGGGCTCATCACGGCGCCGAACCCGTGCGTGAATTGCAGCCGCTGGTTCACCCACGTGCGCGCGTTCTCGGGCAGGAGCTCGGCGTTGATCTCGCGCGCCGCCAGCATGACCTGCCGGCGCCCGCCGGCGAGCTCGTAGCGATCGACGTCGACGTCGTGAAAATCGTAGTAGAGGCGGATCAGCTGCAGCTGGCGGTAGGCGTCGAGGAGCGGCTGCGGATCCCAGAGCCGGACGTTCTGGAAGGTGGCGGCGTTGCGGGCGATGGCGGCGGCGTCGAGCGCCTGATCGGCGGGGAAGGGATGTGGCTCGATGCGATCGAGACCGTAGGCAGCGCGGGTCATGGCGATGTTGCGTTCCAGGTAGGGGCGCTCGAGGCGGAGCTCGTCGGGGCGTACGCGCAGGCGCTGGAAGGCGTCGGGGAGAAACGACGCCGCGAGTCCGGCGCCGAGGACGACCACGACCGCCGCGACCGCCAGGCGCCAGTCCCTTCCGCTCGTGTTCGCCGCCGCGAGCCCCGCTCCGGCGAGCGAGGCGAGCACGAGCAGCCACTGCAGCGGCAGCTTCACCGAGCTCACGGTGTAGCCGGCGCCGAAGACCGCGCCGTACGGCGTCAGCAGGAGATCGTAGCGGCCGAGCCAATATCCCAAGGCGCGGGTCGCGAGGTAGAGCGCGAGGAGGAGCGACGCCATCCCTATCAGGTGTGGGGCTGCGAGCTCGTCCGGGCGCCGGACGTCGAGGGCGCCGTGGAGATAGAAGATGGCGCCCGCGGCCATGGTCGCGAAGACGACCGCTGCAGTCGCGGCGCCGGCTATGCCCTTGAGCGCCGGCAGCGTGAAGACGTAGAAGCCGACGTTGCGACCGAAGACGGGGTCGGTCGTCCCGAAGGCGCCGCCGTACCACCAGAGGAGGTAGGTGTCGGCGCTGGCGGCCTGGGCGATGCCTGCGAGCGCCGCTGCGAGCGCCGCCGCCGCGAGCACGAGGCCACGCCACGGCAAGCGGCCCGCGAACGGCGCGACCAGCTCCGGGAGCGTTCCCTGGCCGTCGGGCGTCCGTCTGAAGACGACGCGCACGACGCCGGCAGCGCGCACCTGACGGACCGCACGCAGGCCGATCGCAGCGACCAGCGCGAAGGTCGGTAGGAACGTGGCGGCGAAGCACGCCGCCTTGGCGAGCAGGCGCGTCCGGAAGACCACCCAGGCGCCGAGCTGGCGGAACCAGAGCGCGTCGAGATAGAGCCCGCTCGCGGTGCCCGCGAGGGTCGCGGCGACGAGCACGGCGAGCGCCGCTGCGACGAGGGCGAAGCGGCCCGGACTAGGCACGGCGCTCGGCGGCGATCGCGGCCACGTGCTGGCGCACGACGGCGGGCGGACAGAGGCGGACGAAGAGCCAGAGCCCGGTGACCCCGACCAGAAGATCGTCCATCGTGCCGACGATCGGAATCAGCTCCGGTACGACGTCGAGCGGCGACAGCAGGTAGATAGCGATCAGCACGAGGAGAAGCTTCGGCAGCGCCGGCACCCTACGGTCGCGGAAGAGCCGCCAATAGAGCTTGGCGAAGCTCGGAGCGTAATACAGCACCTGACCGCCGCGGCCGGTGAAGAGATAGCGGGGCATCGTCGAGCTTGCGCGCGCCATCGGCTCTGCATGGCTCGCCGGAGCGGCCACGTCAATCCGTACGGGTGTGGCGGTCACCGGTGGCGTTCTTGGACTGCCCCCCGGCTGCCGCCGCCGGCGCGACTTCCCGGATGGAGCAGCGAGCTGCGATCACAGCTTCGGACTCGCCGTGCAGGATACGACGCGGAAGCCCGCATCGGTGAGAAGCTCGGTCGCACCGCGCTCGGGAGGCATGCGGACGCGGACGTTGATCGTCTGTTTGCCGCCGCGCGTGCGGACGGAGCTGATCCACGCGACGGTGGCGCCATGGCGACCGAAGATCTCCCGGATGCTCGACACGGCGCCCGCGTCTTCATCGCACTCGACGGTGAGAACGGTCGTCGTCTCCAGTCGCGCGCAGAGCTCGACGAGGGCGCCGAGCAGGTCGCTCTCGCTGACGATGCCGACCAGCATGTGGTCGAGGACCACCGGGAGGGCGCCGATCTTGCGCTCGCGGAGCAGCGCCGCCGCGACCTCGACCGGGGTGTCGGGCGTGACCGTCGCCGGCGCCGGGGTCATGACTGCGTCGACGGTCGAGCCGGCATCGGCGACGCCGCGCACGTCGCGGTCGGTGATGATGCCGACGACGCGTCCTGCGGCCACCACCGGCAGCTGCCGGATGCGGCGGCGGCGCAGCGCCTCGCGCACGGTGGCGACATCGTCGTCGGGCCTCACCGTCTCGACGATCGCCGTCATGCAGTCGCGGACCACCATAGTCGAGATCCTCTCAGTGGCGCAGGTACGTCAGGATGTCCCGCAGTTGCTCCGCGGACAACGTATCCTGAAAATGCGGCATCCGCCCGGACTCGCGGCGCAGCATGTGCAGCACCTGCCGCCGGGTCGCCGCGGGTCCGAGGCGCCGCACGGTCTCGGCGCCGATGACCGGGGCTGGGGTGGCCGGCGGCAGCAGATCCTCGGGGTGGACGCCGCGACCGTCGTCGCCGTGGCAGGCGGCGCAGTAGGTGTCGTAGAGCCGATAGCCCTTCGAGAGATGCCGCACGTAGGCGACGACGGCGCGCAGCTCGCCGGGCTCGAAGGTGTCGCTGAGCGGCGGCATCGTGCCGACCCCGTCCACTGCGACGGCTTCGAGGCCGCGATCCGTGTAGCGCTCGCGCGCGACCATGAGGCTCGGGGGCGGAGGCTCGTTGACGGCGCCGAGGACGCCCTCGCCTTGGCCGTAGGCGCCGTGGCAGGGGGCGCAAGCGCCCTCGAAGACGAAGCGGCCGACACGCAGGAGCTCCCAGTCGCTGCGCGAGAGCGTCGGCAGATAAGCGGTGATGGCATCGGCCTCGAGATCCTCGGCAACGGCGTTTCGCCGCGGCGTCGACCGGAGCGGCTCGCCGCGCAGCAGACGGGCGATGATCTCGTCGTCGCTGTTGCGGTCGAGGAGGCCGGGGGCGCGGAGATCGGATGGACGAAGATCGATCACGCCCGCGACCGGACCGTCGCCGCGTCCCGACGGTCCGTGGCAGCCGCCGCAGTACGATGCGTAGAGCACGGCGCCGCGAGCGACCGACCAGTCGGCGACCGGCCGGGCGGGCGCGGCCGGACCGCGGTGCGGCGCTGGCCGGCATGCGGCCATCAGCAGCAGTGCGCCGGTCGCCACCGCGACCCGCACCGCTCCGTTCTTCCAACCGCCGCTACGCATTTCCCCTCCTCGCTAGAGCGACGCCGCGGCGGGTAGGGTGATCACGAACGTGGTGCCGCGGCCGGGCGCGCTCTCGATGGCGATCGTGCCGCCCATCCGTTCGCACGCCATCTTGCAGAACACCAGCCCGAGGCCGGTGTCTTCGCGATGGGCGCTCCGAGCGCGACCGGCGCGCGCGAAGAGGTGCGCTTGCTCCTCGGGCGGAATGCCGCGTCCGCTGTCGCGGATGCGGATCTCGAGATGCGCGTCGTCGACCCGCGCCGCGAGCTCGATCGTGCCTGCGGCGCTGTGACGAATGGCGTTGACGACCAGGTTGTTGAGGACGCGGCGGAGGAGCCAGCGGTCGGTCACCATGACCGGCAGCGGCGCCGCGACCGTGACGCCGATCGTCATGCCGGCGATTTCGCCCGCGGCGCGGTACTCGGCGGCGCATTCGGCGAGGAGGCCATCCACGGCCACCGGCTCCAGACGCAGCTCGAGCCGCCCCGCTTGCATCTGATCGATCTCGAGGAGGTTCTCGATCATCCGCATGAGGTCTTGGGCGCTGCGTTGGATCTGGGCGAAGTGGCGATCGCTCGCTGCGCCGCTCGCCTTGCGGAGGGCGAGCTGGGTAACGGCCAGGATGCCGCCGAGCGGCCCTTTGAGGTCGTGCACGATCATGCCGGTGAGATCGGCCTTCGCCTGCTCGAGCTCGTCCTTGGCGGCGAGCGCTCGTTCGGCGACCTCGGCCATGCGGCGATAGTCTTGCGCCAGCCGCCGGTCGACGTAGCCGTTCAAGATGTAGCCGTCCATCGCCAGCCCCATGTCCAGGAAAACGACTTTCGTGAAGGAGCCGAGGAGAGCGAGGAGCGTGCCGGGGTCATCGGAGTAGTGCTCGCTGAGGCGGTCGGCGAGGAGCCTCAGGTAGAGCGAGTAGGTTCCGAGGTACCACTCCGGGCGCAGGTCGGTGTTGGCGTGCGCGGCGCCGACGCGCAGCCGGCTCTCGAAGTAGTCGCGGTCGAAGTCGCCGTCGAGCATCCGGAGGAAGTACTGCCGCTGGAGCTTCTTGAGCCGCTTGACTGTCTCGTCGTCCTCGAGCAGGCGGCGCGTCTCCTCGAAGGAGAGCAGGTGGCCGTAGAAGTCTTCGACGATGCCGTCGACGTTGGCGTGCGCGAAAGCGCGGAGCTTCGCCAGATTTTCGACGTCGGCGGCATCGAAGGCGAGAAACGCTAGGCGGCGCGCGCAGCCCGCGGCGTCGAGCCCGATCCGCCCGAGGAGGTTCGACGCCGCTAGGACCGGACTCGCGCCTCTTGGCGCGCCGTCATGCGGACGCTCGTCAGCCGGGGCCGGCACGCTCGGGTTCGGCGACGAGCGGTGCTGCGGCCGCGATCTCATGGAGCGCGACTCTATCATGCAGGCTCGGTGACGCGAGCGTTTGCGGCCGAAAACCGATGCGGTCCGGGCGGTGTCGCCGCCTACGTGATCTGCAGCTCCTCGATCTTCCGATAGAGCGACGACAGCGATACGCCGAGCAGCTCGGCGGCTCGCTTCTTGTCGTGGTCGGCCTTGAGCAAGACGGACCGGATGTGCGCCTTCTCGTACGAGCGCATCGCTTCGCGGAGATCGTCGCCGGCCGGTGTGCCGACCGTGGCGTCGCCTTGGAGCGCGCGGGGCAGGTCGGCGGGCGTGATCCAATCGCCCTCGCCGAGGATCATCGCGTGCTCGATCACGTTGTCGAGCTCGCGGACGTTCCCTTTCCACGGCGAGGCCATCAGGATCTTCATGGTGGCGCCGTCGACGCCCTTGAAGTTGCGCTTCAGCTCGCGGTTGTGGATGCGGACGAAGTGCTCGATCAGGAGCGGCAGATCCTCGCGGCGCTCGCGCAACGGCGGGATCTCGATACCGACGACGTTCAGCCGATAGAAGAGGTCTTCGCGGAAGCGGCCGTCCTCGACGGCCTTCGCCAGATCGCTGTTGGTGGCGGCGATGACGCGCACGTCGACTTTCGAGGGCGTCGTCGCGCCCACCGGCAGGATCTCCTTCTGCTCGATGGCGCGCAGTAGCTTCACCTGCAGTCCGAGCGGCAGGTCGCCGATTTCGTCGAGGAATATGGTGCCGCCGCGCGCCCGCGCGAAGAGGCCTTCCTGGTTCGCGACCGCGCCCGTGAACGAGCCGCGCAGGTGGCCGAAGAGCTGGCTCTCGAGCAGGTTTTCGGGAATCGCTCCGCAGTTCACCGGTAGGAAGATCCGGTCGCGCTGCTCGCTGAAGTGGTGGATCGCGCGGGCCACGACCTCTTTGCCGGCGCCGCTTTCGCCGGTGATGAGCACGGTGCTCTTGGTGGGCGCCACGCGTTGCACGAGCTTCATGACGTCCCGCATCGCCCCCGAGCGCCCTACCAGGTTGTCGAAGTCCCACTGCTTGGCCACCTGATTCCGCAACATCTGGTTTTCCCAGGCGACCTGGCGGTGCTGCAGGAGGTGGGAGATCTTGTGGAGGACGTCGTCGAAGATCAGCGGCTTCAGCAGGTAGTCCTGCGCCCCGCGCTGCAGAGCTTCGACGGCCGTCTCGACCGTAGCGTGCGCCGTCATCAGGAGCACGAAGGTCTGGGGCGAGGCGTTGCGGGCGTGCGACAACACGGTGAGGCCGTCGGCGCCGGGCATGCGGAGGTCGGAAATGACGAGGTCGATCTCCTGGCTGTCGAGGGCGGCGATCGCGGCGTCGCCGTCCGCTACGGCGGTCACCTCGTAGCCCTCGTCGCGGAGCACCTCGGCGAGGCTCTCGCGGACGGCGGTCTCGTCTTCGGCGATGAGGATCGAGCCTTTGGGGGCGCAGTCTGCGCTCATGGGGGCAGTCACGAAGGGGTCCGGATTCGAAGCTCGAAGTTCGCGCGGGCGTCGTCCCTTTTCAAGAGGCGTGCCGCCAGCGGAAGCACATCGTCGCGGCGAGCTTTCCCAGCCCTCGGAAAAGGAACGGGCGCGGGCCGGTGCGTCGTCGCAGCGGTCGGAATGCCGGCGCTGATTTGGTGCGGCGTGTGCCTTGGCTGAGTGCTTGCAACGGGGGTGCGTATGACCACGGGTATGCGGGTCCGAGGCGTAGCGGCGGCATTGGCGCTCGCGGGCTGGTGCGCCGCTGCTCCGGTGTCGGCAGCCGCACCTCCGGATGGGCGCCTGCTCTACACGGAGAATTGCGAGCGCTGCCATGGTGTGACCGGACGCGGCGACGGTCCCGATGCGGAGCTGTTCGCGAACCGGCCCGCCGATCTTCGTCGCGGCTTCCTCGATCGATACCCGGCCGAGGATCTGGTGCGGCGCATCCGCAGCGGCGTGCCGCTCGAGCTCGCCCTCGACCTCGATCGGCTGCGCGCACGCGCGGGCGAGGTCGAGGCGCTCGCCGCCTACCTGGAACGCCTGCCGACGATCGACTGGCGCCGCGTCGAGGAGGGGCAGGCCGTTTACGTCGATCGCTGCGAGCTCTGCCACGGTCGTAGCGGAGCTCCGGAGCGGGCGTTGCCGCCCGGCGTCCGTGCCCCACGCGATCTCTCCGACCCGGCGTTCCAAGCGAGCGTGGACGAGAAAGACCTCGCCGTTCTCGCGAGGCACGGGCGCGGCGGCATGCCGGCCATCGGTCCGCCGATCGCGGACCGCGAGCTCCGGTCGCTCCTGGCCTTCGTGCGCCTGCTCTCGCCTGGCTACACGCTTTACGATCGCTACTGCGCCGCTTGCCACGGGGACGACGGACGCGGCGCAGGGAGCCTCGTCGAGGGGGACGAGCGCCCGAGCGTAGTCTTCGACCGTGCCTACTTCAGGCGTCGCGATCCAGAGCAGGTGCGAACCGCAGTGTGGCACATGCTCGCGACCCGACGTCCCGCGATGCCGCATTTCCGGCGCGTGCTGACGCCGGCTGAAGTGCGGGCGATCGTCGCGTATCTGAAGCGCGCGCCGTAGCGCGGAGGCGGCGTGCCGGCGCGCGTGCTCCCCGCGGCTCGTCTCGCCGACGTTGGTGCTCCAGGCGGCCTAACCTCCGCCGAGGCGGCGGCGCGGCGGGCGCGCTACGGACCGAATGATGTCCTGGCGGCAGTTCCGCATCCGTGGCGAGCTCTCGCCGCCGACACCATGCGCGATCCGATGCTGTGGTTCCTGGTCGCGACGGGAGGACTATATGCCGCGATCGGCGACCGCGCCGAGGCGCTGACGCTTGCGGCCGCGATCGTGCCGCTGGCGTTCATGGACGCGTTTCTCCATCGCCGTACGGCCGCATCGACCGCAGCGCTCGAGCGCCGCCTCGCCGCGCGCGTGCTCGTGCTGCGTGATGGCGTCGAGCGTGAGTTGCCCGCTCGTGATCTCGTTCCCGGCGACCTCGTCGTCGTGCCGGCAGGCACCGCGGTGCCCGCCGACGGCATTCTCCTAGGCGGCGACGAGGTGCAGGTCGACGAGGCGACGCTCACCGGCGAGTCGGGGCCGATCCGCAAGCGTCCGGCGGCAGCGTGGCCGCCGCGTGCGCGTGCGGACGTGCCGATCGCGGGGGAGCATTGGCTGCAGGCCGGGACGCGGATCCTCACCGGACGTGCGCGCATGGTCGTCGTCTTCGGCGGCGCCGAGACGCTCTACGGCGCGATCGTACGAGTCGCGGTGGCGGGTACGGTGGAGCCAACGCCGCTCCAGCGCGCTATCGGGCGCCTGGTCCTGGTTTCGAGCGCGGCGGCGGCGCTCGCATGCATCGCCCTCGCGGCGGTCCGCCTGGCTCAGGGGCGAGGCTGGACGGACGCGATAGTGAGCGCGCTCACGCTCGCGGTAGCGGCCCTCCCCGAGGAGCTGCCGGTCGTCTTCACCTTCTTTCTCGGCGTCGGCGTCTACCGGTTGGCGCGGCGCCGGGCACTCGTGCGGCGCGCCGCTGCAGTCGAGAACGTCGGGCGAGTGACGACGATCTGCTCCGACAAGACGGGGACGCTGACGGAAGGCCGGCTCGTCCTCACGCACCTCGTGCCGACGGCGGACATGGACGAGGCGCGGCTCCTGGCGCTCGCGGCGGCGGCGTCGCATGCCGAGAGCGGCGACCCGCTCGATGTCGCGGTGGCGACGGTCGCTGTCGAGCGCGGCGTGATCCTCGCCGACGTCACCGTGGTCGCGAACTTTCCCTTCACCGAAGAGCGGCGGCGCGAGACGGTGGTGGTGCGGGCAGCGGACGGCACGTTCCTCGCGGCGACCAAAGGTGCCCTCGAGACTCTTCTCGGCTGCGCCGAGGTGGCGGATGAGGCCGCCTGGGTGGCGCGCGCCGACGCTCTCGCACGCGGCGGTCACAAGGTGATCGCCTGCGCGTGGCGCGCGCTCGATCCCGGATGGAGCGGCGGCGAGCCGACGGCGGGCCTGATGCTCGCGGGGCTCCTCGCCTGCGAGGATCCGGTTCGACCGGGGGTCGCGGCAGCGTTGGCTGGATGCGGTGCGGCGGGGCTCCGCGTCGTCATGGTGACCGGCGACCACCCGCTCGCGGCCGTGGCGGTGGCCGGGGAGATCGGACTAGGGGGCGGTGCCCCCGTCGTCGCTACCGGAGACGAGATGGCCGCAGCCATTGCGGCCGGTGATCCGCAGAGGTTGGTGATGCGCGTCGACGTGGTGGCGCGGGCGACGCCGATCCAGAAGCTGGCGCTCGTCCGGGCGCTGCAGGAGGCGGGCGAGCTGGTGGCGGTGACCGGCGACGGCGTCAATGACGTGCCGGCATTGCGGATCGCCGACGTCGGGATAGCGATGGGCGAGCGCGGCACCCAGAGTGCGCGCGAGGTCGCGCCGATCGTGCTTCTCGACGACGATTTCGCGACCATCGCCGGGGCGATTGCCGAGGGGCGCCAGCTCTTCCAGAATCTCCAGCGCAGTCTTCGGTACCTGCTGATGATGCACGTTCCGTTCGTCGCGACCGCGGCGCTCATCCCCTTTGCCGGATACCCGCTGTTGTATCTGCCGATCCACGTCGTGTGGATGGAACTCGTCATCCATCCGACCGCGCTCCTGGCGTTCCAGGCGCCGGCCGCGGCGGCGGTGCCGACGGCGGCGTCGCGGAGGCGATCGCCGCGCCTCCTCGACGGTGCACAATGGGTGGAGGTCGCCGTCGTCGGTGGCGTGCTCATGCTGCTGGTCGCGGGCGGATTCCTCGCCGCCGTCACCGAGGGGAGCTCGGTGGCGCAAGCGCGCGCCGGGGCGCTCCTGACGCTCTCGCTCGCGAGCGCCGCGCTCACCGTGGTCTTGAGCAGGCTCGGAACACCGGCTGCGCGCGTCATCTCGACCGCGACAGCGGGCCTGGCGATCGTGCTCGTGGAGGTGCCGGCACTGGCGGCGCGGATGCACGTGGCGCCGCTCCAGGCACGTGCCTGCGGACGAGCCGCGTTCGCGGCCCTCGTAGTTGCCGGCTTGGGCGCGCTCTTCGCGCGCCGCGGGTCGGGAGCGGAGACTGCATGACCAGAGTCTTGGTGTTGAACGGCGGCACCGGAACCGTGAAGGCGGCGGTTGCGCGGGTGGCGGCGGGGGAGGTGGTCGTCGAGGCTCGCCACGTCGTCGAGGTCGCGGCGGACGGCGGCGACCGCTGCGCCTTCGAGGCCGCGATGGCCGGGCTCGGCGCCGCGCTCGCGAACGTCACCGCGGTGGGACACCGCGTCGTCCACGGCGGCACGGAGCTCACTCGACCCGTGCGCGTCGATGCGGCGGTCGAGGCGACGATAGCCCGGCTCGCCCCGCTCGCGCCTCTGCACAATCGGATTGCTCTTGCGGGAATAACGGCGGCGCGCGCTCGGTACGCGGCTCTGCCGATGGTCGCGGTCTTCGACACCGCTTTCCATGCCGGCCGGCCGGAGCCGGCGCAGCGCTACGCGCTGCCCGAAGCGCTGGTCGCGAGCCACGGGCTCCGGCGCTACGGCTTCCACGGCATCGCACACGCCTCGCTCGTCGCCGGCCTGGCGGCGGCACTCGGGGTTGCGCCTACCGCCGTGGACGCAGTGACGCTTCAGCTCGGTAGCGGCTGCTCGGCGTGCGCGGTCGCGGGCGGGCGTTCGATCGAGACTTCGATGGGCTTCACGCCGCTCGAGGGGCTCGTCATGGGCACGCGAGCGGGCGACGTCGATCCCGGACTGGTGATCCACTTGCACCGCGCCGGTCTCTCGCCCGACGCGCTCGAGCGCGTGCTGACGCGCGAATCGGGCCTGCGCGGGGTCGGCGGCAGCGCCGACGTGCGTGAGCTGCTGCGGCGCGAGGCGGCCGGCGACGCGCGCGCGGCCCTGGCGCTCGCGCTCTTCGTGCGCCGCATCGTCATGACGGTCGGCTCCTATCTCACGCTGCTCGACGGCCGCGGTGCGCTGGTCTTCGGCGGCGGCATCGGCGAGCACGCCGGGGAGATCCGGGCCCGGGTCGCTGCCGGTCTCCGCGCCTGGAACGTCGCGCTCGATCCGGCGCGCAACGCCGCGCCTGGACCGAGCGTACGCGCGCTCGGCGCCGCCGGCGCGCGCCCGGTCTGGGTCGTGCCGACCGACGAGGAATCGCTGATCGCAGCGGCGGTGATCAGGGTGCTCGCGGAGGAGCCTTGAGCAGCGACGACGCGATCGAGCCGCTCCCGGAGGACGTGGTCGCTGCGCTCGCAGCGCCGGCCTTCCATCCGGCGCACCCGGCGCGAGTCGAGCATGTGCAGACCCACATTTCGCACGTGTTCCTCGCCGGCGACGACGTCTACAAGCTCAAGAAGGCCGTGCGTTTCTCGTTCCTGGACTTCGCGACCCGGGCCCGGCGCCGCTTCTTCTGCGCCGAAGAGCTGCGGCTGAATCGACGGCTCGCCGCGCCGGTATATGTCGACGTCGTCGACGTCGTCCGGCGCGCCGATGGAACCCTCGCACTCGGCGGCCCGGGCGAGCCCGTCGAGCCGGTCCTCCACATGCGACGGCTTCCCGACGACCGGTTGTTGCCGGCGCTCCTCGCCGCGGGCGCCGTCGATGCGGCGATGATGACGGCCCTCGCGCGCCGGATCGCGGCTTTCCATCGTGACGCTCCGACCGGAGGGAAGATTGCGGCCGAGGGGTCGCCGGAGATGGTCCATCGCCGTTTCGCCGAGGCGCTCGCGACGCTGCATCCGTTCGTCGGGCGAGTGCTCTTCGCCGAGGAGTACGCGGCGCTTGCCGGTACGGCGGAGTGGTTCGTGCGGATGCAGGCGCCCTTGCTGCGGGCGCGCCAGGCGGCGGGTCGGATCCGCGAAGGCCACGGGGATCTGCACGCGGAGCACGTGTGCTTCGTGGACGCGGCGGCGAGCGCCGCGGGCGGAGCGCTTCCCCCCGGCATCTACGTGTTCGACTGCATCGAGTTTTCGCAGGCGCTGCGCTGCAACGACGTGGCCTCGGAGGTCGCTTTCCTGGTCATGGATCTGGAGTTCCGCGGCCGGGGCGATCTCGCCGCCGCTTTCGTGGCTGCGTACGTCGAGGCGGCCGAGGATCCCGAGGTCCCGCAGCTGGTGCCGTACTATGCGGCGTATCGGGCGAGCGTCCGCGCCATGGTCGCTGCGCTCACGAGCGCGACGCCGGAGGTGGAGGCGAGCGTGCGGGCGCAGGCGCGCGAGCGCGCTGCTTCCTATGTCGCCCTGGCGCTCCGCTCGGCCTGGCGCTGCGGTGATCCGGAGCTGATCGTCTGCTGTGGACGGAGCGGCACGGGGAAGTCGACGATCGCGGCGGCGCTCGCGGAGATCACCGAGGGCGTAGTGGTGCGTTCCGACGTCATCCGCAAGCGCGGCGACCGAGCGGGCGTGCCGCCGCCGTCCGACCGCTACGGTGCGCCGAGGCGCGCCGAGGTCTATGCGGCGCTCTGCCGCGAAGTCGCAAGCGAACTGGCGGCCGGGCGCACGGTGATCGCGGACGCTACCTTCCTGCGCCGCGCCGATCGTGACGCGGTGGCGGCCGTCGCGGCGCGCTGCGGACGACGCGTCCTCTTCATCGAGACGACCGCCACGCCCGAGACCGTGCGGACGCGGCTCGCCGCGCGGACCGCGGACGACGTTTCCGATGCCCGCTTCGATACCTACATGGCGCAGGCGGCGGAGGCGGCGCCGTGGGGGGGCGACCACCGGCACGTGGCGGTCGCGACCGACGGCGAGCCGGGAGCGGCGCGCGCCGCGGCGCTGGGCAAGCTCTTCGCGCGGCGGATGGACGTCGGCCATTGACGCGAACGGGCGCGGCGTAGAGGAGGCGCTCGAAGTCGGTGCCGTATCCTTTCTCAGCGCTGGGAATGCGCCGCTGCGCATTCTCGGCGACGCCAAGCCGGCGCAGCGCGCACGCACGTCGGACGGTATCATTGGCGCTGCGCGCGCCGTGGCAGGAATCTTGAAATGCGAACGGGTATGACGACGCGATTTCGGCGCATCCTCGTGCCGCACGACCTGTCGCCGCCGGCGACCTATGCACTGCGCGTGGCGGCCGAGCTTGCGGCCCGGCACGATGGCCGCATCACGCTGCTCCACGTCCTCACTCCTTTCTATACCGGGCCCGGCTATCCGACGCAGGATGAGATCGCATGGACCCCGCCCGCGGAGATCGCGCGCGAGCGCGAAGCGCGACTCGCCGAGGTAGCGAAGAAAGCGCTCGGTGCGGCCGCAGCCAAGAGGGTGACCTGCCGGGCGGTCATGGGAGACGCCGTGCTCGCGATCCTGGCCGCCGCCAAGCGCGCCGACGTGATCGTGATGAGCACGCTCGGTCGAACGGGGCTGGCGCATCTCCTGATCGGCAGCGTCGCGGAGAAGGTCGTGCGCCATGCGCCCGTGCCGGTTCTGACGGTGCGCGCTCCGATCCGCAAAGCCCGCCGCAAGGCGCGAGGCCGTGGCCGGTGAGCATACGGATGCGGCGCCGGCGCTCGTCGGCCGGTCGCTCGCCGGGACGATCGGCGGGAGGGAGTATGCCTATCCTTCGCCGGCGGCGAAGATAGAGGGAGTCGCGTGACCCCGACGACCTGTCCTTTTTGCGCGGTCGGTTGCGGCCTCGTCCTCGACGTCGCCGCGAAGCGCGTCGTCGCGGTGACGCCGGACCCCGTCCACCCGGTGTCGCGCGGACAGCTCTGCGCCAAGGGTTGGAACGCTGGCCCGTTCCTTGCGAGCCCCGAGCGGCTGCGGCAGCCGTTGCTGCGACGCAACGGTCGGCTGCAGCCGGCCGCGTGGAGCACGGCGCTCGCAGCGGCAGCCGAGGCTCTCGCTGCAGCCCGCGCCGAGGGCGGCGCCGACGCCGTCGGTGTCATTGCCAGCGCCCGCGCCACCAACGAGGACGCCTTCGCGGCGATGAAGTTCGCGCGCGCCGTCCTCGGGACGAACAACGTCGACCACTGCGCCCGGGTGTGCCACGCGCCGTCGGTGGCGGGGCTTCGCCGCACGCTCGGCTCGGGCGCGATGACGAACCCGATCGCCGACCTCGACGAGGCCGACTGTCTGTTCGTCGTCGGCGCCGACGTCACGGAGAACCACACCATCATCGGCGGCCGCATCCTCGCCGCGCACGAGCGCGGCATCCCGCTGGTTGTCGTCGATCCGCGGCGCACCCGGCTCGCGCGCGCCGCCGACCTGCACGTGCAGCTGCGGCTCGGGACCGACATCGCCCTGGTGAACGGCATGCTGCACGCGATCTTCGCGCATGGTTGGGAAGATGGCGCGTATCTCGCGGCACGTTGCGAGAATGTCGCGGCGCTGCAGGCATCCGTGGCGGACTGGACGCCGGACGCGGCAGCGCGCGTCACCGGCGTGACGGCGGCGACCATCGTTGCCGCCGCACGTCTCTATGCGACGAGCCGGCGGGGTTGGCTCGCCTACGGGCTCGGTGTGACGCAGCACGTGTCGGGAACCGAGACCGTGATCGCGCTCTCCAACTTGGCGCTCGTGACCGGTAACGTCGGCGTCATCGGCGGCGGCGTAAACCCTCTTCGCGGGCAGAACAACGTGCAGGGTGCCTGCGACATGGGCGCCCTCCCGGATGTCTACTCCGGTTACCAGGCCGTTGCCGACGAGAACGCTCGGCGACGCTTCGAAACTGCCTGGGGCGTGGCCCTACCGACGGCACCGGGTCGGACCTCGCTCGCGATGCAACACGCGGCGCACGACGGGGAGCTCAAGGCGCTCGTAGTGATCGGCCAGGACCCGGCCGTCACCGATCCGGGCGGCCGCTTCGTCGCCCGCGTGCTCGAACGGCTCGACTGCCTGATCGTCGCCGAGTTGTTCCTGACCGAGACCGCGAAGCTCGCGGACATCGTCTTGCCGGCGGCGAGTTTCGCCGAGAAGGACGGCACGTTTACGTCGACGGAGCGGCGCGTGCAGCGCGTGCGCCGCGCGCTAGCGCCGCCGGGGGAAGCGCGCGCCGACTGGCAGATCCTGGACGCGCTCGCGGCGCGGCTCGGCCGGCCGCTCGGATTCCGGGATGCCGCGGGAATCTTTGCCGAGATGGCGGCGCTGACGCCGAGCTATGCCGGCATGAGCTACGCACGCCTCGAGGCGCGCGGCGGGCTCTGCTGGCCATGTCCGACACCGACCCACCCGGGCACGCCGCGCCTGCACGTAGAGGGCTGCGTCCGCGGACGCGGGCGTCTGATCCCGGTCGTCCACACGCCCCCCGCCGAGCTGCCCGACGCCGACTATCCGCTCCAGCTCACGACCTTCAGGCTGCACCATCAGTACGGCTCGGGGTCGATGACCAGACGGGCACCGCTCCTCGAGCGCGAGAACCCGCGCGGCCTCGTGTGGATGCACGCGAGCGACGCCGCGCGCCGACGTATCGCAACCGGTGCGGCGGTGCGCGTGCGTTCGCGGCGTGGCGAGGTGACGACGCGGGCCGTGGTCTCGGACGACGTGCCCCCGGGAGTCGTGGCGATGCCGTACCACTTCGCGGAGGCGTCGCCGAACCTCGTCACCAACGACGCGCTCGATCCGATCGCGCGCATGCCGGAGCTCAAGGTGTGCGCAGTCGCGGTGGAGGCTTGCTGATGGGCGCGGGTGTGCTGGCGTCGCGCGCGGCGGTGGACCGACTGCGCCGAGGCCTCGCGCGCGATCGGCGCGTGATCGAGCCGCGCTCCGTCGACGGTGCGCCGCTCTGGGTGGAGACGGCCGGTGAGGGAGCGTTCGCATGGACGCTGGCGCCGCCGCTCGTGGGGGTGAAGGGTTGGTTCTTTCCGCCGCGTGAGCCGGTGCTCGCCTGGGACGGTACCGGCGCCGTGCTGCCGACGGTGCCGAGCCCCGATCGCATCGCCTTCGTCGGACTCCGCGCCTGCGATCTCGCCGCGATCGCGCACCTCGACGCACATTTCGGAGCCGACCCCTGGTATCGTACGCGCCGCGACGCCGCGCTTCTCGTCGGCGTCGATTGCCTGCAGGCGTGCGCGGGCGGCTTCTGCATCGAAGTCGATGCCGGCCCGTTCGCACGTGCGGCTTTCGACTTGAACTTGACGCCGTTGCCGGACGGCCGCGTCGTCGCCGCTTGGGGCAGCGCCGTCGGGCGCGCGGCCTTGGCCGATGCCGGAGTCACGACGAAGGCCGTCGATGAAGGGACGACGCTCCTGCTCGGCGAGCTCGCGACTACGGCGGCGGCTAGCTTCCCGGTGCGGTCGTACGTAGCGCGCGGGCTCGCGCGCCTGAACGCGGCGCCGGCCGGCGCTGCCATCGCCGACGAAGAATGGCAGGCTCTCGGCCCGCGGTGCCTCGCCTGTACCGGGTGTACGAGCCTCTGTCCGACATGCACGTGCTTCACCGTCGTCGACGAGCTCGATGGCGCCGGCGGTGCGCGCGCCAGGGTCTGGGACAGCTGCCTCCTCGAAGGCTTCCAACGCGAGGCCTCCGGGCATCATCCCGCCCCGCGCCCGGGCGATCGGGTGCGGCGCTTCTGGTATCACAAGCTCTCGCGCGACTTTGCCGGCCCCGGGGGACGGCTCGGCTGCGTCGGTTGCGGCCGTTGCGACGTCACGTGCCCCGGCACGATCGGCGCCCTAGGAGTTCTCGCGGCGCTCGGGGGCGAGCGATGAACAACACGGCGGCGATCCCCGCTGCTTTCGCGGCGACGCTGCCGCAGCGGGCGCGGATTGCGGCTCTGCACGAAGAGGACGAGGACACGCGCACCTTCGTGTTCCGGCTCGCGGACTCCGCACCCGCCCTCGACGCCGCTCACCCGGGACAGTTCTTGATGCTCTCGCTGCTCGGCTACGGCGAAGCAGCGTTCTCGTTTTCGCACCTGCCGCGCGCCGGGGCCGAGCCCGGCACCGTGACGCTCACCGTGCGCCGAGTGGGCTCGCTTACCCAGGCGCTCTTCGCGTGCGAGATCGGGGCGACGGTGGGTCTGCGCGGCCCGTTCGGACGGGGTTTCCCGCCGGACGGAGCCGAACGGCCGACGGTCTTCGTCGCCGGCGGTTGCGGACTGGCGCCCTTGCGGAGTGCGATCGACGTGCATCTGCGCGAACGCCCTGCCGGCATACCGGTGGCGATCGTCTACGGTGCTCGTACGCCGGAGAGTCGAATCCTGCGCGCGAGCCTGGCGGCCTGGCAGGCCGAGCCCGACGTGATGCTCATGGAAGTCATCGAGCGGCCGACGATCGGGTGGAGTGGCCGGACGGGGTTGGTGACCGACTTCGTCCGCGAGGCGGTCCGGGCGATCGAAGCGGAGCGCGCCGCCATCTGCGGCCCGCCGGCGATGCTGCGGGCGACCGCGGATGCGCTCGTCGCGGCCGGCGTAGCTCCGGGGGCGATCCACGTCGCGCTCGAGCGCTACATGAAATGCGGGACCGGGCTCTGCGGGCACTGCTACGTGAACGCTCGTTACGTCTGCAGCGACGGTCCTGTTTTCTCGTATGCCGAGCTGGGGACGCTTCCGGATGCCTTCATCGGCTGCGGGTCGCCGCCCTGCTGAGGCGCGGGGACGCACGGCCAGCCTTCCATTCGGCAGGAATTTCTGCGGTCGCACTCCTGCACCTCGGAGATCCCCGCTCGCGGGAGACGGAAAGCAGGCGCCTTGCGTCTGGCATGAAAGTGGCAGGCTGGCGCCGGTATGACGACTTTCGCGAATATCCTGGTCCCGATCGATTACGAGGCGCCGGCCGATGCGGCGCTTCGCGCCGCCGGTGCCCTCGCGCGCGCGGCCAAAGGTCGATTGCTCGTGGTCCACGCGCTGCCCTTGCCGATCTACACCATGGCCGAGTACCCGATAGTACCGATCGACGGCGCCTGGGTGCGCGACGAGACCGAGCGGCTACGGGAGCACGTGCGCTCGGTGCTCGAGCCGGAGGGTGAGGTGCCGGCGTTCGAGGTCGACGTCCGCGTCGACACGCCGGCGCTGCGAATCCTGCAACTCGCTGCCGAGAGGCGCGTCGACGTCATCGTCATGGGAACGCACGGTCGCAGCGGGATCAAGCATCTGCTGCTCGGGAGCGTCGCTTCGAAAGTGGCGCGGCTCGCGCCTTGCCCGGTGCTGACCGTCCCGGCGCATGGGCGGCCGAAGCTCGGAGCGCTTACAGCCGAGGCCCAGGCTGCGGGGCGGGCGCCGGCTGCCGCCACGACCGCCGGCCCCGGGGAGGTAGGCGAAGTGATGCGCTACGTAGCGATCACGGTCGGTCCCGAGGAGATGCTCGAGGACGCGCGCGTGAAGATGGCGCAGCACCGGATACGGCATCTTCCCGTGGTCGAGAACGCCAAGCTCGTGGGCATGCTGAGTAGCGTCGATTTCGGCCCGTACATCGGCCAGCTCGCCCGGACGAAGGTGCACGCCGCGATGACGGCCGATCCGACGACCGTCGGCAGCGGCGTCGATACCGCGACCGCCGCCCGGCTGATGCTCGAACGCCGGGTGCGGGCGCTGCCGGTGGTGGACGGCGAGCGCGTCGTCGGCGTCATCTCCGCGAGCGACATCCTCGAGGAATATGCCCGGGCTGCGCGGACGTGAGGATCCGATGCGCCAGCTATTCAAGAAGATCCTGGTGCCCTACGACTTTTCGCGTTCCGCGGCTAAGGCGCTCAGGGTCGCGGTTTCCCTGGCCGTTCGCCACGACGGGGTGTTGCTCGTGATGCACGCCGTGCCACCGATCCATCCCCCCCACGGTCGGCCCATCCTACCTGCGGCGGCAGAGATCGAGGCGGCCGGGTCGCGGCTCGCTGCCGATGTCGGGCGGGCAGTCGCCGGCCGCCGTCTGCGGCGCGTGCGGAGCTGGGTGATGGTGGGTCCGCCGGCGAGCTGTATCCTCGAAGCGGCGCGTCAGGCCGATGCGATCGTCATGGGAACGCTCGGGCGCAGCGGCCTTCCGCATCTTCTTCTCGGCAGCGTTGCCGAGCGCGTGATCCGCCACGCCGAGGTTCCGGTGCTGACGGTCCGCGCTGCCCGTCCACGGCGTCGCCGCAGCTGAGGTGCGCGATCGGCGCCGCCGTGGGTACGGCGACTACGTGCGCCCGGTACGCTTGGTGCGTTTGCGCGCCGCGGCGCCCTGGCGCGGCGCGGTCGGCGACCAGATGGCCGTCAGGCTGCCGTCGTTCGATGACCATCGGTAGGTTGCGCGTCCGCCGAAGAGCTTCTCGATTTCGCGCGCTACGCGATGCGCGAGCTTCTGCGAGGTCGTCAGGACGTTCACGGAGCGGCCGGCCCGCTCCAGACCGACTATGCGGCGCTGCGGTTGCGTGTACCCGGCACGAGCGGCGACGTTGTCGAGTCGCCGCTGCAGCTCTTCCGCATGCTCGGCTGCCCACGCGGCCGGCAAGACGACCTTGCCGAAAGCCTCACCGCGGGCATACTGCCGGCACGCCGGACAGATCCGCCAGATGACCCGATCGTACGCGCCCAGGGGCACGGTGTGGTCGCGCCGCCAGGTCTTGCGCGTGAAGAGAGCGCCGCACGCGTGACAAGCGACGTTGCCGGGGGTCCGGCGGGTCATACCTGGCGTCGGACTCTTCTCGCTGCGGGAGCCGCGCCGATCCAGCTGGCGGATACGAGCCTTCGTCATGATCACCGCACCGTCGCAAGATGCTTGCCATCTACGTGTCGTAAGCAGATTCGAGGTTTGTCGGCACCGAGCATTCGCGAATTCGAGAAATCGACTGGGCGCCTCTCCCGTGGCTGTGGTTCGCGACGACGTGGCGGCAGTCTTGCAACTCACGCGGCCGCGAGCCGGCGTGCTACCTGGCCGGCATCGCAGTGCTGCTAATACGTTGAAATCTTGCGCCTACCGTATAACGACCAGCCGATGTCTGCGCCCTTCCATGTCTTTCCCGACACCGCTGCCTTCGGAGCTGCGCTTGCCCGGGCGGCGCGGCGGCGCACCGTGCCGGTTGCCGTCCATCGCTTTCCCGACGGTGAGAGCCTGGTGCGGGTGCGGACTCCGGTCGGGCGCCACGTGGTCTTGGTGCGGGCGCTCGCCGATCCGAATTTGCGTCTCGTCGAGACGTTGCTGGCGGCGGATGCGCTGCGGCGGGCGGGAGCCCGGCGCGTGACGCTCGTGGCTCCCTACCTGTCGTACATGCGACAGGATGCGGTGTTCCATCCCGGGGAGCCGGTGTCGCAGCGGGTCGTCGGGCGATTGCTCGGGGACGCATTCGACGGTGTGCTCACGGTCGAGGCGCACCTTCATCGTGTACGGCGGCTCGCCGAGGTGATCCCCGGACGCAGCCGCTCGCTCTCGGCGGCGCCGGCGCTCGCGGCGTGGCTGCGTCGACGCGGGCGCGATTGGCTCATAGTCGGACCGGACGAGGAGTCGGCGCCGTGGGTGCGGGCGATCGCCCGCGGCGCCGGCAGCCGCTTCGTAGTGGGTCGTAAGGTGCGGCACGGTGACCGCGCCGTGTCCGTAGAGGTATCGGGCGAGGTGCGCGGGGCCCGCGCCGTCGTCGTCGACGACATCGCCAGCAGTGGCGCGACGATCACCGCTGCGGCCCGCGCGCTTCGCGCCGCCGGCGTCCGCTCCGTAGACGCCATCGTGAGCCACGCTATCTTCGCCGCCGGAGCGGAGGCGCGCATCCGTGCCGCCGGCGTGCGGCGTCTCCTCTCCTGCGACACGCTTCCGCACCGCACCAACGCCATCGGTGTCGCTGCGCTCGTCGCCGCCGCGCTGCCGAGGTCGATATGAAACGCGATCGCACGGCCGCCCCCGTCCTGCGATTCTTCGGTGCGACCGGGACGGTGACGGGAAGCCGTTTTCTTCTCGATACGCCGCGTGCGCGTGTGCTCATCGACTGCGGGCTCTTCCAGGGCCTGAAGCCGCTGCGGCTGCGCAACTGGAGCTCGTTCCCCGTCGACCCCGCCTCGATCGACGCCGTCGCGCTCACGCACGCGCACCTCGATCACTCGGGCTACCTCCCGGCCCTCGTCCGCCACGGCTTTCGCGGCCCGATCTACGCGACCGAGCATACCCACGCCCTCGCGGGCATCGTGCTGCCCGACAGCGCGCATATCCAAGAGGAGGACGCCGGCTACGCCAATCGGCGCGGCACCTCGAAGCACGTGCCGGCATTGCCGCTCTATACGATCGCCGACGCCGAACGCGCGCTCGATCAGTTCCGTGTCGCTGCCTTCTTCCAGGCGCGCGAGGTCGCCCCTGGCGTCCACGCGACGTTCCTCCCGGCCGGGCACATCCTCGGCTCGGCGATGATCCGCCTCGCCATCGACGGACCGCAGCCGCGCACCCTGCTCGTGAGCGGCGACCTCGGGCGGCCGCAGCATCCGATCCTCATCCCACCGGCCGATCCGCCGGCTGCGGACGTCGTGCTCGTCGAATCCACCTATGGGGATCGTCGGCACGAGGACGCGGAGGCGCTGGCGCGCTTCGAAGAGACGATCGTGCGCACGGCGGCGCGAGGCGGAACTATCGTGATCCCGTCGTTCGCGGTCGACCGTACCGAGGTGGTGTTGCTGTACCTCCGCCGCCTCGTCGGTGAAGGGCGGGTGCCGAACCTGCCGGTGTACGTCGACAGCCCGATGGCGCTCGCCGCGCTCGACGTGTACCGGCAGGCGATTGCCGAGGGCGGCATCGAGATCCGCCCCGACTTCGCCGGCAACGGCGACCCTTTCGATCCGGGCAACCTGATCGAAGCGCGCACCGTCGAGGAGTCGATGGCGATCAACGAGGCCCAGGGAGCGAGCATCATCGTGTCGGCATCCGGCATGGCGAGCGGCGGGCGCGTGCTGCACCATCTCATGCGCTGCCTCCCCGATGAGCGCAACGCGGTTCTCCTGGTCGGCTTCCAGGCCGAGGGCACGCGCGGGCGGGCGCTCGCGGACGGGGCGCGCGAGATCAAGATGCACGGGCGATACGTCGGGGTGCGTGCCGAGGTCGCCTCGGTGCCGGCATTCTCGGTGCACGCGGATCGCGACGAGATCGTGGCGTGGCTGCGCCGGGCGCCGCGGACGCCCGAGACGGTCTTCATCGTACACGGCGAGGAGTCCGCGGCGCAGGCCTTGCACGACACGATCGAGCGCGAGCTGCGCTGGGTTGCGGCGGTGCCGCGCTACGGCGAGTTGGTGCGACTGGATTGAAGGGGGAGCGCGCGTGTTCCGACTAAAGCATTTCTGCGTCGATACCATGCGCGAACACGTCGTCCTCGTGCACGAAGAGACGGTGCGGGCAGGTGCGCTGGGATTCAACGTTCTCGATCGCGTGCGCGTCGTCGGTACCGATCCGGCAACCGGAGTCGAGCGCGAGCTCACCGGCACGCTCAATTTCTGCCGCGACGCGCTGATCGCCGCCGACGAGATCGGTCTCTCCGACGTGGCGTTTCGCGATCTCGGCCTCCCGGAAGGCGCCCTGGTCGATGCGACGATCGCCCCTGCGCCGCGCAGCGTCGACCTGGTGCGCGCCAAGCTTCGCGGCGAGCGTCTCGACCGGGCGGCCTTCGACGCGATCCTCTCCGACGTCGTCCGCCACCGCTATTCGCGGGTCGAGCTCGCGATGTTCGTCCTCGCCTGCGCGCTGCGGACGCTCGACGAGCAGGAGATCGTAGACTTCACCCGGGCGATGATCGCGCGCGGCCGGAGCCTCGACTTCGGGTCGGGGCCGATCGCCGACAAGCATTGTATCGGCGGCATCCCCGGCCACCGCACCACCATGATCGTCGTGCCGATCCTGGCCGCGCTCGGCGTAACGATCCCGAAGACCTCGTCGCGCGCCATCACGAGCCCGGCCGGCACCGCCGACACGATGGCGCTCCTCGCCGAGGTCGCCCTGCCGCCCGTAGAACTCCATCGCGTCGTCGAGCATGCCGGCGCGTGTATCGCCTGGGGAGGAGCGCTCGATCTAGCGCCGGCCGACGACATCCTCATCACCGTCGAGCGGCCGATGGAGATCGACACCGAGCCGCAGATGGTGGCCTCGATCCTCGCCAAGAAGAAGACGGCCGGGGCGACGCACGTGCTGATCGACATCCCGGTCGGACCGACGGCGAAGGTGCGCAACCACGCCGCCGCCGAGCGCCTGGCGGCGCTTTTTCGAGCCGTCGCCGAGGCGATCGAGCTTCGCGTCGAGACGCTCATCACCGAGGCGCGCGGTCCGATCGGGCGCGGCATCGGGCCGCGCCTCGAAGCGCTCGACGTGCTGTCGGTGCTGCACCGCGACGCCGCGGCACCTCTCGACCTGCGCGAGAAGTCGCTCTATCTCGCCGCGCGCCTGCTCGAGATGGTCGGCGCCGTGCCGGCGGCGGGCGGCTACCACGCCGCGCAGCAGGCGCTCGACGCGGGCGCTGCCGCCGCCGCGTTCGAGCGGATCGTCGCCGCTCAGGGACGGCGCGAGCTTCCCCCCGAGGCTCGCTATAAGGGGATAGTCCCGGCCCCAGCCGACGGCCGCATCGCCGAGATCGACTGTTGGGAGATCGCACGGGTAGCAAAGCGCGCCGGCGCGCCCGCGAACGTCGTTGCCGGCGTGAAGCTTCTGCGCACCCTCGGCGACGTCGTGACACGCGGCGAGCCGCTCTTCGAGGTCCACGCGCAGAGCAAGACGCAGCTCGACTTCGCGTGCGCGTATGCGAAGGCGCATCCGGGCATCGTGCGCTACGGATTCTGACTTGGCGGCGCGGCTCCTACGAGCGCTCGGCGCGGATCGCCGCCGCCGCCCCGGTGATCAGGAGAGCGACGCCGACGAAGGCGCCGCCGATCGCGACCCAGAAGAGCAGGTTCACGAGCGCGTTCGCCGACGGGGCCGTCAGAGCCAGACCGCGAACTCCGAAGCTCGCGCCGAAGACCGACGCGATGACGTTTCCATAGGCGGCAGCCGCGAGCGCCCAGAGGAGCCAGCGTTCCTGGTTCACCGAGAGCGCGAGCGAGCCGCCGGCGGCACCAGCGAGCATCATCAACATACCGTTCAGGAGCCCTTCGAGGTGAGCCATCCGCCAGGCGCGCTCTTCCCCGACGAGCTGACCGGTGAGGACGAGCGCGTGCGGGAACCCGGTGAGGAGCCCGAGCATGACGACTACGGCTCCATGGAACACGAGGCTGGCGCGGATGCGGGGATTCAAGGCTACGGACCATAGCAGGAGCGGGTGCCTCCGGGGCAACGTCGACGAACGAGCGTTCCGCCGGGTCGCCGGCTCCCGGGTCGGCGCCATGTTTTCCGCTTTTTCAGGAAGCCGCGGGCGCATCCTTGCCAAAAATGAAAAGCCGCGGCGGAACGACGCGGCTCCCGGGCTGGCATAGGCTTCGCTCGAGACCGGCATGGTGAACATCGATCCGCGTCGTTCGCTGGCGCGCCTCGCTGCCGCGGTCATGGCCGCCGACGCCCGTGTGACTACCTCGGAGATCGCCGCCGTTTCGGAATTGGTTCGGCTCGGTCTCGGAACGCTCGAGACCGCTACCCGGGAGGAACTGGCGCTGGCCGCCAAAGACCCGATCGACGTCGACGCTGCATGCGCCGCTCTGCTCGCGGTGTACCCCGAGGGCGGCGAGACGATCCTCGCTGCTCTGGCCGACATCGCGGCTAGCGACGGCGAGCTGGATCCGCGCGAGATCGCGTTGCTCGGACGCATCGGTGATGCGTTGGGCGTGGTCCCGTCTGTCGTCGCCCACGTGGTGCGGAGCGCGGCGGCTGCGGCGGGCGCTTCGGTGCTGCGGGAGGTGCGTGCGCAAGGTGAGCGGCCCCGTACCCCCAAGGACGAGCCGGCGGCGGTGCCGGCGATATCGACGACCGAGGCGCCGCCCTCGTCGGTTGTGTCGGGAGCCGTGTCGGAGGCGTCGTTGGCTGCGGCCTACGCGGTTCTCGGGCTCGAGCCCGGCACTGCGGCCGCCACCGTCGAGGATGCGTATCGGGCGGTGATCGAGCGTTATCAACCGGTCAAGGTGCTCGATCTCGGACCCGAGTTCGCGGTCCTCGCGGTGCGTCGACTTGCTACCGCTACCGCCGCGTACGTTGCGATCAACGAGGCGGGCGCGGCTAGATCGTGAGCGTGGTTGCCGACACCGTTGCAGCTCGAGCTCGCGGCGCGCCCAGGCATCTTTCACGCTGAAAAGGTCCACGATGCGCGTCGCCGTCCCGGTCGTCGTGGCGCTCGCCGTTGGCGCGACAGTTGCGGCTAGCGCGTGCCGAGTTTCGCCGTCTCCGCGGACCACAGCCGCGCACCGTCACCCGCAGGTGGCGCGCCGAGCAGCCAAGATCGCGCGCGGCGAAGCCACGTACGCCGCGTACTGCGCTCACTGCCACGGCCAGCGCCGGGACGGGCAGGGGGAGTTGGCCGCGTTGTTGGACATGCATCCGGCAGACCTGCGCGCACCCGTGCTCTTCGCGGCAAGCGACGACGATCTCGCTGCTCGACTGGCGCGCGGTACGCCGCTTCGCGTGCCTGCCGGATCGGCCTCGGTCGGACGCCGCTTCGAAGCGGAGGCGGTCGCTACCTATGTCGCGGGGCTCGGAACGGCCGACTGGACCGTACTGCGAGCCGGGCGCATCGTCTACGAGGAGTCCTGTGCTGCCTGCCATGGGCCGTACGGCCGTGTGCAAGGCGCGGTAGCGCGTTGGCTCGGCGCGCCCGACCTGATTGCGGTGCGCGAGCGCATCAGCGACGCGAGCTTGGCCCGCATCGCCAACTCAGGAACTGGCCTCATGCCGCCTCTGCACGCCGAGTTCGACGCCGCCGAGCGGCGTTCGCTCGCTGCCTATGTTCGTCATCTCTCGGACGGCTTCCGCGTCTACGACACGTACTGCGCCGACTGCCACGGGGACGATGGAGCGGGTCCGCATACGGACGCACTCGTGCCGCCGGCTACGGCGGCGCCGCCGATCGCGGGCTCGTACCCGCGGGCGAAGCTCCTCCACATGCTCGACCGTGAGCGCGGGCTCATGCCGCACTTTCGGGGCGTCCTCGACGAGGAGCGCCTCCGCGACACTGCCGCCTACCTGCGGGCGGCTGCAAGAGCAGCGACGCCCGGGCACTGAAGTCTAGCGACGCGGCGTGCGCCGATCATGGAGGTCCGCCGGGTGCGCGTCGTCCGTGCCGCCCGGCAGCGGCATCTCAGCGGGTGCGGCGACGGGCGTCGTTCTTGGCGACGCGCGGATTCCGCTCCGCCGCTCGCGGCGACTCGATCTGACGGTAGAGCGTCAGGACCGTGTCGATGTACGCATCGGAGCGGTTGTACTGCCAGATCACGCGCCGGCGCTCGGCGAGCGTGAGGTTCGAACGCCAGCCGTTTGCCGCCAGGAAGCGCGCGCACGAGGCGGCGGCGTCATCCATGTCGTAGAGGCTCACATGCCCGTCGCCGTTGCCGTCGACGCCGTAGCGGAGGTAGCTCGTCGGCAGGAACTGCGGGAATCCGAAGGCGCCGGCGCTCGAGCCCTCGATGTCGAGCGGGTCTAGGTGGAGGCGTTCGGCCATCGCGAATACGCCACGGACCTCCGGGTAGAAGGTGCGTTCCAGATAGGCGGCTCGCTCGTGTACTCGGGCTGCGATTGCCGGATCTGCAGGATCGCCAGCGTGGTCGAGGACGTTGCGCGCGAGATTGGCGGGCTCGTTTGCCATCGCCAGACGGGCCAGCCGATGCAGGACGCTGCTGGATCCGGTGGCGTTTCCGCACGAGCTCTCGACGTGGACGATCGCGGCGATCAGGCCAGCCGGTACACCTTCGCGCGCTTCGGCATTCCGGAAAGCAGAAGCGTAGCGAGCGCGGCAGCGTTCGGCGGCGCGGACGCTCGCAGGGCTCCGGAGCTGCCGATAACGGGTACTGCTCTCGTGCGGCGCGAGTGCGAATCGGAGACCGTCGAAAGCTGGCATGCGCGGATCGGTGAACGCCGCCGCCACGTCGGCGCGCGGCACGCCGTCATAGGCGAGCTTGTCGACCAGATAACGCCAGCCGCGGCGTTCCAGAACGGCTTCGTCGGCGCTCGCCGTTGCCTGGACCGCGATCGCAGCCAGGAGCACACCGACGAACGTAACGAGAATCGGCGTCCGGATGATCACGATCTCTCCCTGTAGCATGAGCCCGGCACTTTGGCTGCCTCCGTGCACCAGTCTAGCCGTCCCGAATAGGGTTGGAGAAAGCCGTCGCTACTAGAGCTAGACCTCGCGCCGATGAGAGTGTGCGCCCTCGGAAAGGGGCTTGCCAGGCGCTAAGTCGATGCTCCGCGCAGCATTTGCGGCCGGAGGCGTCCGGAGAGCATGCGTTGCGCTCGACGACCGCATCGCGAGCTCCACGAGTGCGGCTGCGGCGAACATTACGAGATATGGATCGAGGGGCAGTCGGAAGCGCGTGCAGGTTGTGAGGACCGCATAGGTGCCGGCTATCGATGCGACGAGACCGTAGACGAGGGCCAGGCCGCGGCCGCGGCCGCGACACCACCAGGCCCCGAGCAATGCGAGGACCAGGATCGGTATGTAGGCTGCAATCGCAGCGCTGCGTTTCAAGCTGCTCGTGTCGATGTTGGTGGTGAGCGTCTTGGAGAAGGGGAGAAAGAGAACGCCGAGCTTGCGGATGAAGAGGGCGAAGGCGCGATCGGGATGTGTGCGAATGAACTCTACCGCGAGCGGTCCGAGCACGGCGTCGTAGGCGAGGTTCGCATCGCCGTGCTCGGCGTATGCGGCTTCGATCCTCTGCGCTGCGTCCCGGTAGCGCGCCTCGACCGCCACGCGTTCCGCAGCCGGCAGGGCGGCAACCCGCTCTTTCCATACAGCCTGGTCGAAGAAGAGCTCGCGGTCATCGGGGTCGGCGTCGGCGCCCTCGTTGTTGCCCTGCCAGAGCTTGGTTCCGAAGCCGGTACTGACTACTACCGGCGTTCCGAGGACGTAGTAGTTGCGGAGGGTCCAGGGCAGGATCATGAGCCCGATGCTGCCGACCATGAGCCCTGCCGACGCCAGGCGCCGAACGAGCGGCGCGCGCATCGCCCACACGAGCGCAGCAACCAGTGCGGGTAGATAGGCGAGGAAGATCGGTCGCGCCAGGGAGGCGAGCGCGAAGCTGGCGCCGGTGGCTAATAACCAGGGTCTGCGCGGAGTGTCGTCGAGGACGTGGACGGCGCACCAGAGGGTGAGCGCTACCAGCAAGGTGAAAATGCACTCTACGTAGAAGACGCCGCTCAGGTAGACGTGCGGAAGGTAGACCGCCATCAGGAGGCCGCTCACGAGACCGACGCGTGCGTCGAGGAGTCGCGTTGCCGTCGCGGCGACGAGCACGCAGGTGAGCGCGCCCATGAATGCCTGCCCGAGGCGGGCGACCAGGTAGTGCTCGCCGAACAGCCGAAAGACGACCGCCAGATAGCCCGGAAGCACGGGATTGGCGCGATAGCTTCCGGAGACGTACCCATCGCCGGATGCGAGATGACGAGCGACGGATACGAACTCGTGCTCGTCCGCCCATACGAGCGTTTCGGGAAGGGTGACGATCCAGGCGACGCGCACCGCGAGGGCGATCGCGAAGATCGAGAGGGACGCGGCGGCGGCGCGGTGCACGGAGCTGCAGACTACTACGGTTGCTGCGGATGAGCGATCGTCGAAATCGCCGTGCCGGGATCGTGATGCGGCGCTTTCGGGGGCGGACGCCGGCTAGCGCGTGGCGTCGCTACAGCGCCGTCCCGACTTCGTTGGGGATCGGTGCCGAGGCAGTGACGCCTACAGGCGGTGCCGTCGTGACGTCGCCGGCGTCTGCGACTGCCGTGCCCGCGTAGTAGGCCTCGCACTCGACCTCACGCCCGCGGACGACGCGCTTGCCCGTGAGCGGGCCGCGGATCTCGGTGACGATCGTCGCCTGCCGTTCGTGGTCGTCTTCGTCGATATAGAGGACGACCCAGTCGCGGGTTGCACCGAGAGCGTGGGCGCGCGCGGTGTTCGAGAAGAGCACCGTGTACTCGCGAGGGCCGCGGCGCACGTGCATGACGGGAAGCCAGGCTTCTCGGGTCGGATTCAGGCGGAGCGGTGCGATCTTGACGAGCGTCCCGGCGGCGGCGCGGGCGCGATACACGCGATCGATGGCGAGCATTTCGGCGACGGGCGGTTCGGCGCTCGCCGGCGCCGGGCGAATGAGCCGAGTCTGGAGGCGCGCTTGCAGATCGGTGAGCACCATGCGGGCACGGCGTGGTCCGAAGCCGGGTACGCGTGCCAGGCGGCCGGTGCGGGCGGCGAGCTCGAGCTCCTCGAGAGTCTCGATGCCGAGCGACTCACGGACGCGGTGGGCGAGGGCGGGACCGATGCCGGGTACGGTCGTGAGGCGCGCTTCGCCATCGTCGTGGCCGCGCAGGCGATCGAGAAGGCCGAGCCGACCGGTCGCGGCCAGCTCGCCGATGGCGCGTGCGAGGCTCGGTCCGATTCCGGGCAGTTGGATCCTCGTGCGTGATCCGCGGCGGCCTTTCTCGAGTGCCAGCGGTTCGGGGAGCCCTCGTACGATCTCGGCAGAGCGGTGGTACGCTGCGACGCGCGAGGGATGCGCATCCTGCGCTGCGAGGAGGACTCCCACCTCGTCGAGCGCTGCGGCGATCGCGGCGTTACTCCGTTCCTGCATCTCCCTGGGCGTGCGGATCCAGGGCGCGGCGGGCGACATCGAGGAGATACGTGACTTCGTCGTCGGTCGTCTGGCCGAAGTCGCGATAGAAGAAGCCGACCGCACCGAACGGCTCCGGGGTAGCGAGGCAGACGGTCTCGTCGACCTCCTTGGCGAGCTCCGAGAGAGTGTCGGCCGGCGCCACGGGCACCGCGAGCACGAGACGCGCGGGATCGGCGCGGCGGACGCTGCGGATCGCTGCCCGCATCGTGCTCCCGGTCGCCAGGCCGTCGTCGACGATGATTGCCGTGCGACCTGCTATCGGGACGCGAGTGCGGCCGCTTCGATATACCGACTGACGCCGGTGAATCTCCGCGAGCTGAGCCGCGACCTCGCGATCAAGGTATTCGCGGGAGACGCCGAGCGCCCGCATCGTCTCCTCGTTCAACACGCCGAGCGGGGAGTCGCCGTCGACGACCGCGCCGATGCCGAGCTCAGGTTCGTTCGGAGCTCCGAGCTTGCGGACGACGATCACGTCGAGCGGCGCGGCGAGCGCGCGGGCGATCTCGTACCCGACCGGGACGCCTCCGCGCGGCAGCGCCAGGATCGCCGGCGCCTCGTCGCGAAACGGCATCAGTCGCGCCGCGAGTCGCCGGCCGGCGTCGCGCCGATCTTCGAAGAGGACGTCGATGCTGTGCGCTTTCTGAAGCTGCGATTCGAGGCTCATGCCGGTTCCGGGAAGCAAGTCGCTTGCCACCCCAAGGTGCTAGCGCAGCAAGGAGATGCGGGGCGACGACAGCAGGAGTTTCCCGATTGTGGGGGCGGAGTTCTCAGTCGCGGTAGCAATCCCCGGGAGAGGGGCCCGGCCAGACCCTCCGGCGGACCCGGGGCGGTTCACGGGAAGCGTCGTAGCTTTGAGCAAGCTCAGCCGAAAAGGGCGTCGATGTCGCGCGAACCTCTGAGGATGCGTGCGACTTCAATGCCGTCGGTCACTGGTCGGTAAAGAATTAAGAAGTTCGACACCGGGAAGCTGCGAATGCCGTCTGCAAGCTCCGGCCGAGCGCGACCCATCTCAGGTTGCGTGGCAAGCAGGGTGCATTTCTCACGAAAGAGGTCGACTAGGTCGCTGGCGGCCAACGGGTCATCGTGGGCGATGAACTCTTCGATGTCCTCGAGGTCCTGTTCCGCGATGCGGGCAAAAACAACGCGGGGCATCAGGCCTTTCGGCGGCGAGCTGCGTTCTTCGCGCGGAGTTTGGTGAACACTTCTTCCCCATCGACCGTGTTTCCGGAATCGAGGTCCTGAAGACCTTTCTGGACCTCTTTGCGAAGCCCTGCGAGACGCATCTCCTTGAGACGGTCACGCTCTTCGAGGAGCCGAAGTGCCTCTCGGACGACTTCGCTCGCGGACAGGTACCGGCCAGTCTTCACCTTGGCGGCCACGAGGTCCTCAAGCTCTTTAGTGAGGGAAACGTTCATTAGAGCACGATAGCATAAGTTGGCTAACCTTGTTCAAGTCTGACATGTCATCGGAGGCGGCTAACCCCCGTTCTTCTCCAAAGCTGCTTTAGAACGGTGCACCCTATACACGGTGAGACGTCAACGGTTGCCGGAAACGCTGCCAAAAATCAGTGTTTTACACTATGTGTCATTTCCCACGAGCATGACCCAGGGGGACTGAGGGTTTTCTCGCGAGCATGACCTACCCCGGGTCGGCGAGCGGCGCCCGGTCCACTCCCGAGACCATCTCCAGCCATGGTGCGCACCGAGGAGGTGCGGGCGATGGCGTATCGCGAGGTGGACATGTGGGAGATTCTGGAAGTGCTCCGCCGGTTGCACCGGCAGGAGTCGAAAGCGGCGATCAAACGCGCGACGGGTCGGACCCGCAAGACGATCCGGCGGTATCTCGCGACGGCGCGCGCGCTCGGTTGGGATGGGACCGCGGAGCCGACCGACGCGCTCGCCGTCGCGATCGCCCGCCGCTTGAAGCCGGTCCCGGAGACGCCTCGGGCAGGCGCCAGCGAAGCGCTCCTCGCGTCCCATCGGACGCAGATCCAGCAGTGGCTCTTCCCGGAGGACGGCGGCCGCGGTCTGCGGCTCGCGAAGGTACACACGCTGCTCCGCCGCGAGGGCGTGACGGTCCCGTACAGCTCTCTCCACCGCTTCGTCGTCACCCACCTCGGCTTCCAGGATCGGCGGCGGATGACGGTACGGGTCGCGGAGGTCGCGCCGGGCGAGCTCGCCGAGGTCGACTTCGGACGGCTTGGGCTCGTCCCTGATCCCGTCACGGGCAAACGGCGCGTCGTCCACGCGCTAATCGTCACGCTCGTCTACAGTCGCCACCAATACGTCTACACGACGACGTCGCAGCAGATTCCCGACCTCGTCGCCGGCCTGGAGGACGCCTGGGAGTATTTCGGCGGCGTCCCGGCCCGGGTCGTGCTCGACAATCTGCGCGCCGCGATCGCCAAGGCCGATCGCTACGATCCGATCTTCGCGCGCACCTTCGACGAATACGCGCGCCACCGCGGCTTCGTGATCGACGCCGCCGTCGTGCGCCACGCGACCGGTAAGCCCCATGTCGAGCGCAATGTGCAGTACGTCCGCGAAAACTTCTTCCGCGGCGAGACGTGGCTCGATGCCGCGCACGTCCACCGCGAGGCGATGCGCTGGTGCACCGAGACCGCGGGCACGCGCATCCATGGCACGACCCGCGAGCGCCCGCTCGCCTGCTTCGTCACCGAGCGCGCGGCCCTCCAGCCGCTCGACCGGCCGCGCTTCGATCCGCCGACCTGGGTCGAGCTGTTCCCGCAGACCGTGGGCATTCTGCGGGACTTGCAGCCGCTCCACGTCGCGCCGGACGCGCCGGTGTTCGCGAGCCCGACGGGCGCGCCGATCGAGCCGAAGGCGTTCTCCGAGCACTGGTACGACGCGCTGCGGGCGCTCGGGATTCGCGTCGGGGGGCTTTACTGCACGCAAGACACGCACGTGTCGCTGGCGTTGCAGCCTGTCCGCGATGCGTGGTGGGGTCGAGATGCAGAGACCGGCGTCGCGTTCGCGACCCTCAAGGTGCACTACGCCCGGTGGATGCCGCAGGATGAACGCAGCGAACTGCGCCGGTTGACGAGTGTCGACGTGGCTTTGTTCGGGGGCGATTTTGCGAAGCGTCCCCGGGAAGGGCTCCCGGCATCGCCGAAAAAACGAGCTAACTTGTTGAAACTTCGAGTGCGAGGAGGGGGACTTGAACCCCCACGGGTGTTACCCCACTAGCCCCTCAAACTAGCGCGTCTGCCATTTCGCCATCCTCGCGTGACAGCGGTGGAGAGGTACCATCGCGACTGCCGGCTGTCGAGAGCGTGCGCCGGCGAGGTGCGCTACTGCTGCTGCTGCTGCTTTGCCGGCGCCGGTTACGGTGCGGCGGGTGCGTCCGGCGGAGCCGGGACGGCACCGGCTGCGGGCGCGGCGGCTTCGCCAGGCGCCACCGCGGCGTCGCCTGGCGCGGGAGCCGCGCCGTCCTCGGCGACCGCAGCGGTCTCGGAGTCGCCGTCGTTTGCGTGCTCGACGGTCGCAGTCTTGGGCACCGCTGTCTCCGGCATGATCGTCGAGTGGCCGCCGCGCGTGCCGACGTACGTGAGGGCGAGCGAGGTGAGCATGAACACCACTGCGGCCCCGGTCGTCAGGCGGGTCAAGAAGTTCCCGGCGCCGCTGCTACCGAAGACCGTGCTGCTCGCCCCGCCGAAGACGGCGCCCATGTCCGCGCCTTTGCCAGCCTGCAGGAGGACTACGAGCACTAGGGTTATGCAGGTGATCACGTGAACGACGGTGATGAGAATCGTCATGGGGCTCCTATTGGAACGCGATGATGCGGCTGAACGCGGTGGTATCGAGGCTGGCGCCGCCGACGAGGGCGCCGTCGATGTTCGGCTGCGCCATCAAGGCGTCGACGTTGTCGGCCTTGACGCTGCCGCCGTACAGGATGCGGATGGACTCGGCACCCGTTTCGCCCGCGAACTCGCGGAGCAGCCTGCGGATTGCGCCATGCGCTTCTTCCGCCTGCTCCGGCGTCGCCGTCTTGCCGGTGCCGATAGCCCACACCGGCTCGTAGGCGATCACGAGGTTCTTGACGGCGTCGCGGGAGAGCCCGGCGAGCCCCTCGCGTACCTGACGCTCGATGACGGGCAGCGTGTTGTCGGCTTCGCGCTCGCGCAGCGTCTCGCCGATGCAGACGATCGGGGTGAGTCCAGCGCGGAGCGCGGCGTCGATCTTGAGCCGCACCAACTCGTTGGTCTCGTTGCAGTACTGGCGGCGCTCCGAATGGCCGACGATGACCCAGCCGCAGCCGACGTCCTTGAGCATTTCACCGGCGATCTCGCCGGTGAAGGCGCCCTTGGGCTCGGTGTGGAGATTCTGCGCAGCGAGGCCGATGGTCGTCCCGACCAGAGCGCGCGCGGCCGTCTCGAGGGCGGTGAAGGGCGGCGCGACGAGGACGTCGCGGTCGCGCGCCTTGGCGGCAGCTTCCTTGATGCCGTCGATGAGCGCCGTCGTTTCTGGACGTGTCGCGTGCATCTTCCAGTTCCCGGCGAGAAGGAAACGGCGTCCGGTGGACTTTCTCATGACTCGAGCACCGCCAGTCCCGGGAGCACGCGCCCTTCCAGGAACTCGAGCGACGCCCCGCCGCCGGTCGAGATGTGGGTGATGTCGCTGCTGCGTCCGGAGCGTGCGAGCGCGGCGATCGAGTCGCCGCCGCCGACCACGGTGAGTGCGGCGCTGTCGGCGAGCGCATCGGCGATAGCCATCGTGCCTTTGCTGAACGCGTCGACCTCGAAGATACCCATCGGTCCGTTCCAGAAGATGGTGCGCGCCTTGGCGATCTCCTCGCGGTAGAGCGCGACGGTGGCGGGCCCGATGTCGACGCCTTTCTTGCCTCCCGGGATCATGGTCACGACTTCGGCAGGGGCGCTGCCGTCGAGCGCCGTGCTGACGAGGTGGTCGGTCGGGAGGCGGAGCACGACACCGAGATCCTCGGCGCGCGCCAGCACTTGGCGAGCAACCTCGACACGATCATCCTCGACCAGCGAGTCGCCCGTGTGCTCTCCCCGTGCACGCAAGAACGTATAGGCCATGGCGCCGCCGATCAGAAGCGTATTCACCTTGGTGAGCAGGTGTTCAATCACCTTGATCTTGTCGGAGACCTTGGCGCCGCCGAGGATGGCCGCCAAGGGGCGTTCGGGATGGCCGGTGATCTTCGAGAGCGCCTCGACCTCCTTCTTCATCAGGAAGCCGGCGGCGCGGAGCGGAACCAGGCGCGCCATACCCTCGGTCGAGGCGTGGGCGCGGTGCGCCGCTCCGAACGCGTCGTTCACGTAGACGTCGGCGAGGGCGGCGAGCTGTCTGGCGAAGGCGGGATCGTTCTTTTCCTCCTCGGGGTGGAAGCGCAGGTTCTCGAGCAGCAGTGCTTGTCCGCGCTCCAGCGAGCCGACCAGTTGCTCGACCTCGGCGCCGACGCAATCGGGGGCCAACTTCACCTCGAGGCGCAGGAGCGCGGTGAGCTGCGCGGCTACGGGCCGCAGCGACAGCTTCGGGTCGGAGGCGCCCTTGGGGCGACCGAGATGCGACGCCAGGACGACCCGGGCACCGTTGGCGATGGCGTATCGTACCGTCGGCAGCGCTGCTTCGATGCGAGTCGCATCGGTGATCGCTCCGTTCTTCAACGGGACGTTGAAGTCGGCGCGGACGAAGGCGCGCTTACCGGCGAGGTCGATCTCGTCGATGTATCTGATGGTCATGGGTTCGTGCCTGTGTGCTCGCGTGCGCGAGACGCCGCCCAGGAGTGAGGACCCTCTCTGCAGGCGAAAGCAAGGGCGTCGTATCGCACGCGACTGGTCGGCAGTCAAACGAATTGCCCTTTAGTGACGCGTAATTGACGACCTCGCACCCCTGGGCTAGCGTGCCCGTCTCGTCGTCGGACGAGAGCGCGTGTGGGTGTAGGGCCGAGGGTGCCGTGAGGTGCGCATGTGGGAATCCGTCGTTCACGAGCTAGTCGTTCAATCTGCTGAACCGCTCACCATCACTCGGCCGCAGGAGACCATCATCGACATGGTCACCGGCTCGGGAGCCGTGGTGCAGCTCGTTCTTCTCCTGCTGCTCGGGTTCTCGGTGGCGAGCTGGGCGATCATCTTCACCAAGCGCCGGCAACTGCGGCGCGCCGAGCGCGAGTCCGAACGCTTCATCGATATCTTCTGGGACGCCAAGAACCTGACCGCGATCAATACCGCGAGCCTCGACCTGAAGGCGAGCCCAGTGGCGCAGGTGTTTCGCTCCGGTTACCAGGAGTTGGTTCGCATCACCCGCGCCAAGCGGGAAGCGGCGCCCGGCGACGACATGTCGACCGATCTCGGCGGGGTGGAGAACGTCGAGCGGGCGATGAAGCGCGCGGCGTTGCAGGAGACGACGAAGCTCGAGAAGTCGTTGACCTTCCTCGCCACCACGGCGAGCGCGGCGCCCTTCGTCGGGCTCTTCGGCACGGTGTGGGGCATCATGAACGCCTTTCGCGGACTCAGCGTCACGCAATCGTCCAGCATCCAGGCGGTCGCGCCCGGTATCTCGGAGGCGCTGATCGCGACGGCGATCGGACTCGCGGCCGCAATCCCGGCAGTGATGGCCTACAACTACTTCGCCGATCGCGTGCGCGTGCTCGGAACCGAGATGGAGAACTTCGCGTCCGAGTTCTTGAACATCGCCGAGCGGCACTTCCTCAAGTGAGGCGGGGTCTGAACGATGGCCTTCGATAGTCGCGGCGGCAGCGGCGGTTCGATCGCCCAGATCAACGTGACGCCGCTCGTCGACGTGATGTTGGTGCTGCTCGTCATTTTCATGGTCACGGCGCCGATCATCCAGCAGGGCGTGAGCGTCGATCTTCCGAAGACCCGGGCCGCCGGTCTGAACAGCCAGGAGGACCCGCTGGTGGTCGGGCTCACCAAGGACGGGAACGTCTACCTGAACGACAACCGGATTGCGCTCGACGACCTGCGCGCCAAGCTCGTCGCCATCGGCCGGGAGAGTCCGGAGCGGGCGGTGTTGTTGCGTGCCGATCGCAGCGTTCCGTACGGCGAGGTGGTTGGGGTGATCGCCGCCATCAAAGAGGCCGGCATCAACAAGCTCGGCATGGTGACCGAGCCCGCTCCGGATACGGTCTCGGCGCGTCCGGGAGAGCGGCGGCGGTGAGTCGAGGTCGCGACGCCGCCGCGTCCGGTCGCGCCTGCGACCGTTGAGCGCGGCGTATGACGGACGGACGGCGGGAACGCAACGGGCGGACGGGAAGCGGCAGCGGATGGTCACTTTCCGGGATAGCGCTCTCGGTCGCCGTGCATGTTCTGGCGGTGGCGTTGATCTTCTTCGCGCCGCATCCACTGCCGGCACCGCACCCGGCGGTGTACACCGTCGATCTCGTCGACCCGAGTGCGCTGGGCGGGCAACTGCTCGAAGGGCCGATCGGCGGGGCGGCGGCGAAGGTGAGAGCGGCACCGAAGCCGCCGCCACCCGAGCCGCCGCCGCCACAACCCGAGCCGGAGCCGGAGCCGCCAGCGGACCGCCTCGCCAAGGCCGAGGAGCCGCCACCGGTCCCCGATGACGACCTGGATCCGCACGCCGTGGCGCTCGCCACGAGGGTCGCGACCCCGGTTGCGACGTCGACACCGCGGGTGCGGCCGACCGCGCAGCCGACGAAGATGGCGACGATCCGCCCGACGACGCTGACGACGGCGAAACCGAGTCCGCGGCCGAGCGCCACCGCGGCACCGAAGCCGAGCGCGACGATCGTGGTTGCTACGGCGAAGAAGAGCACTCCGGTGCCGGTCGAGCCGACGCACCGCCCGCGGGCAGCGGCGACACCCGGTGCCGTCGTGCATCCGCGCCCGGCAGCAACCATCGGTCGGCCGGCCGAGGACCTCGACGACAAGCTCGCGGAGGCGATCAGAGGTGTCGAGCGCAAGGTCGAACAGGAAGGGCGTAGCGGCGGGATCGGCGGTGCCGCCGGATCGGGGAGCGGGCAGGGCGGTAGCGCCAAGACTCTCGAGGGCCCGGCCGGCGTCGGTGGCGAAGGGCCGGGCGGCGGCGGGATGGTGCGCGGGCTCGAGTTCGTCGTCTACTACAATCAAATGTTGAGTCGTATCAGGGAGCGGTGGGCATGGCCCGGTACCCGCAGCGACTTGCTCGTCATCGTGCACTTCAGCATTTTGCCGTCCGGGGAGATCACGAACATCCGGCTCACGGAGAGGTCGGGGGATCAGAGCTATGACGCGTCGGTCGAGCGCGCCGTCAAGGCCGCCGGACCGCTGCCACCGCCGCCGGAGGCGTATCGCGGCGACTTCTCGGACGTCGAGCTGAAGTTCCGACCTACCGATCTGCAGCAGCGATAGCGAGGGCTGCTAGGAGGAACGATGGTGGAACGCAGGAGACGTCGAGGCATCGAAATGGCGATCGCGCTGTGGATGTTCTGCGCGGCGGGGGAGACCGCGGCGCAGGTGCGCGGTACGATCGTCGGACCGGGTGAGACGAGCCTTCCGATCGCGGTCTCACCGCTCAAATCGATGTCCGGCGCCGAACGCGAGGCCGGGACGTTCGCCGACATCGTCGCCAAAGACCTGGACCTGTCGGGGCTCTTCCGCATCATCGATCGCGGCGCCTACATCGAGAGCCCGCAGCAGTCGGGCGTCACCGCCGACACGATCGATTTTCGCGACTGGTCGGCAATCGGAGCGCAGGCCCTGGTCAAGGGTACCGTCGAGCGCGAGGGTGACGGGCTGGTCGTCGAGGCGCGGCTCTTCGACGTCGTGGGAGGAAAACAGATAGGCGGCAAGCGGTATCGCGCCGGCAGTGACGAGCTCCGCCGTATCGCGCATCGATTCGCCGACGAGATCATGCAGGTGCTGACTGGGGAGCGCGGACCCTTCGAGTCGCGCATCGCCTTTGCGTCGCGTCGCAAGGGGCGGTTCAAAGAGATCTACGCGATGTCGGTCGACGGCGGCGATCTCCGCGCCGTGACTCGCGATGGCTCGATCGCTCTGGCGCCGTCGTGGAGCCCCGACGGCCGCTCGCTGCTCTTCACGTCGTTCGTGACCGGGAATCCGAGTCTTTTCATGTCCACTCTGGATGGCGCCAAACGGCTGGTGTCGTCACGGCGGGGACTGAACCTCGGCGGGCGCTGGTCGCCGGGCGGACGGGCGATCGCCGTTGCGCTCGAGAACGGCGGTGGCACCGACATCGCGCTGCTCGATCCCGAGGGCCAGATCATGCATTTCGTCACCAAGGATCACAGCATCGACGTGTCGCCGTCGTGGTCGCCGGACGGTCAGTCGATCGTCTTCTGCTCGGATCGCGGCGGCGGACCGCAGATCTACGCGGTGAGCGCGCAGGGCGGAACTCCGCGGCGGGTGACCTTCGAAGGCAGCTACAACACGTCGCCGGCCTGGTCGCCGAAGGGCGATCGCATCGCCTACGCGAGCCGCATCGGCGGCCGCTTCCAGATTTTCACGGTGGCAGTAGGCGGCGGCGACGTGAAGCGGATCACCGGCACGCGAGGCGACAACGAAGATCCATCGTGGTCGCCGGACGGGCGTTATCTGGTCTTCAGCTCGACGCGCGACGGTAGCGGCGCGATCTATATTTCGGATGCGGCCGGCGTGCGGCAAACTCGATTGACCCCGCCGGGGGGCGATGATAGCAGTCCTGCCTGGTCGCGCTGGCTCGAGTGAGCACCGCGCGTAGGTCGAGGAGGGGTCCGATGGCACGATCGCTTCGGTTCGTCGCGGTGCTGTTGATGGTGGCGGCCGTCACCGTGACCGGGTGCGCCAAGAAGAAGCGCATCACGGACGAATCGGCCATCGGCGACGGCACCGGGACGGGGGCGGAAGAATCGCTCAGCGACCGCAGCAGCCTCGGTCGGTACAAGCACGGACTCGGTCCCGAGGAAGACGGCATCTTGAAGGACGTCCACTTCGCCTACGACTCTTACGAGCTCGGTGCCAGCGCCCGCGATGTGCTGGCGGCGAACGCCGAATGGCTGAAGGAGAACCGGCGCGCCAGGACGGAGATCGAAGGCCATTGCGACGAGCGCGGCACGGTCGAGTACAACCTGGCGCTCGGTGCCAAGCGTGCGAAGGCGGTCAAGGACTATCTGGTGTCCCTAGGGGTCGCATCGGAGCGTTTGACCACCATCAGCTACGGTGAGGAGCTGCCGCTTTGTCGCGACGCCAGCGAACAGTGCTACGCGCGTAACCGCCGTGTGCACTTCGTTCCTCCGTCGGAGTAGGCACCGCATCGACTGCGTGCGCACGGCGCGGACGCGAGGCGAGATCACGATGGACGGACGGCGACTCGCCCCGCATGCCGTGTTACTGGTGGCGGTGCTCGTTGCCGCCGTGGGCGGCTGCGCGACGCAAGCCGACGTCCAAGAGTTGCAGCGTGAGCAGAGACGGTTGCGGACGCAACTCGCCGACACTCGGGCCAGCTTCGACTCCATGCAGCGCGACGTCGCCAGGGTGCGCGGCGGTGTCGACGAGGTGCGCTATTCATCTCGCGGAGCGCAGAGCCTGACTACGCGTCTCGACGAGCTCGAGGCGCGGGTCGCGACCTTGGAGGGGCGCCGCCCGGCGTCGCCCGCGAGCCTTGTGGAGGCAACGGCGGCGACGTCGGCCGAGGGCATGGTCGGTACGCCCGTTCCGTTGCCGACGGCTACTCCGGCGCCGGCCACCCCGGAGATCGCTGCCAGCGATCTCTCGAGGGAAGAGGCGAGGGAGCTCCCCGACGACTATCGCCGCGGCATCACCCTCGTACGCCAGGGAGCGTATGACAAGGCGATTCAGGCGCTCCGCGAGTTCCTGCGGACGAATCGTGATTCGTCGCTGGCCCCGAACGCGCAATACTGGATCGGCGAATCGTACTACATGCTCGCCGACTATTATCAGGCGATCTTGAACTTCAACCAGGTTCGGCAGCAGCATCCGAAGAGCGATCGGGCACCGGCCGCGGTGCTCAAGATCGGACTTGCGTTTCAGCAGATGGGGAACAAGAGCGAAGCGCGGCTCGCCTTCCAGAAAGTGCTCACCGACTATCCGTCATCGCCGGAGGCGGCGCGAGCGCGGGAGAAGCTCCAGGCGCTCTGAGCGTGGACGTCGTCCGTCACATCGCCACGTGCGCGCGGCGATTCATCGCTCCCGTGCTGACGCTGGGAAATTTCGACGGCGTCCATTGCGGACATCAGGCAATTCTCCAACGCGTCGTCGATGCGGCGCGCACACGCGGAGGTGAAGCGGTCGCGATCACGTTTCATCCGCATCCCGTGGCCGTGCTGCGACCGGAGCAGGCGCCGCCTCTGATCTCCTCGTTGCGCGACCGTATCGGGCTGCTGGCAGCGACCGGTATCGACGTCCTCGTCTTGCAGCACTTCACAGCCGCCTTTGCGACGCTCTCGGCCGAGTCGTTCGTCGAGCGCTTCATCGTCGAGGGGATCGGAGCATCACGGGTCGTAGTCGGACACAAGGTGAGCTTCGGACAGGCGCGGCGCGGCGACGCGGCGCTGCTCGAAGCGCTCGGAGCACGGTTCGGCTTTGCGGTCGAGGTGGTCGGGCCGATCCGCGTCGACGGCCACGACGTGTCCAGCTCTGCGGTCAGGCGCGCGATCGCTGCCGGCGATGTCCGACTCGCGGCGGCGCTCCTGGGCCGCCCGCATCGTCTGCGCGGCGTCGTCGTGCGCGGGCGGCAACGGGGTGCCGCGATCGGATTTCCCACTGCCAACATCCGGGTGCGCGCCGGCATGTGGCCGCCCGACGGTGTCTATGCCGTACGGGTGCGACGCGGGGAGCAATGGCTCGGCGGCGTCGCCAGCATCGGCACGAATCCGACGTTCGGTGACGTTCCCCGCACCCTCGAAGTGTACATATTCGACTTCGATGCGAACGTGTACGGTGAGCGCTTGATGGTGGCGTTCGTCGAGCGGCTGCGCGACGAGGTCGCGTTCCCTTCGGTCGAGGCGTTGGTGGCGCAGATCGCACGCGACGCCGCTGCAGCGCGCGCGATCCTCACACGGACGTGACCCGCACCGTCGTGGTCGTCGCCGATGCGGCCGCCGGGCGGCGTCTCGACGCGTTCGTCGCCGGGAGCGGCCTTGGCATCTCGCGCTCCCAGGCGCGACAACTGATCGAGGCGGGGCAAGTGACGGTCGGCGGGCGCGTCCGCAAGCCGGGGCAACTCGTGCACACCGGCGACGAGGTCGCTGTCGAGGCCCCGATGGTGGCGCCGACGACGGCGGAGCCGGAAGCTTTGCCGCTGCGTGTACTGTACGAAGACGATGCGATCGCCGTTATCGACAAGGCGCCCGGTATGGTAGTGCATCCTGCCCCCGGACGATGGCGGGGCACCCTGGTGAACGCGCTCTTGCATCGATGGGGCCCGATGCCGGGGCAAGAGGCGACGCGGCCCGGGATCGTTCATCGCCTCGATCGGGAGACATCGGGAGTGATGGTGGTCGCCCGGACGCTGTCGGCGCTCGAGCATCTCGCGAGGCAGTTCGCGACGAGGACGGTCGAGAAGCGGTATCTAGCTATCGTACGCGGTCGTGTCCGTGGCGAGGTGATCCGGATCGACGCACCCATCGGTCGTCACGCGGTCGAACGCAAGAAGATGTCGACGCGCGCACGTACTGCCCGGGTCGCCGTGACGCACATCCGCGTCCTCGAACGCTTCGCTGCAACGACCTTCGTCGAGGCCGTGCCGGAGACCGGGCGAACGCACCAGATCCGCGTGCACCTCGCCTCGCGCGGCCATCCGATCGTCGGCGACGAGGTCTACGGGCGCGCGCGAGCGGATGAGAGGGCGCTCATCGGTCGGCAAGCGTTGCATGCCGCGTCGCTCGGCATCATCCACCCCGTACGGGGAGTCGCGATGACGTTTCACGCCGAGCTCTGGCCGGACATGGCGGCGTTGACCGCGGCGCTGCGTCGGCAGCCGCATGTGCATTCGTGAATAGTACTGCTCTGGCGTCCACCGGCAGGGGCGGCACGCGAGTTTTCTATTGACATCACTATGTCCTTCGTTTAGCGTTTCGCGCCGAGATGTTGTCGAGGTGGGGAGGGAGAGGGACGGCAGGTCACTCTCACATCCAACGCTATTCACTCCTCCAAATAGCACCCTGAGAACGCAGCCGAGTCGCTGTGATGGTCCGTCTTTCTATACGGTCTGGAGACGGGTTGGGCCGGCGCTCGAAGAGCCAGAGAAGTGCGAGGCGGGTGACGACGTTGAGTCGCGGTAGAGGACGCTGATGGAGTCGCCGTCGTAACGTCATGTTCCGCTCTTAAGCCCCGCCGTCCGTGCTTCTCTGACACCCTTCGTGCCCGCGAGGGCAACACACTCACACGCACGAGCTCCAGCGAGCGAACATCCGAGAGTCCGGTAGAGGAGCGTCCCATGGTACGAACGCGCGCGCGGGTCGACGTCCAGCAGCCTCAGCAAGATCGGCATCCGGGTCCCGAACCGGCGGCGGCGGAGGCGGCGGAGGGGCTCAACCTCAAGGCGCTCAAGGACAAGAAGATCGGCGAGCTCGCGCAGCTCGCGCGCGACTTCAACGTCGAAGGCTCCGCGGCGATGCGCAAACAGGAGCTGATTTTCGCCATCCTGCAGGCGCAGGCCGAGCAAAACGGCTTCATCTACGGTGAAGGCGTCCTCGAGATCCTTCCCGACGGCTTCGGCTTCCTGCGGGCGCCCGATTACAACTACCTTCCCGGTCCGGACGATATCTATATTTCGCCGAGCCAGATCCGGCGGTTCAATCTCCGAACCGGTGACGTCGTTTCCGGGCAGATCCGCCCGCCGAAGGAAGGCGAGCGCTACTTCGCGCTCCTCAAGGTCGAGGCGATCAATTACGAGGAGCCGGAGAGAGCGCGCGAGAAGATCCTCTTCGACAACCTGACCCCGCTCTATCCGAACGAGCACCTCCGACTCGAGCACAACCCCGACGAGTGCACGACGCGCATCATCGACCTGGTGTCGCCGATCGGTAAGGGGCAGCGTGGTCTCATCGTCGCGGCGCCGCGGACCGGCAAGACGGTGATGCTGCAGAACATCGCGCACGGAATCACTCAGAACCACAAAGAAGTGGTGCTGATCGTGCTCCTGATCGACGAGCGACCGGAGGAAGTGACCGACATGCAGCGCTCGGTGCAGGGCGAGGTCGTGAGCTCGACTTTCGATGAGCCTGCGACCCGGCACGTGCAGGTCGCCGAGATGGTGATCGAGAAAGCGAAACGTCTCGTCGAGCATGGGAAAGACGTCGTGATTCTGCTCGACTCGATCACGCGGCTGGCCCGCGCCTACAACTCGGTCGTGCCCCCGAGCGGGAAGATCCTGTCTGGCGGCGTCGACTCGAACGCGCTCCGCGGACCAAAGAAGTTCTTCGGAGCCGCCCGCAATATCGAGGACGGAGGGAGCCTAACGATCATCGGTACGGCGCTCGTGGACACCGGGAGCCGAATGGACGAGGTGATCTTCGAGGAGTTCAAGGGGACCGGCAACATGGAGGTGCATCTCGACCGGCGGCTGATGGACAAGCGCATCTTCCCGGCGCTGGACATCAATCGGTCGGGGACGCGCAAGGAGGAGCTGCTGCTCGCGCGGGAAGTCCTGAACCGCGTCTGGATCCTCCGCAAGCTCCTGTCGCAGCTCAATACCGTCGAGGCGATGGAGTTCCTGACCGACAAGATCAAAGGGACCAAGGACAACCAGGAGTTCATGGAGTCCATGAACTCCTGACCCCCCAACCGCCCTCCGTATTTGCACCCTCCGATTCGTTTGCGCTATACGAACCCGTTCGCGAGCCGCTCGATTTCAGCCGCGGCAATTTCGTCGATCTGCGCGTGAAGGAGTCCGCATGAGAGTATTCGTATGGCCGAAGTGACGATGAAGCAGCTCCTGGAGGCCGGGGTACACTTCGGCCACCAGACGAGCCGCTGGAACCCCAAGATGAAGCCGTACATCTTCGGAGCGCGCAACGGCATCTACATCATCGACTTGCAGCAGACGGTCCGTATGTTTCGCGACGCATACGCCTACGTCCGCGAACTCGTCGCGGACGGCGGGTCGATCCTCTTCGTGGGCACCAAGAAGCAGGCGCAAGACGCCATCCGCGAGGAAGCCGAGCGCTGCGGGATGTTCCACGTCACTAACCGCTGGCTCGGCGGCATGCTGACCAACTTCCAGACCATCAAGCAGTCGATCGAGCGTTTACGGAAGCACGAGGAGACGCTCGAGAGCGCGGAGATGGCGGAGGCGCTCACGAAAAAAGAGATGATCGTCATCCAGCGTGAGCGCGACAAGCTCCAGGCGTCGCTCGGCGGCATCAAGAACATGCGCAAGCTTCCGGACGCGCTCTTCGTAGTGGATCCGAAGAAGGAAGAGATAGCGGTCAAGGAGGCGAACAAGCTCGGTATCCCAGTGGTCGCCGCGGTCGATACCAACTGCGACCCCGACGTCATCGACTACAAGATCCCCGGGAACGACGACGCGATTCGGGCTATCCGTCTCTTCTGCGCGGCGATCGCCGATGCGGCGCTCGAAGGTCGCGCGCTCGCCGAGGAGCGACAGCGCGGCCAGGGGAGCGAAGATGAGGAGCGAGAGGCTCCGAGCCTGGCAGCTGAGCCCGGCAGCGAGGAATCTGCGGGGAGCGACATCGGATGAGTGACGTCAGTGCACGACACGTAAAGGACCTGCGCGAGAAGACCGGCGCCGGATTCATGGACTGCAAGACCGCCCTCCGGGAGAGCGGCGGAGACTTCGAGGGCGCAGTGCGGTATCTGCGCGAGCGCGGCCTCGCGGCGGCGGCGAAGAAGGCGGGCCGGGCGACCGCCGAAGGCATCGTCGGCTCGTATATACACGCGGGGGGCAAGATCGGCGTCCTGATCGAGGTCAATTGCGAGACCGATTTCGTTGCCCGGACCGACGATTTCCAGGCATTCGTCCGCAATCTTGCGATGCAGGTCGCTGCAGCGCGTCCGCTGTACGTGAGCCGTGAAGAGATCCCGGCGGCGGAGCTAGAACGCGAGCGCGCCATCTATGCAGCCCAGGCCGCGCAGTCCGGAAAGCCCGAGCAAGTCGTCGCCAAGATGGTCGACGGCAAGATCGACAAGTACGTCGCCGAGGTCTGCCTCCTCGATCAGGACTACGTCAAAGAGCCCGGGAAGGCCGTGCGCCAGGTGGTCACGGATGCGATAGCCAAGCTCGGCGAGAATATCTCCGTCCGTCGGTTCGTGCGGTTCCAGCTTGGCGAAGGCATCGAGGAAGCTTCGGGCGATAACGGGGCGGCCAAACTCTAGGGGGCTTTTGCATCGATGGGTTCCGAGCGAGAAGCGCAAGCCGTTGCGAGCATTGGGCGGCGGGCCCGCCCGCGCATGCGGACGATACGCCGAGGGCTCGGCATCGCCGGCGCTCGCGGATGGATCGTGCCCCCGCAGCCGGAATCCCTCCGTGCAGAGGTTGCCTAGTCGGAGCGGTGAAGCCATGGATCCCGGCTCGTCGGCGCCAGGGTCGGGCGTTGCCGCCGTAGATCTGCGCTATCGGCGAGTCCTGCTCAAGATCAGCGGCGAGGCGCTCGCCGGGAGCGCGGGATTCGGCATCGACGCCGACGCCGTCGGCACCTTCGCGCGTGAGATCCAGGAGGTCCACGAGCTCGGCTGCGAGCTCGCGATCGTCGTCGGCGGCGGGAACATCTTCCGGGGCCTGGCCGGCAGTGCCTTCGGCGTCGACCGCGCCACGGGCGATTACATGGGCATGCTCGCCACGGTCATCAATAGCCTGGCGCTGCAAAACGCCCTGGAGAAGCTCGGCGTCGGCACGCGCGTGCAGTCGGCGATCGCGATCCAGGAAGTCGCCGAACCCTACATCCGGCGTCGGGCGACGCGCCATCTGGAGAAGGGTCGAGTCGTGATCTTCGGTGCGGGGACCGGCAACCCGTACTTTTCGACCGATACCGCGGCGAGCCTCCGCGCCATGGAGATCGGCGCCGAGGTGATCCTCAAGGCGACGAAGGTCGACGGCGTCTACAGCGCCGATCCGGCCACGCATCCCGAGGCCGTACGGTATCGCGAGCTTTCGTACATCGAGGTGCTCAATCGTGAGCTGAAGGTGATGGACGCGACGGCGATCTCGCTGTGCATGGACAACACGCTGCCGGTGATCGTCTTCAACCTGCTCGAGCCGGGCAACATCCGCAAGGCAGTGCTCGGCGAGGCGATCGGTACGATCGTCCACGCCCGAGCGCAGCCGGGCGGGCTCGCCGCCGGTGCCGGGAAGGAGGACTGAATGAGCTCGATCATAGACGACTGCAAGAAGGAGATGGACGACACGGTGGCGGCGTTCAAGCGCGATCTGGCGCGTTTGCGGACGGCCCGGGCGACGACGGCGCTCCTCGACGGCATTATCGTCGAGTACTACGGCGCAAAGACGCCGTTGAACCAGTTGGCCTCGATGTCGGCACCCGAGCCTCGGTTGCTCGTCGTCCAGCCGTTCGACCGGAGTGTAATCGGCGAGATCGAGCGCGCCATCATGCAGTCGGACCTGGGCCTGACGCCGCGAAACGACGGCAAGATCATCCGCATCCCGATCCCGGAGCTCACCGAGGAGCGACGTCGCGATCTCGTGAAGCACGTCAAGAAGGTTGCAGAGGAGTTCCGGGTTTCGGTGCGCGCGCACCGGCGCGATGCGATCGAGATGATGAAGGAGCTCAACAAGGAGAAGGAGCTCACCGACGATGATCTGAAGCGGGATCAGGATCGCGTCGAGCACCTGACGAAAGAATACGTCGAGAAGCTCGACAGGATCCTGAAGACCAAAGAAGAAGAGATCATGGCCGTCTGATGGTCGAGATCGACAAAGAGCGCCTGCCGCGACACGTGGCGATCATCATGGACGGCAACGGCCGATGGGCCACGCAGCGCGGCTTGACGCGGATCACGGGACACCGTCGCGGCAAGCAGTCGGTGCAGGAGATCGTCGAGACGGCGCGGCGCCTCGGCATCCCGTACCTGAGCTTGTACGCGTTCTCCACCGAGAACTGGCTGCGGCCTCGGGAAGAGGTGGCGGCGTTGATGCGTTTCCTGCGGCATTTCCTGGCCGCCGAGCTGAAGAAGATGATGAGAAACGGTATCCGGCTGCTCGCGATCGGCAATCTGCGCCGGTTGCCGCGCGAGGTGCAGACGGCTCTCCGTCAAACGATCGAGGACACCCGGAACAATACCGGCATGACCGTGATTCTGGCCGTGAGTTACGGAGCCAGAGAGGAGCTCACCGAGGCGGCGCGTGCGATAGCGCGCAAAGTGCGACGCGGCGACATCGATCCGGAGGACGTGGATCAGGATCTGGTCGCGTCGCACCTCGGAACTGCCGGCGTACCAGATCCCGATCTCCTGATTCGCACGAGCGGGGAGATGCGGATCAGCAACTTCCTCCTCTGGCAGATCGCCTACACCGAGATCTACGTGACCGACACGCTGTGGCCGGATTTCCGCAAGCGTGAGTTTCTGGACGCGGTGGCGCACTTCCAGCGGCGCGAGCGGCGGTTCGGCCGAACCGGAGAGCAGGCCGAGCGCGAACGTCTGCGTGCTGCACACTAGGCTGGCCACGGCGGCGGTCGCGATTCCGCTGCTCGTCTGGGTGATCGTCTGGAATCCGTGGTCGCTCTTCGTATGGCTAGTGGGCGCAGCGACGCTCGTCGGCGTGATCGAGTATTGCGAGATGGCCTTCCCGACCGATCTCTGGGATCGCGGGTTCGGCCTCGCGGCCGGAGCCTTGCTGCTGAGCGCCATGCTCGTTCCGACGCAGGAGCGGTTCGCAATGGCGCTCGCCGCCGTCGTAATAGCGGGGCTCGTGATGGCGTTGGCGCGCAAGGACGACCTGCGCCACGGCGTCGACGCTCTCGGTCTGACGTTGCTCGGGAGTCTCTACACCGCGTTCCTCCTGCCGCACTACGTATGGATGCACGCGCTTCCCGATCCGGTTCACTCGGCGATCGCGGTCGGGGGGTGGCGCTGGGTGATCTTCACGGTGCTGATCGCGATGGCCGGAGACGTCGGCGGCTACTTCGGCGGGCGATCCTGCGGCCGGCACAAGCTCATGCCCTCGGTGAGCCCGGGTAAGACCATCGAGGGGAGCGCCGCGGCAGTGGTCGGCAACCTCCTCGGAGGCGCGTTTTGCAAGCTCGCGTTCTTTCCGACGCTCGACTGGGCCGAGGTCGTGGGCCTCGGCCTTGCGGTCGGGTGTCTCGCCCAGGTCGGCGATCTCTGTGAATCAATGCTGAAGCGCGCGTTCGGCGCCAAGGACTCGGGGTGGATCATCCCGGGGCACGGCGGCGTTCTCGACCGCATCGACAGTCTCGTGTTCCCGGCTCCGCTCGTCTACTATTACGCCAGGTTCTTCTTCGGCCACTAGATCTCCTCAAAGGACACGGCGCATGGGCGGGAACATTCTGGTCGCGATCTTGATCCTCGGACTGTTGATCTTCGTGCACGAGCTCGGGCACTTCGCGGTGGCGAAATGGTCGGGCGTTACGGTGCTGCGGTTCTCGCTCGGCTTCGGGCCGCGGCTATTCGCCTGGCGTCGGGATCTCACCGAGTATGCCGTGAGCGCCGTGCCGCTCGGCGGCTACGTGAAGATGCTCGGCGACGATCCGGAAGAGGAGGTTCCGGCCGCAGACGCCGCGAGGGCGTTCTCGCAGCAGTCGCTCGTCAAGCGGGCGGGGATAGTCATCGCCGGGCCCGCCATGAATCTGGTGACCGCGGCCGTCGCGTTCTCGCTCGTCTTTGCTGTCTACGGAGCGGGGACGCCGAGCGAGGCTGCAAAGATCGGCGGCGTCATGGAGGGCATGGCGGCGCAAAAGGCCGGCCTGCGGCGGGGGGACGTGGTGACGTCCGTAGACGGGCAACCGATCGCGAGTTGGGACGCGCTCTCACAGGTGGTGCGAGCTAGCGGCGGCAAGGCTCTCGTGCTGGAGGTCGCGCGCGATGACGGCTCCACGGCGACGCTTACGGCGGTGCCCGAGGAGCGTCCCGAGAAGACGGTCTTCGGTGAGGAGGCCGGGAAGGCGTATCTCATCGGTATCGAGCGCTTCGTCGAGATCGCACCCGTGTCGCCCGTGAGTGCAGTCGGCCTCGGCGTCTACGAGACCTATTTCTGGGTCAAGATGACGCTTCTCAGTGTCGTGAAGATCTTCCAGGGCTCGGTCTCGGCGCGCGATCTCGGAGGACCCATTCTCATCGTCCAGGCCGCGGGACAACAGGCCGAGCGCGGCATGGACTACCTGATCCGGTTTCTCGGACTCATCAGCGTGAACCTGGGCGTGCTGAATCTGCTGCCGGTGCCGGTGCTGGACGGCGGCCACCTGGTGTTCTTCGCCTTCGAGGCGATTCGGGGCCGCCCGCTTGCGCTTCGACAACGGGAGGTGGCCCAGCAGGTGGGGCTCTTCCTGCTCCTCGCGCTGATGGTGTTCGTTTTCTACAACGACATCTCTCGGCTCATCGCCGGGTGACCGTCGTGCGGCGCGCGAGCGCGCCCTGATGCGGATCCTTGCCCTCGATACCGCAACGCGGCGCTGCGCGGTCGCGCTGGTGCGCGGCGATGCCGTCGTCGCCGAGCGCTACGAGCGGGCGGCGGCAAATCACGCCGGGCTGCTGCCGCGACTCGTAGCCGAGACCCTGGAGGAAGGTGGCCGGCTGGCGGCGGGGGACGCGATCGCGGTTGCGATCGGACCCGGATCGTTTACGGGGCTGCGCATCGGCCTCGGCTTCGCAAAGGGCATGGCGGTCGCCGGCGGCTATCGACTCGTCGGCGTGCCGACCCTGGATGCGCTGGCTCTCGCGGCGCCGGTTGGCGAGACGCGCGTCTGTGCCGTCCTCGATGCGCGCAAACGCGAAGTCTATGCCGCGCTCTACGAGCGCGATGCCGAGGGGCTCCATCGTCGGGGAATCCCGTGCGCGATCGATGCCGAGCGCTTGGCGGTCGCGGTCGGCGCGCCGTGCACTTTCGTGGGCGACGGTGTCGATGTCTACGGAGACGTGTTTCGGCGGGTGCTCGGTGCGGGAGCGACGGTGCTGTCGCCGGTGACGCATCCGCCGGGCGCAGCTGCATTGGCGAGGCTCGCGGCGGCGCGCCTGCGCACCGAACCGAGGGGAGACGACCTCGCGTCGCTGGCGCCCGCCTATGTGAGACCCCCCGAAGCGGAGCTTTCGCAGAGCGCATATGCGCCCTCTGCGGGCCTCGAGGTCCGGAGCTTCGTTGACAAGGCCCGAATCGTGTAATAGGAGACAAACATCAATCTTTTTCGCTACTTGCCAATCAAACGCTGGCGCTGAAAGGAGTCTCCCATGGAGGTGAAGGACGAGCAGCTCATCCTCTCCCTGGTCGATCGAGATCCAGATCTGAAGCGCTATTACGACGAGCACGTCCAGCTCGAGAAACGACTCGCGCAATTCAATCACAAAGGCTTCCTGAACCAGGACGAAGAGGTCGAACGCAAGCGACTGCAGAAGGTGAAGCTCGCGGGCAAAGATCGGATGATGGAGATCCTCAACAAGTACCGCTGAGCTTCGACGTTACGGGGCGTCGGACGTCTGCGCGCGGGCTCGTCGATCGTGCACTACCCGCGCATTCGCCCAGGCTCCCCAGCAAAGCTGCAGGACGAGGCACTATGCGACACATTATTTCGATTTTGGTCGAGAACGACTTCGGTGTCCTCGCGCGTGTTGCGGGAATGTTCAGCTGCCGCGGATTCAACATCGAGAGCTTGGCCGTCGCCGAGACGATGGATCCTACCGTGTCGTGCATCACGCTCGTCACCGCGGGTGACGACGCCGTGCTCGCGCAGATCACCAAGCAGCTCAACAAGCTCGTGCCCGTCATCCGGGTTTGCGATTTCAAGGATGAGGAGGCGGCGCATGTCGAGCGGGAGCTCGTGCTCATCAAGGTCAAGGCCGACGAGCGTACGCGCGGCGAGCTGATGAACATCGTAGACATCTTCCGCGGCAAGATCATCGATGTCGGATCGCGGTCGCGCGTGGTCGAAATCACCGGAGAGCAGGAGAAGATCGCCGCCATCATCGAGCTGCTGAGGCCATTGGGGATTACCGAGATCGTGCGCACCGGGCGGGTAGCCATGTGGCGCGGTACGCGCGCGCTGGCAGGCGCCGTCGGCGAGGAGAAGGAGAAGGTCGCGTGAACGTCTTCACCGAGAAGGATGCCGATCTCGACAAGCTCAAGGGCAAGAAGGTCGCCGTCATCGGCTATGGCAGCCAGGGGCATGCGCACGCGCTGAACCTGCGCGATAGCGGCATCGATGTGGCAGTCGGTCTGCGCCGCGACAGCGCTTCATGGAAGAAGGCCGAGGCCGCCGGCCTCAAGGTCCTGCCGACGGCGGAGGCGGCGATATGGGGCGACGTCGTCATGATCCTCGTTCCCGACGAGCTCGCCGGCGAGATGTACGCGAGCGAGATCGCGCCCGGAATGAAGGCCGGGAAGTATTTGGCGTTCGGGCACGGGTTCAACATTCACTTCAAGAAGATAGTGCCGCCGCAGGACGTGAACGTCTTCATGATCGCGCCCAAGGGGCCCGGGCATCTCGTGCGCAGCGAGTACGAGCGCGGCCGCGGCGTGCCGTGTCTGCTTGCCGTCCACCAGGATCCGAGCGGCGACACGAAGCAGATCGCGCTCGCTTACGGCAAGGCGATAGGCGGCGCGCGGGCGGCCATCATCGAGACCAATTTTCGCGAAGAGACCGAGACCGACCTCTTCGGCGAGCAGGCCGTGCTCTGCGGCGGCCTCACCGAGCTGATTCGCGCCGGATACGAGACGCTGGTCGAGGCGGGGTATGCGCCCGAGATGGCGTACTTCGAATGCCTGCACGAGGTGAAGCTCATCGTCGATCTCATCTACGAGGGCGGTATTGCCAACATGCGCTACTCGATCAGCAACACGGCCGAGTACGGTGATATGACACGCGGCAAGCGGGTCGTGGGCAAGGAAGCGCGCGCGGCCATGAAGCAGATTCTTGCCGAGATCCAGAGCGGCAAGTTCGCCGACGAGTGGATCACCGAGCACCGGTGCGGCCAGCCGCACTTCCGCGAGCTGCGCCAAGAGGCCGAACACCACCCGATCGAGAAGGTCGGAGCGAGTCTGCGGGCCTTGATGCCGTGGCTCGGATCGAACCGGCTCGTCGACAAGGCGCGCAACTGACCGCTGCCGTCGCCGACGCGGCATGAGGCTCGCTCGCGATGGGTACACCTACGTCGCGCTCGCAGTCGCGCTCGCGGTGTTAGGGGCGGCCTCCGCACCGTGCTGGGTCGCCTGGCCCCTTGCTGTCTTCGCTGGACTGGTCGTCAATTTCTTTCGTGATCCCGAGCGCTCGACGCCTGCCGGAGACGACCTCATCACGGCACCCGCCGACGGCAAGGTCGTGGCGATCACCGGCGTGATGCACGAGGAGCGCTTCGTCCGAGGACCCTGCCGGCGCATCAGTATTTTCATGTCGCCGCTGAACGTCCACGTGAACCGCATCCCCGCGTCCGGCGTCGTCCGCGAGGTGCACCATTTTCCGGGACAGTTCGTTGCCGCCTTTCTCGACAAGGCCTCGGAGCTGAACGAGCGCAACGCCGTCGTCGTCGAGGATCGGCGGGGGGCACGCATCCTCTTTGTGCAGATCGCCGGTCAGCTGGCGCGGCGAATCGTTTGCAAGGTCGAGGTCGGAGACGAGGTCCGGCGCGGGGACCGCTACGGCATGATCATGTTCGGGTCGCGGCTTGACCTCTACGTTCCGGAGGTGGTCAAGTTGCGCGTGGCGATCGGAGACCGAACGACGGCGGGGGTGACGACAGTGGGGTCGTACTCATGAGCTCGGAAGTGCGGTTGGTGCACGGCCGCCGGGAGCGGCGAAGCGACGAGCCGTTGCATCGCGGCGTGTATCTACTCCCCAACCTGATCACGACCTGCGGCCTGTTCTCGGGCTTCTATGCGATCATCGCGACGATCGACGGCGCCTATCAGGTCGCCGCAGTCTGCATCCTGATCGCGCACGTTTTCGACGGCCTCGACGGTCGTATCGCCAGGCTTACCAAGTCGACGAGCCGCTTCGGCATCGAGTACGACTCGCTCTCCGACCTGGTCGCATTCGGTGTGGCGCCCGGCGTCCTCGCCTACAAGTGGGCGCTGGAGCCGTGGGGCAACTGGGGCTGGCTTGCGGCGTCTCTCTATGTCGCCTGCGGCGCGCTGCGGTTGGCGCGGTTCAACGTGCAGGCGGATCTAGGAGCCAAGCACCATTTCACGGGCTTGCCGATTCCGGCCGCCGCGGACACCGTCGCTTCGACGGTGCTGCTCTATTATTTCTTCGGCGGCGAAGGGGCCACCCACAAGCACGTCATCCTGCTCGTGGTGATCTACGGACTGGCGGCCCTCATGGTAAGCAACGTCAGCTACCAGAGCTTCAAGAGCTTTCGCTTCCATCCCCGGCAGCCGCTCTGGATCCTGGTGGCGCTGATCGTGGGGCTCAAGTTCGTGATCGCCGAGCCGCAGATCTTCCTGTTCACGGCGTTCATGCTCTACGCCCTCTCAGGGCCGGCGACGTGGGTGCTCGGGCGGTCCCGAGCTCGGCGGCGCGCTGCCGAGGAGCCGGTCGCGAAGGTGCGGAACTTGCGATAAGGCTTGGAGCACCGCCGACCGCGCGAAGTCGCTCCCGCTGGCGCCGGCAGGCCACGCGGGAGTTTTCGTTTTCGGGTCGGGGATCAGAGGCCAACGATCGATGCAAGCGAACGACCCCAACTACGTTCAGATCTTCGATACCACGCTGCGCGACGGCGAGCAGTCGCCGGGCGCGTCGATGAACGTCGAGGAGAAGATCGCGATCGCCCGCCAGCTCGAGCAGCTGAACGTCGATGTCATCGAGGCGGGCTTCGCCGCTTCGTCGGAGGGTGACTTCGTCTCCGTCCGGCGCGTGTCGGAAGCGGTGGCGACGCCGATAGTCCTGAGTCTGGCGCGCACGAAGGAGGCCGACATCGAGCGCGCCATCCGCGCCGTCGAGAGGGCGAAGCGTCCGGGCATCCACATCTTCATAGCTACCTCCGACATCCACCTGCAGCACAAGCTGATGATGAGCAGGCAGGAGGTGATCGATGCCGCTGCTTGGGCCGTCGGGCTCGCCGGAAAACATCTGGACTACATCGAGTTCTCGGCCGAGGACGCCTCGCGGAGCGATCCGGAGTATCTCGTCAGCGTCTTCGCGGAGGTCATCCGCGCCGGAGCCGTGACGTTGAACGTTCCGGATACGACCGGCTACGCCCTGCCGCACCAGACGAGCGCGCTCTTCCGCTACTTGATCGGGGCGACTCCGGGCGGGCACGGCGTGCGCTGGAGCGCGCATTGCCACAACGATCTCGGCATGGCCGTCGCGAATTCGCTCGCGGCCGTCGAAGCCGGGGCCCGTCAGGTCGAGTGCACCGTCAACGGGCTCGGCGAGCGGGCGGGCAACGCGGCGATGGACGAGATCGTGATGGCGCTGCGCACGCGCCGGGATTTCTTCGGCCTCGAGACCGGCATAGTTACCGAACAGATCTACGCCGCCAGCCGCCTCGTGTCGCAGATCACCGGCATACCGATCCCCATCAACAAGCCGATAGTAGGCGAGAACGCTTTCGCGCACGAGGCGGGCATCCATCAGGACGGCGTCCTCAAGAACAAGATCACCTACGAGATCATGCGGCCCGAGACGGTCGGGGTCGGATCCAATCGGCTCGTGCTCGGAAAGCACTCGGGACGCCATGCTTTCGTCGACCGGCTGAAGGAGCTCGGCATCGCGGCGCAAGGGATCGACATGAACAAGGCGTTCGCGCGCTTCAAGACTTTGGCCGACAAGAAGAAGAGCGTCTACGACGAGGATCTGATGGCGATCGTCGCCGAGGAGGCGGTGCGCGTTCCCGACCGCTTCGAGCTCACGGCCCTGTCGGTAACGTCGTCGACGGACGTCCAGCCGAGCGCGAGCCTCCGCCTGCGTATCGACGGCGTCGAGCGGGCGGCGCAAGCGACCGGCGACGGCATCGTCGACGCCTGCTACCACGCCATTGCCGCGGCGACGGGGACACGGTGCAAGCTCGAACGCTATGCGGTGAAGGCGATCACGAGCGGAACCGACGCGCAGGGCGAGGTCTCGTGTCTGGTGCGCGACGGCAGCCTCACGTCGACGGGCCAAGGTGCCCATACAGACATCATCGTGGCGAGTGCGCTCGCGTTCCTGAATGCCTTGAACAAGCTCGAATATCGCCGCCGCTACGAAGATCGGGCCCGCGTGACCGGGCCGTAGCGGCGCGGGCGAGCACATCGAAAGGAAGACGCAGCCGATGGCAATGACGATGACCGAGAAGATCCTGGCGCGCGCGTCCGGGAAGGCTGCGGTCCGCCCGGGCGAGAACGTCTGGGCGAACGTCGACACGCTGATGACGCACGACGTCTGCGGTCCCGGGACGATCGGCATCTTCAAGCGGGAATTCGGCGCTGCGGCGAAGGTGTGGGACCGCGACAAGGTAGTCATCATCCCGGACCACTACATCTTCACGGCCGACGACAAGTGCCACCGTAACGTCGCCATCCTCCGGCAGTTCGCGCGGGAGCAGGATCTGCCGCACTACTACGACGTCGGCACACCCCGCTACAAAGGCGTCTGCCACATAGCTCTCGCGCAGGAGGGGCATTGCCGGCCCGGCGAGGTCCTGTTCGGCACCGACTCTCACACCTGCACCGCCGGCGCCTTCAACCAGTTCGCAACCGGGATCGGCAACACCGACGCCGCCTTCATCCTCGGAACCGGCAAGCTCCTGGTGAAGGTGCCGCCCACCATGCGCTTCGTGTTCGAGGGCGAGTTTCCGCCCTACCTCATGGCGAAGGACGTCATCCTGCATCTCATCGGCGAGATCGGCGTCGACGGCGGCACCTACAAGGCCATGGAGTTCGCCGGCGAGGCCATCGAGCGTCTGGAGATGGAGGAGCGCATGACCCTCTGCAACATGGTGATCGAGGGCGGCGGCAAGAACGGCATCATCGAGGCCGACGAGCGGACGTTCGCGTACGTGCGGGCGCGCACCGGCAAGAGCTTCGAGGCAGTGGCGCCGGATGCGGATGCGAAGCACGTGTTCTACAAGCGCTGGGATGCGCGCACGATCGAGCCGACGGTGGCGAGACCGCACTCGCCCGACAAGCGCGCCACGGCGCGCTCGCTCGCGGACGTCGCGATAACCCGCGCCTACATCGGCTCGTGCACGGGCGGGAAGCTCACCGACTTCGCGAGCGCGGCGCGGGTGCTGCGCGGTCGCAAGGTGGCGGTGCAGACGTTCCTGGTGCCGGCGACGACCGAGATCGCCAGGGGCATCGGCACCGAGACGCTCGAGGGCAAGACGCTGCTCTCGATCTTCGAGGAAGCCGGGTGCACGGTCTCGTTGGATGCTTCTTGTGCGGCCTGCCTCGGCGGTCCGGCCGACACCTTCGGCCGCATCAACGGGCCCGAGGTCTGCATCTCGACCACCAACCGCAACTTCCCGGGACGCATGGGGGCGAAGGAGGGCCAGATCTACCTGGCGTCGCCGTACACGGTGGCCGCTTCGGCGGTCCGGGGACGCATCACCGACCCACGGGAGTTCCTCGCATGAGCGCAAACCGAATCCGCGGCCAGGTCTACGTCCTCGGCGACAACATCGATACCGACCAGATCATTCCGGCGCAGTACCTGAACCTCGTGCCGACGATTCCGGAGGAGTACGAGAAGCTCGGGAGCTATGCGCTCTGCGGCGTGCTCGACGCTCCGCCCTACGTTCCGCAGGGACGGACGAAGACGCCGTACGCCATTATCGTCGCGGGACGGAACTTCGGCTGCGGTTCGTCGCGCGAGCACGCGCCGATCGCGATCGGCGCTGCCGGCGGCAGGGCAGTGGTGGCGGAGTCGTACGCTCGTATCTTCTTCCGCAACTGCGTCGCCACCGGCGAGCTCTATCCGCTGGAGACTGCGACCCGCCTGGTCGGCGAGTTCGTGACCGGCGACGAGGCCGAGATCGACCTCGATGCCAGCACCATCACCAATCTCCGCACCGGCGCCGTCATGGCGCTGGCGCCGCTCGGCGACGCGCGTCCGGTCATCGATGCCGGCGGGCTTTTCGAGTACGCGCGCCGGACCGGAATGATCGCGAGTACGGCGCATCCCGACGTCCGCGAGGCCGTACCGGTGAATCGCGTCGTCGAGGACTAGGTGAGAGCGGAACGCGAGCTCGCGATAGCGATCGTCGGTGCGACCGGCGCCGTCGGATCCGAAGTCCTGCGGACGCTCGAGGAGCGGCAGTTCCCGGTCGGGGAGGTGCGGCTCTTCGCCTCGGCCCGCTCGGCCGGAGAGTTCCTCGAGTGGCGCAGCGGCGAGGCACGCGTCGAGGACCTCGAGAGTGCGGCCTTCGCCGACGTCGACGTCGCGTTCTTCTGCGCCGGCGGTGCGGTGAGCGCCGAGTACGCGCCCCGCGCCGTCGACGCCGGTGCCGTCGTCATCGACAAGAGCAGCCATTTCCGGATGCATCCCGACGTTCCGTTGGTCGTGCCGGAGGTCAATTCCTGCGACCTCGCCGAACGCCACCTCGGGATCGTAGCGAGCCCCAACTGCACGACGATTCCGATCGTCGTGGCGTTGAAGCCGATCGTGGATGCCGTGGGGATCGAGCGGGTCGTCGCCTCGAGCTACCAGGCGGTGTCCGGCGGCGGCAAGCGAGGCATCGAGGCGCTCTCGCGCGAGACGGTCGATCTCCTCAACATGCGCGCGCCGGGCGGCGACGAGCGCGAAGCGGTCTTTCCGCGGCGGATCGCGTTCAACTGCATTCCGCAAGTGGACGCCTTCCTGGAGGACGGGTCCACGCGGGAGGAGGCGAAAGTCATCGCCGAAACCCGCCGGGTCCTGCATCTCGAGAGCCTGCCGATAGCGGTCACCTGCGTCCACGTGCCGACGTTCTACGGCCATGCGGTCGCGCTCACGGTCGAGCTGGCGCAGCCTCTCGACGCCGCCGATGCGCGGCAGCTCCTGCGCGAGGCGCCCGGCGTGATCCTCTGCGATCTCGAGGGCGACATGCAGTATCCGACTGCGGCCGACGTCGGCGGTACGGACGCGGTCTACGTCGGGAGAGTGCGCAACGATCCGTCTCATCCGCACGGCTTGCAGCTCTGGGTGGCCGCCGACAACGTGCGCAAGGGCGCGGCGTTGAACGCGGTGCAGATCGCCGAGATCTTGGCGCGCGAGATCTGAAGGCGTCCGGGGGCCGGGCCGATCCTCCTGCGGAGTCCGCATGGCGCAGTATCGGATGCTCCTCGAATACGACGGCACCGAATATCACGGCTGGCAGCTGCAGCCGGACACCCGCACCCTGCAGGGCGTCCTCGAGACCGCCCTCGCAACCGTGCTCCGGCATCCGGTGCGGGTCGCGGCGTCCGGCCGCACGGATGCCGGCGTGCACGCTCTCGGGCAGGTCGCTACCTTTCGCACCGATCGCCCCGTAGATCCTCGTGACCTGCGGCGCTCGGTGAACGCGCTCACGCCTCCGGACCTCGCGGTGAAGGAGATCGCCCCCGCGGCCGAGAGCTTCGACGTCCGGCGGCATGCGACCGCGCGGGTATATGAGTATCGGATCTGGACCGAACCCTGGCGATCGGCGTTCTGGCACCGCTTCACCTGGCACGTGCCGCGCCCCCTCGACGTCGCGGCCATGCGCTTCGCGGCGGCGGCGCTCGTCGGCGAGCACGACTTCTCCGCGTTTCGGGCCGCGGACTGCGAAGCCGACCGGCCGGTTCGCCGGGTGGTATCGAGCGGCTTCACCGCGGCCGAGGGGCTCTGCGTCTACCGCGTCGAGGCGAACGCCTTTCTGAAGCACATGGTGCGAGCGATAGTCGGGACTATGGTCGAGGTCGGGACCGGACGGCGGCCGGCCGAGGACGTGGCCCGGGTGCTCGCCAGCCGGTCGCGGATGCGCGCCGGCCGGACGGCACCGCCGCACGGGCTCGTCCTGATGTCGGTTCGCTACGGGTGACCGGGAGCGGTTCGACGGCGGCGGTAAGGATCGCACGTAGGACGTGCGCTGCGGTCGTCACTGCTCGTCGAAGGCGCCGACCTCGGCGAGCCGGCGGGCGAGATCGGGGTCGTCGACTCCGAGCGTGCGGGCGCGCGCGAGCTCCGCCGCGGCGTCGCGCCAGCGCTGCACCGACCAGAGAGAGCGTGCGAGCTGAATCCTTAGCGCTCCGCTCTCCGGCCCGAGGCGGAGCGCGCTTTCGTATGCGGCGACGGCCTCCGCGGGCTGCCCGGCGTGCGCGCGACTCCAGCCGAGCGCGATCCAAGCGGTCTGGTCGCCAGGTGCCAGCTCTACCAGGCGCTGCCGCAGCGGCACGGCGGCGGCGCTTGCGTCTTGGCGATCGAGCGTGTCGGCGAGGCCGCGCAGGATGCCGGGATCGTTGGGCTTCGCCGCCAGCGCGCGCTCCCACATGGCGCCCGCCCCGGCGAGGTCGCCGGCGCGGCCGCGCATCTGAGCGACCCGCTGCAGGATCCTGGCATCGTGCGGCCGCCGCTCGGCGAGGATCTCGAACTGGCGGAGCGCCTCCGCCTGGTCGCCGAGGTACTCGAGGCAGCCGGCGAGGTTCACGCGGGCGATGTCGTAGGTAGGATCGAGCTCGAGCGCCTCGCGGAACTGAGCGACCGCCTCGGGGTAGCGACCGGCGTCCATCAACGCGGCGCCGTAGTTGTTGTGCGCGTAGTTCGACGACGGTGCCGCCTCGATGCCGAGCTTCCAGAGGGAGAGGCTGTCGCCGTAGGCCGGGAGGCGCTGCCGCGTGAGCAGCGCCAGGCCTGCCAGCAGCCCGGCGGCTACCGCACGGCCGCGCGCGCCGTCCAGGCTGCGATCGGCGGCGGCGACGACGACTGCGAGCCCGAAGAGCGGGAGATAGGCGCGGTGGTCGAGGATGAGGACCTTCATGGGCGCGACGAGGCCGAGAACCGGTACCAGCGCGAGGGCGAACATCAGGAGACCGCATGCCGCTCGCGGGACCCGTCTCCAGGCGAGGACCGTTGCCGCGGCGTACAGGAGTACGAATGCTGCAGCGACCCACAGCTCCGAGCGCCCCGGGTCGATCAATCCCGGATGATAGGGCGACGGTGCCATACCCCAAGGCAGCAGCGCGTGGCGCACGTAGTAGCCGAAGATGGCGGCGGCGACCGCCGGTCGCGACTGCAGCGGGATGGAAGGATACTTGCCGTTGTCGAGGAGGGCGCCGATCACCTCGAGGCGGGCGAACCCGTAGAGGAGCGTCACCGCGAGCAGCATGGCGAGGAGCGGGAGCCGGGCGCGGAGCGCCGCCGCCGCCGGACGGCGATGCCAGAGCACGTCCATCAGCAGGAGAAACGCCGGAGCCGCGACGCCGCTTTCCTTGGTCCAGAGCGTGATTGCGAAGCACGCCGCGACGAGCGCGTCGGCGAGGCGTGGCCGCGTTCGCCGCAGGCGCTCGTCGCCGACGAGCATGACCACGATCGGAGGGACCAGGAGCAGATCGTTGCGCCCGAGGATGAGGGCGACGGCCTGGCTCTGTAGCGGGTGCAGTCCGAAGGCGAGCGCGGCGATCGCCGCCGTCCCGATGCTACAGCCGAAGACCGCGAGCGCCGCGACGATGAGCCCGACGTTGATTCCATGCAGGAAGACGTTGGTGCGATGGAACGATGCGGCGTCGAGCCCGAAGAGCTTGGCGTCGACGACGAAGCTGGCGATCATCAAGGGACGGTAGTAGGCGACGCCATCGCCGGCGGTCGCCGCGCGTCCGAAGGCTGCCGGAATGTCGCGCCACTCGTCGAGCGTATCGCGCGCCTTGGTGATGAGCCCGCCGTCGTCCCAGACGTAGCCGCCGCGCGTCGCCGGCCAGTACACGGATACGGTGAGAATGGCGGCGAGCAGTGCGACGACGAGCGTTCGCGTCCCGCCGGCGCGTCGTGCGTCACGACCGGGTTGTTTGCGAGATTGCTCCGACTTGGTACCCTCGTCCGATGATCGGCGCCATCGCCGCGCGACGTCCGGCGCCCGCACGACGGTGGCGCCCATACCACGCAGTCGCGACCAGCGACAAGAAATCGCGCCCGCGGGGCGGGTGATGACGCGGCTGTGGACGCGGCGGCGGGTGCTCGAAGCGGGAGCGGGGCTCGGCGCCGCGGGGTTGGCGTCGACGTTCCTGCGCGCGTGCCGTCCCCGGCGCCGGGATCGGCCGAACCTGGTGCTCGTGACTCTCGATACGACGCGCGCCGACCACCTCGGCTGCTACGGCTACGCGCGCCCGACCAGCCCCGTTCTCGATGCGTTGGCCGCCGAAGCGACCGTCTACACGCGGGCCATCGCGCCGGGGACGTGGACGCTACCCTCGCACGCGTCGTTGTTCACGGGGAAATGCCCGACCAGTCACGGAGCGCGGTACGACGTCGACGGTCCCCTGGTGCTATCGAGTGCGATCCCGAACCGGCCGGGGTTGAACGCCTACCGGGTGCGCGGCCTGGCGCCGACCGAAGCGACGCTCGCCGGCATCCTCGGCAACGCCGGATATCGCACCGGCGGCTTCGCCGGCGGCCCATGGCTCACGTCGGTCTTCGGTCTCGGTACGGGGTTCGAGCGGTGGGACGACGACGGGGTCGGCAGCGTCAACGGCCGTATCGCCGCCGATCTGAACGCCCGGGCGCTCCCTTGGCTGGAGAAGGTCGAGGAGCCCTTCTTCCTGTTCCTCAATTATTTCGATGCCCACTCACCATTGATGCCGCCCGCGGAGCTCGCAGCGCGCTTCCTCTCGGCGCCCGTGCAGCCCGGCGTACCGCCGACGCCGGAGCAGACGCTCGCGCTCTACGATGCGGAGATCCGCTACGCCGACCAGCACCTCGGGGAGGTCGTGCGCATGCTCGAGCGGCGCAATCTCTACGATCGCACCTGGATCATCGTCACCTCAGATCACGGCGAGCTCTTCGGAGAGCACGGCCTCAAAGGCCACGGAACCGTCCCGTATCAGGGAGTGGTGCACGTGCCGTTCGTCAGCAAGCCGCCGCTAGGCGATGGCGGCCTCGGACAGCGGGCGGATCCGGTGCAGCTCCAGGACGTCATGGCGCTCGTCCTCGAGAGGCTGGGGCTGCCGCGGCCTACCGGTATCCAGGGCCGGGTGCCGCCGCATCTCGACCGGCCGCTCATGGTGGAGAGCTACGTGCTCGCTGCGCTCTATCCCCACGGGGACTGGCTCGCCGTCTTCGACGGCGACTGGAAGTACCTGTGGAACAGCGCGGGCGCCTCGGAGCTCTATGATCTCGCGACCGATCCGGGCGAAGAGCGCAACGTGATCGCCGCCGATCCGGAGCGCGCGGCGACCATGGAACAGCGCCTGCGGGCGTATCTCACGGCTTTGCCGCAGCCCCCGGGCGGCGGTGCGGCGCGGGCCGTCGACGATGCGACTCGCGATGCCCTGAAGGGCCTCGGCTACATCGACTGAACCGCTGCGACTCCCGCCAGTGATCTCGGAATGCGCGGGGATCCCGTTCAGTCCGACGGCTCGCCCTTGCGAGCGCGTACGGCGGCGAGCCGGGCACGGATCGCCGCCTCGCCGCCGCGATCGGTCGGCGAGTAGAACGTGGCGCCGGCGAGCCGATCGGGAAGGCACTGCTGAGCGACTACGGCATCGTCGTAGTCGTGCGGATAGCGGTAGCCGGCGCCGTAGCCGAGATCCTTCATGAGGGGCGTCGGCGCGTTGCGGAGCGCGAGCGGGACGGGGAGGGCGCCGTGGCGCTCGACTGCAGCCGCGGCCGCGAGCATCGCGCGGTACGAGGCGTTCGATTTCGGCGCCGATGCGAGATAGGTCGTCGCTTGCGCGAGCGGGATGCGTCCCTCGGGGAGGCCGACGAAGTGGAAAGCGTCCTTGGCGGCGACGGCGACCTGCAGGGCCTGCGGGTCGGCGTTGCCAATGTCCTCGGCCGCGAAGACGATCAGGCGCCGGGCCACGAACAGCGGATCCTCGCCGGCATCGAGCATCCGCATCATCCAGTACACGGCGGCGTCGGGATCGCTGGCGCGCAAGCTCTTGATGAACGCCGAGATGACGTTGTAGTGCTCCTCGCCAGCCTTGTCGTAACGGAGCGCCTTTTGCTGCAGGGCTTCCTCGACGAGCGCCAGGTCGAGCGTGCGGACGCGGCGCTGGCGGGCGATGTTAGCGGCGAGCTCGAGCGCGCCGAGCGCGATGCGCGCGTCGCCGTGCGCTCGCCCGGCGAGGAAGGCGCGAGCCTCGGCGGCGAGCGTCAGCGCGAGCGCGCCGAGGCCGCGCTCGCGGTCGGCGATGGCGCGGTCGAGGAGGCGGCCGAGAGCGGCGTCGTCGAGGGCTTCGAGGACGAGCACCCGGGTGCGCGAGAGCAGCGGGGCGATAACCTCGAACGACGGGTTTTCCGTGGTGGCGCCGAGCAGCACGATGGTGCCGTTCTCGACGTGGGGAAGGAACGCGTCCTGCTGCGCCTTGTTGAAGCGGTGGATCTCGTCGACGAAGAGGACGGTGGCGCGGCCGTAGAGGCGCTGGCGCTCGGCGGCGCCGGCCACGATCTCCCGGAGCTCCTTCACGCCGGAGAGCACCGCGGAAAAGGCTACGAACTCGGCCTGCGTGGCCCGCGCCAGGAGATGCGCGAGCGTGGTCTTGCCCGTACCCGGCGGTCCCCAGAGGATCAGGGAGTGGACGTTGCCGCTCTCGACCATCTCACGTGCGATCCTGCCCGGGCCGAGCAGGTGCTCCTGGCCGACGACCTCGTCGAGCGTCGCCGGACGCATGCGCTCGGCGAGGGGAGCGCGGGCGCGGCTCTCGCGCTCGCCGCGGGCAGGAAAGAGGTCGGCGGTGGGATCGCGGTGCTTCACGGCGGCGCACCGTACCACAAGCTCGCCGCCGCAGCGCCACCGGGTTGCCATTTCACCATCCCCCCACCATAACCGGGCGCATGCCGGAGACCCCGAAGACCGTCGGACTCGTCGTCAAGCGCGGGCGAGCCGAGGCGGCGCAGCTCGCCGGGACCATCGCCGGACGGCTGCGCACGCGCGGCGTGAGCGTGCTCGTGGAGCCGGAGCTCGGCGACCTTCCCGAGGCGCGCGTCGTCGACAAGGTGAGCATGGCGCGGACCGCCGACCTGATCGTCGTGTTCGGCGGCGACGGAACCCTGCTCGGCGTGGCGCGTCTCGCCGGGCCCCGCGAACTGCGGGTCCTCGGGGTGAATCTCGGCGGCCTCGGCTTCCTCACCGAAGTTTCGACCGCCGACGCATTGCCGACGCTCGATCGGGTGTTCGCTGGCGACTATCATCTCGATCGGCGGACGACGCTCGCCGTTCGGGTGCTGCGCGACGGCGCCGCGGTCGCTTCGTCGCAAGTCCTGAACGATGCGGTGATCAACAAGGGCGCGCTCGCCCGCATCATCGACCTCCATACGTCGGTGGACGACGAATATCTCTGCGTCTACAAGGCCGACGGACTGATCGTCGCCACCCCGACCGGGTCGACGGCGTACTCGCTGTCGGCCGGCGGACCGCTCGTCGGTCCGGGCGTCGCCGTCATGCTGCTGGCGCCTATCTGCCCGCATACGTTGACGCTCCGGCCGCTCGTCCTCGCCGACACCTCGGTGGTGCGCGTCCACCTCCAGGCGCCCGATCAGGAGGTGTTCCTGACCCTCGACGGTCAGGAGGGCATTCCGCTGCGCGACGGCGACGTCGTCGAGGTGATGCGATCGCCGCACGTCGTCGCCCTGGTGCGCACCGTGCAGCGCAGCGTCCTCGGCGTCCTGCGCGACAAGCTGCACTGGGGCGAACGCTGACCCGATGCTGACGGACCTCAGGATCCGATCGCTCGCCGTGATCGAGGACCTGGAGATCGCCTTCGAGCCGGGTTTCAACGTCGTCACCGGCGAGACCGGCGCCGGCAAGACGATGCTGATGCGCGCGCTCGGACTCGTGCTCGGCGCACGCGGCGGCGCCGATCTCGTCCGCGAGGGCGCCACGGAAGCGGCAATCGAGGCGATCTTCGCCGGCGCTGCGACGGCGGGGCTCGGGGACGATGTGTCGGGGGATCGCGGCGAGATCCTCGTCCGCCGCGTAGTGAGCGCGAACGGGCGGCAGCGCGCCTACGTCGACGACCGGCTGATCACCGCCGGCCGCCTCGCCGAGATCGGCGAGCGCCTGGTGCACGTCTACGGCCAGCACGAGCACCAGGCGTTGCTCCGCCCGGAGACGGCGCGCCTCCATCTCGATGCGGCGGCCGGACTCGGAACGCTCGTCGACGCAGCGGCGAGCCGCTTTCGCGCGCTCGTCGAGGCCGAGGAGCGACTGGCAGCCTGCCTGGCCGGCGCCGCCGGCGTCGAAGCGCGCCGGGAGCTGTTGGCGTTTCAGTGCCGCGAGCTGGCGCAGCTGTCGCCGCGCGCCAGCGAGAGTGCAGAGCTCGCGCGCGAGCGCGAGGTGCTGCGCCACGCCGAGCGCCTCCGCGCCGCTGCAGCCGAGGCCGAAGGGGCGCTCTACGCGCGTGAAGGCGCGGTCCTCGACGTTCTCGCCCGGACGGCGAACCGGCTGCGCGATCTGCGATCGCTCGACGCCGAGCTCGGTGCGGCGGCGGATCTGCTCGACGAGGTCAGGCCTGCCGTCGAGGACGCCGCGCTCCGCGCCGGGGCGCGGGCGCGGGCGATCCAGGCCGATCCGGCGCGGCTCGAGCAGATCGAAGAGCGCATCGGCGCGTTGCAGCGGCTCGCGCGCAAGCATGGCTGCACCCCGGATGAGCTCGCGGCACGGCGCGAGGCACTCGAGCGCGCGCTCGCGGATCTCGCGAGCGGCGGCGCCGACCCGGCAGCGCTAGCGGCCGCTGCCGACGCTGCTGCGGCCGCGGCGTGGTCGGCGGCCGACGCGCTCACCGCCGCGCGCACCCGTCACGCCCCCGTCCTCGCGCGACGGATCACCGAGGGCATTCGCGAGCTCGCACTCGCCGATGCCCGCCTCGAACTCGTTCTCGAGCCGCACCGTGCCGCCGCCGGAACGCCGGCGCGATACGTCCGAGGCGGGGTCGAGCTCACGGCCTCGGGGGCGGAGCAGGCGGGCTGGGCCTTCGCTGCCAATCCCGGCGAGAGCGCCCGGCCGCTCGCCAAGGTAGCCTCGGGCGGCGAGCTCTCCCGCATCATGCTCGCCATCAAGGCCGCGGGCGCCGGGGCGGCCGATGTGCCGACGCTGTTGTTCGACGAGGTCGATGCCGGAATCGGCGGCGCCGTCGCCGAGACCGTCGGGCGGAAGCTTGCCGCCCTGGCGGTCGACCGCCAGGTGATCTGCATCACGCACCTGCCGCAGATCGCCGCCTGCGCCGATCATCATTTCGCGGTGCGCAAGCGGGTGGCCAAGGGTCGAACCCGGAGCTCGGCGGAGCGCCTCTCGGACAGCGAGCGGGTGGACGAGATCGCCCGCATGCTGGCCGGCGTCACGATCACGAAGGAGGCTCGGCGCCACGCCGCCGAGCTCCGGCGCCTCGGCGCGCAGCGCCCCGGCTGACTTGCCGGGCGGCGAGGTCAGTCTTGTCGGCGCCGGGAATTCCGGCTAGAGACTCGCGACCGCTCGTCGACCTGCCGCGTGGGGCCGTAGCTCAGTTGGGAGAGCGCTTGAATGGCATTCAAGAGGTCGAGGGTTCGATTCCCTTCGGCTCCACTTCCATGACGACGTCGACGTAGCACTACTCCCGGGCGCGGCCGGGGCCGCGCTGCCGTCAGAGTGCCGCGACGGCCGCCGCTACCAGGTCGCCTACCTGCGACGTCGAATAGCCCATCTTCCCGGCCTGCATCGACTTGAGCTTCTTGGCGACGACGTGGGCTATGGCCGCGTCGACGCGGGCGGCGGCGTCACTCTCGCCGAGGTGCTCGAGAAGCATCTGCGCTGCCGCGATTGCGGCCATGGGGTTGATGATCCCTTGGCCCGTGTACTTCGGCGCCGAGCCGCCGATCGGCTCGAACATCGACACGGTCGCGGGATTGATGTTGCCGCCGGCGGCAATGCCCATGCCGCCCTGAATCATCGCCCCGAGATCGGTGATGATGTCGCCGAACATGTTGTCGGTGACGATGACGTCGAACCACTCGGGGTTCTTCACCATCCACATGCAGGTCGCATCGACGTGTGCGTAGTCGCGCTTGATGTCCGGGTAGTCGACGCTGCCGACCTCGTGGAAGGCGCGCTCCCAGAGGTCGAAGGCATAGGTCAGCACGTTGGTCTTGCCGCAGAGGGTGAGCGTCTTTCGCCGGTTGCGCTTGCGGGTGTAATCGAAGGCGTAGCGCAGGCAGCGCTCGACGCCCTTGCGGGTGTTGATGGACTCTTGGACGGCGACCTCGTCGGGGGTGCCGCGCTTGAGGGTGCCGCCGGCGCCGGCATAGAGGCCTTCGGTGTTCTCGCGGACGACGACGAAGTCGACCTCTGCCGGCCCCTTGTCCTTGAGCGGCGTCTCGACGCCCGCGTAGAGCTTAACGGGGCGGAGGTTCACGTAGAGGTCGAGCTCGAAGCGGAGCCGCAGCAGGATGCCCTTTTCGAGGATGCCGGGCTTCACGTCGGGGTGGCCGATGGCGCCGAGGAGGATGGCGTCGAAGCCGCGCAGCTCGGTAACGGCGCTATCGGGCAGCGCCTCCTTGGTGCGGAGATAGCGGTCGCCGCCGAAATCGAAGTGGGCGGCTTCGTATTCGAAGCCGGAGCGCCGAGCTGCCGCGTCCAGCACCTTCACGGCTTCGGCCGTCACCTCCGGACCGGTGCCGTCACCGGGTATGACTGCGATCTTGTGCACGGGAATCCTCCTCTGGAAATGCCGCCGCGGCGGATCGGCGGCGGATACTACCCCACGACGCGAACGCTACAAGGACGGTGCAGCCCGTGCGCGGTCGTGCCGGGCGGAGCCCGCGGGACATCGCATGACACGCTGCGGCGTGCGTGAGCCGAAGCAGCGCAAAATTGGTTTGACACCGGCGGAGCCGCGGGCGCATAACCTGTCCAGTCGCTCGTGCCGGGCAACTGAGTCTTCGAGAGCGGCGTTCCGAGAGCCTGCGCCACCGTTCGAGAGCCCAAGTCATTGCAACGCCGGAGTCCAAGTCCGCACGGGATGTGTCGAGTCCGACGGCCGAGCCGATCGGAAGAATGTACGTGCTGCAAACCATCAGGAGGAGGAGAGTCATGAAAGTCGGTCGGAAGGCCGTCCTCGGGATCGGAGCCGTCGTTGGGCTTCTGACGCTCGGGACGACGGCACATGCATTGACCAGTCTCACCATCGACAAGTGCCTGTCGTCGAAGATCAAGACGGAAGGCAAAGGCGTCGGGGCATATGTCGGGTGCTACGCCAAGGGCGCATCCAAGGGCATCCCCACGGATCCCGCGTGCCTGGGTAAGGCGAGCGGCAAGATCGTTCCGGCGTTCGGCAAGCTCGACGCCAAGCTCACCTGTCTAGTGGAAGGCGACGGCGGCAGCCGCGACGCCGATACGGCCGCATATGCCGCCGCGCTCGATGCCGCTGTCGGCCACGCGCCGAAGAAGTGCGATGCGGCGAAGCAGAAGTGCGTCGGCAAGTACATCGCCGGGGTCACCGGGTGCTACGCGAAGGCGGCCGGCAAGACGGGCTCCGTAGATCCGGTGTGCGTGAGCAAGGTCGCGGGCAAGCTCGCCGACGGGGCCAAGGGCTGCCTGGACAAAGCTGCCGCGGCGCCTGATTGCACCAACGCCGGGAGTCAGGCGGCGGCGCTGAAGGCGGCGGCCGATGCCTACATCGACGCCCAGGCGTGTGCGCTCGACCCGGGGAACCCCGGTTGTGCGGGGGCGCCGACGCCGACACCGACACCGTCGCCGGGTCCGACCTCGACTCCGCCACCGACCTGCGGCAACGGCGTGAACGACATCGGCGAGGCCTGCGACGCTTCGGCGCCCTCGGCCGGGTGGGCGAGCTGCGGCCCTGATTTCGCTTGTGTCGGCTGTAATTGCGCCTGTCCGAGCACGGTGACGTTCGCCGCTGATCCGAATGCGCCGGAGAGCGTGCTCGATACCGGGTGGACCGGCATTTCGCACCGCTCTCCGGTCATCAGCAACGGTAAGGTGACGGTGGGGGTGAGCTGCTCCGCCAGCCAGCGTCCGTGCGGAGTCTGCACCGTGAGCGGCCCGATCGAGAACGCGCATGCGGGAGCGGGAGAGCTCGCGACCCGTCGCTGCGTGAGCGACACCTCGACCCGGTGCACCAGCGACGCCGCCTGCACCGGCGGCGCCGGCGACTGCCAGTACTTCTTCGGCGCGCCGCTGCCGCTCGCGGCCGGCGGCGTCTCGACCTGCGTCGTGAACCAGTTCGACGGGCCGGTGAGCGGGACGGCGAACATCGAGAGCGGCGACGCGGAGACGATCGCCAAGCTCACGGCGCGCGTCTACAACGGCATCCTGGTCGACGCCCCGTGTCCGCGCTGCATAGGCGACGGGGCCGTCAACGACGGCGTCAAGGGCGGCACCTGCGACGGCGGCGTGCGCAACGGCCTCGCCTGCGACGCCAACGGCGACGTGCCGGCGCGCCCCGACTACGGCGCGACGAGCCTCGACTGCCCGCCGCTCCCGGGGGCGAGCATCGCCACGCTGCCGATCGATCTCAGCAACAAGACCGGCGCGGTGACCAAGACGCTGACGGCGAGCAGCCCGAATTGCAGCGGCCAGCCTCCCAACAAGTGCCTGTGCGACACCTGCAACAACCTGGCGGCGACGCCGTGCAGCACCAACGCCGATTGTGTGCTCGTCGGCGCGACGGTGTGCGGCGGCAAGCGCTGCCTCTCCGGCACCAACAACGGCGCGCCCTGCAGCAACAATACCGAGTGTCCCGGCGGCGGCACGTGCAGCCGTCCCGGCGAGCCGACCAAGCCCGCCTCGTGCCTCGACAACACGAGCACCATCGACACGCTCGATTGCGTCGACGGTGATGGTGACGGCGAAGGCGAGTGCGTGGAGGGACCTTGGGACCGGAACTGCACCCTGGCCTCGGGCCACGCGCAGCGGGGGTGCTTGAGCGATGCGGAGTGCGGCGGCGCGCCCAGCAGTTGCGGAGGGGCGAACCGCATGTGCTTCCTCACCGGCGGCGGCACCTTCGTCGCCAACGCCCTCGGCGGCACCAATACCCTAACGGCAGTCGGGGCGCCGGACACGCCGGTGCGGGACGTGTCGAGTCCGACCCTGGCGTCGGTCTTCTGCGTCGGACCGACCGGAGCCGCGGCCATCAACAACGTCGCAGGCCTCCCCGGTCCCGGCCGGACCACCCTGAAGGGCCTGGCAGTCGGTCACCCGTAGCCTGCTCGAGCGGGGTGGGCCGGCAGCGGCCCACCCCGACCGCTTCGACCCCGGGCGCCCTGACGGTGCCCGGGGTCTTCTTTTTTGTGGATGCTGTGATGGTTGTCGCGGCTGGTGCTTTCGGATACGAGGAGCGGCCGCTCGCCCGCCAGCATGATCGAATCGCTCCTGAACCTCCTCCACCAAGTCTACGACGTCGAGGGCATCATCCGCTGGGGCGGGATGGCGATGCTGATCGGCATCGTGTTCGCCGAGACGGGGCTCCTGATCGGCTTCTTCTTGCCGGGCGACTCGCTGCTGGTGACCGCTGGCGTCTTCGCCGCCGCCGGCCATCTCGACATCTGGACGCTGCTCACCGCGGTGAGCGCCGCGGCGGTGATCGGCGACCAGGTCGGCTACTACATCGGGGCGCGGACGGGGCCGCGCATCTTCGCTCGCGAGGACTCGCTCCTCTTCAAGCGTGCCCACCTGATGCGGGCGCACGCCTTCTACGAGCGGCACGGCGGCAAGACGATCATCCTCGCCCGCTTCGTCCCGATCGTGCGCACCTTCGCGCCGGTGGTCGCGGGCGTCGCCGAGATGGAGTACCGGAAGTTCGTCACCTACAACGTGGTCGGCGGCATCCTCTGGGTCTGGAGCATGGCGCTCCTCGGCTACTCGCTCGGCCGCGTCATCCCCGACATCGATCGCCAGATCCACATCGTGATCGGCGTCGTGATCGTGCTCTCGCTCCTCCCCGGCGCCTTCGAGATCTGGCGCGCCCGTCGCGAGAGCGCCGCCGGCCGCTGATCAGCGATCGACGCGGACCGGCGCGAAGCGGCTGCGACGGTAGCCGTAGCCGGCGTAGATCGCGAGGCCGACCGCGAGCCAGACGAGGAGGCGCGCCCAGTTGTGCCAGCCGAGCGCCACCATGAGGGTCAGGTTGGCGGCGATGCCGAGCACCGGAACCAGCGGAACGAGCGGGGTGCGGAAAGGGCGGTGCACGTCCGGACGCGTATAGCGCATGATCAAGACCGCCGCGCAGACGACGACGAAGGCGAAGAGCGTGCCGATGTTGACGAGCTCGGCAAGCACCTTCAGCGGCAGGAGGGCGGCGACGGCGGCGACGATGACGCCGACGAGGATCGTGGAGCGGTGCGGGGTGCGAAAGCGCGGGTGGATGGCGGCGAAGAAGCTCGGCGGCAGGAGCCGGTCCCGCGCCATTGCCAAGAGGATCCGCGCCTGGCTCAGCATCATGACCAGGAGGACGCTGGTGATCCCGGCCACGGCGCCGAAGGCGACGATGAAGGTGGCGACCGGAAGCCCGAAGCTCGCGAAAGCGTGCGCGATCGGTGCGTCGATGTCGATCTGCCGATAGGGCACCATTCCGGTCAGGACGCCGGCGACGGCGATGTAGAGGACGGTGCAGAGGGCGAGGGAGACCAGGATGCCGATCGGGACGTCGCGCTCGGGGTTGCGGGCTTCCTCGGCGTGGGTGCTGATCGAGTCGAAGCCGATGTAGGCGAAGAACACGTAGGCGGCTCCCTGGAACGTCCCGGCCAGGCCCTTGTCGTGGTGGAAGAAGGGGCGCCAGTTGGCGGGGTCGATGTGGCCGAAGCCGGCGACGATCACGAAGAGGACGATGCCGAGCTTGAGCGCGACGATCAGGGAGTTGAGTCCCGCGCTCTCGCGGATGCCGACCACCAGGACGGCCGTCAACAGGGCCACGATCGCCGCCGCCGGCAGGTCGAAGACGACGGGGATCGGCCCCAGGTGCCAGGCGCCGGCGATCACCTCGGGGCTCGCGCTCAGCGGATCTATGGCCAGCGCCGGCGGCAGGTGGAGGCCGAAGAGGGCGAGGAAGGCCTGCAGATAGTGCGACCACCCGTGCGCTACCGCACACGAGGCGATGGCGTACTCGAGGACGAGATCCCAGCCGATGATCCAGGCCATGAGCTCGCCCAGGGTGGCGTAGGCGTAGGTGTAGGCGCTGCCGGCGACCGGGATCATCGATGCGAACTCGGCGTAACAGAGCGCGGCGAGCGCGCATCCTGTCCCGGCGACGACGAACGACAGCATGAGCGACGGGCCCGCGAAGTCGCGCGCAGCGAGTCCGGTCATGACGAAGATGCCGGCACCGATGATGGCGCCGATGCCGAGCGACGTCAGCGCCACCGGTCCGAGGACGCGATGCAGCCGATCGGCGGCGGCCAGCTCGGCGTGCAGCACCTCGACCGATTTGGTGACGAAGATGCGCGATCCCAAGGCGAGCTGCGAGTACCACAGCTCATGAGGGGGCGCAAAAGCCCGTATGCATCGGGGCACTATGCGGTCGCGGAAGTCTTTCGCCGTTCGTGACCCCTGCTTGCCTTCGTATATCCGTTCGTGATTTTGCCCGAGTATCGGACGTCGTGTAGCGTCGAGACGTCGCCCGCATCATCGCCGCCGCCCAGAGAGGAGCACTCCGAGTGGAACCGACCGCGAACTTGAACGTACTCGCCATGATCCAGCAGGGATGGCTAGCTACCTACCCGCTCATCCTCATGTCGGTCGTCAGCATCACCGTGATTGCCGAGCGGCTGTGGAGCTTCCGCAACCTGGTGAGCGGCACCGCCGAGCTCGTGCGGGGCGTGCACGCGGAGCTGGCGCGCGGCGATCTCGACGCCGCGCTGCAACAGGCCGAAACCAGACGCGGATCGGCGCCCGGTCGGATCTTCTCCGAGGTGGTCCGCCAGGGCGAGGCCCTCGACGCCGAGGAGCTCGCCGATCTCGGCGCCGAGCGCCGCTTCGAGGAGATCGAGCAGCTCAAGCGCCCGCTCTGGATCCTGGGCACCGTCGCGGCGAGCGCGCCCTTCATAGGACTCTTCGGGACCGTCGTCGGCATCATCAAGGCGTTCCACAACATGGGGGTGCAGGGGAGCGGCGGCTTCGCGGTGGTGGCGAGCGGTATCTCGGAAGCCCTGGTCGCCACCGCGCTCGGCCTCGGCGTCGCCATCGTGGCGCTGATCGCCTACAACTATTTCCAGGTGCGGCTGGAGCGCATCGAGGCGGCGCTGACGATCGGCACCGCCCGGCTGATCGAGATGCTGCGGACGGTGCGCGGCAGTGCGTCGCCGCAGGCGAGGGTTGCCGATGGCCTTCGCTAGACCCGCCGGCGGCGGCCGGTCGCAGATCATGGCCGACATCAACATCACGCCGCTCACGGACATCTTCCTCGTGCTGCTCATCATCTTCATGGTGACGAGCGTCGCCATGGTCGATACCGGGGCCAAGGTGATGCTTCCCGAAGTCGACAGTACGCAGAGTGCGCCGCGTGAGATCACGGTCACCGTGACCCAGATGCACGAGATCTACGTGAATCAGGATCGCGTCTCGATCGAGGACCTGGAAGGGATGCTCCGGAGCCTCCTGGCGACGCGGCCGGACACGCCGGTGGTGCTGCAGGGCGACCGCGAAGTGCTGCTCGGCGACGCCGTACGCATCCTTTCGGCGGCGCAGCGCGCCGGCGCGACCCAGGTCGCCATCGCGGCCGAGCGCGGGAGGACGACCCAGTAGGCGGGCGCGAGCGGCCGCCACCCGTCACGAGTCGCTTATGGCTCCCCCTCCCAAGCGCGTGCCGATCGAGGACGATCCCCTCGCCGGCGCCTTCCCGGTGCGCAGCGCGGTCCCGGCCTTCCTGCTGTCGATGGCCTTCCACGCCGCCGTGCTGCTGGCGCTCGCCACCATCAGCGTGACGGTCGTGAAGCAGGTGCAGCAGAAGATAAACGTGCGGCTCGTCGAACCGTCCCCGGCGGTCGAGGAGGCGGAGGTCGAAGGTGCACCGTCGCTCACCGACATCGCCGGCGAGCTCCGCCCGGTGCTCACGCAGCCGCGGTCGGCCGGCTCGGTGGCGGGTCCGAGCGTGCCGGCTCCGGTCGCCAACGTGCGGGCCCCGGATCTGCCGCGGATCGGCGTCGCCCCGAGCGTCGGTGCGGCTCCAGGAACCCTCGATATCCCGCTCTCGGTCGGTGGCTCCGGATTCGCCGGCGGCGGCCCGGGAGGGGGAGGTTTCGGCGACATGCTCGGCGGCCTGCGCAAGGTCGGTGTCGATCTCGTGCTCCTCATCGACACCACCAACAGCATGCAGTCGATCATCGACGACGTGAAGAACCAGGTGCGCGCCTTCATCGCCAACCTGCAGCAGATGGTGCCGGCGAGCCGCGTCGCCGTGGTCGCCTACCGCGACAAGGGGGACGAGTACGTCACCAAGTGGGTCGACTTCAGCTTCAAGACCGAGAAGGTGCAGAACTTCGTCGCCAACCTGCGCGCCGACGGCGGCGGCGACTACCCGGAGGCGGTCTACGAGGCGGTCGAGGCGGCGATGACCGAGCTCTCCTGGCGGCAGACCGCAAGGCGGATCATGATCATCATCGGCAGCTCGCCGCCGCATCCGGAAACGATGCCGGCGCTCCTCAAGCTGGTGCGTGAGCTCAAGGAGAAGAACGGCGTCATCGGCGCCATCGACGTCACCAAGCGGCTGCACGAAGAGTACGAGCGCGCCGACTGGGTCGCCCACGGTTCCCAGGGCGTGTTCAAGCCGAGCCCGATGCCCGGGTTCTACGCCGAGGTGAGCGACACCTACCGGATCATCACCAACCAGGGCGGCGGCGAGCTGATGGCTCTCGGCGAGGAGAAGTCGCTGCTCCGGGAGGTCATGATCCTCACCTTCGGCACCCGGTGGCGGATCGAGATGGCCAAGTACATGGGCAAGCTCGAGTAGATGCGGACGCGACGGTCGGTCTTCGCGGCGGCGCTCGGCCTCGCGGCCTCGGCTCTCGTAGCCGGTGTGCCGCGCGCTGCAGCCGGGGCGTCGCTCGCGGATCTGCGCGCCCAGGCGCAGAGCGTCGGTCTCAACCCGGGCTCGGGCGGTGCGGGCGAACAGGCGGCGATCGACCGACTCGGCCGCCTGGCGCTGCAGTTCCTCGATAGCGCCGACGCCGGAGACGCCGGCGCTGCAAGCACCTACGAGGCCATCGCCGGCCCGCTCGAGCGCAGCTACGACCTGCATCGCCAGGCTCTCGACCGCATGAGCCAGAGCGTCATCGACGCCGACGGCGACATGGACGCGATGGTGGCGTCGCCGGCGTACAAGGGACATCAGGAGCTCGCCGCGCAAGCGCTCTACTATCTGAACTGGCTCCGCTACCGCGGCGCGCTCCTCTACGGAGGCGCCAAGCGTCGCGAGCTGCTCGACAAGGCGGCTGCGGGATTCGGCGAGTTCGCGACCGCGCAGAGCGACAACCCGATCGTCGCCGAGAGCCGGCTCGGCCGCGGGCTCGCCTATCTCGAGCTCGATCACGTCGACTGGGCGATCGCAGACTTCGCAGCCGTGACAGAGATGAAGGGGGCGTCGCCGGAGCGCGTGCGCAAGGCGCGGCTAGCGCTCGCCGAGGCCTACGTCAGAGCCGGTCGCTCCGCGGATGCTCTGCGGGCGTCGCAGCAGGCGCTCGCAAACGCTGCTCCGGCCGACCTCCCGCGCGCCCGCTTTACCCGCGCTCGCGCTCTCCTGATGGCGGCCGCGAGCCAGCCGGGGCAACGGGCGGCATATCGCAGCGAGGCGGCGGAGCTCTTGGCGCAACTGCAGGGCGAGGGCGGTCCGTGGGGCGCGCGCGCCTCCCAGATCGTCCGCAACGGGCTCGACAACCCGAAGAACTGGGCCGGGCCGAAGGCCAAGGACGTGCCGCCCCCACCCTCGGAATGGGACGTGACCCGGCAACTCGTCGCCGCCGGCAAATTCAAAGAGGCGATCCCGAAGCTCGAGCAGGTGCTGGCCGCGAGCGACGAGGAGGCAAGGAAGAACCAGGACGAGGCGCGATACCTCCTCGGGCTGGCGCGCTTTCGGACCGGTGATCTCGCGAGGGCGATCGTCGCCTTCGACCAAGTGCTGGAGGAGAGGAGCAGCAAGTATGCCGCCGATGCGGCGTATCTCCGCTTCAAGGCGAGCGAGGCGCGCTACGCCGCCGACCCGACCCCCGCCAACCAGCCCGCCTACGAGCAGGCCCTGGTCGGTTTCCTCCGTGACTTCCCCAAGCACAAGGCGGCGCCCGAGGCGCGTTTCCGGCTCGGCGAGCTGCGCCAGCACCAGGAGCGCTACGCCGCGGCCGAAGCCGAGTACGCCCAGGTGCATGGCGATCTTCCCTTCGAGATCCGAGCGCGCTTTGCCGCTGCGCAGTGCCTGGTGAAGCTGCTCGAGCAGACGCCCGAGGGCGCCAAGCCGGATTCCGAGATCGCGCACCGTGCCGAGGCCGCACTAGATGCCTACCGGGCGCTGGTGAAGGGTCGTGATCCGAAGTCGCTGGGCGGGGTGCCGGTCCGCGACTTCGACGGACGGGCGGCGCTAATGAGCGCCTATCTGGCGGCGCTGGCCGAGAAGCCTGACTACGAGCGCGCGCTCGCATGGCTCGACGGCTTCGAGGAGAAGTACCCGGAGCTCGCGAGCGAGGAGCCGCAGGTCGTGAAGCTCAGGCTCCTCGCCTTGTCGCGTCTCGGATGGCTGCAGCCTGCGGTCGCGGAAGCAGCGCGACCCGCGGCGGCGACGCTCGAGCCGACCTACCTCGACGACCTCGCGACCCGCTTCCTCACCACCGCGGCGCGCGAGCAGGCCGCGGGGCACGCCGCCGCTGCCGCAGCCGGGCGGCAGGCGGCTCTGGCGCTCAGCGAGCACGCTTTGAACGGCCCGTCGGCGGCGACGCTCCCGCCGGCGATGCGCCGCCGTCTGCAGTCGACGGCGGCAGCGCTCCGGGAGGAGCAGGGCGATCTGGCGCCGGCGCTCGTCCTCTATCGCGCCGTGCTCCGTGACGCTCCCGACGCCGTCTCGGCGCGCGCCGGTGCGGCGCGCATCCTCGAGAAGCAGGGGCAGCTCGGCGAGGCGCGGGCGCTCTGGGACGAGATCGTCGACGGCGCTTCTGGGAAGCAGGGGTGGCTGGAAGCGCACTATCAGTCGGCGCGCCTGTCGCTCGCGATGGGGGACCGGGAGCGCGCCTGCGCCGTGTTGCGCCGGGTGCCGAGCGAGATGCTGATCGACGCCAATGCCGAGACGCCGAAACGCATCCGGGAGCTGCTGCGTACGTGTCCCGGCGCGTGACCCTGCCTACGCGGCCCGCCGGCGCCGGAGGCGGGCGGCGCAACGCAAATTGACTGCCCGACGGACCTCGGCTACGCCCCCGAAGCGGCATGTGGCCCGCCTTCTCGTCCGCCGAGACCGAGCTCCGCGAGCGCGTGCGCACGTTTCTCGCCGAGGCGTTGCCGCGGCGCGGAACGATCCCCGAGGACGGGTGGATCCACGGTTTCGATCCCGACTTCTCGCGTCGCCTCGGTGCCGCCGGGTTCATTGGTATGACCTGGCCGACGGCGTACGGAGGCGCCGGGCGCAGCTACGTCGACCGGGCGATCGTCACCGAGGAACTGCTGCGGGCCGGCGCACCGACGGCGGCGCACTGGGTCGGCGACCGTCAGATCGGGCCGGCGCTGCTCGCCTACGGCACCGAGGCGCAGCGGCGCGAGATCGTACCGCGGCTGGCGCGCGGCGAGCTGGTGTTCTGCCTCGGCATGAGCGAGCCGGGAGCCGGCTCCGATCTGGCCGCGCTCTCGACCCGGGCGATCGACGACGGGGACGCGTTCGTCGTCGAGGGGCAGAAGGTCTGGACGAGCTTCGCGCACCGCGCCGACTATTGCTACCTGGTCGCGCGCACCGATCCCGAGGCGCCGCGGCATCGGGGGCTGAGCGAGCTCCTGGTCGACATGCGCTTGCCCGGCATCCGCGTGCGGCCGCTCGTCGACATGACCGGCGAGCACCACTTCAATGAGGTATTCTTCGAGCAGGTGCGGGTGCCGAAGCGGTGGCTGATCGGGGAGCGCGATCGCGGCTGGTTCCAGATCGCTGCACAGCTCGACTACGAGCGCGCCGGGATGGAGCGCCTGCTGAGCTACGCCCCGCTGCTCGCCGATCTCGAAACTCATATTCGCGTCACCGGACGCGGGAGCGAGCCGCTCATCAGGCAACGCCTGGCGCGTTTCCACGGCGAGATCCTGGTCGGGAGGCAGCTCGTCTATCGAATCGCCTGGCAGCTTTCGCGGGGGGTGACGCCGACGGCGGACACGGCGCTCACGAAGCTCTACGGGAGCGAGCTCGAGCAGCGGATCGCGCGCTTCGCGGGCGAGGTCCTGGGGCCGTATGCCGTGCTCGCTCCCGGGTCCGAGGCGCCGCTCGGCGGCCGCGTCGCGCGCGCGATCGTGAACGCTCCGGCCCTCACCATCCGCGGCGGTACCGTGGAAATTCTGCGCAACATCGTGGCGCAGCGCGGGCTCGGCTTGCCGCGCGCATGAGAGAGCGCGGGTCGACAGCCGTGGTAACGCGACTCGTCATGCCCGCGCGCCGGCGTCACGGTAGCGCGCCCGGCGTCAACGAGCACGGACAGGCGCAGATCGCTTGACACCCAAATTGCATGGCGTTAGAAGCCGCGAGCTTGCTGAAAGGCGAGAAACTTCCGCTATTTTCGCCGCCTCGCGACGTCTCGTGACGACGCGCACGCCTTGCCGCCAGGGCTCTATACGCTAGGGGGATTCGATGGCTCTCGATTACGATGTTCCAGAGGATAAGCGCGCGCTCTACTGGCTCGGCGACCAGCTCATCGAGTGGCGCAATCCGGTGATGGTGGTCGTACTGATCGTCACCGGTCTCTTCGCCTACTGGACCTTCCAGCTCCGCTTGGTGACGAGCTTCGGCGACCTCCTGCCGCAGAGCCACGAGTTCGTGAAGATCCACAACAAGTACTCGGGCACCTTCGGCGGCGCCAACAACATCGTCGTCATGTACAGCGTCAAGGACGGAACGATCTTCACCAAGGAGCACCTCACCGACATCTTCAAGATGACCGAGGGCATGGACACGGTCTACGGCGTGAACCACAACCAGATCGAGTCCATCGGCCACCGCACGGTGCGGCACCTGAAAGTCGCCGCCGGCGGCACGCTGCGCGCCGAACCGGTGATGCTGCGTGCGCCCCAGAGCCAGGACGAGGTCGACGAGATCCGACGCATCGTCCACAACGCCGAGAACGTCTACGGGCTCATCGTCTCGCTCGACGACAAGTCGGCGCTTATCCGGGCCAACTTCATCGAGGGCCGGCTCGACTACAGGCGCATCTTCGACGACGTCAACAGCAAGGTCATCGAGCCGTTCGAAGGCCCGAACGTCGAGATCTACGCCGCCGGCGAGCCGCGGCTCTACGGCTGGGTCTACAAGTACGCCGGGGATGTCTTCTTCATCCTCGTCGTCACCTATTGCATCGAGTGGGTGCTCCGCTGGCTCTACTTCCACGACTGGCGCGGCTCGCTGCGACCGACGCTCACCGGCATCATCGCCGCCTTCTGGGGCCTCGGCTTCGTCCATCTAATCGGTCTGGCGCTCGATCCGCTGATGCTGGTGATGCCGTTCCTCATAACGGCGCGCGCCGTGAGCCATGCCATCCAGATGCACGACCGCTACTACGAGGAGTTCGAAAAATCCGGATGGCACAAGCGCCGCGCCATCGTCGCCGCCTTCGCCGAGCTCTTCGTGCCGACGTTCTCCGGCATCACCACCGACGCTTTCGGCGTGCTCGTGATCATCCTCGTGCCCGTGATCATGCTCCAGAAGCTCGCCATCACGGCGTCGTGGTGGATCCTCGCGATCACGATCTCCGAGATGCTCCTCAACCCCATCGTCTACTACTACCTGAAGCCGCCGGAGCCCGAGCTCGTCGTGCTGCGCGAGCGCGGCGCCTTCCGCAAGTGGATCGAGAGCTTCACCCACGTGCTGCTGTCGCCCGCGGGCAAGACGGGGACGCTCGTTTTCTGGGCGGCGCTCACCCTGGTCGGCGTCTTCTTCATGCGCGGCCTCACGATCGGCGATCCGACGTCGGCTTCGCCGCTCCTGTTCGACGATTCGTTCTACAACGTCTCGCACTCGAAGATTCAAGACAGCTTCGGGGGCGTCGAGCCGCTGATCGTCGTCACCGAGGGCTACGACAAAGACGCGATGAAAGATCCGCAGGTGTTGCGGACGATGGAGAAGTTCCAGCGCACCCTCGAGCGCGACAAGGACATCGGCTACAGCTTCTCGCTCGCCGACATCATCCGCGCCGTGAACCGCGTCTTCCACGAGCTCGAGCCGAAGTGGGCCGTCATTCCCGATAGCTGGACCGACATCGGCGGCCTCTTCTTCATCTTCTTCTCGGGCTCGCCGCCGACCGAGACCGCGAAGTACGTGGACCCGAGCTACACGACCGCCCACGTGACGTTCTTCGCCAAGAACCACCAGGGCGACAATATCCGGCGCATCATCCAGCGCTGCAAGAATTTCATCGCCGAGAACCCCATGGAAAAGGCGAGCTTCAAGCTCGCCGGCGGCCTCATCGGCGTGCTCGCGGCGGCCAACGAAGAGCTGGTCCGGAACGATCTGCTCATGAACTTCCTCGGCTTCTTCACGATCTGGGTCATCCTGCTCTTCACGTACCGATCGTTCGTCTGCGGCATCTACATCCTCGGGCCGCTGATCGCGTCCAACATCTTGGTGAACGCCTACATGGCCGTGAACAACATCGGCGTGAACATACACACCCTGCCGCTGGTGACGGTCGGAGTCGGTTTCGGCGTCGACTACGGGCTCTACATCATCAGCCGCATCATCGAGGAGATCCAGGTGAAGGGCGATCTCGACGACGCCGTGCGCGAGGCGCTCGTGACCTCCGGCAAGGCCGTGACCTTCACCGCCGTCACCATGATCGTCAGCACCGCCTTCTGGATCACCTCGAACATCCGCTTCAACGCCGAGATGGGGCTCCTCCTGGCGATCTGGATGGGCGTCAGCTATGTCGGCTCGCAGACGCTGCTGCCGGTGCTGGTGGCGGTGTTCAAGCCCAAGTTCATCATGCGCGAAGCGCTCACGAAGGCGCCGAAGCCCGCGGTGGCGGCGGCACGACAGGCGTAGGAGGACGTCATGCATCTCGGTCTCTGGAGCTCGATCGCCATCGTTTTCGGCTTCAGCATCGTGGTCATCGCGCTCGACGAGTACGTAGCCAAGCCGTGGCGCCAGCGGCGCTGGCAAGCGCGCGCCGAATCGGGCGACAAGGAAGCGCAGGAGCTCCTCAAGGTCGCCCGCTCGGCCAAGGTCTACGACGAATGAGGGCGGGCGGGCGACGGCGGAGCCGGCTGCTGGCGAGGTGACGCCGCTTCGTTTCCTTCGCATCGCCGGGATCGCGGCCGCGTTCTTCGTGGCCTTCACGGTCTCGCAGGCGGTGACCGTGGCACGGACCGGCGAGACCATCCCCGGCATCCACTTCGCGATCGCGGCCCTCGCGGTCTTCTTCCTGGTGGGCGCGTGGGCGACCGAGCGGACGCAGGGGCCACGGCAGAACGCGCGCAAGGACCTGCTCTGGGGGCTCGGGGCGGGCGGTCTCGCGATCTTCGCCATCCGGCTCCTCTCCTGACGGTGCGCCGGCCGCCGCGCCCGCCGCCCCGCCACAGATGAAATATTTCCGCGGTTCGTTCCTGGTCACGGTCGCCGGCCTAGCCGCCGGAGCGGCGCTCGGGTGGGATATCCACGGAACCATCGCCGGCGTGCTCGGCACGACGTTCATCGTCGGCGTCCTGGCGGTGCTCGAGGTGTCGTTGTCGTTCGACAATGCGGTCGTGAACGCGACGGTGCTCCGCGAGATGGATCCCCTCTGGCAGCGGCGCTTCATGACCTGGGGAATCGCGATCGCCGTCTTCGGCATGCGTATAGTCTTCCCGCTGGCGATCGTCGCAGTGATCGCACACATCGATCCGTGGAACGCGGTAGTGCTCTCGCTGACGCGCCCCGACGAGTACTCGCGCATCATCGCCAGCGCCCACGTCTCCGTAGCGGCCTTCGGCGGAGCCTTTCTGTTGATGGTCGGCTTCAAGCATTTCCTCAACAAGGACAAGCAGCTGCACTGGATAGCGCTGGTCGAACGGCCGCTGGTATCGGTGGGCCGCATCGAAGCCTTCGGTCTCGGGATCGTGCTCTTCGGGCTCTGGGCGGTGGCGGCATGGCTTCCGGAGCGCGAGCGCTATGAGTTCCTCGTTGCTGGAATCTTCGGCCTCATCACCTTCATCGGCGTCGACGGGATCGCCGCCATCGTCGATCCGGCCGACGTCGCGGCCGGCGCGGCGGCGCGCTCCGGTGCCGCGGCCTTCCTCTACCTCGAGGTGCTCGACGCCAGCTTCAGCTTCGACGGCGTCATCGGCGCCTTTGCGCTCTCCAACAATCTGCTGGTGATCGCGATCGGGCTGGGCATCGGGGCCATGTTCGTGCGAAGCTTGACCATCATGCTCGTGGACCGCGGGACGCTCACCCAGTATCGGTATCTCGAGCACGGAGCGTTCTACGCGATCATCGCCCTCGGCACGATCATGTTCCTGGGGGCGGTGCGGCCGATCCCCGAGGCCGTGACGGGTCTGGTCGGCGCCGGATTCATCGGCCTCGCGTTCTGGCACTCGCTGCGCGACAACCGGCGCGAGGGTCGCGCGTGACGGTGGCGGCGGGGCGGCGGACGCTGGCGTCATGCCCGCGGGCGGTGCTCGTGGTGCTGCTGGCGTTCGCGATCGAGCTCCTGCCACCGCCGTCGGTGCTCGTGCGCCACCGGCACGCCGGCGGCAGGACGGCGCACGTGCACGCAGGTCGGGTCGCGGGAAGCGGTCACGCCGTCGCCGCCGACGTCGTGGAGCGGACGCCATCCTCCGGCGCGGCGCTGGCGCCCGTCGGATCGGCGGATCTCCACGCCCACCTCGTCCCGCCCGCGGTCGTGGCGGCGCTGCCGGCGCTCGTGCCGCCGCCGCCGACGCTCGTCGGCGTCCCGCTACCGATGGTGGCGGCGCCGCGAGAGCTTTCCGCGCGGACCGGAACTACCAGAGCGCGGTCGCCGCCGGTCGCCGGCTAAAGAAGCGCCGCAGCCGGGAAGATCGCGCCGAGCGCGCGAGAAGACGGCGCGGTGCGTGCCGATGCTCCGCGCGGTTCGCGGCCGGGTGCCGTGAGCCCACTCGTCCATGATCTTGCCGCGCCGTCTTCGAGTCGAGGGCTCGCGGCATCAGCCTGCCTGGAGGTCCCATGCTGCGTCGCATTCTCTTGGCCGCGGTGCTCGTACCGAGCTTGGCGAGCGCCCCGGCTTCTCCCGTCTGCGCCGAGGCCGACGGTATGCTCGCTGCCGAAGTTCCGGAGCGCTCCGACGAGGAGCCCCGACCTGCCGCTTCACCGTCCACTGATGTTCCCGGGAGCCGGATGCTGCTCCCGGAGACCGTGGTCCAGGCCGACCGCCCGATCACCGCTGCTTCGTCGCTGATCGTGCGCAGTCGTGACTTCTCGCTGCGACCCATTCGCCGTCCGGCCGACATCCTCGAGGTGACGCCCGGACTCGTCGTCGTCCAGCACGCCGGCGGGGGCAAGGCCAACCAGTACTATCTCCGCGGCTTCGATGCCGATCACGGCACCGACGTCGCGCTCTCCATGGACGACGTGCCGATCAACAATCCGAGCCATGCGCACGGACAGGGCTACGCCGACGCGAACTTCGTGATCCCCGAGGTGGTCGAGCGCATCGAGGTCGACAAAGGGCCGTACTTCCTGAAGCACGGCGACTTCGCGACCGCGGGAGCGGTGAACCTGGTCACCAAGCGCGCCGCCATCGAGAACACCGCTACGTTCAGCGCCGGACGTTTCGATCTCTTCCGCGGCGTCGTCGTGGGCAGTCGCGAGCTCGGCGCCTTCGAGACGCTCTTCGCCGCCGAGGGGGCGGGACAGAACGGTCCCTTCGAGCACCCGGAGCACTACAACCGCTACAAGCTCTTCTCGCGCGTCGGGTACGACGGCGGCGATTGGCGCTCGGACCTCACCTTCACCAGCTACCGCGGCACCTGGAACGCCTCGGGGCAGATCCCGCTGCGCGCCGTTCGCGCCGGCGAGCTCGATCGCTTCGGAGCGATCGACCCGAGCGAGGGCGGCACGTCGCAGCGCCATCAACTGTACGGGCGCGCGAGCTGGCGTCCCGACGAGACGCAGGAGCTGAGCCTGCTCGGCTACGGGGTGTACTACGACCTCGACCTCTTCTCGAACTTCACCTTCTTCGCCCGCGATCCGGTGAACGGCGATCAGATCGAGCAGAAGGACAAGCGCTTCTTCGGCGGCGGCGAGGTCCGCTACGTCCGTCACGCCGTTCTCGGGGGAACGGACACGGCGTTCACCGCTGCTGCCGGTCTCCGCGGCGACCACATCGGCGAACAGCTGAACTACACGATCAAGCGCGAGTTCCTGACGCGCCAGACCGATCACGCCGTACGCCAGGTGAACTCCTTCGCGTACGTCGGCGCCGACACGACCTGGACGCCGTGGCTGCGAACGATCGTCGGCCTGCGCTTCGACGACCTCTACTTCGACGTCGACAACGAGCTCGAAGCGACCAGCCCTCCGGACCTGGTCGGCCAGGGAGTCAGGAACAAGGCGATCTTCAGCCCGAAGGCGAGCATCGTCCTCTCGCCGCTCGCGAACCTCGATGTCTTCATCAACTACGGCGAGGGCTTCCATTCGAACGACGCGCGCGGCGTCGTGCGCGAGGTGAGTCCGGTCGATCCGAGCGCCAAGGCTCGTGGCGGCGAGCTCGGAGTACGGACGCGCCTCTTCGATCGCCTCGATCTGGCGGCGGCGATCTGGATGCTCGACCTCGACAGCGAGATGGTCTTCGTCGGCGACGAGGGAACGACGGAGCCGAGCGGCGCTACACGCCGCATCGGCGGCGAGCTAGAGGTCCGCTACCGCATACTCGACTGGCTCTTCTTCGACGTCGACTACACACAGACGGTCGCGAAGTATCGCTTCGCGCCCGACCGCGAGGACGACGTGCCGCTGGCGCCGCGCTTCACGGTGAACGGCGGCCTCACCGTGCGCCGTGAGGACGGCGTCTTCGGCAGCTTGCGGACGCGGGCGATCAGTGCCCGTCCCGCGAACGAGGACAACTCGCTGCGCGCTGCGGGGTACACGATCTGGGACCTGCAGCTCGGGAAGCGCTGGGAGCTCCCGGCTGCCTGGTCCGGCGGCCGGGTGAAGGCGCTCACGGTGCAGCTCGACATCCAGAATCTCTTCGATCACGACTACCGGGAGGCGCAGTTCGCGACCGATTCACGGCTCCGGAACGAACCCGACATCGTCTCCGACATCGGTTTCACACCCGGTTATCCGTTGACGGCGATCGGCTCGATCACGTTCGCATTCTGAGCACGGCGATGGGGTCGGCGGTCTCGTGGGTCCGGAGCTTCGGCGTCTCGATCGCGATCCATGCGCTCCTGCTCGCCGTCCTCTATGATCGGACCGTACGCGTGATTGCCGACTCCTCGCTGCACACCCTCGTGCCGGTCCGGGTCATTTGGTCGGAGCCGGCACCGGCTGCGGTGGTGCCGGCGGCTGCAGCCGTTGCTGCCGCGAGCGCTCCCGAGGCCGCGGTGCCCCGCGAACCCGTGAGTCCCCCGCGCCCCGAGCCGCCGCCGCGACCGGTACGGGGGCGCACCGCTTCTCCGGCGCCGCGCCCACGGGCGGCGCCGCCTCCGCCGGGGGCGAGCGCCGCCGAGGCAGCGACGGGGATGGCCGGCGCACCTGCAGCCGCCGCCGGCGGCGGCAGCGGGGAGGCCGGAGCGGGCGCTGCCGAGGCACCGCTGGCGCTCGCAGCAGTCGCGCATCCCCCCGAGCTCGTAGAGCGCATCTTGCCCGAGTATCCCGCTCGTGCCCGGGCTCTCGAGCTCGAGGGCCGAGTGCTCCTGGAGATCGTGCTCGATCGCGAGGGGCGGCCGGAGCCCGATATCCGGGTGCGCCGCTCGCAGCCGCCTTTCGACGCCGCGGCGATCGCGGCCGTGCGTCAGTGGCGCTTCCGACCGGCCCGCGACGGCGCCGGACGCCCGGTGCGGGTGATAATGGAGATCCCCGTCCGTTTCGAGCTGCGTTGACGCCGGAGCGGCGGAATTCCTTGACTTCCGTCGCCGCCTCTTTCATAGGCGAGGCGTAGCCCGGAGGCCGGGCGGCCCACCCGTGCTCGACGAGGAAGTCAAACATCTCGCGCTCTTTCATAGGCGAGGCGTAGCCCGGAGGCCGGGCGGGGAGAGGCGGAGGCGGCGGATGATGCGAGCGGCCACGTGGCCCGATGCGAGCGCGTCGACCGGAGTCGGAGTGAAGCGGCTGGGTCGCGACGCCGCCTGCCCGGACAGCAGGCAGATGAGCCACGACCGCGTTGCTCAAGCGCGGTCGTGGCAGAAGCGCGGATCAGGGGGAGGCAATGGAGCGTCGTGGGGAGGGAAGAGTCCGCGCTCCGGCTGCCAGGGAGAGCAAGGCTGGTGCCATGGTGGACTCGGCCGTAGCTCGGCGACTGAGCGTCGGGCGTCCGGCGCCGCCGCGTGCGCAAAGTCGGCGCTCGGCAACGAGAATCGAGAGCCCGCAATGGTCGTATCGGCGCTGTCGAAGCGGCGCGGCGGCTATGGCGTCTGCGAGGAAAGCCGGGTGCTGCAGAACGGCAATGCCGGCAGCGAACAATGCGCTGCTGCAAGGTTGGTGCTGTGGGGAGGGATGCATGGGGTCGATTGCGGGGATCGTACCGAAGCCGGGATCCGACCGTGAGGGTCTGACACGAGCCATTCGCAGCATGCGCGATGCGCTCGGGCGCCGAGCGCCGGTCGAGGGGGGGATGGCGATCGCGTACGACGCCTCGGTTGCTCTCGCCCACCGTGGCGGGACCGGTCCGGGAGCCGAGGCAGTGCTGCAACCGCTGCGCAACGAGCGCGGGACGCTCTGGCTGGTCGCCGACGGCGACCCGGCCAATGCCGCCGAGCTGCGCCTCGAGCTCATAGGCGCCGGGCACGAATTCCAGTCGGGATGCGGCAGCGAAGCGATCCTCCATCTGTACGAGCAATACGGGATCGGGGGCCTAGAACGCCTCGCCGGCAACTTCGCCTTCGCGCTCTGGGACCGCGAGGAGCACGAGCTGCTTCTCGGTCGTGATCGCTTCGGCACCAAGCCGCTCTACGTGGCCGAGCGCGACGGAACGCTCGTCTTCGCCTCCGAGGTCCGGGCGCTCCGGCCGGCGGAGCCGCTCGACCCGGCGGCGCTCGCCGCCTACCTCGTGCTCGGCTACGTGCCCGAGCCGATCACCGTCGCCCGCGGCGTACGCGCCGTCGTCCCGGGGACCATCGTGAGGATGCGCGGCTCGCGACTGTGGAGCGAGCCGTTCTGGGAGGAGTCATCGGCAGCGCCGAGCGGGCAACGCGACGCCGATCGCGCCCGCTTCGGCAGCCTCCTGCGCGACGCCGTCGAAGCGGCGGTCGAAGGCGAGGACGATGTCGGCGTCCTGGTCGACGGCAGCGCCGCCTCGGCAGCCTTGCTGGCGCTGGTGCGGCCGATGCTCGGGCGCGGCTTGCGCACGCACGCCCTCGATTTCGCGGACGGCGTCGACGAGGGGAGTGCCTACCGGGCGGATCCGCACCGGAACGCCGCAGCCGCCCTGGCCGACTGGTTCCATACCGAGCACCGTCGTCATCGCGTCGACGGCGCCGCGCTCGCGAGCGCGTTCGGCGCCGCTACGGCAGCGGATCAACCGTCGACGGGCGCGGTGCTGCCAGCGCTAGCGGCCGCGGCGATGCGCAGGACCGGGGAGCAGGTCTGGCTCTCGGGCCTGGCGACGCCGCATCTCTCCGGTGTCGATGCGGCGCGCGCCGTCCGCTGGCTCTGGCGCGCCGGACGCCACGGCTCGACCAACGGACTCACGCGAGCAGCGGCGCGCATGTTGGCCTGCCGCAGGCCGTTCGGACGCGCGGCGACGCTCGCCGATTATCTCGGGCCGAGCGACGCGATCGCACCCGCCTATCTCGCCAGCCGCGGCGTCTTCGGGCGCGCGGCGCTGGCGCGCGTGCTCAGCCCCGAGGCATTGGCGGAGGCGCGCAGCGGTTTCGACCTTGCCGGCCACGTCGACGCCCATGCGCTCGCCCCGTTCGGTCCGGCGTGTTCGCCGCCGGCGGCATCGGTGCAGACAGCGATCGAGCGTGCGGTCGCCGCCGTCGATCTCGCCGGGCCGCTCATTTCGGGCGCCCTTCGCGAAACGGAGGCTACGGCTACCAGCCACGGCCTGGCGCTCCGGGCGCCGTTCCTCGACCACCGCTTGCACGAATGGCTGGTCGCGGGCGGCGCCGCGCTCGAGCGCTCGCCGCTCTACGGCATTCTCGACGGGGCGCTGCCGCCGCCGCTGCGGCGTCGCCTGGGACCGGCGTCGGCGCCGCCGGTCGGCCGCTGGATGCGGGGCGAGCTGCGCGGCGTGTGCGAGGAGCATCTCCTCGCCGACGACGGTACCGGGCTCTTCCGCCAACCGGCGTTGGACGATCTCTGGAAGGGCTTCCTCGACGGCCGTACGCCGTGGAAAGCCGTCTGGTCCATCGTCACGATCCGCGCCTGGATGCACGCGGCGCGCGCCCACGGCCGCAGCGCCGGCGGCGAACGGCGCCACGCCGCCTGAGCGGGAGCGCGCGCGCGCTTCCGCCGCCGCCGGTCCGGTGACGGCGTGCGGCCGCTCCCGGCGCCCGGGACGGCGTGCAGCCTCAGCCGCGCCCGGAGGCCGGCGTAGGCTTGCGGGCGGCTAGGCGCTCCGCTTCGGCCTTGAACTCGAGGACCGAGTGCTCGAGCGCGGTCTGTTGGATCGGCCGCAGGATGACGCTCGGGATCCAGAAGCCGATGGAGATGGCTTGCGAGCAGGTCGCGGTCGTGCGCTTCGGATCTTCGGCCGTGAACTCGTACGAGCCTTCGATGTCGGCGAGGTCGCCCTCGGTCATCTTCCACGTGAGACGGTTCGGCGGATACCAGGTGTATTCGAGGACGTAGCGGACGGTGCGCAGCTTCATGTCGACCTCGAACTCGACACGGCGGGCTTTGCCGTCCGGGTAGCGATCGAGCACTGCGATCTTGGTCACCGGCGACGACCACTGCGGATAGGCGTCGAAGTTGCCTATTGCCTCGTAGCAGAGCGCCAGCGGCGCGGCGATCGACGTCGTGAAGCTCTGCTGGTGCTCGGACACCGGCGGACCCTAGGGAACGCGTTGCCGGCCGTCAAGCGCGACGTGCGGTTGTGTCGCGACGAGCAGTTGTCGGCGAGCGTGTAGAGATGCGCGCCGGCGCCGCGAGCGGCGGCTGCAGAGCTTGCCCGCGGTCCGGCCCGCATCTATCGTCCGGCGCGTGGGGGAGGAAACGGCGACCGCGCCGATAGGGCGGCGCCGCTCGCGTCGCCGCCGGGTCGTCGCCCTGACCGGCGTGCACGGGGTGGCGGGCACGGAGTTGGTGCGCCGCTTCGAGGCCGACGAACGCGTGGGGCGCCTCGTCCTCCTCGACCGCCGCGCTCCGGCGCTGCCGCTGCGCGACACGGGCTTCCACGGCATCGACTTGACGGCGCCGCTCGCCGACGTCGCGCTCGCCGAGATCCTGGCGCGCGAGCGCGTCCACACCGTTGTCCATGCCGCCTTCCACGAGGCGCCGCAGCGCGACGTCGAAGCCGCACACGAGCTCGAAGTCCTCGGCACCCGGGCGCTCTTTCGCGCCGTCGCCGACAACGTGCGGTGCGTAGGTACCGTCGAGCACGTCGTCGTGCTCGGCACGACGATGAGCTACGGAGCCTACGCCGACAACCCCCAGTACCTCGACGAGACGACACCCCTGCGTGGCGCCGGCGCCTATCCGTTCGTTGCCGACAAGGTGGCGGTGGAGGCGGAGGCGGCGACTCTGCGGGCGCGGACGGGTCTGCCGGTTGCCATGCTACGGGCGGCGCCGATCCTCGGTTGCGGACGGACGCTCATGGCGCAGATGCTGGCGCCGATCTTCGTCCCGGCGGTGCTCGGCACCGATCCGCTGCTCCAGCTCGTGGACCTCGAGGACCTCGTCGAGGCCACCCGGCTCGCCGTGCACGGCCGTCACGACGGCGCCTTCAACATCGCCGGCGAGGGCGTACTGCCGTGGTCGACGGTGATCAAGCTGAGCGGGCGGCTTCGGGCAGCGCTGCTCGACTCCGTGCTGCGATCGTTGCTGCAGAGCCTATGGGTCGTCGGCGCGGGATTGGTGCCCGGAGAGCACGTCGCCTATCTGCGGGAGACGTTCGTCGGCGACACGACGCGAGCGGCCGACGTGCTCGGCTTTCGAAGCCGCTACGAGGCTCGCGACGTGGTGGTGCGCCACGCCGGCTTCGCTGGCCGTCTCGGGCGCGCCGCGTGAGCAGAAGCGGGCGCCATGATTCGCGCTGTCGCCCTCGGGTCTGCGTGCTATAGTCCGCGCATCCGGACGAGGACGGTGACCGCCATGCCCCACGCCCCCCGACGAACCCGCGTACGCACGATCGAATGGACGCGCGGCCGCGTCGTCATGATCGATCAACGCCTGCTGCCGGTGCGCGAGGTCTATCGCGTCTATGACAACTACCGCGAAGTAGCGCGCGCCATCAAAGACATGGTGATCCGCGGCGCGCCGGCGATCGGCGTCGCCGCCGCCATGGGCATCGCGCTTGGCGTCCGGCACCTGAAGCGCGAGGATCTGCGCCGCGAATTCGACGCCATCTGCCGCACTTTCGCCGCCACGCGCCCGACCGCCGTCAATCTCTTCTGGGCGATCGAGCGGATGCGCCGGGTCTACGCGCAGAATGCTACCCGCGACATCGAGACGCTGCGGCTCATGCTGGAGCGCGAGGCGCGCGCCATCTACGAGGAGGACATCGCCGCCAACCGCGCGCTCGGCGCCCACGGTGCGGCGCTCATCGAGGACGGATCGACGATCCTCACGCACTGCAACGCCGGAGCGCTCGCCACCGCCGGCTACGGTACGGCGCTCGGCGTCATGCGCGCCGCGGTCGAGGCGAACAAGCGCATCAGTGTCTATTGCAGCGAGACGCGCCCCTATCTGCAGGGAGCGCGCCTCACCGCCTGGGAGCTCAAGAAGGAGCACATCCCCGCGACCCTCATCACCGACAACATGGTCGGTCACATGATGAAGGAAGGCCGCATCGACTGCGTCGTCGTCGGGACTGACCGCACCGCCGCCAACGGCGACGTCGCCAACAAGATCGGCACCTATACGGTGGCCGTCCTCGCGCATCGCCACGGAATCCCGTTCTACGTCGCCGCGCCGACCTCGTCGATCGATCTCGGCTGTCCGCGCGGCAGCAAGATCCCGATCGAGGAGCGCAACGGCCGCGAAGTCACGCACATCTTCGATCGGCAGGTGGCGCCGTCGGGCATCAAGGTGGCGAACCCGGCATTCGACGTGACACCGCACGATCTCGTGACCGCGATCATCACCGAGCGCGGCATCGCCCGCCCGCCGTACAACAAGAGCCTGGTCCGGATCGTGAAGGGGGAAGCGCCGAAGAGCGCGACCGCGCCGCGGACCAGCGGTAAACGCCAGAGCAAGAAGGGCTGAGCGTCCGGTCGACGGCCGCTCAGGAGACGCGCACGGCGGCAGCGAGCCGGCGATGCGCGGCGCAGCCGATGATCGCCAGGCGCTGCCGCCGCGCGTGCTCCCGTCGCCAGCGGATCAGACGGGAAACCCGGCGGGCGGCGTCGGCGACCCTAGCCGCCGGCAGCCGACCGCTCGCCACGGCCCGTTCGACCGCAGCGACGGCGTCACGCAACCAGTCCTGGCGGTGGCAGAAGAGGAGTAGGTCGCAGCCGGCGTTCAGGGCGAGGACGGCTGCTTCGCCAGGACCCCAGTGGTCGGCGATGGCGCGCATCTCGAGGTCGTCGCTCGCGATCACGCCCCGGAACCCGAACCGCCGGCGCAGGAGCCCGGTCAGGATCGGGCGCGAGAGCGTCGCCGGGAGGTGCGGGTCGAGCGCCGGGTAGACCACGTGGGCCGTCATCAGCATCGGGACGGCGGCACGGCAGGCGGCGCGGAAGGGCGGCAGCTCGGTGCGGGCAAGGGCGCGGCGGTCCCGCGCTACCCGAGGGAGCTCGAGGTGCGAGTCGGCTGCGGTGTCGCCATGCCCCGGGAAGTGCTTGCCGCAGGTGAGGAGTCCCTGCGCGCGCATGGCGCGGAAGGCGGCGAGGGCGGCAGGTGTCGCCGCCTCCGGCGTCGCGCCGAAGGCGCGGTCACCGATGATCGGGTTCGCGGGATTGCTCGCGACGTCGAGGACCGGAGCGAACGTGAGGTCGATCTCGAGCGCCGCGAGCTCGCGCGCCATCGCGGCGGCGACGGCGCGCACCGCCGGGAGGCCGCGGGCCGCGATTGTGGCCGCGACGGGGAAGTGCGTGAAGGGCGGGGACAGGCGGTGGACGCGGCCGCCTTCGTGATCGATCGCCACGAGCGGCGGCGAGGCAGGGTCGAGCCCGTGCAGGTCGCGGACGAGGGCCCGCAGCGACGCCGGATCACCGGCATTCTGGCGGAAGAGAGTCACTCCCGCGAAGGGGACATCGACGTGCAGGCGACGGGTCTCGCGGTCCAGGGTCGGGCCCGGGAGGCCGCCGAGGAAACAGCGCGCCACCGCGGCGCGGAGAGGAGGCATCGCGCCGACTTAGCAGCGGCGGCGCGGGGGCTCAATTCGCTTCCGGCGGACGGTAGTATTTCTCGACAGGGTTTGCCCGGGCGTGCTAGCGGAGGCCGCAGGTGATGGAACACCGCTACATCGTCGTCGAGGGACCGATCGGGGTCGGCAAGACCAGTCTGGCCAGGCGCTTGGCCGACACCTTCGGCTCCGAGCTGGTCGAGGAGATGCCCGACTCGAATCCGTTCCTCGAACGCTTCTACGTCGACCCCGAGGGCACGGCGCTATCCGTCCAGCTGCAGTTCTTGCTCGATCGGTACCGCCAACAGCGCGCACTGCTGGGTAACCGCAACGGCCGCGGGCTCGTAGCCGACTATCTCTTCGCCAAGGACCGTCTCTTCGCCGAGCTCAACCTCGAGGGACCGGAGCTCGATATCTATAGAAGGGTCCTGGCCCTCATGACCGACCCCATCCTGATCCCCGACCAGGTCATTTACTTGGAGGCGCGACCTGAGATATTGAAGCGGCGGTTGCGGAAGCGAAACCGCGACTTCGAACGCCGCATCAGCGAGGCGTATCTCGAACGGCTCATCGAAGGGTACCGACGGTTCTTCCACGAGTATTCCGAAGCGCCGGTGTTGGTCGTCAACTGCTCCGACATCGATTTCGTCGAACAGGGGAGTGATCTCGAAGATCTGATCCGCGAGATTCGCAGCGCCAAGAAGGGCATGCAGCAGTACATACCGCTTGGATCCCGGTAGCTACCGGCCGGTAGCGAACCACGAACGGGACCGAGACGGAGCGCAGCGCGCGCCGGACCAAACGCGCTTTTCCCGGAGCGAGGTCGACGAGAGATCGCGGCCATCGCGGCACCCGAGGGGAAGCGCAGGCGGGAGTCCGCCGGCACACGAAGCCTTCCGAATCGGTTCGGGAGGCTTTTTCATGGAACGGAAAGTGACGGTGCCCGACCTCCAGCGCATGAAGGAGGCGGGAACGAAGATCACGGCGCTCACGGCCTATGATTTTCCGTTCGCCCGGATCGTCGATCGGGCGGGCGTCGACGTGATCCTGGTCGGCGACTCGCTCGGCATGGTGGTGCAGGGACTCGAGACGACGCTCCCAGTCACCATGGACGAGGTGGTCTACCACTGCCGCATGGTGGCGCGCGGCCGCAAGCGCGCGCTCCTCGTCGGCGACATGCCCTTCCTCTCCTACCAGACGAGCCGCGAGGAGGCGCTGCGCAATGCCGGCCGACTCGTCAAGGACGGCGCCTGCGAAGCGGTGAAGCTCGAAGGCGGCCTGGCGGTGGCCGAAACCATCCGGGCGCTCGCGGCGGTCGACATCCCGGTCATGGCGCACATCGGGCTAACACCGCAGTCGGTGCACCGCATGGGCGGCCACAGGGTGCAGGGCCGCCGGCGCGGCCGCGGCCCCGGCGAGCGCGACCGCGTGATCGCCGATGCGCTAGCAGTCGAGGAGGCGGGCGCCTTCGCGGTCGTGCTCGAGGGGCTGCCGCTCGACCTCGCCGAGGAGATTACGCGCCGCCTCGCGATCCCGACCATCGGCATCGGCGCCGGCGTGCACTGTGACGGCCAGATCCTCGTGCTCCACGACCTGCTCGGCCTCCACGACGACTTCACGCCGAAGTTCGTGAAGCGCTACGCCGCGCTCGCAAGCGCCGCCCACGACGCCGTCGCCGCCTACTTGCGCGAGGTGCAGAGCGGGGCCTTCCCCGACGAGGCGCACTCGTTCCTGCTCCGCGCCGAGGGCAGCGACGGCGGCGGTGGTGTGCGGCCAGGGCGGCGCAAGCGCGCCGCCGCGGCCGGGTAGGGTGACGGCGGCAGGACGCGAGGCAGGATGCGGGCGATCGACCAAGTGAGCGCGATGCAGGCGTGGAGCCGCGAGGTGCGCGGGCGCGACGGCCTCAAGGTAGCGCTCGTACCGACGATGGGGGCGCTCCACGCGGGGCACCTCTCGCTCGTGACGCTCGCCCGCCGGCACGCCGACCGCGTCGTCGCCTCCGTGTTCGTGAATCCCGCGCAGTTCGACCGCGCCGACGATCTGGCGCGCTATCCCCGCGATCTCGAGCGCGATGGGGCGCTGCTCGCCGGCGCCGGCGCCGACGTGCTCTTCGCACCCGACGCGGCCGAGATCTATCCCCCGGGCGCGCAGACGTTCGTCACCGTCGAGGAGCTCGCGCAGCCGCTTTGCGGCGCGCACCGCCCGGGGCATTTCCGCGGCGTCGCCACGGTGGTGTTGAAGCTCTTCAGCATCGTCCAGCCCGACGTCGCGGTCTTCGGCGAGAAGGACTACCAGCAGCTCGCGGTGATCCGCCGCATGGTGCGCGACCTCTTCCTCGATGTCGACGTGCTCGCGGCGCCCATCGTGCGCGAGGCCGACGGCCTCGCCATGAGCTCGCGCAATCGCCATCTCGCCGCTGCCGAGCGCGCCGCCGCCCGGTGTCTCGCTGCCGCGCTCGCGGCCGGCGAGGCCGCGGTCGCGGCCGGGGAACGTACCGCCGCCGCGATTTGCGCCGCCGCCACTGACGAGCTCGCGCGCGAGCCGCTGGCGCGCGTCGAGTACGTAGCACTCGTCGATCCCGACACGCTGGCAGCCGTCACCGAGGTCGGCGAGCGGGCGCTCCTGGCGCTCGCCGTCTGGATAGGTTCCACCCGTCTCATCGACAACCGTGTGCTCGAGAGGAGAGCCCCATGACCCGCACCATGATGAAGTCCAAGATCCACCGCTGTACGGTCACCGATGCGGATCTCACGTACGAAGGCAGCATCACCGTCGACTCCGCCCTGATGGAGGCGGCGGACTTCCTGCCCCACGAGCAGGTGCACGTGTGGAACATCAACAACGGCGAGCGCTTCCAGACCTACGTCATTCCCGGCCCACCGCACTCGGGCACTATCTGCGTGAACGGCTCGGCCGCCCGCAAGGTCCAGCGCGGCGATCTCCTCATCATCGCTACCTTCGCGGGGATGGAGGAGGAGGAGGCGCGGCGGCTGGTTCCGAGCGTCGTCTACGTCGACGAGAGAAACCGGCCGCGCCGCGGCGACAATCCGCACGGGGCGCTCTCGGTCGTCCGCTAGTCGCGGGATGCCTGCGGTAGGCGCGCCGCCGCGTTCCCGATAAAGACCCGGTTCCATGGCCGAGCCGGTGCCGCCGACGATCGTCAACCGCAAAGCGCGACACGACTATTTCATCGAGGAGACGATCGAGGCCGGGCTCGTGCTCACCGGGAGCGAGGTCAAGTCCCTGCGTGCCGGGCGGTGCAACCTCGTCGATAGCTTCGCCCGCATCATGCGGGGCGAGGCGTACGTCACCAACGTCCATATCGGCCATTACGATCCCGCGCACCGCGAGAATTACGAGCCGACCCGCACGCGGAAGCTCCTCCTCCATCGCGGCGAGATCGACCGCCTCGAGGGCAAGCTCAAGCAGAAGGGCCTCACCCTGATTCCGCTGCGCATCTACTTCAACGCCCGCGGACGCGCGAAGATCGAGCTCGGACTGGGACGCGGCAAGAAGCTGCACGACAAGCGGCAGTCGATCAAAGAGCGCGAGGCCAGGCGCGAGACCGAGCGCGCCATGCGCAGCGGCCGCAGGCGCTGAGGCGGGAGGCACGTGGACCGAACCGTAGCCAGGCATGAGGTGGTGTTCCTGCTCGACGTCGACAATACGCTCCTCGACAACGATCGGGTGATCGCCGACCTCGGGCAGTACCTGGAGCGCGAGGTCGGCGCCCAGAGCCGGGATCGCTACTGGGCGGTCTTCGAGGAGCTCCGTCAGGAGCTCGGCTACGCCGACTACCTCGGAGCCCTGCAGCGCTGTCGGCTCGAGCAGCCGCGGAACCTGCGCTTCCTCGCGGTGTCCCGCGCCCTCATCGACTATCCGTTCGCAAGCCGCCTCCTTCCGGGCGCCCTCGCGGTGATCGAGCGTTGCCGCGCCCGGGGTCCCGCGGTCCTCCTCTCGGACGGCGACGCCGTCTTCCAGCCGCACAAGATCGAGCGCTCGGGCCTGGGGGCAGCCGTCGGCGGCAACGTGCTCATATACGTCCATAAGGAATTGGAGCTCGACGACGTCGAGCAGCGCTACCCCGCCGATCACTACGTGCTCGCCGACGACAAGCTCCGCATCCTCGACGCCGTGAAGCGGCAATGGGGGAGGCGGGTGACGACGGTCTTTCCGCGCCAGGGCCACTACGCCACCGATGCCAAGGCGCTTGCGGGGTATGGCGACGCCGACCTGACGATCGCATCCATAGACGTCCTCCTCGACCGCGACCTCGACGGGCTGGTGGCCGCGGCGCGCTGAGCCGACGGCGGTGCCGGGACGTCTCCACCGAAAGACGGGTACGATGCCGGGTCGAGGCGGGAGTGCCGGGTTGCCAGCGCGACGCCCCGGTCTTATAGTCGCGGGACTCCTCTACACCGCGCGCCATGGGGGCGATCGGGTTCGACGGAGGCTGTGAAACCAGAGTCGCATGCCGGGGATTCCGCAGGCCCCGTCAACAAAAGCGGACTGCTTAAACGCAGACGATTCTTACGCTCTCGCTGCTTAATCAAGCAACGACGTCCCACCGCGCTGCGCCCGTAGGCGCGGCTGGGGCGACATACTTCGGGCTAGGCTGCCGACGACGTCGGTAAAGCGGTAGCCGAAACCCAAACCGACTGGGGCCGAGGATCCTGCCGATGGGAGCCGAAAGCCCGACACCAAACCACCGGCTAAGCATGTAGGGACTTTCGGCGGATCACCTTCGGACGGGGGTTC